>ERZ1034920.33-NODE-33-length-93485-cov-9.267109_pt1 | contig 93485 bp, 80 predicted proteins | sample MGYA00520688_ERZ1034920 | MGnify/ENA primary metagenome ERZ1034920 (study PRJEB33766, sample SAMN09781785) | gut metagenome | biome: gut microbiome | host: Homo sapiens | place: Madagascar | study: EMG produced TPA metagenomics assembly of the PRJNA485056 data set... | reverse complement strand
GGCGGCGAGGACGCGAAGATCATCTACTTCGACAACGGCATCGAGCAGCGCATGAACGGCACGTGCGCCGGCGGCACCGGCGCGTTCATCGACCAGATGGCGGCGCTTTTGAACACCGACGCCGGCGGCCTGAACGAACTGGCGCAGCACGCCACCACCATCTATCCCATCGCCAGCCGCTGCGGCGTGTTCGCGAAAACCGACGTGCAGCCGCTGCTCAACGAGGGCGCGCGCCGCGAGGACATCGCCGCGTCCATCTTCCAGTCCGTGGTCACGCAGACCATCTCCGGCCTGGCGTGCGGCCGCCCCATCCGCGGCTACGTGGCTTTCCTGGGCGGCCCGTTGCAGTATCTGCCTGAGCTGCGCAAACGCTTCTACGAAACGTTGAACCTGGACGAGGAGCACCGCATCGTCCCGCAAAACGCCCACCTGTTCGTGGCCGGCGGCTGCGCCATCGCCGGCGCGGCCAGCGAGACGGTGAAGGCCGAGCTGCTCTCAGACGTGCTCGAGCGCCTGAAGAACCTCGGCGACATCCAGGGCAGCGAGGTCGTGCGCCTGCCCCCGCTGTTCGTCGACCAGGCGGAACTGGACGAGTTCAACGCCCGCCACGCCGGCGAGCGCGTGCCCCGCGGCGACCTTGCCGGCTACCGCGGCACCGCCTTCTTGGGCATCGACGCCGGCTCCACCACGTTCAAGGCAGCGCTCATCGGCCAGGACGGCGAGCTGCTGTGGACCCATTACGTGTCGAACAAAGGCGACGTGCTCGGCTGCGCGAAGGCCGCCATCGCCAAGCTCTACCGCGAGCTGCCGCGCGACGAGGCCGGCAACCCGCTGGTGACCATCGGCCACTCCACGGTCACGGGCTACGGCGAGCACCTGCTGCTCGAGGCGCTGCGCGTGGACTCGGGCGAGATCGAGACGGTCGCGCACCTGCGCGGCGCGCAGGAGATGCTGCCGGGCGTGGAGTTCATCTTGGACATCGGCGGCCAGGACATGAAGTGCCTGCGCGTCAAGGACGGCGTCATCGACCATATCATGCTCAACGAGGCGTGCTCCTCGGGCTGCGGCAGCTTCATCGAAAGCTTCGCCAGCGGCCTGAACCTGGACGTGTCCGAGTTCGCGAAAACCGCCATCGGCGCGGAAAACCCCGTCGACCTGGGCAGCCGCTGCACCGTGTTCATGAACAGCCGCGTGAAGCAGGCGCAGAAGGAAGGCGCCACCGTCGGCGACATCGCCGCGGGCCTGGCCATCTCGGTCATCAAGAACGCCCTGTTCAAGGTCATCAAGATCCGCGACCCGCATGACGTGGGCAGCAAGGTCATCGTGCAGGGCGGCACGTTCCTCAACGACGCCGTGCTGCGCGCCTTCGAGCAGCTCTCGGGCGTGAACGCCGTGCGCCCCGATATCGCCGGCAACATGGGCGCGTTCGGCGCGGCGCTTCTGGCCCGCGACCGCTTCAGCCGCCAGGATTCGCAGGTCAGCGGCCTGCTGTCCCTTGATGCGCTCGAGGCCCTTGCTCCCACGCACAAGACCGTGCGCTGCAAGGCGTGCTCGAACCACTGCCTGCTCACCGTCAACGACTTCGGCGTCGACGAGGCCACGGGCAAGCACCGCCGCTTCATCACGGGCAACCGCTGCGAGAAGGGCGCCGGCGCGCTGGGCCAGGCGACGAAGGCCGACAAGGTCCCCAACCTGTTCGAGTACAAGTCAAAGCGCCTGTTCGACCATTACACGCCGCTGGCGGAGCAGGATGCGCCGCGCGGCACCGTGGGCATCCCGCGCGCGCTGAACATGTACGAGAACTACCCGTTTTGGTTCACCTTCTTCACGAAGCTGGGCTGGCGCGTGGTGCTTTCGGACCCGTCCACGAAGAAAACCTACGAGGCCGGCATCGAGTCCATGCCGTCGGAGAGCGTGTGCTACCCGGCGAAGCTCTCGCACGGCCATATCATGAACCTGCTGGACAAGCACCCCGACTTCATCTGGTTCCCCTGCAGCAAGTGGGAGCGCCAGGAGGACGAGGGCGCCGGCAACCACTTCAACTGCCCCATCGTGGCCAGCTACGCAGAGGCGCTGCGCCTCAACATCGACGAGCTGCGCGACTCCGATACGCAGTTCCTGAACCCGTGGCTGCCCTACGATAAGAAGGAGCACCTGAAGAAGCGCCTGTTCGTGGAGCTGATCCAGGCGCATCCCGAGCTGTGCGGCAAGGACGTGGCGGCGCCCACGCAGGCCGAGGTCGACGCCGCGGTGGACGCCGCATGGGCCGAGGACGAGGCGTTCAAAGCCGACATCCGCGAGAAGGGCGCCGAGACGCTGCTGTGGATGGAGAAGACCCACACGCACGGCATCGTGCTGGCGGGCCGCCCGTACCACAACGACCCCGAGATCAACCACGCCATCCCCGAGCTTCTGACCAGCTTCGGCCTGGCGGTGCTCACCGAGGACTCCATCGCGCACCTGGGCACGCTCGAGCGCCCCATCCGCTTGGTGGACCAGTGGATGTACCACACGCGCCTGTACGCCGCGGCGAAGGTTGCCTCGGAGCGCAAGGACCTCGACCTCATCCAGCTGAACAGCTTCGGCTGCGGCCTTGACGCGCTGACCACCGACCAGGTGCAGGAGATCTTGGAGCAGGCGGGCAAGGTGTACACCGTGCTGAAGATCGACGAGGTTTCGAACCTGGGCGCCGCGCGCATCCGTGTGCGCAGCTTGCTTGCGGCCCTGAAGGACCAGGCCGACGAGGAGGCCGAGGCCCGGGCGGCCGAGCAGGCGCAAAACGCCGCGGGCTGCGGCGCGTGCAGCCTGGACGTGGAGCAGTTGCTGGCTGAGGCCGAGGAGCGCGCGGCGGGCAAGCAGGCCGGCGGCGCCGATGCCGAGGCCGTGCAGGCCGCGGCGGCAGCCATCAAGCCGCCCGCAAGCTTCACGGATAAGGCAGCGCCCGAGGTGCAGGCGGAGTTCAAGCAGCGCGACAGCGGCGCTTCGACGGAGTTCCCGCGCGCCCAGTTCACCAAGGAGATGCGCGATGCGGGCTACACCATCCTGGCCCCGCAGATGGCGCCGTACCACTTCGAGCTGCTCGTGCCCATCTTCGAGCGCTTCGGCTACAACGTGGAGCTGCTGCCCTCCGTGGACCACGGGGCGGTGGACGCGGGCCTGAAGTACGTGAACAACGACATCTGCTATCCGTCCATCCTGGTCACAGGCCAGATCATGGAAGCGGTCATGTCCGGCAAGTACGACACCGACAAGCTGGCCGTGCTCATCACGCAGACCGGCGGCGGCTGCCGTGCCACGAACTACATCTCGCTCATCCGCAAGGCGCTCAAGTCGGTGGGCCTGTCGCATATCCCGGTCATCGCCATCAGCTTCAAGGACTTAGGCGAGGTCAACCCCGGCTTCTCCATCACGCCGGCCATGCTCTACCAGGCGGTGTCGGCGCTGCAGTACGGCGACCTGCTCATGATGTGCCTGTACCGCACGCGCCCCTACGAGGTGGAGCCCGGCAGTGCGAACGCCCTGTTCGACCACTGGATGGCCGAGTGCAAGCGCCAGCTGAAACGCGGTGTGAAGCGCGGCGAGTTCAAGCGCACGGTCAAGCAGATCGTCGAGGACTTCGACACGCTGCCGCTGCAAGGCGAGGGCACCAAGCCGCGCGTCGGCGTGGTCGGCGAGATCTTGGTGAAGTTCCACCCCACGGCGAACAACCAGATCGTCGACGTCATCGAGCGCGAGGGCTGCGAGGCCGTGGTGCCGGGGCTTATCGAGTTCTTCCTGTTCGGCGCGGCGGGCGGCATCTTCCAGAAGGACCCGCTCGGCCGTTCGGCCAAGGGCGCGTTTGGCAGCAAGATCGCCCTGCAGGCGGTGAAGGCCCTGCGCGCGCCGGTGACCAAGGCGCTCGAGGAGTCCACGCGCTTCAACCCACCGGCGAGCATCTATGAGCTGGCCGAGTACGCAAGCGAGATCTTGAGCCTGTGCAACTCCATGGGCGAGGGCTGGCTGCTCACGGCCGAGATGGTGGAGCTCATCCGCACGGGCGCGCCGAACGTGGTGTGCACGCAGCCGTTCGCCTGCCTGCCGAACCACGTGGTGGGCAAGGCGGTCATCAAGGAGCTGCGCCGCCGCTACCCGGAGAGCAACATCGTGGCCGTCGACTACGACCCCGGCGCGTCCGAGGTCAACCAGCTCAACCGCATCAAGCTCATGATCGCGGTGGCGAAGAGCAACCTGGCCGACAAGGAGGCCGAGGCCCGCGCGGCTCGCACGGCGGCGGCCACGCCGGCGGTCGAGGAAGCCGGCACGCTCGACGTGCAGGAAACGAGGGCGTAAAGCCGTCATCAAGGGGGGCGATGGGAGACCGTCGCCCCTGCATTTCGTTTGCGAGAACGTAAGTGATTGTGGGTGAGCGCGGGAGCTGAACAGGGGACGGAGGTGTGTTCAGGAAGCAGCTTTGGGAAACGCGAACCTCTTCCTGAACACACCTCCGTCCCCTGTTCGCCCTGTTCGCCCCCCGTTCATCTGGGTACGATACCTTCGCAATGAGGAAAAGGGCATGGCTGGCAAATCGATCGAACGCCGCCCGCCCTCATATCCGCGTTGCGTATCACGATAGGAAGGAACGATATGGCTGGCAAGCTGATCATCTGCCCGACGCCCATCGGTAATCTGGGCGACATGCCGCAGCGTGCGCTTGATGCGCTGACCAGCGCCGATGTGGTGTGTGCGGAAGATACGCGCGTCACCGGCAAGCTGCTGGCGGCGTTCGGCATCGGTAAGCGCCTGGAGCGCTTGGACGAGGCGCTCATCGGCTCGCGCGCCGATGGCATCGTGGCTCGCGTGGAGGCTGGCGAGGTCATCGCGTATTGCAGCGATGCCGGCATGCCGGGCGTGTCCGACCCGGGCTTGCGACTGGTTCGCGCATGCCGGGAAGCGGGCGCGCCGGTGGAGGTGCTGCCTGGGCCTACCGCCACCGCCACAGCGTATGTGGCAAGCGGTTGCACGAATCCGCGCTTCTATTTCGGCGGTTTCTTCCCGCGCAAGGCCGGCGAGCAGAAGGCCGCGCTCGATGCGGTGCGCACGCTGGATGCGGCGCTTATCTATTACGAAAGCCCGAACCGCATCGCCGGGGCGCTTGCTGCGCTGTCCGAGGCGTTCCCGCTGCGCGAGGCGGCGGTGTGTCGCGAGCTCACGAAGCTGCATGAGGAAGTGGTGCGCGACGCGCTGCCTGCGTTGCGCGACGAGTTCGCCGCCCGCGAGGCTGCCGGCGGCATCAAGGGCGAGATCGTCATCGTGATCGACGGGCCTAGCGAGGCCGAGGGGCAGGCTGCTCAGGAAAGCGCCGAGGATTCCGCTCGCGTCCGTGCTGCCCAGCTCAAGGCCGAGGGCGCGCGCAACAAGGACATCGCGAAAACGCTGGCGGCCGAGTTCGGCCTGCCGCGCAACGCCGCGTACGAGATCGCGCTGGAGGCGTAGGGCGTGGCCAGCGATAACCGCTCCGGCCCGGTGCGCACGCGCCGCGTTGACCCGGGCGAGCTCAAGCGCCAGGCGGCGGGCGGCTCGCGCGGGGCGGGCGCCGCGCCGCAGCGGCGTTCGGCCGCTTCCGGTCGCGGGAGCGACGAGGCGGGGAAGGTTGCGCAGCGCCGCCGTCCGTCCGGTGTCGGGCGCACGGCGGCCGGGGCAGGGAAGGCGGGTTCGCAAGCAACGCGCCGCAAGCCCCCGCGCCCAGCTGCGCCCGAGGTGCTTCATGTCGACGGCATCGAGGTCCGCCTGCAACGCAAAAAGGTGAAGAACCTCAACCTGCGCATCGCCCGCGACGGCGGCCACGTGGACGCTTCCGCGCCCGTCTGGATGGCGCCGGCCGATGTGGCGGATTTCGTGCATCGCAAGCATGATTGGATAGAGGCCCAGATGGAGCACGTGTCCGCCACGCCCATGGCGCAGGCATCGCAGGCGTCGAAGGCCGAGGTAGCGCAGTGGCGCGCGGTGGTGCAGGCATGCGTGCCGGCGCTGGTGGCGGCATGGGAACCTATCATGGGGGTGAAGGCGGGACAGCTGGCGTATCGCAACATGACCAGCCGCTGGGGTAGCTGCCAACCTTCCACGGGCCGCATCTGCATCAACGTGCGCCTGGCGCTTTACCCGCCGGAATGCCTGGAGTACGTGGTGGTGCACGAGCTGTGCCACCTGCTGGAACGCGGCCACGGGCCAAGGTTTCACCAGCTCATGGACCGCTTCATGCCCGACTGGAAACAGCGCCGCGACAAACTGCGGTAGCGCGCGCTGCTCCCGAACAGGGGACGGAGGTGTGTTCAGGAGGGGGCTTCCGCTTTCCGGAGCTGTTTCCTGAACACACCTCCGTCCCCTGTTCACCCAGTCCGTCCGCGCATGTTAGCGCCAGTAGCGCTTCACCCGTTATTCTCATGCCTCCGATATGCTGCTGAGGGGAAGTCCTGTCAAGCGTTGAATTTGCCTTACGCCTATTCCGTTGTCTTTCAGCAAGCGAATAGCCGTACGGCGTTCCTCGCGTGGGGTTTGCTTCAAGGCGATAAGCGCATCTTCGCCAATGAGGTTTGCCGCCATCGCGTAGGCTTCCTCGTTTGTAAGGCGTTTGGCCTGTGTAGAAACTGACGGCATATCTATTGGCAGCTTGCCTTCATGCTCAAGCTGGTGGAACTTTTCGAACGCATCGATTCCCCCAAGCATATCCAGAATCAAATCCTGATTCGTTATCCCCGGTTTGCCTAGATAATCCTGGTAGCTGCTCCATTTCCAATCGGCTGCAGGGGATAACCCGGCGACGGCAGGGTTGTTGTGGATATAGCGAACAACGGTTAGAAGGTAGTCGTCGTCTTCGATGGGCTCGCTTCGGAATCGTCCACCGAAAAGATGTCCGCAGCGACGATGACGCTCATTGAACCACAGGGCGTAAGATCCCAGCAATCGACGCATGCCGTTGGAAATGCTGGGTAGCGGCGCTTGGACCAGAACGTGAAAATGGTTGTCCATGAGCACGTACGCAAAAATGGAAATGTCAAACTTGCAAAACAGGGAATTCATGAGCGTGGTGAACCGAATTCGATCAACGTCGTCTTCGAAAATGATCTGCTTAGCAGTTCCGCGGGCCATCACGTGATATGTATTGCAATCAGATTCCATTCGAGCACATCGAGGCAAAGGCGAGTCCTTTCGGCAAAAGATGAGAACAGGTCGAGCATCAAGGCACTTTCGTGAATAGAATGAACAGGGGGACGGAGGTGTGTTCAGGAAGCAGCTTTGGGAAATGCGGGTCCTCTCTCTGAACACACCTCCGTCCCCCTGTTCATCTGCAAGCTGCCTTGCCTTCTTTGGTCGCCAGACTATAGCAGTGTGCTGTTCCGTGACTCGTTTGGGGGAGGGAAGTGTCGCGAATTTGTTGTTTTCACCTGGGCAAAAGCCTCTCTTATGCAGCTTTGCCTTATCGGTTGTGGCTGTTTTCTGTTAGTGAACATCGGCTGTTCGCAAATCAAGTTAGGGATAACCGCAGATTGGGTTCCAAAGACAGCCTGCGGGCGTAAGGCATCGAGAAAATCGAAGGCATTTGGTGTCGGAACATACGAGCACGCTGAAGGGCGCACCTTCGAATAGCGGCGTATTGGACGTGACGGGCTGCTGCATTACGATTGCTTGTGAGCGGAACGGTGAACAGGGGACGGAGGTGTGTTCAGACGGAGGCCTGCATTTCTCTAAGCTGTTTCCTGAACGCACCTCCGTCCCCTGTTCACGCAAGCGACAGCGTTCGCCGAACGCACCTCCGTCCCCTGTTCACGTGGCGAGCCGCCTTCCTCCCTTCCGTGCGCGTTTCGTGCGCGGATGGTTGCGGGTGCGCTGCAACTGCTACCATCGCGGTATGAATACGAACGAAATCAACTCTACGGATGCGGCGAACGCGTCTTGTTTGAAAACTGCTGCGCCGGCTGCTGTAGCCGACCCCGAACCCGACCCCGAACCCGAGCGCGACGGCTTGCCCCTGCGGCAGCGCCGTGTGGTGCTGGGCATCATGGTGTCGGGTACCACGGCGGCGTGCATCTCACAAAGCATGATGATCGCCGCGTTGCCGGCGGTCATGCACGAGTACGGCATCAGCGCAAGCTCCGGCCAGCTGCTTACCACGGCGTACATTTTCGTATTGGGCCTGATCAGCGCCATGACGGGCTATCTGATGAACCGGTTCGATTCCAAGAAGCTGTTCTTCGCGTCCATGACATCGTTTGCCATCGGGTGCGCTGCGGCCATCTTCGCGCCGAACTATCCGTGCCTGCTGGCGGCGCGCCTGCTGCAGGCCGGTGGCGCCGGCATCTGCCTGCCGCTCGTGCAGCTGGTGGCGCTGAACATCTATCCGAAAAGCCAGTACGGACAGGCAACGGCCATCGTGGGCATGATCATCGGGTTCGCGCCTGCCATCGGCCCGACCATTAGCGGCTTCCTCATCGACGCGTGGGGCTGGCGTTCCATGTTCTGGATGCTCGGAGCCATCGCGCTTGCGGTGATGGTTCTGACGGTTCTGCTGCTCGACGACGTGGTGCGGCGCCCCGACCATTCGGGGCATTTCGATTTGGCGTCGGCGCTTCTGTATTCCGGCGGCTTCGTGCTGGTGATGGTCGCGGCCACCATGTTGGAATCGGGCGGGTCCGTGGGCGCGGGCTTCGTCGCCCCGTTGCTGGCGGGTGCAGCGGGGCTTGTCGTGTTCGCGCGTCGTCAGCTGCGCGTTCCCGAACCGTTTTTGCGGCTGCAGTGCTTCCGCGACAAGACGTTCGCCATCTCCACGCTCATCGTCATATGCGCGCACATGATGTTCATGGCGCCGTCGATCATGGTGCCGTTGTTCGTGCAGGATATCCAGGGGCTTTCCGCCACGGTGTCGGGTCTGACGCTTCTGCCCGGCGCCATCATGATGGGAGTGATGAACCCCATTACCGGGCGCTTGCTCGATCGTCGCGGCCCGCGTCCGCTCATCGCGGTGGGCTGCGTCACGGTGCTTGCGGGCACGGTGGCGTTTGCGCTCATCCCCGCAAGCGTTCCCGAGTGGGTGGTCACAGTGCTTTACGGTGTCCGCGCGACGGGCATCGCGTGCCTGATGATGCCGCTGACAGCGTGGGCGTGCACCACGCTCGATCCCGACGAGCTGGCGCAGGCGTCGGCCATCATCACCTCCGCGCGACAGCTCATCGGCAGCCTTTCGGCATCGGTGTTCATCGCTGTGATGGCGTTGACCTCGCAAAACGCGTTAGGCGTCGACCTCGGCGGCTTCGACTTCAGCTTCTGGCTGCAATGCGGCGTCCCCGTGCTGGCGTTCATCCTGGGCATGTTCGTTCTGCCGGCGAAAGGGAAGCGCTAGGGGTAATCGGGCCGGCTTGCCGTTGCCTGGTGTTTGGCGGCGGATGATGAAGGTTGCTGCGCGAAAGCCCCAGCACGTGATGGCGAGCGCCTGGCAGATTCAGCGACGAAATGGCTCGGGGCTCGATGGCGGCAGGGCGGTGTGCCATGCCGAAGGGCCCAGTGCCCAATAAGGAAAACCCAGCGCGCATGACGGGGCCGGTCGCGCCATGCAATAGGAAACCCGGCTCGTGGCCGGGTTTCCTTCTAGATCATATTCATCTGCGCAAGCGTTGCGTTGTACCAATGCTCCCAGTTCGGCGGGCAGTACCTCTTGGCGGCATCCACCGAGATGGTGTAGCCGTAGCCGCGGGCAAGGCCGGCCACGTGGTCGCGGATGGCCTCTTCCCAGCTTCCCCAGCTGCAGCCGCCCCAGCCCCAGGCATTGCAGCTGCCGGAGCAGTACAGGCCCTTGGAGCTTTCGGTGTTGGAGATGGCGGGCGACCAGCGCGGGTCCACACCGTAGTCCCAAGCGGCCTCGGCGAACACCTTGCCCGTGCCGGCCATGGGCGACCCGGCCAGGTATGCGTCGATGCGGCCGGCCCACTGCGCCACGAACACGTCGCGCTCGCTTGCCCAGTCGGCGCCGTCGTCGCTGGGCGCTTCCACGGTGCCCGCGGAAGATCCGCCCGCTGCCTCGGCGGCGGCCGGAGCGCTGGCGGAATCGGCCTGCTCCTGCTTGTCGGCCTCCTTTGCGGTTTCGGCCTTGGCTGCCTCGGCTTCAGCAGCCTTTGCGGCCTCTTCGGCCTGGCGGGCCGCTTCCTCCTGCGCTTTGCGCTGTGCCTCCTGGCGCGCCTGCTGGGCGGCGGAAAGCGCCTGCTCGGCGTTGGCTGCCTCGGCGTCGGCATCCTTCTTCGCCTGCGAAAGGCCGCGCTTCGTTTGGTCGAGCTCGTCTTTCAACTCGCTAAGGCGCTTGATCTCAGCCTGGTTGCTGCTGTAGATATGGGACACGTACTCAAGCGACGTGAAGAAATCCACGATGTTCTCGGAGCTGAGGACCATTTCCAGCAAGCCGGGAGTGGAAGCCTGCGTCTTGTACAGCTTCACCGCTGCAGCAGAGCTGCGCTCCTGCTGGGCGGGGAGGGTCTCCTCGATCTCGGCGATGCGCGCCTCGTTGTCGGCGATCTGCTGGTTCAGGTCGTCGATGCGGCTTATGGCCTGGTCATATTCGGCGGCAGTGCGCTCGACTTCTTGCTGTGCGGCGTCGGCCTGCACGTTCGTGTCGATGTCCTCCGCCCATGCGGTTTGCTGCGAAAGGCCCGCGACCGGCACGCTTGCGAAGGCCAGTGTCGCGCTCAAGGCGACGGTCAGCGGCAAGCGGTGGCGAGGGCGGCTGCTCGGGTTCGTTTGAAGTTTGTTAGAAAACATCCGCCATCCTTCGATTTATAACAATTGCCGTTAATTATACCGGGCGGATATGTGCAAACCGTGCCGCTCATTAAACGTGCACAAGCGCTCGAGCCCGCCGGATCGCCCGATGATTGCGTGGTGGCGGGTTTGGGGGCAGGCTTCGCGCCGTCCCCGCGTGGTACAATCGGGAGCACTGCGAAAACCCAGGCTGGCGGGGCATCATTCGCCCGACTGCGGCCGCGAGCAAAAGGAAGCACCATGTCAAAGGGAACCTACTCGTTCACCACGCCCATCTATTATGTGAACGCCGAGCCCCACTTGGGCACGGCCTACACCACCGTCGCCGCCGACACCGTCGCGCGCTACCAGCGCATGAACGGCTACGACGTGGCGTTCGTCACGGGTATGGACGAGCATGGCCAGAAAGTGGCCGATACCGCCGAGTCGAAGGGCATGACCCCGCAGGCCTGGTGCGATTCCATGGAGCCGGCGTTCCGCAACGTGTGGGACCTGCTCGACATCACCTACACCGATTTCGTGCGCACCACCCAGCCGCGCCACGCCCGCACCGTGCAGAAGTTCTGGCAGGACCTGTTCGACAAGGGCTGGTGCTACAAGGGCAGCTACGAGGGTTGGTACTGCGTGCACGAGGAAACCTATTACGCCGAGTCCGACCTTGAGAAGAACGAGGACGGCAAGCTGGTGTGCCCTGACTGCCATCGCCCGGTGCAGAAGGCCGGCGGCGAGGAGAACTGGTTCTTCAAGCTCTCCGAGTTCCAGGAGCCGCTGCTGAAGTTCTACGAGGAGAACCCCGACTTCATCCGTCCCGAAACGCGCAAGAACGAGGTGGTCACCTTCGTGAAGAGCGGCCTGAAGGACCTGTCCATCAGCCGTTCCACCTTCGACTGGGGCGTGCCGCTGCCCTTCGACGATGGCCACGTGGCCTATGTGTGGGCCGACGCCCTGCTGGCCTATCTCACGGGCATCGGCTACGGCGACGAGCAGCGCGCCGGCGAGTTCGAGCAGCGCTGGCCCATGCAGTACCACTTCGTGGGCAAGGACATCACGCGCTTTCACTGCGTCATCTGGCCGGCCATGCTCATGGCCGCCGGCCTGCCCATCACGCACACCGTGTTCGGTCATGGCTTCCTGCTCACCAAGGGCGAGAAGATGTCGAAGTCCAAGGGCAACGGCATGAAGCCCGCCGACCTGGTGAAGATCTTCGGCGTGGATGCCTACCGCTACTACTTCATGTCCGACGTGCAGTTCGGCCATGACGGCAACATCTCCATGGAGCGCATGGTGCAGGTGTACAACGCCGACCTGGCCAACACCTGGGGCAACCTGTGCAGCCGCGTGTTCAACATGACGAACAAGTACTTCGACGGCAAGGTGCCCGCTGTGCCGACCGACGCCGCCGAGCGCGTTGCCAACCCCATGCTGCCCATCGTCGAGCAGCTGTACGCGAAGTACGACGCCTGCATGTCCCAGGTCGACTTCACCGGCGCTGCCGCCGCGGTGCAGGAGCTTGCCGGTCGCGTGAACCTTTACGTCGAGGAAAGCGCTCCGTGGAACCTGGCGAAGAAGGAAGAGACCCAGGGCGATCTGGCCGCCGTCATCTACAACGCGCTCGAGGCAATCCGCATCATCGCGCTGTACATGGCCCCGTTCATGCCGAACACCTCCAACGAGGTGTTCGATCGCCTGAGCCTGGGCAAGGTCACCGACGTGGTGGACGTCGAGGGCGCCACGAAGTGGGGCCAGCTGTCCGCCGGCAACACGGTCACCGTGGGCGACCCGCTGTTCCCGCGCCTGAACATGGACGAGATCCGGATCGAGGAATAAAAGGGTTCCGCCTGCTAAAGACAGGTGGAGCGCTTGATGCTGCGGCGGATCGCGGCGAAGGAGCCTCCTTCGCCGCGCCGCACATCGCGACACTTCAAGTCCTGACATTTCGGGGACGTAGCGTTAAGTGTCAGGGCGAAGGGGAGACCCTTCGCCCTGCTGCATATATATGTATAGGGAAGGGATGCATGGCCGAGGAAGAGCAACAACCGGTTTTCGCCGACGCGCTGTTTCGGCAGAAACGCAAGCATGGAAAGTTTCGCCTGGTGGAGCCGCCGCGGCTTGCCGGTCCGGTGGCGGACACGCACGCGCATGTGCACCTGCTTGCCGATCCGGCACTGGAGTTCGCGCGCTGCGCGGCGTGGGGTGTGGATTTCGTCTGCGACATCATCGATGTGCAGGAAGATGCCCCGGATGTGTTCGATTGCATCGGCGATTGGTACGCCCAAGCGCAGTCGCGTCTGCCCGAAGCGGTGGAGCGCACGCGCGAGGTGCTGGCGGCCGGCGGCGACGAGTTGACGCATCTGCCCGACGGTGCCGATGCGGCGTGCTTCGCACTGCCCGAGGATGCGGCGTCGCGTCCGCTGCCGCGCCTGCGTCTGGCAGCCGGCGTGCATCCGCATAACGCGCGCTTTTACGATGACGCTATGGAATCTCGCCTGGTCAATCGCCTGGCCGACCCGCGTATATGCGCCGTGGGCGAGATCGGCCTGGATTACCATTACGACCTTTCGCCGCGCGAGGATCAACGGCAGGCGTTCCGCCGTCAGATCCGCTTGGCGCACGCCACGGGCCTTCCCGCGGCGTTGCACGTGCGCGAGGCGCATGACGAGGCGTTCGCCATCCTGCGCGAAGAGGGCTTCCCCGAGGCGGGCACGTTGCTGCATTGCTTCGATCTGGACTGGGAGACGCTCGAGCCGTGGGTGGACCGCGGATGCTTCGTGGCTCTGGGCGGCGCGCTCACGTTCAAGCGCTGCCAGGACACGCGCGATGCAGTTGCGCGCACGCCGCGCAACCTGCTGCTCACCGAAACCGATTCGCCGTACATGACGCCCGAGCCCATGCGCGGCATGCCGTGCGGCCCCGCGCACACCGTGTTCACCGCGGCGTGCATGGCCGAGGTGCTCGGGTGCGAAACCGAGAAGGCCAGAAGCCAGATGCTGGCTCAAATCGCGCAAAACGCGCGCGCATTGTTGGACCGCCCACCCACGGCCTGGCAGATCGAACATGCGCAAACCGCCGCAACTGAAAGGAATTGCGAATGAAACGTCTGATCATCGTCGGCTCGCCTCGTGTCGAGGGGCGAAGCGGCGCGCTTGCGGACCTTTTGTTCGAAAGCTGCATCGAGGAGTGCCCGGAAGACGAGGTGTACCTGGCGCCCGTGTCCACGCTCGACGTGGCCGGCTGCAACGCCTGCGATTTCTGCAAGCGCAAGGCGCAGGGCGCGATGACCGAGCAGGAGGCCGCCGAGGATGAGGCCTTCGAGGAACAACGCGCCGAGGACGAGGCGCCGCGTCGATGCGCCATCCGCGACGACATGGACGACGTGTACCCGCTGCTCGAGGACGCCGACGAGCTGATCGTCGTGGCGCCGGTGTATTTCGCCGGCCCGTCTTCGCAGCTCAAGTGCATGCTCGATCGCTTCCAGCCGTACTTCTGGACGCGCACCCGCGCACGCAAGCGCCCGTGCACGCTGCATGTGGTGGGCGAGGGCGGCGACCCGCACGGTTTCGACCCGCTTGTGGGATGCGTCCGCTCCGCCGCCGCGGTGGCGGGTTTCCGCCTGGAACGCGTGCTGGACTGGGTCGGCAAGATCGACGAATCCGGCGAGATTGTGGATGAAGCCGACGAGTATCCCGTCGAGGGGCCCGTGGTGCGCGCCTTCGCTGGGGGCAAGATGGTCGACCAGGGCGCTGGCGAGCAGGAGCTGCCGGCCGAGGATGAGCCGGCGGAGCAGGCTGACGAGTACGAGCCCGAGGCGTTCGCCGAGGATGACTTCGCCGCCCAGCTGGCCTCCCAGGCGCAGCGTCGCCAGAACCGCGCGCGCCTGAACCTGGGCGAGAACGGCGCCGAGCGCCAGGTCATCCAGCTTGACGAGGACGGCCGCCGCATCGATGCGGCGCAGCACGGTCGCAAGCGTTCGGCTCAGAAGAAGCACGCCAACGCCAAGCGCGGCACGAACGGCACGGTGCAGGCCAAGCACGAGAACCCGCATGCTCCCAAGGGCAAAGACGGGCAGGGCAAGTCCGGCAAGGGCGGCTCGAAGCAGGGCGGCGGCCGCGGCAAGCAGGGGAAGCGCCGTGGGTAGCGTATCGTCTTTGGCCAACCTTTCGGTCACTCGGCAGGTGCTGGCAGATCACGGGCTTTCGGCAAAGTACTCGCTTGGGCAGAACTTCCTGGTCAACGAGGCCATCGTGGCGAAGATCGTGGCGCTGGCCGAGCTCGAGGGCGCGGACAACGTGCTCGAGATCGGCCCCGGCATCGGCACGCTCACCATGGCCCTGCTGCAAAACGCGAAGCACGTCACGTCCATCGAGCGCGATACCGACTTGCCGGCCGTGCTGGCCGAAACGCTGGAGCCGTGGCGGGATTCGTTCACGCTCATCCAGAAAGATGCGCTTGACCTGCAGCTTTCCGACTTGGAAGGGCAAGACGCTCCCAACAAGCTGGTGGCGAACCTGCCGTATGCCGTTGCCGCCACGGTGGTGCTCGACTATTTCCAGCGCATCGAGTCGCTTGAATCGGCAACGGTGATGGTGCAGAAGGAGGTGGCCGATCGCATGGCCGCCGAGCCGGGCACGAAGAACTACGGCGCCTACACCGTGAAGCTGCGGCTGTATGTGCAGCCGGCGGGGCGCTTCCCGGTCGGCCCCAACAACTTCTTCCCGCCGCCGCGCGTGGACAGCGCGGTCATCCGCCTGAACCGCACGCCTGTGCTTGATGAGCAGGGGAAACCGCTTGACGGGGAAGTGGTGCGCGCTGCTTGCGCCATGGCCGACGCCGCGTTCGCCAGCCGCCGCAAAACGCTGTCGAACTCATGCAAAACCTACTTCGCCGGCCGCGGGGCCGGCGGTGCCGCGGTGGCCCCGCATCTTCCGGAGCTGTTCGAGCAAGCGGGCATCGACCCTAAACGTCGCGGCGAGACGCTGTCTCTTGCCGAGTTCGTGAACATGGGCAAGGCGCTGCTCGCGCTGCAGTAGGGCTAGCGATTGAAACCGATTCTAAACTGGGCCGTGCGCGTCGCGGCCCTTTTTGCGTGCTGCGGGGGGGGGGTTGGTTGGGAAGCGAGTCTGCAAGTTCCGGTAGGCGCGAGCTTGTTTGCCGCAGCGTTTTCCCAGCTGTTGAGCCGGCGGTAGGGAAGCCCGTGCTGTCGTGCGGCCCGTTAAACGCTGTTTGAAGGCTAAAACGAGCTTTGGAATATGGCCATTGTGTGCGAACTGCTATGGAATTAGGTGCAAAACATGGAGAAGTAAGCGTGCATTGACCCGCATGATACAATTTTGAGCTGTTATCTGTGTGTTATGTAGGAAAGAGCAACTATGGACTTAGCGAAACAAGCGCAAATCGTCGACTCCATTCATGATACGTTACACGATTTCGTCGGTCAACGCCTGAAAGTGCGCGCCAACATGGGCCGCTCCAAGATCGTCGAGAGCGAGGGTACGCTCATGCAGGTTCACCCGCAGCTGTTCATCATGGAGGTCGATCGCAAGCGCGGCCGCACCGCCCGCCAGTCGTATCAGTACGTCGACGTGCTCACCGGCATGGTCGAGCTGTCGCAGAACGGCGAGCCGCTGTTCGAGCCTTTCGTTCCCGAGGGCGACGAGCCGGGCATGGAGTCTCCTCTCGTGGAGGAGCGCGTCCTGTCGTAAGCGGTTTCAACCGTGAACTTTTTGCGGATGCCCGCGAAGAAGTGTTTGACAAACAGCGTTTGAACGAGGAAAATACTCTCTCGCGCAAAGCGCAATACGCATGGGGATGTAGCTCAGCTGGGAGAGCATTACGTTCGCAACGTAGGGGTCGTGGGTTCGAATCCCATCATCTCCACCATGGAATTGCAAGGGCTGCTGGTAATCCGGCAGCCCTTTTTCTTTTCCCAGACACTTCGGGGACGTAGGGCTAAGTATCCGATCTGGCCGGAATCGGCGGGAGAGCGGTTTCGATGGCGTTGGCGCAACTCGAAAGCGGTCGCTGTTGCCGTCCGTTGGTTTGCGGAGCGGGCTCATATAGATAAATAAGGAGCATCATGGCTGGTTTGAAAGCGGTTTTGTTCGACAACGATGGCACGCTGGTGGATTCACGCGAGCTGCTTTTGGCGAGCTTCCACTATGCGGGCCCTGCGGTGCTGGGCTGCCAGCTCAGCGACGAGGAGTACCTGCAGAAAGTGGGGCAACCGCTGGCCGTGCAGGTCAAGGACTACACGGACGATCCGGTGCTGCAGGAGCGGTTCTGCGAAGCATATCGAGCGCACAACAAAACGGTGCACGATAAGATGATCAAGGCGTTCCCCGGAACGGTTGAGGCGCTGGCGGAGCTCGCAAGCGCGGGCCTGAAGCTGGGCGTGGTCACGTCGAAGCGTCATGCGGTTGCCTGGCGCGGGCTTGAGGTGGTGGGTGCCGCATCGTATCTGGATTGCTGTGTGGGCTGGGACGATATCGAGCGCCCGAAGCCCGATCCCCAGCCGGTGGTCCGCGGTTGCGAGCTGCTGGGGTTCGATCCCAGCGAGTGCCTGTACGTTGGCGACGCCCCGTTCGACCTGCAATCCGGCAACGCGGCAGGCGCAAGCACCGCGGCGGTGACCTGGGGCATGTTCAATGAGCCCGCTCTGACGGCCGAGCGCCCCTCGTTCGTTTCGCACACCTGGGACGAGCTGATCGCAAGCACGCTGGCGTTGCTTTAGCTTTCGGCATCTGCGGGACATCGGACGCTTTGGGGTCGTGGCTCCGAAGCGTCCGATTCGATGATGTCATCCGGAAGGATGGCGGTACGTTTCTGAAACGTCTGCTGGCGTTGCTCTAGGCGCTTGCGGTTATCGTGCGGAAGCTCGGGCGCGGCGTTGTTTGCGGCTTTGGGGCGGTATACTTGCCGCGTGATTGATGGACAGTTCGAAAACCTCCTGTCGGTAAACAAAACTAGGTACCTTGCCCGCTGATCGCGGCGGGCGTTTTGCGTGACAACGCGATTCTATCAGCGGGGGCGAACAGCTCCTGCTGCATCGTTGCAGGTTGTCGCGCATTTCGAAAAGGGCCTTTCCGACGGCGGTTTTCGCTTGATGGAAGGGCTTTTGCTATGTATGGGCTGAAAACGGAGAGCAGCTTCGACGCTGCGCATTTCCTGACCGATTACCACGGCAAGTGCGAGAACCTGCACGGTCATCGCTGGCGCGTGGTGGCGTATCTCGAGCAGGCCGAGCTGCAAACCGAGGGCACGCACAAGGATATGGTCATCGACTTCGCGGACTTCAAGCATGCGCTGCGCGACCTTACCGAGGAGCTCGACCACTCGTTCGTGGTAGAGGAGGGCTCGCTCATGCCCAAAACCCTGGATTGCCTGCGCGAGGAGGGGTTCACGCTGTCGATGATGCCCTTCCGCACCACCGCGGAGAACCTGGCGCGCTACTTCTTCGGCAAGCTTGCCGAGCAGGGTTTCCCCGTGTCGCAGGTGGACGTGTACGAAACGCCGAACAACTGTGCGATCTACCGCGCGTAACGAAGCTATGACCTGCGAAAACGAAAACGAAACGGCAACCTACGGCAGCCTGCGCGACGCGTTCTCGGCCTTCAAGCGCGCCGATGGCGCGCAAGCGCCCGCGCCTGCCACCGTGCATGGCTCGTTGTCGGCGGCCATTGCCGCTAGCGGTTCCCTGACGTCCGAGCTTGTCGCTGCCGATGGTGCCCAAACGGCTTCGCTTACCCCCGTTGCCGGCGCTGCGCCGGTCTCGGTGCCCGTCGCCGTGCAAGGTGTGCAGTCGTCTGCGTCCGCTGTTGCCGGCGCGGCGCCGGCCTCTTCGCTTGCTGCCGCCGTTAGGGCGTCGCAGCGCCGAAGCGCCGACCAGCCCAGCTCCCGGGCAACCATGCCGGTTGCGGAGCGGTTCGTCAGCATCAACGGCGAAGGGGCGTGCGCGGGCAAGCTGGCGGCGTTCATCCGATTCACCGGCTGCAATCTGCGTTGCGGTTATTGCGACACCATGTGGGCGAACGTCCCGGGTGCCGCGGCGAAGGACGAAGCCCCCGAGCAGCTGGCGGCGTGGGTGCGGCAGACCGGCGTGGAATGCGTGACGCTCACCGGTGGCGAGCCGGTGCTGCAGCCGCTGCTGCCTCAGCTGGTGGAGCTGCTGCTGGGCGAACCCGGCCCGAACGGGCGCGGCCTGCGCGTGGAGATCGAGACGAACGGCGCCGCCGACCTGGGAGAACTTGCCGCGTTGCGTGCGCGTGTCGGCGACGCTGCGCCCGGGTCGCTCTCCTTCACCGTAGACTGGAAGCTGCCGTCAAGCGGCATGGAGCAGCAGATGCTGCCTGCGAACTTCCGCCTGCTCGGCGCGCGCGACACGGTGAAGTTCGTGTGCGGGCAGGGCGATTTGCCGCGCGCTTTGGAAGTTGCCCGGCAGCTCGATCTGCCGGGGCGCGTGCCGGTGTACCTGAGCCCGTGCTTTGGGGACATCGAGCCGGCGCGCATCGTTGAATTCATGCAAGAGAACCAAATGACCTGGGCAACCGCCCAAGTGCAGCTGCACAAGGTCATTTGGCCCGATGTTGAGAGGGGCGTGTAAGGATGGGCATTTTCGAAGGACAGGCGTTCTCCTCGTTCGCGGCTGCGGCCGCCAACGCGCGTGAGAACCTGCGCGTGCACGGGACGCTGGGCGAGGACCCGGCGCCGCGCGACGAGAACGGCAAAGTGTGCGGCGAGAACCCGCAAAAGGCGCTCGTGCTCAGCAGCGGCGGCGTGGATTCCAGCACGCTTCTGGCCTTGGCGGTCAAGCGCTTCGGGGCGGAGAACGTGTTCGCGCTGAGCATCTCCTACGGCCAGCGTCACGAGAAGGAGATCGAAAGCGCGAAGGCCGTCGCCGCGCATTATGGCGTCGAGCAGCGCTTCCTCGACCTTTCCGCCATCTTCGCTGACAGCGACTGCAGCTTGCTCGAGCACTCCTCGCAAGACGTTCCCGAGGAAAGCTATGCCGAGCAGATCGACGAGGCGGACGGTTCCCCGGTCAGCACGTACGTGCCGTTCCGTAACGGGCTGTTCCTGTCGAGCGCTGCGTCCATGGCGTTGTCGTTGGGCGCGAGCGTGCTGTTCTACGGAGCGCACCACGATGACTGGGCGGGCGATGCTTACCCCGATTGCTCTATCGAGTTCGTGAACGCCATGAACCTTGCCATTACGCAGGGCACGGCGGGCCAGCTGCACATGGAGGCGCCGTTCGTGTCCTGGTCGAAGGCTGATATCGTGAAATGCGGCCTTGAACTGGACGTTCCCTACGAGCTTACGTGGAGCTGCTACGAGGGCGGCGAGCGTCCGTGCGGCAAATGCGGCACGTGCATCGACCGCAACCGCGCTTTCGAGGCCAACGGCATGCGCGACCCGCTGCTCGACAAGCTGGATGCTCAGGGGTAGGACGCGAACCTGGCTGTTCGCAGAACCGCCTGCCGCCCAGCAGTCCAGAACCCATACAACCCGCGCGGCCCTTCCGGCCGCGCTTCCCAAGGAGAACCTATGACCAACGAAAAACCTGCGCGTGCCGGCACCGACGACTTGTCGCTTCTGGGCAACCAAGGTGTGCAGTATCCGCAAACCTACGACCCCGGCGTGCTTGAGACGTTCGACAACAAGCATCCCGGCAACGACTATTTCGTGAAGTTCAACTGCCCGGAGTTCACGGCGTTGTGTCCGATCACCGGCCAGCCCGACTTCGCCACCATCTACATCTCCTATGTGCCCGATGTGCGCATGGTGGAGAGCAAAAGCCTGAAGCTGTACCTGTTCAGCTTCCGCAACCACGGTGACTTCCACGAGGATTGCGTCAACGTGATCATGAAGGACCTGATCGCGCTGATGGATCCGAAGTACATCGAGGTGTGGGGCAAGTTCCTGCCGCGCGGCGGCATCTCCATCGACCCGTACTGCAACTACGGCAAGCCCGGCACGCGCTGGGAGCAGGTTGCCTGGGATCGCCTGGCCAACCACGACCTGCATCCCGAGGCCGTGAACAATCGCTAGCAGCGCTCAACGCCCGCAGACATCGCCGTCTGCGGGCGTTTTTCATGCGGGATCACATACATTTGCGTGTTTTTTGGCAGGAGCCATATGCGTGCGTTGACCTGGGAAAACGTTGTATCACACCAGGTCATCAGCCGATTATAAACGTGCGCGAGTGCGTGCGATTTCTCTATCGGATACAATGCTGGCATGCAAAAAACCACTTACATATCTATGACCGACGCCTTGCGGGCGCGTCCTGTGCTGGCGCGTGGCGTGTCGCTGGCGAACAAGGTCATCACCGACGCTGTGTACGTGGCGTATCCGTGCCTGCTTGTGTGGCTGGCGTATGCGGCGGCAACCGGTGCAGCCGGTGCGGCGGGCATGCTGCTCCGCGCCGCGCTGGTACCGGGTATCTCGTTCGTGCTGGTCACCGTGCTGCGCAAGGTCATCAACGCGCCACGTCCGTATGAGGTGTTCGACGCCGCTCCCGTCATCCCCAAGGATACGCGCGGCAATTCGTTCCCTAGCCGGCACGCGTTCAGCATCTTCGTCATAGCCATGACGTTTTGCGCCTGCTGCCCGCTTGCGTGGGCGGGACCGGTCATGCTGACTGCCGGGGTGTTGCTGGCGGTCATCCGCGTGGTGTCGGGCGTGCATTTCCCTTGCGATGTCGTGGTGGGGGCTTTGTTGGGTATGCTTGCAGGTTTTGTGGGCCTCTGGATTCTTTAGCGGCGGGTTGATACAGTTATTGATATCAAATATCGATATCGGTTTGCCGATACCGTCCGTTTCGTTTCAGGGGGGCAGATATGCTGAAAGTTTCGAAGCGTACGTTGCTTTTAGTCGCCGGCATCGTTTGGCTTATCGCCGGCGGGAACATCGCTTGGCTGGGCATCCAGTCGTTCGCTCAGATGGGTCAAGGCATTTGGTGGCTGCTCGTCATCGCCGCCGCCGCGGTTTTCACCATGTTCCATGTCAAGGTATTCTCGAAGATGGTCGGCAAGCATGCCGTCCGCATCGCCGGCTACGAGGCTGATCGTGTGGGCGTGTGGAACTTCTTCGATGTGCCGGGCTACGCCATGATGGCCATCATGATGACCGGCGGCATCTCCCTTCGCGCGTTCGGCCTGGTCCCCGTGTGGTTCATCGCGTTCTTTTACACGGGCTTGGGCGTTGCGTTGGCGCTTTCCGGCGCAAGCTTCCTTATCCGTTTCGCGCGTCGCGGCAATCGTCCCGCCCCGTGCCCGCTGGTTCCCGGTGCGGCTTCGCGCGGATAACCGTTGCATAACCGCATTCATCACGAAGGCCCGCTCAGCTGAGCGGGCCTTCGCTTTGCTACCGGGAAATCCTGGCGAAGGGGATCCTGGTAAGGGGTTGTTCCGGTCAGGGGCATCTCGCGAAACTGCCCCGTCGCGGCTATGGCGCGTGCCATTGGGGAAACGGAAGCGCCATAGCCTGGGGGGGTTGCCACCTGGCGGCGCTTTTCGCTTCCAGCTGGGGAAATAGGGGTTGGTAGCGTCGCCCCGCCATGGGCGTTCGGTCGTCGGAAGGCTACTTGATAGCTTCGAAGCCGGCTGCCAGGTCGGCGATGATGTCGTCGATGTTCTCGGTGCCGATGGACAAGCGCACGGTGGTGGGCTTGATGCCAGCTGCCAGCAGCTCATCCTCGGTCAGTTGGGAGTGCGTGGTGGATGCTGGGTGGATGACCAGGGACTTCACATCGGCGACATTGGCCAACAGGCTGAACAGGCTCAAGGATTCGGTGAACTTGCGGGCGTCGTCGGCGGTGCCCTTCACGTCGAAGGTGAAGATGGAGCCGGCGCCGTTGGGGTAGTACTTGTCATAGAGCTCCTTGGCGCGGCCGGTTGCCAGCGCCGGGTGGTTCACGGAAGCAACCTGCGGATGGTTGTTCAGGAACTCCACCACCTTCAGCGCGTTCTCCACGTGACGGTCGACGCGCAAGGACAGCGTCTCCAGGCCCAGCAGCAGCAACCATGCGTTGAACGGGGAAAGCGTGGCGCCCTGGTCTCGCAGCAGCGTGGCACGGGCCTTCGTGATGTAGGCTGCGGGGCCGGCGGCCTCGGTGAACACCACGCCGTGGTAGCTGGGGTTGGGCTTTGCCACGCCGGGGAACTTATCGGCGTTGGCGGCCCAGTCGAACGTGCCGGCATCGGTGATCACGCCGCCCATGGCCGTGCCGTGGCCGCCGATGAACTTCGTGGCGGAGTGAACGACCACGTCGGCGCCGTGCTCGATGGGGCGCAGCAGGTAGGGAGTGGAGAAGGTTGCGTCCACGATCAGCGGCACGTTGTGGCGGTGCGCGATATCGGCCCAGGCCTTAAGGTCGAGCACGTCGGAGTTCGGGTTGCCAAGCGTCTCGGCGTAGAGCAGCTTGGTGTTGTCCTGGATGGCGGCCTCGACGGCGTCCAGATCGGCCGGGTTGACGAACGTGGTGGAAAGCCCTTGCTCGGCCAGCGTGTGTTCGAACAGGTTCAGCGTGCCGCCGTACAGGTTGGTGGAGGACACGACATGGTCGCCGGCCGTGGCGATGTTCTGCACGGCGATGGTGATGGCGGCCGAACCGGTCGCCACGCCAAGGGATCCGACACCGCCTTCGAGCGCGGCAACTCGCTCCTCGAAGGTGCTGACCGTGGGGTTGGTCAGGCGGCTGTAGATGTTGCCGGGCTCGGTTAGGCCGAAGCGGCCGGCGGCGGTGGCGGCGTCTTTGAACACGAAGGACGAGGTCAGGTAGATCGGCACGGCGCGGGCGTCGGTTGCCGGATCGGGCTGCTCTTGGCCGGCGTGCACTTGCAAGGTCTCGAATGCGTACTTCTGTTTCTCAGACATCTGGCTATCTCCTAAATCGATTACCATAGCTTTCTTGTTCTCATATAACGTGATGACGGTTCGTAGTTATACCGAAGCAAAGGAAGCGGGTCAATAGGAATATAGGAGATTCCGTTTGCGGGGTATTTCGAAATTCAGATACCTGGTTTTTCATGCTGTCGATAAGCCTAGCGAATAAATGGGAAATACCGCTTCGAATATGCCCCATGGGGGTATAAAAGTGCTACAATCGCCTTGTACTGTTAACCAAAGCTAAGAAAGGTGGGACCATGGTCGCGACCGTGATCATCTGCATCGTCATCGCCGTTGCCGCCGTGTTCGCGGGCAGAAGGGCCGTTCGCACGTTCTCGGGAGACGGGTCGTGTTGCGGGAGGAAACGCACGAAGAAGGCCTCCTGCTCATGCTGCGGGGGCGGAAACGCGAAGAAGGCTTCCCGCGGGAAGCCTTCTGAGTAGCGTATCGGCGGTTTTGCGAGCCGCGTTATGCCAGCAACGCGCCTAGGCGCATGCACTCGGCGGCGGCGTCATCGTCGGGGTAATCCTTGGCGATGACGCTGTCCACCACGTTCAGGCCGGCCTCGTCGGCGCGCTGCTCCCACAGCTCCATCCATTCGCCGTCGTTCCAATCGTAGGAGCCGAAGAGGGCCACCTTCTGGCCGGACAGCGCAGGTTCAACCTCGTCGTACATGGGCAAGAACTCGGTGTCCTCAAGCTCCTCGTCGCCCATGGCCGGGCAGCCGAAGGCGAACGCGTCGAAGTCACCGATGCGGTCAGCGCTGAAATCGTTGCATTGCACCAGGTCGGCGGTACCGCCCGCCGCGCGCACGCCCTGCGCCACCAGATCTGCCATGGCCTCGGTGTTGCCCGTGCCGCTCCAGTACACCACTGCTACTTTGCTCATCTGCATATCCTTTCGTTTGCAAGGGAAGCGTCGGTCTTGTGCCGAACGGTCGAGGCGCTTCGGGCGAGCGCATCGACCGTTCGGCGCGAATGCGGCAAGGGTGCGTTTCGCCGCCGGCGTTCCATGCTTGCGGCGTTTGCGCGCTTGCGAGCCTTTCGCGTCTAAGGACGCAGGTTACACCGCTGCCGCGAACGCCTCCTGAGCGGGGAAGTTCTCGTCGATGGAGGCAAGGCAGTCGATGGGCACGCCCTCGTCGAACAGGTCCTCGTAGGCGGCGGTGCAGGTTTTGTAGCAGCAGAAGCACGCCTGCGCATCGCGGGCGCGGCTGTACACCTTCCAGCAGCCGCTGCACAGGCTGTTCTCGCCCTTGTTCTCGATGAAGCCCACCACGTCGTCGAAGGGGTAGCCCAGGAAGAACCCGATCTCGTGCGGGAACGCACAGCTGCCGGAAAGCGTGGCGGCCAGGTCGGTTCCGCAGATGCGGCGGTGCAGCTTGGCGATGCAGGCGGAAAGGTCGGAGGGGTCGTAGCCCTCGTCTTGCAGATAGCGGAATACCTCGGGCTGCGCAAGGTATTCCCTCAGCATGGTTGGACGGTACACGTACAACAACAAACCGGTCTTTCGCCGTGCCAATATCTCGATACGCACTCCGCACGGCTCGAGTTTTTTGCGGCAGATGCCTAGATCATGGGCGAATTTGGTTGAGTCGAGGGCACTGAGCGCGGCGCTTCCGTCGGGGTTTTCGCCGGCGTCGGCGCCTTCGCGGTATACGAACATGTTCGCCGGCTTCAGCCCGGCAAGCGCAGGGGAGCAGTGGTGCACCAGCTTGCGCTCAAGATCGGCGGTGCGGCTCGGCCTTGCACCTGATGCGCCTATGATCATAGCGGCTCCTTCCCATTCATGTAATCCGTGGCTAACATAGTAAGCATAAGTAAACCGCAGTCAACATGTTTGGGGAATCTTCGCAAAAGATTTTTCGCCGAAGGCGGGCACGGCGGGGAAGCGGCGCCGGTCCGCAAGGCGCCGGCGGGCGGACCGGCGCCATGCGGACCAGCTCGTCAGCAGCGGGCCTGCGAACCGTCAACGTCGAGGCGTCGGCGCCTCCCCCGCACGCAACCCGCTACACCAGCGTCAGCGCGATGAGGGTGGCGGCGATCACGCCAAGGATGATGGTGAGGGCGTTCGCGAAGCCGGCCAGGCCGCCGTCGCCGCCCGACATCTGGGTATACATAGGCGCAAGCGCGCTTGCCGGGCTCCATACCAGCAGCGTGAGCAGGGCGCGCATAACGTCGTCGACCGGAAGCGCCAGCCAAACGATGCAGGTCAGCACCACGCTGAACGCTGCGCGCAAACCTACCAGGCGGGCCACCTTCGCCATGCGTTCGCGCGAGACCGAGAAGCTCATCATGAGCCCCAGCATGAACATCGCCAGAAAGGAGTTGGCATTGGCGATGGGATCGGTGAAGGCCACCAGCTCGGAGGGCAGGCGCACTCCCGCCACCGACAGCACGATGATCAGCAGGTACGTGTCGAAGGGCAGGCTGGAGAACAGGCGCTTGGCGACGAATCGCACCGGATGCTCGATGCGCTTGCCCCCGGCGATCAGGCCGGTGAGCGCATAGGAGCCGCCGGCCATCATGAACGCGTTGCCGGCGTCGTAGAGGCAGGTGGCCACGGCCATAGTGGGCGAGAAGATGGCCTGCACGAACGGCAACGCGAAGCATCCCAGGTTAAATCCACAGGCGTTGAGCAGGTAAAACGCGCGTTCGCTGCGCTTGGCGCGCGGGGTGATGGCGAAGGTGACCAGGTATGCGCCGAAGGCGAAGACGAAGCCGAGGGGCACGAGCAGCAGCATCTCCGGCGAGAAGTCGGCAGCGCCGAACGCGTGCAGCACCGCGCAAGGCAGCGTGAACGTGAACACGATCTTCGACACGAACTCGCCGGGCATGTTGCCGAGCTTGCCGGTGTGGCCCATCCAGTAGCCTGCGATGATGATGCAGACGAAGGCGAATACTTTGATGAGTGCGGTTTCCATGCTGTTCTTTCTTCCTAGGCCCCTTTGAGAAGCCCGTCGGCGTTTTCCCTGTGCAAAACGGGAAAACGCGCAAACCCCCAACCAATCGAATCCCGAAAGAAACCGGTCAGGGGCCTGCGTGTTGTGCGACTTGCGTATGCGGTTGTAGGGCAAGGGGCTTATGCGACGCTTCGTTCCCTCGTCGGGTTTGCCTTACAGATGCGCGTTGATGAGCTTCGGGCGGAAGCCTTCGCCTTCAAGCGCCTTGACGATCTGCTGCTTGTGGTTGGTGCCGAACGCCTCGATGGTGACGCGTAGCTCCACGGCGGCTTGGCGGTTCGTGGTGACGAACTGGTTGTGGTCCAGGCGGATGACGTTGCCCTTGTTGTCGGCGATGACCTGCGCCACGCGCACCAGCTCGCCGGGGCGGTCGGGCAGAAGCACCGACACGGTGAAGATGCGGTCGCGCTGGATCAGGCCGTGCTGCACCACCGAGGACATGGTGATGACGTCCATGTTGCCGCCGGAGAGGATGGAGACGACCTTCTTGCCTTGGAAGTCCAGGTGGCGAAGGGCGGCCACGGTGAGCAGGCCGGAGTTCTCCACGACCATCTTGTGGTTCTCGACCATATCCAGGAACGACGCGATCAGCTCGTCGTCATCGACGGTGATGATGCCGTCGAGGTTCTCTTGGATGTAGGGGAAGATCTTGTCGCCGGGCTCGAGCACCGCGGTGCCGTCGGCGATGGTGTTGGCGCGCGGCAGCTTCACCACGTGGCCCGCCTCAAGGGAGGCCTTCATGCATGCGGCGCCGGAGGGCTCCACGCCGATGACCTTGATGTGGGGGTTGAGCAGCTTGGCCAGCGTGGAGACGCCCGTGGCAAGCCCGCCGCCGCCGATGGGCACCAGGATGTAATCGACCAGCGGCAGCTCCTGCACGATCTCCATGGCGATGGTACCCTGGCCCGTGGCGACGCCCAGGTCGTTGAAGGGGTGGATGAACGTGTAGCTGTTCTCCTCGGCAAGCTTGAGCGCGTGTTCGTAGGCCTCGTCGTAGACGTTGCCGGCCAGCACCACGTCGGCGCCCAGGGCCTTGGTGCGCTCAACCTTGATGAGCGGGGTGGTGGTGGGCATGACGATGGTGGCCTTGACGCCGTAATGCTGCGCGGCGTAGGCGACGCCCTGCGCGTGGTTGCCGGCGGAAGCGGTGATCAGACCGTGCGCACGTTCCTCGTCGGTCAGCGTGCTGATCTTATAGTAGGCGCCGCGCACCTTGTAGGCGCCGGTGCGCTGCATGTTCTCGGGCTTGAAGAACACGCGGTTGCGGGAAATCTCGCTGAAGTAGGGGCTTTCAATAAGCTTCGTCTCCTGTGTAACTTCCTTGACTTTGGCTGCGGCTTCTTCGAATGCGTCCAGCGTCAGCATAGTTTCACCCCTTTTGTTTTCGGTTCGCGGCGGTTTAGTGTCGGTGAACATCATAGCCGTGCGAGCGCTACAATGGGGAGGTTCCATATCAGCGCGACAAAATTCGACGCTTTGCCTAGGTTTAAGGCTTGGGAAGGGTGCGAAAATGCTGTCCGGTTTCCGGACGGTTGGCGCTACGTCCCCGTGCGGCCCATGTGGCAGTTCGGGGCGAAGCGTGCAAAGCGCTGCCGTTCCGCGCGCATAAGCGCGCATGTTGGGGCGCAAAGCCCCGGAAAGGACGACCATCATGAAGGTCATCGCCACCCCGAACGCCCCCGCGGCCATCGGCCCCTACGTGCAGGGCCGCGTGTGCGGCAACCTGCTGTTCGCCAGCGGCCAGATCGCGCTGTCCCCGGAGACCGGCGAGCTTGTCGGCACCACCATCGAGGAGCAGACGGCGCAGGTCATGAAGAACGTGGCCGCCATCTTGGCCGAGGCGGGCACCGACTTCGACCACGTGCTGAAGGCCACGTGCTTCCTGGATGACATCGACGACTTCGCCGCATTCAACGCCGAGTACGCCAAGTCCTTCGGCGACGCCCGTCCGGCCCGTTCGGCCGTGGGCGTGGCCAAACTCCCCAAGGGCGCCCTGGTGGAAGTCGAGGTAATCGCGGAGGTGTAACGGTTTCGCCGTTCTGCCGAACGGCGAATCTACTCGACGCTGCGGGCCGCTGCGACACCCCGCCTTCGCACGAGCTTGAAGGCTTGCGTATCAAATACGCGGCGCCTTCACGCTCCCGCGAATTCGGGGCACCGCAGCGGCCCTCGTTGACTTTGCCGCCATCTGCGAGTGAAGCGAAGCTGGCGCTTTCGGGGAGGGGTGACGCTGCGTCGTTGCTCATGTGCTTGCTTGCTGCGAACGGCGGCGTGCGCGGGGCGAACGGCGTGCGCATTAGAGATTGTCTGCAGCCTTGGCGCGTGCGCCGGACGCTGCCCTACCATGTACGCGATGAAAAGCCCGACCAGGCAGCTCGGCTTTGAGCGTTCGTTCCCGCCGTGCGATGCTTTCGGGCCGCAACCTACCTGTGAGGAGCAATCGCATGTGCGGAATCGTCGGTTTCACGGGCACGCGCCCGGCGCAGGGCATCCTGATCGAGGGCCTGTCGCGCCTTGAGTATCGCGGCTACGACAGCGCCGGAGTGGCCATCTACCAGGACGGCAAGCTCGAGGTGGTGCACCGCAAGGGCAAGGTTTCCAGCTTGGCGCACACGCTGGGGCATTTCAACTTCGAAGGCACCTGCGGCATCGGACATACGCGTTGGGCAACCCACGGCCGTCCGAGCGAGGCTAATGCCCATCCGCACACCAGCTGCGACGGCCGCATCGCCGTGGTGCACAACGGCATCATCGAGAACTTCGCCGACCTGCGCGAGGAGCTGCAGGCCGCGGGGCATTCCTTCACCAGCGACACCGACACCGAGGTGGTGCCGCATCTGATCGAGCAGGCGTTGCGCGACGGCGCGCCCGACCTGCTGTCCGCCGTTCGTGCCGCGTGCGAGCGTTTGGTGGGCGCCTATGCGCTGGCCGTCGTGTCCGCCGACGAGCCGGGCACCATCGTGGCCACGCGCAAGGACTCCCCGCTGGTGGTGGGCCAGGGCGCCGAGGGCGCCTACGTCGCCAGCGACATCATCGCCATGATCGACGCCACGCGCGACGTGGTGGTCATGAACGACGGCGAGCTGGCCAAGCTCACGCCCGAAGACGTGACGTACTACACCGCCGCTGGCGAGGTTATCGAGAATCCCAAGGTCACGCATGTTGGCTGGAACCTCGACGTGGCCGAGAAGGGCGGATACCCCGACTTCATGCTCAAGGAGATCCACGAGCAGCCGCGCGTCATCCGCGACACGCTTGCGGGCCGTCTGGTGGGCGGTGCCCTTTCCATCGATGAGCTGGACCTTTCCGTGGAGGAGCTCAACCTCATCGACCGCGTCTACATCATCGCGTGCGGTACGAGCTACCATGCTGGTCTTATCGCGAAGAACCTCATCGAGGGCTGGGCGCGTATCCCCTGCGAGTGCGAGGTCGCCAGCGAGTTCCGCTACCGCAATCCCATCATCACGCCCACCACGCTCGTGGTGGCGGTTTCCCAGTCCGGCGAAACGGCCGACACGCTGGCGGCCATCCGCGACGCCCGCGTGAAGGGCGCGCGCGTGTTCGGCATCACCAACGTGGTGGGCAGCCCCGTGGCGCGCGAGTCCGACGGCGTCATCTACACGAAGGCCAACAAGGAGATCGCCGTGGCCTCCACGAAGTCGTTCCTGGGCCAAGTGGTCTCGCTCACGCTGCTTGCCATGCTGTTGGCGCAGGTCAAGGGCAAGTTGAAGATGAACCAGATCCGTCTGCTGTTCCGCGAGCTCGCCGACACCGCCGAGCAGGTCGAGCGCATCCTGGCCGAGTGCGGCCCGGCGGTCGAGGAGGCGGCGCAGGCGTGCAAGGATGCCCGCAGCGCGCTGTTCGTGGGCCGCGGCATGGGCGCGGCGGTCAGCCGCGAAGGCGCCCTCAAGCTCAAGGAGATCAGCTACCTGCACGCCGAGTCCTATCCGGCCGGCGAGATGAAGCACGGCCCCATCGCGCTGATCGATGAGGGCTTCCCCGTCATCGCCGTGGCGACGAAAAGCCCCGTCTACGACAAGCTGGTGTCCAACCTGCAGGAGAGCAAGGCGCGCGGCGCCATGGTGGTGGCCATCGCCACCGAGGGCGACGAGGAGATCCGCAAGCACGCCGATCACGTCATCTACATCCCGAAGGTGCGCGACGCGTTCTCGGCCATCACGGCCAGCGTGCCGTTGCAGCTGCTCGCGCGCGCCATCGCCGTGGCCCGCGGCTGCGATGTCGATCAGCCGCGCAATCTGGCGAAAAGCGTGACGGTGGAGTAGGTTCGCGTACAATAAGGGCAACGTTGGTGCGGGCGCCGTTCGGGCGCCCGCTTGCTTTACAGGGAGGTCGCTTGTGGTCGAGGACGCGAAAGTAGCGGGCGAAAACCGAAACGACGACGCATCGTCGCAGGTGGAAGCTGCGTTCGGCGCCGTCGAGGGGGCGGTGGGCCTTGGCGTGGACATCGTGGAGATCGAGCGCATGCGCAAGGTCCTCAAGCGGTCGCCCGCGTTCGCGCGCAAGGTGTTCAGCGCCGAGGAATGCCGCTATTGCGATGCCACCGCGCAGCCGGCCGTCCATTACGCCACGCGCTTCGCGGCGAAGGAGGCGGTGCTCAAAGCGTTGGGCACCGGCTTCTCCCAGGGTATCGGCGTGCGCGACGTGGAGGTTCGCCGAACGTCAAAGGGCCGTCCGTACGCCGTGCTCACCGGGCGCGCCAAGCAGGTGGCGCAGGCGCTCGGCGTTCGCGAGCTGCCGCTTTCGCTGTCGTACACGCACACCGATGCGGTGGCGTGCGCCATGGCCATCACCGAGGGGTCGGTGCGCGCGCAGCAGGAGCGGCGCGACCCCATGGAGGAGCTGGCGCGCCAGTTTAAGGAGGCGCGCACCATGCTCGACGACCTGGATGCGGCAGCGCCCGCGCCTGCGCAGCCCCAGGTGCCCGACGCGCATTCGGCCATGGGCATGGTCCGCGATGCGCAAGGGGAGAACGGCAGGTAACGTTGGGCGCGGGTTTCGGGGGCTGCGCGCTGGTTTGGCCTCCGCCGGCTCTTGCGTGTCCGTGGCGGCGTCCTGCTTGCGAGCCCGCAGCCCGTTTGCGCACGCGTTCGTTTGCCGGGCGATGGCAGGCTGCGGTTCGCGCGTCCAGGCTTGCGGGCCGTTTGGCGCCCAAGGCACCCGGCTGATACGATTCGCCGCCATTGTTTACCCGCCGCTTACATTCCTGCGCTACACTTTTTCGGAAAACGAAGCGGGGAGGCAGTATGCAGCGCACGAAGAAATACACGTTGGAGCAGGTGGCGGCCTTGTTGCCCTGGCCCGACGAGGCGGCTAACAAGTACTCCCGCGGCAAGCTCGTGCTGGTTGCGGGATGTGCTGACTACCCGGGCGCGGCATGCCTGGCGGCGACGGCGGCCCAGCGCATGGGCGCCGGTTACGCCGAGGTTGCCTGCGATGCAAGCTGCGTCGCCCAGGTTCGCGCGGCAAGCCCGTCTTTGGTGGTGCGCCCGTGGGACGAGCTGGCCGATTACGCCCGCCTCGACCCCGATGAGCGCGGCCTGAAGGAGCCGCCTGTCGTGCGCACCGCCCCGGCGGCCCGCTTGGCGGCCGCGCGCCCGATGCATGCGGCTCCCCGGCCGCGCGTGCTCGGCCCGCTGGCTCCGCATCACCCCTTGGCGTTTCTGGTCGGCAGCGGCATGGATGCCGGCGACCCGCTTTCGACGCAGCTTGCCTGCACGGTCCTTGCCGATGCGCACGCGCCGGTGCTCGTGGACGGCGGCGGGCTGGGTGCGCTCGCAACGCCCGAGGGCCGCTTGCTGCTGCGCCGCCGTTTCGTGGAGGGGCTTGCCACGGTCATCACGCCCCACGCCGGCGAGGCGGCTCGCCTTGCCGAGCCGCTGAAGCTTCCCACCGAAGATCCTGCGCGCCTGGCGCAGCTGCTCTCGCTCGCCTACGGCGTGACCGCCATGGTCAAAGGGCCCGTTACCTATATATCCAATGGCGAATCGGTGTTCCGCATGACCGACGGCACCCCGGCGCTTGCCAAGGCGGGAACGGGCGACGTGCTCGCCGGCATGACCGCGTCGCTGCTGGCGCAGGGCCTCTCGCCGGTGGACGCCTGCGCACTGGCATCCACGCTGCATGCTCGCTCGGCGCAGGCGGCGGCTAAACGCTTGACCAGCATCTGCGTGACCGCCGAGGACGTGGTCGCCGCCATCCCCGAGGCCATCGAGTCGCTGTCCTAGCGGGCGACGCCGCGCCGGCGGCCCGGTTCCTGCCGCCGAGCCCTGGTCGTCGTCGCGGTTTGGCGCCCGTCGCGACGTCGCGCTCGCGGCCCGGTTCTCGTCACCCCTCCCCTCGGCGGTTTCGCGACGGCTTGCCGATTCAGGCGTACGCGTGTGGGGGGAGTTCGGTATAGTGGACGCGTGGGGTGCGCAACGCATCGTCGATGTCGAGTATTTGGACGAAGGGGAACGGCATGGAGCCGGTAAAGTTGCAAGATGGCGCAACGCCTGCGAACGACTCCCGGGATCTTTCCGTGGGCGAAGGGGCTGCGGCCCCGCGCCGTTCGCGGAAACGCCGCCTTGGCATGTTCGCCGCCTGCTTCGTCGCGTACCTGGCGGTCCTTGAAGGCTTTCTGGCGGTCCCGCAGTTCAATGACATCGTGCAGATTCGTCCGGCGTCGGCGTTGGGGCCGGTGCTCGGGCTGTTCTTCGGCTTGCCGGGCATTTTCGGATGCGCGACGGCAAACCTGGTCTCGGATATCCTGCACGAAGGCGCCACGCCGTTCATGCTGGCGGGCTACTTCATGATACAAATCATGTACAACGGCCTGCCGCGCTGGGTGTGGTACCTTGTGAACGCGAAAAGCCCGCGCCCGTACCCGCGATTCGACTCGGCGTCGAAGACGGCGCTGTACATGGGGCTTGTCCTGGTGGACAGCGCGTGCGTGAACCTGGCCGTCTATCTGTTCGTCGGCGCGCCGCCCGAGTCGGGCCCGTCGTTCGCCGCGCGCGGCTTGAATAACGTGTGGATGCTGCTCTACATCGGCCTGCCCTTGCTTTACGCGCTCGAGCGCAGCCCGCTTATGCCCAACCCGCCGCGTTGGATCCACGTCCCGTACCGCAACATCAAGAAGGCGAACCTCACGCAGCGCTTCGTCATCTGGTTCGTTATCGCGTCGGCGTTGCTGATGCTTCTCGTTTCGGTCTTGGTCATCGCCTTCGCCTCCGGCGACGAGGAGGGCTTCCAGACCGTTGTGCACACCATGTTCCACGAGGCCGCCATCCTCATAGTGCCCATCTTCCTGCCCATGTTCGCGTTCCTGCACATCCTGGAGCGCCGCTTTACGCGCCCCATCGAAGTGCTCGCCCTCGACCAGCAGACCTTCATCGAGCGCATGGAATCCGACGTCGAGCAGGGCAGGCACGACATGCGCATCGCGGTCGATGAGCGCGGCACGAAGCCCCGCTACGAGATCGCCGAGCTGTACGAGTCCACCAACAAGATGCGCCGTGACATGGTCGGCTTCATCGAGCGCCTGTACAACGTCACGGCCGAGCGCCAGCGCACGGCCACCGAGCTTGACGTGGCCAGGCAGATCCAGATGAGCGCCGTGCCGCACGACTTTGATTCGCTCACGGAACGCTTCGCGCTCGATATCGCCGGCTTCATGCGCCCGGCACGTGAGGTGGGCGGCGACTTCTACGACGTGTTCGAGGTGGGCGAGCGCGGCGTGGCCTTCGTCATCGGCGACGTGTCGGGCAAGGGCGTTCCCGCGGCGTTGTTCATGATGCGCGCGCAAAGCCTGCTGCGCCAGTACCTGCTGGAAACCGACGATCTCGGCACGGCGTTCACCCTGGCCAACCGTCAGCTGTGCGAGCGCAACGACGCCATGCTGTTCGTCACCGCGTTCGCGTGCGTGGTGGACACGGCAACCGGCGAGGTGCGCTTCGCCAACGCCGGCCACAACCCGCCGGTGCTCAAGCAAAACGGCAAGCTCGGCTATCTTGCGTGTCGCCCGGGGCTGGTGCTCGGCGCCATGGACGTGGTGAAGTATCGCGAAGGCAGCTTTATGTGCAGCCCGGGCGATGGCCTGCTTTTGTACACCGACGGCGTGTCGGAAGCGGCAAACGCGGCTGAAGAGCTGTACGGCGAGGAGCGCCTGCTGGAAACGCTGGCGCGAATCGATGCGTCGGGTGGGGAAGGCGCCCACGTGGTCTCGGACGTGCAAGCGTCGGACGTTGCGGCGGCTGCGAGCGCAGCGGCTGCATCTTCGGCCCAAACCGCTGTAAACTCCCTGGCGGCAAGCGTGGACGCCTTCGCAGGCGAAGCGCCGCAGGCTGACGACATCACCATGCTCGCCTTCCGCTGGAACCTTCCCGTGCAACGCCTTACGCTGCCGGCCGACGATGCCGAGCTTGATAGCCTGTTCGCCTTCCTGGAGCCTCTCTGCGAGGGCGAGGGCCGCACGCCGAAGATGATGGCGCAGATGATGCTCGTCTGCGAGGAGGTCTTCGTCAACATCTGCCACTACGGGTTCCCCGACGGCCAGCCGCGCCTGCCGGTGGACATCGAGGCCGCCGTCGACGAGCGCGCGGGCTGCTTGCACCTCGTGTTCAGCGACCAGGGCATTGCCTACGACCCGCTTTCGCACAACGCGAAGAAGGTCGACCCCACCGATGAGCAGCGCAAAGGCGGGCTGGGCATCCTGCTCATGCGCAAGTACATGGACGACTTGCGCTACACTCGCGCCGACGGGCGCAACATCTTGCGTATGACGAAGCGATTCGTTTAAATACGGGAAGCGTTCGAGAAAGGACCGCATATGGAGATCAAGGCAACGAAAAACGGCGACGCGCTCGAGGTGGCCCTGTCTGGGCGCTTGGACACGAACACGTCCCCGGATTTGGAGAGCTATCTGCGCGAGAACCTGGAGGGCGTCGCCAGCCTGGCCATCGACCTGGCCGACACCCAGTACGTTTCGAGCGCCGGTCTGCGCGTGTTCTTGTTCGCGCACAAGGAGCTGTCGAAGGTGGGAAGCGGGCTGGTGCTGCGCCATCCCAACGAGTACATCGCCGACGTGCTCGACGCCACGGGCTTCACGGAAATCCTGACCGTCGAACAGTAGGGGGCGGCTATGGCGAATGACGAGAAGATCTCGGAACTGACCGGCAACGACGCGCATCACGAGCAGCCCGCATCGGCGAGCGCGCCCGCGCAGATGCCCGATGTGGCAACCCTGCGCGCCATGATGCACGAACGCCAATACGCGGCGGGAAAGGCGCTCGAACAGCAGCTTGAGGCCGACGTGCTGCATGCACGCGAGGTGCAGGAAGAACTGCTCTTCGAGATGATAGAGGCGAACAAGGACACGCCGTTCGGCCGCGATCACGGCTTTGCCGACATCAAGACGGTCGAGGACTTCAAGCGCACCGTTCCCTTCACCAACTACGACGATTACGCCGGCTATATCTACGAGGTGATGGAGCACGGCACGCGCGGTGTGGTGACCACCGAGGAAATCGTGCACTTCAATGAAACCTCGGGCACCATGGGCAATCCCAAGGGCATCCCTTACACCAAGCGCATGGCGGAGATTCTCATGGGCTATTCGGGTGCGTACACGTATTACCGCAGCTACGTGGGCGCGGGCGAAGGCTTGGCCGGTGGTCGTATGCTCACGCTTATCGAAAGCCACTACAGCACGCTGAAAAGCGGCATCTCGTTCGGGTCGCTGTCGTGCAAGGCCATCGCCGACGCCCGTCCGTATCTTGCGGCGACCACTACCAGCCCCGACGAGGCCGTGTTCACCAAACCCGGCACCGACACGCGCTATCTACATGCGCGCTTTGCCATCGAAGAGCGCGACATCCGCGACATATCGTCGGTGTTCATCACCGGCGTGCTCGACCTTATGCGCTACATCGAGGACAACTGGGAGCTGCTCGTGCGCGACATCGAGCAGGGAACCATCGACGCGTCCATCCAGATGCCGGCCGACGTGCGTGCCGGTTTGGAAGCGCGCATCGAGCCCAACCCCGAGCGCGCTGCCGAGTTGCGCGCCATCTTCGAGCGCGGCTTTGACGAGCCCATCACGCCGGCCATGTGGCCGAACCTGCTGGTCGTTCGCAGCGTTGCCGGCGGCGGTTTCGCGCCCTACACGCAGCGTCTGCGCCGCTTCATCGGCAACGACGTGCACATCCTTTATACCGGCTACAGCGCTTCGGAAGGCGCGTTCTCCGTGCCGTTTGAGCTGGATAACCCTTCGAGCGTGCTGCTGCCGCGCAGCGTGTACTTCGAGTTCGTGCCCGTCGACGACCCCGACTACGACCACACGCTCGGCGTTGAGGACCTGCAAGAAGGCCACGACTACGAGGTCATCATCACGAGCCGTTCGGGCTTCTACCGCTACAAGATGCGCGATGCCATCCGCTGCGTAGGCCATAAGGGAACCATGCCCACGATGGAGTTCCTGTTCCGCCTCGACCAGACGGTGAACATGCACGGCGAGAAGACCACGGAGCTTGTGCTGCGCAAGGTGGCCGACAAGGTGGCCGCGCGCGCAGGGGTCGACCTCGTGGATTTCAGCGTGTACCCCAACGTCGACCATCATCCGGCGCGCTATGAGTACCTGTTCGAGTTTTACCATGCCGACCATGCGGCCATCGACTTGGCCGAATTGTCGCGCATCACCGACGAGGAGCTGCGCGCGGGCAACTACGACGTGGACTACATGACCGAGGACGGCACGTTCGCCCCGGCGACCGCGCGCGTGCTGCAGGACGAGACCAACCAGCTGTGGCGCGATATGCGTGTCATGCACGGCAAGGCCCCGAACCAGATCAAGCCGGTGCACATCGTGGACACCGAGCAGAAGCGGCGCTTCTTCTTCGCGCTCATCGACGGGGAAATCGAAGGGTAGGGAGTCATGGGGGCGCAAACCGAGAACAGCGAGCTGATCAAGCGGACGTTCGGCAAGTATCTGGCCATGTCCATTCTCATCACCCTGTCGGCAACGCTCGGCATGATGATCGACAACGTGATCGCCGGCAACTTGCTGGGGTCGGGCGCGGTGGCGGCCATCGGCATGTCGCTTTCCGTGTTCATGCTGTTCTCGGGGTGCGCCGGCATCCTTGAAACGGGCGCGGTGGCCCTGTGCGCCCGGGCGCTGGGCAACCGCGACGCCGATCGGGTGAACGTGCTGTTCAGCGTGTCGCTTGCCGCGGCGCTTGCGGTGGGCGCGGCGCTGTCGGCGGGCGGCGTGGCCGGCGCCGACGCGTTGGCGACCATGCTCGGTGCCGCATCGGGCGAGCTGCACGCCGACACCGCGTCGTATTTGAGCGGCATCTGCTCTGGCGCGTTCGCCATCGTGCTGCTGCAGCTGCTCATGGGGTTCACGCGCTTGGACAACGCGCCTCAGCTGGGTATCGTGGCCATCGTCGGCATGAGCGTGTGCGACGTGATATTCAATCTGGTGGCGGTTTGCGTGCTTGACCTGGGACTTTGCGGTATGGGCCTGGCCACGGCGCTGGCGTATTGCGTGGCCGTGGGCATCTGCTGCACGCATTTTCTCGGCAAGGGCAACACGCTGCATCTGGTGAACCCCGTGCCGCATGCGGGGCAGCTTGCCGGCGTGCTGAAGACGGGCCTGCCCGATTCGCTTACCCGCGCCACCGTCATGGTACGCACGTTCACGTTCAACTGGCTGCTGCTGACGGTGGCGAGCGCCGGCGCGGTCGCGGCCCTGTCCATGCTGTCGTCGGTGAACTCGTTCGCCTCGTCGGTAACGATTGGCGTAGGGCAGACGGCCACCCTTTTGTGCGGCATCTTCTTCGGCGAAGAGGACCGCGGCGCGCTGAAGGCGACGCTGCGAACGGGCATGCGCATGGGGCTGGCGCTGTCGTGCGCTTTGTGCGCGGCGGTGTTCGCGTTCGCACCTCAGGTCGTGGGGCTGTTCGGCCTTGAGGGCGATGCCGAGGCGTTCGGCGTGGTTGCCGTGCGAGCGTTCATCCTGTGCGTGCCCATCGACCTGATCAACCAGCTGTTCGTGAACTACTACCAGGGCACGGGCAACGTGCGCGCCGCAAGCGCCATCGCCGTGGGGCAGTCGGGCCTGTTCGCCGTGCTGTTCGCGTTGGGGACGGTATGGTTCTGGGGCGCGACGGCGGTATGGATGTCGTTTCTGGTGGGCGAGGCCGTTACGCTGGCGTTGCAGCTGGTCGTGGCCAGCGTGCTGTGGAAGCGCAGGGCGGCGAAGGAGGTTGCCGCCGCGGCTTCCGAAGCTGCGGCGGATGCGTGCGAGCGGGCCGGCTTGCTCGACAAGATGATGTACCTGCCCGAGACCTTCCAGCAGGATTGGCGGGCCTGGCGAGCCTTTTCCTGCGAACCCGATATCGCGTCGGTCGCGGCGTGCTCGCAGCAGGTGGCGGCGTGGTGCGAGGCGCAGGGCATCGACGGGCGCCGTTCCTATCTGGTGCCGCTGGCGGTGGAGGAAATGGCCGCCAACGCGGTCGAGCACGGCTTCGCCAAAACGAAGCACCCGGCCATCGACGTGAAGCTCATCTTGAAGCGCGACGGCACGCTGGTGCTGCGCATGCGCGACAACGGCGCGGCGTTCAACCCCATGGACCTGGACCTTTCCGCTGCTGATCCTTGTTCTGCCGTTGGCATTCGCATGTTGCGCCAAGGTGTGCGAGAGGTGGAGTACCAGAACACGGTGGGGCTCAACAACGTGGTGGTGACGTTGCCCGCCGCTTCCCAATAGGCGAGCTGTCTTTTTCGCACGCCGACGTGACTCAAGCAAGGGACCAAGGCCGGGTACCGTTTCGCGTTCCCGGCCTATTTGCCATCATGTGCGCCTTGTTCCCATTTCCGAGTATTCAAGTAGCGAAATAATTCACGAAAATGGATTATTGTCGATTGACTAACATACGAGGGTGAGAATAATATACCAACCAACAACGAATTGTTCGCTGTTGCGTACAAAGAGGGGTAACTCATCAGGAAGGAAAGGGAAGCACATGAAGAAGCAACTTCGCGTCGTGGTCGCCGCCGTATGCGCGTTCGCGATGGTCGGCGCCTTCGCTCTGACCGGCTGCTCGTCCAACAGCGGCTCCACCGAGCAAAAGAACGATTCCGCCACCGAGCAGTCCGCTGACAACAACAAGGAGCAGGTCGAGCTGCAGGTGTTCGCGGCCAACTCCCTGTCCAAGGCCATGGAAGAGGTCCAGGCCGCCTATATCGCCGATGGTCATGACAACGTCTCCTTCGCCGACACGCAGTACAAGGCCTCCGGCGAGCTCAACGAGATGCTGGGCGCCGGCTCCTATGCCGACCTGCTAATTAGCGCCTCGAAGGGCTCCATGGACACCGCCGTGGAGAAGGGCTACGTCGATTCCTCCACCCGCGTCGACATGTTCAAGAACGACCTGGTCATGGTCTCCAAGGAAGGCGCCGACATCAAGGACGTCACCCTTGACGACATCGCCGCCGGCAAGTACTCCATCTGCGTGGGCGACGACTCCGTGCCCGCCGGCAACTATGCCGCGCAGTCCCTGTCCACGGTCGGCGTGTACACCCCCGCCGCTGCCGACGAGGGCAAGACCGGCAAGGACATCTCCGGCAAGGGCGGCAGCTACCAGGCCTTCGTCGATGCCGGCCATAAGGTGGTCACCGACACCTCCGTGGGCAACGTGTGCAAGCACGCCCAGTCCGGCGACGTCGACGTCGCCTTCGTGTACACCTCCGATGTGTATCGTTTCGGTGGCGTGCAGATCGTCGGCACCGTGCCGGCCAACACGCACAAGAACATCGTGTATCCTGGCGCCGTCACCTCCGAGAGCAAGAACGCCGCTGCCACCCAGGAGTTCCTGGATTGGTGCCTGAACAGCGACAAGGCCCAGGAGATCTGGCAGAAGTGGGGCTTCGAGCTGGCGTAAGGGCCGCGCTTGGAACCGCACAGCAGATAAGCGAACGAAGCAAGGGGATGGGGACGATTCGGCCCCATCCCCTTACCGCGTCCAAGGACGGGATATATGACGAAACAGGGAAAACGTGCGAAAAGGCTTATCGCAAGCCTTGCTGTTACAGCGGCGTTGGCGCTGTGCGCGCCGGCCGTGGCGCTTGCCGATGACGCGTTGGGCGACGTGGATGCGCCCGCAGTGAGCGCGAAGCCAGCTGCCGCCTCTTCGGATTCCGATGCGCAATCCGCAGGCGATGTGGATACGTCGGCGGTGCAGGTGTCCAAAGACGGCGATGCAGCGGCGCTCGAGGGCAGCAGTTTTGCGATAAGCGATTTCTCACGCGCGCAGAAGGGCTCCAACCGCAGCATCGACGGCGAGTATCGCGGCTACGCGTACCTTATCGGCCAGGAGGTCGGGCAGGCGGCGCAGTTGGTCGCGGTGAACGACCAGGTGGTGGCCTACATCCCGCCCGCCATGGCCCAGCAGCTTTCGCTCGACCTTGAGGACGCGCAGACGCAAACGCAGCTCAAGCAGCTGTTCTGCGCGCTCGATGCGGGCCAGTCGTCGGGCTCGGTGCCCTTGAGCGGCATCTCCACGTGGCATTTCACTTCGCAGCAAACCTATGACCTGGGTGCCGTGCGCTTGATGTTCGACCAGGAGATCTCGGGCAAGGCGTACGTGCTGGCCATCGGGGTGGACGGCAGCGACGTCACCGACAGCGAGAACGCGAACTACGCCAAGCCCTCCTTCGCCGATTTCGGCATCATCGCGCCGGCCGATCAGGTGAGCATCGTCGCGAAGACCACGGGCCTGGCCGCGGCGGGCGAGTTCCTGCAGAACCTGGATTGGAGCCCGCTGTGGGTGAGCCTGCGCACCACGGGCATCGCCATCGTGTTCATCGTCATCCTGGGCCTGTTGGCGGCGTACTTCTGCCTGAACCTCAGCTCGCGGGCGAAGAGCATCTTCGACGCCATCTTCACCATCCCCATGGTGCTGCCGCCTACCGTGTGCGGCTTCATCCTGCTGTTCGTCTGCGGCTCGAACACGGCGTTCGGCCGATTCTGGATAGAGACGGGCTTCCCGCTCATCTTCAGCCCCACGGCGTGCGTCATCGCCGCGGTGGTGGTGGCCTTCCCGCTTATGTACCGCAACGCGCTTGGCGCGTTCGAGAGCCTTGACCGCAACATGCTCGACGCCGCCCGCACGCTGGGGTGGAGCAATGCGAAGATCTTCGTGCGGCTGATGCTGCCGCTGTCGTGGTCGAGCATCGCGGCAGGTATGGTGCTCGCGTTCGCACGCGCCCTGGGCGAGTTCGGCGCCACGTTGTTCATGGCGGGTAATTATGTGGGCATCACGCGCACCATCCCTATCGCCATCTACTTCGAGTGGATGAACGGCAACAGCGACGTTGCCTGGTTCTGGACGGGCGTCATCATCGTGTTCTCCCTGGTGGTCATCGTGTTCATCAACCTGTGGAGCGGGCACACCACCAAATATCGCAAGCGTTCGGAGTAAACCATGAGCCTTGAAGTAGACATCGAGAAGAAGTTCAAAGGGTTCAACCTGCAGGCGCGGTTCTCGGCAGGGGATGAGACGCTGGGGCTGTTGGGCGCGTCGGGGTGCGGCAAAAGCCTGACCATGCGCTCCATCGCCGGCATCGAGCGGCCTGATTCGGGCAAGATCGTGGTCAACGGCACGGTGTTCTTCGACCGCGCCCCCGGCAAGAAGGCGCGCGTGGACCTTTCACCGCAGCAGCGCAAAACCGCCTTGCTGTTCCAGAACTACATGCTGTTCCCCAATCTGACCGTGGCGCAAAACGTGGCGGCGGGCATCGCCAAGGACGTCTCGCCGGCCGACCGCGACGCCATGGTGCAGGCCGAGCTCAAGCGCTTCGGTCTGTCGGGCTTCGAGAAGCGCTATCCCGCGCAGCTCTCCGGCGGCCAGCAGCAGCGCGTGGCGCTTGCGCGCATGCTCGCGGCGCGCCCGGGCATCCTCATGCTCGACGAGCCGTTCTCCGCGCTCGATGCGCACCTGAAAAGCGTTTTGGAGCAGAACCTGGTCAGCCTGTTCGACGCGTTTCGCGGCACCATCCTGTACGTGTCGCACGACATCGACGAGGCGCTGCGCTTCTGCGACCGCATCGCCGTGGTGGAATCCGGGCACATCATGGAAATGGGCACGGGCGACGATTTGGTGAACCGTCCGCAAAGCCAAGCCGGCATCAAGCTGTCGGGCTGCAAGAACGCCACGCCGGCGCAGCGCCGCGGACCGCACGCGGTCTGGCTGCCGAAGTGGGGCGTGCAGGTGGAGACAGCGGCCGAGGTGTCCGAGGGCGTCAAATGCCTGGGCGTGCGCGCATTTTACTTGGAGCGCACCGATGGCCCGGGGCGCAACTGCTTCCGCATGCGCGTGGACCGCGTGAGCGACTCGCGCTTCGAGCGCACGGCGTTGCTGGGCTTTCTGGATCGCAGCCCTGAGGCGGCGCCGGCAGTGGAGCGCACCGAGGACGAGATGAAGTACCTGCATCAGCACCTGTTCTGGCGCGTCGACAAGCTGAAGACGGATGCCGCGCTTCTGCCGCATGAGGGCGAGGAGCTGTGGATCCGCATCCCCGACGACAAGCTGTACCTGGTGCAACGCTGATCCCGGCGCGCTTGGCTGCGGTCGGGCGTGTTTCGGTTCGGGGCATCGCCGCGGGCGCTTCGGTTTGAAAGCGACTTCGAGCCGTCTTTGCAGTCGTCGCGGCGCAAGGGGTTTTCGGCGAACGGGTTTGCTGGTTCGGTGGGACAATTGCTACCGAGCCGGATACATTCGCTTCGCCCGTGGTACACTGGGGATTCTGAAACGAGAGGGGACCTCATGAAGGACGGACACGGCCGCACCATCGATTACCTGCGTATATCGTTGACGGACCGTTGCAACTACCGTTGCATCTACTGCATGCCGGAAGAGGGCGTGCAGTCCATGTGCCATACCGATATCCTGCGCATCGAGGAGATCGCGCACGTGGTTCGCGTGTTCTCGAACCTGGGCATCAAAAGCGTGCGCTTGACCGGCGGCGAGCCGCTGGTGCGCAAGGGCGTGGTCGACCTGGTGCGCGATATCAACGACACGTCCGGCATCAAGAACATCTCGCTCACCACCAACGGCGTGCTGCTGCCGCGCATGGCCGACCAGCTGCGCCAGGCGGGGCTTTCGCGCGTGAACATCTCGCTCGACACGCTCGACGCCGATCAGTTCCACGCCATCACGCGCCGCGGGTATCTGCAGGAGGCCCTCGACGGCATCGATGCTGCGCTGGCGGCCGGGTTCAACCCCGTGAAGATCAACGCGGTCGCGGTGCGCCAGCTGCATCAGGATTATCTGGCCTTCGCGAAGCTCTCCATCGACCGTCCGCTGCACGTCCGCTTCATCGAGTACATGCCCGTGGGCGAAAGCTCGGGGTCTAACGGCTGCGGCTGGGGTCCCGACGATGTGATCAGCTGCGAGGAGCTGTTCGAGGACATCAACCGCCAGGCGCGTGCCGAAGGCCTGCCCGAGCTGGTGCCCGCCGGTAAGCACCAGCCGCTCGGCTGGGGGCCCGCGCGCTACTTCGAGTTTCCCGGTGCGAAGGGCACCGTCGGTTTCATCAGCCCTATGAGCAGGCATTTCTGCGGCGAATGCAATCGCATGCGCCTTACGGCCGACGGGAAGCTGCGCCCGTGTCTGTTCAGCGACCGCGAATACGACATCCGCGGCATCCTGCGCAGCGGAAAGCCCGAGGAGCAGATCGATCGGGATCTGGCCGACGTGTTCCGCACGGCGCTCGGCGCGAAGCCTGACGATCACGACGACATCACCGGCACCGAACGCCGCATGTCCCAAATAGGTGGATAATCGGCTTCGTTTGCCTGCCGGCAAACGAATCGGCTCGACGTTGCGGCTGGCTGTGGTGGGGTCCCGGAGGTTTTAAAATCTCTTTCGAGAGGTTTCATTTTTAAGGAGAGCGAATATGACTGAGCAGCAGCATTTGACGCATATCGACGAGAAGGGCGATGTGCGCATGGTCGATGTGTCCGAGAAGGACATCACCAAGCGCGTGGCCGTGGCGGAGGGTTTCATCAGCATGCACCCCGACACGCTGGCGCTTATCGTGGAGGGCAAGGCGGCGAAGGGCGACGTGCTGGCATGCGCGCGCGTGGCGGGCGTCATGGCCGCAAAGCAGACGAGCACGCTCATCCCCATGTGCCATCCGCTCAACATCACGAAGGCGAAGGTGGAGTGCGAGCCGGTGCATGCAGGCGAGCGCGAGGATGGCCGCGTGGGCATCCACGTGACCACTACCACGGGCGTCACGGGCAAAACCGGCATTGAGATGGAGGCGCTCACCGCCGCAAGCGTGGCGTGCCTGACCATCTACGACATGTGCAAGGCGGTCGACCGCGGCATGGAGATCATGGACGTGCGCCTGCTGTTGAAGGACGGCGGCAAGACCGGCCTGTGGACCCGCGAGGAGCAGGGTGAATAGCTCCCTAGGACATATTCTTTTGGTTGCGAACCCGGCTGCTCAGAGCGGGGCGGGGGCTGCTGCGGCCGAGCGTGCGGCGGCGAACCTGCGCACGGCGCTTGGCGAAGATGCGGTTACCGTTGCTCGAACTGCGGGCCCGCGCCATGCGTGCGCCATCGCCGAGGGCGCACAGGGCGCGCAGACGGTGGTGGCCCTCGGCGGCGACGGCCTTATCCATGAGGTGGTGAACGGTCTGATGGCGCGCCCGGCAGATGATCGTCCGCAGCTCGGCGTCATCCCCGTGGGGTCCGGCAACGATTATGCGCGTACGCTGGGGGTGCCGGCGAAGGTCGATCGCGCATGCGACCTGCTGTTGTCGGCAAGCTCGCAGCCTGCTGATGTGGGGTGCGTGAACGGGGGCTTCTTCGCCGAAACGCTGTCGTTTGGCTTAGATGCTGCCATCGCGCTCGATACCATGGAGCGCCGCAAGCGCACGGGCAGGCACGGTGCGGCGCTGTACATGGCAAGCGGTTTCGACCAGCTGTTCCATCATCTTGACCAGCGCGAATATCGCCTGCAGCTTGATGATGGCCCTGTGATGGAGGGCAAGTCCATCACGTTCGCGGTGCAGATGGGGCCCTATTATGGCGGTGGATTCCGCATCTGCCCCGATGCCCGGCTTGACGATGGGTTGCTCGATGTGTGCATCAGCCATCCGCCCATCACGCCTGCGGGCGCGGCGGCCATCTTCCTGATGGCGAAGGGTGGCAACCACACACGCCTTTCCTGCATGGAGCTGCATCAGGCGCGCAAGGTCCACGTGGAGTTCGACGAGCCGCCCGCGGCGCAGGTTGACGGCGAGCGCATTGATGCGCGGACGTTCGACGCAGAGGTGCTACCCGCGGCTTTGCAGGTGCTGCGCTAGTTCTCGTTACGGCGGCGTTCGATTTCGGGCGCGAAGTGGGGGCATGCGGTTTGCACCTGCGCGTTAGCGCGATGCCGTGTTCGCCTTGGGGCGGACCGCACGGAATCATGCGGTTTGCGCCTGCGCATCGGCTCCAACCCTGAATGCACGACGGCCCGGAATCGTTCGATCCCGGGCCGTTTCGTTTCGCATTACCTTCTTGCCCGCAGCGCCTTGAGCACCAGGTAGCAGATGAGCGCGCCAAGGGCGGCGGCTATGGTGTCCACCAGCCAATCCATGGGGTCGCAGCTGCGGCCGGGGGTGAATATCTGGTGGAACTCATCGGTGACGCCGTACAGGCTCGACAGTGCTGCGGCGACGATGGGCGCCCACTTCGACAGCGCGTCGATGGGTTTGGCAACCAGTAGCGCGCCGGCGGGTCCTTGCGGCTTCAAGTGGAAGCGCAGCGCGTTGCACAGCGCTGCGCCGAGCATCAGGTATTCGCTGAAGTGCCCGACGGGGCTTACATCCACTTCGTGCCCGAACAGGGCGGCGGCTTGCGCGGACAGCCATTGCTTGACCGCGGAGAAGATACCGGTGTTGTTGTCGATGTCGATACCGCTGCGGCTGGACATGAAGAAGATGAGCGCCAGCATGGCGACAACGGCGATCCAGGAGATAATGCACGCGGTGTTGCGCTGAATTTTGTCAGTGATCTGCGGATTTTTAGGAGTCGAAGCGTTGTTCGCCGTGGTTTGGGAAGCGTTTTCGTTAGTCATAATGCATCCCAGTCTAGCAAAAACGTCCCCGCGCGCCGGGAGCATGCGGGGACGTTCACGAAAGGTGCGGGGGTCAAGGCGCCGCTTTCGCAGGTTTGCCCTGCATCGGGGGCGTGCGGGCTGGCGAAGGCGGCGCGGCCTGGGCGCCTGATTACAGCTGACGCAGGACGTTGACCATCTCGATGGCGCCGACGCCGCACTCGAAGCCCTTGTTGCCGGCCTTGGTGCCCGCGCGCTCGATGGCCTGTTCGATGGTATCGACGGTCAGCACGCCCATCATCACCGGCGTGCCCGTTGCCAGCTGTACCTGTGCGATGCCCTTCGACACCTCGTTGCACACCACGTCGTAATGCGAGGTGGCGCCGCGGATGACCGCGCCCAGGCAGATGACGGCGTCGAACTTGCCGCTTTGCGCCATGCGCTGGGCCACCACGGGGATCTCGAACGCGCCGGGAACCCAGGCCACGGTGACGGCCTCCTCCGGCACGTCGTGACGGCGCAGCGCGTCAAGCGCGCCGCCGAGCAGCTTCGACGTGATGAACTCGTTGAAGCGGGCGCACACGATGCCCACCTTCATGCCCTCGTTGATTACCTTGCCTTCGATGATGTTGACGGCCATGATGGCTCCTCTCTGTTGTTGTACGAACTTAGTCCAACGCTTAACGGTACGGATCGGTTAGTCTTCCACGTGCTCGAGCAGGTGCCCCATGCGGTGCGCCTTGGTCTGCAGGTAACGGCGGTCGTGCTCCTGGGGCTCCATCTCGATGGCGACGCGCTCGGAGATCTCCAGGTTGAAGCCGGAAAGGCCGTACACCTTATCGGGGTTGTTGGTGAGCAGGCGCAGCGACTTGCAGCCCAGGTTGCGCAGGATCTGCGCGCCGCTCCAGTATTCGCGCAGGTCGGGGGCGAATCCCAATGCCTCGTTGGCCTCCACGGTGTCCATGCCCTGCTCCTGCAGCTCGTAGGCGCGCAGCTTGTTCATCAGCCCGATGCCGCGGCCTTCCTGGCGCATGTACAGCAGCACGCCGCGGCCCTCGGCCTCGATGGCGGCAAGGGCGGCATGCAGCTGCTCGCCGCAGTCGCAGCGCTTCGAGCCGAACACGTCGCCGGTCAGGCACTCGGAATGCACGCGGCACAGCACGTCGCGCCCGTCGCCCAGGTCGCCCTTCACCAGGGCCACGTGCTCTTCGCCCGTGATGTCGTTCACGAAGCCGTGCGCCTGGAACGTGCCGTACTCGCAGGGCAGCTGCACGCAGGCCTGCTCGTGCATGTGGTTGTCATGCGTGCGGCACCAGTCCTGCAGCTGCTTGATGGAGACGATGACCAGGTTGTGCTCGCGCGCCAGCTCGAGCAGCTCGCTCGTGCGCATCATGGTGCCGTCCTCGCGCATGATCTCGCAGCACAAGCCGCACTGCTTCATGCCGGCATGGCGCATGAGGTCGACGGTTGCCTCGGTGTGGCCGTTGCGCTCGAGCACGCCGCCGGGCTTTGCCACCAGCGGGAACATGTGGCCGGGGCGGCGGAAGTCGCCGGGCTTGGCGTCGTCGTCCACGCACTTGAGCGCGGTGATGGAGCGCTCCGCCGCCGAGATGCCCGTGGTGGTGCTCACGTGGTCGATGCTGACGGTGAAGGCGGTCTCGTGGTTGTCGGTGTTCTCGGAGACCATCTGCTCAAGGTTGAGCTTGTGCGCCAGGTCGCGGCTCATCGGCATGCAGATGAGGCCCTTGGCCACGCTGGCCATCAGGTTGACGTTGGCTTGGGTGGCGAACTCGGCGGCGCAGATCATGTCGCCTTCGTTTTCGCGGTCGGGGTCGTCCACCACGATGATGATGTGGCCGGCGCGCAGCTCGTCGAGCGCTTCGGGGATGGTGTTCATGCTCATTGGAGGGTCCTTTCGGTGAGGGTTGCGGGACAGGGAAGGGGTTTGTGCTGCTGTGCTAGAAGCCGTTCGCGGCAAGGTATTCCAAGGTCAGGGGCGCAGAAGCGGGTTTGCCCGCGTGCCCGGCATCAGGTGTTTCGGCGTTCCGGTTCTTGTTGTACAGCAACCGTTGCACGTACTTGCCCACCACATCGTTCTCCAGGTTCACTGTGCTGCCGGGGCGGTGCGAGCCGAGCGTGGTCTCGGCAGCCGTGTGCGGGATGACCGATACCTCGAACGCATCGTCGTAAAGGTCTGCTACCGTCAGGCTGATGCCGTCGACGGTGATGGAGCCTTGCGCCACGATGAGCGCCATGATGCCGGCGGGGGCGCCGATGGTGAAGCGGACGGCGTTCTGGTCGCGGCGCACGCGGCGCACGGTGCCGGTCCCATCGATGTGCCCGGAGACGATGTGCCCGCCGAACCGGCCGTCGGCCGCCATGGCCCGCTCCAGGTTCACGGGGCTGCCGGCGCGCAGCGCACCCAGGTTGGAGTGCGAGAGCGTCTGCGGCATCACGTCGGCGGCGAAGCCGTCGGGTAGGAGCTCGGTGGCGGTGAGGCACACGCCGTTGACGGCGATGCTGTCGCCGATGCGCGTGCCCTCGAGCACGCGGGACGCCTTGATGGCCAGCCGGCCCGCGCGTCCGGGCGCGGGAACGCTCGTCACGCGCCCCATCTCCTCTACGATGCCGGTGAACATAGGTCGCCTCCTTGCATTGCGGGGGTCGTTGCGCCGAGCGCGTCACGCGAAGCGGGGGTGTGATCGGCCACGCGGGCGGCGCCCGTCGGCGCGAACGTGATCTTCAGATCGTCGCCGAGCGCGTGCGCCCTCGGGCGGCCCAGCACCGCGGTCTCGGCCATCCGTGCGGCGCCTGCGCCTGCAACGGGGCCCGGCGCGCCCGCGCCGCCGACCACCTTCGGGGCAAGGTAGACCACGGCCTCGTCCACCGCGCCCTCGTCGAAGAAGGCGCCGTGGATCCCCGACCCGCCTTCGACGAGCAGCGAGTCGATGCCTTTCTCGCCCAGCGCGTGCAAAAGCGGTCGGACGGCGACGCGGCCTGCGTCGTCTTGCGGGACGCGCAGCACCTCCACGCCCAGCGCACGCAGGCGTTGCGCCTTCGTGCCGGCGTCGGTCGCGGGGTCGTCCACGCTGGCGCAGGTGGCCACCGCAAGCGGGGCCTCGCCTTGCGAGCACGAGCGTACGAGCGCGCAATCCTCGGGGATGCGCAGGCGCGAATCGAGCACCACGCGCAGCGGCTGGTTGCCGGGCTTGCCCTCGCGACGGCAAGTGAGCAGCGGGTCGTCGGCGATCACCGTGTTGATGCCCACGGCGATGGCGGCCAGGCGATGGCGCAGCTCGTGGGTGTCGCGGCGCGATTCGGGGCCGCTCACCCAGCGGGCGTCGCCGGAAGCGCAGGCGATCTTGCCGTCGGCGCTCATGGCCCATTTCGCCACCACGTATGGGGTTTTGCGGCTGATGAAGCGGAAGAAGATGGGGTTGAGCTCGTCGCATTCGCCGCGCAGCGCGTCCTCGTCCACGCGGATGCCGGCTTTGCGCAGCCGGGCCGACCCCTTGCCCGCCACCAGCGGGTTCGGGTCGCGGCTGCCCACCACCACGCGGGCGACGCCGGCGGCGATGAGGGCCTCGGTGCACGGGGGCTGCTTGCCGGTGTGGCAGCACGGCTCCAGCGTCACGTAGGCCGTCGCCCCGCGCGCATGGCCGCGGGCAGGGTCGCCGGCCGGCGCGTCATCGGCGCGTTCCGCATCCGCTGCGTCATCGGCGGCGCGGCGTGCGCAGTCGGCAAGCGCGTTGCGCTCGGCGTGCGTCTGCCCGCACTTCTCGTGCCAGCCCTCGCCGATGATGCGGCCGTCGCGCACGAGCGCGCAGCCCACCAGCGGGTTCGGGTTCGTCCAGCCCCAACCGCGCCAGGCCAGCTCGATGGCGCGGCGCATGAAGCGGGCATCGTCGGCGCCGAGCGCCGCCGGTGCGGCTCCCTGCGCTTCGGCGTCCACGTTCGCCTCGCATCGTTGTTCGGGTATGCCTGCCATAGGGTGCCCTTTCTCTTGTGGCCGCCCTGCGGGGTCCAGGCATGAAAAACGCCCGCAGGGAATCTGCGGGCGTTGATAAGCGACGAATAGGGACGCGCGACAGGCGCCGAAGCGCTGCCATGCATCCTTGGTGCTGCGGAATGCCACAGCAGGCACCGGCCGGGGCCGTGTGCTCTCGTGCTCCTGTTCTTCCATCCGGACTGTAACCGTTGGTCCTGGATTCTCACCAGATCAGCCTGACGGGTTGCGGCGCTGCGGCCACGGGGCCGCCTGCTTGCAACCTGCCAGGGTCGCGGACTTCGCCCTGCTGCTTCGTGCAGCGTGGGACGTCACCGCCAGTGAGGGATTTCACCTCGCCCTGAACAGATATCTTGGTTTGGGAGTATAGGAGCGCCTTCCGCGCGCCGCAAGGGGACACTTTCCACGATTTGGTGCATTTCCCAGATAGGCGCGCAAGGAATTCGCCGCAAAACCGACGCTTCAGCGCGAAAAAAGGCGGCATCTTGCGCGATGCCGCCCATTAAAAACGTTGCGAAGCCCAGGCTATTCCAGGCAGGCGCTGCAGTTCGTCTCGTCGCCGAACAGCAGGTTGTGCTCCTCGCCGTCAAGCGCATCGCGCGCCTGGTCGCGCAGGTTGTTCATGCCCGAGAGGAACTGACGGTACAGGATGAGCGTCAGGTAGCGTCCCATGGTGGTCAACGTCAGCTCGTCGCGGGTGTCGGTGGCGAAGGCGCGATGCGCGCGGTAGAAGGCCATCTCCGCCGGCAGCAGGCGCTCGATGCTGCAGCCGAACTGCTTCTTGAAGTCGTTCTTGTCCAAGCGCAGCTGGTAGAGGTGCAGAAGGAAATAGTAACGGGCCAGGTCGCGCTTGCTCATGACGCACTTGCCCATGATGGACATGTGCCCGGCTTCAATGGCCTCGTTGTACTCCTTCAGGCTGAACGTGTTCACGTACAGCGCGCCGTTGAGGTGCGTGATCGAGCCGCTGCCGATGCCGGGGTACTCGTTGTAGGCAACCTGCAGCTCCTCGGCGTACAGGTTATGGTCGTGAGCGCCCTGCTGGTTCAAGCGGTTGAACGTCCAGATGGTGTCGCGGCTGAAGAAGGGATGCTCGCCGCCGCACAGCACCTCGTCGAGGATCTGGTAGTAGCGGAACTCGCGGTTGTAGTCCATCTTGCCCAGCGACTTCTCCATCTTGCGCGTGGTGGCGTTTGAGACGTACAGCGGGCTGAACGTGGTTTGACGCGCCCCGCAGGCCACGATCTTCTCAAGGTCGTCCAGCAGGATGTCCTCCGTTTGGCTGGGGAAGTTGAAGATCATGTCCACGTTCACGCTGTCGAAGTAGGGCGCGGCCTGCCCGATGCGCTCGAAGATCTCCTCGCCGCTGCCGTACTTCTTGTAGCGGTCCATCTGCTTGAGCAGGTCGTTGTTGAAGCTCTGCACGCCCACGGACAGGCGCTGCACGCGGCCCTTCATCTCGGAAAGCCACGGCTCGGCAAGGTGGTTCGGGTTCGTTTCCACGCCCACTTCCTTGATGTGGAAGTTGTCGCGGGCAAGGTCGATGGTCTCGCACAGCTCGTCGAGCAGGATGGTGGGGGTGCCGCCGCCGAAGTACAGCGTCTCAAAATCCCAGCCGCGCTCCTTGAGCATCATCATCTCGCGGCGCAGGTTCTTGAAGTACGTGCGTGCGATGTCCTCATGGAGCACGTAGCGGTTGAAGCTGCAATACGGGCACAGGACCTGGCAAAACGGCACGTGCAGGTACAGCATGTACTTGGTGTCGGGCTTTGGGTCGGGAAAGAAGCGCTCGTCGGTAGGCTGAAGGTCGAGATGGCGTTTGGTCATCCCCTTGACAAGATTCGTGAGAAATCGTTCTGAAAGCATGTGCGCCCCTTACGCATCGTTGCCCAGTATTCGGTAAGTGACCATGATAGCCCTTTGAGCGGTCGTAAGCCGGACAAGGTGAAAAAGCACAACGAGGAACACAAACGCTAGGGAATAGGCACGGGAACCGCGGTTGTTACCAATTTGTTTCAAAATAAGGTATAGTGGCGTTTCCGTGAATTCTTGTGCGTACGCACAAATCCAGGGAATCGGTTTCATATAGGGGAAAGGGGAAAGCCATCATGGATTTCAACGCATGGCTTGTCGATGTCACGGGTGAGATCGACGGCTTCATGTACACGTACATCCTGCTCATCCTGCTGGTTGCAGTGGGCGTGTACTTCACCATCCGCACCAAGGGCGTGCAGATCCGCTTCATCAAGGACATGTTCAAGCAGCTGACCGAGAAGAAGCACGTGCAGGGCGAGCGCTCCATCTCGTCGTTCCAGGCGCTTATGGTCTCCACGGCCAGCCGCGTGGGCACGGGCAACATCGCCGGCGTGGCGACGGCCATCGCCACGGGCGGCCCGGGTGCCGTGTTCTGGATGTGGCTCATGGCCCTGGTGGGCGCGGCGTCGGCCTTCGTCGAGTCCACGCTCGCCCAGATCTGGAAGGTGCGCGGCACCGACGGCGAGTTCCGCGGCGGCCCGGCCTACTACATCCATCAGGCGCTCGGCAGCCGCAAGCTCGGCGTGCTCTTCAGCGTGCTGCTCATCCTGTGCTTCGCGTTCGGCTTCAACGGCCTGCAGGCGTTCAATGCTTGCAGCGCGCTTGAGTACTACATCCCCGACTACGCTACCAACGGCGTGGCCGTGGCGGCCGGTCTGGGCCTGGTGGTGTTCACCGCCGGCGTCATCTTCGGCGGCTCCAAGCGCATCAGCGTGATCACGTCCATCATCGTGCCGGTCATGGCCATCGCCTACATCGCCATCGCGCTGTGGACCACCATCGCCAACATCACCTGGCTGCCCGCCGTGTTCGGCCTGATGTTCGAAAGCGCCTTCGACTTCCAGTCCATCTTCGGCGGCTTTGCCGGCTCGGTGGTCATGCTCGGTATCAAGCGCGGCCTGTACTCCAATGAGGCCGGCATGGGCTCGGCCCCTAACGCCGCCGCCACCGCCAGCGTTTCCCACCCGGTCAAGCAGGGCCTCGTGCAAAGCCTGTCGGTTTATATCGACACGCTCGTCATCTGCACCTGCTCGGCCATGATGGTGTTGGTGTTCTACGTGCAGGATCCCGCCGCGGCCGAGGGCCTCAACGGCATGCCGCTCGTGCAGATGGCCGTGAACAACTCCGTGGGCCCCATGGGCATCCACTTCATCACGTTCGCTATCTTCATGTTCGCCTACTCCAGCCTTATCGGCAATTACTTCTACGCCGAGAGCAACTTCCGCTTCATCAAGAACGACTCCAAGGCGGCGCTGATCATCTTCCGTCTGGCGTGCCTGGCGGTCATCTTCTACGGTGCGGTGAACAGCTTCGATCTGGCTTGGAACCTGGCCGACATCTTCATGGGCCTTATGGCCATGATGAACCTCATCGCCATCCTGCTTCTGGGCAAGTGGGCGCTTGCGGCGCTGAAGGACTACTCCGAGCAGCGCGCCGCCGGCAAGGACCCGGTGTTCGTGGCGGACAACGTCCCGGGCATGCCCCAGACCGACTGCTGGCACCTCGACGAGGTGAAGGACTTCGGCGCCGGCCCCGTGAAGGAGTACTTCGAGGAGGCCGTGGACGCCGACGTCAACAAGGCGTAACCGCTGCTGGTCGCAGCTGCGTTGCGCGGTTGCGAATGGATCGCGCGCGAAAAGCGCTGCGCATAAAGGGCCTCTCGTACGAGGAAGCCGTCGCTCGTAAATGCCTTTTCGCGTGACATAAGCTTGCAAGCGAAGCGCCGCCCGGGAATCCGGGCGGCGCTTCTGGCGTTTTCGGACATTGTGCGGACGAGGTGCGCTAGAACAGCGAGATCTGCTGGGGCTCGCTGGCGTATTCGCAGGCGATCTCGTCGTCCAGGAACTCGATTTCGTGGGATTCCCAATCCTTGATGGGCGCGATGAAGATCGTCCCGTCCTGCCAAAACACCAGGTTCGCTCCGACCATGCCCGCGCACACGCCGCCGCACACGTCGGCGAAGCCTTCGCCTTCGGGCAGCTGCATGGTGTGTGCATCGGGGGATGGCCCGCCGAAGTAGTATGGCGAAAGGTCGAGCGCGTCCTCAGGCGAGAAACCCGCCTGCGCCACCGCATCGACGTCTTCGAGCCTATCGGCCGCCGCACGCAGCTCGCGGCAAGCTTCCTCGAAGCTGTAAGGCGCATCGGCCAGCAGTTTCGCCTTGAGCGACGCGCGCATGGTCTCGGCCACGCCGTCTTGCGCGCACAACGCCGCTTCAAGTGCGCGGGCGTCGTCGGCGCAGGTGAAACGTCCGACCACGCGCGCGGCGCGGGCTCCTTGCTCGAGCAGGCGTTCGATACCGCGCGTCTCGCTCGAGATGCCCGCCTTCACGTAGCCCGGCGCGAAGTACGCCAGGTACGCGTAATGCGGCGTTTGATTGTACTCGCGCTGTTGCGGCGAGATGTAGCTGCTGAAGTAAAACGATGGGTTGAAGCCGGTTGCCTCGATGCACGCCGGGCACATGTCCTCCTTGCCGTCGGGCAGCAGCTCCGCGTTCAGCGGGCACGTGCTCCGCTCGTGTGTCCGAAGGTCGATGCGGCCGATGCAGCGCCGGCGCGGCAGTCGGCGCAGCGAGAACGTGCGCCCGAGCACGGGCACGTAACCGACTGCGCCCTCGTCCAGGTCGTTTATCGTAAGGTAGGGCCCGTCGACGCTGAAGCCGTAGCCGGCAAGGATGACGGTATGATTTGCGAACAGGTTCGGCATAGCGGCGCTTTCTGTGACGACATTCTTGTTTTGCTTCGCCCGCGATGTGTTCATCCCGCGTTGCGAATGGGAACGATTATGACGTTTCATGCCCGAAAAGGGGAGTTTTCCGGGCCTTTCGCCCGCTTCTGCAAAAAATCGGTCAAGTTTCTTGCTTTATCACTCTACTGTGCTAAAGTATCGGACAGCACTTGGGGATGGCGCTGCAGAAGCGCCCGCAATCGGCAGCCATTCCCGCATCTGCAACCGAAAACGGGCCGATGCCCGCAACCGCACGATGAAAGGCAGGATGAATCAGATGAACTTCGTGACGCCTTCGGGTTTCCGCGACGTGCTCACCGACGAGGCGGTGCTGCGCGAGCAGGCGGCCCAAGCGGTGCAGGCCAACATGGCGGCCAAGGGTTACCTTCCGGTGGAAACGCCCACGCTCGAGGTGATGGACGTGCTGCAGGCCGGCGGCAGGCTGCCGGGCACCCCGTTCAAGCTCTTCGACGCGCGCGGCGACCTTCTGGCCATGCGCCCCGACGTCACGCTGCAGATCGCCCGCATGTGCGCCACGCGCCTGGCCGGCCAGCCCGGGCCGTTCCGCTTCCGCTACATGCAGCGGGTGTTCCGCGAGGCCGAGGGCCAGACGCGCGCCGAGCCGCGCGAGACCACGCAGATGGGCGTCGAGCTCATCGGCCAGGCGGGCGCGGCGGCCGATGCCGAAGTGGTGGGCCTGCTGGCCGAGTCGCTCAAGCTCGCCGGCGTGGCCGACTTCAAGATCGCGCTGGCATCGGTGTCGGTACTGCGCGCGCTGTTGGCAAGCTGCGGCGCCGCGCCGCAGTGGCGTCAGGCCGTGCTCGACGCGTACCACACCTCGAACTTCGTCACGCTCGACGAGCTGACCTCAGGCGAGGGCGCGCAGGGCGTTCCCCCGGTGTTCGCCCAGGCCATCGGCAAGCTCGCCCGCATCCGCGGCGGGCGCGCCGCCATCGCCGAGGTGCGCGACCTGGTGGCGCCGCTGGGCTGCGAGACGGGCCTCGACGGCCTGGAGCAGGCGTTCGACCTGCTGGAGGCCGCGGGCTTGGCCGACAGCATCCAGGTCGACTTCTCCGTCATGAGCAGCTTCGACTACTACACCGGCATCGTGTTCGAGGCCTATGCGCCCGGGCTGGGAAGCCCGCTGGGAAGCGGCGGCCGCTACGACAACACCATCGGGGCATACGGCGAAAGCCGCCCCGCCGCCGGCTTCGCGTTCTTCCTCGAGCGCGCCATGGCCGCCGCTGCAGCGGCTGATGAGTGCTCCACGCCCGGCGCCGGCCAGCGCCCCCTGCGCATCGCCGTGCCGAAAGGCTCGCTCAACGCCGACTCCATCGCATGCCTGGCGGCATGCGGCCTGGACGTCACGGGGCTCGACAACCCCGGCCGCCAGCTCATCATCCGCAACCCGGGCGTGGAGTACATCATCGTGCGCCCCTCCGACGCCCCGGCGTTCGTGGAGCTCGGCGCGGCCGATTGCGGCATCTGCGGCGAGGACTCGCTGCTCGAGGCGCAGCCCGAGGTGGTGGAGCTGGCCGACCTGAAGTTCGGCTCCTGCCGCTTCGTGGTGGCAGAGCCCGCCGGTGCCGCCGAGCAGACCGCCGAGCACTACCGCCGCTTGGGCTCCATCCGCATCGCCACGAAGTATCCCAACATCACGCGCGCCCATTACGCGAAAACCGGCACCCAAGTCGAGATCGTGAAACTGCACGGAAACATTGAGCTGGCACCATTGACCGGGTTGGCCGAGCGTATCGTCGACATCACGGCCACGGGCACCACGTTGCGTGAGAACAACCTGGTCATCGTGGAGGATGTGCTGTCGTCGACGGCCCGATTCTTCGCCAACGGCACCTCGCTGCGCACCGATGCGCGCATCGTGGGGCTGGCCGACGCCATGCGCGCCGGCGCCGCGGCGGGCAAGTGGGAGGCGACGGTCATCGCCGGTGGCGTGCAGTCGCCCGAGCCGGCGACCGAATAACAGCTGGTCAGGGCTTCGCGCCCGCAGGCGCCCAGGGGTCGGGCACCGCAATGTCAAGGCCGGGGAGGCGCCTGCTCGCAGGCGCGGCCGCGACAAGGTATCATCGTGAAAGAGGCCGGAGGGGTCATCCGGCGTGTACATGGAAAGAAGGACAACATGCGTCGCGTCATCCTGAACAAAGGCGAGCAATTCTCCAACAAGCACCTCAAGCGCACGGGCGCGTTCAACGCCCGCGCCATGGAGGCGGCAACGAACATCATCGAGCAGGTTCGCGAACAAGGCGATGCGGCCCTGCGCGAGCTGACCGAGCGCTTCGACGGCGTGGCCATCGAGAACTTCCGCGTGCCGGCAGAGGCCATCGACGCTGCCGCGGCGAAGGTCGATCCCAAGACCGAGGAGGCGCTCAAGAAGGCCGCCAAGCAGATCCGCGAGTTCCACGAGCGCCAGGTCAAGCAAAGCTGGTTCTCCGTGCGCGAAGATGGCGCCTTGGTCGGCGCGAAGGTCACCCCGCTTGAAAGCGTGGGCATCTACGTGCCCGGCGGCCGTGCGCTGTATCCGTCCACGGTGCTCATGAACGCCCTGCCCGCCGCTGTCGCCGGCGTCGAGCGCATCGTGTGCGTCACGCCGCCCACCAAGGACGGCAGCATCGACCCGGTGGTGCTCGAGGCGTGCCGCCTGGCAGGCGTCACCGAGATCTACACGGTTGGCGGCGCGCAGGCCGTGGCGGCGCTGGCCTACGGCACCGAGACCATCGAGCCGGTCTGCAAGATCACGGGCCCGGGCAACGCGTTCGTGGCGGCTGCGAAGAAGATCGTCTCCGGTGATGTGGGAATCGATATGATCGCCGGCCCCTCCGAGGTGTGCGTCGTGGCCGACGAGACCGCCGATCCCGCCATGGTGGCCATCGACCTCATGGCCCAGGCCGAGCACGACCCGCTGGCAAGCTGCTACCTGGTCACGTTCGACGAGGGCTACGCCGACAAGGTCGAAGCCGCCATCGAGGGCCACATGAAGGCTTCCACGCGCGCCGAGATCACCACCGCTTCACTGGCAGATCAGGGCCTCGTGGTCATCTGCGACTCCATGGAGCAGGCCATCCAGTCCGTCAACGTTATCGCCCCCGAGCACCTCGAGCTGCACTTCGACGGCGCGTTCGAGCAGCTCGGCGCCATCCGCAACGCCGGCGCCATCTTCGTGGGCGAGTGGACCCCCGAGGCCGTGGGCGACTACGTGGCCGGCCCCAACCACACGCTTCCCACCGGCGGCACCGCGCGCTACGCTTCGCCGCTATCCACCGACGAGTTCGTCAAGCACTCCAGCGTCATCCAGTATTCCGCGAAGTCGCTGGCCAACGACGCCGATGCCGTCATCGCCATCGCCCGTCACGAGGGCCTGTGGGCGCACGCCCGCAGCGTCGAGCTGCGCAAGGCGCTCGTGGAGACCGGCGACATCTACGGCTTGGACGGCTCCGATGAATAGCATTCGCGCATCCGCCCCGCAGCTGGCCGACATCACGCCCTACGACCCGAAGTATCTTCCGGCGCGCGCGTACCTGTCGGCAAACGAGAACCCTTGCGACGTGGAGACCGAGGTCCGCAACGAGATCAAGCGCGAGATCAACAAGGTGGCCTTCAACCGCTATCCCGACCCCTTGGCCAACGAGCTGCGCGACATGATCGCCGAGGCCAACGGCCTTGACCGCGATTGCGTGCTCGTGGGCAACGGCGGCGACGAGCTGCTGTTCGACATAGCGCTTGCCTGGGGCGGACCGGGGCGCAAGTTCCTCAACATGCCGCCCACGTTCTCGGTGTACCAGAACAACGCCGAGCTCACCAACACCGAGGTGGTCGACATCCCGCGCCGCGACGATTACACCATCGACGAGGAGGCGGTGCTGTCCCGCGTGGCGCGCGGCGACATTGATTACGTTATCGTCACCAGCCCGAACAACCCCACGGGCGACCTGGCCGACGAGCGCTTCATCCTGCGCCTGCTCGACGCAACCGACGCGCTCGTCATGGTCGACGAGGCGTACTTCGAGTTCTCGCGCGGCACGGTGCGCCCCTACCTGGCGCGGCATAAGAACCTCGTCATCCTGCGCACGTTCTCCAAGGCGTTCTCGCTTGCCGGCGTGCGCGTGGGTTACCTGCTGGGAAACCCCGAGGTCATCCGCGAGTTCTTGAAGGTGCGCCAGCCGTACTCGGTGGACGCGGTGTCGCAGGCCATCGCGCGCGTGGTCTTCCGCAACCGAGCGAAGTTCGAGCGCGGCATCATGCAGATCGTCTCGGAGCGCGGGCGCGTGTTCCGCGAGCTCTCGCAGCTGCCGGGCGTCACGGCGTACCCCTCGAACGCCAACTACATCCTGTTCCGCACAGAGGGCGCGGGGGAGGTTTGGCAGCAGCTCTACGACCGCGGCATCCTCGTGCGCGACTTCAGCCGTGCGCCCATGCTGCAGGATTGCCTGCGCGTCTCCATCGGCAGCCCCGAGGAGAACGACGAGTTCCTAATCGCGCTGCGGGAGATCCTGTCGAAGTAAAGGCTCGGGGACGTAGCGCTCCGCGCGCTGCCCCCCCTGCATCTTCTGGGCGATTTTGCAGGAAACGGGGGCAGATTTGCCCTTCGGTCCCCGTCATCTGGGCGGTTTTTGCAGCGTGATGCTGGCAACGCACGATAAAACCCCAGGTCAGTTTTGCGGTATCCCGGCGAAACAGGCTTTCGTGCCTGCAAAACCGCCCAGAACTTTAATCGGGCGCTAGCGGGCGCGGAGGGGCGCCCCGGCCCCGGACATTTCGGGGACGTAGCGCTAACTGTCCGGAATCGATGCGCACACGACGATAGAAAGGCGAACAGCAATGAGCGAACGCGTTGCGCACATCGCGCGCACCACGAAGGAAACCAACATCGACCTGTCCGTCGACCTTGACGGCACGGGCTCTACGGATGTGGAGACGGGCATCGGGTTTTTCGACCATATGCTCACCGCGTTCGGGCGCCACGGCCTGTTCGACCTGCAGGTTCGCTGCAAGGGCGACCTTGAGGTGGACGGACATCACTCGGTGGAGGATACGGGCATCGTCATGGGCCAGGCGTTCGCGCAGGCGCTCGGCGACAAGCGCGGCATCCGCCGCTTCGGCGACATCGCCATGCCCATGGACGAGGCGCTTATCATGGCGGCCGTGGACATCTCGGGACGCGGCCAGCTGTACTGGGACGCCGATGTCCCCGCGGTGATGGTGGGCGCCTTCGATGCCACGTTGGCGAAGGAGTTCTTCATCGCCTTCGCCGCCAACGCCGGCGTCACGCTGCACATCCGCCAGCTTGCCGGCGAGAACACGCACCACGTCATCGAGGGCATGTTCAAGGCGGTGGCGCGCGCCATGCGCCAGGCCTGCGAGCCCGACCCCCGCATGGGCGACGCGCTGCCGTCCACGAAGGGGATGCTGTAAGCCTGGCAGCGCTTGCCTGACGGCAGCCGCTTGAACAGGGGACGGAGGTGTGTTCACGATCGCCCCTCCGAGTCTTGGGCGATGACCGTGAACACACCTCCGTCCCCTGTTCAAGCTTCGTTTGGGGGCGCACCGCCCTCACTGACTTTTATTGGACCTGCGAGATGTAAGAGACGCCTATGATCGCTGTTGTTGACTACAAGAAGGGTAACCTGCTATCCGTTGAGCGCGGTTTGCGCGCTGCCGGAGCCGACGCCTGCATCACCGACGACGCCGCCGAGATAGCCGCCGCCGAAGCCATCGTCTTGCCGGGCGTGGGCGCGTTCGCCGACGCGGCGGCCACCATGGACGAGCTCGGCCAGACCGAGGTCATCCGCCGCCGCATCGCAGAGGGGGTGCCGTTTCTGGGCATCTGCCTGGGTGAGCACCTGCTGTTCGAGGAGGGCGTGGAAGGCGCCGGCGCCGACGGCAACCCGCGCGGCCTGGGCGTGCTGCCCGGATGCGTGGGGTGCATGCCGCGCCAGGACGCCGAGGGCCGTGCGTACAAGGTCCCGCACGTGGGCTGGAACACCGTCGATTTCCCCGCCGGCGCGGCGGGGAGCCCGCTGTTCGCAGGCATTCCCTCGGGCACGTACTTCTACTTCACCCACAGCTACATCGCGCCTGATGGGCCGTTCGCCATCGCGCACACCACGCACAGCGTGACGTTCCCGTGCGCCGTGCAGAAGGGCAACGCGTTCGGCGTTCAGTTCCACCCCGAGAAAAGCTCGGACGCCGGCGCGGCCGTGTTGCGCAACTTCGTCGAGATCGCCAAGGCGGCATCGCCCGCCTTGCAAGGCTAGGAGGCTGCCATGTACCTGCTCCCCGCAATCGATATCCTGGGCGGCAAGGCCGTTCGCTTGGCGAAGGGCGATTACAACCAGGTGACCGTGTACAACGACGACCCCGTGGCGCAGGCGCGCGTCTTCGAGCAGGCCGGTGCCCAATGGGTGCACGTGGTCGACCTGGACGGCGCGCGCAGCGGCGTCCCGGAGAACATCGCCATCGTTGAGCGCATCGTGCGTGAGACGTCGCTTTCCGTCGAGATCGGCGGCGGCATCCGCAGCCTGGAGACGCTTAAACGCCTGGCCGACGCCGGTGCGGCGCGCATGGTGCTGGGTACCGCGCTCGTAAACGACCCCGAACTCGCGCACGCGGCCATCGCCGCGGTGGGCGGCGACCGCTTGACCGCCGGCATCGACGCGAAGGGCGGGGAAGTGGCCGTTTCCGGTTGGATCGAGGGCTCGGGCGTGGCCGCCGCCGACCTGGCGCGCGCGATGGGAGCCGCCGGGTTCAAGCACATCGTCTACACCGACATCGCGCGCGACGGCATGCAGACCGGCATCGACGTGCAGGCCTACGTCGACATGGCGAACGCGTTCGGCAACCCCGTCATCGCCAGCGGCGGCGTGGCAAGCCTCGCCGACATCGAGCGCCTGGCGCCGGTGGCGGAAAGCATCGAGGGCGTCATCACCGGCAGGGCCGTCTACGAGGGCACGCTCGACGTAGCCGAGGGCGTCGCCCTTTGCGCCAGCCTGACGGCCGCGCGATCCTAATGCCCTAAAGGCGCCGAGCGCCGTTCGTTTCGCGGCGAAGCCGGGCGCTGTGCGCATCGAGGCGCGCCGTTCCCCGGCTTCGCGACGTCCGCCGGCGCCATCCCGTCGATTTTCCCTTTCCCCGAGCCGTTGAGGAGCAGATATATGTTGGCAAAACGCGTGATCCCCTGCATGGACGTGAAGGACGGCCGTGTGGTGAAGGGGGTCAACTTCGTGAACCTGCGCGATGCGGGCGACCCCATCGAGCTGGCGCAGCGCTACGACGAGCAGCGCGCCGACGAGGTAATCTTCCTTGATATCACCGCCACCAGCGACAAGCGCGAGACCACCGTCGACCTTGCAAGCCGCGCCAGCGCGCAGCTGCACCTGCCGTACTGCGTGGGCGGCGGCTTCCGCAGCGTCGCCGACATCCGCCGCATGATAGCCGCTGGCGCCGACAAGGTGTCGGTCAACAGCGCGGCGGTGGACAACCCGCAGCTCATCTCGGACGCCGCCGCCGCGTTCGGCACGCAGGCCATCCTGTGCGCCATCGACGCGAAGCAGGTGGCCGGCAACCCCAACAAGTGGGAGGTCTACGTGCACGGCGGCCGCACCGCAACGGGCATCGACGCCGTGGAATGGGCCGTCGAGGCGGCTCGCCGCGGCGCTGGCGAGATCTTGCTGACCAGCATGGATCGCGACGGCAGCAAGGACGGCTTCGACTGCGCGCTCACCCGCGCGGTGGCTCGTGCGGTGGATATCCCCGTCATCGCCAGCGGCGGCGTGGGCAAGCTCGAGCATTTCGCCGAGGGCATCATCGACGGCGAGGCCGACGCGGTGCTGGCCGCCAGCGTCTTCCACTTCGGCGAGTTCACGGTAACCCAGGTCAAGGAGTACATGCGCAGCCAGGGCATCCCCGTGCGCCTATAGAAAGGCAGTCGGTGCGAACAGGGGGGCGTGAACAGGGGACGGAGGTGTGTTCACGTTTGCCGTTCGGGAATATGAAAACGCCGTCGTGAACACACCTCCGTCCCCTGTTCACGCGCCGTAGCCGTTCGCCCGCCGCCGGAAACCATCGTCGAAAGGACCATCCATGCAAGCCGAGCTTCCCGAGCTGAAATATAACGCCGACGGGCTGATTCCGTGCATCGTGCAGGACGTGGAAACGCGCGAGGTGCTCATGATGGCGTGGATGAACGCCGAGAGCCTGGCGCTTACGTTTGAGCGCGGCGAGACGGTGTTCTGGAGCCGCAGCCGTCAGGAGCTGTGGCACAAGGGCGCCACCAGCGGCAACACGCAGAAGATCGTCGAGCTTCGCTACGATTGCGATGCCGACACGCTTCTGGCGCTCGTGCATCCGGCGGGCCCCGCCTGCCATACCGGCGCCACCAGCTGCTTCTTCCGCACGCTGGCCAAGTTCGAGTAGGCGCTTGGCCGTCATCGCGCTTGCGGGGGGGACGGCGGCAAACTCGCTCACGCGCAGTTGCCCGTAGACGCTTCGCCGTCATCGCGCCCCGCTGAGAACCGAATACGCGAAAGCTTGAAGGCCGGGTCATCCCGGCTTTCGTGCGTTTTGCGCGCTTGTCGTGCCCGGTCGTGCGCTTCGGGTGGTTATCCGCGGTGACTTGCTTGCGCGCACCCGGCGCCTGCGCTATTCTGCCCCTAGCTTTATTTTCTCGAAGGAAACCCTTCCCATCATCAAGTTCCCGCTTCCCATCAACGCTCTTTCTATGCGCAAAGCGGGTAACAACCCATATATATAAGGAGGAATAAGGGTGAAGTTCTTTCTGGACACGGCAGATCTAGCCGAAATCGAAGAGGCTGCTAGCTGGGGCGCGCTGGCAGGCGTCACCACCAACCCGTCGCTGTACGCCAAGATCGGCGGCAAGCTGGACGACTTCCATAACCACATGAAGCGCATCTGCGACATCGTGGGCCCGGACTGCCCGGTTTCCGCCGAGTCCGTCGCCATGACGCGCGACGAGATCGTCGCCGACGGCCGCAAGCTGGCCGAGATCGCCCCGAACATCGTGGTGAAGATCCCCACCATGGTCGAGGGCCTCGCCGCCACCCACACGCTGGCCGCCGAGGGCATCCCGGTGAACATGACGCTGTGCTTCAGCGTGCCGCAGGCGCTGCTGGCCGCACGCGCCGGCGCCCGCTACATCAGCCCGTTCATCGGTCGTTTCGATGACATTTCCGAGGACGGCCTCGAGCAGGTCGGCAACATCGTCACCGCCATCAACAACTACGACTTCACGGCCAACACCGCCAACGGCGAGCAGATCGAGATCATCGCCGCCTCCGTGCGCAGCGCCAACCATGTCACGCAGTGCGCGCTCATGGGCGCCGACATCGCCACCGTCCCGTTCGGCGTGCTGAAGAAGATGGTGCAGCATCCGCTCACCGACCGCGGCCTGGACTCCTTCATGAAGGACTGGGAGAAGGTAGCTAACGCATGAGCGACGAGCAGAATGTAGCGGAGGCGCCGCAGCAGGGCGCCCCCGCGGCCGATGCGGCGCCGGCTGCTCCCAAGCGCCGCCCGGGCCGTCCGCGCAAAAGCGCCGCCTCGTCTGGCAAGGCCTCTTCCGAGGCTTCTTCCGACGTCGCATCCGACGCCCCGGCCGATGGGGCCGATAGCGCCCCGAAAACGCCGGCCAAGCGCCGTCCGGGCCGTCCCCGTAAGAAGGCCGCGCCCGCTCAGAAGGCCGAATCCGCCCCTGCTGCGAAGGCAGATGCCGCTGCAAAGGCCGAACCTGCGGCGAAGGCGAAAAAGGCGAAGGAGGCTCCTGCCGAGCCCGAGGCCGCCGCATCCAAGGCGCAGGCCGCCGAGGCCGCCCAGCCCGCCGAGGCGGTAACCGGCACGCCGGCAAGGCGCCGTCCGGGCCGTTCGCACAAGAAGATCGCCACCGCGCCCGTCGCCGCTCAGGCGGCCCCCGCGCAGGACGCATCCGGCAAACGGCAGGCTCCCGAGGCCGCAGAAACCGTCGAAGCCGCGCAAGCTCCCGCCGAAGCAGCCGGCTCCGATCAGCAGGCACCCGCCAAGGACATGGCCCCGGGCCGCGCGGCACGCGCCGCGCGCACCCCGCGCAAGTCGGTGCGCGCCCAGGGCGCCAATCGCGAGGGCCGCTCCGAGCAGCATGAGGGCCGCGGCAAGGCCGACGCCCGCGAAGGCGTCGAGCGCGCCGAGGGCCGCAGCTCCGGCAACGCCGGCGCCGACCGCCACCAGCGCAACGACCGCAATGGCCGCAAGAACGGCAACGATCGCAACGACCGTCACCAGCGCCATCAGCGCAATAACAACCGCGAAGTGGTCCCCAGCGTCAACAAGGACGACCTTGCCAAGCTCAAGGTGGCCGAGCTGCGCGCGAAGGCCGCCGAGCTCGACGTCGACGTGGCGGGCCTGAAGAAGGCCGAGCTCATCGACGCTGTGTACGACGCGTCCCTGAAGGCGGAGGGCTTCGTGGAGGTCGAGGGCATCCTCGACATCATGCAGGACGGCTACGGCTTCCTGCGCACCAACGGCTATCTGCCCAGCGAGCAGGACTGCTACGTGGGACTTTCCACCATCCGCCGCAACGGCCTGCGCAAGGGCGACAAGCTCACCGGCACCACGCGCCCGGCGCGCCCCAACGAGAAGTACGCCGCCGTGCAGAAGGTGGCCACCGTCAACGGCAAGCCCGTCGAGGAGCTGGGCCGTCGCGTGCGCTTCGGCGACCTCACGCCGGTCTATCCCGACGAGTGCCTGACCATGGAGCATGGCCAGACCACCATCACGGCGCGCGTCATCGACCTGGTCAGCCCCATCGGCAAGGGCCAGCGCGGCCTGATCGTCAGCCCGCCGAAGGCCGGCAAGACCACCATCCTGAAGGATATCGCCGCGGCCATCAGCGCCAACAACCCCGAGGTGCATCTCATGTGCCTTTTGGTCGACGAGCGCCCCGAGGAAGTCACGGACATGCAGCGCTCCATCAAGGGCGAGGTCATCTCCTCCACCTTCGATATGCCCACCGAAAACCACATCCAGGTTTCCGAGCTGGTCATCGAGCGCGCAAAGCGCCTGGTGGAGGATGGCAAGGACGTCGTGGTGCTGCTCGACAGCCTCACGCGCCTGGCGCGCGCCTACAACCTGGCGCAGCCCGCGTCCGGCCGTATCCTGTCCGGCGGCGTGGACTCCACGGCCCTGTACCCGCCGAAGAAGTTCCTGGGCGCGGCCCGAAACATCGAGGGCGGCGGCAGCCTGACCATCCTCGCGTCGGCCCTGGTGGAAACGGGCTCGAAGATGGACGAGGTCATCTTCGAGGAGTTCAAGGGCACGGGCAACATGGAGCTCAAGCTCGACCGTAACCTGGCAGACCGCCGCATCTTCCCGGCCATCGACCCGGTGGCATCGGGAACGCGCAAGGAGGACCTGCTGCTCGATCCGCAGAAGGCCCCGCTCATCTGGGCGGTTCGCCGCATCCTTGCGAACACGAACAACACCGAGCGCGCCATGGACATGCTCATCAAGTCCTTGAAGCGCACCGACGACAACGACGAGTTCCTTATGCGCACGGCGAAAAAGGCCCAGCACAACAACGGGAACGCAAACGCAAACCTGGAGTTCTAGGGGAGACATATTTAGATGGCGACAATGCATGACAACAACGAAACGGTTGCCTGGCCCAAGCGCGCGGTGGTCACGGCCGGCATGCCCTACGGCAACAAGCCGCTGCATTTCGGGCATATCGCCGGCGTGTTCGTGCCCGCCGACTGCTTCGCGCGCTTCCTGCGCGACCGCATCGGCGCGGAAAACGTCCGCTTCATCAGCGGCACGGACTGCTTCGGCTCGCCCATCAACGAGGGCTACCGCAAGCTGGTGGAGGCCGGGCAGTTCGACGGCACCATCGAGGATTACGTGCTGCGCAACCACAACCGCCAGAAGGCCACGCTGGATTCCTATGACATCAGCCTTGATATCTACGAAGGCTCCAACATCGGGCATTCCGGCGAGGTCCACCAGCTCATCAGCGAGGCGTTCATCAAGAAGCTGCATGAGAACGGCTGGCTGCAGAAGCGCGCGACGCTGCAGTTCTACGACCCCGAGGCCGGCACGTTCCTGAACGGCCGCCAGGTGCAGGGCCATTGCCCCGTGCAGGGCTGCAAGTCCGAGCACGCCTATGCCGATGAGTGCGACCTAGGCCACAGCTATGCGCCTGAGGATCTTATCGCGCCGAAGTCCTCGCTCACCGGCGTCACGCCCGAGATGCGCCCGGTGGAGAACTGGTATTTCGACCTGCCGGCGTTCAACGGCTTCCTGAAAAAGCACGTGGAGGCCCTTGAGGCCGACCCCGAGGTGCGCCCCATCGTGCCGCAGACCATCAAGGAGTTCTTGGCCCCGCCGGTGGTCTATATCAAAAACGAGCTGTACGACCAGTATCTGGAAATCGCCGACAAGCTCGCGCATCACCAGTACCATGAGGCCGAGAAGGGCAAGCAGTCCTTCGAGATCGAGTTCGACACCATCGACGACCGCGATGCGGCGCGCGATGTGCTTGCCGCGGCGGGCATCCGCTTCCGCACGGGCAAGGCGCTCGTTCCCTTCCGCATCACCGGCAACATCGAGTGGGGCGTGAAGGCCCCGGTCATCGACGGGCTCGAGGGCCTGACGGTATGGTGCTGGCCCGAAAGCCTGTGGGCTCCCATGAGCTTCACCATGGCCGTTAACGACAAGATGGGCCTGCCGCGCGGCAGCTGGCGCGACTTCTGGTGCTCGGAGGACGCGCAGGTCTACCAGTTCATCGGCCAGGACAACCTGTACTTCTACGGCGTTGCCCAGCCGGCGCTCATCGAGGCGCTGCGCCCGGGCGATATCCTCACGCCTGGCGAGACGGACACGCCCCTGCGCCAGACCAGCCTCATCGCCAACCATCACATCCTGCTCGGGAACAAGAAGGCCTCGTCGTCGGGCTCGGTCAAGCCGCCTACGGCCGACGAGCTGCTGGAGCATTACACCGTCGAGCAGCTTCGCGCACACTTCCTGGCGCTTGGCCTGGATCAGAAGTCCGTGGGCTTCAAGCCCAAGCCCTTCGACCCCGACGAGGCGAAGCGCAACGACCCGCGCGTAGCCGACCCGGTTCTCAAGGAGGGCACGCTGCTCACCAACGTGTTCAACCGTCTGGCACGCAGCTGCTTCTACGAGGCGCAGAAGAACTTCGAGGGCTGGATGCCGCTCGGCGAGGTGTCGCCTGAGGTGCGCGAGCGCGCGCACGCCTGCATGAACGAGTACGACAAGACCATGCACAAGGCCGAGCTGCACACGGTCATGTCCATCATGGACACGTTCATCCGCTGGGCGAACAAGTACTGGACGGACAACATCCGCACCGCCGAGAAGGAAGGCGACGAGCAGCTGCGCCGTCAGGTGCTCGTGGACTGCTTCTACCTGCTTCGCGTGTCCACGCTGCTCATGCACCCCGTGGTGCCGAAGGGCTGCGAGAAGATCGCCGATTACCTCAGCTTCGAGTTCGACGACTTCTTCAGCTGGAACTTCGATTTCGAGGGCATGGACGAGCTGTGCCACGGCGCCGAGCTCGAGGATGGGCGCCATCGCATCCGCGAGCTTCCCCCGCGCTTCGACTTCTTCTCGAAGCACCCCTCGCAGTTCAAGTAGGGTTTCAAAGCACGGCATCCGATCAGGCTGGCCAGCTGCGGCAACGCGGCTGGCCGGCCTTTTCATGGGTGCGGAAAGATTGGTTTGCATATGCACGTTGATTTGTATTCCGACGGCGCCTCGCGGGGCAACCCCGGGCCGGGCGGGTACGGCAGCATCCTGCGTTTCATCGACAGCAAGGGCGGGGTGCACGAACGGGAGTTCTCGCAAGGGTATCGCTGCACCACGAACAACCGTATGGAGCTGCTCGGCGCCATCGTGGCCCTCGAGGCCCTCAAGCGCCCGTGCCGCGTGACGCTGTACTCCGATTCCCAGTATCTGGTGAACGCGTTCAACCAGCACTGGGTGGATGGCTGGCTCAAGCGCGGGTGGAAGAACTCGCAGAAGCAGCCGGTGAAGAACTCCGATCTGTGGAAGCGCATGCTCAAGGCGAAGGAGCCCCACGACGTGGAGTTCGTTTGGGTCAAGGGCCATGCCGGCCATGCCGAGAACGAGCGCTGCGATGCGCTGGCAACCTCTGCGGCCGACGACCCGTCGCGCCATAAGGAGGACGCGGGCTTCCGCGGCTAGATAGTGGCGCAAGGCGCTGCCAAGGACGGGCAGGCGGAGCGGGCTGGGGCGGAAATCCCGATTTCGCCCCACCTGCCCGTTCTCCATATATGCAGATAGCCTCACCTGGGCGTATGCCCGTTCAGTGCAAAAGGTACCGCGCTTGTTGCCAGGGTGATACAGTGGCGTAAGCGATTTTGCAACCGAGAAGGAGGTTCGTGCATGCAACAGGAAATGAAGCTGCGCCGCCGCATCGCCGGTGGAGCGATGGCTTGCGTCCTGTCCTGCGGCCTTATGGTTCCGCAGCTGGCATTCGCCACCCCTGATTCATCTTCCAAGCAGGCAGAGGCCCAGGCGGTCCTGGCCTCGCTCAACTCCATGCAGTATCAGCTCGATCAGGCGTCGGCCGACTATGGCCAGGCGCTCGAGGAGCAGGCTCAGGCCCAGCAGTCCGCCGATCAGGCGCAGGAGCGCATCGACCAGATCAACGTCGAGATCGCCGACGTGCAATCCCGTTTGGGCGATCGCGCGCAAAGCATGTACCGCACGGGCGCCAGCTCGTTTTTGGACTTGCTGCTCGGCTCCACCTCGTTCAGCGAGTTCGCCACGAACTGGGACCTGCTGAACAAGGTCAACGATAACGATGCCGAGCTCGTGCAGCGCAACAAGGACCTGCGCACCGAGGCTCAGGAGCAGAAGGCCACGTTCGAAGAGCAGAGCCGCACCGCCGCCGCCAAGGCATCCGAGGCTAAGCAGATCCAGGACGAGGCTCAGGCCACCGTTAACTCCATGCAGCAGACCTATGACGGCCTTTCGGCCGAGGTGGCAACGCTGGTGGAGGAAGAGCGTGCCGCACAGGCGGCCGCTGCTGCCGCAACCGCCCAGCAGACCGTCGACCAGTCCGCTGCTCAGGCCACCCAGCGTATGGGCATCGCCGCTGCCACCAACAACAACGCCAATGCCGGCGGCAATGGCGGCAACGTCGGCGCTGCCGATAACGGCGGTGGCAACACGTGGACCGACAACTCCGGCGACACCGGCAACACCGGTTGGACCGATAACGGCAACTCGGACAACTCCGGCAACACCGGCAACTCGGGCGGTTCCAGCAGCTGGACGCCGTCTTACAACGCCTCCACGGGCAACGCCATCGTCGACCGCGCTTACAGCTGCATCGGCGCACCGTACGTGTGGGGCGGCGTCGGCCCTGACGGCTTCGACTGCTCCGGCCTGGTCAGCTATGCGCTGACCGGCAGCAATTCGCGCTACGGCACCACGTACACGTTCATGGGCATGTCCCAGGTCTCCGATCCCCAGCCCGGCGACATCTGCACCAGTTGGTCGCACTGCGGCATCTACATCGGCGGCGGCCAGATGATCCATGCCCCAACCTTCGGCCAGACGGTATGCGTTAGCTCCGTGCAGTCCGACATGATCATCGTTCGCCCCTGGTAGCGTTTCCCGCTTCGGCGGCCCGTCGGCAAGCATTCAAGCCGGCAGCGCCGAAATACCTGCAGCAAACAACGAGCCCCAAGCTGTTCATCAGCTTGGGGCTCGTTCGCGTTTGCAGGATGGTCGGTCGTTGAATCAGCCATCGAATGCGGTCCGATCAGCGACAGGGAATGGCGTAGCGTTGTCGAAAGAACGCTGACAACGCTATACCGACGGGGCGCAGCCCGATCGGCGCGCGCCATTGATTCCGCGATACCGTGCTAGCCTTCGCAGGCTTGCGTGATGAGCTTGCGCAAGGCGTCGAAGCCGTCGCGTTTCTCGCTCGACGTCACCAGCATTGGCACGTCGTCGGGCAGGGCAAGCTGGCGGCGCAGCACGGCAACCTGCTTGTTCTGCTGGTTGCGGGAGAGTTTGTCGGCCTTCGTGAGCACTACGGCGAAGGGAAGCCCTGCCTCCATGAGGAAGTTGATCATGTTCAGGTCGAGCTGCTGGGCCTCGTGACGGATGTCGACCAGGCTGACCACCAGCGCGAAGTTGCGGTCTTGGTTGAAATAGCCTTCGATCAGCTCCGCCCAGCGGCCCTTCTCGGATTTCGCCACGCGCGCGTAGCCGTATCCGGGCAGGTCGACGAAGCGGGCGCCTTCGGTTGCGAAGAAGTTGATGGTGGACGTCTTGCCGGGCTTCTGCGAGACCTTCGCCAGGCTTTTGCGGCCGAACAGGGCGTTGAGCATGGATGACTTGCCCACGTTTGAACGGCCGGCGAACGCCACTTCCGGAAGCGTCGAGGGCGGCAGCTGCGACGAGATGCCGAACGAGCGCTCGAAGGTTACGTTGTTGAAGTTCATATGGTGCTCCAAATGGTTCGAAATCAGTGCTTGCATCATGATAGCGTGCTTCGCCCTGCGGAAACGCCCACGTCATCCGCCATCCGCAATAACCCCGTATGACGGCAAGCGGGGATTTCGAGAAAAAAGTTGCCATAGATTGACAATATGTCAGCTGCGTCATACTCTTTCGAACGGAGTAAAAGTTATTGGGGTCGAACATCGCTGAATGCATAGCGATGGTCAGCACAAGAAAGGACGCAGAAGATGAAACTCAAAAAGCGCGATGGTTGGATGATCGCCGGCGGTTTCGCCCTGGGCACGCTGGGCTTGAAGGCGCTGAGCAGCTCCACGGCGAAGAAATGCTACGTGCAGGGCGTTGCCAAGGGCCTGCAGGCCAAGGCCGCTTATCAGGATGTGGTCGAGCAGGCAAAGGCCCAGGTCGACGACATCGTGGCCGAGGCCAGCTACATCAACGAATCAGCAAAGGCCGAGCAGCCTGCGGCCGATGGCGAATAACGCGAAGATGTCGCTATGAAATATCAGATCGCAAATGAGCTTCCGGGCCGTTTGCGCGTGAAGCTGGCGGGCCCTGTCCCGCCAGCGGACTTAGATGCGCTGTATCGTGTGCTGGGCGCATGCCCCGACATCGCGAAGTCAACCGTCTATCCGCGCATCGGCAGCGTGGCCCTGGTATACAACGCCGCTCCCGGCTCCCGCGCCCGCGTGCTCGAGCATCTTACAGGCATCGACGCGGCGGCCATCGCCAAGGCGAAGCAGGGCTGCGGCCTCGAGCTTGCCCCGCGCTCGCATTCCCTGCTCATGGACCTGGCATCGCTGGTAGGCTTCCATTTCATGCGCCGTTGGTTCCTGCCCGCGCCCTTGGCGGCAGCCTGGACGGTGCTCAGCTACCGCAAGTTCCTGTTCGCCGGCCTGAAGTCGCTGGCGGCGGGCCGGCTGGACGTCCCCGTGCTCGACGCGGCGGCCATCGGCATATCGTTCGCGAAGCGCGACCCGCGCACGGCGGGGCTCACCATGCTTCTGCTCAACGTGGGCGAGACGCTTGAGGAGTATACGCGCAGCCGCTCGGAGGGAGCGCTCATCAACGCGCTGCTTGATCTGCCCGAGACCGCTCAGCTGGTGGAAGGCGACACCGAGGTGCAGGTTCCCTCCAGTACCCTGCGACAAGGCCAGCTCATCGCCGTGCGCACCGGTATGCCCGTGTGCGTGGACGGCACGGTGGTGCGCGGGTGCGCCATGGTCAACCAGGCGGCGCTTACCGGCGAGCCGCTGGCCGTGGAACGCACCGTCGGCGACGACGTGTTCGCCGGCACGGCGGTGGAGGACGGCGAGATCATCGTCGAGGTGAAGGCCAACGAGGGCCAGACGAAGCTGCGCACCATCGTGAACCTGGTCGAGCAGACCGAGTCCTACAAGTCGCAGACGCAGTCGCGCATGGAACGCCTTGCCGATCGCATCGTGCCGTGGAACTTCCTGCTCGCCGGCATCGTGGCGCTCACCACGCGCAGCCTGGTGAAGACCTCGGCTGCCCTTATGGTCGACTACTCCTGCGCGCTCAAGCTCACCGGTTCCATAGCCGTGCTGTCGGCCATGAGCCAGTCCGCCCAAGCGGGATTCACCGTGAAAGGTTCGCAGCACTTCGAGTCCATGGCGCAGGCCGACGTCATCGTGTTCGACAAGACGGGCACGCTCACCGAGGCAGCCCCGCAGGTGGCGCGCGTGCTTTCCCTTGACGGCTGGGACGATGACGAGGTGCTTCGGTTCGCCGCGTGCTTGGAGGAGCACTTCCCGCACCCGGTGGCCCGCGCGGTGGTGCGCGCTGCCGCCGACAAGGGCCTAGAGCACCGCGAGCGCCACGCCGAGGTGGAGTACATCGTGGCGCACGGCATAGCCAGCTCGCTTGACGGCAAGCGCGTGGTCATCGGCTCGGAACATTTCGTCGTGGAGGACGAGCAGGTTGAGATCTCCGAAGCGCAGAAGGAGCTCATCGCGCGGGAAACCGAGGGCCTCTCGCCGCTCTACCTTGCCGTGGATGGCAAGCTCATGGGCGTCATCGGCGTGCAGGATCCGCTCAAGGCCGGCGTTCCCGAGGCCATCGCCGAGCTTCGCCGCCTGGGGCTTTCGCGCGCCATCATGCTCACGGGCGACAACGAGCGCACCGCCGCGCGCATCGCCGCGCGTGCCGGCGTCTCCGAGTTCCACGCGAACCTGCTTCCCGAGGACAAATATGCTTTCGTCGAGGGTCTCAAGGCGCAAGGCGCGCAAGTGGTCATGGTCGGCGACGGCGTCAACGATGCTCCGGCGTTGGCGCTCGCCGATGTGGGCATCGCCATGGGGCAGGGAACCGCGGTGGCCAAGGAGGTGGCCGACATCACGCTCACGGGCGGCCAGCTCGGCTCCATCGTGGCGCTGCGCCGCATGAGCGAGGGCCTCATGGGCCGCTTGAACGGCAGCTTCAAGGAGGTCATGGCCATCAACTCGACGTTGCTGGCGGCCGGCATCGGCGGCATCATCTCCCCGCAGATGTCCTCGCTTCTGCACAACGCCTCCACCGTCGCGCTGTCCATGCGCAACGGGAAGCGCTACGACGCATAGGCCCGTCGAGAGCCCGCGGGCATCGGCCGATTGGCGGTCATGCATCTAGTGCCGGAGCCCGATGGCGCTCGACGGCCGATGGGCGGTCGCGCGCCCAGGGCCCGCGGCCTTACCTCCAGAAAGGAATTCTCGAACTCAGCCGGACGTGTACGGCTGAGTTCGAGAACAAATGCAAAGTGTTTGGATGAGGTTGCGAATCAAGCTTAGGTAGCGGGTTCGTGAAGACCGCACCAAATCTTCAACGCCCCCGTTGCAAACGCCCGGGGGCGTTGTTATAATTCGAGGGCTGTTTTATCACACATGCGTGTGCGACCCTTCCCGCTAGTGGCCGAAATTGGTTGCGGATGAAAGGGGATGACCGCACGCAGAGGACTAACGAATGGAGAGTGTCATGGCTAAGATCAGCATTCAGACCCTGCTCGACGCAGGCGCGCACTTCGGTCACCAGAAGCGTCGCTGGAACCCCAAGATGAAGCCGTTCATCTTCGGCGCCCGCGGTGACATCTACATCCTGGACCTGAAGCAGTCCCTCATGGGCATGGACCAGGCTTACACCTTCGTCTCCAACATCGCCAAGAACGGCGGCTCCGTCCTGTTCGTCGGCACGAAGAAGCAGGCCCAGGAGGCCGTCGCCGACGCCGCCAACCGTTGCGGCATGCCCTACGTCAACGCCCGTTGGCTCGGCGGCATGCTCACCAACTTCGTGACCATCCGCTCCCGCGTCACCCGCATGGAGGAGCTGGAGGCCATGGAGGCCGACGGCCGTATGGCGCTGCTGCCGAAGAAGGAGCAGATCCTGCTGCGCAAGGAGCTGTCCAAGCTGCAGCTCAACCTCAACGGCATCCGCAACATGAAGCGCGTCCCCGACGCCATCTTCGTGATCGACACCAACCGCGAGGAGATCGCCATCCGCGAGGCTCATCGTCTGAACATCCCCGTGGTGGGCACGCTGGACACCAACTGCGATCCCGATGACGTCGAGTACGGCATCCCGGCCAACGACGACGCCATCCGCTCCGTCAAGCTGCTGGCCGATTTCATCGCCGACGCCGTCGTCGCCGGCACCGGCGCCCCCGTTTCCGCTGAGGAAATGGCCGCTCCGGCCGAGGCCGAGGCTGCTCCGGCTGCCGAGGCTGCCGCTCCTGCTGCCGAATAAGCACGGGGCCTAACCCACTGGTGTTGCACGCCGTCGGTCCCCGTAGGGCGGCCGACGGCGTTCGAGGTTATTAACGGCGACGCTCCCAGCGCCGCCGCAACAAGGATAGAAAGGATCCAACGTGGCTGCTATCACCGCTTCCATGGTCAAGGAACTGCGCGAGATGACCGACGCCGGCATGATGGAGTGCAAGAAGGCGCTCGTCGAGGCCGATGGCGATATGGAGAAGGCCGTCGACGTGCTGCGCACCCGCGGTCTGGCCGCTGCCGCCAAGAAGGCCGGCCGCGCCACCAACGAGGGCACCGTCATGACCGTCCTGGCCGATGATGCCAAGTCCGCCGCCGTCGTCGAGCTGAACTGCGAGACCGACTTCGTGGGCATGAACGAGAAGTTCAAGGCCTACGCCGAGAAGCTGGGCCGCGCTGCTCTGGCCGCCAACGCCGCCGACGTCGAGGCTCTGCGCGCCTCCACCTTCGAGGGCGAGCCCGTCGAGGACATCCTCACCGACGCCATCCACGTGCTGGGCGAGAACATCCAACTCCCCCGCGCCACCACCGTCAACGCCGGTGGCATCGCCTCCTACATCCATGGTGGCGGCAAGATCGGCGTTCTGGTGACCTTCGACGTCGAGGGCATCGACCCCGCTTCCGAGGGCTTCCAGGCTTACGGCCGCGACGTTGCCATGCAGGTTGCCGCCGCTTCCCCGGTGTCCGCCAACCGCGAGTCCGTGCCGGCCGAGGTTGTCGAGCATGAGATGGGCATTTACAAGGCTCAGGCTGCCGAGTCCGGCAAGCCCGAGGCCATCCAGGAGAAGATGGCTACCGGCCGTATGGAGAAGTTCTACAAGGAGAACTGCCTGACCGAGCAGGCCTTCGTCAAGAACCCTGACCAGTCCATCAAGCAGTACACCGACGAGTGCGCCAAGAACCTGGGCGGCACCATCAAGGTGACCGGTTTCGTGCGCTGGGCTCTGGGCGAGACCGCGTAACCAACGCTTTTCGCCACATAGCCAGCGAATCGCAAACGCTGCGGGCCGTTCCTTCGCCCTGCATCCGCCGTCATGCTGCGACATCGGCCGTCGATGCCGCAGCGGAAGCGGACGCAAGGCACGGGGCGGCCCGTTTTCCATTGTCGGGCCATCATCGCTTCTACGCGCTCGCGAATGCATAGTACGTTTGCTTTCATCGTGAAGGCCCGCCTTGCGCGGGCCTTCGCTTTATAATGGGCTTTCGCAATCTAGTTCATACAGGGGGGTTTGCATGTCTGAGAAAGAGATCATCGTCGTCGAGGGCAACAACGTCCTTTCCGGCGAGGTGAGGGTTTCCGGCGCGAAGAACTCGGCTTTGAAGCTCATCGCCGCCTCGCTTTTGGGCCAGGGCGCCTCAACGCTGCACAACGTGCCCCTTATCAGCGATATCGTCGTCATGTCGGAGGTGCTCGAGTGCCTCGGCGCCACCGTCGAGCGCGACGGCCACACCATGGTCATCGACACCGCCCAGGTCACGTCCCATGAAACGCCCTACGAGCTGGTGTCGAAGATGCGCGCGTCCATCAGCGTGCTCGGCCCGCTGGTGGCGCGTTTCGGCCAGGCGCGCGTGGCCATGCCCGGCGGCTGCCAGATCGGCGCTCGCAAGATCGATATGCACCTGGTGGGCCTTGAGGCCTTGGGCGTGGAGTTCACCGTGGACCATGGGTACCTGAACGCCCACACGCCCAACGGCCTGCACGGCGCCGATGTCACGCTGGAGTTCCCCAGCGTGGGCGCTACGGAGAACTGCCTTATGGCCGCCGTCACCGCTCACGGCACCACCTGCATCGAGAACGCCGCGCGCGAGCCCGAGATCGTGGATTTGGCGAACATGCTCAACGCCATGGGCGGCAAGGTCAGCGGTGCTGGCTCATCTATCATCCAGGTGGAAGGCGTGCCGCTGGAAAGCCTGCACCCTTGCGAGCACACCACGGTGGGCGACCGCATCGAGGCCGGCACCTTCTTGGCGGGCGGCGCGCTCACGGGCGGCCCGGTCACGGTGCGCGGCATCGACCCGTCGTACCTGCACATGGCCATCATGAAGCTGCGCGGCATGGGCTGCTGCGTCGAGGCAGGGGAGGATTGGGTCACCTGCAGCCGCAGCCAGCCGCTGCAGCCCACCGATATCCAGACGCTTCCGCATCCGGGCTTCCCCACCGACCTGCAGGCCCAGTTCATGCTGCTGTGCAGCTTGGCCCACGGCACTTCCATGGTCACCGAGAACGTCTTCGAGAACCGCTTCATGTTCGCCAGCGAGCTGGCGCGCATGGGTGCCGACATCACCATCGAGGACCATCATGCGCTCGTGCGCGGCGTGAACGACCTGCAGGGCACCGACGTGTCCTCCACCGACCTGCGCGCCGGCGCGGCATTGGTGCTGGCGGGCATCGTGGCAGAAGGCGAAACCCGCGTGCACAACATCAAGCACATCGACCGCGGTTACGAGGACTACTGCGGCAAGCTCTCCCAGCTCGGCGCCAACGTGTCGCGCCGCCAGGTTGGCGCGGCCGAATAGCCGGACGGGAGCGTCATGGTCAGGAAACGCAAGGACATCACGCAGATCAACTCCAAGCTCACCTCGCGTCGCATGCGCAGCGCAACCTTGGGAACGCACGTCCCCAAGGTGCGCCCGGCGCATATGAACGCCGACCAGGTGGGCTTCTCCAGCCCGCGCAGGCAGAAGCGCGCGCAGCGCGGCTACGTGAGCAACGTCATGCCCGGCGCTCAGGGTCCGCGAAGCCGTGCCGGTTATGCAAGGGGCCTCGAATTCTCGCCGGGGGTCAAGCGCCGCACGCTCGCGAAACGTGTGGGCATCGCCGTTGCGGTGGTGGCCGTGTTGGCGGCGGTGGCTTACGGCGTGGGCTCGTTTACCCTTATGGGAAACCTTAACGGCAAGCTGGCGCTCAAGGATTCCGATGCTGCCAAGGCGCTTACCGCGGTGAAGTCCGGCGATCCGTTCTACACGCTCGTCGTGGCCGAGCTCGATACGCCCGGCATGCCGAATTCCGCCGAGGGCCCCGATGCGCTTGCCCTGGTGCGAACCGATCCCTCGGGCAAGAACGCCTGTATCATCAGCATTCCCGCCGATGTGCAGGTGTCGCTGAAGGACGGTAAGTATTACCCCATCAGGCAGGCGAGCGTGCGCGAGAGCGATGCCAGCCTGGTCAGCGCCGTTGCCAACTTCGCCGATGTGAACATCTCGCATGTGGTGAAGATCGACGCAGCCGGCCTGGTGCAGCTGGTGGACACGCTGGGCGGCGTGGATGTGGACCTATCCGAAGAGGTCGACGACCCCAACGCCGGCAGCGTGTACCTGCCCGCAGGCAGCCAAACCCTCACCGGTGAGGGCGCCCTTACGTTGGCGCGCGCCACCAACTTCGAGTCGCCGCGGCAGACCCAGGCCGAAAACCAGCGCAAACTGCTTGAAGCGGTATCGCTGCGCATGGTGTCGGGGGGCAAGTCCAGCTTGGTCGGCCTGCTCGACCAGCTGCAGGGCGCCTTCGGCACCGACATGGGCTCAAGCGACGCGCTGTCCTTGGCCGAGGGCCTCAAGGGTATGAGCGCAGACTCCGTCACGGGTGCCCTCGTGCCCGGCTACGTCACGCAAAGCGACGGCCAAGATGTGTTCGCGGTGTCCAACTCCTCATGGTCCGAGATGATGGACCGCGTCGATTCGGGGCAGGAACCTACCGAGCAGACGCAGGCGGCCACCACCGACCCCGGAAGCTTCACCATCACGCTTAAAAACGGCGGCGGCATCACGGGTGCGGCGGCCTCCATGGAGTCCACGCTCGCTTCGAAGGGCTTCAAGGTCTCGGAGACGGGCAACACCGACACCTCCGTGTACAACGAAACGCTGGTCATCTACAACACCAGCGACGCGCAGCCGGCCGCGCAGACCGTGCTCGATGCCATGGGGGTGGGTCGCTTGGTGCAGAACACCGGCGCCTATTCGTTCGGCACCGATGTGCTGGTTGTCCTCGGCAAAGACTGGAAACCATCATCGTAACCCCATCCAAACGCCCGATGGCCCCATCGGGCGCTGTGGTAGAATCGCTCATGATGAACAAAAGACCGAAAGGCAAAGGAGAACCCTATGGTTGAGAAGACTGATGTTGCAGCAGTGCTCGAGCTCATCCGACCCAGCCTGCAGGCTGACGGCGGCGACGTGAAGCTCGTCGACGTCGACGAGGACGGCGTGGTCACCGTCGAGCTGCAGGGCGCTTGCAAGGGCTGCCCCATGTCCCAGATGACGCTGGCCAACGGCGTCGAGCGCATCCTCAAGGAGCGCGTGCCCGGCGTCACCCGAGTGGTGCCGGCGGTCATGTAAGCAGGTGTAAACATCAGGTAAGCAGGCGGAGAAGGGAAGCGAAAGGCATGAAGTGTTGGGAATTGCGCGGTTGCTACGAGGATGCCGAGATGAACGGCCGATGCCCGCATAACATTCCCGGCGAACCGTGCCCCGCAGATTGCCACTTCGCCGCCTGCTTCCGCCCCACCCACGTGGTGTGCACCGATTTCGGCAAGCTGCTCAACCCCAGCCGCGATTTCGACGCGGCGGTCAAGGAGATCTGCCGTTTCTGCGAGTTCTTCTTGGAGCATGGGCCGAGCACGGCCGATCGTGCAGACGAAGGCCCCGCCCGTCAGGGCAACCCGAACAGGTTCTTGCTCTAGGGGCTGTTTCGGTGGGGGCCGTGAACATACATGCCGCGTGCCCAAGCTGCGGGTGCGGCATGTTCGATATGGCGCGATACCGCGCCATCATGGTATTGGGCCCCGAAACGGCCTTGTTCACCCTTGATTGCCCTAAGTGCGGCGCGCAGGTTCAGCTGTTGCGCGCCATCCCCGGCCCGCTTCGTGAAGAGGTTAGGGCAAGCGCTCAACAGGTTGGCGCAGGGGGCTTGAACTAAGGTATCCTTTTCTCCGTTCGACTGCTATGGAACGGAGCTTTTCCCATGTTAAACGAGATATATCGCATGCTCGACCCGGTGGCGTTCTCCATCGGGCCTTTTGTTGTGCGCTGGTACGGTATCGCCTATGTCGCCGGTTTCTTGTGCGCGGCGCTTGCGCTGTGGCAGGTGGCGAAGCGTTGGAAGGTGCGGGTGGATGCGGACAGCCTGCTCACCGTGGTGCTGTGCGCCATCGTGGGTGTGATTTTGGGAGGACGTTTAGGCTACGTTCTCGTTTACGGTGACGGCTACTATTTCTCCCATCCCGCCGAAATCTTGGCGTTCAACCACGGCGGCATGAGCTTTCACGGAGGTCTTATCGGCGCGCTGCTCTCGGGTCTCGTCGCGGCGCGCTTCACCGGCATCCCATATCTCACGCTTGCGGATATGGGATGCATCGCGGCGCCTATCGGCCTATTCTTCGGCCGCTGCGCCAACTTCGTGAACGGCGAGCTGTGGGGTGCGCCCACCAGCTTGCCGTGGGGCGTGGTGTTCGGCGGCACGGCGGGTGCGATGCCTCGTCATCCCTCGCAGCTTTACGAGGCGCTGCTCGAGGGCGTCGTGCTGTTCTGCGTGCTGTACGCCTTGTCGCGCAAGCAGCCGCCGCGTCCGCAGGGGACGTTTTTGGGCGTATTCCTGGTTGGTTACGGCCTGTTCCGCTTCCTCATCGAGTTCGTTCGCCAGCCCGATGCGCAGATCGGCTACCTGTGGGGAGGGTGGTTGACCATGGGCCAGGTTCTCAGCGTGCCGCTTATGATGGCGGGGGTGTGCGCCCTTGTTTATGCCGTTCGCGTCAAGAAACCGCAAAAAGGGCTTCCGGAAATGGTACAAAGTTAGTATCATATAGTTACGCAACAGACGGGCTGCGGAAGCGTAACGGGTTGGCGAACATCTGCCCGCGCGCCCTCCGCGCACGCAAGGCGTTTCTATACTGAGAGCAACGGCACCACGGGGGTTGCCGTTGAAACCTGAGAGGGGTTTACCATGGACGTCAAATTCTTCAAGTGCATGCATTGCGGCAACGTGGCCATCAAGCCGTTCGACCAGGGCGTGCCCATGTCCTGCTGCGGCGAGCAAATGGTCGAGCTCCGCGCCAACGACACCGACGCCGCAATGGAGAAGCACGTGCCGCAGGTCGTCGTCGACGGCTCCACGGTTCACGTGAAGGTTGGCGAGGTTGCTCATCCCATGACGCCCGAGCATCTGATCGCGTTCATCGTGCTCGTCACCGAGAAGGGCTACCAGATCGCCCCGCTGACTGCGCAGGACGCCCCTGAGGCAACCTTCGCTCTGGCCGCAGGCGATGCGCCGGTGAAGGCGTACGAGTACTGCAACCTCCACGGCCTGTGGGTCAAGGAGGTCTAGCCCCGGCAACGCGCGCGAAAAGGACGGACCCGCAGCGGTTATGCTGCGGGTCCGTTTTCGTCTCGGCGGGCGCATCCGCCTGATGCGCGCTTTCCGGCGTCGCCTCCTCATCTTTCGGACGCGGGAAATGGGGGCTTGCTTTCTTATAACCTGGCGCAGGCGCGCCGCATCGCCGATAGCGTCGTGTGCTTGCGGCAGGGCGAGGTGGCATGGTGCGGAAGCGCTCGTGATCTGTTCGAGAACCAGCGGGAATCTATGCTTGAGCCTTTATATGGCGGGGAATTGCTGTAGCGGACGGCGTTGTCGGCGATGTGACGTTTGCATGATGCCCGCTGCTATTTCACGGAGACTTTGCGGTGACTCTAGCGCAAAAGTGGGGTTTTCCGATTGCCGAGGAATTGCAGCCGTTTAGCGGTATAGTTTTCGAGTATGTGAGAAGCAAACCGCAACGGTAAGGTGGCTGCATGGCAAAGCGAACGAAGATCGTGTGCACCCTTGGCCCGTCCGTCGACAGCGAGTCGACGCTCAAAGGGCTGATCAACGCGGGTATGGATATCGCCCGCTTCAATTTCTCGCATGGCTCGCATGATGAGCAGCGTGCGCGCATGGACCGTTTGTGCAAGGTCCGTCGCGAAATGGACAGCCCCTGCGCCATCTTGCTCGACACGAAGGGCCCGGAAATCCGCACGGGCGAGCTGGCGGGTCATAAACCGGTGCAGCTTATGGCGGGCAACTCGTTCACGTTCACCGAGGCGGCGGTCGAAGGCAGCGATCGCGTGGTCAGCCAAACCTGCAAGGGCCTGGCCGATGTCGTTTCGCCCGGTACGGTCATCCTGGTCGATGACGGGCTCATCGAGCTTGCCGTCGACAGCGTCGAGGGCGGCGACATCCATTGCACCGTGCAAAATTCCGGCATGCTCGGCGAGCGCAAATCCATGAACCTTCCCGGAACATCGCTGCCCCTGCCGGTCATGACCGACCAGGATCGCGCCGACCTGTTGTTCGGCATCGAGCAAGGCGTCGATTTCATCGCCGCGTCATTTATCCGCGATGCCGCGGGCGTGCGCGAGATGCGAGCGTTTTTGAACGAGCACGGCGGCGCCGACATCATGTTCATCTCGAAAATCGAATGCCACGAGGCCGTCGAGAATATCAACGAGATCATAGAGGCGTCCGACGGCATCATGATCGCCCGCGGCGATCTGGGCGTGGAGGTCCCGGCCTATAAGGTGCCGCACATCCAGAAGGAGATCATCCGCGCCTGCAACCGCGCGTCGAAGCCCGTCATCACGGCAACGCAGATGCTCGATTCCATGATCCGCAACCCGCGTCCCACGCGTGCTGAGGTGGGGGATGTGGCAAACGCTATCTACGACGGCACCGATGCGGTCATGCTGTCGGGCGAGACGGCGTGCGGTCAGTACCCGGTTCCCGCCGTGCAGATGATGGCCCGCGTCGCCGAGGCCAGCGAACCGTACCTGTTCGACGAGCGCTTCCCCGATCGCACGCGCGTTGCCGCGCGCGTGGCGCTGGCCGTGGGCCTTGCCGCCGTGCAAACGGCCGAGACCGTCAACGCCGCCTGCATCGTGGCGCCCACCATGTCAGGCCGTACCGTGCGCCTGGTGTCCAACCTGCGCCCGCGCGTTCCCATTTACGCGGTCACGCCGTCGGAGCGTGTGATGCGCCAGCAGCAGATCCATTGGGGCGTCGTGCCCATGCTCGGCGATGTGCAGGGCGACATGCGCAGCGTCGTGGACAATGCGCGCGATGCCGTGGTGTCCAAGGGCCTTTTGCGCCCGGGCGATGTCGCCGTGTTCACTGCAGGCGATCGCTCGACCAGCCCTGTGGTGTCCAAGGGCCCTGACGGCACGGAATCCGTCGCAGCCACCAATGTCATGTACGTGGTGCAGATCCGGGAAAACGATACAACCAAACAAAAGGGAGGGAAGTAATGCCGCAGCAGCGTTACTACCTTGCCATCGACATCGGGGCGTCGAGCGGACGCCACGTGCTCGGTAGCGTGAACGAAAACGGCGTGATCGAGCTCGAGGAGGTGCACCGCTTCGACAACGTGCAGGTGCGCCGTCGTGGGCACGATTGCTGGGATATCGACATGATCTGGGAGAACATCCTGATCGGCCTGGAAAAATGCCGCGAAGCCGGCAAGATCCCCGAGACGATCGGCATCGACACCTGGGGCGTCGACTTCGTCTTGGTCGATGCGCAGGGTCGGCTCGTCGGCGACGCGGTGGCGTATCGCGATGCGCGCACCAACGATGTCGCCGCCGATGTCGATGCGGGCATCGGTCTGGAGAGGCTCTATCGCGTCACGGGTATCCAGCGCCAAGCGTTCAACACGGTCTATCAGCTTGCGGCGCTCTCGCGCGAGCACCCCGAGGAGCTTGAGGCGGCCGATCGCTTCCTTATGGTGCCCGAATACCTGAACTACCTGCTCACGGGCAACATGGTCAACGAATACACCAACGCCACCACCACGAACCTCGTCAACGCCCGCACCTGCACGTGGGATGCGTTCGCCCTTGAGGCGGCAGAGGCTCCCGCGCGCCTGTTCGGCGAAATCGCCATGCCCGGCACGGTGGTGGGCGGGCTTGCGCCCGAGGTGCAGCAGCGCGTGGGCTTCGATGCCCAGGTGGTGCTGCCCGCCACGCATGACACGGGCTCGGCGTTTCTGGCGGTGCCTGCGCGCGACGCGCAGGCAGTCTACCTCTCAAGCGGCACGTGGAGCCTGCTCGGCGTGGAGCACGAGGGCCCCATCACCTCTGACGCCAGCAGGTATCAGAACTTCACGAACGAGGGCGGCTATCTGAAGCGCTTCCGCTTCTTGAAGAACATCATGGGACTGTGGATGATCCAGTCCATCCGCCGCGAGCTCAACGGCGTCAGCTACGTCTCCGGCAAGGGCGCCCAGCTCAAGCGCGCCGCCAAGGAGATCGGCTTCGGCGAGCTGGCGGATGCCGCGCGCGCCGAGCAGAAGCTGCATCCCGATGCCCCTGTCCCGCACGTCAACGTCAACGACGACCGCTTTCTGGCTCCCGCGTCCATGATCGAGGAGATCAAGGCTGCCTGCCGCGAGACGGGCCAGCCCGTTCCCAGCACCGTCGGCGAGCTTATGTGCTGCGTGTACGAGAGCCTGACGGGCTGTTACGCCGATTCCATCAACGAACTGTCGGCGCTGACCGGTCGCACGTACACCTCTATCAACATCGTCGGCGGGGGATGCCAGGACACCTACCTCAATGAGCTGACGGCCCGTGCATGCGGCATCCCTGTGTTCGCCGGCCCCATCGAGGGCACCAGCCTGGGAAACCTCATGGTGCAGATGATCGGCGACGGCGTCTTCGCCGACCTCGACGAGGCGCGAGAGGCCATTCGCCGATCGTTCGACGTGGTGGAATACCAGCCTGAATAACCCGTACGCGCAGGGCCGCCGCGCGTCGGCCCCGCGCATCCGAATCGGTTCACCGCCGCATCGCGGCTTGAACATAGCCATTCTTTTTAGATAGGAGCGCATATGAGCACAGCTTACGAACTGGCACGCGAGGCATACGCCGCCGAGGGCATCGACACCGAGGCGGTCCTGGCGAAGCTGGCCGGCAAGGCGATCTCCGTCAACTGCTGGCAAGGCGACGACGTCATGGGCTTCGACCAGAAGGACAATGCGGCTTCCGGCGGCATCATGACCACGGGCAACTACCCGGGCCGCGCCCGCACCTTCGAGGAGCTGACGGCCGACTTCGAGAAGGCGTGCAGCCTCATCCCCGGCAAGAAGCGCGTCAACCTGCATGCCAGCTATGCCATCTTCACCGACGAGAACCCCTGGGTCGACCGCGACCAGATCGAGTACAAGCACTTCGAGCCGTGGGTGGCTTGGGCTAAGGAGCACGGCTTCGGCATCGACTTCAACCCCACGCTGTTCAGCCATCCCATGGTCAAGGAGGGCCTGACCGTCTCCTCTCCGGACAAGGATGTGCGCGACTTCTGGATCCGTCATTGTATCGCCTGCCGCAAGATCGCCGAGCGCATCGGCGAGGAGCTTGACGACATGGTGCTCAACAACTTCTGGATCCCCGACGGCCTGAAGGACCATCCGGCCGACCGCTACGGCATGCGCGAGCGTCTGCGCGACGCGCTCGACGAGATCTACTCCTTCGACACGCCGCACGTCATCGATGCCATGGAGCAGAAGGTCTTCGGCATCGGCGTGGAGGGCTTCACCACCGGCAACCAGGAGTTCTACGTTTCCTATGCCGCGAAGAAGGGCGGCAACCACGTGGTGCTCATCGATGCCGGCCACTTCAACCCCATGGAGAACATCGCCGACAAGCTCTCCAGCCTGCTGCTGTTTTTCCCGTACGTGCCGCTGCACGTCACCCGCTCCATGCACTGGGATTCCGATCACGTGGTGCTGTTCGACGACAACATCAAGGAGATCGCCGGCGAGATCGTGCGCTGCCCGGGCGGCTGGGACAAGGTCATCATCGGCCTCGACTTCTTCGACGCGTCCATCAACCGCATCGGCGCTTGGGCGACCGGCACCCGCGCCATGGAGAAGAGCCTGCTGTTCGAGCTGCTGCAGCCCGTCGAGCGCCTCAAGGAGCTGCAGGATACGTACCGCTTCTCCGAGAAGATGATCGTCGCCGAGCAGTTCAAGACCATGCCGTTCGGCGCCGTGTGGGACGAATACTGCCGTCGCGAGGGCGTGCCGACCGATGGCGGGCTGTGGGCTCCCATCAAGGCCTATGAGGACGAGGTGCTCTCCGGCCGCGCGTAGGCGAGCGACTTCCCTACATTCAATGAAAGCAAGCGGCGGGCGAGGATCCGCATCCGAGCCCGCCCGATCCGCGCCGTAGTTCCCGGCGCATCATCGAAAGGCAGGAACATGGGTATTTTGGATAGCGCCCAGGACGTGCTGGGCCGCGGCGCACAGGCCGCGCAGGGCGTGCTCGACAAGGGCGTCACCGTTGCCAAGGGCGCCGTTTCGGGCGTGGCCGTGGAGCAGCAGCCGTTCATGAAGGCGTTCGTGCGCCTGTGCACCGATGGCTGGGACCAGGGTTGGCACGAGCGCAACGGCGGCAACCTGACGTATCGCTTGACCGACGAGCAGGTTGGCGCGTGCCGCCCGTTCTTCTACGACAACCCCTCCAGCTGGGTGTCCATGGGCGTGCAGGCCGATAACCTGCGCGGAGCGTTCTTCGCCACCACGGGCTCGGGCCGCTACATGCGCAACGTGCAGCTCGATCCTGCTGCCAACGTGGGCATCGTGGAGATCAACGACGCTGGCGACGCGTGGCGCATCGTGTGGGGCCTCAAGGACGGCGGCGTCCCCACCAGCGAGTTCCCCACGCATTTCATGAACCACAGCGTCCGCGTAGCGGCCACCGACGGCGCGTGCCGCGTAATCTATCATGCGCATCCGCAGAACGTCATCGCGCTGTCGTTCGTTATGCCGCTGGACGCGCGCACCATCACGCGCGCGCTGTGGAAGGCCATGACCGAGTGCATCGTGGTGTTCCCGAAGGGCGTGGGCGTCGTCCCGTGGATGGTCCCGGGCGGCTCCGAGATCGCGCAGGCCACCTGCGAGCTCATGAAAACCTACGATGCCGCCATCTGGGCGCAGCACGGCCTGTTCGTGTCCGGCCCCGATTTCGACACGGCGTTCGGCCTTATGCATACCATCGAGAAAGCCGCGGCCATCTACGCCGAGGCCCGTATGCTCAACGGCGGCAGCGACGACTTCCGCAACACCATCACCGACGACGGCCTGCGCGCCATCGCCCGCGATTTCAAACTCGACATCAATGAAAGCTTCCTGGACTAGCCTGATCGCCAGCCATAGGAACAAGTGAAAGGCGGATCGATCATGGCAGTGTCTCAGGAGCGCAAGGGCACCATCGCGGTGTCGTTGACGAACTTCCTGGATTCCGGGTGCATCGTGGCGTCGTCGGTGGCGCTGACGGCATGGGCCGCGGCATTCGGCTTCGGCTCGATGTGGACCTCCATCTTGGGCGCTATCGGCGCGAACGCGTTCGGCGCCGCCGTCGGCGCGCTTATCGGCGGTTTTCTGACCGACAAGTACGGGCGTACCATCATCTACCGTTACAACCTGCTGGTGTATGCGATCGGCGTGGCCATCGCCATGTGCGCCATGAACCTGCCCATGGTGGTTGTGGGCGTGGTGCTCTCCGGCCTGTCGGTGGGAGCGGGCGTCCCCGCATCGTGGAGCTACATCTCCGAAACGTCCACGTCCACCAAGCGCGCCGCGAACATCGGCATCAGCCAGTTCGCATGGAGCTGCGGGCCGGCCATCATATTCCTGCTGTCTTTGGCTCTGTCGTTCGTGCTTCCCGGTTTCGCGGCTGATGGCAAGACGCTGCTGCCCGCCGGAACTTACGGTCCCTTCGACGGCTTGCTGTCCACGCGCATCCTTTTCCTGGTGCTGCTCGTGGTGGCGCTCGTCGCATGGAACCTTCAGCGTCAGCTGCAGGAGTCCAAGGACTGGGCGGAGAAGCAGGCCGAGACGGCCGAGCACGAGTCGTTCGGCCGCATGATGGCCAATGCGCTGAAGAACCCCGTCAACGTCAAGACCATCGTGTTTTTGGTGGCCGTGTACCTGACGTGGAACCTGGCGGCGGGCACCAACGGCCAGTTCATGCCGTATCTGTACGCCGCAGCCGGCAACATCGACTCGGTGGGGCAGAGCCTGCTCGGCGTGGTGCAATGGGTGCTCGTGGCCGTCTGCTCGCTGGCGGTGTTCTCCAAGCTGGGCGATAAGGTGCCTCATCGTGTGCTGTTTGGGGCGTCGGCGCTGTTGGCGCTTGCCTCATGGGTGTGCATCGCCATCTTCGGCGCGGCGCTCAACAACGGCACCACCGATTCCATGGGCTGGTGCCTGTGGGTCTACGTCATCCTGTGGGGCGTTTCGGCCGGCTTCTCGGCGCAGTGCTTCTATGCGTTGTGGGGAACCGAGCTGTTCCCGACGCGCTATCGCGGCGGCGCGCAGGGCATCATGTTCTTCCTAGTGCGTGCGGCCCTTGGCATCTGGTCGCTCGTCGGCGTCGGCGCCATCATGGGCGATATCTCCACCAACCCGGCGGGCTTCTTCCCGGCTGCGCTCATCATGTGCGCGGTGCTGGTGGTCTCGCTTGTGGTCGGCGTGGTGTGGTGCCCTGACACGCAGGGCAAGACGCTCGATCAAATCACCGAGGAGCGCTACGGCAAGCTTCAGTAACGTTTCCCTTGCATGCCCGGGCGCGCGCCGCCCGGGCATGCGCGTTTCGCGGCGCATATACGCCGGCAGGGCAGGGGTTCTGCAGCCTCTCGTCCGTCCCGGCGCTGCCGCAAGATCGGGCATGCGCGTTTCGCGGCGCGTACGCGCTGTGCGTACAAGGGGCAAGGGGTGGGAAATCCCCGGGTCCGTGCGCGACTGCATGCCCATATCCGCAACGATAATGAAAGGAAAAGGCGATGACCGTACGTAAAACCGCCGAAGGCCGCACCATCAGCGGCTTCAAGATGAAGCTGTATCCGGGGTTCGCCGAGGAGTACGAGCGCCGTCACAACGAGCTGTGGCCTGAGATGGCCGATATGCTCCACGAGTACGGCGGGCACAACTACAGCATCTTCATCGATGAGGAGACCAACATCCTGTTCGGCTATATCGAGCTCGACGATCCCGAGCGTTACGCTGAATCGGCGGAAACCGAGATCTGCCGGAAGTGGTGGGACTTCATGGCCAGCGTCATGGAGACCAATGCCGACAACTCGCCGGTAAGCGTCGACCTGCCGTGCGCGTTCCACCTGGATTAGCACGCAGCTCGGCGGCATTGCCGAAATGGTGATAGGGGGAACTCCGCAAGACCCTCTCCATATCAATAGATAAGCGCCCGCAACCTGGCTTGTGTGCAGGTTGTGGGCGCGCTTCGTTCAAACAGGTTTTTCTTGAAACAACTCGCGCAGGCTCGTATAATGTCCAGTTGCGTCTGGTGACTTATGGATACACCCGGGCGCGTGGATTGACGGAGTCGGTGCGTTCGGCCTCAAACGAGCGTGCTTGGGCAATCGCCATATCCACATCTGTAGGAAGGATCTCCGGTGCATGGTGAGGCATGCGAGCGGAAATCCAGATGGAAAGGTTTGAAATGGGAGTCAAACAGTACAGGCCGACTAGCCCCGGTCGTCGCTTCCAGACGGTTTCGGACAAGGCCGAAATCACCTGCGACAAGCCGGAAAAGTCCCTGCTTGCGCCGCTGAACAAGAAGGCGGGCCGCAACAACCACGGTCACATCACCGTCCGTCATCAGGGCGGCGGCGTGAAGCGTCGTTACCGCATCATCGATTTCAAGCGCAACAAGGACGGCGTGCCTGCAAAGGTCGCTACCATCGAGTACGACCCGAACCGCTCCGCTCGTATCGCTCTGCTGCACTACGTTGACGGCGAGAAGCGCTACATTCTTCACCCGAAGGGCCTGAAGGTCGGCGACATGATCGTCAGCGGCACCGATGTGGACATCAAGCCCGGCAACGCCATGCCGCTGTCCTGTATCCCCGTTGGTACGCTCATCCACGCTGTCGAGCTGCAGCCCGGCCGTGGCGCCGCGCTTGCCCGCTCCGCCGGCACGAGCATCCAGCTGATGGGCAAGGAAGGCAAGTACGCCATCCTGCGCATGCCCTCCTCCGAAATGCGCCGCGTGCTGCTCACCTGTCGCGCCACCATTGGCGAGGTCGGTAACGCCGAGCACTCCAACATCACGATCGGCAAGGCCGGCCGTAATCGTTGGCGTGGCATCCGCCCGACGGTTCGCGGTACCGTCATGAACCCTGTGGACCATCCCCACGGCGGTGGCGAAGGCAAGAACAAGACTTCTGGCCGTCACCCTGTCAGCCCCTGGGGCGTTCCGACCAAGGGTCATCGTACGCGCAACCCGAAGAAGGCCTCTAGCCGCCTGATCATTCGCCGTCGCAAGAAGTAGCGCTAAGCGTTAAGGAGTAATAGTGAGCAGAAGTTTGAAGAAGGGTCCTTTCGTTGAGCCTCGCCTTCTTGAGCGCATCGAGAAGATGAACGCGGCCGGCGAAAAGAACGTCATCAAGACCTGGTCCCGTGCCAGCACCATCTTCCCCGAAATGGTGGGCCACACCATCGCGGTGCACGACGGTCGCAAGCACGTGCCGGTTTACGTTACCGAGTCCATGGTCGGCCACAAGCTGGGCGAGTTCGCCCCCACGCGTACCTTCAAGGGTCACGCAGCCGACAAGAAGAAGCGATAAGAAGGGGTGAATCATGGAAGCTAAAGCAATCGCACGTACCGTGCGCATGTCGCCCCGCAAGGCACGCATCGTCGTCGACCTGATCCGCGGCAAGTCCGTCCCGGCTGCCCGTGAGATCTTGATGTTCACCAATCGCGCAGCCGCCGAGGTTGTCGAGAAGACGCTGAACTCCGCTGTGGCAAACGCTGAGTACCAGCATCATGTGCGTCCGGAGACGCTGGTCGTGAAGACCGCCTTCGTTGATGAGGGCCCCACGCTCAAGCGCATCCGTCCCCGCGCTAAGGGTTCCGCTTCGCGCATCCGCAAGCGCACCTGCCACATCACCATCATCGTCGCTCCGCGAGAGGAGGCATAAAGTCTATGGGTCAGAAGGTAAGCCCTACCGGGTTCCGCCTCGGTATCACCGAAGAGTGGCGCAGCCGTTGGTACGCCGACAAGGATTACGCCCAGAACCTGGCAAACGACTTGGCCATTAGGAAGTTCCTGGACAAGCAGCTGGCCCGTGCCGCCGTCTCCAAGGTCGAGATCGAGCGCGCAGGCGACAAGATCAAGGTCATCGTCACCACGGCTCGCCCGGGTGTCGTGATCGGCAAGAAGGGCGCCGAGATCGACGCTCTGCGCAAGAAGCTCGAGAAGGTTGCTAACGGCCCGGTCAACATCGAGGTCGTCGAGGTCAAGCGCCCCGAACTGGACGCAAACCTCATCGCCCAGTCCGTTGCCGAGCAGCTCGAGGGCCGCGTCGCTTTCCGTCGCGCCATGCGCAAGGCCGTGCAGTCCGCCCGCAAGTCCGGTGCCAAGGGCATCCGCATCCAGTGCGCCGGTCGTCTCGGCGGTGCCGAGATGAGCCGCCGCGAGTGGTACCGCGAGGGTCGCGTGCCGCTGCACACGCTGCGTGCCAAGGTTGACTACGGTTTCTGCACCGCCCGCACGCAGATGGGCGCCATCGGCGTTCAGGTGTGGGTGTACCACGGCGAGGTCCTGCCGGGCCAGAAGGCTCCGCAGCCTCAGCTCGAGGGCGGCTCTCGCCCGAACCGTTCCCGCCGCAACGACCGTAATGATAGGGGGCGCAAGTAATGCTCGTACCTAAGCGTGTTAAGCACCGCAAGGTGCAGCGCGGTTCCATGAAGGGCCGTGCAAAGGGTGGTACCCGTCTGAACCACGGCACCTGGGGCATCCAGGCCCTGGAAGCACACTGGATCACCAACCGTCAGATCGAGGCCGCTCGTATCGCCATGACCCGTTGCATGAAGCGTGGCGGTAAGGTCTGGATCACCATCTTCCCGGACAAGCCGATCACCAAGAAGCCGGCTGAGACCCGCATGGGTTCCGGTAAGGGCAACCCCGAGGCCTGGGTCGCGGTCGTCAAGCCCGGTCGCATCATGTTCGAGATCGACGGCGTCGACGAGGCCACGGCCAAAGAGGCGCTCCGCCTTGCAATCAACAAGTTGCCCATCAAGTGCAAGATTGTGACCAAGGAAACGGAAGGGCAGGAGTAAATGAAAGCAGCAGAGATTCGTGAGCTGTCTGCCGACGATCTGCAGGCCAAACTCAAGGAAGCACGCGCTGAGCTTTTCAACCTGCGCTTCCAGATGGCAACGAGCCAGCTTGACAACACCGCACGCGTGAAGCAGGTCAAGAAGGACATCGCTCGCATCCAGACCGAGATGCGCGCCCGTGAGCTGAGCGCATAAAGGAAGGTTTGATAACATGAGCGAAGAGCGTAATACGCGTAAGGTCCGCCAGGGCATCGTGGTCAGCGCCGTCAACGACAAGACCATCGTCGTCTCCGTCGCCGAGCGCAAGCCGCATCCGGTGTACAAGAAGATGATGACGACCACCAAGAAGTTCCATGCGCATGATGAGAACAACGAGGCTGGCGTCGGCGATACCGTCACCATCATGGAGACCCGTCCGCTGTCCAAGATGAAGCGCTGGCGTCTGGTGGAGATCAACGAAAAGGCTAAATAGCCCTTTCCTCTTATCCCATCAGATTACCGATTGAAAGATAGGTTGAAGCAATGATTCAGATGCAAACCATGCTCGCGGTCGCCGACAACTCCGGCGCTCGCAAGGTGCAGTGCATCAAGGTCCTGGGCGGCTCCAAGC
>ERZ1034920.31-NODE-31-length-97887-cov-8.910827_pt1 | contig 97887 bp, 79 predicted proteins | sample MGYA00520688_ERZ1034920 | MGnify/ENA primary metagenome ERZ1034920 (study PRJEB33766, sample SAMN09781785) | gut metagenome | biome: gut microbiome | host: Homo sapiens | place: Madagascar | study: EMG produced TPA metagenomics assembly of the PRJNA485056 data set... | reverse complement strand
GACAACTCCGGCGCTCGCAAGGTGCAGTGCATCAAGGTCCTGGGCGGCTCCAAGCGCCGTTACGCGGGCCTGGGCGACGTGATCATCTGCAGCGTCAAAGAGGCTATGCCCAACGGTGCTGTCAAAAAGGGTGACGTCGTGCGCTGCGTCGTTGTGCGCGTGAAGAAGGAAGTTCGTCGCGCTGACGGCAGCTACATCAAGTTCGACCAGAACGCTGCCGTCCTGATCGACGCCAACGGTGCGCCGCGCGGCACGCGTATCTTCGGGCCCGTCGCCCGCGAGCTGCGCGAGAAGAAGTACATGAAGATCGTGTCCTTGGCACCTGAGACGCTGTAAAGGGGGTTATTCGCAATGAACAGCATGAACATCAAGAAGGGCGACACCGTCCGCGTTCTGTCCGGCAAGGACAAGGGCAAGGAGGGCCAGGTCGTTCGTTCTCTCCCCAGCAAGCAGCGTGTGGTCGTCGAGAAGGTGAACATGGTCAAGAAGGCCATGCGCCCCACTCAGCAGAACCCGCAGGGCGGCATCATGTCCGTCGAGGCTCCCATCCATGTGTCCAACGTCATGGTCGTCTGCCCCGAGTGCAAGCAGCCCACCCGCGTGTCCCACCGCGTGAACGAGGCCGGCAAGAAGGTCCGCGTTTGCAAGAAGTGCGGCAAGGATATCGATAAATAGTTTTGTTGAAGGCGGCCCGCCTTTGCGCGGGCCGCGTTTAGAATATGACCCTGGCCATATAAGACCAGGGACGCAGGGTCGGAAATCCTGCGTTTAATTCATCGAAAGGAAATCGCATGACTGCTCCTCGTCTCAAAGAGAAGTACAAGAACGAGATCGTCGCTAAGCTGGAAAGCGAGCTGGGCATCGACAACATCAACAATGTTCCGCGTCTCGAGAAGATCGTCGTGAACATGGGTGTCGGCGCCGCCGCCTCCGACCACAAGCTGCTTGATGCCGCCATGAACGACATGCGCATCATCACCGGTCAGCAGCCCTGCATCACCCGCGCCAAGAAGTCCATCGCAGGCTTCCATGTGCGCGAGGGTCAGGCTATCGGCTGCAAGGTCACCCTGCGTGGCGACCGCATGTGGGAGTTCCTGGATCGTCTGCTGGCCGCTGCTCTGCCGCGCGTCCGCGACTTCCGCGGCATCTCCCCGACCAGCTTCGACGGTCGCGGCAACTACACGCTCGGCATTACCGAGCAGCTGATCTTCCCCGAGATCGAGTACGATAAGGTCGACCGCACCCGTGGTATGGACATCACGTTCGTCACCACCGCCGGCAACAACGAGAACGCATTTGCGCTGCTTTCCGCGCTGGGCTTCCCGTTCAAGGACCGCGACTAACCCTTTTGTTTGACCGTAAGGATGGCCGGCCAGGTCATCCTGCAGGCAGTTTAAAGCCCGCCTTCCCGGCGGGCTTGGAAACAAGAAAGAAGGATTTGCATGGCAAAGAAATCGATGATCGCCAAGAGCGAGCGCGAGCCGAAGTTCTCCACGCGCCAGCACAATCGCTGCACGCGTTGCGGGCGTCCGCGCGCTTACTACCGTAAGTTCGGCCTGTGCCGCGTGTGCCTGCGCGAGCTGGCCAACAAAGGCGAGCTGCCCGGCGTGACCAAGGCTTCCTGGTAGGCCCAAACACAAGGTACGTACGGGTGTGCCACGGTTCAGGCGGGGGTGCTAAGGGCGCCTATCCGAACCGAACCGATCGGCTCATCACGAACCAAAGGAGAAACTTACTATGACCATGACTGACCCTATCGCAGATATGCTTACGCGCGTGCGTAACGCTAACTCTGCCGGCAAGGCTACGGTCTCCATGCCCTCCAGCAAGAAGCTGGTCGAGATCGCCCGCATCATGCAGGAAGAGGGCTATGTGGCCGGCTACGAGGTTGTCGAAGGCGAGCCTCGTGCCACGCTCGAAATCACGCTGAAGTACGGCGAGAAGAAGGCCAAGACCATCCGCGGCATCCGCCGCATCTCCAAGCCGGGTCTGCGCATCTACGCCGGCAAGGACGAGCTGCCCCGCGTTCTGGGCGGCCTCGGCACTGCAATCGTCTCCACGTCCAACGGCGTGATGACCGACCGCGACGCCCGCAAGAAGGGCATCGGCGGCGAGGTTATCGCGTACATCTGGTAGGAAAGGAAGGGATAGGTTTATGTCTCGTATCGGCAAGCAGCCCGTTACCGTTCCTGCCGGCGTCGACGTGAAGATCGACGGCCACATCGTGACGGTCAAGGGCCCCAAGGGCGAGCTCACCCGCGAGTTCAACCCCATGATGACCATCAGCCAGGAAGGCGAGGAGATCATCGTCTCCCGTCCTGACGACTCCCGTGAGGCCAGGAGCCTGCACGGCCTTACCCGCACCCTCATCCACAACATGGTCGAGGGCGTTTCCGCCGGCTACCAGAAGAAGCTGCAGCTGGTCGGCGTCGGCTATCGTGCCGCGCTGAAGGGCAAGGACCTGGAGATGCAGCTGGGCTTCTCGCACCCCGTGCTCATGGAGTGCCCCGAGAACATCACGTTCGAGGTTCCCAGCCAGACCGAGATCGTCGTCTCCGGCATCAGCAAGGAGCAGGTCGGCCAGGTGGCCGCGAACGTCCGCGCATGGCGCAAGCCTGAGCCTTACAAGGGCAAGGGCATCCGCTATGAGGGCGAGCATGTCCGCCGCAAGGTCGGCAAGGCTGGCAAGGACTAAGCGCGCAAGCGTAACTGAACGAAGGGATTACCATGAATAAGCTTCAGAAAAAGCAAGCTGCGCTGGCCCGTCGCCATCGTCGCGTGCGCGGTAAGATCTCCGGCACGCCGGAGCGTCCCCGTCTTTGCGTGACGCGCAGCAACAACAACATCTACGTGCAGTTCGTCGACGACGTTGCGGGCAAGACCCTGTGCGGCGTTTCCACCCTGGGCCCTGATTTCAAGGCTACGGGCAAGAACGGCGCTAACGTCGAGGGCGCTACCGCTCTCGGTGAGATCGCAGGCAAGAAGGCTCAGGAATGCGGCATCACGGAAGTCGTTTTCGATCGTGGTGGCAACCTGTACCATGGGCGCGTCAAGGCTCTGGCCGACGCTGCTCGTGAAGCCGGTCTGAAATTCTAGAAGGGGTTTAGTCTATGGCTCGCAACAAGCAAGAGAACGCCGCAGCTCCCGAGCTCGAAGAGCGCGTCGTTTACATCAACCGCGTGTCCAAGGTCGTCAAGGGTGGTCGCCGCTTCGGTCTGACCGCGCTGGTGGTCGTGGGCGACCGCAACGGCCACGTCGGCATCGGCATGGGCAAGTCCCAGGAAGTGCCTACGGCCATCAAGAAGGGCGTGGAGGACGCAAAGAAGAACATGTTCTCCGTGCCGCTGACCGACGAGAAGACGCTGCCGCATGAGATCATCGGCGAGTTCGGTGCCGGTCGCGTTCTGATCAAGCCCGCTGTTCCCGGTACCGGCGTTATCGCCGGCGGCGCTGCTCGTGCCGTCCTGGAGCTGTCCGGTGTGGAGAACGTCCTGTGCAAGTCTCTGGGCACCGACAACGTCATGAACGTCGTCAAGGCCACGGCCGAGGGTCTGAAGGAAATGCAGTCCCCCGAGTCCGTCGCCGAGCGTCGTGGCATTTCCGTTGCCAAGATCTACGGCTGGAAGGAGTAACCCATGTCCGACGCTAAGAAGACGCTGCGTCTTACGCAGGTGAAGAGCTCCATCGGTTACAAGAAGGATCAGGCTGCAACGCTGAAGGCCCTGGGCCTCGGCAAGATCGGCCGCTCCATCGACCAGGTCGACAATGCCAACATCCGCGGCATGATCTTCAAGGTAAAGCATCTCATCAAGGTGGAGGAGCTGTAAAGTTCCCAATCGCCACCTTGGCATACTTACCCGTCTCGGGTAAAATTCTCGATTGGCGTGTCGGACTCCGGCGCGCCAATCGGCTGTATTGGAAGTTTGCTGGCGGCGAGCTGCCAGCACCGGGCGGGAGCCCGGTAAGCTATCTGCAAGGAGAAAAGAATGGAACTCAAGGACCTCAAGCCCGCAGAGGGCTCTCGTAAGAACCGCAAGCGCGTCGGCCGCGGCCACGCTGCTGGTCAGGGCAAGACCGCTGGCCGCGGTATGAACGGCCAGAAGTCCCGCTCCGGTGGCGGCAAGGGCGCCGGCTTCGAGGGCGGCCAGACCCCGCTGGCCCGTCGTCTGCCGAAGCTGCCTGGCTTCCGCAACATCAATCGCGTCGAGTACCTGCCCGTCAACGTCTCCCGTCTCGAGGAGAAGTTCGAGGCTGGCGACGTCGTCGACGGTGCTTCCCTGAAGGCCAAGGGCATCATCAAGCATGAGGACGCCCTGGTGAAGGTTCTTGGCGATGGTGACATCACCAAGGCTCTGACCATCAAGGTCGACAAGGTTTCTGCCTCCGCCAAGGCGAAGATCGAGGCAGCTGGCGGAAAGGTCGAAGAGCCTTGCTAAGCTCTATCATCGACGCGTTCAAGGTTCCCGAGCTGCGCAAGAAGATCTTGTTCACGCTGGGCATCCTTGCGCTCTATCGATTCGGTTCCTACGTGCCGGTTCCGGGCATCCCGTTCCGCGAGTTCGCTGACTCGTTCCAGGATTCGGGCGTGTCCATGACCATGCTGGACCTGTTCACCGGCGGCGCGCTTTCGAACTTCTCGGTATTCTCGCTGGGCATCATGCCCTACATCACCGCATCCATCATTATGCAGCTGATGCAGGGCGTTATCCCGGCGGTGGGCCGTTGGGCGAAGGAAGGCGAGACCGGTAGGCGTCGCATCACTCAGGTCACGCGTTATCTGACGCTGGCCCTGGGTCTGATCAACGCCATTGGTTACCTGCTGTTGTTCAAGTCCCCGCAGTACGGCGTGGTGTTCTCTTCCGAGGTTCCCGAGATCGTTACCGACATTTTGGTGGTGTTCACGTTGGTGGCCGGTACCGCGTTCATCATGTGGATGGGCGAGCTCATCACGCAGCGCGGCGTCGGCAACGGCATGTCGCTCATCATCTTCGTGAGCATCGTCAGCCGTGTGCCTTCGGCCATCTTCTCTTCGGTGAACCTGACCACCGACACCGGCATGGGTATCGCCATCACGGCGCTTATCCTGGCAGTGGTGCTTTTGTGCATCCCCGCGATCATCTTCGTGGAGCGCGCACAGCGCCGCATCCCGGTGAATTACGCCAAGCGCGTGCAGGGTCGTAAGATGATGGGCGGTCAGTCCACCTACATTCCCCTGAAGGTGAATGCGGCGGGCGTCATCCCGATCATCTTCGCAAGCTGCCTGATCTACTTCCCGGCTCAGCTTGCTGCTCTGTTCAACGTGGGTTGGCTGACGGCGTTCGCCGATGCCATCTCCACGGGTTGGGTGAACTGGATCCTCACCATCGCGCTGATCGTCTTCTTCGCGTATTTCTACACCTCCATGGTGTTCAATCCTGAGGAGACGGCGGACAACCTGCGCAAGCAGGGCGGCTTCATTCCCGGTGTGCGTCCCGGTTCCGCTACCGTGACCTACATCAAGAACGTGTTGCATCGTGTTACGCTTCCGGGCGGCATCTTCATCGCGGTCATCGCGGTCGTGCCGACCATTATCTTCTACTTTACCGGCAACACGCTTATCCAGGCGTTCGGCGGTACTTCCATCCTGATCATGATCGGCGTTGCGCTCGATACCATGAGCAAGGTTGAAAGCCAGTTGAAGATGCATAACTACGAGGGTTTCTTCAAGTAAGGAAACCTTGCAGTTACCGACAGGGAGGGCCTTCGGGCCCTCCCTTTTTGTTATCATGGGAATTGCATTATCTGCATATCTCGAAAGGATTGCTTCACCATGAACATCGTGTTGCTGGGCGCCCCGGGCGCCGGTAAGGGCACGCAGGCTGCCAAACTGGTCGAGGATTGCGGCCTGTGCCATATCTCCACGGGCGACATCCTTCGCGCTGCCGTTAAGAATCAGACCCCCCTGGGCGTTAAGGCCAAGGGCTTCATGGACGCCGGCGAGCTGGTTCCCGACGAGCTGATCATCGACCTGATGAAGGAGCGCATCGAGCAGCCTGACACCGAGAAGGGCGTCATCCTGGACGGTTTCCCGCGTACCACCACGCAGGCTGTGGCTCTTGACACCATGCTGGCCGAGCTGAAGCGCCCGCTGAACGCCGCTCTGCTCATCGATGTCGACTTCGAGGTTATCGTCAAGCGCCTGACCTCCCGTCGTATGTGCAAGGAATGCGGCCACATCGGCTCCGTCGCCGACGCTTCTTGCCCTGCATGCGGTGGCGAGATGTACCAGCGCGACGACGACAACGAGGCCACGGTGCGCAACCGTCTTGACGTTTACGAGAAGTCCACGGCCCCGTTGATCGACTACTATCGCGGCTGCGATCTGCTCGTGTCCATCGACGGCGACCGCGACGTCGACGTTGTCTACGCTGATGTGAAGCAGGCTTTGGGCCTGTAGCATCTGCAGTAAAACGTGCATATTGCTTGAGAGGGAGGGGTGAAACTACCCCTCCCTTTGCTTATCCCGTATAATGTTTCGCCGTATGCCTACCATGAAGCAGAACATATCCTACTGGCACCAGCAGCTTATGCTTAAGCATGGCGCTACGGTAAAGCACGTCGTGAAAAGCGCCGTGCTGTTGATACTTGCGGCTTTGGTGCTGGAAACGTTCGTGTTCAACTTCAACTACTTCCGCACGGCTGGCTACCACACCACCAATCTGGATAATCGCTTGGCGCTGACGAAGACCCTCGATAACCAGTATCGCGTCACCGAAGTCAATCACGTCATCGAATTCAAGAACCTCAACTCAGAGGTTCATAACGTGTGGTTGAACTTCGATTACCGGCAGCCCGCACAGCAGCTGAAGGTGAAGATCCAGTTCACCGACGAGGCTCACAGCACCTACTTCGATTCCACCGAGTACACGGTGGGCGTTCCCGAGGTGGACGTCAACACGCTGTGCGATCAAAGCGAGTACATCAATCTGAACACTACGGGGCTGGTGACCAACCTTAAGATCACCATCACCGGCGAGGATATCAGCTACCCGGTGAAACTTTCCGATGTGTCTATCAACGCACGGGAACCGTTCTTGTTCAACCAAACGCGTTTTCTGTTCACGTTGGGTATTTTGGCGCTTGCCTTCGTCTTCCGTCCGAAGTCGGCCATCTACCGCATCGGCATCGTTCGCAATCCGCGTAAATCCAAGGCTGCTCTGATCGCCGCCGTGGCGATCGAGATCGTGTTGCTCAGCTCCTATCTGTTCATGGGCTCGAACTTGGTTGGCGTCGCCACCAGCACGTACAATTCCGGCTCGTGGGATGGCGCCGGTATCGCCAACACGTTCAAGGTCGGCGGTGAAAACGCACAGCAATATGCCGAGCTGGCCAAGTCTATGGCTCATGGACGGTTGTACTTGGAGGAAACCCCTCCCCAGTGGCTCCAGGAAATGGATGACCCTTATGACAAGGGCGCTCGCGATGAGTTGCAAAAGGAAACGGGCGAGGAGTACCTGTTCGACGTTGCCTACCATGATGGGCATTACTACGTGTACTTCGGTGTGGTTCCCGTGCTCGTGTTCTACTTGCCGTTTTATTTGTTGACCGGGTCGAATTTCCCCACAGCCATCGGCGTGCTCATAGCCGTTATCATGTTCGTGCTGGGTTGTTCGGCGTTGCTTGACAGGTTCGCACGCTATCACTTCAAGCGCGTCAGCCTAGGCTTGTACCTGTTGCTGCAGATTCCGCTGGTCATGTGCTGCGGCATCCTCTATCTGCTGAAGTTCCCCACGTTCTACTCGCTTCCCATTTCGATGGGCTTGGCGTTCTCGGTGTGGGGCTTGTATCTGTGGATGCGCGGCCGTGCGGCGACGAACCCTTGTGGTTGGTATCTGGGCGGAAGTCTGTGCATGGCCCTGGTTGTCGGGTGCCGTCCGCAGCTGATCGTGCTGTCATTGGTAGCGTTTCCTTTGTTCTGGCGCAAGTACATCACGAAGCGGACCATTCTCACGCGTAAGGGCGCAATCGAGTTCGCGTGCTTGATGGCGCCGTACATCGTGGTGGCGGCGGGGCTCATGCTATACAACCATGCTCGTTTCGGCAGCTTCACCGATTTCGGCGCGAACTACAACCTGACGGTCAACGATATGACCAAGCGCGGCTGGAACATCGGGCGTTTGGCTCCGGCGTTGTTCGCGTACTTCCTGCAGCCGCCTTCAATGACCGGCGTCTTCCCGTTCCTGCAGCCTGCTCCCTTCGAGACCACGTACTTGGGGCAGACCATCAAGGAGGTCACGTTCGGCGGCGTGCTGGCGTGCCTTCCCATCCTGTGGATTCTGCCGTTCTCGCGCCGTATCCTGGCTTTGCGCTTTAAAACGCGTTCAACGCGAACCATTGCGGGCGTCATCATCGCGTTGCTGTTCGGTGGCGTGGTGGTTGCGCTCATGGACGCGCAGATGGCAGGCATCCTGCAGCGCTACTATGCGGACTTCAGCTTCATGTTCCTGGCGGCATCGGTGCTTCTGGCGTTCATCGTCAATGAGAACCTCAGGCCCGGATCGACGGCCCAGGTGCTGCTGATGAAGGGGCTGCTGACGCTTGTCTGCATCTCGGTGCTGTACGTCGCGCTTCTCTGCTTCGTTCCGGAGACCGGATGGTTCTCCGATATCTACCCCTGGTCGTATCAGGACATCATCGAGACGGTGCTGTTCTGGACCTAGGCGGTTGCGCGCGGCGGGCGATCGCTGCGCGTGCTAATTCCCATTGTCAACTCCAACTGATTTTCAACGGCGAAAGAAAGGGCATCACATGCAACTGTTCATCGAGGAGACCTACGAGGATATGAGCCGTCGCGCGGCGGATCTGATCGCTGCCCAGCTGATCGTGGACCCGGCTTCCACGCTCGGCCTGGCCACCGGCTCCACGCCCATCGGGCTGTACGCCGACCTGGTGGAGGACTTCCAGGCCGACCGTATCAGCTTCGAGCAGGTCACCACGTTCAACCTGGATGAGTACCGCGGCCTGTCCCCCGAGCATGACCAGAGCTATCGCTACTTCATGCAGAAGAACCTCTTCGATCATGTCGACATCGACCCCGAGGCCACGAGCGTCCCCGACGGCGCCAACCCGGATGCGCAGGCCGCCTGCGAGTCTTACGAGCTGGCCATCAGCGAAGCTGGCGGCATCGACCTGCAGCTGCTGGGCCTGGGCCACAACGGCCATATCGGCTTCAACGAGCCCTGCGACGAGTTCCCCGTGCGCACCCACGTGGTCGAGCTGACGGAGAGCACCATCAACGCCAACAGCCGCCTGTTCGAGTCCATCGACCAGGTTCCCCGCGAGGCCTACACCATGGGCATCGGCACCATCATGAAGGCCCGCGCCATCCTGGTGGTGGCCAGCGGCGTCGACAAGGCGCAGATCGTGCGCGACGCGTTCTTCGGCCCGGTCACCCCGCAGGTTCCCGCATCCGTGCTGCAGCTGCACCCCAACGTCACCGTCGTGGTGGACGCCGAGGCCGGCTCGCTGCTGTAAGGCGCACCGGTGCCATAATCGATAACACATTCGAAGGGCTTTCCGCGCATGCGGAAGGCCCTTCCATATTTGAAAGGAGCATGCAGATATGCGCATTGCAAACGGCAAGGTGTTCGACGGTCAGTGCTTCCGCGAGCGCGATGTGGTGGTGGAGGGGCAGACCTTTGCCAGCATCGAGGCATCGGGAGACGAAGCGTGCGGCGTGGGTGGCGCTGCTGATACGTTGGATGCATCGGGGTGCTATGTAATTCCCGGCCTGATCGACGTGCACTTCCACGGCGCCATGGGCCACGATTTCTGCGATGCATCCGATGAGGGCATCTCCGTCATTGCGGCTTACGAGGCAAGCCGAGGCGTGACCTCCATCTGCCCGACCACCATGACGCTTCCTGAAGAGCGCCTGGCTCCCATCGTGGCCAGCGTGGCCGCGCATGATGCAGCAGCGGGGGAGGCCGGGATCGTGGGCATCAATATGGAAGGCCCCTATATCGCCCCTGACAAGGTAGGTGCTCAGAACCCCGCATACGTGCGCAGCGCCTCCGTCGAGGAGTTCGGCCGTCTGCAGCAGCAGGCGAAGGGGCTCATCAAGCTGGTGGATGTGGCACCCGAGCAACCGGGCAACTTGGAGTTCATTCGCCAGATGTCCCATGACGTGCGTGTTTCCGTCGCCCATACGTGCACGGGCTACGATGACGCGTGCGCTGCCTTCGATGCCGGTGCGCGTCACATGACGCACCTGTTCAACGCTATGCCCTCGCTGCATCACCGAGAGCCCGGCCCCATCGCCGCGGGCGCGGAGCGTAACGACGTAACGGCCGAGATCATCGCCGACGGCGTGCATATCCATCCCGCTATGGTGCGCCTGGCGTTCGCTCTGTTCGGCGACGATCGCATGATCTTGATCAGCGACAGCCTGCGCGCCTGCGGGCTGGGGGATGGCGAATACGAGTTGGGCGGCCAGCAGTTCTTCGTCAAGGGCAATCGCGCCACCATCGCGAACGGCAGCCTTGCCGGCAGCGTCTCCGACGTGATGGCGTGCATGCGCACGGCGGTGCGCACCATGGGCATCCCCTTGACCAGCGCCGTGAAGGCCGCAACGGTCAACCCGGCCCGCGCCTTGGGACTTGACGGCAAGCTGGGCGCCATCGCCCCGGGCTATCAGGCCGATGCCGTGGTGCTCGACCGCGAACTGAACATCAAGCACGTGGTGCTTCGAGGAAAGGTGATCGCGTAGCGTTGGGGTGCTCGGCTGCGCCGCAGCCATGAGGCTTGCGCCGTTCGGGCGCCCGTTCGCACCGTAAGGCGGATTCCATCCTTTGTTTGTGAAACGTTCGCCAGTTCGTTGACGAACCGCGAACCTCGATACTATCCTCATTGAAGTTTGCTCAACAGAAAGAAAGAGGCAAGGTACTCATCATGACCGATTCCCCGTTCCACGGCGTAATCCCCCCGGTGGTCATCCCGCTGACCGAGAAGAAGCAGCTTGACCTGGAGGCCTTCGAGCGCTCCATCAACCGTATGATCGACGCCGGCGTCGACGGCTTGTTCTTCCTGGGCTCCTCGGGCGAGGTCGCGTTCCTCACCGACGCCCAGCGTTACCATGTGCTGCAGGAGGCCGTGGCCATCGTGAATCATCGCGTGCCCGTGCTTGCCGGCGTCATCGACATGGAAACCCTGCGCGTGGTCGATCAGGCCAAGCGTGCCAAGGGCTTTGGCGTCGACGCGTTGGTCGCCACCGCCCCGTTCTACGCCCTGGGCGGCCCGAAGGAGACCGAGCGTCACTTCCGCGCCATCCGCGAGCATACCGACCTGCCGCTGTTCGCCTACGACCTGCCCGTGTGCGTGCACACCAAGCTCGACCCCACCATGCTGGTGCGTCTGGGCAAGGACGGCGTGCTGCAGGGCGTGAAGGACTCTTCCGGCGACGACGTCAGCTTCCGCTGGCTGGTGCTGGAGAACGAGGACGCCGGTCATCCGCTGCAGCTGCTCACCGGCCATGAGGTGTGCGTCGACGGCGCGTACCTGGCAGGCGCCGACGGTAGCGTGCCGGGCCTGGCCAACCTCGACCCGCACAGCTACGTGGAGCAGTGGAAGGCCGCTCAGGCCGGCGACTGGAACCGCGTCAAGGAGATCCAGGATCACCTTGCCCGCCTGATGTTCCTGACCCGCGTGGTCAAGGCCACCGTCGGCTTCGGCGCCGGCGTGGGCGCGTTCAAGACGGCTCTGTGGCAGATGGGCGTGTTCAACACGAACCAGATGCGCGAGCCCGTCCAGCCGCTCGAGGGCGAGGACGTCGCGGCCATCGTCGAGGTCATCAAGAAGGCCGGCCTCATGGACGCGGACGCTCCCATCCGCAAGTAGCTTTTCTTCGCTTTTGCAAGCCGGCGCAGGTTCCACCCGCGCCGGCTTTTTTGTTTGCGGTACCATGGTTGGCACCAGGTGATAAGGTGCTTTTCGAAAAGGGAAGGGTGGGGTGCATGGAATATCCCGCATACGTTGCGGCGCTTGATATCGGCGGCACGAAGATTGCCGGCGCGCTGCTGCGATACGAGCAGATCGACGCTGCCCCTGAAGTCGTGTTCGAAACCCAGGTGCCCACGCAGGCGCAGCGCGGGGGCGGCCCCGTGCTCGTCACCGTGTGCGATGTGGCGAACACGGTGCTTGCCGAGGCGCGCTCGCGCCGAGAGCAGGTGCTCGGCATCGGCGTGTCCACCGCAGGCCGTGTGGATGCGGTCACGGGCGGCATCGCGTACGCCAACGAGATCATGCCCGGGTGGACCGGCCAGCCCATCAAGGAACGCTTGCAGGAGTCTTGCGAGCTGCCGGTGTCGGTGCTCAACGACGTGCAGGCCCATGCGCTTGGCGAGGCACGCTGGGGCGCTGCCAGCGGGGCCGATACCTGCATGATGATCGCTGCCGGCACGGGCATCGGCGGCGCCGTGATCGCCCATGGGCGGTTGGTTCGCGGTAACCACGGTTTCGCCGGCGAAATCGGGCATATCGCCTGTTCGCAGGCCGTGGGCATCCCGTGCGTGTGCGGCGGTGCCGGCCATTTGGAGCTCGTGGCGTCGGGGAGCGGCATCGAGGCGCGCTATGCCGAGATCACGGGCAACCATATCGATGGTGCCGAGATCTCCCGCCGTGCAGCCGAGGGCGAGCCTGCGGCGCACAAGGTTATCATGACCGCCGGCATCGCCCTGGGCGAGGCCATCGCGGGCATCACGAACCTGCTCGATCCCGATATGGTGGTCATCGGCGGCTCGGTGCCCAAGGCGGGCACCAAGTGGCGTGCGGCGGTGCAGGAGGGCTTCGAGCGTCAGATCCCGCTGGCGCAGCGCGGTCTGCCTATCCTTGCGGCCGAATTGGGCGGGCACGCACCGCTCATCGGCGCTGCAGAGGATCTGCTGGATTACTTGGAGGATGTCGAGGTCCAGCAGGAACTGGACGAGTTTGACGACGCCGAGGGTTTCGAAGCGCTCGACGAGCCGCATGACTCCCAAGAGCAGCAGAATGGGGAAGAGCCGCAGGAGTAGTTTCCATCGGCATATCGCAGCGCCCGGCGCCGTGGATTCTCGGCTGCGGGCGCCGCTGGTTTTCGATTTTGAAAGGATGGGGAAATGGATCCCATTATCGAGCAATTGCGCGGCAAGGTCATCGCCAGCTGCCAGGCATATATGGGCGAGCCGCTGCGCCACCCCGAGACCATGGCGCAGATGGCCCGTGCATGCGAGCTGGGCGGCGCCGGCGGCATCCGCTGCCAGGGCCTATCCGATATCGCGGCCATCAAGGGCCGCACCGAGGTGCCCGTCATCGGCATCTGGAAGGAAGGCCATGAGGGCGTCTACATCACGCCCACGCTGCGTCATGCGCGTGCCTGCGTGATGGCCGGCGCCGACATCGTTGCCATCGACGCAACTGATCGCCCGCGTCCCGACGGTAAGACGCTCGAGGACACGGTGCGCCCGCTGAAGGAGGAGGGCGTGCTCGTGATGGCGGACTGCTCCACCATCGAGGATATCCGCCATGCGTTCGCCATCGGCTGCGATATCGCCTCCACCACGCTCTCGCACCCCGGTGCCGCCATCGACTGCGGCATGGCCGACGGTCCGGATGTTGCGCTCGTTCGCCAGGCCGTAGAGGAGTTCCCTGGCAAGCCCGTTATCTGCGAGGGTCGCGTGCACACGCCTGCCGATGCGAAGGCGGCTATGGACGCCGGTGCGTGGGCAGTCGTGGTAGGCACCGCCATCACGCACCCCACCAGCATCACCAGCTGGTTCGTGGAGGCTGCTGGCAAGTAGGTTTTAGCAGTCCCATCGGAAGCCCCGGCCTTTATTGGTCGGGGCTTCTTTTTTGTCCCGTTCGATGAGCCCTTGCTCGGTATCCCAGTCGCTCAGACAGTCCTCGCTTGGTGGAACAGTCCACTGGACTGTTCCAGTCGCTGCGGAACTCGCTTTATGAGGTACCGAGCAAGGGCTCATCTGTGCTAATCGGATTGTTGGCTCGCCGATAACAAGGGCTTCCTAGGTTATACAGTATTGCTTCTGAAATCTAACCAAATGAAAATCGCCCCCGCTGCTCTTGCGAGCGGCGGGGGCGATTGCGTTTCCCGTGAGGTTAGCTGGCCGTAAGGCTACTTGCCTAGGTCGGGATGGAGCAGGGACGGGGCGGCGCCCAGCAGCAGGCGCGTGTAGTCGTCCTTGGGGTTGTTGAAGATCTGCTCGGCGGTGCCGCGCTCAACGGCCTGACCATGGTTCATGACGATGATCTGGTCGGAGATGTAGCGCACCGTCTGGATGTCATGGCTGATGAACACCATGGCAAGGTTGAGCTCCTTCTTCAGATCCATCAGCAGGTTGAGGATCTGGGCGCGCACGGACACGTCGAGGGCCGAGGTGGGCTCGTCGGCGATGATGGCGTCGGGCTTCAGGGACAGCGCGCGGGCGATTGCCACGCGCTGACGCTGGCCGCCGGACATCTGGCCGGGCAGCGCCTCGAGGACGCTGTTGGGAAGGCCGACCATCTCGATGAGCTCGCGCACGCGGGCTTCACGGGACTTCGCGTCGCCCACCTTGTGCACGATCATGGGGTCCATGAGCTGCTCGCGCACGGTCATGCGCGCGTTCAGGGCCGTTGCCGGGTCCTGGAACACGACGGAGATGACGCGGCCGATGATCTTACGCTGCGCTGCGGAGCGCTTCGTGACGTCGGTGCCCTTGAAGTACACGTGGCCGGACGTGGGGGTCTGCAGACCGCACATGACATTGGCCGTGGTGGACTTGCCGCAGCCCGACTCGCCGACGATGCCGATGGTCTGGCCCGGCATGAGCTTCAGAGACAAGCCGTTGACGGCGTGGACCTTGTTGGGGTGCAGCAGGGAGCCGGTACGCGTCTTGAACACCACGTGGATATCATCAAGGAAGATGATAGGCGTCTGCTCGTCGTTGTTGGCGACGGCTGCACTGTTGGTTGCTTCGGCCATTAGTTCGCACCTCCCGTGAGATAAGGCTTGACGCCGATGCGCTTCAGCTCGCTGTCAGGCAGCTCGGCGTAATAGTGGTCGGAATTCGCCACGCGCTTGAGCATGGGTCGCACGTTCGACGTCTTGTCCGGATGGCTGGAGCGCGGACGGAAGCGGTCGCCTTCGGGGAAGTCCTTCGGCGAAGGCACCGAGCCGGGAACCTGATGCAGGCGCGCACCGCCTGCCTCGATGGACAGAACGGAGCCGAGCAGGCCGCGCGTGTACTCGTGGATGGGGTTGGTGAGGATCTCCTTCACCGGGCCCTGCTCCACAACCTGGCCAGCGTACATGACGGTGATGGAGTTGGCGACCTCGGCAACGAGCGCCAGGTCGTGGCTCACGAACACCATGGCGAAGCCAAGCTCGTGCTGCAGCTTGTTCAACAGGTCGATGACCTGCTTCTGGACCGTCACGTCAAGGGCGGTGGTGGGCTCGTCGGCGATGACCAGCTTGGGGTCGCGCGTCAGGGCCATGGCGATGAGCACGCGCTGGCGCTGGCCGCCGGAGAGCTCGTGGGGATAGGAATCCAGCGTGCGCTTCGGGTCCAGGCCGACCAGCTCGAGCAGCTCCTCGGCGGAACGGGTGCCGCCACGTTTGGTCAGCTGCTTCATCTGAGAGCGGATGAGCATGGAGGGGTTGAGCGAGGACAGGGCGTCCTGGTAGACCATGGCGATCTCGCGGCCGCGCAGCTCGTTCATCTCCTTGTCGGAGAGGTTGAGCAGGTTCTTGCCGTCGTACATGATCTCGCCGGAGATCTCGGCCTTCTTGTCGAGCAGGCCCATGATGGCAAGGCTGGTGATGGACTTGCCGCAGCCGGACTCGCCAACAAGGCCCATGGTCTGGCGCGGACGCACCACGAAGCTGACATGGTCGACCACGTTCACGTCGCCATGGCGGGGGAACTTGATGCACAGGTCCTTGACTTCCAGGATGGGCGGCACGTCGGTGCGGGCCTCGAAGCGGTCGGTGCGCGAAAGCTCGGCTTCCTTAAGGGCGGCAAGGCGCTTGTTGAGCATGTCGGCCTGAGCGGCATAGGCCAGCGTCGGGTCGGCGACCATGCGGTCGGCCTCGCGGTCCTTATTGAGGTCGTTCTCGTCGACCTTGACGGTGCTCTTCGGCGCGGCGATGGCGTCGGTGATGCCCTCGGAGACGATGTTGAGGCACAGAACGGTCAGCATGATCATGATGCCGGGGAACAGCGCCTGCCACCAGCGACCGGCCAGCACGCCGTTACGGGCGTCGGCCAGGATGTTGCCCCAGGTGGGGGTGGGCTCGGGGATACCGGCGCTGATGAAGGCCAGCGAGGCCTCGAACACGATGGCGTCGGCCACGAGCACGATGGTGAACACGAGGACGGGAGCCACGCAGTTGCGCACGACGTGCTTCCACAGGATCCACGGGGCGCGGGCGCCGGAGACGACGACTGCGCGGACGTAGTCCTGGTTGTACTCGCTCATGACGTTGGCGCGCACGATACGGGCGATCTGCGGGATGTACAGAAAGCCGATGGCGAAGATGAGCGAGGGCACGGAGTTGCCGAACACCACGATGAAGGTGGCGGCAAGCGCGATGCCGGGGAAGGACATGATGATGTCCAGGATACGCATGATGACGTTGGCGATGCGCGGGCGCACGACGGCGGCGATAGCGCCGATGATGGAGCCCACGACCAGCGCGAAGCCGGTAGCGCCCAGGCCGATGACAAGGGAGTACTTAGCGCCGCACATCAGGCGGGACATAACGTCGCGGCCCTTGTCGTCGGTGCCGAACAGGTGCGCGGAATCAGGCGCGCAGAACGAGGTGAAGATCTCGTAGGGGCTGTAGGGCGCGATGAAGTCGGCCAGCGCGGCCACTACGATGATAGCGATGAGGATGACCAGCGAGATACGCGCGCCGATGGTCATGTTCTTCCAGCGACGGAAGCGGACCTTGCCGGCGTCGTCCTCCATCTTCTTGGTGAGGCCGCCACGAAGTTGAACCATACTCTACACCGTCCTAATTCGCGGATCGATAAGGATGTAGAGCATGTCGACGATGACGTTCACGATGATGAACGTGATGGCGACGACGAGAACGACACCCTGAACCAACATGACGTAATTCGAGGTAACGCCGGAGACGATGGCCATGCCCATGCCCGGAAGGGCGAAGATGACCTCGAGGACCACGGCACCGCCGATCATGTAGCCGAACTTCAGGCCTAGCACGGTGACGGGCGTGATCAGGGCGTTGCGCAGCACGTTACGGGCGACGACGGTGCCGTAGGGGATGCCGAAGCCGCGGGCGGTGCGCACGTAGTCCTTGTCAAGCTCCTCGACCATGGACGTGCGGATGATGCGCGTCATCTGGCCGGTCAGCGGAACGGCAAGGGCGATGCCCGGCATTGCCATGCGCGCAAGCCATCCGCCGGGATCTGCCGTGAGCGCAGGCAGGGGGCCGGAGGCCGGCAGCAGGTGCAGCGTGGAGGAGAACAGCAGGATGAACAGCACCGACAGCCAGAACGACGGCGTGGCGATGCAGGCGATGGAGAAGATGCGGATGACCTGGTCGGGCCAGCGGTCGCGATACAGGGCGGAGACGACGCCGAGGATGGCGCTGGCGACGATGGCGATGATGAAGCCGAAGAAGCCGAGCTGCAGCGTGATGGGCAGCGCGGTGGCGATGCGAGCGGACACGGACTGGTTCGAGGGACCGAACGTGCCCAGGTCGCCATGGAAGAAGCCGGCCATGTAGTCGCCGTAGCGAACGATCAGCGGATCGTTGAGGCCGTGCTCGACGCGGTAGGCCTCCAACTGGTCGGGTGACGCGTTTTCGCCAAGCGCCGAGAAGGCGGGGTCGATAGGCGAAAGCGACATCAGGAAGAAGACGAGAACGGTGACACCGAACACCATGATGGGCAGCCAAAGCAGGCGATTGCCGATCAATCGAAGCAGGTTGTTCACTCGATCCCCTCCTTTCTGTAGGCTCGTGAGAGCATGCTTACGTTACATGGTTTGCCATCGTTCAGCCTATGTAGGCTGGCAAACCTTTCACATTATACCGATTTGCAACAGGTCTTCGCAGATAAACGGCGAAATAGGATAACTAATCAGCCAGCTGCTTCTCGCAGACGTGCCACCAGTTGTTGCCGGTTCCTCGTGCGTATTCGCAGCCGACGCAGGGCTTCGTGCAGAACTCGGCGCTTCTCATCTCGTCGGGGAACAGATCGTGCCCCTCGTAAGGGGTGCGCGGCAGCTCGGGGTCGGCCTGCTCCATGCCGCGGATGAACATGGAGGCCATCTGCTTCATGCCAAGCGCGGTGGGGTGGGTACCGTCGATGGCGTCGTAGTCGTAGCCGAACGCCTGCATGTCCACGAGATAGCAGTTGTCGGCGTCGCCCGCGGCGGCGCGGATGATCTTGTTGTACTCGTCGACGCAGATGCCGCGGAACCAGCGCGGGGATGTGGGACGATGCGCGCCCTTCACGCGGCCGGGAAGGAGCGTGGAGACCCAGATGCGAGCGTTCGGGTATTGAGCGTGCATGGTAGCCAGCATGCGGCGGAAGGATTCCTCGAAGTTGGCAAGGGTGCCTTCGGGGGCCATGCCCGCTACCTTGCCGTGATCGGGACACTCGGCGGCAAGCTTCGGCGGTGCGGAAGGCGTTGCCGCGCAGATCTGCGCGTACCCCGACCCCCAGCCGTAGTCGTTGATGCCGATATGCACGAGGATGTCGTCGGGGGTGCGCCCGCCGGCCTGCAGGTGCTCGATGCGCTCAGGCGAGGCGCCGACGGGGAAGTCGCGGCCTTCCACCACGCAGCCCGACCAGGATGCATTGGCCAGGAAGTGCCCGCCGAAGTGATCGATGACCAGGCCCCACCAGGTGTCGTGCGGCGTCTTCACGCCGGTGAGCTCAAGCTGCTCGCCTTCGAAGAACACGCGCCAGCCTTGCGGCAGGATGCCCTCCAAGGAGCTGATGGAGTCTCCGTATACGGAAAACAAACGTGTCATGCGGTGATAACCCCCTAAATAGAATCGACGTGAACATGGTATACGCTTCACGCGCATATGGGGTCAAGACGCAAAGAAAGCCCACCTCGCAATGAGGCGGGCTTTCCGGATGCAGCCTATAACCTGGCGGTTATTACTTCAGCTTCGCGTTCTGGAAGTACAGGCCGGTGGTCGGGCTGGGCTCGAAGCCTTCGATGAGGCCGGCCCAGTAGCCGGTGACGACCTTCTTGTGGAACAGCGGGTACAGCGGCACTTCCTCGGAGATGATGTCGAAGCACTTGTTGTACGCTTCCTGGCGCGTGTTGGCGTCGGTAGCCTTGCGAGCCTGGTCGAGGTACTCGTTGAACTCCTGGCACTTGCCGTCGCCGGCCTTAGCCCAGCAGGAACGGCCCTGGCACCAGTCGGTGTTCTCGCCGTAGAACCAAGCCAGATGCACGTCGGCGTTCGTGCCGAAGCAGGAGACGTCGCCGGGGGCCAGGAACACGTCGAAGGGCAGGATCTCGTCGGTCTTGGAAGCGGCCATCGTGGGGTAGGGGGCAGCCTGCACGTCGAGCGTGACGTTCATGCCGACGGCCTGCAGGTCCTGCTGGATCTGAGCGGACAGGTCCTTGATCCAGTTGTCGATGACGAGCAGCTTGACCTCGAGGTTCTCCTGGCCGGCCTCCTTGAGCAGGGCCTTGGCCTTCTCGGGGTCGTACTTGTAGACCGTGGAGGCCTCGTGGTAGGCCGGGTTGTCCTTCGGCAGGTAGGAGGTCAGCGTCTCAGCGTTGCCGCCCAGCTGGTTCTTGATCAGCTTGTCGTAGTCGATGGCGTAATGGAAGGCCTGACGGACGCGCTTGTCGTTGAAGGGCTCCTTCTGGCAGTTGAACATCAGGAAGCCGATGCCGTAGCTGTCGACGCTGTCGACGGTGACGCCTGCGCCGACCAGCTGGTCGATGTTGGAGAACGGGATGTTCTCGCCGGCGATGGCGGTACCCTCCTGCAGGGCGGTCACGCGAGCGGTGTTGTCAACGCGCACGAGCCACTGCATGGCGTCGGCGGAAGCCGGCTTCGGGCCATTGTACTTGGGGTTGGGGACGAAGTTCAGCTCGCCGCCGTCCTCGCCGTTGCACTCGCCGAAGGCCCATGCACCGGAGCCGGTCGGCGGGGTGGTCATGGTCTCCTTGGTGATCTCGGCAGCCGGGAACACGCGGCACAGGGAAAGGCGCTCTTTGAGCTGCTTGTCGCTGTCGACGAACGGGTAGGCCAGCGTGAAGGACACGGTGGCGTCGTCCTTGGCGGCGACGGAGTCGATGAAGGACAGCATGTCCTTATAGGTGGCGTTGGCCTTGTTGGCCTCGATGACGGCCACGACGTCGGCGGCGGTCACGGCCTCGCCGTTGGAGAACGTGGCGCCTTCGCGCAGAGCGACCTCGTACTCGGTCTCGGAGACCTTGACGGGCTCGCCGGCGGCCAGAGCGGCGTTGGACTCGCCGGTGAAGTAATCCAGCTCATAGAGGCCCTCCAGGCAGTGCTGGATAGCGGGCAGCATCAGAGCGGAGCTTGCGCCGATGGGGTTGTAGTTAGCGTTCTTGTAGCTGCAAGCGGCGGTGATCACGCCGCCGGTGCTGGCGGAGCCGCTGGGCTTGCCGCCCTCGGAAGAGGAGCTGCTGCCGCAGCCGCTCAGGGCCAGGCCGGCCGTTGCGGCGGCAACGGCGCTGCCCGCCAGGAAAGTGCGGCGAGACAGAGAATACTGCTGTTCCATGGGATTCCCTCCGTTCATCTGTCGAGGCGGCTTTTCGCCCCGAGCCTGCGCATGCGCCTTCCGCGCACGCACTACAGCAAACACGATGCATTATCCCTGAACGGGCTTCGAAAATAAAGAAGGGGTAAAGGTTTTACCCGGGCGTTACGGGGGAACCCCCTCGTGCGCTGGGCGTTTCGGGAAGGTCCTCGGGAGGGCTTGCCGGCGGTGGACGGTTGCCGTGGCGGGGTGAGCGGCAAGCGCGCCGGTCCCGGCGAGCGGGAGGGCCCCGTCTGCTCGAGACCGCTTGCCGAGAGCATCCGCCCCACGCCTGCTCAGAGTTAATCCGTGGGGTTTCGGCGTGCCGAGGCTGCTAATATAGGCGCATTGTACGGCCAGACGATGTTTCCGATCGCGCCGATCGGGGATAGCCTTAGGAGAAGAAATGACGAGAGAATTCAAGTCCATGGACGGCAACACCGCCGCAGCGCATGTCTCGTATGCGTTCACGGAGGTTGCCGGTATCTATCCCATCACCCCTTCCAGCCCCATGGCCGACCTGGTCGACCAGTGGTCGGCAGCCGGTAGGGAGAACATCTTCGGCACGAAGGTGAAGGTGTGCGAGATGCAGTCCGAGGGCGGCGCCGCCGGTGCCGTGCACGGCTCGCTGGCCGCCGGTGCCCTGACCACCACCTACACGGCTTCCCAAGGCCTGCTGCTCATGATCCCCAACATGTACAAGATCGCAGCCGAGCAGCTGCCGAGCGTGTTCCATGTCTCGGCCCGTACCGTTTCCACGCACGCGCTGAACATCTTCGGCGACCACTCCGACGTCATGGCCTGCCGTCAGACCGGCTTCGCCATGCTCGCCGAGGGCAACGTCCAGGAGGTCATGGACCTGTCCGCCGTCGCGCACCTGGCCGCCATCAAGGGCCGCGTGCCGTTCCTGAACTTCTTCGACGGCTTCCGTACCTCCCATGAGGTGCAGAAGGTGGCCGTGTGGGATTACGCCGACCTGGCCGACATGTGCGACTTCGACGCCGTGAAGGATTTCCGCGACCATGCGCTCAACCCCGAGCGTCCGCGCATGCGCGGCAGCCACGAGAACGGCGACATCTTCTTCCAGAACCGCGAAGCCTGCAACGGCATCTACGACGCGCTGCCGGCCGTGGTGGAAGAGTATATGGATAAGGTCAACGCCAAGCTCGGCACCGACTACAAGCTGTTCAACTACTACGGCGCCCCCGACGCCGAGCGCGTGATCGTCGCCATGGGCAGCATCTGCGACGTGGCCGAGGAGGTCATCGACTACCTGACCGCCCAGGGCGAGAAGGTGGGCCTGGTCAAGGTGCGCCTGTACCGTCCGTTCGTCACCGCCAAGTTCTCCGAGGCGCTGCCGGCAACCTGCAAGAAGCTGGCCGTGCTCGACCGCACCAAGGAACCCGGCGCCCGCGACCCGCTGTACCTGGACGTCGTCAACGCGCTCATGGTCGAGGGCCGCGAGGGCATCAAGGTCTCCGGCGGCCGTTACGGCCTGGGCAGCAAGGACACGCCGCCCGCGTCCGTGTTCGCCATCTTCACCGAGCTGGCCAAGGACGAGCCGCGCGGCGAGTTCACCATCGGCATCGTCGACGACGTCACCGGGCTGTCCCTGCCCGAGGATGCGTCCGCTCCCAACACCGCAGCTGCCGGCACCATCGAGTGCAAATTCTGGGGTCTGGGCGGCGACGGCACCGTCGGCGCGAACAAGAACTCCGTCAAGATCATCGGCGACCACACTGACAAGTACGTGCAGGCCTACTTCCAGTACGACTCGAAGAAGACCGGCGGCGTGACGATCAGCCACCTGCGCTTCGGCGATTCGCCCATCCGCAGCAGCTACTACATCAACAAGGCCGACTTCGTGGCATGCCACAACCCCAGCTACATCACGAAGAACTTCCCGATCGTCAAGGACGTCAAGCCCGGCGGCACGTTCATGATCAACTGCCAGTGGACGCCCGAGGAGCTTGAGGAGCACCTGTCCGCCGAGGCCAAGCGCTACATCGCGGCCAACGACGTGCAGCTCTACACCATCAACGCCATCGACCTGGCCCGCCAGATCGGCATGGGCAAGCGCACCAACACCATCCTGCAGTCCGCCTTCTTCACGCTGGCGAACATCCTGCCGGCCGAGGACGCCGTGCGCTATATGAAGGACGCCGCCACGCGCTCCTACCTGAAGAAGGGCCAGGAAGTCGTGGACATGAACCATCGCGCCATCGACGCGGGCGCCACGGCGTTCGTGAAGATCGACGTTCCCGCTGCTTGGGCCGATGCCGAGGACAACGCCGAGGTCGAGCACCTCGAGGGCCGTCCCGAGCTGGTCAAGCAGGTCCGCGAGATCATGGAGCCCGTCGGCCGCATGGCGGGCGACTCCCTGCCGGTCTCCGTGTTCGTCGACCATGCCGACGGCCAGTTCGAGCAGGGCGCTGCCGCCTACGAGAAGCGCGGCGTGTCCGTGTCCGTGGCAAAGTGGGATGCCGAGAAGTGCACCGAGTGCAACAGCTGCTCGTTCGTGTGCCCGCATGCCTGCATCCGCCCGTTCGGCCTGACCGACGAGGAGGCCGCTGCCGGCCCCGAGGCCATGGCCGTGCTGCCCATGAAGGGCAAGCATAAGGAGCTGAAGTACACGCTGGCCATCAGCCCGCTGGACTGCATGGGCTGCGGCGTGTGCGTCAAGGCCTGCCCGGCCGACGCGCTGACCATGGTCGGCGTCGAGGACGAGATGGCTCAGCAGGACGTGTTCGAGTACTGCGTGAACAAGATCGCCGACAAGCCCGAGATCGAGGGCACCACGCTGCGCGACAGCCAGTTCAAGCAGCCCCTGCTCGAGTTCTCCGGCGCCTGCGCCGGCTGCGCCCAGACGGCTTACGCCCGCCTGATCACCCAGCTCTACGGCGACCATATGTACATCTCCAACGCCACCGGCTGCTCTTCCATCTGGGGCGGTCCGGCTGCCACCAGCCCGTACACGGTCAACAAGCAGGGTCACGGCCCCGCATGGTCCAACAGCCTGTTCGAGGACAACGCCGAGCACGGCATGGGCATGAAGCTGGGCTATGAGGCCGTCAACGGCATGCTCGCTGCCGACGCCGCCATCCTGGTGGAGGCCGGCGCCGCCGCCGAGGCCGCGCAGGCTTGGCTCGACGCTCGCGGCGATAAGGCCGCTAGCCGTCAGACCGCCGACGCCCTGATCGCCGCCCTGCCCGAGGTTGCCGCCGGCGAAGGCGCCGCAGCCGAGGCCGCGCAGCGCATCCTGGATCACAAGGAGTACCTGGCCAAGAAGTCCGTCTGGATCTTCGGCGGCGACGGCTGGGCCTACGACATCGGCTACGGCGGACTCGACCACGTGCTGGCATCCGGCGAGGACGTGAACATCTTCGTGTTCGATACCGAGGTCTACTCCAACACCGGCGGCCAGGCTTCCAAGGCTTCCAACATCGGCCAGGTGGCGCAGTTCGCCGCCGCCGGCAAGGACGTCAAGAAGAAGTCGCTCGCCGAGATCGCCATGGCGTACGGTTACGTGTACGTGGCCCAGGTGGCCATGGGCGCCAAGCCGGCTCAGACGCTCAAGGCCATCACCGAGGCCGAGGCGTATCACGGCCCGTCCATCATCATCGCGTACTCCCCGTGCGAGATGCACTCCATCAAGGGCGGCATGAGCAATTGCCAGACCGAGATGAAGAAGGCCGTGGACTGCGGTTACTGGAACCTGTTCCGCTTCAACCCGGCTGCCGACGCCGGCAAGAAGTTCACGCTGGACTGCAAGGAGCCCGCGGGCGGTTACCAGGAGTTCCTCATGAACGAGGCCCGCTACAGCCGCCTGACCCGCGAGTTCCCGGAGCGCGCCGGCGAGCTGTTCGAGCGCAACGAGAAGGCCGCCATCGAGCGTTACGATCACCTGGTGCGCCTGAAGGCCATGTACGACGGCGAGTAGTTCGTCCGTTGCACGCGGCGCCGCGTTTCCTTTGGCAAGAGCATTGCTGCGGTATGTCGGGGGTGCGCTGAAGCTTTCGATTGTGCGATAGATCGGTTTCGGAAGGCCGGTCGTCCGAAAGGGCGGCCGGCCTTCTTGCGTTGCGGGGACGCTGCGGGTTGGGTTGCGGTGATGGGGGATGGGGACGGCGAAACTTCGGGTAAGTCCCATGTATGGGACCGGACGCGCTAAGGGGGTGCGCTAGAATGTCGGGCATGGATACTTCTATTGCATATGATGTGGTGCTGCTGCCGGATACCGATCGGGCGGTGGCGTATAGGAAACGGGCCGCAGATAGCGGCTACTCGCTTATGGGCGTGACGGTTGCTGCGTTCGGTGCTTGGGTGCGCGATCTTTGGGAGCTGTACGGCGACGGCAGGGCGTTCGTCTCGCGCCTTGAGCGCGAGGCGTTGCTGCGCGCGGCTTGCGAGGGGCCTGCTGAAGGTGGCTGCGTTGATCCGAAAAGCGGTAAGCGCGCGCAGCTTGATGGTGCTAGCGGACGATGCGAGTTGGCGGAGGCGGGCGACGTTCGTGATGGTAGCGGACGATGCGAGCCGGCGGAAGGCCGCATTGCCGATGACGGGGTCGCATCGGCTGGTGCCGGCGAAACGGGGGCGCTCGGGCTCGATCGCGTCGCGGCAGCTTGCGTTGCCGCCGGCGTCGGCCTGCCCGCCTTCGATGCGGCGGTGCAGGATGCGCAGCAGGGCGTGCCGGCGGGTGCTGGCGCGCTTGAGGGGGTGACTTGCGCGGAAGTGCCGGTGCTGCGGATGATCGGGGGGTACCTTGATCGGTTGGCGCAACTGGGGATGATCGAGCCGGGGCAGGCTCTGGCTCTGCTCCCCGAACTTCTGCCGCAGCGCCCGTTGCACGTGCTGTTGGAGGATGCTGCTCCGCTTACCCCTGGTCAGGAGGCGTTTTTCTCCGCTTGTCCGTGGATGGACGTGGAGGTTCGCGCCGCTTCGGGAAGCCAAGGCCCCGTTCGCGCGCCCGAGGGCGTGCGGGTTCGCTTCGCATTTCCTTCGGGGCAGTATGCATGGCCGGCCCTGCTGGCAGATATCGCGCGCGATACCCTTGGCGCGGCTGCGGACCGGGGGGCGGCGCCTGCTGCGGTTGCGGTGCCTGCTGCGGCGGCCGGCCCGGCTGCTGGTGATGACGGTGCTTCCAGCTGCGAGGACGCTTTCGGTGGCGCCGACGGTTGCCGGGTTGGGCGTTCGGCCGGTACGCAGGCCGCTGCCGTGATGGTTGCGGCGAAAGACCCCGCGGCGTTGTTCGGGCGCGTGGCGCCGGTGCTAGTTCGCCAGGGCCACGTGGTTGCCCTGCGCGGGCGGCGTCGCTTCGTGGACACCGCGTTCGGTCGGGCCATCTGCTCGCTTCGCCGTTTCCTTGATGATGGACAGGCGGGCGGCGCCTCGCATATCGAAGGGTATGGGGACATCGCCGCGACCGATGTGGAGCGTTGGGATCGTGCTGACCTGGCCGATTGGGCGTTGTCGCCGTTTTCCGGGATGACGAAGAAGGCGGCGTTCAAGCTTGATGCCGATATGCGCGCCGATCGCACGGCGCGACGGTCGGACCTGTGTGCCCGCTTGCGCGGCGACAACCCGACGTTTGCAGCAATGGAGAGGCTTGCCTTGCAGCTGGACGACCAGGCTGCAGCCGAGCTTGAGGCCGCCGTGCGGCGCATGACGAACCGTTCGGAAGCGTGGCGCGCCGAGCAGCTTGCCGCGTTGCGCGCTCTGCAGCGCGCCGCTGGCGCCGCCAAACTGTCGGGGCTGGGGGCTGATGCGGCGTTTGACCAGGTGCAACGTTTGAAAGTCAACGTTTCGCGTATCGTGGCGCCGCGCGGTTGCGATGGCGCGGCCTTTGGCGCGCCCGATGTGCTGGTGACCGATCAGAACACGGCGGCGTCTTTGGGAAGCGGCTCGTGCGAGGTGTGCGTGGTGGCGGACTTGACAAGCGCCGCCTACCCGGCGGCCGATCCCGAGGATGCTTCCCGGGTGCTGCTCGAGCATCTTGGCGTGAAGCGCGCCGATTCGGCGCTTGCCCGCATGCGCCGTGCGTTCTTCGCGCTCGAGCACGCTGCAACCGATCAGCTGATCCTCGAGCGCTGCCTCAACGATTCGTCCGCCGACCCTACATACCCTTGCGTGGTGCTGGAGGAGTTCGTCGACTGTTATCGGGACGACCCCACGGCCACCGAGGATATCGACAACCCGTATTCGCTTCCCGAACGTCTGCAGGACGGGATGTTGCTGCGCGGCGAAGATGCCTTGTGCTCCAACGATGCGCTCTCCGATGTGCCGGCGCCTGAGGCGGCGCGCATCGAGCCGCCGCTGACGGGTGCGGTGTCGTCTGAGGCGCGCTCGCTCGTGGTGCTTCCGCGTGTGCTGCAGGGCGGGCAGGTGCTCGACGAGCCGTGCCTTTCGCCTTCCCAGATCGAAAGCTATCTGGAGTGCCCGTACAAGTGGTTCGCTCAAAGGCGTTTGCGCCTGGACGACCTGGACGAGGGGTTCGGGCCGCTTGAGATGGGCGACTTCGCGCATAACGCGCTGCACAGCTTCTATAAGCATATGTCCGAGGATTTGGGCGAGGCGAAGGTGACGCCGCAGCTGCTTCCGCAGGCGCGGGAGCTTATGGCCGACGTGCTTGCGCGCCATAAGGCGCTGCAGCCGCATCTCCGCCAGTCGGAGAACCGCCTGATCCCCACGTCGCAGGTGGAGCATCGGGAGCTTGCCGAGCTTGAGCGCAAGCTAATGGATTACCTGGACTTCGAGGCCGAGCTTCTGCCCACCTTCGCCCCGAAGTACTTGGAGTACGACGTTGCCCGCGGCGGTGCGGTGGATTACGCGGGTCATAAGCTGCTGGGCACGGCCGACCGCATCGATGTGGACGGCGAAGGACGGTGCGCGATCATCGACTACAAGGGTTCGATCTCCGGGTCGTACGCGCTGGGCGTTCGCGAGGAGGGGCGCCTGGGCAAGGTGCAGGCGCTCATCTACGCGCAGGTGGTTCGCCGTACGCTGGGCTTGGAGCCGGTGGGCGCGTTGTACGTGTGCTACGGGCGGCGCAAGATGATCTCGGGCGCTTACGATGGGCGTGTGATAGAGAACGCTCATCTGCCGAACATGCGCCACAAGGACTGCATGTGCGCCGACAGGCCGTTTGCCGACGTGCTCGACGAGACGGAGGAAGCGGTTGCTGCGGCGCTTGATCGTATGTTGGCGGGCGATATCCGTCCGCGCCCTGAAACGCCCGAGGCGTGCAAATGGTGCCCGGTTTCATCGTGTTCGGAAAGGAGGGGATAGCCATGGCGTTGACCATCGGCCAGGAAAAGTGCGTCAACACGCTTGATAAGCCGTTGGCGGTGAGCGCCGGCGCCGGCAGCGGCAAGACGTTCACGCTCACCCGCCGCATCGTGCATGCGCTGGAAAGCGGGTATTTGACCGATATCGACCAGGTTTTGGCCATCACCTTCACGTCGAAGGCGGCGGGCGAGATCAAATCGCGCGTGAAGGGCGCGCTGCGCGCCGGCGGCATGATCGAGCAGGCGCTGAAAACCGATGAGGCGTGGATATCCACCATTCATGGCATGTGCTCGCGCATCCTTCGCGCGCATGCGCTTGAGCTGGGGCTCGACCCTGCATTCAAGGTTGCCGACGAAGCCACGGTGAAGACGCTTCTGGACGCATCGCTTGAGGAGGTGCTCGGCGGCAGGGACGACCTGGTCACGGTCGCCGAAGGCGTTTCCCCGGAGCGTCTTGACGCGCTGTTCGCGTCGTTCGACGTGCATTCGGCGGGCCCTCGCACGGCGTCGGTCGAGGGGATGGTGCGGCAGCTGGTCGAGGCCGCCTCGGCGCATCCCGACGGCATGGCGTCGGTGGTGGCGCCTCCCGAGGCGCCGAGCCCGATCAAGCTGCTGGCACAGCTGGTGGACGTCGCAGAAACCGCGTATGCCCTGGCCGACGGCGTCAAGCCCGGTTCCACGCGCGACAAGTTCCTGGCGGCAACGCAGGATGCGCTGGAGGGCGCACGTGAGCTGATCGGGCGCGGCTCCGACGGGCTGACGTATCGGCGCGCGCTTTCGGCCATGAACGGCTTTCCCGTCCCCGGTCGCAACTTCGGCAAGAACACGCCGTATGGCGAACAGGCCGTTGAGCTGGCGGAACAGTATTGCGCCATCGCCGCGCAGGCGCGTTGCGGGCTGGTGCAGGAGCAGCTGGCGACGCTGATCGATGTGGCGAAGTCGGTTGCGGACGCGTTCGCGCGCCGCAAGCGCGAGGCGGGGTTGCTGGACAACAACGACTTGCTGGCCTTCGCGTCCCGCGCGTTTCGCGACCATCCCGCCATCCAGGCGGCGTACGCCGACCGCTTCACGCTGGTGATGGTAGACGAGTTCCAGGACACCGATCAGCTGCAGGTGGACATGATCAAGCGCATGGCCGGGGAAGGCTTCTCGCGCATGTGCACCGTCGGCGACGCGCAGCAGAGCATCTACCGGTTCCGCGGCGCGGACGTGTCGGTGTATCGCTGCCATCTGGAGGATGTGCGCCGCCGCAACCCCGAGGGCATCATCGAGCTGCCCGACAACTTCCGTAGCCACGGGGACGTGTTGGCGCTGTGCGACCGCATCTTCGAGCAGCCGCAGGTGTTCGGCGCCGAGTTCATGTCGTTGGCGCCGGGGCGCGCGGAATCCAAGGTCAAGCGTCCGTTCCTGCCTGATGGGCCCCGCGTGCAGGTGCAGGTGACCGTGACCCCGTCGCGCGGCGTGGCGTCTGCGGATGCGGCGGCCGTGGCGGCGCGGCGTGTGGCGAAGTCGTTCTCCGGGTTCGCGGCGGCCGGGCATCGGCCGGGCGACATGGTGGTTCTGTTGGGCGGCATGGGCCGTGCGAACGTGTACGCCGAGGCGCTGCGGGCCGAGGGGCTGCCGTGCGTGGTGGCCGGCGGATCCATCTTCAACCGTGCGCCCGAGGTGGCGCTCGTGGTTCGCCTGGCGCAGGCGATCGCGAACCCGAAGTGGACCACGGCGCTGTTCGAGGTGCTCTCGAGCGAGCTGTTCGCCCTGTCCGCCGATGATTTGCTGGAGCTGTCCACGGGCATGGACGAGGAGCGAGGTATTCCCCGCAGACGGGCGTTCGACCAGGGCTTTCGTCATATCGAGCGCAAGGTGGCGTCGGGGCGCGCGGTCTCGCCGGCGCTTGCGGCGTGCGCAAGCCTGATGCGCCGCGCCTCCGAGCAGGTGGGAAACGCGGCGCTCGCCGACATCATGCAGGGCATCGTGGCCGATTCCGGGTGGCTTGCGCGCCTTGAGGCGGCCGGGCCCGAGGGGCTGGCGCGCGCGGGGAACGTGTACAAGGCCATCCGCATGGCGCGCGATATCGAGGCGGCAGGCGGCATGGGGCCTGCGGGCGTGGCCGAGGAGCTGGCGCTGCGCGTGGAGCTTGCCAAGGAGGCGCCGGGCGCGCTGTCCGCCGAAGGCGGCGATTTCGTGCGCATCATGACCGTCCACGCCAGCAAGGGCCTTGAGTTCCCCATCGTGGCGGTGGCCGAGCTGCGCGACGATGCGGCGCGGTCGCAGGCGTTGGAGTGCTGCTCGATCGAAGGGTGCACCTACGTGTCGCTCGACGGCGGCCATGTGCTCGAGCGCTTGAAGGAGAAGACTTCGTCGCTGGTTGCGAAGAGCGGGTCGTATCAGCCGTTTTGCGAGTTCAACGATGAAGAGCTCGCCGCTATGATCTCGCGCAGCCAGCTTCCGGCCGATAGGCGCGCCGCCATCAAGCTGCATGAGGAGCGCGGCGAGGCTGCGGAGTCGCGGCGCTTGCTCTACGTTGCGCTTACGCGCGCGAAGGAGGCGCTTGTGGTGTCTATGCGCGGCAAGTCGTCGAAGGTCGACGTCACCGGCTTGTCGAAGAGCTGCTGGGGCGACGTGCAATCGGCGCTGGCGGGCGAGTGCTGCGTGTTCGAGCCGGGCGTGAGCATGTTCGACTTCGGCGGGCAGCGCCCGGCGCGCGTGGAGTGCGTGCACCTGACGCCGGCTGATGTCGAGGAGTTGCTGGGGGCGTCCGGCGCTGCGGGTGGCGAGGTTTTGCAGGTTGATGGCGGACCGGACGTCGACGAGGCTGCGGTTGGCGGTTGCCCTGCCGGCGGCAAGCCGGGCATGATCGCCCTTCCCGTGGTGAGGCCGTACGAGCCCGAGCGGGGCAAGCCCTATGAGGGTGCGCGGGCGGGGATGTTCAGCTATTCCTCCATCGCCGAGGATGGCGACGGGTTGGCCGACTTCTCCGTGGAGGATGCGGTCGATGATGCCGCCAGCGCTTCCTTGGGTGCGCGCGACGCCGATGCTGCTACGAGCTTGGGAACGGCGTTTCATCGCTTGGCGCAGCTGGCGGCCTTGGCTTGGCAACCGGGTTGTGCCCTTGAGCGCCCGGATGCTGCGCGTCAGCGGGCGCTGGAGCGTTCGTGCGGGCTTTCCGCCGAGCAGCGTGATCGTTTGGATGCTGCGCTTGAGCGGTGGTTCGCCAGCGACATAGCGTCGCGCATGGGCGCATGCGAAAGCGTGATCCCCGAGGCGCCGTTCCTTGTCCGTGTGGGCGGCCCTTGCGATGCGGCCTACCTTGAGGGCGAGATCGACCTTTTGGGGTGCGTTGCCCCTGCCGGCACGCGCGAGCAGCCGGCCGGCAGCGCGTTGGTGGTGGACTACAAGACCGGCGGTTCGCCTGCCGAAACCGCCGAGCAGCTGCACGAGAAGCATCTGCTACAGGCCACATGCTATGCGTATGCGGTGCTGTTGGAAGGATATGCGCAGGTGGAGTGCGTGTTCGTGCGCGTCGAGCAGGACCGCTCCGTTGCGCCGGGGCAGCCGCAGACGGTGTCGTATCGTTTTGATGCGGCCGATGCCGACGAGATGGGCCGCGCCCTTGCGCGGGCGTATCATGGGCACGGTCAGCTGTAGGATTTGAAGGGACGTTTGCGTGAACATCCAGATTTTCGGCACGAAGAAAAGCTTCGATACGAAGAAGGCCCAGCGCTATTTCAAGGAGCGCCGCATCAGCTTCCAGTTCATCGACCTGAAGGAAAAGGGCATGAGCAAAGGCGAGCTGCAGTCGGTGGCCAACGCCGTCGGCGGGCTTGACAAGCTGATCAACCCCGATGCCAAGGATGCCGATACGATGGCGCTGCTGCAATACCTGGCGGCGGATCAGAAGTTCGAGAAGGTGCTCGACAACCAGCAGGTGCTGTGCGAGCCGGTGGTCCGCAACGGCAAGAAGGCCACGGTCGGCTATCAGCCTGACGTGTGGAAGGGTTGGGAGTAGGTTCTCGACGCCCGTGCATGCTGGAGCCGGGGATTCATCGATCATTGGTATGCAAAAGGGGCTTGGTCGCCATCGTCGGCAACCAAGCCCCTTCGCTATGTGCATGGGTTTGTTCTGGTTTGCGGTTAGCGTCGTGCGTGCTTTCCGCGTGAGGCCTTGCCGTAGTCGGCGAACGCTATCGCGTGGTATATGGCCACCAGGGCTGCGCCGAGCAGGATGCCGCCAAGGATGTCGGTGGTCCAGTGAACGCCCGCCATGGCGCGCGCGGCAACGATGCCAACCATGCCAACGGTGCAGATGACCAGGGCCGCGGTGCGCAAACCCCCTTGGCGGATGCGTTGCACGGCCTGAATCATGGCCGTGCCGCACATGGTGACGGCCAGCAGCGTGTGCGACGAGGGGAACGACGGCTCGCAAACGCCGTCCTCCAGGATGGGGCGGTTGTTGGGCGAGATGTAGTTGAACAGGACGTACAGCACCAGCATGGCGCCGTAGATCCCCAACAACAGCCAAAGGTCGCGGTCGACCCCGCTGCGGCTGCGGGAACGGATCAGCTGCCTGCAGCCGATTATGGCGAGCATGAGTGCGCCGACGGCCGGCACGATGAGCAGGAGGTTGGACAGCTTCTCCATGAGGTCGCTTTGCCCGAGGATGGCGCGTGCCTCAAGGTTGAAGGTGGCAAGGCCCACCAAGCTGCCGTCGCCTGCGATAGGCTGACGGTCTACGAACACCAGCGAAACCGTGAGCGCGGCGAACAGCGCAAGAAACACGCCTGCGGCTATGGCGGAGGCGTGCGCGGTAGTGCGGTTATGCATGAAAACTCCCATCTGGCCTTCGAATGCAAAGAGAAGGTAAGGAGATGGTAAAGCCGAATGCATCCGGCATGGGTTCGGCCGCTCGATTTCGAGGAATTCTGCAGAAAGCGAAACGGGCGGGGCGAAGCTCTGGGCGGCGCGCTCGGCTAGACGAGGTTGCTGGTGAACAGGCAGGCGGGGTTGCCTTGGGCGGCGTTTTGCTTGAAGCGTTGCACCAGCTCAAGACGCGATTGGGTGGATGTCGCCAGCGGCTGGGGAAGGGCGTCCGGGGCAAACCAGCCCACTTCCAGGCTCTCGTCGTCGGCGACGCGGGGCTGTGTGTTGCCATCTTCGCGGGGACGGCAGAGGAACAGCAGGTCCATGTATTGGCATTGGTCGCCGTTGGCGTAGGTGACCATATATGGGGACGACTTCACGCTGACCAGGCATATCGGCTCGATGTCGACGCCCGTTTCCTCGAGGGCCTCTCGCACGCAGGTATCGGCAGGCTCCTCGGCGGGTTCCACGATGCCGTAGATGAGCGCCCACTGCTCGGTGTCGGCGCGCTTGCCTAGCAGGATGCGGCCTTGAGCGTCCTCCACGTAGGCGGTGATGCCGGTGAGCCAGAGCGGGTCGTTGCCGATCTTCGCGCGCAGGTTGGTGATAAATTCGGGCGTTGACATGGGGATATTCCTTCCAGATGCCGACTGCCCGCCGGTTGGGCGGGCAGTCGGGATGAAGCGGGGTCGGTGGAGCGCCGTGAACGGACCCCGATATGGCGCTGCGGACAGCGGCTACACGAACTTCACGGCGGTGCCGTATGCCAGCATCTCGATGGTGCCGGGGTTGATGGAACCGCTGGAGAAGCGCATGGCCACGATGGCGTCGGCGCCGATGCGCTCGGCTTCGGCGATCATGCGGCTTTCCGCCACAGTGCGGGCTTGGTCGGTCATCTCGGTGTACGACTTGATCTCGCCGCCCACCAGCTCCTTCATGCCTGCCATCATGTCGCGGCCGATATGGCGCGAGGTGACGATGTTGCCGCGTACCAGTCCGAGGACTTGGACGTTTTGGCCGGGTACCACGTCTGCGGAGGTGACGATCATAGGGGGCTCCTTTGCGCTTGGGGCGGATGCGGCGCCGTGCGCGTGCGCGCCGCGTTGCTTGCTCTATTGTACCGCAGCCCTGTGGTCGCGCTGTGGCCTTGCGTGCTCGTCGGCGGGTCGGGTTGCGGAGCGGGCTTCGGTTTTTGCGGCGTTTGCCGCCCCTGCGCTCATTCGGCCAGATAGGGGCCTTGTCTGGGCACTGGGGCGAGCGTATCTTGGACCCAAATGAAAAGTTACGGTTTGGCAACCTTGCGATTGGGTCCGGGTATTGCGGTTGCGTATCGGCGGAGAACGCGGCGCGTGGCAGGTTGGGTGCGGCGCGTGGGCTCTGGCTTAGCGGCCGTGCGTGCGCGAGGTTGTTGCAGGGGAATCGGTCGCATTGCGCGGGTTCGGGTCGCAGGGGGAATTGGCCGCAGTTTGTGGCACGGCAAGGAGGGAACCATGGCGAAGGGAAACGTCATCGCATGCAAGATATGCGTTGCGGCGCTGGCGAGCGCGCTGGCGGCCGTCGCCGTATACGGTTGCGCATCGGGCGGCGATAACGCGCAGGCGCCGGGCGCGCAGGAGCAGGAGCAGTTCGAGAACGTGGCCGATGTGCCGCGTGACGGTTCTGCCGATCAGGGGTCGGCGCAGCCTTCCGAAGGGGACGCTGCACAGCAGAAGCAAACGCAAGGCGCCGACGAGCTGCGTGCGAAGCTTTCCATCGTCGATTTGTCGCAGGAGCAGTTCGTGCACGGGCAAAAGCCGGCGGAATGCCAAAAGTACATCGTGCTCCATGACACCGAGGGCGACAACGATGCCGCATCGGTGGTGAGCTACTGGGCGGGCAACGGCAACCTGGTGGCGGCTCACTTCATCGTGAACAAGGACGGGTCCGTGGCGCAATGCGCGCCGCTCGATGCCATCGTGCACCATGCGGGATACGGCGATACGGGGCATAACGCGCAGTTCGGCGTGGAGGACGAATCGCGCGACGACAAGCTGGGCACCGTTCCCATCGGCTCGGCCATGGCAGATTACGGCATGAACTCGTACTCGGTGGGCATCGAGATGGTGCATGTGGGCAGTTCCGGCGATTATCCGCAGGCCCAGCTTCAGGCGCTCGATAACCTGATCGCCTATATCGACGCCTATTACGGGTTCGAAAGCGCTATCATCGATCACAAGGCCTGGCGAACGGGGAATTCGGATACATCCGAGGAATTCGCCGGCTATTTGAGGAACTATCAGGAAGCACGCACGCACGACGGTACGGCGCGCTAGCTTTCGGCGACAACGCCAAGCGGCGCTTAACTGGAAGGAAAGGGATCTGACATGTTCTGCCCCCATTGCGGAGCCTCGGTCGAAGACGGTGACACGTTCTGCTCATCGTGCGGCAAGGCTCTAAGCTCGGCGTCCGGCGGCAACGCGTCCGCTTCGGGCGGTGCTGCAACCGGCAAAGCTTCTTCGAAGAAATCCATCGGCGACATCCCGACCATTTGGGTGGTCGTGGCCATCGTCGCCATAGCCGCGGCGCTGTATTTCCTGTGGCCTGGCGGCGACGATGCCTCGGATGCCGATTCAGGCACCGCTCAGACGCCAACGACGACGGTGCAGCAGCCTGCGGCATCAAGCCGGCCTGCAACCACGTCCTCGGAGCCGAAAAGCCCGCTGACGCTGTTCGTGTCGCAGGTGGACAATTCCGCGTATCCGCAGGTCACCCTCTATACGAAGATAGCCGATCAGGCGGGTTCCACGCCTGGCGGCCTTGACGCGTCGCAGTTCACCGTCACGGAAACCGATTCGTCCGGTTCGCAGTATGAGGCGACGGTGGAGCAGGTGGTCCCGCTTGCCGTGGGCGACGCCATGAACATCAACCTGGTGGTCGACCAGAGCGGTTCCATGAGGTCGCGCAGCAAGATGGACAGCGCCAAGATGGCGGCAAGCTCGTTCGTCGACGAGATGGTGAAAACCCAAGGCAACGTGGCAGAGATCACCTCGTTCAACGATTACGTGTACAACCGCCAGCCGTTCACCTCGAGCGCGGCGCTGCTCAACAGCGCCATCGACGCGGTTTCGCCCACCGGCGAGACGGCGCTTTACGACGCGCTGTACTGGGCGCTGCAGCGCACGAACCTGAAGTCGGGCTCGCGCGTGGTCATCGCGTTCACCGACGGCGAGGAGAACAACAGCCACTACAGCCTGAACGACGTCATCACGCTGTCCCAGCAAACGGGCATCCCCGTCTACATCGTGGGCGTGGGCGGCGATGTGAACCGCAGCTCGCTGCAGTCGTTGGCGTCAAGCTGCAACGGCACGTACTACGATGCGGCGTCGGACGACTTGGCGCAGGCGCTTCGCCAGATCTACCAGTCCATCTACGACGATCAGCGCTCCATGTGCCGCGTGGTGTTCACCTCCACGTGCCCCGGCAGCACGTCCGCCACGCGTACCGTGCTGCTGAGCTGCGCGGATTCGGGCCCGTTCGCAGGGCAGATCTCGCATACGTACGTGCCCGTGACCAGCATCTCCTCCTATGACACCAGCGTGAGCTCGCAGGATTACGTGCTGCCCGGCAGCGCTTCGAAGTACTACTCGCGCTCCGAGTTGGAGAAGATGTCGCTGTGGGAGCTCTACCTTGCGCGCAACGAGATATTCGCGCGCCACGGCCGTGGCTTCAAGAACCAGGACCTGACCGATTACTTCGCCACGAAGCGTTGGTACACGCAAACGTACACGCCCGAGGAGTTCGATGCCATCTCCTCCTCGCAGCTCAACGACTACGAGTTGAAGAACGTACAGACCATGTACGAGATCGAGCAGAGCCGCAATTCCCCGTATCTGGAGACGGCGAAATAGGCTGGCGCGAAATCGCCTGAAACGAAGAAGGCCCGCGGTTCGCGCCGCGGGCCTTCTTGCTGTTGGTTGGGTTGTTGCCTGGAGCGTGCCGGGTCCTACGAGTTCACCCAGGCGCGGATGCGGTAGCGCACGCCCAGCTCGTCGCAGATGCGTTGGCAGGCGGCCTCGTCCTCGTGGCTGATGGTTGTTTCCACGGTGGTCATCACGACGTTGGGCACGTATTTGCGCACTTCGCGGGCGAAGTCGAGCATACCCGGGAACGCCGCGTCGCCGAAGCGGCTGCGCACGATGGCGGCGTACTCGTCGGCGTTGGGGGTGTTCAGGCTGATGGAGACCGTGTCCACGATGCCCTCGAACTCCGGCGCGATATCGCGGCCGCAGATCAGGCTGCCCTGGCCGTTGGTGTTCACGCGCACGGGCAGGTTGTAGCGGCGCTTTACCTCGGCGGCCACGCGCTTGAGCATGTCGAAGGCGCAGGTGGGCTCGCCGTATCCGCAGAAGACCACCTCTTCGTAGCGGCTCATATCCTGCTTGTCGAACGCTGCCATGACCTCCTCGAAGGAGGGCTCATGGTCGAGCCACAGGTTGTTCTCGCCGCCTTCGCCGTCTTCGCCCACGCCGTCGGCGGTTTGGCGGATGCAGAAGGTGCAGGCGCAGCTGCAGCGGTTGGTCAGGTTGACATAGAGCCCGTTGTGCACGGGGTATACGATGGTCTCGGCTTTCGTTTTCGCCATGATGAGCTTCTTTCGCTAGGGGTGGGGGCGAAGATCGTGGTTCGCCTTCCCGCTTCCGTTTAGGGTACGCCTTATGGTGCGCTTGCTGCAAGGTGCGGGTTTACGAGCGGGGCGCGGTGCGCGATGCTAGCGCAGGTTGCGCAGCTCCTCCTCGATGGGCAGGCCGTCGGTGCGCGGCAGGTCCATATCGATGGCGCGCTCGACGCAGGTGCACACGAAGTGCGAAGCCTTCTCCACCGACTGGTCCAGCGGCACGCCGTTGACCGCGTCGGCGATGAGGATGGCGGAGAACACGTCGCCGGTGCCGGAGCGCTGCCCGCCTAAGCGCGCGGTTTGCACGGTGAAGGGCGCGAGGCCCCGCTCGTAGCACACGTTTGCCACGCGGTCTTGGAACTCCACGCCCGTGACCACCACGCGTGTGGGGCCGGTTTGCGATAGCTGCTGGGCGATTTTTGCGGCATCTTCGCAGGTCATGTCCTTGCTGAAGGGCATACCTGCCAGGATGCACGCTTCGGTGAGGTTCGGGGTGATGATGTCGGCTTTCGCCGTGAGCTCGGCCATGCGTTCGCACATCTCCGGCGTGTAGGTGCCGTAGGGGTGGCCCTCGTCGCCCATGACGGGGTCGACCATCACGATGCAGTCGGGGCCGCCGAACTCGTCGATGAACTCGCTGACCACCGCGATTTGCTCCGCCGAGCCCAGGAAGCCCGTGCAGATGCCGCGGAACTTCAGGCCGAGCTTGCGCCACTCGCGGATGTGCTCGCGCATGTAGGGCGTGAAATCCTGGAAGCTGTAGCTGGGGAAGCCCGTGTGGTTGGACAGCACCGAGGTGGGCAGCACGCAGCATTGCACGCCAAGCTGGGAGATGACGGGAAGCTGCACCGCCACCGAGCATCGGCCGAAGCCGGTGAAGTCGTTGATGAGCGCGATCTTCTTCTGGTTGTTGTGATTGGGCAGGGCGGTGTCGGCGGGTTCGGTAGTGCTCACGGGGCGTCTTTCCTTGGGATGTTTCCTTACGCGCACATTATAAGGGAGTCGCGGGCGGGCCCGCGACTTGCGGCGCAGAATGCCCGCGGATTCCGTTTTCGCCGGCGCAAAGTTCTGGGCGGTTTTCGGGCTTTTACGCAGCAATCGGGTTGGGCAAACCGCCCATGGTGAACAGGGGACGGAGGTGCGCTCATGCGCCGATGCTGCTCGCAGAGCTGAGACGAAAACGGGGCGCACTTCTGCGAAATCGTCCGGAAGAGGGTTGGCGGTGGGGCGTGGCGATAGTGGTACTATATGACGTTGCGCCTGCGCACATGGGCGCGATGTTTCAGCTTGTTATGGGGCGGTTGCCCAAGGTGGCCGTTCTTTTGCGTTGGGAAAGGGAATGGATATGGCGGAAAACGCACCCAAGGCGTCCGTGGCGGCGTCGGGCAAGGAGACGCCGGCCTCGCGCGAGCATTTCGCGTCGCGGCTGGGATTTATCCTGATCAGCGCCGGATGCGCGATCGGGTTGGGCAACGTGTGGCGCTTCCCCTACATCACCGGCGAGTACGGTGGAGCGGCGTTCGTGCTGCTGTACCTGGTGTTTTTGGTGGTCTTGGGCATGCCCGTCATGGTCATGGAGTTCGCCGTGGGGCGCGCATCGCAGCGCTCGGCCGCGCAGGCCTTCGACAAGCTGCAGCCGAACGGGAAGTGGCATTGGTTCTCATGGTGGGGCTATATCGGCTGCATGATCTTGATGATGTTCTACACCACCGTGTGCGGATGGATGATCTCGTACGTGCCGCAGATGGCGTCGGGCATGTTCAACGGCGCTGATGCGGCGTTCGCGGGCGCGGCGTTCAGCGGTATGCTGGAGAATCCCGCGTGGTTGATCGGATGGATGGTCGTGGCCGTGGTGATCGGCTTTCTGGTGTGCAGCTTGGGCCTGCAAAAGGGCGTCGAGCGCGTCACGAAGGTCATGATGGCAACGCTGTTCGTGGTGATGATCGCGCTGTGCATCCGCGCCGTCACGCTGCCCGGTGCGGCGGAGGGCATCGCGTTTTACCTGGTGCCCGACTTCGGGCGCCTGTTCGCCGACGGGTGGTCGACGTTCGGCGATGCGGTGTACGCGGCCATGGGCCAGGCGTTCTTCAGCCTGTCGCTCGGCATCGCGGCCATGGAGATCTTCGGCTCGCGCATCGGGCGGCAGCGCAGCCTTACCGGCGAGGCCGTGTCCGTCACCGCGCTGAATACCGTGGTGGCCATCCTGGCGGGTCTCATCATCTTCCCGGCGTGCTTCGCCTATGGTGTTTCCCCTGATCAGGGGCCGTCGCTGGTGTTCGTGACGCTGCCGGTGGTGTTCGGGCAGATGCCGCTGGGCAACGTGTGGGGCTGCCTGTTCTTCGTGTTCATGGCGTTCGCGTCGCTGTCCACCGTCATCGCCGTGTTCGAGAACCTGATCAGCTGGTCCATGGACAAGTGGGGAATGATGCGCAGCCGCGCCGTCATCTTCAACGCCGTGCTGGTGCTGGTGCTGTCCCTTCCGTGCGCGCTGGGCTTCAACGTGCTGTCGGGTGTCACCATCCCGGCCATCGGCGACATCCAGTCCATCGAGGACTTCATCGTGTCGAACAACATGCTGCCGCTGGGCAGCCTGGCGTTCGTGCTGTTCTGCACCACGCGTCGCGGCTGGGGATGGGAGAGCTTCCTGGCAGAGGCCGATCAGGGCGAGGGCGTGAAGTTCCCGCGCTGGACGCGCCTGTGGTTGAAGTACGGCATTCCGGCGCTGATCGTGGTGATCTTCGTGCTGGGGTATGCGCCGAAGATGGCCATCTGGCTGGGGCTTGCGTAAAACGTTTCGCCGGATAGGCGCTGAGCGCGTCAAGATGGTTGGTTATGGCGAAGGGGCTCGATGCGCGCGATCGCGTCGAGCCCCTTCTGCTTCGCGCGTAGGTTATGCCATGGGCGTTTGCGGGCGGACCCGGGGCGTGACGTATACTTGGCTTTCGAAGGTTTCTCTTTTCGCCGGAAGGGTTGGCATGAAGATCACGCTGCAGCAGATGCGCTATATGTTGAAGATCGCCGAGACGGGGTCGATGGTGGCGGCGTCGCGCGTGCTGTCGGTTTCGCAGCCAAGCCTGTCCGAGGCCGTGTCGGTTGTGGAGCGCGAACTGGGGTTCTCCCTGTTCACTCGCGGCAATACCGGCGCTACGCCCACGAAGGAGGGCATGGAGTTCCTAGGCCGTGCGCGGCAGGTGGTGCTGCAGATGGACAACCTTGAGCGCCGCTATGGCGGTAACCAGCCCGAGGGCATGCGCTTCGCGGTGTCCTCGCATCACTTCACGTTCGTGGAGCGGGCGTTTTTGGACGTTGCGCAGCAGGTGGGTTCGGGCAGGTTCGACCTGGTGCTCAACGAAACGCAGACACAGCAGATCATCGACGACGTGGCAAGATGCGACAGCGACCTGGGCGTGATGTACCTCTCGCGCGCCAACGAGGGGGCGGTGGGGCGCGTGCTCGACCGCAACAAGTTGGAGTTCTATGAGCTGTTCGAGGCGGTGCCGCACGTGTTTCTGCGCATCGGGCACCCGTTGGCGGGGCGGGAGAGCGTTTCGCTTGACGATCTGTACCCGTATCCGCAGCTGTCGTTCGTGCAGGGGGCTTACGAGTCGTCGGCGTTTTCCGAGGAGCCGCTGTGGGCGCCCTCGGCGAAGACGGTGAAGGTCAGCGACCGCGGCTTCGCCACCAGCTTCATGCTGCACTCCGACGCCTATACCGTGACCAGCGGCGTGTACCCGGAGTTTTTGCAGCGCGGCGCCATCACGGCGGTGCCCATACGCTCGGGCGAGCGTATGCACATCGGCTATGTGATGCCGCGCGGGCTGACGCTCGACGCGATAGGCGAGGCGTTCGTGACGGCCATGAAGCTCTACGCGAAGGTGGAGGGCTAGTCCTACAGCTTCATGCTGGCGGGGACGATGCAGTCGTAGCGCACGGCCTTGCCGTCGATGGAATAGCTGGGCTTGATGCCGGCCAGGTACGGGCCCTTCGCCGGGCGCTTGATGACCACCTTGCGCGGGCCGCAGGCTATGGCGGCGCGCAGCAGCCCTTCCTCGTCGGTGCAGGGCGCCTCCAGGTGGTGAAGCAGCTGGAACTTCTTCTTGACCGCGGCGCTTTTCTGCCGGGCGGGGAACATCGGGTCGAGGTAGACCACGTCGGGTTTGGCCACGTCCATGGATGCGCGTGCGGCAAGCGCCTGCACGCTGTCGCCGCTGGTCAGGCGCATGCGCGCTACGATGGGCGAAAGCTGCGGGTCGGCGGCGGCGCGCGCCAGGCCGTCGGCGAGCAGCGCGGCGATGACGGGGTCGTGCTCGAAGAGCTGCACATGGAAGCCGGCCGCGGCCAGCAGCAGCGCGTCCTCCCCGAACCCGGCGGTGGCATCGATGGCGCGCGGCTGATCGACGCCTTTGACGCGCGCGGCGCGGACGAGCAGCTCGTGGGAGAGCCTGCCGGGCTTGATGCGCGGCAGCATGCCCGCAAAATCGCAGCGCAACTCCATGCCTTCGCCCGCCAGCGCCAGGCCGCGTTCGTCGCGCACCAGGCTGACGGCGGGGTCGTCGATGGTGGGAAGCATGTTGTCATCGAAGGTCATGGGAAGCGTCCGATCGTCGTGTTCTAGGGGGATTTGGGGCCTCGGGCCTGGGTTAGAGCCGGACCCGCGGGTTCGCGCGACTCGGGTTTTCCGAAGTGCCGCGCGGGCGGTTGTGTGCGCCGGTTTGCGGCTCGGGGCGTCCTGAAGGATGCGGGGCGGGCGGTAGCGCGAACGCAGCCTGAGCCCGGGTGTGCTGCGCGTGCGGGTCGGTGCCGCACGACGCGCGGCACCGGTTCCGCGGCTTGCTAGCCTTGGCGCTCGAGCATGGCGATGACGAGCGCGGCGCTGTTGCGGGCCGCCTGCGCCTCGAACGTGGGGTAGTCCATGGACGAGGAACCGTCGGCCTTGTCGGAGATGGCTCGCACGATGGCGCACGGCACGCCGTTGGCCCATGCGACCTGCGCGATGGCTGCGCCTTCCATCTCGCAGCACTTCGCGCCGAACGTTTCGACGATGCGCTGCTTTTCGAAGTTGTCGCACACGAAGCGGTCGCCCGAGGCCACGCGGCCGGTGTGCGTGGTGGCGCCTATCGCCGAAGCCGCGGCGAGGACCGATTTCGACAGCGCCGGGCTGCAGGGGAACGCGAGCGTGTCCAGACCCGGCGTCTGACCTGCGGCGTAGCCCAGATTGCGCACGTCCATGATGTGGTTGACCGCATCATCGGCCACCACGATGTCGCCGATGTTGATGGATGCGTCCAGCGAGCCGGCGATGCCGGTGTTGAGCAGCGCGCTCACGCCGAAGCGGTCGATGAGCACCTGCGCGCACGTGGCGGCGTTCGCCATGCCCACGCCGCACTGCACCACGATGACGGTGGCGTTGCCGATGGTGCCCACGTTGAACTCCATGCCGGCGATGCGCGTGATCTTCACCGCGCCGGCCTTCGCCATCTCTTCGCGCAACAGCGCGATTTCCACGTCCATGGCGCCGATGATGCCCATGGTGTTGAAGCTTGTAGTCATAAGTTGCTTTCTGATCGGGGAAGGGAAGCGCGTGCCGGAAGGAAGCCGAGGACGCACGCGTGCGGAGCAGAGGGGTGGTGAACAGGGGACGGAGGTGTGTTCAGGGCAAGCCTTTCATTCCCGGAGATTTATCCTGAACACACCTCCGTCCCCTGTTCACCCTGTTCGCCTTCGTTAGTCGAGCAGGGCGGGATAGTGCGTGTGCGCCTCGTCGAGCACCTCGAGGGTGTTGGCCATGTAGCGGCGTGCCCACCATTTTGCCTGCACGAGGTCGTTGTCGTGGTAGTTGCCGCACTCCTCGGGCTTGGCGCCGGGGATCTCGCCCTCGAAATCGCGGATGAAGGCGAACATGCGGCGCACGAGGTCGGCCACGTCGGCGGACTCAAGCTCGCCGAAGGCCACCAGGTAGAAGCCGGTGCGGCAGCCCATGGGGCCGAAGTAGATCACGCGGCCGGACCATTCGGCATCGTTGCGCAGGAAGGTGGCGCCGAGATGCTCGATGGCATGGACGGCGGCGGTGTCCATGACCGGCTCGCGGTTGGGGGCGGTCATGCGCAGGTCGAACGTGGTGGTCGTGCAGCTGGTGGCGGCGTCGGAGTCGCGGCGCGACACGTACACGCCGGGCTCGAGCACGCGGTGATCGACGGAAAAGCTTGCAATGCGTTCCATGGATGCTCCTTGCTATATAGGTAACGGCAACATGGTCGCCGTAGGTTCGCAGCGCCTATTGTACCGCCCGCGAGCGACCCGCTTCGCCGGTCGGGCGTGCGAACAAGAAAATCTCCGCGTGGTCAAGCGCCTGCGCGGGGCGCGCCTGCGTTCGGGTTGCGCCGTTTACCGGTGTGGGTGCGCGGGGGAGGGCTGTGCGCGGTACCATCGTGCCATCAATGTGCGATGACCTGAGGAGGTTCTCATGGAAGCGGATCAGAAGCGCTACTTGGAATTGTTGGCCCGATCTTTTCCCACGCAGGAGCTGGCGGCGGCCGAGATCATCAACCTGAGCGCCATCCTGAACCTCCCGAAGGGCACGGAGTTCTTCTGCTCCGACATCCATGGCGAATCCGAGGCGTTCAGCCACATCCTGCGCAACGGGTCGGGGTCCATCCGCCTGAAGGTGGACGAGGCGTTCGGCGATCAGCTGACCGAGGCCGAGAAGCGCGAGCTTGCCACGCTCATCTACTACCCGCGCGAGAAGGCGAAGCTGATCTTGGCGGGTGTGGAAGACGAGCGCGCCTGGTACGCCACCGTGGTGCCGCGTTTGGTGGCGGTTTGCAAGCGCGCTGCGCGCAAGTACACGACCAGCCGCGTGCGCAAGGCGCTGCCCGCCGAGTTCGCCTACATCATCGAGGAGCTGATGAGCGAGGATAACCACGGTGTGGACAAGGAAGCATATTATGCCGGCATCATCGACGCAGCGGTGCGTACCGGCCGCGGCATCGCGCTTATCGAGGCGCTCGCGCAGCTCATCCAGCGCCTGGCCATCAGCCAGCTGCACATCATCGGCGACATCTACGACCGCGGCCCGCACCCCGACGTCATTATGGAGACGCTGCAAGCTCAGCATAAGGTGGACATCCAGTGGGGCAACCACGACATCGTGTGGATGGGCGCGGCCCTCGGGCAGCGCGGCTGCATCGCGCACGTGGTGCGCAACTGCGCCCGCTACGGCAACCTGTCCATTTTGGAGGACGCCTACGGCATCAACATCCTGCCGCTGGCAAGCTTCGCCCTTGACGCGTACCGTGACGATCCGTGCGTGGGCTTCGGCCTGAAGGGCAACCCCGACCTGTCGCCGTCCGAGCTTGAGATGAACGTGAAGATCCAAAAGGCCATGGCCATCATCCAGTTCAAGGTGGAGGCGGCGCTGATCGACGAGTACCCCGAATTCGGGCTGGAAAGCCGCAAACTGTTGGACAAGATCGATTACGAGGCGGGCACCGTGGTGGTCGATGGCGTGGAGTACCCGCTGACCGACCGCGTGTTCCCCACGGTCGACCCGCAAAACCCCTTCGCGCTCACGCCCGCCGAGGAAGAGGTGATGTGCCGCTTGGAGGCCGCGTTCACCGGATGCGAGAAGCTGCAGCGTCATATGCGCTTCTTCCTGGAAGTGGGCAGCCTGTACAAGATCCGCAACGGCAACCTCATGTTCCATGCCTGCGTGCCGCTCAACGCCGACGGCAGTCTGAAGGAGGTGGACGTGTTCGGCCGCCGCTACAAGGGCCGCGCGCTCTACGACGTGATGGAGCGCTATGTGCGCGCCGCCTTCTTCAGCCATGACGCCGAGGAGAGCCGCCGCGGTCGCGACCTTTTGTGGTACCTGTGGCTGGGCGAGGGAAGCCCGCTGTTCGCGAAGAGCAAGATGGCCACGTTCGAGCTGTACCTCATCGCCGACAAGGTCGCGCGCAAGGAGGTGAAGAACCCCTTCTACACGCTTATCGAGGACGAGCGCGTGATCGCGGGCATCTTCGAGGACTTCGGCATGGACCCGGAGACGTCGCATATCGTGTGCGGGCACGTGCCGGTCAAGGTCAAGGACGGCGAGGACCCCGTGAAGTGCGGCGGACGCGTGTTCATGATCGACGGCGGGTTCTCGAGGGCCTATCAGCCCACCACGGGCATCGCCGGCTACACGCTCATCGACAACTCCTACGAGTTCATCCTGGCGGCGCACGAGCCGCTGAAGTCCGCGGCAGCGGCAGTGGTCGAAGAGCTCGACATCCACTCGAGCCGCCGCGTGGTCGAGCGCGTCGAGCATCGCACGTTGGTGGCCGATACCGACGACGGCGCCGACATCCGCCGCCGCGTCGAGGACCTCGAGCAGCTGCTGGAGGCGTATCGGGACGGCCAGATCGCCGAGGGCGGGCGCTAGCGCCGGCTCGACGGCTTATCGGATTGTGCGGTCGGGGCGCTGCTGCAGGGCGGCGCGCCGACTGTTGCGTTCTGGTGAACAGGGGGTGAACAGGGGACGGAGGTGCGTTCGGGAAAAAGCTTGCGTTTCGCAGGCCTTTTCCCGAACGCACCTCCGTCCCCTGTTCATGTTTCGCCTCGGCCGTCGCGTATCGGGGGCGGCGGTGCAGGCTGGCTGTCGGGGGAGCCGTCGACGTTCGGGCGCTCGATGGCGTGCGGTGCGGAAAAGTTGATGGAAGAAGCTGGGTTCAAGGCGTAGCGCTCGCATGCCCGAATGTAGTATTGTTAAGCGTACGTCAAAAAATTGACGCAACTCTTACGAGTATGGGGAATTGCATGGCGCTTACGTTTGCTGACTTTCTTGCGCAGGCTATGGCTCAGCCTATCCTGTTCGTCATTTTGGTGCTCATCATCGGCGTTACCGCGGTGTCCGGCGCAACCGATGCGCCGAACGCCATCGCGACGGTGGTTTCCACGCGTTGCCTCAAGCCGAACACGGCCATCGGTTTGGCCGCCGTGTTCAACTTCGTCGGCCTGGTGGGCATGACGTTCATCTCCACGGCCGTGGCGAAGACCATGTTCGGCATGGTCGACTTCTCAGGAAACACCGATGCCGCCTTGCTTGCCCTGGTGGCGGCCATGATCGGCGCCATAGGCTGGGGCATCTTCTGCTGGTTCTTCGGCATCCCTTGCTCGAAATCGCACTCCCTTATCGCCGGCATCACCGGCGGCGCGGTGGCCATGAACGGCTGGGCGGGCGTTGTGCCCTCCGAATGGGTCAAGGTCATCTACGGCATGGTGTTCTCCCTGCTGGCGGGCTTTGCGCTGGGCTGGGTGTTCACGAAGATCATCGAGCGCGTGTTCGAGATGGCCAACCGCCAGGCGGCCAACATCGTGTTCACTGCCATCCAGGACCTGTGCGCGCTGGCTCTGTCGTTTCTGCACGGCGCGCAGGACGGCCAGAAGTTCATGTCCATCGCCATGCTGGGTATCGCGCTTTCCTTCGGCAGCTCCACGCCCGACGCGGGCGGCTTCCCCATGTGGGTCATGATCACGTGCTCGCTGGCCATCTCTGCCGGCACGGTGGTGGGCGGCAAGCGCATCATCAAGTCCGTGGGCATGGATATGGTGAAGCTGGAGAAGTACCAGGGCGTGGCCGCCAATTTCTCCACGGTGTTCACGCTGCTGTTCGCAAGCCTTACCGGTATGCCGGTGTCCACAGGCCACTGCAACACGTCGGCCATCATGGGCGTGGGCGCCAGCCGTTCCATCAAGCGCGTGAACTGGAGCATCGCCAAGAACATGCTGTTGGCATGGGTGATCACGTTCCCGGCATGCGGCCTTATCGGCTTCGTGCTGGCGAAGCTGTTCATGATGCTGGCGTAAAGCCGTGTCTGCCGCTTGCCGGCCTATCGGGGTTTCGGCTTCGACCGCTTTTCGAACCGTCTTCCGTTTCTTGGGGTAACCAGGGGCGGAAGGCGGTTTTTTGTTGCCCGGGCCCGCATTCCCAACGGGAGGGCAACGAGATGGCGGCGCGCTGTGAACGGGTCGGTTGTGGCGCGGAAACGGTTGCCAGGCGGGCACGGCGCGGGGTTTTCGCCGCTCCTATACTGCGGCGTCGGGCAATAGGGCCCGAACGGACGCGATAGGAGCGCAACATGAACGAGAAGCATATCAAGGGCGTACAACGTGCCTCGGCGGCGGTGGCGATAGCGGCGACGCTGGCCATAACGGGCGGCGCGCTTGCCGGCTGCAGCGGCAACTCGAACGACGACAACGGCCAGGTGGTGGAGGAGTCCGCCGTGGTCGAGCAGGGCGACGCCGGCGCGGCGAGCGCGGACCCCGTGATGGTCACCAAGGTGATCCAAGAAGTGACCGGCGCATATGTGGGCCAGACCGATGATGGCGCGACGGTGTATTACGCGCTCACCGACGACGGGACCCAGCGCATCCTGGCGGTGCGGGCCGCCGATGGCACTTACGAGTCGTGGGTGGGCAATGCCACCTCCAACGGCGAGGAGGTCACCATCACTGACGCGCCTTCCGGCAACACTATCTCCTTCCGCTTCACCCCGCAGGAAGGCGATTCTGCCCTGATCGATCTGGGCGACAGGGGCCAGGCTGTAGTTGCGCAATGCCCGCTTGAGGTCGTCACGGACGTGGTGGAGGTTTCCGAAGGCTAGGGCGACCGCGCCCCTTGCAGCTTAGGCATGTCGTGTTGGGGGAGGGTCCTTGGCTTGCCCGGCGGGTCAACGGTTACAATATGGCTGACATAACCGCAACGCTGCGCGCCCGTTCGGCCCGCAGCTTGATGCCAAGGGGTTCTCATGGGCAAGCTTGCCAAGCCGGCGAACCGGCTGTTGTTCGCGCTGTGCGTGCTGATCACGGGCGCCATCGCCGGCGCGTTCGTGTGGGCGTTCTTCTTCTGCATGGATATCGGCCTGGGGCTTTTGTGGGAGAAGCTGCCGCAGATGCTCGGGGCCGCGGTGGGGCAGGAGGTGCCGGCGCTTGCGTCGGGGCCGTTCGGGTTCGCCGCATGGCCGCTGATCGTGTGCCTGATCGGCGGCCTTGCCATCGGGCTGTACGACAAACATGTCGGTTTCGCGCCCGAGGAGCTGAACGTGGTCATGGGCAAGGTGAAAGGCGAAGGGCGCTACCCTTACGATCACCTTGGCAAGCGTTCGCTTTCGGCGCTGCTGCCGCTGCTGTTCGGCGGCAGCGTGGGTCCCGAGGCGGGCCTGACGGGCGTGATCGCCGGTTTGTGCACGTGGGTGGGCGACCGCATGCGCCGCTTCGGCGCCGACTTCCGCGCCATGACCGTGGCCGGCACGCAGGCGGCGCTGACGGCCCTGTTCACCGCCCCGCTCTACGGTTTCGCCGCGCCTCTTGCGGGCACCGCCGACGGGCGCGGGCTGGAAGGCGAGGTGGACATCAAGCTGCCGCGCGCCGGAAAGGCGGCGGTGTGCCTGTGCGCCGTGGTGGGCGCCCTCGGCGCGTTCTTCGGGCTTGCCGAGCTGATTGGCGGCGGGGGCGGTCTGCCGCGTTTCACGGCGGCCAACGTGGGGCCGCGCGAGCTTGCGTGGCTGGTGCCGCTGGCGCTTGCGGGCACGGCGTGCGGCTGGGCCTACCATGCCTCGGGCGCCGCTACCGGCGCGCTGGTGCGCCGCATGGGTGACAAGCCAGTTGCCAAGGCGCTGCTGGCCGGCTTGGCCTTGGCGCTTTGCGGCATGGCGCTTCCCTATACCATGTTCGCCGGCGAAACGCAGCCCACCCTGCTCATGGCGCGCTGGACCGCCATCCCGGCGGGCGCGTTGGTGGCGACGGGCTTCGTGAAGGCGGCACTCACCCCCGCGTGCATCAACCTTGGCTGGCGTGGCGGCCACTTCTTCCCGGTCATCTTCTCGGGCATCGCGCTTGGCTACGGCTTTGCCCAGATCAGCGGCGCCGATGCGGTCTTTTGCGTTGCCGCGTGCACCTCGGCGCTTATGGGCGCGGTCATGCGCCAGCCGCTCATGGCGGCGCTTCTGCTGGTCATGTGCTTCCCGCTCAAGGGTGTGATCGTGATGTTGGCTGCGGCCGCCATCGGCGCGGCCATCCCCCTGCCGAGGGTGTTGAGCCCGCAAAAGGCCGAAGACGCGCTCGGCTCGGCAACGTCGGATAAGGAAGGGGTGCGCCATGCGTAGGCTGCGCATGCTCGTGGAGATCGAGCGTCAGGCGGGCTTTGGCCCCATCACCTGTCTGTTCGTCGTCGTGTTCCTGCTGTGCTCGCTGGCGGTGTGGCTTGCCGACCCGGTGGCGAACACGTTCGGCGACGGCATGTGGTTCAGCTTCCAGGCCGTTTCCACCATCGGCTTCGGCGACGTGACGGCGGCGGGGCCGGTGGCGCGCATCGCCACCGTGCTGCTCAGCGTGGTGAGCATCTTCTACATCGCTCTTATCACCGGTGTGGTGGTCAGCTATTGCAACGCCATGCTGCGGCAGCGCCAGGAGGGCACGTTGGCGCATTTTGCCGAGAACCTGGAGCGGCTCGACGAGATGACGCCCGAAGAGTTGGCCGTGTTCTGCGAACGCGTGAAGGAGTACCGTCGCGGGAGGTAGCGCTCGGCGGTCCGGCTTTGGTCGGTTGTGTAGCGCCGCGATTGCGAGATGTGCGATCGGGGCTGTGCGTCGTTTTGGCGCCGCTCCCTGCCCGCACCGCCGATATGCAATCGGAAAAACGCCGCTTGCCGGCGTTTCCCTCTATAAGAAGGAGGCCCCATGGGCTCGAACGAGAACGTGAACGCGTGGCTTGACGCCGCGCCCAATCAGGTGCGCGAAACCACGCAGGAGTTGTTGTCGCAGGTGGAGGCCATGCGAGATGCGCAGACCATATACCCTCCGCAAGACGATATCCTCAACGCGCTCGCGTTCACTGCGCCTGCCGACGTGCGGGTGGTCATCTTGGGTCAGGACCCGTATCACGGGCCGGGGCAGGCCATGGGGCTGTCGTTTTCCGTGCCTGCCGGCTGCAAGCTGCCCCCCAGCCTTCGCAACATGTACAAGGAAATGGCCGCCGACCTGGGGTGTCCCATTCCCGAGAGCGGGGATTTGACCTCGTGGGCCGCGCAGGGCGTGCTGCTGCTCAACACCACGCTCACGGTGCGCGAGCACGCGGCGGCGTCGCACGCCAAGCTTGGCTGGCGGGTGCTCACCGACCATGTGGTGCGCTGCTGCTTGGAGGTGCCGCAACCGGTGGTGTTCCTGACCTGGGGCAAGCACGCCATCGAGTTGGTGGACGGGGCATGGAAAGCCGTGGAGGCGGGCCCTGCGGCGGCATCGCTTGCCAACAAGCATGTGCTCAGGAGCACGCACCCTTCGCCGCTTTCGGCAAACCGCGCTACGGCTACACTGCCCGCGTTCATGGGGTCGCATCCGTATTCCCAGGTCAACAGCATATTGAAGGAAGATGGCGAACAGCCCATCGACTGGCAGAGCGTGCTTGCGGGGTAGGGCGGCGCCTTTTACGGCTTCGTGATTTGGCCATGTCCTCCGGCGGCATCGCATGTAAAAGCAAGTCGCGCCCGGAACCTCTGTTCCGGGCGCGACTCGTCGGATAAAAGCTTGCGTGCGCCAGCGGCCTATTCGCAGAAGCGCCCGGCTGCGGACAGGAGCGCCTGCATATCAATCGGTTTCGCCAGGTGCGCGTCCATCCCGGCGGCCTTCGATTTCTTACGGTCCTCGTCGAAGGCGTTGGCCGTCATGGCGATGATGGGCACGGTGGATGCGTCGGGGTGGTCGAGCGCGCGTATGGCGCGGGTGGCCTCGTAGCCGTCCATGACGGGCATCATCAGGTCCATCAAGATCAGCGAGATCGCGCCCGGCTTCGAGCTTGCGAACATCTGGACCGCTTCCTTGCCGTTCCATGCTTTGACCACGGCGGCGCCGGCGTGGTCCAGGTAGAACTCGGCGATCTCCATGTTCAGGTCGTTATCCTCGACCAGCAGCACGCGCTTGCCGGAAAGGGAACCCTTGGCTTGCGGGGCGGCCTGCGCGCGTTCGGGACGCGCCGTTGCGTTGTCGTTTATCTTGAACGGCAGCGTGAAGGTTATCTCCGTCCCAACGTCGGGCGTGCTTTGCACGCTGATGGTGCCGCCCATGGCGTCGATGAGCGTTTTCACGATGGACATGCCCAGGCCGGTGCCCTGGTAGCGGGTGCGCGCGCCGTTTTGCTCTTGCGTGAACGGCTTGAACAGGTGCTCGGACACGAACTCCTCGCTCATACCGATGCCGGTGTCGGCGATCTTGAATTCGAACAGCGCCGTATCGCCGTTGCATGAAAGCTCGGTGATGTACGTGCCCACCCTCCCGCCGGGCTTGTTGTACTTGATGGCGTTGCTGAACAGGTTGAGCATTATCTGACGCAGCCGCAGGTCGCTGCCGATGAGCTGGGTATGCTGCACGTCCTTGCGGTAACGCTCGTGGGAGATGTCGCTTTCCAGCATCTGGGCGGCAACGAGCGATTCCACGTCATCGGCCAATTCCAGAAGGTCGAACTCGTCCTGCTCGAGTACCGCCTGCCCGGAGCTGAGCTTGTTCATGTCGAGCACGTCGTTGACCAGGTTGAGCAGGTGGTTCGCCGATATCTGGATCTTGTCCAGGCATTGGCGGGTTTTCACGGGGTCCTGCTCGCTTGCTCCGATGATGTTGAGCATGCCCAAAATCCCGTTGATGGGCGTGCGGAAGTCGTGGCTCATGCGGTTCATGAACTCGGTTTTCGCCTTGCTTTCGGAATCGGCGGTCTGCAATGCCTGCTCAAGGCGACGTTTCTCCGCTTGTTCCTGTTCGTGGAACGCCGAGGTGTTCTTGATTAGCACGATGCCGCGCACGACAGGAAGCTCATCTTGGGTGTCGATGCGGTATTGCGAATCTTGCGACATGAGCACGACCTTTTGCAACCATTGCAGGTTGTCGTCCGATCCGGTCTCGCAGAACTCGATGGTTACCTCGTTCGCGCCGCCTTTGAAACGCGCAAGCAGCTTCTCCGAGGAATCTGCGAGCCGGTAGCTTTCCAACGTGCCTTCGGTGATGGATCCGGAATGCCTGCGGCAAAAGGCCGTGTAAGAGCAGGGCAGCTGCATGTCAGGTTCGGCGAAGCCCCCGTCGGGCGCGAAGAACACCTGCTCAAGGCGGTCGTTGGTCAGGTCGACCGAATATGCCTCCTGCGCAGATTCGAGCAGGGCATCTACGTAACCGCCGCTGTTCTCGAGGATGGATTGCCTGAGCTGGTCGTAGTAGCGGGAGAGCTGCTGCTTCTCGCTTGCCGATCCGTCGGAGAACGGCTCGAGGGCGACCACGAAGTGATGGAGCGCCCCTTCCTCGTTATCGTCTAGGTGCAGCACGGTGACGCGGCCGCGCCATGCCGGGCTTTGCAAGATCAGCTCGAGGGGGCCGCTTTGCGGCGTGAGGCGCTTGCGCAGCGCTTCCAGCTGCAATGCACGTCGCACCGCGGGACGTTGTTCGCTGTCGGCAAGCGTGCTTGCGAATTGCTCGACGGCGCCCGAGTAGTTGCCGCTGTCGGCGAGGAACATGCTCGAGGATGCGCGCAGGATACGATACTGATCGAGCTTCGCGTCGCAGTATATGCAGTTGGAGAAATGGAAGCCAAGGCTGGAAACCTGCTTGAGGATGCGTTCGTTTTGCCGCTGACGCGCCGCCGCCTCGGCGATCTTCGCGTTGTTCTTGTCTATGTACATGTTCTTGTCCGCTTGGCGGAACAGCTCGCGCATGGTGGGGGATTCGAATTCGCTGGACAGCGCGTAGCCCGCGGCGTAGCTGACGGGCATATCGGGATGGGCCTGGGAATACTCGTCGGCGTTTCGTTTGAGCTGGTCGAGCAGCGCCGCGGCCTGTTCGGCGTCGGCGTTGCGCAGCACCGCCAGGAACTCGTCGCCGCCATAGCGGCCGGTGAAGCACAGGGGGCTTTGCGTCTTCGCCAGCTGCTGTGCGAAGGCGCGAATGTATTCGTCGCCTTTCTCGTGCCCGAGGTTGTTGTTGATAGTGCGCAGGTTGTTCAGGTCGAACACGAACACGGCCAAGGGGCTTTCGGGGCCGATGGGCTCGGGTTGCGACAAGACCTCTTCACATTTGTTCTTGTTGGGAAGGCCCGTCGCCTCGTCAAGGTACACCTTGCGCTGCAGCTGCCTGTTCAGGGCTGCGGTGCGCAGCGCGCGGACGATTTCGATGGCGAACAACGCCAGCAGGCCTACGATGTTGGCTACGACGATGTTCTCCAGACGGTCGAGCGCGGTGGCCTTCTGCTGCGAGTAGTCCTCCGCCAGCTTGGTGGCTTGGTCGCAGATCTGGAAGAAATCCTCGCTTTTCGCGATGATATCGGTGTTCTGGTAGCCGGTTTCGCGCACTTGCGCGATCTCGTCGCGCAAGTCGTAGAAGTACTCGGAGAGCTCGGTCATCTTCGCCTGATAGGCATCGTCGTCAAGACGCACCAAATCAAGGTCATCGCTTCCGTAGCGCAGGCCGTCGATGTAGGAATCCACCGCCTCGATCAGCTTATCCTGCGCAAGCCCCGCGTCCTCCATCTTCACGATGCGCTGCGTGGTGCCGCGCACCAATCCGGCATAGTTCACCACGCGCGCGGTGCCTTGGATGTCGGCAACCAGCGACATGATGTCGAAGAACAGGAAGATAAGCACAACGGTGAGCGCCGTCATGAGGACGCGCGAGATTCGGCTGCCTTTGCTGGTGGTACGCGTGTCCATCTAAAACCTTTGCGATATGGGGAATCTGATATGGATCAACAGCGATTCTATCATGGGGGGCTTCGGCCGAGGTGCTGCGAAAGTGTATGAAAGTCGGGGCGGTGTCATTTTTTGAATCCGCAGCGTTTCCCGCATAATCGTGCGTCAAATCGAATCGGGCCCCGAAGCAATCGTTCGGGGCCCGATGTATCGGCTTGGCTTGCGAGCGCTGGCGGCTTACTCGCCCCAGACGCGCTCGGCGACCCGTCGCACCAGGGCGATCTTGGCCCACTGGTCATCCTCGGTGAGCACGTTGCCCTCCTCGGTGGAGGAGAATCCGCACTGCGTGGACAGGCGCAGCTGCTCGAGCGGAACGTACTGCGCTGCCTCGTGGATGCGCGCGATCACATCGTCTTCGTTCTCAAGCTCGGGGAACTTGGACGTGACCAGGCCCAATACCACCTTCTGGTCGCGGATATGCGCCAGCGGGGCGAAATCGCCGGAGCGGTCGGAATCGTACTCCAGGAAGAAGCCGTCGTAGTTCGCCCCGCCGAAGAGCACCTCGGCCACCGGCTCGTAGCCGCCGGAGGAGAACCACGTGGAGCGGAAGTTGCCGCGGCAGATGTGCGTGGTGATGGTCATGTCGGCGGGCTTGGCCTCAAGGATGCGGTTGATCACGTCCACGTAGTCCTTCGCCACCTGGTCGACGTCGATTCCCTCGGCGGCATACGCCTCGCGCTTGGCCGGGTCGCAGAACTCGCCCCAGCTGGTGTCATCGAACTGAAGATAGCGGCAGCCCAGGTCGTAGAAGGCGCGCACGGCATCGCGGTACACCTCCACGATGTCGTCGAAGAGCACCGATTCGTCGGCATAGCGCTCGATGGGGCGGTACGTGGCTTTGCCGCGCACGCAGGGGATCAGGTGCAGCATGGAAGGCGCGGGGATTGTCAGCTTCGCCGGATAGTCGCCGGCGATGTCGCGCAGCTTGGCGAAATGGGCCAGGAACGGGTGGTCGCCGAAGGCGATCTTGTCGCGGAACACCAGCTGGGCGCCCTTGGGCTTGGGGCCCTTGAACTCCACCGACCACGTTTCGGCGTCGACGTGCTCGACGTTCTGCAGGCCTTCCAGGAAGTCGAGGTGCCACATGGCGCGGCGGAACTCGCCGTCGGTGACGGCCTTCAGGCCCGCCTGCTTCTCCTTCTCCACCAGGTCTGCGATGGCGGAGTCCTCGGCAGCGGTCAGCTGCTCGCGGGTGATGGTTCCGGCGGCGAAATCGGCGCGTGCCTGCTTGAGGGCCTCGGGGCGCAGGAAGCTGCCGACGATGTCATATGCGTAGGGAGGGTTGGTGATGGCCATGGGTGGCGTCCTTTCATCGCTTGTGTTGCGAGGGAAAGGATGCCACAGGCCTGCGTGATAGAAAACTATCGGTTTGGTAGGGATATGCATAGCCAAAAGGAATGGAAGCGTGGTTGGGCTGCGCGGGCGGCGCGCGGTGTCGGGTGCCGGCGGGCGAGGCGCCTCGGCCTGGCCTCGTCTTCCGTTTGCGCCGTTCGCGCCGCGCGTCGAAGGGCTCGCGCGAGGGCGAGCTACCTTATTCGCCGGCTTCGCGTTGGTATTCGTTCACGTATTCCTGCAGCAGCTGCAGGTAGCGCTCGGCCACTGAGGACAGCGGGCGGTCGGCGCGTTTGACGTATCCCAACTCCATATGCTCGGGGCTTTCGAGCGGGATGGACACGATCTGGCTGCCGTTGAGGTCCTCGGAGAGGATGCCGCTCGAGATGGTGTAGCCGTCAAGGCCGATGATCAGGTTGAATAGCGTCGCGCGGTCGGTCACCACGATGCTCTTGTCCACCGCCTCGGCGATGTGCAGTTCCTCGGCGTAGTACAGCGAGTTGCGGATGCCCTGGTCGTAGCTCAGGCGCGGGTAGGGCGCCAGGTCGGCAAGGGTTGCGCGCTCAAGGCGCGCCAGCGGGCTGTTGCGGCTGACGAACACGTGCGGTTTCGCACGGAACAGCGGCACGAAGTGCAGGTCGGCCGACTTCACCACGTTTGAGATGACGCTTTCGTTGAAGTCGCAGTGGTACAGCACGCCCAGCTCGCTGCGTTGCACCCGCACGTCGTCGATGATGCCGGCGGTGGACGTCTCGCGCAGCGAGAACTCGTAGCGGTTGCGGTCGTATTCGCGCACGAGCGAGACGAACGCGTTCACCACGAAGGCGTAATGCTGGGTGGAGATGCCGAACACGCGGCGGATGCGGTCGGTGCCCTTGTATTCGCTCTCTAGAAGATCGGCCTGTTCGATGACCTGGCGGGCGCGCGAAAGGAAGCGCATGCCCTCCTCGGTGGGGACGACGCCGGTCCGAGAGCGCGTGAAGATGGTGATGTCCATCTCGCGTTCGAGTTCCGAGACCGCCTTAGAAAGGCTGGGTTGCGCGACGAAGAGCTTGTCCGCCGCCGCGGTGAGCGACCCGGATTCGGCGACCTGGATGACGTATCTGAGCTGTTGAAGTTTCATGGGCCGTATTCTAGCAGGAAGGGAAGGGACCCGGTAGGATATCGCCGGATCGATACGCGTGGCGGACGCGCCGCGGCGGTGTTGCGCGGGGGTCGGCTGCGGCGCTGCGGACGGGGCATCGCCGGTGCGTTGCGAGCGGGTGTTCGCTGTCGTGCCGTGGCGGGCTTGCAGGTGTGCCGCGAGCGGCTTCGCGGCCGTTTCCCTATACGGTTGGTATGCGGAAATTGCGCGACGCTTGCGGGTTCGGCGCGCGATACGCGTATCATGGAAGCGTTTTTCAGGCACTATCGCGGCCCTGCGTCGCCGCATCGGGAAAGGAAGCGAAATGACTCGCATCGGCATTTTGGGATACGGAAACCTTGGACGTGGCGTTGAGCTGGCCATTCGCCAGAACGACGACATGGAGCTCGCAGCGGTGTACACGCGCCGCGACCCTGCAAGCGTGAGCATCGCCACCGAGGGCGTGCCCGTCCGTTCCGTGGCCGACCTTGAGACCGGCAACGAGGACATCGACGTGCTCATCCTGTGCGGCGGCAGCGCCACCGACCTGCCCGAGCAGACGCCGAAGTACGCCGCGCTGTACAACGTGGTGGACTCGTTCGACACGCATGCCAACATCCCCGCGCATTTCGCGAACGTGGACGCGGCGGCCTGCAACGCCGGTACCTGCGCGCTCATCTCCTGCGGCTGGGACCCGGGCCTGTTCTCGCTGAACCGCCTGTACGCCAACTGCATCCTGCCGCAGGGCGCGGACTACACGTTCTGGGGCCGCGGCGTGTCCCAGGGGCACTCCGACGCGCTGCGCCGCATCCCCGGCGTGGCCGATGCGCGCCAGTACACCATCCCCGTGCCCGCCGCGCTCGATGCGGTGCGCGCCGGCGGCAACCCGCAGCTGACCACGCGTCAGAAGCACACGCGCGAGTGCTGGGTGGTGCTTGAGGAGGGCGCCGACGCCCAGGCGGTGGAGAAGCAGATCGTCGAGATGCCGAACTACTTCGACGAGTACGACGTCACGGTGAACTTCATCAGCCAGGAAGAGCTCGACCGCGACCACGCGGGGCTGCCGCACGGCGGCTTCGTCATCCGCACGGGCACCACGGCCGGCGGCAACGATTGCCGTATCGAGTACTCGCTCGACCTGGGCTCCAACCCTGAGTTCACCGCCTGCGTGCTGGTGTCCTACGCCCGCGCCGTCGCGCGTCTGGCGTCCGAGGGCGCAACCGGCTGCAAGACCGTGTTCGACATCGCACCCGCCTACCTCTCGCCTGTAAGCGGCGAGGAGCTGCGCGCCCACATGCTGTAAGGGCGCGGTTCCTAGAACTAAGTCAGCGCGCGGGCGGGGGTTTGCCCCGGCTTCGGCGATCGGGGGTCTTCCTTCAGCGATGTTTGCGGCCGTCCCGTTTCCGGGGCGGCCGTTTCGTTTTGCCTCGAAGCTGCTTCTTTTCCGAATCACGGGCTTTTGCGCTGGATGCGTCGGCATGCTGCCGCAAGGCGCTCATGGCGCATGTAGGCGGGGGCGTTGCCGAACGGGCGGCGCTCCCGCTTTGCGTTTGGGGCCGCCATGGGCGTGCCTGAAAATGTCACGTACGTGTAAATTACTCCATACCTTCTTCAAAAAGACGCGCCAGGGTGCTATTTTTTTGCAGTTTCCGTCCTTTGGAAGGGGGATGTGCATGGTAGATGAGAAGCCGGAGGCGGTAGAGCAGGCTCAGGAGAAGGATTGCTCGGCCGCTGCTTCGGAGGAAACCTCCGGTAATGCAAAGTCGCTCGGCGTTTTCTCGTTCGAGGGCGACATGTCGCTGGCGCAGGCCATTCCGCTGGGCCTGCAGCACGTACTGGCGATGTTCGTGGGCAACTTGACGCCGCTTTTGATCGTCACGGGCGCGTGCGGCCTTGCGGGCGCGGAGTTCGCGGACGTGCAGCTGGCGCTGCTGCAAAACGCCATGTGGATCGCTGGCGTGGTGACTTTGGTCCAGCTGTTCGGCGTCGGCCCCATCGGCGGCAGGGTGCCCATCATCATGGGCACGTCCTCAGGCTTCATCGGCGTGTTCAACTCCGTGGCGGCATCCATGGGCGGCGGCCTGTTGGCCTACGGCGCCATCATGGGCGCTTCCATCATCGGCGGCCTGTTCGAGGGCGTGCTTGGCTTTTTCCTCAAGCCTCTGCGCCGGTTCTTCCCGGCCGTGGTCACGGGCACGGTGGTGCTCTCCATCGGCTTGAGCCTGATCAGCGTCGGCGTGAACACCTTCGGCGGCGGCGCCAGCGCCAAGGACTTCGGCTCGTTTGAGAACCTGTGCCTGGCGCTTGTCGTGCTGGTGGTCATTTTGGCGGTCAAGCACGCGACCACCGGGTTTTTGAGCGCATCATCCATTTTGGTCGGCATCATCGTCGGCTATATCGCGGCGGGCATCATGGGCATGGTCCTGCCCACCACCGGTGTCGACGCGAACGGCGTCGAATATACGAAGGCATGGGTTTTGAACTGGGATAAGGTTGCCGCAGCGGCATGGTTCGCCGTGCCAAACCCGTTGCCCGTGGCGCCTGTGTTCGACATGCGCGCCATCGCCCCCGTGCTCGTGATGTTCGTGGTCACCGCCGTCGAGACCGTCGGCGACATCTCCGGCGTCACGCAGGGCGGCATGAACCGCGAGGCCACCGACAAGGAGCTTTCCGGCGGCGTGATCTGCGACGGCTTGGGCTCCACCGCGGCGGCCCTGTTCGGCGTGTTGCCGAACACCTCGTTCAGCCAGAACGTCGGCCTGGTCACCATGACGAAGATGGTCAACCGCAAGGCCCTGGCCTGCGGCGCGGTGTTCCTGATCTTGTGCGGTTTGTGCCCGAAGCTGGGCGCGGTGGTCTCCATCATGCCGCAGTCCGTTCTGGGCGGCGCGGCCGTCATCATGTTCGCCTCCATCGTGGTCAGCGGCATCCAGCTCATCACGCGCGAGCCTTTGACCCCGCGCAATCTGAGCATCGTGTCGGTGGCCTTGGGCCTGGGCTACGGCATCGGCGCCAACCCGGCGGTTTTGGCAGGCGCTCCCCAGATGGTTAGCCTGATCTTCGGCGGCTCTGGCATCGTTGCCGCGGCGGCCATGGCCATCATCTTGAACATCGTGCTCCCCAAGGATAAGGAAATTACCCAAAGCGACGCAGACGTATAGCCTTTCGCGACGCATATATGATGAGAATGCCCGGTAGGTCTATGTGACCTGCCGGGCATTTTTGGCTTTCAGGGGCTTTTACGGTGAGGCAAACCCGCACTCATATGCGCCTGCAGCACCTCCAGGTCCTGCACGGTGTCCACGTCGAACAGCTCCCATTTGCTAGCGGCTTCAACGCAACGCACGCGCTGCGCATGCGCTTTCGCCACGAAGCCGCCGCCCTTGCCGGGTGGGAGCGCGCGCAGCTCGTCGAAGGCCCAGGCGGGGAACAGCACCGGTGCGCCCGGTGTGCCCTGGAAGCTGACGCGCCAGATGAGCTCGGGGTGCGCTTCGGCGCCGCGAAGCAGGGCGGCAAGGGTGTTCGCGCTGATGAGCGGCTGGTCTGCCTGGATGAACGTGACCGTATCGCATCCGTCCATGGCCTGCATCCCCAGGCGCACGGTGTCGCTTCTGAGCGGTTCGTCGTGCAAGATGGAAGCCGCCCCTAAGCTGCGGCACAGCGCCGCCACGTCCTCATGGCGCGTGACTGCCACACGCTTCGCGAACAGCCCGTCGGTGGCGCGGATCGCGTGGGCGATGAGCGGAGCTCCGTCAAGGTCCGCCATGAGCTTGTTCGACCCGAAGCGCGTGCCCAGGCCCGATGCCATGATGATGCAGCCGTGTACGGCGTTCGGGGTTTCAATGGGGCTGGTCATGGTCGGTTCGCCTTTGCAGATTCGATGGTCGGTCGGTCGGGTTCGGTGTGCGGGGCTTTCGAAGGATTCCCTGGCCACAGTATAATATGTACGTTTCTATAAACCTCAAGCTACGGGGTGTGCATCATTATTACCTTTCAGAAATATGAGCGCCCGCAAAGCCTGCAAGAGGCTTGGGAGCTGAACCAGAAGAAGCGCAATCGCGTGGTGGCGGGCATGATGTGGCTGAAGATGGGCAACCATTCGTTCGGCACCGCCATCGACCTGTGCGATCTGGGCTTGGGCACCATCGAGGAGACCGACGAGGAGTTCCGCATCGGCGCCATGGTCACCCTGCGCCAGATGGAAACCCACGCCGGTCTTGACGCCTATTCCTGCGGCGCCATCAAGGCGGCGTTCCAGGATATCGTGGGCGTGCAGTTCCGCAACGGCGCCACGCTCGGCGGAAGCCTATGGCGTCGCATGGGCTTCTCCGACATCGTTACGGCGTTTCTTGCCATGGACAGCTACGTCGAGCTGCACGAAGGCGGCATCGTGCCCCTGGAGCGGTTCGTGAACATGCCCTACGACAAGGACATCCTCGTGCGCCTGATTGTCAAGAAGCGCCCCGGCGCCTTTGCGTGCCAGGCCGTGCGCAAGCAGCGCACCGATCTTCCCACGCTCAACTGCATGGCGGCGAAGATGGGCGACGAATACCGCGTGACGGTGGGCGCGCGTCCGGGTCGTGCTGTGCTTTTGCGCGATGACCGGGGCATCCTTGCCGACGGCATCAACGAGGCAAGCGCCGCGGCCTTCGCCGAGCACGTCGCGGGAAGCATCCGCGTTTCCGGGAACATGTGGGGCAGCGCCGAGTACCGCCGCGCGCTCGCGCCCGTTCTCGTGCGTCGCGCCCTGCTGGCGTTAGGGGAGGTTCGCTAGATGGAAGTCAAGATCAAGCTGAACGGCAAAACGGTGGCAGACGACATCCCCGCCGACATGCTGCTCATCGATTTCGTGCGCGCCCACGGGTGCAAAAGCGTCAAGCGCGGCTGCGAGACGTCCGCGTGCGGCCTGTGCACGGTGATGCTCGACGACGTGCCCGTGCTGTCCTGCTCCACGCTGGCCGCTCGCGCCAACGGCCGCAGCGTTTGCACGCTGGAAGGCCTGCAGGACGAGGCGTCGGAGTTCGTGGGCTTCATCGCCGACCAGGGCGCCGAGCAATGCGGTTTCTGCAACCCCGGCTTCGTGATGAACACCATCGCGCTGCTGCGCGAGAATCCCGATCCCACCGACGATGAGATCCTGGCGTATCTGAGCGGTAACCTGTGCCGTTGCTCGGGTTACGTGGGGCAGCTGCGCGGCATCCGCGCCTTCCTGGACGAAAAGCATGGCAAGGAGGTCGAGCGTGGATAGGCCCGAATATCGTTCCGTGGGCAAATCGGTCCGCAAGAAGGACTCGATGCAGCTTCTGCTGGGCAAACCCGTCTATACCGAGGACATCGCACCCGATGCGCTGGTGGTCAAGCTTCTGCGAAGCCCCCACGCCAACGCCATGGTGAAGACCATCGACACGTCGAAGGCCAAGAAGGTTCCTGGCGTGGTTGACGTGTACACCTGGGAGGATGTGCCCGACCAGCGTTTCTCCAACGCCGGGCAGACCTACCCCGAAACCAGCCCCTACGATCGCCTGATCATCGATCGGCACGTGCGCTTCGTGGGCGATGTGGTGGCCATCGTGGCGGCCGAGAACGAGAAGGCGGCGCAAACCGCCCTTTCGCGCATCAAGGTGGAGTACGACGTGCTGGAACCCGTCCTGGATTTCCGCACCGCGAAGGACAACCCCGTGCTGGTGCACCCCGAGGACAACTGGCATATGCTGTGCGACCTGGGCGGCGACAACACGCGCAACTTGGTGGGCACCACCTCCGACGCCGGCGGCGACATCGAGGCGGTGCTGGCCGATTGCGACGTGGTACTGGAGCGCACCTACCATACGAAGGCGTACAACCAGGCCATGATGGAGACGTTCCGCACGTTCACCCAGCTGGACCGCTATGGCAGGCTGCACGTAATCTCGTCCACGCAGATCGTCTACCACGTCCGCCGCATCCTATCGCACGCGCTCGGCATCCCGAAAAGCCGCATCCGCGTGGAGAAGCCGCGCATCGGCGGCGGCTTCGGCGCGAAGCAGACCGCGGTGTGCGAGGTGTACCCCGCGTTCGTCACCATGAAGACGGGGCGTCCGGCCCTGTGCGTGTTCTCGCGCAAGGAATCGCAAACCTGCGGGTCACCGCGCCATGAGATGGAGGTCAAGGTCCGCCTGGGTGCGAATAACGACGGCCGCATCCGCGCGCTTGGGGTGACCACGCTGTCGAACTCGGGTGCCTACGGCGAGCACGGTTGGGCCACGGTCGGCCTGACCGGCCACAAGTCCATCCCGCTGTACACCGGCTCGCTCGAAGCGTTCAAGTTCGACGCCAACGTGGTGTACACGAACATGCAGCCGTCGGGCGCGTACCGCGGCTTCGGCGCCACGCAGGGCCAGTTCGCCGTGGAAACCGCCGTCAACGAGCTGGCGGCGAAGCTGGGCCGCGACCCGGTGGAGCTGCGTGAGCAGAACATGGTGCGCGAAGGCATGTCCATGCCCGCCTACTTCGGCGAGGTGGCCAACGCCTGCGCCCTGGACCGTTGCATGCAGCACTGCAGCGACATGTTCGGTTGGAAGGAGAAGTTCCCCGTACGCGATATGGGCAACGGCAAGGTGCGCGCCGCCGGCGTGGCCATGTCCATGCAGGGTTCGGGCATCTCCGGCATCGACGTGGGCTCGGTCACCGTCAAGCTCAACGACGACGGGGGATACATGCTGCTCATCGCCGCGGCCGACATGGGCACGGGTTGCGACACCATCCTGGCTCAAATGGTCGCCGAGCACATGGAATGCCCGCTGGAAGCCGTGAGCGTGTTCGGCGCCGACACCGATGCGTCCCCGTACGATTCCGGTTCGTATGCGTCTTCCACCACCTATGTCACCGGCATGGCCGTGGAGAAGGCGTGCACGCAGCTCAAGGAGCGCCTGTGCGCCATCGCCGCCGAGGCGCTCGGCTGCGATGCGGCCGAGCTGAGCTTCGAAGGCGGATGCGTGCGCCACGAAGCAACGGGACGCACGGTCTCGCTGCCTGAGATCGCCGCGAAAAGCCAGTGCAACTGCCGCCTTGCCCCGGAGGCCACCGCGCAGCATTCCTCGCCGGTGTCCCCGCCGCCGTACATGGTGGGCATGGTGGAGATCGAGCTTGACCGCGAGACCGGCGTGGTGGAAGTGCTCGACTACGCCGCCGTGGTCGATTGCGGCATCCCCATCAACCCGGCGCTCGCACGCATCCAGGTGGAAGGCGGCATCGTGCAGGGCATCGGGCATACGCTCATGGAGGACGTCACGCGTACGCCCAAGGGCGCCATCCGCGAATCGAGCCTGTTCACGTACCGGTTGCCCACCCGTCTGGACACGGGCCGCATCAACGTGGAGTTCGAGCATTCCTACGAGCCCACCGGTCCGTTCGGCGCGAAATCCATCGGCGAGATCGTCATCAACACGCCGGGCCCTGCGTTGGCGCAGGCCATCTACCGGGCAACGGGCGTGTGGCATCGCGAGCTGCCCATCCTTCCCGAGCACATCCTTCTGGCGAAACCGGAGGAGCGGGAATCTTAAGCAGCTTGCTACATATCCAGCGTGGGCTTACGGCCATCATCGGCGGTGGCGGTAAGTCCACGCTTTTGCGCGCCTTGGCCGAGGAGCTGTCGCGCGATGCGCGCGTGGTCGTGGCCACGAGCACGAAGATGTACGTGCCCGATTGGTGCCCCGTGGTGCTAAGCGCATCGCCCGATGATGCGCGGGCGGCGCTTTCGGAAGCTCCCATCGTGTGCGTAGGCTCTATCCATCCGCCCACGGGGAAGTTGGCCGAGCCGCGGGTGGCTTTCGCCGACCTGGTGCGCTTGGCGGACTACGTGTTGGTGGAGGCCGATGGGGCGAAGAAGCTCCCGCTGAAGGCGCATGCCGAGCACGAGCCGGTCATCCCCGCGTGCGCGGGGCGGACGGTGTGCGTGGTCGGGATCGACGGCATAGGGGCTCCCGTTTCGCAGACGTGCCATCGGCCGCAGCGCTTCGCGCAGCTGGCCGGCGTTTCCGTCGACGATGCGGTCACGCCCGAGGCGGTGGCGGCGGTGCTGCGCGCCGAGGCGCTTCATGACGTGGTTTTGATCAACAAGGTGGAAACCGCTGCCGATTGGCAGGCGGCGCGGCGCATCGCGGCGCTGTGCGAGACGCCGGTGGCGGCGGGAAGCCTTTGGAGGGACGATATTCGATGCTTGCGGTGATCCGCGGCGCCGGCGATATCGCCAGCGCCATCGCGCTGCGCCTTGTACGATGCGGCGCTTCCGTGCTTATGACCGAGATTGAGCAGCCTTTGACGGTGCGGCGCACCGTGGCCTTCAGCGAAGCTGTTCGTATGGGGAAAGCCCAGGTGGAAGGCGTGACGGCCGTGCGCGCCCGCGACGTTTCCCATGCCTTGGAGCTGCTTTCCGGCGAAGGCGTCGTCGCTGTTTTGGTGGACCCCGCGTGCGCATGCGTCAACGACGTGGTGCCCGACGCGGTGGTCGATGCCGTGTTGGCCAAGCGCAACTTAGGCACTTCCATGGATATGGCTCCCATCGTCGTCGGGGTCGGCCCGGGCTTCACGGTGGGCGTGGATTGTCATGCCGTGGTGGAGACTATGCGCGGGCACACCCTGGGTCGTGCGTATTACAAGGGCTCGGCGCTGCCGAACACCGCGGTGCCCGGGCTGGTGGGCGGTTTCGCCGGCGAACGCGTGCTGCGCGCTCCCTGCGATGGCATGTTCCGCGGCGTTGCGGCCATAGGCGATCATGTTGAGGAAGGCCAGGTTGTGGCGTATGCGGGGGATGCTCCCGTGGTTGCCACGCTCACGGGCGTTTTGCGCGGCCTGATAGCCGATGGAGTGCAGGTTCACCAGGGCTTGAAGTGCGGCGACGTGGATCCACGCGGCCAGAGCGGTTATTGCGGGCTGGTCTCGGATAAAGGCCTGGCGGTAGCGGGCGGCGTGCTGGAGGCCATCCTTCATTTGAGTGGAACGTTTTCGGCCCGATAGGGCGTGAGGTGGGAAGATGCGCAAGATCGCAGAGCATATCGCAGGCGCTTGCCGTGCGGGCGAGCCGTTGGTGCTGGTCGCGGTGGCGGAAAGCAAGGATTCAACGCCGCGCAAGGCAGGGACGCTCATGTTGGTATCTGCCGATGGGCTGGTGTGCGGCACCATCGGCGGAGGCGCCCTTGAGGCGCATGGCATAGCCTGCGCGCGCCGTTTGCTGGGGGGTAAGGCGCACCGCTTCGAGAGCATGGGACTTGAGGAGCGCCTGGGCATGGTCTGCGGCGGAAGCGCAAGCTTGCTGTACGTTCCGATATGCGGCGGCAGCGCAGTGTGGGCCCAGGTTGCCAGCGAGCTGTTGCGCTGCTCCGAGCAGCGCATTCCGGCGTATCTGGCGTTAAGCTGCTGCGATGACCTGTCGCGATCCGACGAAGGTGTCGCGTTGCTCGATGCCGACGGGGCCTTGCTTGCGGGCGACGACTCCGCGCCGGGCGATTGGGTTTGCGGCCAGAAGGGGCGCTGCATCGCGGAGGGTTGGCTTATGCTGCCCGTTCCCTTGCCGGTTCGCGCCGTGGTGTTCGGCGGCGGGCATGTGGGCGGCGCCACCGTTTCGGCCCTGTCGCGCGTGGGGTTCTCCTGCACGCTGTTCGACTGCCGGCCCGAGTTCGCGAACGCCGGCAAATCCCATGGCGCGCAGCAAGCTATCGTGGGGGATTACAACAACATCGCCGCGTCCCTGGCCCTTGACGAACGCGATTACGTTCTCATCATGACGCACAGCCATCAGCACGATTTCGCCGTGCTGGAGCAGGTGCTCTGCCAGCCGTTGGCATACGTGGGGTTCATGGGATCGCGGCGCAAGATAGCCACGGCGCGCGAGCGCATGCTGGAAGCGGGAATCCCCGAGTCGGCGCTTGATGCCGTGCACATGCCCATAGGGTTGGATATCAAAGCGGAAACGCCCGAGGAGATAGCCGTCAGCATAGCCGCCGAGTGCATCCTACACCGAGCCACGTGCTAAGCTGCGCCGCGGCTTCGGCGGCAAACGGCTGTTTTTCGCCGGGAAACGTGGTTGACGGAACGGTAACGGTTGGAAAAACTTTGGTCCGAAAACGCACCAAAAGGTATGCGGAATGAACAGGGTTTCGCTGGAAAATACGCGCCGAAACATAAGGATTATAGGATCGGGCAATCATTTTTAGCCATAGATTCACGGGATTCGATCGATAGAAGCTGGCAACGAATTTATCGAAAATCGATTGACAATGACAATCGCCGTCAAGTTTAATGCGCTCTGACGCAAGTCGTGGGAAAACGTATTTGCGCAACCTCATTGAAGGCTGTCAACAGAAAGGGTATTGCCATGGCGGATAACGTGGTAGTGGCAAGGAACACCGAGAACGCACCGAAGTGCCCGATGTGCTCTCAGACCGTCGCTTTCTCCCATTACAACAACCTCTCGGCCCAGCTGCCTGTCGATCCTAAGACCGGCGCAATCGTCGAGGGCGGTGTCAAGGAGCAGGCAGAGCAGTGCTTCCGCAACATCGCAGCCATCGTTGCGAGCATCGATCATGACCTGAACGACGTCGTTCGCGTCACCATCTTCGTCAAGGACATCATGGACATCGACGTTGTGGAGAGGGCCTACAAGTCCTTCTTCACCACCTACGTGCCCGCCCGCACCATCGTTGCCGTCAACGATCTGCCCATGGGCGCCCTGGTCCAGGTTGAGGCTCTGCTCACCAACGGCGAAGGCACCATCCCGAACGAGCCCCAGGCCGGCGACCTGGTCAAGTACGCCAACAACACCCACAACGCTCCGTTCGACGCGATGTCCACGCAGTCTGTGGCGTTCTCCCACTACAACAACATCACCGCTCAGCTGCCGATCGACCCGGTTTCCAACCAGATTGTCATGGGCGGCGTGCAGGAGCAGACCGCTCAGTGCCTGAAGAACATCAAGGCCGTCCTGACCGCCATGGATGTTCCGTTCGACGACATCGTCAAGGTCACCGTCTTCCTGAAGGACCTCGGCGACGTTGAGGCCATGAACGAGATCTACAAGCGCTTCTTCCCGGATTCGGGCATCGCCCGCGCCGTCAACTACCTGCCGGCCCGCACCGTGGTCGAGGTCGCCGACCTGCCGCAGCACGCGCTCGTGCAGATCGAGGCCGTGTGCTCTCACGGCGACGGCACCCCGCCGCAGGCCGTTGAGGCCCGTCATGGCCTGATCATCGAGGCCAACAACATCGCCAACGCTCCGAAGGACGAGCTGTCCTCCCAGACCGTGGCGTTCTCCCACTACAACAACATCTCCGCCCAGCTCGGCGTTGACCCGGCAACGGGCGCGCTGGTCGCCGGCGGCGTGAAGGCCGAGACCGAGCAGGCTCTGAAGAACATCAAGGCCATCATCGAGAGCGTTGACCATGTCCTGGAGGACTGCGTCAAGGTGAACATCTTCGTGAAGGACATGAACGACATGGACGCCGTCAACGAGGTGTACGCTCAGTTCTTCCCCGAGGGAACCCCCGCTCGTCGCGTGGTCGGCGTTGCGAACCTGCCCATGGGCGCCGCCATCCAGATCGACGCCATCTTCGGCAACTTCGAGGGCACCCCGCCGATTGCCTAGCGCATCATCCGCGGATCCTTGTCGATCATCGGGAAACCGATGGTTTTGGAAAGGGAACGGGTTTTTCACCCGTTCCCTTTCTTGCGCTTGGGGAAGGTGTGGGCGTCCACGTTGCGAATAGGGGCGGTTGCGGCCCTTGGGTGTCGCCGATCGGCCCGCTCTTGGGTTGGTGCGCGTTGCGAATGCAAGTGATCGCAGACCCGTACACGCTGCGGCGATGGGGCGGGTGGCGACTTGAAACGCCGTAGCGCCTGCTGTGGCGGCCTTTTAGCTTGAGATTCGCCGCATGCCCTTGCTTTATGGGGAAAGGCATGGGCATGATGGTTTCTTACGATGTAAGGGCGCGGGGGAGCCGTGCTTCAATTGGTGGTACAGGGAAAATAAAGGAATGGATGCGGGGCGCCTGTTGTGTGCGGGCGCCTTGACGCATCGGGAAAGGACGGCCTACATGAAATGGAACGTGGTCACGGATTCAAGCTGCGACCTTATTCCGTCGGACTATCGATCTGACGCGATCGAGCTATCCAGCGTGCCGTTCGAGATCAGCGTCGGCGTTCGCGGGTATACCGATAACGAGCAGCTTGATATCGAGGAGATGCTGCGCGATATGGAGCAGGAGAAGACTGCCAGCTACACCTCGTGCCCCGCTCCGGGCGCGTGGCTTGAGCAGTTCGAGAAGGCGGATCGCACCATCGCCATCACCATCTCGTCGCAGCTTTCCGGCAGCATGAACAGCGCTCTTACCGCCCGTGATTTGGTGCTCGAGGCGGACCCGGATAAGAAGATCGCCGTGCTTGACTCCCGTTCTACGGGCCCTGAGCTGGTCCTTTGCGTACGCGAGATCGAAAGGCTCGCTCGCGAGGGCATCGACTTCGACGAGGCGGTGGAGCGTGCGAATGCGTTTCTGGATAAGACCAAGGTGATTTTCGCGCTCTCGTCCTTCGACAACCTGATTAAAAACGGTCGTATGAATAAGATGGCGGGCTTCCTTGCCAAGGCGCTGGGCATGTGGGGTATCGGCAGCGCCAGCGACGAGGGCCGGATCGTCGTCGAGGGCAAGACGCGCGGTCCGAAGCGCACCGTCCGCTCGCTCATCGAGTGCATGAGGGAGCGCGGGTTCTCCGGCGGCAACGTTGCCATTAGCCATTGCGACAACCATGCTGTTGCCCAGGCTCTTAAAGAGGGCATTTTGAGCGCCTGGGAGGATTCCCGAATCGAGATCCTCCCGACCAGGGGCCTTTGCAGCTACTACGCTGAACGCGGCGGTTTGATCGTCGGCTTTTAGCTGACGGATCGTCGCGCGTTGTTGATTGCAGAGATGCGGTTTCGTTAGCAACAGCGTTTCCGAAATGGTTGAGCCGCGCTCCAAAAGATTGTTTGAGCGTGGCTCGTTTTGCTTGACGGGACGGCATAGACGCAAATCCTACTCCTGCGTGATGCATCGCATCCAGGGCAGAGTACATGACAGGGATGGCATAAGGCGCGGACTCTGCTCTTTTAGGTTACAGGTCGTCGGGGCAGTCTAGCTCAGCTTCGATTTTCGCGCGGCGCTGCTTTGCCTCGAAGAATGCCAAGCACAGTGCGCCGAATACGGCAACGAAGATGGTCACGCCGAACACCACGCCCGTTGCCAGGTTCGCTCCCCAAAAGACACTTTCAATCGGCACAATCTGCGCCTCGGCGATGCAGCGCATAGCAGCGATGGCAAGTGCGCTTACGGTGCCGGTGATGCCCGAAATGAGCAGGAAATAGCCCATGGGAATGTGCTCGGTTTGCCCGAAGCGGTTGGTATCGACGTACCCCTTCCGAGTTTGCATCACTGCGCAGATGATCATCACGATGAAAAGCCATGCGTACATGACGGCGTCAACAGGGTTCGCGAAGAGGCGAAACGCTTCGTCGGCGCCATCGTGCACCCACGCTACCTGCTGGGCCATGATTTGGTACACAAGCAACGTGAGCATGCCGAACGATAGCAGCATGAACCCAAGCTTATAGATTTTTGCGTTCTCGGCCTCGAGCCGCTCGTCCTTCGGACCTGCGTATTCGCGCCATTTCCGGGCAAGTTTCATATTTTGCAGCTTCATGATTCTCTCCTAAAAGGATGTGTTCGAGTTTGGGTTAACGTGCTGGGTTGCAGATGGCGGAACCGGGTTAGCGATCTTCGTCCCAGAAAAGGTCGTTTAGGGTGACATGAAGGGTTTTGCAAATGGCAACGCATAAATTGAGCGTGGGATTGTAACCGCCGGCCTCGATGAGGCCGATGGTTTGGCGCGTGACGCCGACGGCTTCGGCTAAATCGGATTGCGAAAGGCCGGCCGCTGCGCGCGCTGCCTTCATGCGTAGGTTTTTCTGACCTGGCATGGGCTTCCTTTCGACATATGGACAGATATCCGTTGCAACATGACAGAAATATATTGCATCCAAATCGTAATGTCAATTATATGTTGCATTATAAAATGTAAATAAGGCAATTCGCTATCGGTGCAAGAAGCGTTGCAAACGATCTCTCACGAAAAAGGCGCCTTGCAAAGAGCAAAGCGCCTCGGATGGGCGATATGTTGTTGCGGGTTTACTCCCACTCCACCGTGCCGACGGGCTTGGGGGTGAGGTCGTAGCACACGCGGCAGATGCGGGGGACCTCCGCGGTGATGCGGGCGGTGATGCGCTTGAGCAGCGCCCAGTCAAGCTCGGGTACCTCGGCGGTCATGACGTCGACCGTGTTGATGCAGCGGATGATGCAGGGCCAGTCATAGGCGCGCTTTCCCTCGCGCACGCCGGTTGCGCGGAAGTCGGGCACCACGGCGAAGTACTGCCAGATGGTCAGGCCCGCGTTGTCGATCTCCTCGCGCACGATGGCGTCGGCCTCGCGCAGCGCCTCCAGGCGATCGCGGGTGATGGCGCCCAAGCAGCGAACGCCCAGGCCGGGGCCGGGGAAGGGCTGGCGCTCGACCATGTTCTCGGGCAGACCCAGCTCGCGGCCGACCACGCGCACCTCGTCCTTGTACAGCAGCTTGACGGGCTCGCACAGCTCGAACTGCAGATCATCGGGCAGGCCGCCTACGTTGTGGTGCGCCTTCACGCCGTCCTGGGACTCCAGGATGTCGGGGTAGATGGTGCCCTGAGCCAGGAAGCTGACCTCGTTGCCGACCTTGCGGGCCTCCTCCTCGAACACGCGGATGAACTCGGCGCCGATGATCTTGCGCTTGGCCTCGGGCTCCTCGATGTCGACGAGCTTGCCCAGGAAGCGGTCGGTTGCGTCCACGTAGACCAGGTTCGCGTCCAGCTGGTTCTTGAACACGTCGATGACCTGCTCGCTTTCGCCCTTGCGCATAAGGCCGTGATTGACGTGCACGCAGATGAGCTGCTTGCCGATGGCGCGGATGAGCAGCGCGGCCACGACGGAGCTGTCGACGCCGCCGGAAAGGGCCAGCAGGACCTTCTTGTCGCCGATTTGCTCTCGGACTGCGGCAACCTGTTCGTCGATGAACGCCTGGGCAAGTTCGGGGGTGGTGATGCGCACCATATCGTCGGGACGCTTGTTCGGATCCATGCAGAGCTCCTTTAGTTCGCGGGTATGCGCTGCCGTGCGCAACGCATGAGTCATAACTCGATATTATATGCGGCTGGGTCCAGGTTTTCCTTTGCCGAGACCTGCTTTTTTGCGGTCGGGCAGCGGATTTACCCTATTCGGCGGCAAGTGGGCCGTGTTTGCGCGCCGTTGGGAGGCGACATTCGATTCCCTCTCGACGGCATGAGGATGCGCATATTGCCCGGTTGTGGGGATCGCTCCTGCGGCGTCGGCGCAGGAGCAGCCGTGCCATCGATGTATGCCTGCGGGTGCTCCTGGCGAGGTCGCGGGGCTGCTCCTGGTGATTGTGCGGTTGCTCCTGGTAGGATACGGGTACGGTATCGAGCGAAGGGGGTTCCATGAAATACAGGCGTTTGGGCAGGACCGGGCTTGAGGTCAGCGAGATCGGCTTTGGCGCGGAGTGGATGCCGGGCGATGACCAGGAGAAGGTTTCCCGTTTGGTTGATTTCGCGGTGGAGCAGGGCGTCAACATCGTGGATTGCTGGATGGCCGACCCGGCGGTGCGCAGGGTTTTGGGCAACGCCGTCTGCGCGCATCGCGACAAGTGGATCGTGCAAGGTCACTTCGGCGCCACCTGGCAAAACGGCCAGTACACCCGCACGCGCGACATGGACGCGGTGATCCCGGCATGGGAGGAGTTGCTGTCGTGCTTCGGCGGGCATATCGAGCTGGGGCTGATCCACTTCGTGGACGCGGTCGCCGAGTTCGAGCAGATCATGGAGGGTCCCTTCATCGAGTACGTGCGTGCCGAGAAGGCAGCAGGGCGCATCGATCACATCGGCCTTTCCACGCACAATCCCGAGGTTGCGCTGCAAGCTGCAGCTACGTCGGACATCGAGATGATCATGTTCTCGATCAACCCCGCTTACGACATGCTGCCTGCTTCCGAGGACATCAACGACCTGTTCAAGGACGAGTATCAGCCCGGCCTTGAGAACATGGACCCGCAGCGCAAGCGTCTGTACGCGCTGTGCGAGAAAAACGGCGTGGGCATCACCGTGATGAAGCCGTTCGCGGGCGGGCGCCTGTTCGACGCCGGGAAATCGCCGTTCGGCGCGGCGATGACCCCCGTGCAGGCTTGCCATTATTGCCTGACCCGCCCCGCGGTCGCCTCCGTGTTGGCCGGGTTCAGGGATATCGAGGAATGCGCGGGCTGCCTGGCGTACGAAACCGCCGATGACGAAGCGAAAAACTACACGTCCATCCTGCCCAACGCGCCGCAGCACGCCTATTTCGGCAATTGCATATACTGCGGGCATTGCCAGCCTTGCACCGTGGGCATCAACATTGCCGAGGTGAACAAGTACTCCGACCTTGCGCAGATGCAGGATGAGGTGCCCGCATCTGTGCGCGACCATTACCTTGCCCTTGAGGTTCGCGCCGGGGACTGCACCGGATGCGGCGCCTGCGAGGCGAACTGCCCGTTCGGCGTGCCCATCGCGCAGCGTATGGCGGAAACCGCCGCGTTGTTCGGCGTTTAGCGGGGAAGGGGAGCGTTGGGGGCCTCGGCGCGATCGTCTGTGCTTGGGGCTTTGGCGGGATAGGCCCGTTTCCTTGAATGTCTCGGTATCAAGCACCTTCGCGATTGCAGTGCGTACAGGCTTTGCAGCTTCCAGGCTATAGAGCAACGCTTTTTGACCAGGCATTTTCTCCTGAATGTGCTCAGCCACGAGCTATCGTTTACCTCAAGCGGTTATTTTCATTCGTGATTATAGGCACTTGCAAATATTATTATCGTCTGTGTATAATCAGCGAAATGACAGGCGCCCTTTCGCATGCGAAGGGGCGCCTGGTGGTATGGGGACAAAAAAGAAGGGAACCAGTATGAAAAAGATGAAGAACCGCCTGACAGCGATCGCGGCCGTGGCGTTTGCCGCCGTGCTCGCCTGCGGCGTGCTGGCAGGATGCTCCTCCGACAAGGGCGAGCAGAAGGCCGAGCAGCCGGAGCAGACCGCTGCAGCCAGCCTTGAGGGCAAGAGCCTCAACATCTATTGTGGCGCCGGCATGACCAAGCCGTTCCAGGAGATCGCGGACGCCTTCAAGGCCGAAACCGGCTGCGAGATGAACATCACCTTCGCCAACGCCGCTCAGATCCAGACGCAGATCAACACCACGCAGGAGGGCGACTTCTTCATCGCAGGCTCCGCCGATGAGCTCAAGCCCGTCAGCGATTATGTTGCCACCAGCACCGACCTGGTCAAGCACATTCCCGTCCTGGTCGTGCCCGCCGACAACCCCAAGGGCATCCAGACCGTCAGCGACCTTGTGAAGTGCGACACCCTTCTGCTGGGCGACCCTGAGTCCACGCCGATCGGCAAGATCGCCGTCAAGGCCATGACCGATGCCGGCATCATGGAGCAGGTCAAGGCCTCTGGCGCCATCACCACCTCCACAACCGCTCCGCAGATCGCCGAGGCGCTGGCCAAGGGCGAGGGCGACGCCGCCATCGTGTGGAAGGAGAACGCGGGCAAGGACGGCCTGACCATCCTTGAGAACTCCGGCATGGAAAACTACGTCAAGACCGTGCCCAGCGCCGAGCTGACCTGTGCCGCCGATGCCGACGCCGTCAAGGCCTTCTCCGAGTTCCTGCAGACCGAAACTGCCAAGAACATCTGGACCAAGTTCGGCTACGAGCTGGTGTAACGCATGTTCGCGGCACCTGAGCCAAAACGTCACAGAGGCCGCAAGCGCAACATCTTCCCGGCATTGTGCATGCTGGTAACGGGGATGGTGCTCCTGTTCATCGGGAGCGCCATCTTCGCTATTGTGGCGGGCGGCATCTCGCATTTCGGCGAGGCCATCAGCTCCGAGGAGGTATTGTTCTCCTTGCGCATGAGCGTGACCACTTCGAGCATTTCCACCGTCATCTGCCTGCTGCTGTCGCTGCCGACCGCCTATGCGCTGTCGCATGTGGCGTTTCCCGGCAAGCGCCTGGCCGAGATCCTCATGGAGCTCACGCTGTCGCTGCCTTATATCCTGCTGGGCTTCGCCTTGCTGCTGATCTTCTCGTCGCCGCTGGGCAAGGCGCTCAAGGAGGCGGGCTTTGCCGTGGTCTTCTCGCCTGCGGGCATCGTGTTCGCCCAGATGATCGTGAACCTGCCCTTCGCCATCCGCATGATGCGCACCGCCTTCGCCGGCGTCAATCCGCGCATCGAGTTCGTAGCGCAGACGCTGGGCGCTATGCCCTGGGACGTGTTCCGCACCATCATCGTGCCCATGTGCCGCAACCAGATCATCAGCGCGTTCGTACTCACCTGGGCGCGCGGCATGGGCGAGTTCGGGGCGACGCTCATGCTGGTGGGCGTGACGCGCATGAAGACCGAGACCCTTCCCGGCAGCATCTACCTGAGCATTTCCACCGGCAACACCGAAACCGCTATGGCCACGGCCATGATCATGCTGCTGGTTTCGGCGTTCACGCTGGTGGTGGCGAACGTGCTCGACCGTCCCACGGGCGCAAGCCGCGTGGGCAGGGCCGGCAAGGGATTGGGCTTGAGACGCATGAAGGCATGCGAGGAATGCGAGGGACGGCGATGAGCGGCGGCAGCATCGAGATTCGCGACATGGTGGCGCGCCGCGGCAGCTTCTTGCTGCGCGTTGACGAATTGCATATCGAGCCGCACGAGATATTCGCCATCGTGGGGGAGACGGGCGCCGGCAAGACCGTGCTGCTCGAGGCGATTGCCGGGGCGTTTCCCCTGGAGGCCGGCAGCATCCTGCTCGACGGCAAGGACATCCGCTGCCTGCCCGTGCAGCAACGGCGGTTGGGGATCGTGTATCAGGACCACGCGCTGTTCCCGCATATGACGGTTGCGGAGAACATCGGCTACGGCCTGAGGATGGCGCGCGTGCCCAAGGCAGAGGCCGCCCGCCGTGTGGAGGAGATGCTCGACCTGTTCTCCATCCGCCATATCGCCGATCGGTACCCTGGCATCATCAGCGGCGGAGAGGGCCAGCGCGCGGCGTTGGCCCGCGCGTTGGTGATGCAGCCGGAAATCTTGCTGCTCGACGAGCCGTTCTCGGCGCTTGATCCCACCACCAAGAAGCGCATGTACGAGACGCTGCGCGATGTGCACGGCCGCTTCCGCTGCACCGTCGTGTTCGTCACGCACGACTTCAATGAGGCGTGCAGCCTGGGCCATCGCGCGGGCATCATCCTGGACGGTGCGCTGCAGGCGGTGTGCCCTGCCGACGAGCTGTTCACGCGCGAGTTCTGCCCGCAGGTGATGGCGTTTCTGGGCCGCGGCTAGCGGTATCATCTTCAAGAAGGAAAACCACGCGCTAGGAAGCGCAAGGAGGAACCATATGTATATCCCGGACAGCTATCTCGATGAGCTTATCGCTTCCGACATCCCCAGCGGGATCGACCTGACCACGCATGTCCTGGGCATCGGCGGGCAGCCGGGCCGCATGGAATACTACACGCGCGACGCGGCCCTGCTTTGCGGGACCGAGGAGGCCGCCCGCATCTTCGGCCGCTTCGGCTGCACGGTGGCCGAAGCGCTTCCCAGCGGCAGCATGCTCGCGCCCGGCGACGTGTTCATGACCGTTGAAGGCCCTGCTGCCGGCCTGCATATGGGCTGGAAGATCTGCCTGAACATCTTCGAGTACTATTGCGCGCTTGCCACCAAGGCCAAGCAGATGGTGGATGCCGTGCATGCCGTGAACCCGCTGTGCGAGGTGCTTTCCACCCGCAAGCTCATGCCCGGCACCAAGCCCTTCGACGTCAAGGCGCTTACGGTAGGCGGCGCGTTCCCGCACCGTCTGGGGCTGAGCGAGACGGTGCTCGTGTTCGAGCATCACCTGACCTTCTACGGCGGGCTCGAGAAGTTCATCGCCGACGTGCCGCAGCTTAAGGCGAAGGTGTGCGAGAAGAAGCTGTTCGTCGAGTCGAGCGTCGAAGATGCCGCGCGCCTGGTGGAAGCCGGCGTCGACGGCGTGCAGCTTGACAAGGTGGCGCCTGAGCAGGTCGCGCAGCTGGTGCCGCAGCTCAAGGCCATCAACCCCCACGTGACCCTCATCGCCGCCGGCGGTGTCAACCTGGGCAATGCCGCTGAGTATGCCGCCACCGGCGTGGACGGCCTGGCCACCACGTGCCTGCATTTCGCAAAGCCCCTCGACATGAGCGTGCGCATGAGCACGCTGTAGGGGAGCGGTCGGGGCTTTTGCACGCTGCCCGTATGCGCGCTCCAGGGCTTGCATACGGGCAGCGTGGTGGACGCCACTTGATTTGTGCGAGATCGAGCCGCTCGCACTGCCGGCCCGAGGAAGCGCCTGGAGCTCTTATTTCGCGGGGATGATCTCGATCCACTGGTCGTCGGGGTCGGCGATGAAGTACAGGCCCATGCGGGGGTTCTCCCGGATGATGCACCCCATCTTCTCGTGGAGCTCGTGGAAGGCGTCGAGATCGTCCACGGCGAAGGCGATGTGGGTGTCCTTGCCGCCGTTGTCGTAGGGCTCCACCTGCCCGCGGTTCCAGGTGAGCTCGATCTCGAAGGGCGCCTCGTCGTTTGCCATGAAGGTGTTGGTCCAGGAGCCGTCCTCAGGGCCCATTTCGCGCACCACCTTCATGCCCAGCGCCTCTTGATAGAATTTGATGGTAGCTTCCTTGTCCAGCACATGGGTACAACGATGGACGAATTTTGCCTTCATGACAGGCCTCCTTTGGGTACGGAACTTGCCCTTTGCGTCGGCGCCTGCCGGCGGCCTTCTGGCGGGTGGGTGCTCAGTTGGATCCTTTTCAGACTATAATAGTAGAGTTTATCCTTTCCCGTACGGAACGTTGCCGACGGGTAGATAGTTGCCAGCGTCAACACATAATCGCGACAGGGGACGTGAGTGCAAGGATTCGCGTCGGTCGCAAAGCGGAAATCCGTGTCAGCTGCAACGTGTCAGCAAGTTGCCTGCGCGCGCTACAGGAGCCGGTATGTGCGGCCTTTGTAGTCGACGATGCCTTCCTTGCGCAGCTTCGACAGCTCGTTCGATAGCGCGCTGCGGTCGACGCTGAGGTAGCTTGCCAGCTTGGTTTGGCTGTAGGGGATGGCGAAGGCGCGGGTGCCGGCCTTTTTCTGCTGCTGCGAGAGGAAGGCGAGGATCTTGCCCCGTATGGTTTTGGGGGTCATGGCGATGGCGCGGCGGTTCATGTCCAGGTTGCTTAACGCTAAGGCGCGCATGAGGTTCGAGGAAATGTGCGCGTGGCAGCCGCACTGCTTGGGGCAAGGGTGGATGATGCGCTCGGCTTTGAGCAGCACCACCTCGCAGGCCGAATCTGCCAGCACGTCGATGTCAAGGGGCTCCATGCTGCAGGCGTATCCGTGAGCGAAAAGCGAGCCAGGCCCCAAGATATCCAGGATCGTCGTCTCGCCCCAGGCGTCCGAGACCTCGATCCTCACGCGTCCGGACAGGACGATGCCGAGGTATTCGGTGGGCTGGCCGGCGCGCATGATCCGCTCCTCCCGGCTGAAAGCCCTTCTTGTCGCCCCCAGGCAAGGCAGCATCAAGTTCGCTTCGTCTTGGGTTATGCCGGCGAAAAGCATTGAAGAAGAAGTGGGTATATCAAGCATTGGCTTCACCTGTAGTTTCTACAACAGAAATGTATGAGACACAACAGTATAGTGCAGTCACTTCGAAAATACACCTTTTGATTGAGGAGCGCGAAATGACTGACGGGAACATGTTCTGCTTCCAATGCGAACAAACGGCGGGATGCACCGCCTGCACCGGAGCCGCCGGCGTATGCGGCAAGACCGCCGATGTGGCTCGGCTGCAAGACGAGTTGACCGGGGCGTTGGTCGCCCTGGCCCGAGCCGAGAACGGCGGAAAGGGGGATTCCGAGTCCGACGGGCTTATGCTCGAAGGCATGTTCGCCTGCGTGAGCAACGTCAGCTTCGACCCTGAGGCCATCGCCGCCCTCGAGCGCCGCGTTCGCGCTAAGGCTATCGCCCTGGGCGAATTCGATCTGTACGACATGGGCGAGTTGTGGGACGCGCAGGAGGATATCCGCAGCCTGAAGAGCTTGCTGCTTTTCGGCATGCGCGGCGTGGCGGCGTATGCCTACCATGCGCAGGCGTTGGGGAAGTCGGATCCGGCTGTGACGGCGTTCCTGTATGAGGGCATGCGGGCCGTCGGCTCCGATTTGGGCATGGACGAGCTGCTGCCCTTGGTTCTCAAGTGCGGCGAGGTCAACTTGGCCGCCATGGCGGCTTTGGAGGACGCGAACGTCTCCGCCTACGGCAAGCCCGAGCCTGCGACGGTTGAGCTCAAGGTCGAGGCGGGCCCCTTCATCGTGGTCACCGGCCACGACCTGCACGACCTCAAGCAGCTTTTGGAGCAGACCGAAGGCCGCGGTGTGAACGTGTACACCCACGGCGAGATGCTCCCTGCAAATGCCTATCCCGAGCTGCGCAAGTATCCGCACCTGAAAGGCAACTACGGCACCGCATGGCACAACCAGCGCAAGGAATTCAAGGACCTTCCCGCGCCGATCCTGTGGACTACCAACTGCCTGCTGAAGCCGGACGAGTCGTATGCCGACCGCGTGTTCACCACCGGTCCCGTGAGCTTCCCGGGCGCGCATGTCGTCGAGACGGGCGAAGACGGCGCCAAGGACTTCTCGGTTCTTATCGATAAGGCGCTGGAGCTGGGCGGTTGGGCCGCTGATCGGACCTTTGCCGGCATCAACGGCGGCACCAGCGTCACCACCGGATTCGGCTACGACACCGTGATGAGCGTCGCGCCTGCCGTCATCGATGCGGTCAGGTCCGGCGACATCAAGCGCTTCATCCTGTTGGCGGGTTGTGACGGCATGCGCAAGGAGCGCAGCTACTACACCGACTTCGCCAAGATGGCGCCGTCCGACTCCGTTATCCTGACTCTTGCCTGCGGCAAGTACCGCTTCAACGACCTGGACCTGGGCAGCATCGGCGGCATTCCGCGCCTGCTGGACGTCGGCCAGTGCAACGACGCCTACGGCGCGATCAAGATCGCGCTCGCGTTGGCGGATGCTTTCGGCTGCGGTGTGAACGATCTGCCGCTTTCCATGGTGCTCTCCTGGTACGAGCAGAAGGCGGTGTGCATCTTGCTCACGCTGCTGCACTTGGGCATCAAGGGCATCTACTTGGGTCCCACGCTTCCGGCGTTCGTGAGCCCTGGTGTGCTGCAGGTGCTGGTGGACAACTACGGCATTCGCCCCATATCCACTCCCGAAGCCGACCTTGCCCAGATCATGGGCTAACCGGCCGATTGTTTCCCCTTGGACGGGATTTATCCAAGGGCTGGGCAGCGACCTGCGTCGCTGCTTTTGTCCCTGTCGGCGGATACGCCAGCGCTGATGGCTATGGGAGAGGTTTGTACCCGGCAAGCGTTTCCTACCAGGGCGCCATGGCCGGTTCGCTAGAGTTTCGTAAGCCTCGCGACTGTGTCGCCTCGCACGGAGGCGGCTTTAGCTGGGAGGGGGGCTTACGAAACCTGCTTAGGTTCCACCGCCATCGCCTCTTGCGGGTAGGCAGGGGCATGCAGACGAGGCGGCTCGATGGTGGCGACGAACACGCCGGCCATGATGAGCGCCGCGCCCAGGAAGGCGATGGGGGTCAAGACCTCGCCGACAAGGAAAAACGAGAACACCGCAGAGCAGACCGGCTCGAGCGAGAAAGCGAACCCGGTGGTCTCGGCGGGAACATGCGGCTGCACGTAGGCCTGGGTGATGAAGCCGTAAGCCGAGCAGATGAGCGCGAGGGCGATGATGACCGTGAGCTCGGTCGGGGTGCTGGGAAGCGTGAAGCCGCCGAGCGCGACAGCGCCGATGCCCGAGAACAGGCCGGCGAAGGCCAGCTGCCAAACGCCCAAAGCCAGCGGGTCGACCTGTTCGACGAAGCGCTTGCTGATGATGATGTGGGCGGCGTAGACGAACGCCGAAAGCAACATGACGAGCGCGCCGGGGTTGAGGCTGGTGAAGTCGGCGCCCGAGAGCAGCAGCATGCCGCCGGTTACGACGGCGGTGCCGATGAGCACCTTGCGCTCGGGGGCGCGACGCAGCAGCAAAGCGTTGGCGAACGGCACGATGACGACCGTCAGGCTTTGCAAAAAGCCGGCAGTGGAAGCCGAGGTGAGGCTTGAGCCCAGGCACATGCAGGTGAGCTCGACCGCCATGATGGCGCCGATGACGGCGGCGCGGACGATGAGGTCGCGGTTGATGCGGAAGGTGCACTTGTGAAAAAGCAGCACGCAGACGATGAAGGCAATGGTGCAGCGCAGCGCGACGATGCTCGTGGCGTTCATGCCGTCCATGCCGATTTTCATCAAGGGGTATGAGAAGCCCCATGCAACGGGAACGGAAAACGAGAGCGCGATTGCCTTTTTGCGATCCATGGGACTCCTTTTGTTTCGGAATTGTTTCACGAAAAGGATTGTGCGCTGCTAAAACGATGTAGTAAAGCGAATGTATCTTCAGTATGATTAAGCAATGCTAATAGAAGATATGCAGGCTGGGGCAAAACGTTTCACGGCCCCTTTTGCTACGGAGGCGTTATGGCATCACGGTATCAGGTCGTCTGCGCGGTGGTCGATCGCGGGAGCCTTAAGGCGGCGGCCGACGAGCTGGGCTACACGCAAAGCGCGGTCAGTCAGGCGGTCAAGGCGCTCGAGCGCGAGCTGGGCACCACGATCTTGGAGCGGGGCAAGCAAGGCGTTTCGCTCACGCGCGACGGGAAGCAGTATCTGCCCTACCTGCGCCAGATCGTGACGGCAGAGGCCGAGCTTGAAGGGAAGCGCCAAGAGCTGCTGGGCCTGTCTTCGACCGACATCCGCATCGCAACCTTCACCAACGTGAGCCGCACCGTGCTGCCGCGCGTGATCCGCGGATTCAGCGCTTTGCATCCTGGCGTTTACTTTACCCTCAAGCAGGGCGATTACACGCGCAATGCCCAGTGGGTACACGACGGCGTTGTCGATTTTTGCTTTACCGCGCGGGGCTTCACGGCAGGTCTGGACATGCATATGGTTTATCACGACGAGATGGTGGCGCTGGTGTCCTCTGAGCATCCGCTGGCCGCTAAAGAGCAGGTGACGCTTGAAGATCTGGCGGCCGAACCTTTCCTTTTGCTTGACGAGGGCGAGCAGAGCCTGGTGCTCGATGCGTTTGCCGCTCATGGGCTGCAGCCGCTGGTGACGGGCGAGGTGACAGACGACTACACCATCATGGCGATGGTCGAGGAGGGCCTGGGCGTCAGCATGCTCTATCGCCGCACCGTGGAGGGCGTGCGCGCCGACATCAAGGTGCTTCCGATTGCGGCGGCGCCATCGCGCGACGTGGTGGCGGCATGGCGCAGCTGGAACACCATGCCCATCGCCACCAGGAAGTTCATCGATTACATGAGCGCGCATATCGAGGCATAGCTGCGTGCGGTATCGCAAATGGGACTGCCGGTGGTTGACCGCGAGGTTTCCCTGGACGTTGTGTTGACCTTTGTCGTAGCGAATACAATGGAGCGATCAGCATCAATCGAAATTAGTCGACGGGGGGGTAGATATGCAATTGATAACAGAGCGGCTGATACTCCGCCCATGGGCCGAAACGGACGCAGAGGACCTGTACAGATACGCGAAGGACGGCAGGGTGGGGCCGATTGCCGGTTGGCCGCCTCACTCGAGCGTTGACAACAGCGCAGAAATCATCCGTACCGTATTTTCCGCGCCGGAGACGTACGCCGTTTGCCTGAAGGAAGAGAACAGGGCCATCGGAAGCATAGGGTTGATGATCGGCGCGCGGTCCGACAAGGAGATTCCGGACACCGAGGGGGAAATCGGCTACTGGATCGGCGTCCCGTTCTGGGGCAAGGGGCTGATACCGGAGGCGGTTCGAGAGCTCGTTCGCCATGGTTTCGAGGACTTGAAACTGGACAAAATCTGGTGCGGATACTTCGACGGGAACGAGAAATCGAAACGCGTTCAGGAAAAATGCGGCTTCACCTGGCACCGCACTCGCAAGGACGTCTACTGCGAGCTGATGGGTGACACCCGCACAGAGCAGATCACGTGCCTGACGAGAGGTGATTGGCTGAATCAGCCCAAAGCTTGATAAGCAACATGGGTTCTGCGATCAGCTCGCAAACCCCAGGTCGCAAGTCTTCGTCAGCGGTGAGCAAAGTGAGTAGTCTCAGGTGGCTTGTCCATGAGTCGAACCGAGTTCGCGATTTGGGGTACAGGTGTGATTAGAGGATGAAGCCTTCCTTTTCGGGAAATCGCCCGTTTAACTGATAGCTCTCGAAAATGAGACGCAGCAGCCGCATGTAAATGCGGGGGCGGCAGTCCGATGCCTCGGCGTCGACGCCGCACAGCCCGCCAACTACGATGCTTCCGTCGCTAATACAGGCTCCGCAGCATATTGCTCGAATCGTGCCCAGAATTCGAGGCGCAAGCCGACCTCTCGGGCCCGGCGACCCTCGAGCTCATGGCCGCGGCGAGGAAGCGGCTCGAGGTGATTTACACGATCATGGGGGACAAGGTTCCGTACGCAGCCTAACGGCCGGCGGAGATCGCAGGCCCGGCAGGGCCTGCGTCAGCATTGCCAAAAACGCCCATCGAAAGGGCGAATCCCTCTTGACAGAACTATAGGAACACCCCTTTTTTCTGCAGCTGATGCTTTCCTGGCGCGTTATGCGCTTGCGATCTTGACCTTGCTAGACGGAGCCAACTATACGAACAGCATCATTGTCCCAGTTGAATCATAGGTTCGCATATACGAACCTATGAATTCCTTTCTCATTAGCGCAAAGATTAGCGTGAACTATCAGCAAAATCAAAAAGAGAAGGACGCTGCTATGAAACGAAATGCCACGCGTCGGGAAAAGCGGATGACATTGCGCGCAAGAGGAAGACGGGCATGCGCGTGCATGCTTTCGCTGGTGCTTGCAATAGGACTCGTTCCTAGCTTTGGCATAGCCGAGGTTGCCCAGGGCGAAGCTGGCGTTGCGGCGAATGTTGCCAGCGCATCAGACGATGCTGCGAACACTGAAGCCGTAGGCATGGCCAATGGCACCGATGCCCCCGATTCGCAGAAGGTGGCCATTCCCGAAAGCAGCACGGCTATCGATGCCGCCGTCATTTTCGAAGGAAACGAGCCTGGGGCGGCTTCTGACAAAAATGGCGAAGAGGCCGGCTTCGATTCGGCTCCATCCGCCGCTCGCGATGCAGCTTCCGCGCAGGGCAGTAGCGCAAGCGCCAGCGCTGACGCAGCTGCTGCGCAGGATGACGCCGCTACTCCCGCCGACGACCCCGAAGTAGGTCCGAACCCCTTTAAGCAAGGTATGGATGCGCAGTCGCTGCTTGGCTTGGACAACTACGACAAACACGTTATGGTAGACAGCGAGGGCAACGTCGACAAAACCGAGACAGCCAAGCGCTGGAAAACGAAAGTCGGCTGCGAGGGTAAAAAGATGTGGGCAGGTACGCTCATCCAAGACAATGGCTACTGGGACCAGCCGGGGTGGAGCTTTGCAGTCGACTGGCCGCAGCCAAACCCCCTGCACGATGCTGAGGTGTATGCCTACATTGAAAAAAACTACAGCGGTACAACTGACGGCGCGGAGCGCGACGTGGTTATTGCCGAGGGCGATGCTGGTCTTACGTCCGTCAACTTCCGTGATCTGTTTGACGGCAGCCATGATGTGTACATTGGCGACTTCGGCTTCGAATACAATCGCCTTAGCTCGCTTTCAATCCCCAGCTTCGTCAAAAAGATCAACATGGATGCGTTTATGCAGGATGGCACAAATGCGTCTTTGACCGACTTGCGATTCGAAGAGGGCATTGAGTGCATTGCGGGCGAGGCATTTACCAATTGTAACGGCCTTGCGAAGCAGGACCTGATTGAGTTTCCAAAATCGCTTAAATACCTTGACGGCGGAGCGTTTGCGACGTGCGGCGCTCTGAAGGTGCGGTTCGACAATCCCGACATTCGTTTTGGCAGCCAGTACGACAGCGACCAAGACAACCCTTCTCTCCCTTTCGATGACGGTACAACTGTGTATGCCTACAAGAAGAAGAGCGACGGCACCGATTCTGACCCGTACCGCCTTTCGCAGCAGGATACCGAATCCTCCAAGCACTATAACTACGTATGGCTCGACGATGAATCGTCGGTTGTCACGGTTACCGGCAAAGTTGAACTTCCTGAAGGCGCTGCTCCCGGCGACGTGTCGGTAGTTATGGAGCAAAACGGCGCATTGAAGAAACTGGCGCTAGCCGAAGACGGATCTTTCACGTGTCCCGACGCAGCAATTGCTACTGAGTGTTCCATCACCGTGCAAATTGCTGGGTACTATGATAAAAACTACCTGCGCACCGCATCGCAGATGGGCTCCTCGTGGGATTTGGGAACAATTGCCGCGTCTGATTTCAAGAAAATCGCCGCTCAGCGCATGCTCCCGATAAGCGTCTATACAAAGAACGCCGCGAATGCGGAAGGCGAAGAAGCGCTCACGAATATTACGAGCAATCCTGGTTTATCGTTCAAGCTCAAGCGCGATGGCGTCGATCTGGCTTCGGGCGAAGACGCCGATTACGTCGTGCAGTGCAATTCTGTTGTGCTCTCCGAAGCGCTTGCGAACGAGGGCAACTTCGAGAGGCTTTCGCTCGAAGTTTCGACCAGCGATTCGCTGAAGCTTACGGGCACTACGGTTGCCTACAGCAGCGAACGGGGCGGTTTCGAGGCAACCCTTTCTTCATGGGGCAGCGCACGTGTGTCCACGAATGCCGCGTATGAGGGCCGCAGTCGCGTATTCCTCTTCAGCGGGACCGATGCGAGTGCGCGTTGCGTCGTGGACAGCTACACGTCGGTTGTATGGCCAGATGGTCAGGAAAACCCCAATTGGATTCTTTCTACGGGCAAGCTGAAGGCGGGAACCTATGTTGTGGCGGCATGCAAGCCAGACACGGTGCTCTCTGCATCGAACCTGGGAGTGTTGGAGCGTTCTGGCGTTCCGTACGCGAAAGCCGAAGTCGAAATAACCGACGATTCAGTGTCTGAGGTGACGCTCGACGTGCCCGATTACGACAAAGAGCAGCTGCTGAAGAATGCGGGGGTGAAATCAGCGCGCGTACAAGCCCCGGGTGACGGTGTGGTTGCTGGGTGCGAAACAATAATCGAAGTGGCCTATGACCTCGATAAGCCAATGCCGCTCAAATTCACCTTTGGCATTCCTTCCGCTGATTATCACGGCGTAAGCACATCACTGAAAAGCTCAGGTAATGCGTCTTGTGGGGTGTATGGGGACAGCCTGGTTGTTAATGTCGATGCGCAAACGACCTCTGATGTGCTCTATATTGCGTTTACGCCCGATAAGCAGCAGGTTTACTCGCTTCCCGTGTCGCTCGAGGCGGGCGATAAGCTGATTCCTTTGGGTGATGCGTCATTCCTCGCACGAGGAATGACGGTCAAGGTTGCCGACAACTGCGTAAAAGATACGGGCAATCAGGCCACGGTGTACGGCGCGCCTTCGTCGTATATCGAGCTTTCCATTGCTGGCCAAACGGTGGGAACGGCATATACGAACGCGCTTGGTCATGCGCAGATTTCATTTGACATTCCCGAAGAAGTTACCCAGGGTCTTCTGTTCGGCGACTACGTAAAACTTGATGCGAAAAGCGAACAGGTTGATGCTCATCTCGATTGCTTCTATCGTCCAGGTGCGAAAATCAAGACGTTCAGCATAACGAATGCGGGCAAAACCCAAACAAGAATCGTTGATGGGAAAGAGACCTACGATAACCTCACCGTTCTGTATCAACTCCCAAAGAAAAAGAATGCATATTGGACGTTTGATGTGACGGTTGACAACGCCACTGCGCAGATCAACGCCGGCGATGTGCTAATGATGTACGCGAAGCTGACAAATGGGGAAATTGTTGCGGTACCTCTTGCCCTTGTATCGCAAGGAGACGAGGGCTCGCGTTACGTGGGCGAATACGTAGACGAAGAATACCTGGCGTTGCTTGAGGAAAACGAGGGCGAGGGGTATTTCTCCTCGGAATTGCTCCAGTCGAAGAATCTCTTCATTCCTGAAAGCTACAGCTTTAGCAACTTCGCGCTTTCCTACAGGGCAAACCTTGATGAAGATTACGAAGAGCGCGCGAAAAAGCGCATTGAAGACGAGGTCGCCGAAAGGCAGCAGCAATACAGTGCCTTCTGGGCGGACTACTGGGCGGGCTTTGAGGTGGATGACACCGCCAAGCAGCAGGCCCAGGAAGTCGATGCCGCTTTGGGCGAGGTTGTAGCGCAGCTCGCCGAGCGAGATGATGCGAGCAGCGAAGACGTACAGGCCACCATTGCCGAAATTGAAGCGTTGCGCCCTGATTTCCGCGACTTCGGATCTGCGCTCGCTCCCGACGACGACCTCTGGATTGCCTCGATCGATTCGCCTATTTTCACAGGGAAGCTTCTGGACGATATCAGCTGGACGGCTCCCACCGATGCCGAGCTCAAAGAGTGGTATGGCGACGAGATTCTGATGGACGACAACGGCAATGTCATTCTCGATGAGAACGGCAACGAGCAAAAACTCACCGACATTGCGCGCAAGTCCTTCGATGAAGTTCAGCAGGAAATTGAGCAGAAAAACGCATGGGCGCGCAATACGCAAAAGACAATCGTGAACGGCCTTGACAAGTTGGGTCGCGAATCGGGCGTGGGCGCGCCGAGCGAATCGGGTTCGCCCTACACCCTGATAGACAACGTTATGAAGAAGGAGTGCGGCGATACGCTAACCATTTCGGACGGAGATAATGCGAAGGGCGAGCAGATATCCTCTTCGACAAATGGTCGTTTTACGGGTGATTACTTCGTCACCGAAGAACAGAAGAATGGTAAAGACGGCAAAACGCCTGGGATTTACTCGGGGATGACCGCTCGCGTGACAGAAGAGGCACCCCAGGGTGTCGAGGCGCCTGCGCGTGTTACGACTTATACGTCCAATTTCGATGAGGCTCATGAGCGTAGCGACGCCGCCAAAGCGGATATGTGGTCATCAGCGTGGAGCATTGCACGAGGTCAGGTGCTCGAACTGGCATCGGGGGGCTTCGATTATGCGAATAAGCTCACAATCATGAACATCATCAACAGACGTTTGATGAAGGATATGCCGGTAAGTGAGGTTTCGCTTTTTATGGAGGCATATGCGAAAGCGAACTTGTTCGAGAAGGAAATGGAGGAAATCGGTAGAGCGAACAAGATGATGCAAACGGGCAAGGGCGTAACGGGCGTGCTCGGCTTGGCTAACGATTACTTCGGTATGGATAGCGCGAAGAATTCGCTCATTGACAGCGGCAACGAGATTCGTCTCATCGAAACGGACATCGAGAATATCTACCAGCTCATTAAATACTGGCGTGCGTACAACCCCTGCGACAGCGATTGCCAGCGCTGCCTCGACGCGTTGTATGCCGAGCTTGAAGCCGCCGAGAAATACAAGGAATACCTTGTTGCCGAAGATGACAACAACTATTCGGATGTTATGAGGGGCTGCGGCACCTCAACGCTGAACGCCATGCTGGCAGTATGCAGCCTTTATGGTTCGGGCTCGTTCGGGGCGGCGGGTTCTGCGGGAGTGTACGGGTTTTCCGACCTTATTGGCAACTTCGTTTCCAAGGTTTCGCTCTGTGCCGATGTGGCTTCGACATCTGCTCACATGTTGCGTGCTCCTTGGGCTGACGTTGCCAAGAACGAATACGCCGAGGCAACGGCGTATCGCATGAGCGTATGCAAGAATTCCGGGAAGAAGAAAAGCGAGGACGATGAATACCGTGAAACGATTGATTGGGACCGTTTCTATGGGTCGGATGTTCGCTATCGCAATTATGGTGCGAATGTCATTCTCGACCCATCGGGCGTGGTGTATGAGGCGTTGGAGAGCAATCCCGTAGAGGGCGCAACGGCTACGTTGTGGACAAGGGGCTCCGCTTCCGGCGGGTCCGAGCAGGAATGGAACGCTGAGGCGTACGAGCAGCGAAACCCGCAAACGATCAACGGCGATGGTTCGTTCGCGTGGGATACTCCCACAGGTCAGTACCAGGTGCGCGTAAGCAAGGACGGCTATCGCGATTCGGCGAGCGAGTGGCTCAATGTGCTTCCGATTCAGACAGGTGTGAACATCAAGCTAGAGTCCTCAAAAACACCCGAGGTTCAAGAAGCCTGGGCCGATCCCGACTGTATCGAGATCGCATTCGACCAGTACATGAAGGCATCGGATTCCCTCGAGGCGACCCTGGATGGAGTTGCCGCCGAACGCATAGAGTGGGTTGATTCTCAGGAGGCGTCCGAGGCGGATGGCTACGGCACGCTTTCTCGCGTGCTGCGGATATACCCGAAAAGCTCGCTTGCTGAAGGGTCCCAGGTGAACCTCGCCATAAAGGGCTTGCAGAATTATGTGGGCACGGCTCTGGCAACGCAGGGGGAGAATTGGTCGCAGCAGCTGACGGTTTCCAAACATCCCTCCCAGCTTGTGGCTAATTTCGAAAACGCTGTGGTGCTTCAGCAGAATGCCAGCGAGCCGGTGCAGGTTATCGCATATGTGCGCTATGCCGACGGGTCGCCTGTGGCTGGTCAGCGCGTGGTTGCGAAGCTGGAATCGGGTAGCCTTGCGTCGTTCAAAGGCGCCGCGTTCCAGAGCGATGCGGACGGAAGCGTGTGGGTTGAGGCCACGACCGACGCAGAGGGCAAGGCGAGCTTCCTGCTGGCAGGCGAATTGCCTGGCATGACGACGCTTGAGCTTTCTGCAAGCGGCACCGATCTTGCTAAGGAGATAGCCGTGCGTGTGACGTCTGATGCGGCGCAGCCCGCGCGTCCCGTGGCAACGATTGACGGCGCCGTATTCGATGCAGCTTCGCCGAAGGAGAATTCGATCGAGGTTGCGAAGGGCTCTCTTCTGGATCTTTCCTGCAGTACGGAAGGCGCAACTATCTACTACACCACCGACGACACGTGCCCGTGCATTGAAGACGGTTCGCGCGTTGAGTACACGGCTCCTGTTCCGGTGACGCAGAATACGCGATTCCGAATTGCGGCGTACAAAGAAGGCATGGCCTTCGAAGCTTATAGCGAGCGGTTGAATCTTAATGTGACGGTTGCCGATTCTCAGGAGCCTAGTCCTGATCCTGGGCCTGTTGATCCTGGTCAAAAGCCTGGCTCCGATCTGAGCAATCCAGACGGCGGAACAGCACAGCCTGGTGGGTCGGGTGCTACTTCTGGCGATACCTCAGAAGGCGGCGATTCCGCCGCAGACCCAGGTGCGAGCGGTGCTTCAGGTGCGGAGCAAGAAGACGATGCCAATGCCGAGGCAACGGGTGTTGCATGTGCTGCAACCGGTGATTCGTCTGGTTGGGCGGTTGCGGCGCTTGTTGCGGGTGCTGTGCTCGCGGCGGGCGCGGCGACCTGCGTTTTCCTCAAACGCAGGCGTGAACGGCAGAGCTAGCTGCGCGGGCAGCCCCTGCGGAGGCGCTCCGCCTCGTCGGATCGCCTCCGCCTCGCCTCAAATGGCACGCGGCTAGTTGGCACGATGCCTCCGAGGCTTATCCCCGAGCGCTTCGCCGCGGCAGCAATCGCCCCATTCGTTCCAAAGCGTTCGGCAATGGCGAGATATTGACGCTGTGCGTTCCCGGGCGTTCGACGATGACAAGATTGGTAGTCGGTGGTGACTTGATGAATGAAGAAGTGTCATTCACAGACGAAGACTGGGAAAAGTTATTCTCAGAATAAAACTAATCAATGATCGTGTCGAGAATGTTGGTGTGGCGGTCAGTCCGCTTGCCGGGCCATTGGCGCACGCCATCAGGCATCAATTAGCCTCCGTTCCAACGCAGAAACGGAGGCTAGATTACCGTATTAACTCACCGCCGGCGCTGGCGGCTTTGCCATGGCCATCGTACGAAACGAAACTCAGCAGCACAGTACGGCACTCAAAAGTGCAGGTCAAAGCCCTGTCGGCTTACTCCCGCTCAATGGCGTCGGTTCTGTCGTCCCGTCATTCCAGTTGCACCCAGTCTTCCGCGGCAGGCCGAGGCAAGTGCTGCCAAGTAACACCATGTGGCGTTTCGTCGGCTTCGGGGACAAAAGCCGGGACAGTTTCAAAAAACACCTTAAACTCAGGGTATTGAGTTTTTGTTTTTGTCTCAAAGTGCGCGGCGAGCTGCCTTTGGAGACTCAATAGCGCCGAAAACGCCCGCTTTGAAACTCAACCGTCCTTTAGCATGCAAGCCGCCAGCTGCAATCGTAAGTGAATCAACGCGGGCGGCTCGCGCACCGTTTGCAAAACCCCAGGTCATAGGACTTCGTTGTCGGTAAACAAAGTGAGTAGTCTCAGGTGGCTTGCTTATGAGTTGAATCAATACCGCGATTCGCGACGCAGCCGTGGCATCTCCATCGTCTGATCCCCGGGCTTGTCTTAACCGCTGCACGATATGGCGGTAGGTGCGTTGCGGTGGGATAATGTCAGCCAAGAAAGATTCAAAAGAACGGATGTGCACCTTTGGTATGGCATCAAAGGAACGGTAGATAAAAAGCTTTCATCGCAACTCGAAGTGTTAGGAGCACAAGGTTACCCGTTCAGATACAAGATATTCACCGAGCTCGGTCATGGCGGTTTGGCGGGAGAGCATCCCGAGCAATTCTTAGAGGAAATGATAAAAGCGCACGAATCATAACCAAGGATTGTTTTAAGAACAGCTTTAGCCATCGAGGACACCAGACGTTTTTCCGGACGTCAAGGTCACGCGGCGCAGCCCCTCACGCCGAGCGCGCGTCAGAGCGAGGGCAAATTCTCGCGGTAGCGGCGCAAGTCGTTCTCGTCGCACCTTTGCAGGATGTCGTCGAGTTCGGAAAGCAAGCGAGGCTTGTCTGCAGGCAGATCACCTTCCAGAAAGAAGGCGTTCGACGCGCCCATGAGGGCAATCTGGGTGGGAATGTCAAGCTGCTCCACGAGCGCACGGATCTCGCGGTACTTCTCGTGTTCGCTGCATTCCCGCCAAGCGTCGCACTCGATTTCCCGCGCCAGCTCCGAATTTGGGAACACGGTGAGCATGTTGGGACCAATGAGGAACGGGTGCAGCTGATTGAACACGGCGGCCGACGTTTTCGCACCCGCGATGCCGCGCCCTTTGCCGTGGATTCCCACGAGGTAGAAAAACGCGTAGTCGATGCCCGCCGCCTCGAGGCGGCGGCATTGCTCCAGGATGTCGCGCGAGGTGTAGCCCTTGCGCATGAAGCGCAGCGCATCATCGTCGCCGGTCTCGACGCCGATGGTGAGCCTGGTGAAGCCCGCTTCGCGCAAACGCTTGAGGTCGCCGTCGGTTTTGCGCAGCGAGTCGGTGATGCGCGCAAAGCAGCCGATGGTCTCGACGCTGGGCAGGTAGCGGTGGATCATGCCGGCGATTTCCAGCAGTTTTCCCGCGGGTAGTGCAAACGGGTTCGCTCCCGTGAGGAATACACGCCTGATGCCTTCCGGCCGCGCTTGGCCGAGCAGGCGCGCAATCATGGGGGCATCGGGACTCATGCGCAGCGTTTGCACTTCCAGCAGGTCGGACTCGATGGCGCCCATATCGGGTCCGCGGAACTTGAAGGGCAGCTCATCGTAAAGCGTGCAGAACTTGCATGCGCGGTGGGTACAGCCGGCGGTCGCTTCGAGCAAAAGGGAATCCCATTCGTAGGGCGGTCGCCATATGGTACCGGTGTAGTGCATGATGCCTCCAATCGGGTCGCGCGAAGCGGGGTGGCGCTGTGTTGCGCCTTGCTTCTTGTTGGCTGGTATCATGCAAAAGAAGATTTCCGAATTGAAGTACTGTCTTTTTCTGGAGTACCTGGCTGGCGAACGGGGGAGTGGGCTTTGGCAAGGCGAACAGGTCAAGAAGTCGAACGCTGCCGCGCGGTATCGACCATCCAGCGCATGATCGGCGGGAAGTGGAAGATAGAGATCCTGTTCTATATAGCGTTGCGCGATGTGCGCCATTTTGGCGAGCTGCGTCGCTGCATCGGCACCATCAGCGAGTCGACGCTTTCCAAGCAGCTGCGCGAGCTGGTGATCGACGGCATGCTCGAGCGCATCGACCACGGCCGGGTCCCTCCCAACGTGGAATACGTGCTCACCAAGCAAGGCGAAAGTTTCGTCCCCATCCTCATAGCGATGAAAACCTGGGGTGAGGAACAGCTGGGGCTATAGGTGCATTGACCTAGCCGACCTCAAGGCGGCATCCGTGGATGAAAAACGATTGGAGGCAGCTTTTCAAGCCGTGAGACCGCATAACGCTCCACGCCCGCATGTTGCGCCTGCGCCGTCGTGAACAGGCCCCTTTGCGAGAAGGCGATATCGCTGGGTTCCCGTATGGCTTCGATTGCTTTCATGCTTGGATTGTGGCAAATCAAGTAACGATTCAAGCGAGCTTTAAGCGAGGAAAACGATATCGATAGTCATATCAGCCTCTAGCTGCTTTGCTGTTGTATACGATATGGGAAACCTTCCTCCATAGACGTAGCCGCATACGACTGGCTCAAGTTGCGTGAATGGGGAAATGGCATCTCGACATGGCTGCAAGGTCGCGCAACTGCATTCCGTGGGCGTAAAGAGGTGCTCGCGGTAAGCAGCGCAGTTGTGGACCTGGCTGATTCCTGCTAGTCGATAATTGCACCGTTTCAAAGTGCCCTCTTCGGCCTCACCTTTTGGATGGACGGAATCCCTAAGGCGAGGCCGTGGTTACGGTTGACCATGTACGCTAGGAGCTCAATCTTTGCTAGCGTTGATCGAGATAGAACTGAGGTTCGAACCATCTGTCGTAGTGATACGCTTCATCCTTGGAAGTCCATCGCGTATCGTAGAGACATGCGCTCAAATCATCATCGCCGCAGAGGTCTTCTGGCCATTCTTTCCAGCCTTCACTGTTCTGCCATTCGGCATTATCCGGAGCTTCTCCTTCGGTGGCTGGTGTCCATTCGCCGATTGCGTCAAAAGAAAGATCGCGAATGAGCCGGACGAGGAGTTCTTCGGCGGGGCTGTGCGCGTTCATTTCTGTCCCGAAGCGAGCGCGAGCTCGGTACTCTGCAAGAACAGTATTAAACCGGTAAACGAATTCGAAATCGTACCTTGTCAAAAATTGTAGGGGTAACATGTCGGCTAGCCAACTCGAATCCAGTTCACCTATATGCGTTCCTGCTGGCATTTTTCCTAGTTCTTCAAGATCGTCGTTCAGGTAGTCTAGAAGGATGTCGCTTCCCACGGCGAAGGAGACGGCTGCTTTGCGGCCGAATGCCTCGGCGAGGATTGGAGACCATGCCTTGTGAGAGGCATCAATTGAATTGAGCCAAGCATAGTCATCGCAATCAGGGAGCTCAACTCCCGGTTGGGGCAGGGAAGTCCAAGAAAGAGCTTTGCAAACGCCTTTAATCTTGTCATTCCTAATCGAGTTTCCGGATTCGTATCGAAACCAAGTCTTTGTTCCGACGCCAGCTTTTCGGGCCGCTTCTTCTGCGCTCAGTCCTAGCTCATGGCGCCTCTGTTTGATTGAATGGGCGAGAGCTAAGCTACCTTCCTTTGTCCTCGGTGGCATATGTCCTCCAATCATAGTGTCAGAACCATGTATGTGCCTGTCATTATAATTGAAATTGTTGAGGATTAACATGCTTTCCGATTGTTTTGGCGATTTCTAACGGTTAGGTGAGAGCGCTCCCGCCTTCCTCCTGCATTATTCATTGATCAAAGAAAGCCCTCGGAATCTAAGTGATTCTGGGGGCTTCATCGTTTTCTATTCAGAAACTCTGAGTGGCTTTACCTTATTCTGTTTGCTGATGGCGGCTCGTGTCATCGAGAGAATAGTGATGGACGGCTTCCCCAGAATAGTCGCTGGTTATTTCCGCCAGTGATTAAGCGAATTCGCGTGCTGTCATCTCGTGCCGTTGTCATGCCGTCAAGGGGTTGATTCGTGTGAGATTTCCCCGGTACCTCGGAGAGTCGTACCGCATCTGATTCGTCCAACATCGACTGTTCTAATCACCCCATTTATCACCTCAATGGCAGAATCGACTGAAGTGATAAATGAGGTGATAAACATGAATCTGACTTCCAAATTCGCATTGAAGACTCACATCATGGGCCTGGGAACGCACTTGGGATTCGCATCGCCTCGCTTGATGGCAAAATTACGTCCGTCGTAAAGGCGCATATTCCCCGAAATTGAAGTTTTTTCATTTTTGGGGAATAGCGCTACTTAGCCATTCGGCAGCGTCCACGATCCTTATTCCCTCGTGCTGATATTCAGGCTGATAGGTGCGCGCAATCAGAATTTTCGGATATGCGTCTTTTATCGCCAATAATGGGGACACCTCGCGCTCGAACGTCCGCTCCTCCGATATATCGTTCGCAACCTGGATATAGAGCTTCTCACCCTGCTTAATCGCAACGAAGTCGATTTCCTTCTTGTATAGCACGCCGACGTAAGCCTCGTAGCCGCGGCGCAGGAGCTCGATGGCAACGATGTTTTCCAGCACGCGGCCGTAGTCCATGTTCTTGGTTCCAAGGCGCGCGAACCGAAACCCTTGGTCGACAAGGTAATATTTATCCTCCGACCTTAGGTATCTTTTCCCACGGATGTCGTAGCGACGAATACGGTAGAAAGCGAAGGCCTTGCATAGCGCATCGACGTATTTGCCAATCGTCTTGTGGTCGGCTTTCGTTCTATTTGACCTGAGGGTGTCGGCGATGGAGCGCAACGATGTCAGGTTCCCGACGTTGTCCATAAGGTAGTCGATAAGAGCATGAAGCAGCTGCTCGTTCTTCACCTTGTATTTGCTGACGATGTCGCGAACCACCAGGGCGTTCAGAACTTCGGAGTTGATGTAGCGGCGCTTCTGCTCTTCCGTTTTGTATAAGAACGAGCCCGCCATGCCACCTTCCGCTATGTAGCCGGTCAGGCTGCTATAGATGTTTTGGGACGGGTAGTATTCAAGGTACTCGCTGAACGAAAACGGGTAAACGGGAATCTCGTACGTCCTGCCCACGAACAAGGTCGCTAAGTCGCTGCTTTGAAGGAAGGCGTTCGATCCAGTGACGAATATGCTGTACTTCTCCCTGGCATGCAGGCTATTTATGGCCTTCTCGAAGGACTCGCACATCTGTACCTCGTCGACGAGCAGGTAATTTCGATGTTCGGGCGCATAGTGGTCCTCCACGTAGGATTCCAGCGCCCGATATTCCATGAGGCTTTCGAAGTCGGTCAGGTTGTAGTTGATGTGGATGATGTTGGCATCGGGCTGCTGCTCCAAAATCTTTTTCGCCAATGCCTCCATGAGCTTCGACTTGCCAGATCTGCGGACGCCTGTGATGACCTTGATATCGGGAGCGTCGACTAGCTCCATCATCTCCGAAAGGTATGTCGAACGTTCTATGAGCTTCACGATTGGCCCCTTTGATAGTGCTTAATGATCGGCAATTCCCCAAAATTAAAAATCTTTTGATTTTGGGGAATTATACCGCTTCGATCTATTGCTACGTCAGTCAAAACGGAGAACCGCGCTTGCTTAGGCAATCATCACGAGACGGGCAGGGCTCTTGGAAGCCCTTGGGGACCCCAATTGCGGGTAGCTTTTCCGCACAAATGCAAATGCGTTTACATCGATTCCTGGTAATCCTATTGTCCATTGGGCGAAAGAGGCGTCGCCATGGATACCGAGCGCGGGTCGACGAGGGCGAGTGCGTGAACAGCACGGACCCGCCCAGAGGAGGCCCCTATCACCCAGAAGCGCCATGGCCTCGGCAAAGGCGTCGGGTCCAGCGAGCAAGATGTTTCTGGTTCCGCCGTTCCGTCATTCCAGTTGCACTCGGTTTCTCGCGTCGTCTCGCAGCCTCGCCTCATCAGCTCCAGGAAGATGGCGTTCTCGTACATGCGGCCCTAATCCATCATCTACTCCTTCTCGGTTTCGAAAGTCGTATTTCTTTAGAGTTTCGAAACCGAGAATGCAATATACACAAGGACGCGTCGAGGAGCGAATCCCGATCGTGTCATGTCGGCAGCGGCGTTGGGGCACATTCGCTCGTGCTACAATGCGGGCATCAGAGATGAAAACACAGTCCCCGTCGGGTAGTCGTGGGCGTGCGGGAGTCCGCATCAGTAACCTGCCTCCTTGGTTGTCCCTTCTCTGCATGGTCATCTACATAAAGGAGGAATCAACCATGCAGATCAGCGTGTCGTCCACCCTGACCGTATTTCATGACGGCCAATTTTGGGTCGGGCTGGCGGAACATGTCGAAGACGGGAGATACGGCGTCGCCCGCATCGTCTTCGGTGCAGAACCGTCCAATGAGGAAATCCTGCAATTCGTTATTAGCAAATGGGCGAAGCTCACGTTCTTCGGCGGCAATCCCGCCGAGGCGAGCGAGCCTGCAAAAAACCCCAAGCGCCGCGCCCGCGAGGCGTCGAAGGCCCTTAAACAGCCAGCGATGGGCACCAAGGCGCAGCAGGCGCTCGCGAGTCAGCGGGAGGCAATGAAGCGAGAGTCGGTCCGCGCAAAAAGCCAACGCCGCGCAGATGAGGCGGAGGCGCGCTTCGAGCAGCGGAAGCTGAAGCGCAAGCAGAAGCATCGCGGGCGTTGATCGCCATCTGCGGAGGCCCGTATATAGCAGCAGGCTTAGTTCCAATTGAAACTAAGCCTGCAATCTGCGCTATAGCATCACATCGAACGTCTGTTCTACTCCCACTCGATGGCGTCGGTTCTGCCGTCCCGTCATTCCAGTTACACCCAGTTTTCGGCATCGACACGGAACGCCTGCCGCCGAATGACGCGATGTCGCGTTTCGTCGGCTTCGGGGACAAAAGTTGGGACAACCTCAAAAACTTTTTTCAAACTCAGGGCTTTGAGTTTTTGTTTTTGT
>ERZ1034920.30-NODE-30-length-98439-cov-8.010601_pt1 | contig 98439 bp, 80 predicted proteins | sample MGYA00520688_ERZ1034920 | MGnify/ENA primary metagenome ERZ1034920 (study PRJEB33766, sample SAMN09781785) | gut metagenome | biome: gut microbiome | host: Homo sapiens | place: Madagascar | study: EMG produced TPA metagenomics assembly of the PRJNA485056 data set... | reverse complement strand
GCGCCGGCCTGTCACGTCGGAGGTCGCGAGTTCAAGTCTCGTACATCCCGCCATCGATTGTTCAAGCCCAGCCATTTGGCTGGGCTTTTTCACATTTTCGGGTTTGTTCGCTGTAGCCGTTGAACATTAACCAAGGTGAGGGTATGCGGCCGATGGGCACGTTGCTTGCCTTGACCACCAAGCATCAATAGGGGCGGGAACCCGTCAGACGACAGGCGCATCGCTTTTGTTTGCCCCCATGAACCGAAATCTCGCCTTGTTGCTTTCCTTCGCTCCCCCAGGCGTCTGCGTTTCCGGTAGTTTGGCGGATACGGTATATGGACTTTCCAACATACTTTCGATGTTTCGATTGAAACTCCTTGGCTCGTGCTATGGTTTAGGAGCTAAACATTAAGCAACTAAACAATTCAGTAACGAAAGGAGATTCGCGTGGACGATACCGCAGCTGGATTGCGTCGTCGCTTGTTCGATGCCGCAGCACGCATGCGCAAGCAGCGTAAGGAGCCGCCGGCACCAGAAGGCGTTACGCCGGCGGAGATGTACGCGATCATGGCGGTTTCCCGCCTTGAAGGCGAGGGGAGGAAGGTCCGGTCCGGCGACATCGCCAAGTGTGGACAGGCAACTCCGAGCGCCGTGTCCCAGACCTTGAAATCGCTTGAGGAAAAGGGCCTTATCACGCGTCAGCGCGACAAGGGCGATAGCCGTGCGGTCACGGTGCATCTTACCGAGGACGGCCGTGCTTTCAGCGCACGTGGTCGCGAGCTGCATGAGCAGATGATCGACGAGGTGCTCACCTATCTCGGTCCCGAAGATGCCGAGCATCTCGTGCGCATCGTTGAGCGCCTGGCGGATTTCCCCGCTTGCGAGGCGGCGCCGGCGCAGCAGAACGGCTGCGCGCAAGCTGGCTGCCCGGTAGCGAGTGCTGATGCAAGCCCCGCTTCTGCCGCAAACGCCGATCATGCCGGTGCGAGCTTCGCTTCCGGGGCGGGTACCGATAACGCAGATGTGGTTGCAGGCGACCTCGCTTCCGCCGCAAACGCCGGTCATGCGGGTACGGTCGCATCCGAGGTGGCGGGCGCGGCTGCGGGTGCAGGCGCTGCCCTTTCCCCAGGCGCTTCTTCGCAAACCGCTTCCGCGGAAGGGGGCGTGCCGTGCGCATAATCAAGAACCTTGCCCAGCACAAGCTGGTGGTGCTGCTGATCGTGGTGCTGCTGTGCGTGCAGGCGGCATGCGATCTGGCGCTGCCCAACTACACCTCCGACATCGTCGATACGGGCATTCAGCAGCAGGGCGTGCAGGACGTCGCGGCCGAACAGCTCACTGAGCGCACCCATGACCTGGTGGCCATGATGCTCCCCGAGTCCGATGAGCGGATGTTCGCTGATGCTTATGCGCAAAACGAAGACGGCACGTATGCGCTGACGGAATCCGGCAAGCGCGACCGTGCGACGCTTGATGACGCCATGGCGCTGCCCATGACGGTGACCTGCTACGCCGATCAAATCGCCGAGCTGGACCTTGATCAGGTGAAAGCCGCATACGACCAGGGCATGATCGGGAAGGCCGACATCCAGACCATGCTCGACCGTGCGCGCGAGTCCATGGGCGATATGGCCGACACGCTTATCGCACAACAGGGTTTGGCCGCAGCCCGCGCCGAGTACGAGCAGTTGGGCTACGACCTTGACGCCATGCAGATGGACTACCTGGTGGCAACCGGTGCGAAGATGCTCGGCCTTGCCGCGCTCGGCATGGTCATCGCCGTCATGGTGGGCTTCTTGGCGTCGCGCACCGCGGCCAAGGTGGGCCGCAACCTGCGCGAGCGCCTGTTCAACCAGGTGGTGAACTTCTCCGATGCCGAGATCCAGTCGTTCAGCGCGGCTTCGCTGATCACGCGCGGCACCAACGACGTGCAGCTCGTGCAGATGGTCACCGTCATGCTGCTGCGCATGGTGCTCTATGCGCCCATCCTGGCCATCGGCGGCATCATCATGATCGCGCGCACCGACCTGTCCATGGGCTGGATCATCATCGCGGCGGTCGTGGCCATCGCGGTGGTTATGGGCGTGCTCATGAAGGTCGCCATGCCGAAGTTCAAGATCATGCAGAAGCTCATCGACCGAGTGAACCTGGTTTCGCGCGAGCTGCTCACGGGCTTGCCGGTCATCCGCGCGTTCGGCCGCGAGCAGCACGAGGAGGCGCGCTTTGATGAGGCGAACACGCGCCTGATGAAAACGCAGCTGTTCACCAACCGCGTGATGACCTTCATGATGCCGCTCATGATGCTCATCATGAACCTGGTGTCCGTGGGCATCATCTGGTTCGGCGGCCACGCCATCGATGCGGGCAACCTGCAAACCGGCGACCTCATCGCGTTCATCACCTACTCCATGGTCATCATCATGGGCTTCCTTATGATCGGCATGCTGTCCATCATGCTGCCGCGCGCCGACGTGGCAGCCCAGCGCATCGACGAGGTGCTCGAATGCAAGCCCTCCATTGCCGACCCCGAGCCCGGAAACGCTAAGGACGCGCTGCTCGGCGCTAACGGGCTGCCGGGCGCGCGCATCGCCTTCGAGAACGTGAGCTTCAGGTACTCTGACGGCGCCGAATGCGTGCTCGAGGACGTCAGCTTCACGTGCGAGCCGGGCAAGACCACGGCCATCATCGGCTCCACGGGCAGCGGCAAGTCCACCGTGCTCAAGCTGGCGGAGCGCTTCCATGACGTCACGTCGGGCCGCATCGCCGTCGATGGTATCGACGTGCGCGATGTCAGCCAGCATGCCCTGCGCGCGCAGCTGGGCTATGTGCCCCAGGCGGCGTTTCTGTTCAGCGGTACCATCGCCTCGAACGTGGGCTATGGCGTCGACGGTGCCGACGAGGATCGTATCCGCGCAGCCGCCGACGTGGCGCAGGCGGGCGAGTTCATCGCCGAGCGTCCCGAGGGGCTGGCAACGCCCATCTCCCAAGGCGGCACGAACATCTCGGGCGGTCAGCGCCAGCGCCTGGCCATCGCCCGCGCGCTTGCCACCGATGCCCGCGCGTACCTGTTCGACGACAGCTTCAGCGCGCTCGACTACAAGACCGACGCCGCGCTTCGCCATGAGCTTTCCTCCCGTTTGGGTGGGAAGACCGTGGTTATCGTGGCGCAGCGCATCTCCACAGTGCTCAACGCAGACCAGATCGTGGTGCTCGATGACGGCCGCGTCGTGGGGGTGGGCACGCATGAGCAGCTGATGGAAAGCTGTCAGGAGTATCGCGAGATCGCCATGTCGCAGCTATCGGAAGAGGAGCTGAAAGGAGGTGATGCGAGATGAGCGCGAACAACGAGGATCTGAAGAAGGTCACGCAGCGCCGCCGGCCGCACGGTCCGGGCGCGCGCATGATGCCCGGTGAGAAGGCTAAGGACTTCAAGGGTTCCATTGGCAAGCTCGTGCGTTTCATGGGTCAGTTCAAGGCGGCGCTCGTGCTCGCCATCATCTTCGCCGTCGGGTCGGCTGCGTTCAACATCGTGGGCCCGAAGGTGCTCTCGCAGGCAACCACGGAGCTGTTCGAAGGCTTGGTGGCGAAGGTGGGCGGCGCCGGCGGCATCGACTTCGACGCCATCGCCGGCATCATCGCGGCGACGCTGGTGCTGTACCTGGTCAGCGCGGCGTGCAGCTTCGTGCAGGGCTGGATGATGACGAGCGTCTCGCAGCGCACCTGCTATGGGCTGCGCCGCGCCATCGCCGAGAAGATCGACCGCATGCCCGTGGGATATTTCGAGCGCAACTCCACCGGCGACACGCTCTCGCGCATCACCAACGACGTGGACACGCTCGGGCAAAGCCTGAACCAGGGCGTGACGCAGCTCATCACCTCGGCCACCACCATCGTGGGCGTGGTGATCATGATGCTGACCATCAACCCGCTGCTCACGGGCATCACCGTGCTCATCCTGCCGGTCTCCTTGGTGCTCATCTTCACCGTGGTGAAGGCCTCGCAGAAGCACTTCAGGGCGCAGCAGGCCATGCTCGGCGCCATCAACGGCCAGGTGGAGGAGACGTTTTCCGGCCATGCCGTCGTGCGCGCGTTCAATCGCGAGCAGGCAGTGGCAGAGACGTTCGGCAAGACCAACGCGAAACTCTATGAAAGCGCTTGGAAATCCCAATTCCTGTCAGGCTTGATGCAGCCCATCATGAACTTCGTGGGGAACCTGGGTTATGTGGGCGTGGCGTTGGCGGGTAGCGTGCTGGCCGTGCAAGGCGTCATCACCGTCGGCGATATCCAGGCGTTCATCCAGTACGTGAAGAACTTCACGCAGCCTATCACGCAGCTCTCCCAGGTGGGCAACGTGCTGCAGCAGATGGCCGCGGCCGCCGAGCGCATCTTCGCCTTCCTGGAGGAGCCCGAGCTTGAGGCGGAGAATCCCACGGCTAGCGCCGCCGACGTGGATTGCGACGTGGAGTTCGATCACGTGCGCTTCGGCTACGATCCCGAAAAGCCCGTCATCGGCGACTTTTCCGCGAAAGTGCGCCAGGGCCAGACCGTGGCGCTTGTGGGTCCCACCGGCGCGGGCAAGACCACCATGGTCAAGCTGCTCATGCGCTTCTATGATGTTGACGCGGGCGCCATCCGCCTGGGTGGCACCGATATCCGCGAGTTCTCGCGCATCGACGTGCGCAACCAGTTCGGCATGGTGCTGCAGGACACGTGGCTGTTCAACGGCACGGTGCGCGACAACATCGCCTACGGCAAGCTTGATGCTACCGACGCCGAGGTGGAGGCTGCGGCGCGCGCAGCGTACGTGCACCATTTCATCACCACGTTGCCGCACGGCTACGACACGGTGATCAACGAGGATGCCAGCAACATCAGCGCAGGTCAGCGGCAGCTGCTCACCATCGCCCGCGCCATCTTGGCCGACAGGCGCATGCTCATCTTGGACGAGGCCACCTCAAGCGTGGACACGCGAACCGAGGAGCGCATCCAGAAAGCCATGGATAACTTGATGGCGGGCCGCACGTCGTTCGTGATCGCGCATCGGCTGTCCACCATCAAAAACGCCGACCTCATCTGCGTGTTACAACATGGTGACATCGTCGAGCACGGCACGCATGAGGAGCTTCTCTCCCTTGGCGGCGCGTATGCTGAACTGTATAATTCTCAGTTCGAGGAAGACGGCGTCGAAGACGAGTAGCGTGCAGAGGGGCGCGCGGCTCGGCTCGGCTTGGGACGAAGGCGCGCGCACATGACCGCACAATCAGAGGCAATGCAGATGGCAAGCCGCAACGGGGAGGGCCCGGTGCGGCTTGCCGCGTTCGATTTCGACGGCACTTCGCTTGACGGCAACTCTCCCGTCATGCTGGTGATGCATCTTGCGAAGCTGCGCATGCTCAACCCCACGGTGCTATTGCGCATCGGGCTGTGGGCCGCGGCCTACAAGTTGCGCCTGCCGCAGAGCGAGGCGTGGGTGCGCGGGCTGGTGTTCCGCGCCTTCGCCGGCAAGCCCAAGGCCGAGGTGGATGCCTTCCTTCATGCTTTCTATGACGAATGCGTGGCCCCGCATGTGCGCGAGCAGGCCAGGCAAGCTATGGATACGTGGCATGAGCAGGGCGTTTCGGTGGTGTGCGTATCGGCTACCTTCGAGCCCATCATCGAGCGCGCCATGCGGGACCTGCCCTTCGATTACCAGATTTCCACGCGCATGAAGGTGAACTATGACGGCACGTACGCTTGCGAGGTGGACGGCGTGCCGGTGGAAGGCGATCGCAAGATGATCGAGCTACGTCGTTTCGCCAACGAGAAATGGGGCGAAGGCGGCTGGGAGCTGGTGGCGGCTTATGGCGACCATCACTCCGATCGCGCCCTGCTCGCCGGCGCCAAGCAGGGGTTCGCCGTGTGTCCCGATCGCCCGCTTGGGCGCACCGCCCGCGAACGCGGCTATCAGGTGCTCGAGTGGTAAACGCCCTTAGGCGTTTTCCTGGGAATCGCCCGTAGCGCTTGAGTGGGGTTTGCCGTTCGCGTTTTTACGGGTGATAGGAGCTTCGCGGCGCGCTGGAGAACCGGCTTTCATCGGCGTGTCCTGCCGATGGGGTCGTCATGGCATCTCTGGATGGCGGGCTCGCCTTAGCATGCCCGGGTGACAGGTTTGTTTCGATTTCTTGGCTTGCGGCCGCATGGCGGCCGCTTCCGGTAAAATGATACCGAACTATAGCTATTTTGACACTTGAAGGAGGTTGGGTCGATGTTTGATAACGACATGAACGATATGCCCAGCCGAAGCGATGAGCCGTCCAGCTCCGTTTCCGGATACCTGAACAGCGCTGAACAGGCTGCTGAGCAGGGGAACCTTATGCTGGCGCTGCATCTGTACCTGGCGGCGTTCGAGCGCGGTCAGGCAACCGAGGGCGCTGTGCCCTCCGAAGCCGCCATTGCCGGCCTGAAGCGCGCATGGCGTCTGGCGTGCACTTTGAAGGAGCGTAGCATCGCCGAATACGTGTTCGAGCGCATGGAGCCGTACCTGTCCAGCGACGAGGTGGCCGCCTGCGCGGACCAGCTTCAGGAGCTGGCCCTTGCCAAGCTTGAGGAGTTCGGGCTGTCGCGTGACGAGCTTGAGGACATGACCGATATGATCTCGCAGGACATGATGGGCGAGGGCGGACCGCGCGTGCTGCGCGTGGAGCACCTCACGGCTCCCGGTGCGCCTGCCGACGCCGGCAAGCCCGAAGGCGACGCGGCTGCAAGCGCTGCGGCCCCGACGGCCGGCGTGGATGCCGCGGGGGAGCGGCCCGTGGCCGCCGGTCCAGCGCCGTCCGAAAAGCCGCAGACGCTCGCGGGGAAGCCCGCGCCTGCCCCGGCAGCCGCGCAGCCCGTGCTCGCTCCCATCGAGCACCTCACCTATAAGGAGCTCGTGGGCTATGACGAGGCGGTGCGCTCGGTGCGCTCGCTCGGCCTCGGCATGCAGAAGGACCCTGAGTTCCAGCAGCTCGTGCGCCAGCTCAACGTGCGCCATGGTCTTGATCGCATGCCCGCGTGCGACGCGCTGCTCATCCGCAGCCCAGCGCGCGAGGATGCAAACCAGTTCATGATGGCCACCTGCGGCGAGCTGGGGCTTCCGGTGCTGCGCATGCGCATGGAGGAGAACATGCAGGGCATGCCCGTGCTGTGCGTCATGGCCCAGGCCGACCGCCAGCCCAAGCTCAACCAGGCTCGCAACGCCTTCGAGGAGCCGGCGGTGCTCGTCATCGAGGACATCGACTTGTGGGCGGCGCCGGCGTTCGATCAACCCGAGGATATCGGCGGGTTGATTATGTCCACGCTTTCGCGCGGGGCGCGCGAGGCGGTCAACCTCATCCGATCCTCGGCCGACGACCCTGACGTGTTCGTGCTGTGCACCTCGGCGCTCGGCAACGACGTGGACCCGTATTTCTTCGATCTGCTGGGGCCTGTCTCGGCGGTGGACATCGACTATCCCACCGAGAAGGAACGTGCCGACATCTGGATGGAGATCGCTCGCGAGCACCCGTCCGTGCGCGGCGTCGACCGCGATCAGCTGGTCAGGTTCTCGCAGGGCATGCCGCGTTTCGATATGCACATGGCGGCACGCGAGGCTATCGAGGAAGCGTACAAGGACAGCCTCACCAAGCGACGCTATATCCCGGTGACTACGGACAACCTGTTCGATAAGCTGGCAGCATACCAGCCGCTCGATTCGCCGGAGTACAAGGCGCTCGAGCAAGCGGTGGTCGATGACTTTAGGAGGGAGCTCGACCATTTGGACGACCTGTTGAAGGGGGACGGGCAGTAATGGATATCACGCGACGTTGCGATTACGCGCTTCGCATTTTGGAGGCCGCATACGAAAGCGGCGACTCGTATGTGTCGGTCGCCGACATCTCCGAGCAGGAGGACATCCCGTACGCGTTTGCGCGCAGCATCCAGCACGACCTGGTGAAAGGCGGGCTTATCAAGACGGTGCGCGGTGCGCGCGGCGGCCTTGCGCTCGACTGCGACCCGGCTCAGATCACGCTGCTCGAGGTGCTCGAGGCGGTGCAGGGTCCGGTCAGCGTCTCGCTGTGCGCGGTGGACGCCGAGTATTGCAAGCGTCGCGGAGGGTGCTCGTACAACAAGTTGTGGATGGGCGCGGACAGCCTGCTGAACAGCTACTTCGATTCCATCACGCTCAAGGAGCTCATGGAGCAGGGCGGGCGACACCCCGTCATCAGGAAGGCCATCGATTCGGCGCCTCCCACGGCGCGCATGTCGTGCCCGGTGGATTCCTGCGGTGGTTGCGGCGCGCAGCCTGCTATCGGGGAAGCGCAGTCGTAGGCGTGGCGCGCAAAAGCATAGCCGATCTTGCGGCGTCCGCGGTTTGGCCCGCGGGCGCCGCCATGTCTCAGGACGAGTTTTGCCGCTATGTGCTCTCCGAGGGGCGGCGGCTGTACCGTGACTTGCCCTGGCGCGGCATCGACGATGCCTACGGCGTGCTCGTGAGTGAGGTCATGCTCCAGCAAACGCAGGTCAAGCGCGTGCTGGGGCGCTGGGAGCGCTGGATGGGCATGTTTCCTTCCCCTGATGCGTTGGCTTCCGCCGCACCGGCCGATGTGCTGGCCGAATGGCAGGGACTCGGCTATAACCGCCGCGCCTTGGCGCTCAAGCGCGCGGCCGAGGAATGCTCTCAGCGCTTCGGCGGTCGCCTGCCTGAAACGGTGGAGCAGCTTCGGGAGCTGCCGGGTATCGGGCCGGCAACGGCGGCCGGGGTCACCGCCTTCGCCCGCAACCTTCCCGCCATCTACATCGAGACGAACGTGCGCACGGTGTTCATCCACACGCTGTTCCCCGATTGCGATGCGGTGTCCGACAAGCAGCTTCAGCCGCTGGTGGCAGCATGCTGTCCCGAAGCGGGCCAGGTTCGGCAGTGGTATTACGCGTTGTTGGATGTGGGAGCGGACCTGAAGTCGCAGGTGGGCAACGCTTCGCGGCGAAGCGCGCATTACACGCGTCAGTCGGCGTTCGAGGGGTCGCGCCGGCAGAAGCGCGCGTGCCTGGTTCGCATCGTGCTGGCCTGCCCGGGCATCGCCGTCGAGCAGGCGGCGGCGCGCTTGGACGCCGAGGAGCGCTCTGTCGGGCGGGAAGCGGTCGATCCGCAGCTGTTCGCCGGCATCTGCGCCGACCTGGAACGGGAAGGCTTCTTCCGCAAGGAGGACGGCTGCCTGTTCCCATAAGGAATAGCGGCCCGCAAATTCCGGACACATAATCCTACGTCCCCGAACTGCCCGGATTGTGACAGTTCGGGGACGTAGGATTATGTGTCCGTTCGGGGGCGCGGGTTCACGCGCCCGATAAGGGTATGGTTCAAGACGAGAGGATCATCATGGGGTTTGTTGAGTTGTTCTTGATCGGCGTGGGGCTTTCCATGGACGCCTTCGCCGTTTCCATTTGCAAGGGCCTTGGCATGAGCCGCCTGAACATGAGGCAGGCGGCCGTCATCTCGCTGTTCTTCGGCGGGTTCCAGGCGCTCATGCCGCTTATCGGCTGGGCGTTGGGCAGCCAGCTTGCCGACCTTATCACGCCCATCGACCACTGGATCGCCTTCGCGCTGCTGGCGTTCGTGGGCGGCAAGATGCTGTGGGACGCGTTCCATGAGGGCGACGAACAGGGCGAAGAGGCGCAAGATGCAAAGCTCGACATCAAGGAGCTGCTCATGCTCGCCATCGCCACTAGCATCGATGCGCTTGCCGTAGGCATCACCTTCGCATTTTTGCAGGTGGCCATCGTGCCGAGCATCACCATCATCGGCGTGACCACCTTCGTGCTCAGCTTCATCGGCGTGGCCGTGGGCCATTTCTTCGGCGCGCGCTTCGAGAAGCCCGCGACCATCGCAGGCGGCGTGGTGCTCATCCTCATCGGCGTGAAGATCCTGCTCGAGCATCTCGGGGTCATCGCCCTCTAAACGGCGAAGCGGCCGCTCCTCGGAGCGGCCGCTTTCGTTTCGACGCATATATATAGATGCCCTATTCCACCGGGTAGCTTCCCAGCACCTTCACCTCGCGCAGCTTCAAGCGCAGGCAGTTCAGGGCGGTTTGCACCTCAAGGTCCTGCGTGGAGCCCTCGATGTCCACGAAGAACATGTAGTCGCCGAGCGCCTGCTTGGTCGGGCGGCTTTGGATCTTGACCAGGTTGATGCCGGCGTAGGCGAACTCGGACAAGATCATGAGCAGCGCGCCGGGGCGGTCGGCCTGCAGGAACAGGGCCAGCGACGTCTTGAACTTGCTGCCTGTGAGCACCGGGACATGGCCTTGGCGGCCGATGAGAGCGAACGACGTCTGGTTTCCGAAGTGATCCTCGATGCCCGTCTCGGCCACGCACGCGCCGTAAAGCTGGGCGGCGAAGGCGTTGCCGATGCCGGCGATGGACTTGTCGGACGCCGCGCGTCGCGCGCTGTCGGCGGTGGATGCCACGGTGACGGTGGGGATGCCGTGCAGGTTCTCGTTGAGGTAGCGGCGGCACTGCGCCAGGCCCTGCGGGTGGCTGGCGACCGTTTTCACGTCGTCCAAGGTGGCCTCGGGATGCATGATCAGGCAATGATGGATGTCAAGCACATGCTCGCCCAAGATGGTGGCGCTCGAGCGGAACGCGAAGTTATCGAGCGTGGCCGTCACCGGCCCCTCAAGCGCGTTCTCCGTTGCCACCACGCCGTACTCGCATTTCCCGCGGTCCACGCAGTCGAACACCTCGGACAGCGAGGGGCACTCGATCAGCTGCGGGTCGTCTATGCCTAAACGTTTGGCGAACGCGCGCGCAGCCTCGTCGTGATAGGTTCCGGCGGGGCCGAGGTATGCGAACGCGGATGGGGGTTCAGCGGTCATGCGAAGCTCCTTCATGCAGATTTATTCATTTATCTTGCGAAGATATGATAACGGTTCTGTATAAAAAAGCGCGAGTGATAACATAACGAACAGGAGTGGAGACGACTGGGGATGGAAGTCTGCGATTTCATCCCCAATCGGCGAAGGCGCGTGCGCGCGTTTCATGACGGAAGGCCCGGGTTCTGCAAGCCCCGCGCCTTCCGTCGCGTTGCGTGCGGCGCCATCCAGGCTGCAAGCTCGATCGCCGGCATAAGCCGAGCATTGGCCGCGCGCTCTTTGCGCATCTTCGCTCCATATGCAAAAGGGCCTGGAAACAGGCCAGACGAGATACACCTGTAAGGAGGTGTGCGTATGGAAGGAGAGGCCGCAATGTCCGTGTTCGCGAACATGCTCGAGGCCAGGGGGGTCACCCGTCGCGACTTCATGAAGTTGTGCGGTACCGTGGCCGCTGCTGCCGGGCTGTCCCAGTTGACGGTCCCGCAGGTTGCCCAGGCTCTCGAGACGTCCGTCATCGGCGCCACGAAGGGTAACCTCTACCCGGTCATCTGGGTCGAAGGCGCATCCTGCACCGGCTGCACCGAGTCGTTCGCCCAGGCTCAGACGCCCAACGCCGCAGAGGTGGTGCTGGACATGATCTCCCTGAACTACTCCGAGACGTTGTCCGCTGCAGCGGGCTACTCCATGGAGGAGGCCAAGGAGCAGACCATCGAGGCCGGCGACTACATCCTCATCTACGAAGGCGCGATTCAGGAGAAGTGGGGCGGCAACGCCCTGCGCGTGGCCGGCAAGCCCGGCACCGAGCACCTGATCGAGGCCGCAAAGAACGCCAACGCCGTGGTCGCGCTGGGTTCCTGCGCCGTCAACGGCGGTTGGATGGGCGCAAAGCCCAACGTCACCGATGCCATGGGCGTGCAGCAGTACCTTAAGAAGGCCGGCATCAACGTGCCCGTCGTCAACGTCCCCGGCTGCCCGGCCAACCCCGAGTGGCTCACCAGCGTGCTCGTCGACGTCGTGCTCATGAAGCTCAAGCCCGCCGATCTGGACCTCAACTCCGAGGGCAAGCCGGCCGGCATCTTCAACCAGACCATCCATGACAACTGCGAGCGTCGCGGCCACTTCGAGAACGGCGAGTTCGTTTACGAATTCGGCTCCGAAGAGGAGAAGAAGGGCTACTGCCTGTACCCGCTCGGCTGCCGCGGTCCCCAGACCAAGTCCAATTGCGGCGTGGTCATGTGGAACGACCGTCGCAGCTGGTGCGTCCAGGCCGGCGCCCCGTGCATCGGCTGCTGCGAGGCCAACCCCAACGACCCGGGTCAGAACTGGGTCGAGGTCAACACCCCGTTCCTGAAGCGTCACCGCAGCCTGCATATCGGCGACTGGGATGTGCAGCCCACCACCATCGCCGTGGGCGTGACCGGCCTTCTGGCCGCAGCGCTCGTGGTGCACGGCTTCGGTATGAAGGCCACCGGCCGCATGGACGGCGGCGCGGACTTCGAGAAGAAGCGCGCTTGGGATGCCAAGCACCCCGAGAAGTCCGTGGGTACCTACGAGGTGTCCGAGGCCGATCGCCAGAAGATGTACAAGGAAGACACCGGTCACGACGACCCCAATGCAACCAAGGAAGGGAGGTAAGCCATGACGCGTTCCGTAATCGATCCCGTAACCCGTATCGAGGGCCATCTGCGCGTTGAGATGGAAGTCGAGAACGGCAAGGTATCCGACGCCTGGGTATCCGGTGGCTGCTTCCGCGGCATCGAGCTGGTCGTTGAGAACCGCACGCCCGAGGACGCTGCCCAGATCGTGCAGCGCATCTGCGGCGTTTGCCCCGTGTCGCACGCCCATGCCAGCTCCATCGCGGCTGAGAAGGCTTACGGCATCACCATCTCCAACAACGCCCGCATCATCCGTAACATCCTCGAGGGTGCCCAGTTCCTGCACAGCCACATCCTGTGGTTCTACAACCTGGCCGGCCTTGACTACGTCAATCCGCTGAACGCGCTGAAGGCCGACCCGGCCGACGCCATGGACCTGGCTCGTGCTGCCGGTACTTCCATGAACAGCGATTTCGTGGCCCTGAAGGAGCATCTGTCCCAGTTCGCCGAGAACGGCCAGCTGTCCATCTTCAGCGGCAACTGGTTCGATGCCGAGGACGGCACCGGCTTCAAGCTGCCGCCCGAGCTCGACCTCATCTGCACGGCCCACTACCTGGAGGCTCTGGGCATGCAGGCCAAGGCTTCTCAGATCAGCGCCCTGCTGGGCGGCAAGATGCCGCATGTCATGACTCTGCGTCCGGGCGGCACGGCCTTCGTGCCCACCGACCAGAAGCTCGACGATCTGAAGCTGCTGGTTGACGAGCTGTACAACTGGGTCGAGGCGACCATGATCCCCGACGTGCTGGCTATCGCCCCGTACTACGCCGATGCGTTCGAGTACGGCAAGGGCCCGGGTCGCTACATCGCTTGGGGCGTCTTCGAGCGCGAGGACTTCAAGATGTCCAACCGCTACCTGCCCTCCGGCGTGCTTGATGAGAACCTCAACCTCTCCGAGCCCGACGAGAAGGCCATCGCCGAGTGGGTTGGCCGTTCCTGGTACAAGGGTTCCGAGACCTACCAGGCTCCGAACTTCACCACCGAGCCCCAGTACACCGACTACAATGTGAACGATCGCTACACCTGGGTGAAGTGCCCGTCCTACAACGGCAACTCCATGGAGGCCACCAGCCTTTCCCGTATTCTGGCAGCTTACAAACGCAACGTGCCGTTCATCAAGGAGCACGTGGATGCGTTCCTCAAGGCCCTTGGCCATGAGGGCGACCTGTCCGTGGCTCAGTCCACGCTCGGCCGTACCGCCATCCGCCAGATTGAAACGCTCTACATTGCCACGTGCATGAAGGAGTGGGTCGATGAGCTGATCGAGGCCGTGAAGTCCGGCGACTCCGAGTACTTCCGCGCTCCTGAGACCACCACTGGCGAAGGCTCCGGCTTCTGGGAGGCCCCGCGTGGCGCCCTTTACCACAGCGAGTCGGTCAAGGACGGTAAGATCCAGGGTTATCAGATCATCATCCCGTCCACGTGGAACCTGGCTCCGAAGAACGAGAAGGGCCAGCACGGTCCGCTCGAGGAGGCTCTGATCGGCGTGCCGGTGGGCGATATTGAGAAGCCCATCAACGCGCTGCGTACGGTACACTCCTTCGACCCCTGCACGGCCTGCTCGGTTCATATCTCCGAGCCTGCCACGGGCAAGCGTTTCGAAACCGTCACGAGCCCTTGGGGGGTGAAGTAACATGGCGCATCTGGCACACTATCGTGAAGCTCATCCGATGCCGTTCGTGATCACGCACTGGATTAACCTTGTTGCCATGGTTCTGCTGATTTTCACCGGCTTTTATATTCACTACCCCTTCTTCTGGGGTTTTGAGTCCATGGCCCGCGGTCTGCACGTGTTCTTCGGCTTTGTGCTGTTCATCAACTGCATCTGCCGTTTGATCATGGCCTTCATCGTGAAGTCTTCGCCGACCGGCGGTACCCGCAAGCAGGTTACCGACTACAAGACGTGGCTTCCGCAGAAGGATAACCTGCATCAGGGTCCGCAGTGGATCAAGTACTATCTTTTCTTCAAGAAGGATCACCCGCTGTCCGCTAAGCTGGGCGTTCCGCAGAAGATCAGCTACCTGCTGATCCCGGTGCTCATCATCGTGATGTTCTACACCGGCCTGGCTCTGTGGGTTCCTACCTCCGAGATCCCGTTCTTCGCGGCGGGCACGTCTCTGGTGGGCGGCATCATGAGCATGCGCATCATCCACTACTTCATGATGTTCGTGTTCATCTGCTTCATGTTCATCCACATCTACCTGGCCAACGTTGAGGGTATTGCTCCTACGCTGCTCATGTTCTTCCATAAGGAGCATGGCGGCCTGGTCTACGATCCCGACATCCACAACATCATCGGCGAGGATGACATGGGTCACGGCGAGAAGCACTAGCTTGTAAGCTATCTGCCCTTGCAGGTGATTTGAAAGCCCGATCGCTTCGGCGGTCGGGCTTTTTGCGTCTTGGGGCATATGGGAATCGAGGGGTTGTAGGGTATATGGTGAAAACGGTGGCTTGCGTTATTGGGAGATGATGGACGCGCCGACTCGTTCACGTTCGTCGAAGATGGAAACATGCATTATCAGTCGATGTCCTGGTTGATGATTTGGATCGCAGCTATACCGCAATATGCTTCAGCTGCGATGGATATGATGCGGTGCGTGGAATCCTATAGGCGATTTTGGCCTAGCGACAGTGATTCACTGCATTGCGATTACAATTGAGCAGAAACGAACATATTGTCATTTCCCCTGATTGATTGGTTATGTATGGCTGAGCTGACCAAAGAGCAGATTGCTTGCGAAGAGAAGTTTCTGGAAGGTATTCCCCGGTGGAACATCGGCGCGCTGTTCCTGCCGCCCATTTGGGGTCCGGCTCATGGCTTTTGGGCAACTATCTTGTTCTATCCTTTGTGGCTGGTTGCCGACAATCTGTTCTATGCTGCGTACTCGGAACGCACGCCGCTTGCTATTGCGTTTGCCGCGATTATCGGTGTTGTTTTGGTTGCAGTCACTTTTTTGTTCTCGCGCCTTAGTCAGCCTTTTGCAGCGCATCGTGCGGTAGCTCGTGGCGTTTCCAAGGAAACGTACGTGCGTCGTGAACGCATTTGGGCGGTGGTTTGCGTGGTTATAGGCCTTGCAATGATCGGTTTCGCAACGTGGTACAACCTGATGATCCGTCCGGGTATGGAGGGGTAAAGGATGGCTTGCGAACAGGATAGCTGGGGTTTGCGGGAGTATGTCGCCAGTAATGTGGCTGTTCCCGAGGAATTGCGTCCGCAGCGTGTGGCGGTCCTTTGCGTTGGCAATCGATTGATGCTTGACGACGGCATCGGGCCTGCCGTCTATGACGAGCTTATGGCATCGTATGACATCCCGGATAACGTTGAGCTGTTGGATCTTGGTTGCTTGTCGCTCGCTATGATCGATCGTGTGCGAGAATTCGACGTGATCATGACCGTCGATGCAGTTGATGATTCCGGTCAGCCTGCTGGCACGGTGCTTCGTTATGCGCCCGATGCGATGGCGCGCCATGTCGGCATCACGGCAAGCTTGCATGATCTGAAGCTGATCGACTTGTTCGATTCCGCTGCTTTATTGGGATATCAAGCTGAGGGCCTTTGTCTGGGTATGCAGGTGGAAAACGCTTCTCCTGCCGAAGCGACCGAAGGGCTTACCCGGCCTGTGCATGATGCGTTGCCGCTGCTGGTAGACGTTGTGGTCGGCGAATTGGCACGATTGGGGTTCCCGCTATCTCGGAAGGCTTCAATAGAGTAGTCTGTTGAGCCTATTTGGTTTTGGCTCGTAATATCGTAGGTTTCTGGGCGTCTCCCCACATTATTGGGGGACGCCCATTTTCGTTCTGAGCATAACGACTTAAATTGGCCGGCCGGTGAAGCTATTCGTTAAACGGAATCACGTGCTCAAGTGATTGCTGCTCGCGACAGCTCTCGGCCTGCAAAGAATCGTCCATATCTGCATGCGTGCGCGACCATTGATGGAGTTTGATTTGAACGACTATTTGTTCGCTTATGGCGTTACAGGGTTTCAGGCGCCTCAATCAACTCGTTCATTGTCCGCTGTTCGGGCAAAGATCGCTTAAGAAACACTCTGTGCATTTTGGACGACGAGCAATGCAGATTTGCCTTCCAAACAGCACCCACTGGTGATTAATCGGTCCCCAATACTGCCTCGGATAAAGCTTTAGGAGCGCGTCTTCGGTTTTCTGGGGTGTATCCGCCGAGGGTCCCACCAGCTTCAGCTTGTGCGCGATACGGAACACGTGCGTATCTACTGCAATGCCCTCTACAACGCCGAAGGCTTCATTGAGCACCACGTTGGCGGTTTTGCGTCCCACGCCCGGCAGTTTTTGGATCAACGTCATATCTTGCGGGATTTCTCCGCCGAAGTCGCTGATCACCATTCGAGCGCATTTGATGCAGTTCGCGGCTTTCGCATGGTGGAAGCCGATGGTGCGGATGATCTCCTCTACTTCGTTCACATCGGCATTGGCAAGTGCTTGCGGCGTTGGATAACGTTCCCATAATGCTGGCGTGACCTTGTTAACGCCTTTGTCGGTGGTTTGCGCCGACAGCAATACCGCAATAGTCAGTTTGAAAGGGTCGCCCCAATAATGCAGCGCGCACTCAGCGGCTGGAAAGTGCTCGTCCATTCTCTGGGCGATGGCTATCGCGCGTTCCCTTTTTTCCTTCATCAATTCGCGCGGCATGGGCGATCCTTCCGATTCCAGGTCATTTCAACAGCAGTATATCGAATGATGTTGTACGCAGCTTTTACGCTGCAAAATCGTTATGTTATCTGGAAATATAGACCACGCCGAAGTGCACATAGCTGACATAGGAAGCCCCGAATAAAACCAAATGAAACAAGAATTCATCTTGCATTCTCCTTCTGATATCAAATCTGCTTGTTCGGGCGTTTGGCGCGGCTGTCTGGCCGGTTCCTTCGCATCCGTGTAACGGCTTTGCTCGTTCTGATGGAAGGCCGCCGCAAAGGTTCGGAACACGAACAGATGTTGCTGTTTACGTGTGGCTTGGGCTTGGCGTCTCGAGCGATGAAGAAGGTGCGTGATACACTTTTCACCTTGAAAAATGCGCGGCTTCATCGAAAGAAAGCTGCGCAAGCAGGCCCGGACGCGTATGGCCGTATTCGGGCTGGCCGATGGTGATGGGGGAATGCAGCATATGCTTATCGATTCTCTGCGCTTCGCGCTCGAGCGCTCGGAATGCTTGGATGGGTTTTGGTCCAATCTCGATGCCGGCGACGATGGCACGTTGGGCATCGCGAACAGCGCACGGCCGTTCATGGTCGCCGCGCGATTCTCGCATAAGCCGCAGTCCACGCTTGCGGTGGTGGCTGGCGAGGATGCGGCGGTGTCGTTCGCTCGCAGCTTGTCGGCCTATCTGGGCGAGGGCAAGGTGCTGCGATTCCCCGAGCGCGCCGATCTGCCGTTCGACAAGAAGCACGCAGATCTTGCCACCGTTGCTCGGCGTATGGAGGCGGCGCATGCGCTGCAGACCGGACGGCAGGTGGTCGTGGTCGCAAGCGCGCGGGCGTTGCTGCGCACCTTGCCGCCGGTCAATGCCAACGCATCGACGCCGCTGTCTTTCGTCTGCGGTCAGGAGCTGGCCGACATGCCCGGTGCACAGGCGGCGGGCATCCAGGATTTTGATGGCCTTATCCATGCCTTGGAATCGCGTGGGTTCTCCAATACCGGCGAGCTTGACGGCCCTGGCACCTTTTGCACGCGTGGTGGCACTGTGGATGTTTACCCTGGAAACTTGAGCTTCCCCGTTCGCCTCGACTTCTTCGGCGACGAGTTGGACGAGATCCGCCGCATCGTGCCGTCGACGGGCCAGACCATCTCAAGCCTGCAAAACGTCGATATCTATCCCGTCGTCGAGTTCTCTTGTAGCAAATCGGGTCTGGCGCGCGCACGCAAGAAGCTTGCGGCGCTGGCGGGAACCAACCCCGCGCTTCGCAGCGTTTCCGAGCATCTGGAAAACGCCGACGGCGGTTTGCGCTTCGAGGGAAGCGACGTACTGCTGCCGTATCTCTATGACAAGCCGGTCACGTTGGGCGCCTATTTGCGACGCGATGCGCTTTCGGTGCTCATCGAGCCGCGAAGCCTGTTCGATGACATGATGCACGCCGGCGAGGAATTGGAAGCGAAGGCCAAAGGCACCAACATCGCCCTTGAGGGGCTGTTCTGCCCGGCTCCGCAGGTCAGCTTTGGCGAGTGCCAGCGTGCAACGTACGTATCCATCATGCGCGTGGGCGGCAACGTGGATGTCGAGCTGCCGGTGAAGCGCGTCGAGGCGGCGGGCCATCCCGATAAGCTGTTCGGCCGTCTGCGCACGCTCGTCGATGACGGCTACACGGTGGTGTTCAGCGCTCCGAACCGCCGAAGCCGTGCCGATATGATGCTCGCCTTCGTCGATCACGGCCTTCCTATTCAAGAATGGCTTGATACCGAGGAAAACCCGGATGACACCGACGGGCAGAAGAAGCGCCGCCTGCGCCGCGGGGTCGTCAACGTCGTCGACGTGGACATCCCGTTGGGAATGATCATCCCGAAGGCGAAGCTGGGAATGGTCAGCGTGTCCGACACCCAAGGGGCCTCCACCGCGCGTCCTAGCCGCCATATCGACATCACCGAGATCACGTTCCCGTACAAGCCGGGCGATTACGTTGTACACGCGCAGCACGGCATCGCGCACTTCAAGGAGCTGGTGCGTCGCGAGATCGACGGCACGGCACGTGATTACCTGCTGCTGGAATACGCCGAAGGCGACAAGCTGTTCGTGCCGGTCGAGCAGCTCGACCGGGTCACGCGCTACGTCGGCCCCGAGGGCTCCACGCCGCGATGCACCCGCCTGAACACGGCCGACTGGTCGCGCGCCATGAAGAAGGCGAGCGCGGCCACTAAAAAGCTTGCGTTCGACCTGGTTGACGTGTACGCGCGTCGGGCCAGCGCGCAAGGCTACACCTTCGGTCCCGACACGCCGGCGCAGATCGAGATGGAGGAGGCGTTCCCGTATCGGGAAACCCCAGATCAGCTGGCCGCCATCGCCGACGTGAAGGCCGATATGCGCAGCGCCAAGCCCATGGATCGCCTGGTGTGCGGCGACGTCGGCTTCGGGAAAACCGAGGTGGCGCTGCGCGCCGCCTTCGCCGCTACGCAGGATAAGAAGCAGGTTATGGTGCTGTGCCCGACCACCATCTTGGCTCAGCAGCATTTCACGAACTTCAAGGACCGCTTCGAGCCGTTCGGCGTGACCGTCGAGGTGCTCAGCCGCTTCCGTACGCCGCAGCAGCAGGCTGCGGCGCTCAAGGGTTTCGCGGACGGTAGCGTGGATGTGCTCGTAGGCACGCATCGCCTGCTGTCGCGCGATGTGAACCCCCATGACCTGGGCTTGGTGATCATCGACGAGGAGCAGCGCTTCGGCGTGGGCCACAAGGAGCAGATGAAGAACCTTCGCGAGAGCATCGACGTGCTCACGCTTTCGGCAACGCCGATCCCGCGCACCATGCAGATGTCGCTGTCGGGCGTGCGCGACATGAGCCTCATCCTCACGCCGCCCGACGATCGACGCCCCGTCGAGGTTCACGTCGGAGAGTGGGACCCCGACGTGGTCAGCGCCGCCATCAGGCGCGAGCTTGCCCGAGGCGGGCAGGTGTACTACGTCTCCAACCGCGTCCGGTCCATCGAGGACGCGGTGAGACGCGTACAGGCCGCAGCCGGGGAGGCGCGCGTGGGCGTGGCGCACGGGCAGATGGACAAGGACTCGCTGGAGAAGGTGATGGAGGAGTTTTCCGCCGGACAGCTCGATGTGCTGGTGGCAACCACCATCATCGAGTCCGGCATCGACAACCCGCACACGAACACGCTCATCATCGAGGATTCACAGCGTTTGGGCCTGGCGCAGATGTATCAGCTGAAGGGTCGCGTGGGCCGCGGCTCCACCCAGGCGTACGCGTTCTTCATGTTCCCCGAACACGTCAACCTCACCGAGGAGGCGCAGGCACGTTTGACGGCGTTGGACGAGCACACGGACTTGGGAAGCGGCATGCGCATCGCCATGCGCGACCTTGAGATCCGCGGTGCTGGCAGCCTTATGGGCGCTGAGCAGTCCGGCAACATGTCCGCGGTGGGTTTCGATCTGTTCGCGCAGATGCTCGGCGCGGCCGTGAGCGCCACGCGCGAGGGTGACTTGAAGGCCGCCGAGGGGCTGCCGCCGGCGCTGTCCGACATCACCGTGAACCTGCCGGGCCGCACGTATCTGTCCGAGGAATATGTGCCCGAAGCCGACGAGCGGGTGCTGTGGTATCGCAAGATCGCAAGCGCTGCAACCGTCGGCGCCGTGGAGGACATCTACAACGACTTGGCGGGCAAGCGTTCCGATATGCCTCAGGAGGCGCAGAACCTGTTCGAGAAGGCGCGCATCAAGGCGTTCGCCAACGAGCACCACATCAAAACGGTGTCGGTGGTTGCCGGCAAGTTGGTGGTGGAACCCATCGACATCCCCCGCGACAAGATGGTGCCCGTGCGTCGCGCCGGTGGCCGCTATCTGTCGGACAAGCGCAAGCTGCAGCTGCCGCTGAAGTATTTCCGCCTTACGGAAAAGGACAACCTGTTCGGCCCCGTGGCGAAGTTCCTGCGGGAAATGCACGGCGAGGAGTAGCGTTCAGGGCGCGTAGCAAGCGAAGAGGGGAGACTGCTAGGCAAGTGCACTGAAGCATCGGCTCGCATTGCCGTCAGGTGGGATCGGCTTCGCGCGCCCTGCCGCGTAGCGCGCGCCCCGATTACATCATGGCGTCAAGGTAGCGCTCGACGTCATCGACGAGGGGCGCAAGCCGCACGACGCCGGTCATGGGGGCGGCCTTGCGGGTAAGCAGGCCTGGCTTGTACACGATCATGGTGACGGTTTCGTCGGCATAGATGCGGGGCAGGGCGGCATCGCCGGTTTGCGCCGAAACGCCGGAGGGGACATCGGCCGCTATGGTGAACGGCGCGTCCTTCGCCTTGCCCGCCGCCTTCGCATGAGCCGGCGTGCGCTTGCCGGCCTGCGGATGCCGCGCGCCGCCTATCCGCTTGCGGGTCAGCTTGCCGTGGAATCGCCGGCGGTTCGCAAGCTGTATCCAGGTTGCGTACGGTTCGCGCACCTGCATGCCGGAGAAGCCCGTCCCAAGGATGGCGTCGACCACGCCGCTGGCGCGATCAAGCTCGCGGGACAGCTCTTTCGGCGTCGGCGCGACCAGCACGGAAAGCGGCCATCTGTGCGCTTCGGCGGCGGTAACCGCCTCGAGCGCAGCCGTTCGCGCAGGCTCGGCGGAAAGCTGCTCGGGCGGTCGCGGGCACGCAAGCGCAACGGGCCATCCGGCTTGCGCGAGCGCACGTCCGCATACCCAGCCGTCGCCGCCGTTGTTCCCGCTTCCCGTTAAGATCAAGATCGGCGCTGGGTCGGGAACCCACGAGCGCATTTGGTCGGCTATGGCGCATCCGGCGCGCTCCATCAATGCGCCAAGCGAAGTTCCGCAAGCCGCGATGCGCTGCTCCAATTCGGCAACCTTGCCCACATCGAGCACGTGCGTGCGCTCGCGAATCTGCTTGATGCCATCCTCGGTCATGATGCGGGTATCGCTGATAAGGCCGTTGAGCATGATGAACGGCGCCCGCCCGCGCCAGGCCCGCCATGCGCGCACGGCGAGCGTGGCCGCCCATGCGAGCACGCCAGCGCACCATATAAGGGTCAAGGCCGTCTTATCGTGCACGCACAGCGACGCGAGCGCGCGCAGCTCGGCGGGAGTGGTAGGGATATCGTCTACGCCTGCGACCAGCCCGAACGCCCATGCTGGCAGTAGCACGATGGCGAACAAGGTGGCGTAACGGCAGACGATCTGCCCGCCGGATGCCGGCGCGGCATCGGGTCGAACGATGCGCAGGCGCAGCAGCTTTTGCGCGGGCGTCTGTCCGCGCGTGATCACGGGGAACAAGGCGAACACCGCGGCGATGGCCGCGCATTCGCATGTCCAGAACGTGGCGTGCTCGATACCGAAGCTTGCAAGCAGCCGGCTTCCGTTCACAGCGTGCACGGCGAAATAGCCGCACCCGGCAAGCGCTTGCGAAAGCGCAAGGTCGAGTCCGAACGTCAGCGCGCGCCGCGTGGCGGATGCGGTCGTTCCGCGCTCGGCGGCCTGCCGTGCGGCAACGCGGACATCGGGTAACACGCGCATGACCGGCCCGGCAAGCCAGAACCCGATCATGCATCCCAGCGTGTTCGTCATCAAATCGTCCACGTCGAAGAGCCTATACGGGTGCTCGTAGATGCCCCAGATGCCGGTGAGCTGCGTCGTCTCGAACGACAGCGTCACGCAAAAGCCTATCAGGAGCGTCTGCCACCAAGGTCGGTGGAAGTAGTAGCGCAGGTACGCGCCGAGCGGCACTAGCAGCAGCACATTGAAAAACGCCTCGTACATATACGGGTCGCAGATGGCGGCGAGCCAGGTGGAGGGATCGTCGAGGCGTGCGGTGGTTTCTGCCAGAAACGAGCGCACGAACTGGAATGGGATAAGCTGCGGCGTCTGAGCGTACGCGACCACCGCCGTGCGATCGGCCGGCAGCGGCAACAGCACTAGGAAGTATGCGCACATCAGGTAGAACACGAACGAGTACATCGCCGCGGCATGAAGCCACGGAACGCTCCCCACCTTGCGATACTTGTAGATGAGAAACGGGGCGGTGATCAGCGCCGCTATCAGCGGGAACAGCAATACCGCCGTGGTTATGGGCATCACGAATTTCGACATGTCCGCGATCTCCTTTCGTCGCCGCTGCCGATCGGTGTCTGCAGGCCGGCGGCTTCTTTGCTATTCGCGGTCTGCGCGATGCCGAAGCGGCTGCGAAGCTCGTCGCCGTCTTCGTCCCGGCAGGTCGCTTCGGAATCAGCGGCTTTGCTCGAGCTTGAGCAAAGCGCCGCGCACACGCGCGGGCTTTCCTTCGCCCCAGGGCTGGCCGTTGGCGCGGACCAGTCTATGCAGCGGTACCGCGATGGCGAACGGGCATGCGCGCGCCGCCGCGCCCACCGCCCGATGCGCGCCGACATGCCCGATGCGGCAGGCGATATCGGCCGCCGTCGCGGTTTGCGCGTAGGGAATGTCGGCCACCGCTTCCCATACCTGCTGTTGAAACGGTGTGCCGCAGGGGCTCAGCGGTAGGGAGAACGACGTGCGCTTGCCGGCCAGATACTCCTGCACCTGCGTAGCGGCCTTGTTCGTCAGCTCGCTCGGCGCGCAAACGCCCGCAAGCGGGGCTTTTCCCAAGGCTATGCGCGTGATGGCCCGTCCGTTCGCCGCCACGGTGATGGGGCCGGCGGGGGTGAAGTAGCTGTAATATGTCGGGCGGTCGCCGTCCATGAAGCCCCTTTCCTCGTTCTTGTCAGCATTATATGCCCGCCGCGCCCGCGCCGCCGCTGCCTTGGCGCAGGTGCGGTAGAATACGCACATAACCTAAGAGCTTGGAAGGGAAGGGGCCAAACGTGTTCCAACCGGTTAAAATCGCGCCGTCCATCCTGTCGGCGGACTTCATGAACCTCCAGCGCGACATCGCCGCCATCGAAGCCGGCGGCGCCGGCTACGTCCATGTCGATGTCATGGACGGCCATTTCGTGCCGAACCTCACCATGGGCGTGCCCGTGGTCAAGCAGCTGAAGAAGATCACCGACATGCCGCTCGACGTGCATCTCATGATCTCCAATCCGCTTGAGCAGCTGCCGTGGTTCCTCGAGGCGGGTGCCGATATCGTCACCGTGCATGCCGAGGCCGCCGCGGGCTACCAGCTCGAGCGCGCCGTCGAGATGATCCACGCCGCCGGCGCCAAGGCCGCCGCATCGGTCAAGCCCCATACTCCCGTCGAGGTGCTCGCCCCGGTCATGGCGCAGCTCGACATGGTGCTCATCATGTCCGTTGAACCGGGCTTCTCCGGCCAAAGCTACATCGAGGGCTCCGAGCGCAAGGTTGCACGCACGGTCGAGCTCGCTCGCGCGGTGGGCGCGGCGCCGCTCATCGAGGTCGATGGCGGCATCGGCGTGAAAACCGCCCCGCTCGTGGCCGCTGCCGGCGCCGATGTGCTCGTGTGCGGCTCGGCCGTGTGCGGCGCCGACGACCCTGCGGCTGCCATCGCGCAGGTCACGCAGGCTGCAGAGGCGGCGCGCGTCGCCGCGCTGGCATCCAAGGAGGCGTAGGCGTCCCATGGTGGCGAAGGTCCCGGAAAACTACGTATACCTTGACTACGCGGCAACGGCCCCGCTTTGCGAGGAAGCTGCCCAGGCTATGGCGCCTTACATGGTGCCCGGCCGCGCAAACATCGCCTTCGGCGGCAACGCCAACAGCCTGCACATCCCCGGCCGCGCGGCGTTCTCCGCGCTCGAGGATGCTCGTCGCGCCATCGCGCGCGCTTTAGGCGCCACGCGTCCCGACGAGGTGGTTCTCACCAGCGGCGCTACCGAGGCCGACAACGCCGCCATCATCGGGCTGGCGCAGGCGGCAGCCCATGCCCGACGCCTCGGCGGCGCTGGCGGCGCCCAGCCGCACGTGGTGGTGAGCGCCATCGAGCACGATGCGGTCCTGGCCCCGGCCAAGCGCCTCGAGCAGATGGGCTTCTCGGTCACGCGCGTGCAGCCCGATCGCAACGGCTTCATAACCGTAGCCTCGCTTGAGCAGGTTATGCGCCCCGAAACGGTGCTCGTCAGCGTCATGGCCGCGAACTCCGAGGTCGGTTCGGTGCAGCCCGTGGTCGAGCTTGCCCGCACGGCGCACGCCGCAGGCGCGCTGTTCCACACCGACGCCACGCAGGCGCTTGGCAAGGTGCCCGTCAACGTGGTTGATTGGGGCTGCGATGCCGCTTCGTTTTCCGCTCACAAGGTGGGCGGTCCGAAGGGCGTCGGCGCGCTGTACGTGAAAAGCCGCACCCCCTTCGACGCCTTCATGCTGGGAGGCGGCCAGGAGGCCGGCCGTCGCAGCGGCACTCAGAACGTCTGCGGCGCGGCGGGCTTCGCCGCGGCAATCCAGGTCGCCCAGGAGAAGCAGGCTGATGAGCAGGCGCGCCTGGGGGCTCTTCGCGACAAGCTCTACGCCGCGCTTGCCGAAAAGCCCGGCGTCCGTTCCACGGTCCAGGTAGCGCCCGGCTCGCAGGACTACCTGCCCAACATCGTGCACGTGCTCGTCGATGCCCTGGAAAGCGAAACGCTCATCCTGCGCTTCGACATGCGCGGCTTCGGCGTTTCGGGCGGGTCGGCGTGCAGCTCGCATTCGCTTGAGCCCAGCCACGTGCTGCGCGCCATCGGCATCGATGCGGACGCCGCCCACGGGGCGCTGCGCATCTCCATGGGCCGTTACACCACCGCCGAGGACGTGCAGGCGTTCCTGGACGCCATCGACTCGGTTTTGAACTGGGAATAGGGAATCGCTCGGGGCTGCCGGAAGGCGGCCCCGACTAGATTCGCCCCGCAGACGGTCCGCTGAGCGCAACGGTTTGCGTCGTCGCGCATCGCCTGCGGCAGCCGCCCCCGCCCCCGCGATGCCGCGCCTCGCCAAGCGAACCCGCCGGCCCGCGGATCCGCCGCACCGCGTCGGCGGCATCGCATAACGAAAGGAGCTCGCATGGAACTGGTAACCATGCACACGCATACGAACTACACCGGCCACGGCCACGGCACCGTTGCCGAGCTGGTGGACGCCGCCGCGGCAGCCAAGCTTGGCGCCATCGCCGTCACCGAGCATTACCCCATGACGGCGGCCATGGATCCCGACAACGTGGTCTCCATGGCGTGGGACCGCCTGCCCGATTACCTCATCGACATCGCCGCCGCGGCCGCCGCGCATCCCGAGATGCAGGTCATCCCCGGCTGCGAGATCGACTGGCTCGGCGCCCAGGAGGACCGCGACTTCTCCGCGCTCGACTTCTCCAACTTCATCCACGTGCTCGGCAGCGTGCACTATCTTGACGGATGGGCCTTCGACGACCCGGCTCAAGAGGCGCGCTGGCACGACGTGGGCGTCGATTCGGTATGGCGCCGTTATTTCGAGGTGTGGTGCCAGGCCGCCAGCTGCACCGACATGCCCTTCACGTGCATGGCGCACCCCGATCTGGTGAAGAAGTTCGGCTATCGTCCCAGCTTCAACCCCCAGTCGCTCTACGACGAAGCAGCCGAGGCCGTGCAATCGAGCGGCCGCATGGTGGAGGTGAACACCTCGGGGCTTACCTATGCGTGCGCCGAGCTGTTCCCCGCGCCCGACCTTCTGCGCACGTTCTGTCGCGCCGGCATCCCGTGCTCCATCGGCACCGACGCGCACGACCCGGCCGTGGTCGATCGCAACCTCATGCCCGGGCTTGCGGCGATGTACGAGGCGGGCTACCGCTGCGTGACGGTTCCCACCCCAACGGGCGACCGGCGCCAGATTGCGCTAGAGTAAAAGCGGCGAAAGCCCCGTCGAAGCGTCGGGGCGCATGACCGGGGCCTGCAGCCCCGGTCATTCCAAGGGAAGCCTCATCACATGGAAGGACTTGATGGACATGGCTTCGAAGAAGATCAAGATCGAAGGTTCCAAGGAAAAGGGCGTGCAGGGCGAAGGCAAGTCTGAGCTGTTGCGCGTGGAGGTCGGCGGTTTGCGTGCCAAAAGCTTCCAACTTTCGGTGGGCGCGCTTGAGCAGGCGCTCCTGGCTGAGTTTCCGGCGGCCGACGCCGAGGAGTGGGACCGCACCGGCCTTCTGGTGGGCGATCCTGCCGCGCCGGTGCGAGCGGTGGCCGTGGCGCTCGATCCTACGGTAGGCGCTATCGATGCGGCCGCAGACGCGGGTGCGAACGTGCTCGTCACGCATCATCCGGCTTATTTGACGCCGCCCACGTCGTTCCAGCCGGCATCGTCGCCGGCGCTGAACTCCGGCGCCGTGGTGTATCGCGCCATCCAGCGCGGTGTGGCGCTCATGAACTTCCATACCGCCCTCGACGTTTCCGCCCGCGCCCAGCGCATGCTGCCCGGCATGCTGGGGCTGTCGCTGCGCGGGGTGGTGGAGCCGAAGGCCGGCTGTGCCGAGAAGGGCTACGGCCAGCTGTGCGCTCCCGCCGAGAAGATGACGCTTGGCCAGCTTGCCGCGCGCTGCACGAGCGTGTTCGGCCGCGCGCCGCGCGTGTGGGGGAGCTTCGATCGCGTGGTGCGGACCGTCGTCACCTGCACGGGATCGGCGGGCCCCACGGGTCGCGCTGCCCTTGCCGCCGGCGCCGACGTGCTCGTGGCGGGCGAGGTCAAATACCATGATGCGCTCGATCTGTCCCAGGCCGGCATGGCCGTGATCGATCTTGGTCACGATACCTCCGAGCTGCCGTTCTGCGGCGTGCTCGCCGCCAGCGTGCGCGATGCCGGGGTGCCCGATGAGCTGGTCGCGGTGGTGTCGCAGCGCGACAGGTGGTCCTACCCCGAGGCCGTGCGCGTGTAACTTGCAAACCGCGCCCTGCGCCGCGGTATGGCTGCACGCGGGGCGCCCGAACGAAAAGGATTCGCATGAGGATCGACTCCGAGGTTTTGGCCGCGTTTTTGCATATGCAGGAACTCGATGTGCAAATCATCCGCGCCGAGAAGCAGCTCCAGGAACTGCCCGAGCGCAAGGCTATCGCCGATGCCATGGCGAAGAAGCGTGCTGTCGCCGCCAAGGCGGAACAGGTGGAGAAGCTTGCAGCTAAGGCAGAGGACAAGCTTGCGCGCATCACCGAGGAGGATGACGGCCTGGCCGAGAAGGCCCGCCGCATCCAGGACGAGATCGAGCAGGCCCAAGGCGATTTCCGCACCGTCGATGCGCGTACCAAGGAGCTGACGGGCGTCCAGGAGCGCCGGGATGTCCTTGAGGAGGATATGCGCGCCGTCGATGCCGAGCTGGAGAAGATCAAGGCGGTGCGCGCCCAGGTCGCCGCGGCGCTAGAGCAGCTCGAGGGTATCGAGAACAGCGCCGGCGCCGCGTTCGCGCAAAAAGGCGGCGAGCTGAAGCAGCGCATCGCCGACATGCAGGCCAAGCGCAAGTCTATGGCTCAACGTGTGCCCGCCGAAGATATGAAGCTCTACGAGCGGACCGCCGCAGCCACCGCCGGCGTACCTTTGGCCTTGCTTGTGGAAGAGCGTTGCGGCGCATGCCGCACGCCCATCGAGCACGGCCGCGTCATCGACATGCGCTCCCAGGGCAACGTGGCCACGTGCCCCAACTGCGGCCGTCTGCTTATCTTGCGGGCGCATTAGGGTGCTGCTTCGCTTACCATCGATTACGGGTTTGTGCGGCGGCCCCGTCCCTGTTTGGGGCGGGGCCGCCGCCTTCTATTGCCAGGGCGGAGCTGTAAGCGTTTGCGGATCGGGCGCTCGCAAGGCAGGGGATTCAATCCCTGTATGGGCAACCCTCGCGGAATCGGGTTCGCATATGGTTCTGGTTGCCAGGGTTCCGCCCGGCGGTAAAGCCCCCCGAACGTAAGAAGGCCCCCGCTCGCAGAGCGGGGGCCTTCGTTTTCCCGTATGGGATGTTCCGCGAAGGTGTTACGCGCGGGTGACCTTGCCGGCCTTCATGCACTTGGTGCAGACGTTGGCCTTGCGGACATGGCCCTTGGCGTCCTTGATGGTGACCTTCTGGATGTTGGGACGGAACCAACGGTTCGTCACGCGGTGGGAATGGCTGACGTTACGACCGGCAACGGGGCCCTTACCGCAGATTTCGCAAACTTTAGACATTATTCATCACTCCATGTACCTAGGTTGCATGTATCGGCGCGAACGCCGCTCTTGCACAAAAAGCCCTCCAACTATACCACACGTACTTGCAGCATCACAAGATTATTTCGTGTTTATGCCTTGCATGCGCCATGCATGCATACCGTCTGCACAATTGCATGCGCTATACTGCCAGCAGAAGTTTCGAGCCCGCATATGCGAGCCAGAAAGGAACGCCATGAACGATACCATTCCCGGCAACCTCCACGTTGCCAACGATGTCCTGGCCGACATGGTCGGCAACGCCGCTCTCGAGTGCTACGGCGTCGTCGGCATGGCCGCACCTTCCGCTGCCGACGGAATCGCCAAGATCCTGCCCGCCAGCCGCCTGCGCCGCGGCGTGACGGTCACCGCCACCGATGCCGGCGTGCACGTGGCGCTGTACGTCGTCATCGAGTACGGCACCAATATCAACACGGTGTCCCAGAACCTGGTCGACCAGGTCACGTTCGTCTTGAAGGAGTATGCGCGCGTCCCGCTGGACGGGGTTGAAGTGCATGTGCAGGGCGTGAAGGTCCGCAAGTAGCGCGCGCCCAAGCGTCTTGCCGCCTGCCCCAATGAAGGAGAATCCCATCAATGTCTAGTACCTATACCAGCAACGACCTGGTCAACGCCATCGCGGCCGCCAGCAAAAACCTCAGCGCGCGCAAAGACGAGGTCAACCGCCTCAACGTCTTCCCCGTGCCCGATGGCGACACCGGCACGAACATGTCGCTGACGCTGGAATCCGTCGTTGCAAGCCTGGCCAAGCTGCCCATCGGCGCCTCCGCCGCCGAGATCCGCAAGGCCATCACCACCGGCGCGCTCATGGGCGCGCGCGGCAACTCCGGCGTCATCACCTCGCAGATCTTGCGCGGCCTGTGCGAAGGCTCCAACGGCTTCGACGCCGTTTGCGCCGAGTCCATCGAGTCCGCCCTGGCCAAGGCCCAGGACGTGGCGTTTCACGCGGTGCGCAAGCCCGTCGAGGGCACCATCCTCACCGTGTTGAAGGACTCCGCTGCCGCCGCCAAGTATGCCCGCAAGAAGAAGATGTCGGCCGATGAGGCGCTGTCCCACGTCGTCGAGCAGGCGTATGCCAGCGTGCAGCGCACGCCCGAGCTGCTTCCCGTGCTGAAGGAGAACGGCGTGGTGGACTCCGGCGGCTACGGCCTTGCCATCCTCATCGACGGCTTCGTGGCCGCCCTCACGGGTAAGGAAGGTCCTCTCGTCGACGAGCTGGCCTTCGCGCGCGACGCCGCTCCGAAGGTCGAGATCGAGCAGATCAACGACTGGGAGGGCAGCGAGTTCACCTATTGCAACGAGTTCCTGGTGGATTCCGACGTGCTCGACAAGGCCGAGGCGCTGGACTTCCTGGCAACCATGGGCGACTGCGAGCTGTGCGTGGGCGAGGCCCCGAAGTTCAAGGTGCACGTGCACTCCAACACGCCTGACAAGGTGCTGGCGTACTTCCTGGAGCGCGGCCAGATCTCCGAGGTGTTCATCCACAACATGAAGCTGCAGTCCGAGGAGCGCACCGAGAAGCTCGAGGCCGAGCAGCACGCAGAGCGCAAGCCGCTCGGGTTCGTGGCCGTCGCCGCCGGCAAGGGCAACGCCAAGATCTTGGAGTCGCTCGGCGTCGACGTCGTCGTTTCCGGCGGTCAGACCATGAACCCCTCCACGAAGGACCTGCTCGATGCCGCCGCCAAGGTTAACGCCGACGCGATCATCTTCCTTCCGAACAACAAGAACATCATCATGGCCGCCCAGTCCGCCTGCGAGCTGTCCGACGTCCCGGCGGGCGTCGTGCCCACCAAGTCCGTGCCGCAGGCCTTCGCAGCCATGTTCGGCGTGGACGGCGAGGCGTCGCTCGAGGATAACGTCGAGGCCATGACCGAGGCGTTCGCCGACGTCAAGACCGGCGAGGTCACCACCGCCATCAAGGATTCCAAGGACGCCGAGGGCAACGCCATCGCCGACGGCGACGTCATCGGCATCGCCGACGGCGCCATCCATGCCGTGGGCCACAGCGTTTCCGACGTCGTCATGGGCCTGCTCGAGCACATGGAGGCCGACGATTGCGACACCTGCACGCTGCTCGCCGGCGATGATCTCTCCGACGAGGACTTCCAGGCGTTGCAGGAGCGCATCGAGCAAGCCTACGAGGACTTGGAGATCGACGCGCACCGCGGCGATCAGCCCCTGTACCCCATCGTCTTCTCCGTGGAGTAGGGCGGCAACGTGGCCGATAGGCTCGCAGCAACATTAGCCTTAGATGAACCCGCGTCGCGCGTGAAGCTGGTCAGCCCGGCTCGCGCGCAGGCGCTTGCGGGTTTGGGCGTGCGCACGGTCCGCGACCTGCTCACGCACTTTCCCCGACGCTACATAGACCTGTCGAAGCGCGAGACCGTCGCCGGCGCGCGCATCGGCGGGTCGTGCACTATCCAGGGGTCCGTCCATGAGGTCAAGCTCAAGCGTCCGCGCCCCAACCTCACGCTGGTCGAGATCGCGGTGGTGGATCGAACCGGCGTGCTCATGGTCACATGCTTTCGCCAGCCTTGGCTGAAAGACCAGCTCAAGCCCGGCATGGGTATCGCCGTCGCCGGCAAGGTGGAGTTCGACTACGGCTTCAAGCGCATGGTGAACCCCTATATCGAGCAGCTCGGCGACGGCCAGATGGCCGAGGGCATGATCATCCCCGTGCATCCGGCATGCGAGAAGATCTCGGCAGCGTGGATGCGCCGTTTGGTGGGAAACGCGCTCGATGCCGTGCAAGGCTGCTACGATCCGCTGCCGCTCGATCTGCGCGTGCGGTATCGGCTCATGGCGCGCGGCGCCGCGCTGTCGTGCATCCATTTCCCGCATACCATGGAGGAGGCGGCCGAAGCGCGCCGCCGCCTGGTATACGAGGAGCTGCTGCTGCTCGAGCTCGTGCTCATGTCGCAGGCTGCGCTGCGTACCGCCGGAGCGCAGCCGACGGCGCATGTGGTTGACGGCCCGTGCGCGGCGGCGCTCGACTGCGTCATGCCGTTCGCCCTCACCGAGGAACAGCAGCAGGCCCGCGCCGACATCCTTGCGCGCATGGCGGCGCCCGAGGCGGCCAACCACATGCTGCTCGGCGACGTGGGCACGGGCAAAACCGCCGTCGCGGCCTTCGCCCTTGCCGCAGTGGCCGACACGGGCACCCAGGCGGCGCTCATGGCGCCCACCGAGGTGCTCGCGCGCCAGCATGCCGCGTCGCTGGGGAAGTGGTTCGACGAAGTGGGCGTCACCTGGGGCCTGCTCACGGGCTCCACGTCCGATGACGAGCGCGCCCGTCTGCTCGAAGGCGCCGCCGACGGCGGCATCTGCGTGCTCATCGGCACGCACGCGCTGCTCGAGCCCGATGTTCGCTTCAAGCGTCTCACGCTCGCGGTCATCGACGAGCAGCAGCGCTTCGGCGTGGAGCAGCGCGCGGCGCTCCTTTCCAAGGGCGAAGCCCCCGATGCGCTCTACCTGACGGCCACGCCCATTCCCCGCACGCTCGCGCTGGCGGTGTTCGGCGATATGACGCTGTCCTACATCAAGCATCGCCCCAACGATTCGGCCCGCCGCACCACGCACGTCGTGTCGAAGGCCGACCAGGGCAGGGCCTACGATGCGGCGCGCGAGGCGCTTGCGCGCGGCGAGCAGGTGTACGTGGTCTGCCCGCTTATCGGGCAGGATGCCGAAGCGCGCGATAAGCGGGCCGGAGGTCGGGGCAGGGAAGCCGACGAGGAGGCCTACGAGTTCGCGTCCATCAGCATCGAGTCGGACGCCGATTTCGCCGGCGATAACGTCACGGCCGCAACCAAGGAAGCGTCCTATCTGCAGCAGACGGTGTTCGCCGATTGGCATGTGGAGTTGTTGCACGGGCGCATGAAGCCCGCCGACAAGGACGCCGTCATGGGCCGGTTCCGCGACAACGAAACGCAGGTGCTCGTGGCGACCACCGTCATCGAGGTAGGCGTGGACGTGCCCAACGCCACGGTCATGATCGTCATGGACGCCGACCGTTTCGGGCTCTCGCAGCTCCATCAGCTGCGCGGGCGCGTGGGCCGCGGCGAGAAGCCGGCGCAGGTGTTTTTGGTCTCCACTTCGAAATCCGAACAGTCCTTGGCGCGCCTTGCCGCCATGGAGCGCACCGATGACGGCTTCGAGCTGGCGAAATACGACTTGTCGCTACGGCGCGAGGGCGACATCCTAGGCAATCGGCAAAGCGGGGCGAGCGCGTTGAAGCTCGTCAACATCGTGCGCGACGAGCGGGTCATCCAGGCCGCGCACGCCGATGCCGCCGCCATCATGGCGGCAGACCCCGGGCTTGCCGAGCCCGATCATCAGGCGCTCGCGCTCGAGCTTCGTCGCACGTTTCCCGAGCAGGCGCCCGCAAGATAGCCGATACGTTTCGAGCCGCGTTCTGTGACGACGCGGTTCCAGAAAGAGGTAGGTATGAGGATCATCGCAGGTCAGTTCCGCGGTCGAACGCTGGCCGCACCTAAGGGCGACGGCACCCGTCCCACTACCGACCGCGTGCGCGAGTCGCTCATGAGCGCCGTGTTCAGCCAGCGCGGCGGCTTCGAGGACGCCGTGGTGCTCGACGCGTTCGCCGGGTCGGGTGCGCTCGGCCTGGAGGCCCTGTCGCGCGGCGCAGCTCGCGCGGTGTTCTACGAATGCGCCCCCGAGGCGGCGAAGGTCGTGCAGAAGAACGTGGCGAATCTGGGCCTCGAGCCTGCCCGCGCCACTGTCACGCGCGCCGACGTCATCGAGCGCGCCCCGCAGTTCGCCCGCCCGCCGTTCGACCTGATCTTCCTGGACCCGCCCTATGCCTACGACGCTATGGCGGTGCTGGGCATGGTGGCGGGTTTGGTGGAGCGCGGCGTGGCCGCCTCCGACGCCATCGTGGTCTACGAGCATTCGCTTGCCGGCAACGATGCATCCGCCTTGGCCGCCGCCGAGCTGGGCTTTGAGCTTGCATCCCGCAAGAAGTACGGCGATACTACCGTGGACGTGCTGCGCGCCGGCGAGCGCGCCGCGTCCGATAACGACTAAGAAGGAGCAGCGTCATGAAACGCGCATTGACCCCCGGCACGTTCGACCCCATCACCTCGGGGCATCTCGACGTCATCGCCCGCGCCTCCCAACTGGTGGACGAGGTGGTGGTCGCCGTCGCCGATTCCCAAAAGAAAGGCCCCCTGTTCACGCTTGAGGAGCGCGTCGAGCTGGTCCGTCAGGCCACCGCGCATCTGCCCAACGTGCGCGTGGAGCCCTTCAAGGGCCTGCTCGTCGATTTCGCCAAGGAGCTTGACGCCACCGTGGTGGTCAAGGGCCTGCGAGCCATCACCGACTTCGAGTACGAGTTCCAGATGACGGCCATGAACTACCAGCTCTCCCCGCAGCTCGAGACGCTGTTCATCATGTCCCCGCCGCAGTACATGTACCTGTCCAGCTCCATCGTGCGCGAGATCTCGAAGATGGGCGGGGATATCCAGCAGTTCGTGCCCCCGTGCGTCTACGAGGCGCTTAAGAAGAAGTACGCGAACCTGCAGTAGGACGGATGCCTCCGCCGGCTCTTTCGCCGGCGGGCGAAGATCTGCCGTGGTGCCGTCCTGCGTAGGGCCGTTGCCGCCCGTCCGAATCCGGGTACGCGAAGCGCTTGCCGGCATCGCGCGCTTGCGCAGGTTGGATGCGCCTCGCCCGTGTTTGGGCCGGGCGCATCGTATGTGCATGCTTTGTTCTTCAGGTGCAAGCGGCGGGCGGCATGCTATCATGCTTATCTGCATGCGTGGCCTTATGCCCGTGTGCCTAAACGCAGTTTTCAAACGCAGCAAGCCTGGGTGGAAGGATCATCATGGACGAAACAGGGGTTCTGGGGCTTTTGGAAGAGCTCTCGATTCTGCTTGAGGACTCTAAGCCGGTGTTCGGCAAGGGCAACCTGCGCCAGGTGGATATCGCTGCAGCTTTCGAGATCATGGACGAGATCCGCGACACGTTCCCCAGCGAGTTCTCGCAGTCGCGCCAGATCGTGCGCGAGCGTCAAAGCCTGCTCGATGATGCCGAGGCCGAGGCCAACCGCATGATCGAGGATGCACGCAGCCAGGCGATGACCATCGCCTCCGAGCAGGAGATCGTGCGCATCTCCCAGCAGCAGGCCGACCAGCTGGTCGCCGATGCGCGCGAGCTCGAGCGTCAGACGCGCGCCGGTGCGGAAGATTACGCCGACGAGGTGTTCGGCCACGTCGAGCAAAGCCTCGATACGCTGCTCAACAACGTGCGCCGTTGCCGCGACCGCCTCAACGCCAACGCCATGGCGCAGGGTCGCCAATAATGGACGCCGTGAAGTTCGAGGTCCCGCCGGAGCTCTTCGTTACCACGGAGAGCTCCTCTTTTGCAGGGCAACTTGCCTTGGGGGCGCTTGAGGCGGGCCCCGATACCTATACGTTCTCGCAGCCCGTGGACTGGAACGTCACCGTCACCAACACCGGCGACGCGCTTCTGGTCATGGGCAGCGCCCGCGGCACGGCAACGGTCCCGTGCGCACGCTGCCTGGATGACTTCCAGGTTGACCTCAACGGGGAAGTGGAAGGCTACTTCCTGCTCTCCGAGGACGGTCCGGCTCCCGAGGACATGGACGACGACGAGTTCGAAGTGCTCGGCGCCGACAAGATCCTCGACTTGGAGCCGCTTATCATCGCCGCGCTTCTGGTGGAGGCGCCTCTCGTGCCCCTGTGCCGAGAGGACTGCGCCGGATTGTGCGCGCAGTGCGGCGCCAACCTCAACGAAGGGCCGTGCGCATGCTCCGCTCAGCCCGACGACGGCCTGCCGCGCATGTCCGACGGCCGCGTCAGCCCCTTCGCCGCTCTGAAGGACCTGGATCTGGGCGAGTAGCTGCCCGGATTATGGAACCTGCATGGGTTTGTGTGCGCCTGGCGAACAGGCACTTGCATGCGCAGGAACACTTTGGTAGTATATCGCTTCGCGTGTTTACCAAGCGAACGAGCGAGCGCCACGCGCGCCCGACATAAAGCAAGGAGATAGATCATGGCAGTACCTAAGCAAAAAATGGGCCGCGCCCGCACTCATGCACGTCGTAGCACCAACGACAAGATCGCAGCCCCTTCCCGTTCCGTGTGCCCTCAGTGCGGCGAGGCTAAGCTTCCCCACCGCGTGTGCCCGAACTGCGGCTTCTACAAGAACCGCGAGGTCATCGAGACGGAGTAACGCCGTCACAGCGTGCAATTGCAACTTGAAGCCTCTCTGCGGCGCCATTGGCGCAGAGAGGCTTTCTTGCGTTTAGCAGCGCCGTCCCCTCGGCGCGCAACGCCTGCTAGGGAAAGGGTGTCAACATGACAGACAACGTCACCATCGCAGTGGATGCCATGGGCGGCGACAACGCTCCCGAGGTCGTGCTCGAGGGCGTGGCGGCGGCGCTTGCCGCCGATGAGGGGCTTACCGTCATCTTGTGCGGTCCCGCCGACGTGGTCGAGCCGTTCGCCGCGCAGCACGCACGCTGCCGCGCACAGGTTGCCGCCGAGGTCATCGAGATGGCCGAGCACCCCGCGCAAGCCGTGCGCAAGAAGAAGGACAGTTCCATCGTGGTGGGCTGCCGCCTGGTCAAGGAAGGCCAGGCCCAAGGTTTCTTCTCCGCCGGCTCCACGGGCGCCTGCCTGGCGGCCGCCACGCTGGTCATGGGGCGCATCAAGGGCATCTCGCGCCCGTGCCTGGCAACGGTCGTGCCAAGCCCCGTCCGCCCCATCGTGCTGTGCGACGTCGGCGCCAACGCCGATTGCAAGCCCGAGTACCTGGTGCAGTTCGCCCAGATGGGCAGTGTGTATGCGCAGAAGATCTTGGGCTACGGGTCGCCCAAAGCCGCGCTTCTCAACATCGGCGAGGAGGACACCAAGGGCAACGCGCTTGCCCAGGAGGCCCATCAGCTCATGGCCAAGCGCCTGTCCAACTTCGCCGGGAACTGCGAGGGGCGCGATGTGCTCGGCGCGCAGTACGAAGTGGTGGTCACCGACGGGTTCACCGGCAACGTGTGCCTGAAGACCATCGAGGGCGCTTCGAAGGTGCTGTTCAGCGCCATCAAGGACGCCATGATGTCCACCACGAAGGGCAAGATCGGCGCCCTGTGCGTCAAAGACGGTCTGAAGGGACTGAAAAGCCAGGTGTCGCCTGACACCTACGGCGGCGCCCCGCTCCTTGGCGTAAAGGGCGCCTGCATCGTCGGGCATGGAAGCTCGGGCGCGGTGGCCATCGAAAACGGCGTGCTCACCACGGCGCGCGTGGTGCGCCAGGGCGTTTCTGAAATAATTCAGCACATGGCCCAGGCTGGAAACGGCTCGGATACAATCAAGTAGCACCATGTGAACCAACCGCTTTATGCGGTATGGTCGTATCATCATCGATTCTCATTCATACCGGTTTCGGAGGTTGCATGACCTTTACAGAAGAACAAGCCTCAAAACTGCAGAGGGCGGAGGAGGTCCTGGGCTACTCGTTTTCCAACAAGCAGCTCATCTTGTCCGCTATCACGCACCCATCGGCCACCGAAGGCCGTGCGGTGAAGTATTCCTACGAGCGCCTGGAGTTTCTGGGCGACTCCATCTTGGGCGCCATCGTCGCCGACGTCGCGTTCGAGCGCTTCCATGAGCTCGACGAAGGCGGTCTGACGCGCATCAAGGTGGCGCTCGTGTCGGGCGCAAGCCTGTCCGATGTGGCGTCGGGCCTTGGTTTCGCCGACATCATCGTGTTCGGCTCCTCGGAAACGGGCACGGGCAAGCGCGGCCTGCATTCCGCGCTCGAAAACGTCTACGAGGCCGTGGTGGCCGCGTTGTACCTGGACGGCGGCGTGGAGGCGGCGCGCGATTTCATCTATCGCACGCTTATCCCGCGCATGTCCGAGGACATGGCACTCGAGCCGGAGAACCCCAAAAGCGCGCTGCAGGAGCGCCTGCAGGAAGACGGCATCACGCCCACCTATAAGCTGGTGGAAACGCAGGGTCCGCCGCATGACCGCACGTTCGTGGCGCAGGTGTTCGCAGGCAATCAGGGTCTGGCGCGCGGAACGGGCCGCACGAAGAAGGAAGCGGAAAGCCAGGCGGCGAAGTCCACGCTGTCGCGTCTCGGCGAGTTTTTCGGTTTGGGCATGGACGAGCAGGCCCGCGCCGAGAAGGCCGCCGCGGCCAAGCAGGCCAAGGCCGACAAGGCTGCGGCCCGTGCCGAGGAGAAGGCGCGCAAGAAGCACGAGCGCGAGCTGCATAAGAGCATGAAACAGGGCTAACGCATGTACTTGAAGTCGCTCGTGCTCAAGGGCTTCAAGTCGTTCGCCGACAGAAGCGCGCTTTCCTTGGAGCCGGGCATCACCGCCGTGGTGGGCCCGAACGGCTCCGGCAAATCCAATATCTCCGATGCCGTGCTGTGGGTGCTTGGCGAGCGCAACGCCAAGCACCTGCGCGGTCAGGCTATGGAAGACGTCATCTTCGCAGGCTCGTCGGCCCGAAAGGCCACGGGCCTTGCCGAGGTTGAGCTGGTGCTCGACAACTCCGATGGCAAGCTGCCGGTCGACTTCAATGAGGTTTCCATCACGCGACGCATGTATCGAAGCGGTGAAAGCGAGTATCTCATCAACGGCAGCGTGGCGCGCCGCATGGACGTGCTCGACATCCTGCACGATTCCGGTTTGGGCACCGGCACGCATTCGATCATCGGCCAGGGCAGCTTGGACTCCATCCTGCAATCCAAGCCCGAGGACCGCCGCGCGCTCATCGAGGAGGCCGCCGGCGTGCTCAAGCACAAGCAGCGCAAGGCGAAAAGCGAGCGCAAGCTGGCCGCCATGGATGCCACGCTCGCGCGCGTGCGTGATGTGGCGGGCGAGGTGGGCCGCCAGCTCGGACCGCTCGAGCGCAAGGCGAAGAAGGCCCGCGCTTACCAAGAGCTCTCCGGGCAGCTTACCGACGTCAGCTTGGCGCTGGCCGTGGACGACCTGCGTTGCCTGCGTCAAAGCTGGGATGAGGCTTGCGCCGGCGAGCATCAGCTGGTGGAAGACCTTCAGGCCCGTCATCAGGACATTTCCACTGCGGAAGCCGCCGCCGAGGCGTTGCAGGAGCAGATCCGCAAGCAAACTCAGAATGCAGGCGACCTGTCGCGCAGCTATCAGCGTGCGTCGTCGGCAGTGGAGCGCTTCGACGGCGCCGTGCTGCTGTTGCACGAGAAGCGCCGTGGGGCGCAGGGCCTTGAGGCCGATGTGCGCGTGAAGCTGGAGTCGGGCCGCGCTAAGCGCGCCGAGGCCGTTGCCGAGCGCGAGCAGGCGGCAGCCCAGCTTGAGGCGGTGCGCCGCGACCTTGCCGCCGCGAAGGCCGCCGTCGAGCGCCTTGACGACTCCCGTCGCGAGAACGCCCAGGCCCGCCGCAGCGTGGAGGACGAGCTCGATCAGCTCAAGCGCCAGGGCCGCGCCGACGATCGCGCTTCCGAGGACGCGCGGCGCCGCCTGTCGCAAACGCAGGAGGCGCTTGCCAACGGCTTGGCCCATGCCAAGCTGGTGGAAGGGCGCGCCAAGGAGCTCGAGCTGGCGCTCGGCCACGCTGAGGAGCAGGCTCAAAAGCTCGAGGACGCCCGTGCTTCCGCCCAGCGCTCGCTCGATGATGCCCAGCAGGCCGAATCGCAGGCGCGCGGCGCCGTCGCCGCGGCCATCAAGGACCGCGATGCCGCCCGTGCCGCGCTTGACGAGGCTCATCGCCAGGTCACCTCGCTCGAAAGCCGCATTTCCGCGCTCGAGGAGGTTGAGCGCGCATCGGCCGCAGCTGGGCCTGCCCGCGCATGGCTCATCGAGCATGCGCGCATATCCGGTCAGCAGCTCGAGCCCCTGGCCCGCGTCGTGCGCGCGCCGCAGGGCTTCGAGGCGCTTGTGGAGCATCTGCTCTCCGGCGATGCCGAGGCGCTTATGACCCCTTCGGTCGATGCTGCGGCGGGCCTTGCGGGCAGCGTGCTGGAAAGCGGTCGTGACGGCCAGGTGTCGCTGCTTCCCGCCGGCGGTATGCGTTCCGGCGCCTCCGCGCGCCAGGTCGCGCAGGCTTTCGGCGGCACGGCGCTTGTGGACATGCTGGAATACCCCGAGCAGGCAGCGTCCACGGTGGAGGCCCTGCTCGGCGACGTGGTGGTGTGCGAAACCTTCGAGGCGGCGCGTCATGCTCAGGCGGCGCGCATGCAAGATCGCTCGGCTGTCCCTGTGCGCTTCGTGTCGGCCGATGGGTGCATCGCCTGGCCCAGCGGCAAGCTCACGGTGGGAACGGTGGACGCCGGCGCCGAGGGCGCCTTGGCCCGTGCGCGACAGCTCGACGAGCTGCGCGCATCGCTTCGTATCGCATCCGAACAGCATAAGGAAGCCGAACAGACGGAGCGCCAAGCCGAGGAGGCGTTGCGCGCCGCCCAGGCAGAAAGCCTTCAGCTTTCCCAGCAGCTGGCCGAGCGCCGTGGAGCCGCGCAGGCGGCGTCGGCCGAGGCCAAGCGCGCCGCCGATGCGCTCGCGTCCACGCGCCGCGAGTTCGCCGACGTCGAGCGCCAGCGCCAGCAGGCGGATAAGACGGTCGCCGAGGCGCGCCCTAACGTCGACAAGCTTGAGGCGCAGCTGGCCGAGCTTGCGCAAGCGGCCCAAGCCCGTGCCGTGCGCACTGAGGAGCTTGAAGCCAAGGTGGTGCCGCTTCGCAAGGAGGCGGCGCAGCTGCGTGACGGCTTGTCGGAGGCGAAGCTCTCGGCTGCCACGCTGCGCGAGCGCGACACCTATACCGCGCGCATCGTGGACGCTCGCGGCCGCGACGTGGCCGCGGTGGACGCCGCCGAGGACGAGCTGAAAAACCAGCTGGCGCGCAAGATCGTGGCGCAGCGCCGCATCGCGCCGCTTCTGGCGGTGTTCGAGGAGCTCACCGCAAGCGCCCGTCGCTGGACGCACGACCTTGAGCAGCGGGCCCAGCAGGCGCAAGATTCGTCGGCGGGCCTGCATGCGCAGGTCACCGCTGCGCGCGAGCAGGCAAAGGCCGCCCACGACGCTTACGATGACGTGAACGCGCGCCTGTCGGCGGCCCGTGTGGAGAAGGGCCGGCTGGAGGTGCGCGTCGATGCTGCCGTCAACTCCATCGTCCAAGACATGGGGGTGCCGCTTGAGACGGTGCTTGCGCTTCCCGAGCTCGAAGATCGCGGAGCCGCCGAGGAGAACGCGTTCAAGCTGCGTCGCCGCATCGCCAACATGGGCGCCATCAACCCCGATGCCGCCCAGGAGTACGAGCAATTGCGCAGCCGCTACGATTACCTGGCGGCCCAGCTGGCAGACCTCGACGGCGCGCGCCGCAGCCTTGCCAAGATCGTCCGCGTCATCGATGCGCGCATGAAAGATGACTTCGTCAGCACGTTCAACGCGGTCAACGACAACTTCCGCAGCATCTTCGCCACCTTGTTCCCGGGCGGCTCGGCCGAGCTCATCCTCACCGACCCTGACGACCTGGAGAACACGGGCGTGGAGGTCAGCGCGCAGCCGGCGGGCAAGCGCATCACGAAGATGATGCTCATGTCCGGCGGCGAGAAGTCGCTTACGGCGCTTGCGCTGCTGTTCGCGGTCTACCGCATCCGCAGCGCGCCGTTCTACATCCTCGACGAGGTTGAGGCGGCGCTTGACGACAGCAACCTGCGCAGGCTCACGGCGTATCTGCAGTCCATCCGCAACGACACGCAGCTCATCATGATCACGCACCAGCGCCGCACCATGGAGATGTCCGACGTGCTCTTCGGCGTGTCCATGCAATCCGACGGCGTCACCAAGGTGATCAGCCAGAAGCTCGACCACGCCCTGAAGTACGCGGAATAGGGAAGGTGTCGCGTAGGACAACGCGCTGGGAGATGCGGTGATGCTGGACGCGATGCCGGGTACTTTCTGGTGGGGCGTGAAGATTCCTCCCAAGGTTCCGGGTTTGCATGAATCGAACCAGGCGCGAAGAGCGCTCAGTGCGAAACAGCCGAAAGGCGAATATCGTGCGTGATGACAGGGCCGGTTACCGATTGTAACCGGCCCTGTCCCCGCTGAATTCGTGTTCGCCTGGTGCCTGGGATGCCGAGGGCGTGGCAGCAGGGTATACTTCTTCACGAATCAAACGCGTGATGCGCCGGACATGCTTGCAGATCGACCTGCAAGCATGTCGTCGGGTGTCGGGTCATAGCTGGCCGGCCGAGCTCAGGTCGGCTTGCGGGTATGCGATCCGCCGACGGCGCCGCCGGGCATCGCGCACTATGCGACGGTTTGCGATACAAGGGGAGCAACATGGGATTTTTCGACCGCATCAGCCAAGGGCTGCAACGTTCTCGTGACAAGTTCAAGGAGGAGATGAACGTCCTCCTCGACCGCGGTCCCGACCTTGACGAGGAGTTCTGGGACGGCCTGGAGGAAACGCTCATCCTGGCCGACATCGGCGGAGCGGCGGCGTGCGACATCGTTGAGAACCTGCGCGACCAGGCCACGCGCAAGGCGCTTCCCGATGCCTACGCCGTGCTCGACATGCTCAACGACCAGATCGCCGATACGTTCACGCAAGGCGGTCAGGAGATCCTCGGCGGCGATCCGGCGTGCGTGCTGTTCGTCGGCATCAACGGCACGGGCAAGACCACCACGGTGGGCAAGCTTTCCAAGGAAGCGCACGACGCTGGCCGCAAGGTCATCCTGGGCAGCGCCGACACGTTCCGCGCCGCCGCCATCGAGCAGCTCGAGGTGTGGGCGAAGCGCGCCGACGTGGAGATGGTCACGCGCGAGCGCGGCGCCGATCCGGCAAGCGTGTGCTACGACACCATCGAGCGCGCCGAGGCCGAGGACGCCGACCTGGTGCTCATCGACACCGCCGGGCGCCTTCACACCTCGGCAGATCTTATGCGTGAGCTGGCGAAGGTCGTCAACGTGGTGCGCAAGCGCTCGAAGCTGCCCGTCTACACCGTGCTCGTCATCGACGCCACCACCGGCCAGAACGGCCTGCAGCAGGCGCGCGAGTTCAACCGCGAGCTCGAGCTGGACGCGCTCATCGTCACGAAGCTCGACGGCACGGCCAAGGGCGGCATCGCGCTTGCCGTCAGCCACGAGCTTGAGCTGCCCATCATCAAGATCGGCGTGGGCGAGGGCCTTGACGATCTGCGCGATTTCGACGCCCATGATTTCGCTCGTGCCCTGGTCGGCGCGTTCGACCAGCGTCAGGCATAGCCGCCATGGATACCTCGGCTTGCATCGAGCAGGTGTTCCACGCGCCCGACGTGTATCTTGTGCAGGTGCCCTTCGAGAACATCTCCACCTCCGCCACCAATTGCTACGTCATCATGGACCAGGGCGAAGCGCTTGTGGTGGATACCGGAGCGCCTTCCGATGAGGGCGCGAAGGTGCTGTCGGATGCCCTCGACGAGCTGGGCGTGGACCGCGGCCGCGCCAAGTGGTTCCTTACGCACTTCCACCTGGACCATGCCGGCCTGATCGACCGCGTGGTCCCCGAGGGCGCGCCGCTGTTCGTGGGCGGCGTCGAACTGGGCGAGGCGCGCGTCACGCGCACCGGCGTGTTCGTCGATGCGCTTACGCGGACGTATCGCCAGCAGGGCGTGGCGCTTTCCGACGCCACCACGGCCGCCCGCTTGGGTATCGAGCAGCCTCTATTCGACCCGCAGCGCCTGCGTACGGCCTTCGTGCGCGGCGGCGACACGGTGACGGTGGGTCGCTATGAGCTTCAGGTCGTGGAAACGCCCGGCCACACGCCCGGGCATCTGTCGTTGTTCGAGCCGCAAAGCCGTATCCTGTTCGGCGGCGACCACGCGTTGTTCGTCATCAGCCCTTCCATCGCGCTGTTCCCGCGCGAAGGCGACGGGCTGCAGGCATACCTTGACAGCATCAAGCGCGTGCAAGACCTGCATATCTCGCAGCTGTTCCATTCGCATGGCCCTATCCGCCCTGATTTCGAGCAGCGCCTCGATTGGCTTGCCCAGCATCACTTGAAGCGCCTTGACGAGGTGCGCGGCATCGTCGCGCGCAACCCGCGCTTGTCGGGGTATCAGATCATCCGCGCTATCAGGTGGAACGTGCCTTTCGACGACTGGGAGGACATCCCCATCATGCAGCGCTACATCATGCTCACCCAGGGCATCGTGTACCTGAAGCACCTCGTGGCCGACGGCAGCATTGCAGCGAAAACCTACGGCGACGGCATTCAGCTCTACGAATCCGCAAAGTAAACGGCGGTCATCGCGGCAGGTGGCGGGACGTGAACAGGGGACGTGAACAGGGGACGGAGGTGTGTTCACGGTTCGTTTTCGGAAGCGCGAACGTTTCCCGTGAACACACCTCCGTCCCCTGTTCACGTGGTTAGCTCCTCGCAATTTGACATCTCGAAGCGGGCCCTTATGGGCTCGCTTCGCTGTTTTGCCGGCCGAAGGTTTCCGCCCGCCGCCCATCGGCTATAATCCAAAAGATTGTAAGCATACGTGACACGCAAGAAGAGGCGCTCATGTTCGATAACCTTTCCGATCGCCTGCAAGGCATCTTCTCGGGCCTGCGCGGCAAGGGCCGCCTGACCGAGGACGACATCAGCTCCGCCATGCGCGAGGTGCGCATGGCCATGCTCGAAGCCGACGTCAACTTCAAGGTGGTCAAGCAGTTCGTGGCGCGCACGAAGGAGCGCTGCCTTGACGCCGAGGTGCTCGACTCCCTGTCCCCGACGCAAAACGTCATCAAGATCGTCACCGACGAGCTCACCGAGCTGCTCGGCCGCACCGATAGCAAGCTGGTGCTCTCCAGCCGCATCCCCAACGTTATCATGCTCGTGGGCCTGCAGGGCTCCGGTAAAACCACTGCGGCCGCCAAGCTGGCGTACCGTCTGAAGCAGGAAGGTCACAGCCCGCTGCTGGCCGCCTGCGACGTTTACCGTCCCGCCGCAGCCGATCAGCTGGAAACGCTCGGCAACGAGATCGGCGTGCGCGTGTTCCGTGGCGACGGCAAGGACCCGGTGGCCATCGCCAAGGGCGGCGTGCAGGACGCTATCGACAACCTGCGCGACGTGGTCATCGTCGACACGGCGGGCCGATTGCACGTCGACGAGCAGATGATGGAAGAGGCCCAGGCCATCAAGTCGGCCGTCAAGCCCGATCAGATCCTCATGGTCGTCGACGCCATGACCGGTCAGGACGTGGTCAACGTGGCCGCGGCCTTCTCCGAGCGCGTCGATTTCGACGGCGTCATCATGTCGAAAATGGACGGCGACGCCCGCGGCGGCGGCGCGTTGTCTATCCGCGAGGTCACGGGCAAGCCCATCAAGTTCATCAGTGCCGGCGAGAAGCCTGATTCGCTCGAGGAGTTCCATCCCGACCGCATGGCCCGCCGCATCCTGGGCATGGGCGACATGCTCAGCCTCATCGAGTCGGCGGTGAAGGTCCAGCAGCAGGAAGAGGAGCAGGCCGAGACCGAACGTCTCATGAAAAGCCAGCTCACGCTCAACGACTTCGTCACCATGAACCGCCAGATCCGCAAGATGGGCGGCGTCTCCAAGCTCATCAGCGCCCTTCCCGGCGGAGACAAGGCGTTGGGCCAGGGCCAGGTCGACGAGGGCGCGCTCGATCGCATGGAGGTGATCATCAACTCCATGACCAAGGCCGAGCGCGAGAAGCCCGACCTGCTCAACGGCAGCCGCCGTGCCCGCATCGCCGCCGGCGCCGGCGTGTCGGTCACCGAGGTCAACCAGCTCATGAAGAAGTTCAATGAGACGAAGAAGATGATGAAGCGCATGATGCCGGCCGTCGAGGAGATGGGCGGCAAGGGCAAGCGCGGCAAGAAGGGCAAGCGCCGCCGCGGCATCCCGGGCATGGGCGGCATGAAGATGTCGGACCTGAAGAAGATCCAGGACATGATGGGCGACATCAAATAGTTCCGGTCCGCGTGACGGTTGCTGGAGCCGCTCGACAATGCGGTTGCGGGCGCCTCACGAGGCTGCGGCACGCGGCATTCCATCATCGGCTTCGCGGGCGTGGCATATAAGGCCCGTGCTCGTGATGCTTTGTCGGAATGCGATGCATCGTCGGCGTCCTTGCCGGCCTTGCCGGGACACCGGCGCCAGAAGCGCTTGCTCCTGCGACAAGCGCAGGGCTTGGCATAATGTGCGAAACTGAAACCTAGCAGGCGCAACAGGGGAGCGTCTGAAAACGAAAGGGGAAACCAATGGAGCTGCAGATCCGTCCGTACACCGCAGACGATATCAAGGCCATGGTGCGCATCTGGAACGAGGTTGTGGAAGCGGGCGACGCGTTCCCGCAGGTCACGCCGCTGACCGAGCAGAACGCCGACGAGTTCTTCTCCGCTCAGACCGCTACCATGGTGGCCGATGTGAACGGCATCATCTTCGGCATGTACATCCTGCATCCCAACGGCATCGGGCGCTGCGCGCACATCGCCAACGCCAGCTTCGCCGTGGCATCCGCCTCGCGCGGCCTCGGCCTTGGCCGCAAGCTGGTGGAGAACTGCATCGAGACCTGCGGTAAGAAGGGCTTCCGCGGCCTGCAGTTCAACGCCGTGGTCGCCTCCAACGAGGCTGCCCAGCACCTCTACGAGTCCATGGGCTTCACGAAGGTCGGCATGATTCCCGGCGGCTTCATCAACGGCCTCGGCGGCTACGAGGACATGTTCATCTACTACATCGACACGCTCGACACCGCCCAGCCCTGCTGAGGCTGAACGACCGCCCGGTCGGGTTTAGAGGTTCGAGAGGCGTGGGGAATGCAGACTCCCTTCGCCGGCAATCGCAAGGTTGCCACGAGCGCAAGCGATCCGGTTCGTTAGAAGGTGCGGCTCGCGGTTGCTAGGAGGCTTTCGGGCATCTCTCGCGACCCTCCATTTGTCCGCTTTATTCGTGAACACCTGGTGATAACCGAACCGAAGGCTTGTCAATCGAGGCGTTTCGCCTTATCATAAACAACTGCTGTTTTGCTGCGCGCTTTTTTGCGGGCTGGCAAAGAGGATTCAAGTAAGAACAAGAAGGAGTTACTCTTCATGGTTAAGATTCGCCTGGCCCGTCACGGCGCCAAGAAGCGTCCGTACTACCGTATCGTCGTTGCCGATGCCCGTTGCCCGCGCGACGGCAAGTTCATCGACGACATCGGCCGTTACAACCCGCTGACCGAGCCCGCAATGATCAAGATCGACCTGGAGAAGTGCGACAAGTGGCTGGCCAACGGCGCTCAGCCCACCGACACGGTTGCCGCCCTCATCAAGAAGTTCCGCGAGCAGGCGTAAGCTTATGGCGGCGCAGACCGAGGAAATCGCTGGGCTCGTAGAGTCCGTGATCCGTCCGCTCATCGATAACCCGGACGACTTGGTCATCGATGCGCGTGAAACCGAAGATGGCTCCATCTTCGTCGAGGTTCGTGTCAACGAGGAGGACGCGGGCAAGGTCATCGGCCGTCAGGGCCGCGTGATCAAGGCCATCCGCACGCTTGCGCGTGCTGCGGCTTCTTCCACGAACACCCATGTCGACGTGGAGCTGCTCGATTAATGGGCGCTTGGGTTCGCGTAGCCGAATTCACGAAAGCTAAGCACTTGAAGGGAGGGCTCGTCGCGCGTAGCGTGGCGGGTCTCCCTTTTTTGCTTGAAGAGGGCCTCTTTTGCGCTTTCGTGCCTCCGGTGATCGATGTTCCGCGTCAAGGCACCGTGGTGGAGGTTCGTCCCGAGGCCCGGGGCGGCGCTACGGTGTTCTTCGATACCGTCGTCGATGCCAACCAGGCAGATGCCCTGGTGGGCTGCTATGTTCTTGCGCGCCGGGAAGACCTTCCCGATGACGTGCTCGAGCTGCAGGAAGGCGGCATCGAGGGCTTCACGGTGGTGGATGCCGAAGCCGGCACCATCGGCACCGCCGTGGCCATCAACGAAATGCCAGGCCAGCATCTGCTGGAAGTTGCGCGCGAGGGCCAGGAAGGCACCGTGCTCATTCCCGTTGTGGACGAGTTTCTCGAAGGGGTGGATGAGCAGACGCGCTGCATATACGTCAACGTGCCGCAAGGCCTGCTCGATCTGTAACCTGTGGAGGTACCCATGATCATCGAAACGTTGTCCACGTTTCCCGATATGTACGAATCCGTCATGGGCGCTTCCATGATGCGCATCGCCCAGGAAAAGGGCATCCTGGATTTCAAGGCGCACGATCTGCGCGATTGGACGCACGACCGCCATCGCACCACCGACGACGAGCCCTACGGCGGCGGCGACGGCCTGGTCATGAAGTGCGCCCCCATCTTCGAGGCCTACGAATCGCTGTGCGCATCGCCGTGCGGTGGCTCCGATGCGGCCGATAGGGCATCGGGAGAGGGTGCTGACGACGTTGCCGGCCAGATGCCCGGCAACAGCTTCGGTGCCGCTCAGACGCCCGGCGAAGGCCCCGACTCCGCCGTTGCCGAGCAAGCGCTTGGCAACGCCTTGGGCGCCGCTGCCGATCAGGCGCCTTCCAGGCCCTACACCATCTTCCTGGCGCCGCAGGGCCGCCGTTTCGACGACGCGTGCGCCTGCGAGCTTGCCAAGCAGGATCGCCTGCTGTTCATCTGCGGCCACTACGAGGGCATCGACGAGCGCGCCTACACGTTGGCCGATGAGGTCATCTCGTTGGGCGATTACGTGCTCACCAGCGGCGAGCTGGCATCCATGGTGGTCATCGACGCCGTGGTGCGCAAACTCCCCGGCGTCCTAGGCGCCGAAACGGGCGCCTTGGGCGAAAGCTTCGCCGACGGCTTGCTGGAATACCCGCAGTACACGCGCCCTGCCACCTTCAACGGCATGGAGGTGCCGGCGGTCCTGCTGTCCGGCAACCACGGCGCGGTCGACCGATGGCGCCGCGAGCAAAGCCTCGAGCGCACCTATCGCCTGCGCCCCGACCTGCTCGAGGGCATGGAGCTGCCCGACGCCGACCGGGCATTTCTGCAATCTTTATCGACCGATGGCCGGTAGTGGCCGCAGCGCGGTATCATAGGCAGCTAAGCGCTTATCGGGTGCCGCTTGCGCGGGCCCCGTAGAAAGGAAACGTACATCATCATGGCCGCAGGTCAGCACGCCACGGGGGAAAAGGGCGGAATACTGCGCTCATTTATGAGCCTTCTCATCATGATCGCGTTCGTCTTGGGGCTTTCCTGGGCGTTGCGCACGTACGTCTTCACCGCTTACGAAATCCCCTCCGGCTCCATGGAGGAGACCATCATGACCGGCGACATGGTGTTCGCCGAAAAGGTCAGCTACTATTTCCGCGACCCGCAACCCGGCGACATCGTCACGTTTTCCGATCCCGAGATCCCGGGTCGCACGCTCATCAAGCGCTGCATTGCCACCGCCGGCCAGACCATCAACATCGACGGCGACGGCTTCCTCTACATCGACGGCGTGGCTCAAACCGAAACCTACACCCACGGAAAGCCCACGCTGCCGCTCACCAATTCCACCATCACCTTCCCGTACACCGTTCCTTCCGGTTACATCTGGGTGATGGGCGATAATCGCACCAACTCACAGGATTCGCGATACTTCGGCGCGGTCCCCGCAAGCTCGGTAACGGGCAGGGGCGTGCTGGTATATTGGCCCGTGCCCGACTTCGGCTTGCTGGAGTAGGGGCGCGTCGCCCGACAGTTTTCAAGTAGGCAAGCAAGGACCAGCGGAACCAGACAAGGAGAACCATGTCAACCGAAACCTTCGCCGCGAACGCGACAACGGGATGTGCCGGCTCGCAGCCGCCCACGTTCCAGGACATCGTCATGAACCTGCAGCACTACTGGGCCGCCCAGGGCTGCGTCGTTTTGCAGCCTTACGACGGCGCCGTGGGCGCTGGCACCAACCACACTGCCACCACGCTGCGCTCGTTGGGTCCCGACACCTGGCGTACCTGCTACGTGCAGGGCTGCCGCCGTCCCACCGACGGCCGATACGGCGAGAACCCCAACCGTCTGCAGTACTACTACCAGTTCCAGGTGCTCATGAAGCCCAGCCCGGACAACATCCAGGATCTGTATCTGGGCAGCCTGCGCGCTATCGGCATCGATCCGGACAAGCATGACGTGCGCTTCGTCGAGGACGACTGGGAGTCGCCCACGCTCGGCGCATGGGGCCTTGGCTGGGAGGTGTGGCTCAACGGCATGGAGGTCACGCAGTTCACCTACTTCCAGCAGGTGGGCGGCTTCGAGTGCGCTCCCGTGCCCGTGGAGATCGCATACGGCCTTGAGCGCCTGACCATGTACATTCAGGGCGTCGACAGCGTCTACGACATCATCTGGGCCCGCGGCGACGACGGCGTGGAGTTCACCTACGGCGACGTGTACCTGGAGAACGAGCGCGAATTCTCGACGTACAACTTCGAGGTGGGCAACACCGAATTTTTGTTCGAGGCCTTCAACCAGTACGAGCGCGAGGCTGGCCTGTGCCTGGAGCACAATCTGCCGCTGCCCGCCTACGACTGGGTGCTGAAGTGCTGCCATACGTTCAACCTGCTCGACGCCCGCGGCGTCATCTCCGCAACCGAGCGCATGGCCTATATTCTGCGCGTGCGCTCTATGGTCAAGGAGTGCTGCGCCTCCTACATCGCCACCGTCGTCGGCGACGATCAGCACGATCAGAACGAGAAAGGGGAGTAACCATGGCCGATAAGCACACTCTCGCGTTCGAGATCGGCGTGGAGGAGATCCCCGCGTTCGACCTTGATTCCGCCAACAAGCAGCTGGAGAAGATGGTGCCCGCGGCGTTTGCCGATGCGCGCGTCCCCTACGATTCCATCGAGATCCACTCCAGCCCCCGCCGCCTGATCGTCATGGCATACGGCGTGGCCGACGCCACCGAGGCGCTCGTGGAGGAGTACAAGGGCCCTGCGGCTAAGATCGCCTTCGACGCCGACGGCAACCCCACTAAGGCGGCCATCGGCTTCGCCCGCGGTAAGGGCCTCTCGCCTGAGAACCTCGAGCGCCGCGAGGTCAACGGCACCGAGTACGTGTTCGCCACCAAGAACATCCCGGCAACGCCCGTGGCAGACCTGCTGCCCGATGTGCTGGCAGGCTTCATCACCGCCATCAAGTGGCCCCGCTCCTGCCGCTGGGCCGCGTATCGCGAATACTTCGTGCGCCCGGTGCGTTGGATCGTGGCCATGCTCGACGACGTCGTCCTGCCCGTCAGCTTCGCCGGCGCCGAGTCCTCTAACTTCACCATGGGCCATCGCGTGCTGGCTCCCGGCAAGCACACGGTGGATACCGCCGCGAACCTGCTCGACGTCATCCGCGCCGCCTATGTGATCCCCACGCAGGCCGAGCGCGAGCACATCATCCGCGAGGGCGTGGCGGCCATCGAGGCAGAAACCGGCTTCACCGCCGACCTTCCCGCGAAGACGCTGCTTGAGGTGGTCAACCTCTCCGAGTACCCGCAGCCGCTCGTCTCCACCTTCGACGAGGAGTTTTTGCAGGTGCCCGAGGAGATCATCGTCGACGCCATGCTCATGCACCAGCGCTACTTCCCGCTCTACGATGCTGCGGGCAAGCTGACGAACAAGTTCATCATCGTCTCCAACGGCAACCCTGAATGCGCCGCCACCATCATCGACGGTAACGAGCGCGTCGTGCGCGCCCGTCTCGACGACGCGAAGTTCTTCTACGAGGAGGACCTCAAGCACCCGCTGGAGTCCTACATCGAGAAGCTCGACAAGGTGGTGTTCCAGGAGTCCCTGGGCACGGTGCGCCAGAAGGCCGAGCGCCTGGAGAAGCTGGCCTGTGCCCTTTCCGCCGATGCCCAGCTCGACGCCGCCGACGCAGCCGATGCGAAGCGTGCCGCGCGCCTGTGCAAGGCCGACCTGGTCACCAACGCCGTCATCGAGTTCACCAGCGTCCAGGGCGTCATGGGCAGCTACTACGCCGCCGCCTCCGGGGAAACGCCGCAGGTCGCCCAGGCCATCGGCCAGCACTATCAGCCGCGCTTCGCCGGCGATGCGCTGCCCGACACCACGGTGGGCAAGCTGGTCGCCTTGGCCGACAAGCTCGACACCATCTGCGGCCTGTTCGCGGTCGGCCAGGGTCCCACCGGCTCTTCCGACCCGTTCGCGTTGCGCCGTAGCGCCATCGGCATCGTGAACATGCTCGAGGCCGGCCTTCCCATCTCGCTTGCCGCCGCCATCGACGAGTCCCTGGCCAGCTTCGCCGCCCAGGGCGTGGCCTTCGACGCCGCCGCCGTACGCGCCGAGGTGGTCGACTTCTTCGTCACCCGCACCAAGGTCATGCTGCGCGACGGTGGCGTCAACGCCGACACCATCGACGCCGTGCTGGCTGCGGGCGTGGAGGAGCCGGCCGTCATCAGCCAGCGCGCCCACGCGCTCGAGGATGCCCGTGCCAACGATGCCGAAACGTTCGACAACCTGGCCACGGCCTACGCCCGCGCGAACAACCTGCGCAAGCCGGAACTGGGCGAAGACGTGGACGATGCCCTGCTCACCGATCCCGAGCGCGCGCTCGCGGGCGCCGTGGCAACCGCCGAGCAGGCCGTGGCCGCCGCACTGGAGTCCGACGACTTCGCAGCCGCATTGTCCCAGCTGGCCGCCCTGCGTGCGCCCATCGACGGCTTCTTCGCCGACGTCATGGTCATGGATGAGGACGCGGCTCTGCGCGACAATCGCCTGCGCCTGCTCAACCGCTTCGTGGCCGTGTTCGCCAACGTGGCCGACTTCGGCAAGATGGCGAAGTCCAAATAAATCCGGTAACCGTTTTCAACCGGTAGCGAAGGGGAGGCGAGGGCAACCTCGCGCGCCCCGCAACGCGAAAGCGTGTACACTTCAAGGGGCGGCGGCCTATACGGCCTGCCGCCCCTTTTCCATACCCGCAAGACACCGTCTGCAAGGAGGACGCCCATGCAAGGCGAGTTCATCGTGCACGAGAACACCACGCCGCTGCCCACCATCCATGTCGTCAGCGACTCGGTGGGGCTTACCGCACAGGCCTTGGCCCGCGCCGCAGCCGCCCAGTTCGGCGTCACGAACCCCAACATCGAGGTGCTGCCGCACGTGCGCTCGTTCGAGGAGGTCAAGCAGTTCATCGCCGAGCACGGAGAGCTGCACAAGCGCCTAAAGGGCGACGAGAACCTGCTCATCTTCTACACGCTCGTCGACGGCGATCTGCGCCGTAGCCTGTCGGATTATTGCGAGAGCCTGCCCAACGTGGTGGCGGTCGACCTCATGACCGACGCCATGAACGCCATCGCCAAGCTGTCGGGGCAGACCCCCTCGAAGCGCCCTGGCGGCCTGCATGTGGCCGACCAGCACTACTTTCGCCGCATCGAGGCCATCGAGTTCACCATCGCCCACGACGACGGCCGCAACCCGCAGGAGATGACGCAGGCCGATATCGTGCTGCTCGGCGTGTCGCGCTCGTCGAAGACGCCAACCTCTATCTACCTGGCTCAGCAGGGGTATAAGGTTTCCAACATACCCCTCGACCCGTCCACCCAGCCGCCCAAGGAGGTGTTCGAGGTCGATCGCTCGCGCCTGTTCGGCTTGATGACCACCGCCGACGTTTTGGTGGGGATCCGACAACGCCGTCTGGGCAACGCCGCCGTGGCGGCTTCGAAATATGCCGACCCCGAATACGTCTACGAGGACCTTGACCGCGCCCGCGCGCTCATGCGAAAACTGGGGGCTATCGTCATTCACACCGAAAATCGCGCCGTTGAGGAAACCGCTCAAGAGATTTTGCGGTACTACGAACGGGCTCACCCGCAAGGTGCTGATATAGTAATACGGTCCTGATTGAACTAAGTCCCGTTTTCGGACGACCTTACGTTAGGAGTAAGAAAGTGACTGCAGAAGTCAAGCGTGTGTACGCTTTCGGCAAGGACGCCGAGGGCAACAACGTCACCGAGGGCAATACCAATATGAAGGCCATCCTTGGCGGCAAGGGCGCCAACCTGGCCGAAATGGCCAACATCGGCCTGCCGGTGCCTCCGGGATTCACCATCACGTGCCAAACCTGCATGGAGTATGCCAACGCAGACAACACCTGGCCCGAGGGCGCGCTCGACACCATTCACGAGTATCGTCTTGACCTGGAAAAGCGTATCGGCAAGAAGATCGGCGACGCCGAGGACCCGCTGCTGGTCTCCGTGCGCTCCGGCGCTCCCATGTCCATGCCGGGCATGATGGACACGGTTTTGAACCTGGGCCTGAACGATCAGTCCATCAACGGCCTGATCAAGCAGACTGAGAACCCGCGCTTCGCATGGGACTCGTATCGCCGCTTCATCCAGATGTTCTCCAACGTGGTCATGGGCCTGGACGGCGATCTGTTCGAGAACGCCATCAACGTCATGAAGAACAGCCGCAACGCCGCTTCCGACACCGACCTGACCGCAGAGGACCTGCAGGAGCTCGTGGCCGAGTTCAAGAAGATCTTCTCCGAGAACGTCTCCGGCGTCGAGTATCCCAGCCTGCTGGTCGACGGCGTCGTCGCCTTCCCGCAGGACCCCATGGTGCAGCTCAAGCTGGCCATCGAGGCCGTGTTCGGCAGCTGGAACAACCCCCGCGCCGTCCTGTACCGCAAGAAGAACAAGATCGCCGATGACCTGGGCACCGCCGTCAACGTGCAGTCCATGGTGTTCGGTAACAAGGGCAACTCCTCGGCCACCGGCGTCGCGTTCACGCGCAACCCCGCCAACGGCCAGAAGGAGTTCTACGGCGACTACCTGGTCAACGCCCAGGGCGAGGACGTCGTGGCAGGCATCCGCAACACCAGCCCCATCGCCGAGCTGAAGCACGTCGAAGGCCTTGAAGAAGCCGGCAAGCAGCTCGAGGAGATCTTCGTCGTCCTCGAGAACCACTTCCGCGACATGTGCGACATCGAGTTCACCATCGAACAGGGCAAGCTGTACATGCTGCAGACCCGCGTCGGCAAGCGCACCGCCGCCGCCGCACTGCACATCGCCATTGAGATGGAGAAGGAGGGCCTCATCTCCAAGGAGGAGGCCGTCATGCGCGTCGAGCCCGAGCAGCTCGACCAGCTGCTGCACCCGCAGTTCGACAAGAACGCCGAGTACGACGTGCTGGCCCGCGGCCTGAACGCCTCCCCGGGCGCTGCCGTCGGCGAGGCCGTGTTCTCCGCTGCCGACGCCGTGGCCGCCGCAGAGGCCGGCCGCAAGTGCGTGCTCGTCCGCTGGGAGACCAACCCCGACGACCTGGCCGGCATGATCGCCGCCGAGGGCATTCTGACCAGCCATGGCGGCAAGACCTCCCATGCTGCCGTTATCGCCCGCGGCATGGGCGCCCCGTGCGTGTGCGGCGTCGAGGCCCTCAAGATCGACGCTGAGAAGAAGCAGGCCGTCGTCACCGGCACCGATGTCGTCATCAAGGAAGGCGACATGATCTCGCTGGACGGCACCACCGGCATCGTGGTGCTCGGCGCCGTCGAGCTGGTGCTTCCCGAGCTCACCGGCGACCTGGACACCATCTTGGAGTGGGCCGACGAGTTCCGCACCCTGGGTGTGCGCGCCAACGCCGACAACCCCGAGGACGCTCAGCTGTCCCGCGACTTCGGTGCGCAGGGCATCGGCCTGTGCCGTACCGAGCACATGTTCCTGGGCGATCGCAAGCAGATCATCCAGACCTTCATCCTGAACGAGGACGAGGATGTCCGCCAGAAGGCCGTCGACCAGCTGTTCGAGGCTCAGACGGGCGACTTCTACGGCATGTTCAAGGCCATGGACGGCCTGCCGGTCATCGTGCGTCTGCTCGATCCGCCGCTGCATGAGTTCCTGGAGAGCCCGCGTGCCCTCGACGTCGAGATCGCCCGCCTCGAGGCAACCGGCGGCGACAAGGGCGTCATCGCCGAAAAGCGCGCCCTCATGGAGCAAATCGACGCCATGGCCGAGGCCAACCCCATGCTGGGTCTTCGCGGCTGCCGCCTGGGCATCGTGTACCCCATCCTCCCTGTGATGCAGGTGCGCGCCATCGCAACCGCCGCCGCCCAGCTGAAGAAGGAGGGTCTGGACCCGCAGCCCGAGATCATGATCCCGCTGGTGTCCGTGGTTCCCGAGCTGGCCAAGCTGCGCGAGGTCGCCGAGCAGACCATCGCCGAGGTTGCCGCCGAGCAGGGCGTCGAGCTGAACATCCAGATCGGCACCATGATCGAGCTGCCGCGTGCGGCCGTCACCGCTGACGAGATCGCCACGAAGGCGGACTTCTTCTCCTTCGGCACCAACGACCTCACCCAGACGACGTTCGGCTTCAGCCGCGACGACGTCGAGGCCGAGTTCATCCCGCAGTACCTGCAGGAGCGCCTGCTGCCCTTCAACCCGTTCGCAACGGTCGACCCCGGCGTTGCCAAGCTGGTGAAGATGGGCGTCGAGCTGGGTCACCAGGGCAACCCCGACCTGACCTGCGGCGTGTGCGGCGAGCACGGCGGCGATCCGGACTCCATCCACACGTTCAACGCCATCGGCCTTGACTACGTGTCCTGCAGCCCCTACCGCGTGCCGCTGGCCCGTCTGGCCGCCGGCCAGGCTGCCATCGAGGCCAAGAAGGCCCAGTAGGCTAGCGTTTGCGCAATAGTCGCATCATGAAGGGAGCTCCCGCATGCGGGAGCTCCCTTTTTTTTGTCAGATGTGAGCGGGGTGTACCTGTGAAACGAAGGGGGTTCCGCCACGAGCAAGATCACGAAATGCGAAGGGAGCTCCTGATAAGGGAGCTCCCTATTTCTTCCGGCAGGCGCAATTTCTCTTTCTTCCAGCAAGTGTAGGATGTTCCTGCTTCCGGCAAGCGTAGGTTCTTCCTGGGAAACGAAGGGAGCTCCCATATGGGAGCTCCCTTCGTTTCGCGATGAGCCACGCCGTCTTCACAACGTTTTGGCTCGCTTGTCGTTCTCGATTATGCGCGTCGTGCTGAGCGGCGGGGTTACTTGACGGCGGATTCTGCGATCTGCTTTCCGGTCTTGTAATCAACCCAGCCCTCCGGCATGCTTGCCGCGGCATCGTTGTGGCACTGCGTGCACTGCATCACCGATGCGCGATGCGATTTATGGCAATCGCTGCAGTTTGCTTCGCCGTGATGGTTGCTATGCGGGTTGAACGCTTTGTCTGCAGTTGCCTTCATCAAGTCCTCGCGCGTGGAGATCTCGGTGCCGCTCGCATCGACATGGCAGCCGCTTTTCAGGCAGAAGGCGGCCTCGTCGCTTGCGTTCTGCCCGGAATTCTCTTGCAAAGCGGAAATGCTGACTTCAGAAAGCGGGTAGTAATAATCGCCCGTGATAGTCTCGGTCACCTCGCCGATTTGCTGATTGATGCTCGGGACGTGGCACGACAGGCATTCTACGCCGGCTTCTTTATGCGTGACCACCAACATGGCGTTCGAATTCGTTACGTCGTTGCCCCATTTGTCCGTCGCTTGCGCGTTAGGTTGCGCTTCGTACGTTGCAACGTACGTGCTCATGGGCGTGTGGCACACGCCGCAAAAACCCGGCGTGTTGTGCCATGTCCAAAAACCGATGCCCGCCAGCACCACAACCGCAACGACGATACCTGCTATCAGCGGTTTTTTGCTCTTCTTGCTGCACGCGTCTACGCTGTTCGTCGGCGTTTCCATGGTGTGCTCCTTTTATCTCGGTTCAAATAAGACGCTGAGCGCCCGGAGGGAGATGGAGGGCGCTCAGCTTAGGGGGGATGATCCATTCGGGGGCGTTTCGAGGACGACGAACGCTCCGAAACGCCTATCCGAAGGCCATGGGTTTTACAGTTCGGCCACGTACTTGCCGATCACATAGCCCTGCGTGTGGGCACGGCCAAGGGACAAGCCCGGCATCCACATGGTGTAGTCAACGCCGGCGAAGAAGTTACCGGCAACGTTGCCGATGGCGAACAGGCCGGGAATCGGCTCCTCGGTATCGTCCTTGAGCACCTGCATGTGCTTGTCGACGTTCACGCCGGACACGATGGCCGATACGCGCACATGGCGATGGATGCCGTAGAACGGCGGGGTGTCGATGGGCGTGAGCCATTTAGCCTGCTTGCCGAAGTCCTCGTCGCTGCCCTTCGCTACCAGCTCGTTGTAGCGCTCGACGGCCTTCTTGAACGCGGCAGCGTCGGTGATGCCCAGCTTCTTGGCAAGTTCGTCAAGGGTGTCCGCCTTAAACGTTGCGATCTGCCCCTCGTAAACGCCCTTTTTCTCGCCAGGCTCTTCGGGCATGTACGCCTTGATGGCCTCCTGGTCGAACAGCTTGCCCGGCCAGCTTGCAGCGGTCTCGGTGTAGTTGTTGTCGAAGATCTGGCAGTAGTTGCCCTGATCGGCATCGCTGCGCAGGAAGTTGTTCATTAGCGACATGCCGCAGGTTTCATCGCAGAAGCGCGTGCCGTCCATCTTCACCGCCAAAAACGGCATATCGCACATGGAGCCCGGACCGCCGTCGAAGTCATGCAACATCTTGGTATGACCGAGGTCCTCCATCGCGCCGCCGGCCCAAATGGCCATCTTGTGTCCGTCGCCGGTCTTGTTCGTCTGCTTGCGGCCGAGGTGCTTCAGATCCGGAAGATAGTAGTTCACCATCTCGTCGTCGTTTTGGTAATCGCCGGCAGCCAGGATAACGCCCTTTTTCGCGTTGAACTGAATGTTACCTTCGGCGCCCTTGGCGATAACGCCCGTGATGCCCGATGCGTCGCCCACCAGCTGTTTCGCCTCGGTGGAGTAGAAGAAGTCAACACCCTGCTTTTCCGCGTACTCGGCCAACGCCTTCATGCCTTCGCCGGTGTTGTAGGGCTTCGGACCAAAGTCGATGGACAAGTAGTTCATCTCGTAGTCGTTGACCTTCGCAATGCCTGACGTCCACTTCTTCGTGGTGTCGGAGACCTGCGCGCCGCATTGCTGTGCCAGGTTGAACAGCCATGTGATGGCCTCGCCGGAGTTCTTCGCCCACAGCTCCACCTGTTCGCGCTTAGCGCGGTAATCATGCTCGGAGATCAGCTTCGACACCACGGCCTCGACGCCGGCGGGGTCGGACTTGTCAAGCAGGATGCCCGTTGCGGTGTTGCCTTGCGAGATGGCGGTGCTTTCCTTCTGGATGACGGCGACGCTCGCGCCTGCTTCCTTGGCGGTGATGGCGGCGGGGATGCCTGCAGCACCAGCGCCTACGATCACGACGTCGTAATCCTTCGTGGTTTTCACGTCCTTGATCGGCTCGGGTGCGCTCAGGAAGCTCGGAAGCCCTGCGCGCTCATGGCCTGCCGCGGTGGTTGCGGCGGTCGAGCCGCCGTTTGCCGCCTTGCCTGAATCGGATGCGCTCGATGCCGCTTTCGGTGCGCAGCCGCCCAGAAGCGATGCTCCCGCGACGCCTGCTGCCGCCAGCCCGCTCATCTTGAGCAGATCGCGACGCGACATTTCCTTGGACATGAGTAACTCCTTTCGGTATGCGAGCCCCGCATTTCGCCTGCATGCTCGACGGGGCAGAGCAACGATCCCTTCGCCCTCCAAAACTCGTTGCTGTGCCCTGCACAATATCTTCACAAACGCGTCGATTCATCAGCCTTTTGGGAAATCAGGGGGATTATTTCCATAACCCCTTGAAATAACCCGCTCTTGAACAGGCAATACTCGCGCAACCGTTTCTGAGTGCATTAGCGTTGCGCTTAAACAGTCGTATACAATGAGGGAAGGGAGAGGGGGTTATATGGATGCATAACCCCAATTGGACAAGGTGATGGGGGGACGGTTTTGCACAGTTCGGATGTAGCGGCGCAGAGCGTGGCGCAAGCGAAGCCGTCGAACGGCGAACAAGCGCAAGGGAAGCAGGCACGCCGTTCGTTGCGGGATGTGCTGGTGCCCATCCCTTTGGCGTTTCTAGGGTTGGGCGTGTACCGCGCCTGGATAGAGATCACCTTTGTGGGGTCGTTCGTCGGCTTCTCGGCTTTTTCCGTTTCCATGCGCGACATCTTCGATCTCACCGCCATCGTCGAAATGCTGGCGTGCGTGGCGCTTGCGCGCAGGATCGGCCCGCTGTTCAACAGAGCCCGGGTATATATCCTTTGCGGCAGTTTCATGCTGCTGTCAACCGTGCTGCTGTTCGCGTCGTGTTTCATGCCGTCGCTCGCGCTGCTGCTTGGCTTTGCAAGCTCTGTATTCGGCGGTCTGGGCCTGGGCTTGATTATCTTGATCTTCAGCGAACTGTATGGATGCTTGAATCCCATCCGCGTAACGCTGTATTACGCGTCATCCCTGGTGTTCGGTGCGCTGATCGTGTATGTGTACATGGGCTTTAAGATGCCGTGGCTGTTTGCGATGACGGCGTTGCTTCCCGTAGCGGCGCTGCTGTGCGCTCGACGCGGCTTCGAGTTGCTGCCTGAAGGCGAACGGCCGCAGAAAACGTGGGTGAGCGTCTCCGTGCCGTGGAAGATCATGCTGCTCATGGGCTTCTTCGCGTTTTCGTACGGCATCATCGAATCGAGTGCTTATCGTGGCGCGTTCGGACCGCATTCATCGCCGGGAACGTTTATCGTGGCAGTGCTCGTGGTTATCGGTGTGCTGGTGCAACGCGATAAATTCGATTTCAACGTGCTTTGCCGCATCGCGTTGCCGTTGACGGTGGTTGCGTTGTTCTCCATTTCCGTGTTTGGTTTTGCAGACGATGTGTTCGGCGGGTATTGCGTGGCAGGTGGCTACACCGCGTTTACCATCCTGATCATGGTGCTGTGCTCGAACCTGTGCTATCGCTATGGCGTGTCGGCGATATGGCTGTTCGGTTTGGAGCGCAGCCTTCGCCTGGTGTTCATGTTTCTTGGCCGGTGCGTATACGAATACGGGTCGATGATCGATGTCGGCGGTGTGCATGGCACCACCATCGCCATCGGGATAGCTATCGTCGCCGTGATCATGGGGACGTTCGTGCTGCTATCTCAAAAGGAGCTGTCCAATACATGGGGAGCGTCGTTTTTCGATGGCTCAGGGGCTGATGGCCAGGCCGTGCGCAAGCAGGAGATCGTGGATCGCTGCGAGCTTTTAGCGAAGCGGTTCGGGTTGACGTCGCGTGAGACCGAGGTGCTCATGCTTCTGGCGCAACGCAAAACCGTCGGGCAGATCGAGCACGAGCTGTTCATCGCTAACGGTACCGCGAAAGCGCATGTGCGCCATGTGTATCAGAAGTTCGATATCCATTCGCGTGAGGAACTGTTCGACCTGATCGGCATCGATGGGCTGCACAGCAACGCGGAGGCTCCGGTCGAAGAGCTCGCTGCTGGCAAGCACGCCTGACCGGCGCTGCGCTATCGTTCGATGGGGCGCAGCTGCGTGAGGGTGCTCAGACGCTCGGCTTCCTCGCGTTGCTGCAGGTCGGCCATCACCACGTGGCCTGCCATGGCGATATCGCGGCACTTTTCGGGGGCAAGGTGCGAGAATGCGCTTTCCCCTGGCTATTTGGGGCGAAATCGCGTAGTGCGGTGCGTCACAGGTCGAGCAGCTTGTGGCGCAGCGCGTAATCGACGGCATCGGCGCGTGTTTTCAGATGAAGCTTCTTGTATATCTTGCTACGATGCGCCTCGACTGTTTTCACGGACAGGAACATCATCTTGCTGATCTCCTTGTTGGTGTGCCCGCGGGCTATCAGCTGCAAGATCTCCAGTTCACGGCTGGACAGTTGTTGGATTGACGGGTCGCTTGAGCCGCTCGTTGCGTGTTTTGCCAACAGCTCGACCATGGTCGGGTGAATATAGCTGCCGCCGTTGGCAACGTCGTGCACGGCCTGGCGCAGTTGCTCAGGCGTGGAGTTCTTCAACACGTATCCTGCCGCTCCTCCGCGCAGCGTGTACAGCAGGTATTCCGGCTCTGCGAACATGGTGAGGATAACCACTTTGGTATCCGGAAAATCCTTTGCCGTCTTTTCGCACGCGATAAGCCCGCTTTGTCCGGGCGGCATGGATATATCCAACAGCAGCACGTCGGGTTTGTAACGGGCCACCAGGGAATATGCCTCCGTTCCCTCGGCGGCTTCGGCCACAACCTCGATATCGGGATCGGCGTCGAGCAGCATTTTTATGCCGGTACGTACCACTACATGGTCATCGGCGAGCACTACGCTGATCATCGCGCATCGCCCTCCTCCGTCGAACGCATGGGCGTGACCAAGGTGACGCGCGTGCCGTGCTCGTTTGATTCGATGGAAAGCGTGGCGCCTACCTGGTTGGCGCGCTCTTGCATGCCGAGCAACCCGCAGCCGCTGCCCTTGATGGCGGGATGCGCCACGTCAAAGCCGCAGCCTTCATCGACTATGCTGATGTGAAGCCAGTTGCCGGCAGCCTCAACGCTTACGGTCACGGCATCCGATCCGGAGTACTTGCAGGCGTTCGTCATGGCTTCCTGGCAAATACGATAGGCTTGCGTTTCCAATGCGCGATCGAAGCGGGGCAGGGAGAGCTGGCCTTCGAAGCGGATGGCGGAGCCATAGGTTTTCTCTAGCAGCAAAGCTTGGCTGCGCAGAGCGGGCACGAACCCCAAATGATCAAGCGAGCTGGGGCGCAGCATCACGGAAATGTTGTGCAGCTCATCGAGCACGCCGTTGATGCCGCCGCGTGCCTCTTCCAGGATGTCAGTGCCTTCTGCGTCGACGTGGTCCGTAAGGCGTTGCAACGTGAACGTGACGGTCAGAAGCTCCTGTGCCACGCCATCGTGCAGCTCGCGCGAAATGCGCCGCCGTTCTTCCTCTTGCGCGCCTATGACACGAGCCAAATCGCCGCGCAACAGCTTCGGCGCGCCTGTTTCGTCGGTATCGCGCACGCCGGCGAAAGAGGTATCGCCCGAGATGTCGATAAACGCGGCTTCACTTCGGTCGCCGGCTTCTCCAAGTCCTATGAACCCTTCGGAAACCACCTCGAGCCCGCAAAACGTCCCACGCAGCTCATCGGTTATAAGCGCACGGAACGTTTCCGCATGCGACGGATCGACGTTGCGGAAAGCGCATAGCAGCACGGCTACCACATGGTCTGCGCGTTTGAGGGGCAAAGCGCAAAAGCTGCGCAGGTCCTCGGCGAACACGATGGGATAGGACGAGTATTCGCGAGGGTCCATTTCCGAATCGATGTCGGTGAACAGCATGGGTTTGCCGGTTTTCAGCACGATGCCGCCGATGCCATGTCCAGGTGCCAGCGCGATGCGACGATGGCGATTGCTGGTCTCGCCTGCGCTGTAGATCCATTTTAGCGGAGCCCCTAGAAACGCGGTGATGCCCATGGATGCGAAGTCGAAGCGGAAGCGCTCGCGCAGTGCGTCGACCGCTTGCTGGAACGCGGCGTTCTTCCCCGAAATCGTTGCCTGGTCGAAGTTCGATGCCCCCATGATGTCCCCTTCCATGACCAAAAGCATCTTAAACGCTTCTGCGTGTTCCGCGCAGAGACAACCTAGTAACAATAGCAGGTTGTAAGCGGCACCGACGAAATCATAGGGTTTTGCCCGTCTGTTTGGGGGAGGGTTCGCTACCCGTGCGCGCGTCAAGCGCATGGGCATGCGCGATGCGTGTACCGTTAGATGCGGAGAGAAGCGCCTGCAAGAAGGGAGGAAGATGGAGATGATGAAGGCAAAAGGGGGCAAGGCGATCGTTTGGACTACCGCTTTGTGCGCATTCGGACTGGTTGTGGGCCTTTCGGCTTGTGCGCCGAATGCCGACAAGGCGGGACGTGCCGATCAGAAGGCAACCGACAAGCCGGTCGCGCAACAAGTCGAGCAGACGCCCGATGCCGATGAGTATGGCGTGGTGCATGCCGATCAATGGGCCGGCGATTATCCATATCAGTATCAAACCTATAAGCAAAACGACGCTAACGGCACCGAGGGCAAGCACGATTACCTGCAGCTGTATCCTGCGCTGAACACCATGTACAAGGGATACGCCTTTGCGCTTGGCTACGACGAGGCGCACGGCCATACGCACTCGCTCGATACGGTGAAGGAAACGCCGCGTACGCAGAAAAAGGAGCAGCTCGCCAACTGCATCTCGTGCAAGACCCCGCAATATACCGCGTTGGTGAATGCGGAGGGCGATACGGCCTATCAAGGCAAATTCAAGGACATGATCGATCAGTTCGACGAGCCCATCAGCTGCTATAACTGCCATGAGAACGACCCCACCCAATTGGTCGTGGGCAACAAATTCTTCGTGAGGGCGCTCGGCGACGACGTGAACAACGAGAAGAAGGCGCCGCTGGCCAGCCAAACGTGCGGTCAGTGCCACAACGAGTATTATTTCGATCCGACCACGAAGGCGACGACGAACCCCTACACCGGCACCGATCAGATGACGCCCGATGCCATCCTCGCCTATTACGATGACATGAACTTCTCCGACTGGAATCATGCCGACACCATGGCGCCTATGATCAAGGTGCAGCATCCGGAGTTCGAAACCATCTACGGCGGGGAATCCACCACCATGGCGCGCATCGGATACACCTGCTCCGACTGCCATATGGGCACCGAGGTCGCCGAGGACGGCACCGCATACACGTCTCATGATTGGATCAGCCCGCTTGAGAACGAGGATATGCTGGCAAACGACTGCAACAACTGCCATGCCGACCTGAAGAGCGAAGTTGCGGCTACGCAGGCCAAGGAAGAGCAGCGCGTCACCTCGATCAGCGAGAAGATCGAGGATATGACGAACAAGATCGCCGGCAAGTACGCTGACGAGATCGCCTCGATCAAGGCCGCCAAGGACGCCGGCAACAAGCAGGCTCCTTCCGATGAGCTTGCCGCCCTGTGGAAACTGCAGCGCAACGCGCAGTTCTACTGGGATTTCGTGATGGTCGAGAACAGCGAGGGCGCTCACAACCCCGATTTGACGTTCGAAACCCTGGACAAGGCCGAAGCGGCGGCCGACCAGGCATTGTCCATGCTTGGATAATGCGTAGGCGGCATTCTCTCCGAAGCTCCCGAGCAAAAGCGCGCTGCGCGCTCGGGGGCAACCGCTAGCATATTCCGATTCTTTTCCGGAAAGGGGGTTCAAACATATGAGCGAGCAAAACGGGACCGGCAAGCCTCGCGGGAAAAGCCGCAAATGGCCGATCACCGTGGCTGTGGTGGCGGTGGTTGCGGCAGTTGCCGGCGGTGGCTTTTGGGTTTGGCATGAGCAGCCCAGCTTTTGCAACGCCATTTGCCATACGCCCATGGATCCATATCTTGCCGCGTTCGAGCAGGAGCCGGGCGTGCAGGGCATCGACAAATGGGGGAACACGGTGGAGAACACCGATTCCATGTTGGCCGTGGTGCATGCGGTGCCGAAAGAGGAAGGCGGTGCTGATGCGAACTGCCTGAGCTGCCACAAACCCACCATGTCGCAGCAGCTGACCGAGGTGAGCGAGTGGGCAACCGGCAATATGCCGCTGTACGCCAACGAAACCTATGGGTTAGTGCTTGGGGAGCGAGATACCGAGCAGCTCGGCGAGTGGCTGAGCCAGGACGGCGATGCATTCTGCTTGAACTCGGCATGCCATAACATCACGCGCCAGGACTTGGTGAAGGCGACGGCGCAGTATGGCGAGCGTAATCCACATATGGCCATGCATGGGCAGCAGCTCGACTGCGGAGATTGCCATAAGGCGCATCGTGCTTCGGTGAACGCGTGCAGCCGATGCCATGATGATGCGCCCATCCCTGATGGGTGGTTGACGTACGATCAGGCTCAAGAAGTGGCGAACCGCGCATAATCGCGTATTCGCAATAAGGGCGTTGGCTCAAGCCAACGCCCTTATTTCGTTTTGGGGCAAGCCGTTCCGCTTTCGACGGAGCGGGAGCGCGCATGGGATTCAAAGCGGGTTTTCGCTTAGATATGCCGTCGAGACCCGTGCATCAGATCGCGCGCGAACGGGGTCGCCACGTTAGGGAAGCCCCGCGTATCACTGTTTCAAGGGGCGCAGCTGCGTGAGGGTGCTTAGACGCTCGGCTTCCTCGCGTTGCTGCAGGTCGGCCATCACCACGTGGCCTGCCATGGCGATATCGCGGCACTTTTCGGGGGCAAGGCGGCTCCACAGGTACTGCGTGGCGATGCGGTCCACGCCCGCGAGCACAACGTCCTGCATATGGCGCCCCTCGTCGGTGCAGGCCACGTACACGGCTTTGCGGTCGTCGGGCGCGCCCATGCGCTCGACCCAGCCGCGCTCTGCCAGTCGGTCGGTTGCGCGCACGGCGGTGGCGCTCGTGAGCTTCAGCTGTCGCGCCAGGTCCACGATGCGCATGGGGTAGCCCACCTCGCCTAGGCGCTGCAGCACACGGCATTCGCTGAACGTGGCGCCGTCGCACGACTCCTCTAAGGCCTTCTCTATGCGCTTGCGCAGCACCTCGAAGGAAGCTAGGGCGCGGGAGGCGAAGAACTTGCGCGACATCTCGCGGGACAGCGGCGGCTCGATGGTGGCACCGGCCATGACGGCGGCCTCGCAGATCGAGCGGAAGGGCGCGGTCTGGGTGGGGAAGATGCGGTAGAGCTGGGCGATGATGGCGGGGTTGGCCTGCTCGATGTGCTCGATGCCGGCTTCGAGCACGCGCACGCGGCTTCCTCGTTTCCCCGGCGTGTGGATGCGCTCGACGAAGCCGGCGTCCTCCAGCGTGTTGACCGCATGGGTGATCACGTTGGGCTTCAAGTCCAATATGATGCCCAGATTCTTCTGCCCGATGGGCTCGGGTTCGGCGGCGGCAAGCTTCACGAGCACGCGATACTGTGTGCAGTTCAGGCAGCTCGCTTCCCGAAGGCCTTCCTTCAGGCCCTCGTGGGCAAGTTCGAACGCCACGAAAAACGTTGAATCCAGAAGATATTTCCCGGGTTTGCGGTGTTCGGTCGAGGTATCGCTCATGACGGCCTTTCATGTCATCAAATCGTTGCACTGGTGAACCATGATACTTCTTTCTCCTCGTCTGTGGCTTATTCGTTTCATGTCCGCGTCAACCTTTCCATAATTCGACGCCATGATGCCCGTCTGCCGTCCGCCATGCCGCTGTGCGCCGCGGCGCCCCTGGCGCGGTATACTGCTGCTATGCCTGAAACTTGAAGGTCGGGAGGGTAGCCATGAACATCGTTCACCGCGAGGACCAGCAGCTCCGCGAGCATGCGCTCTTGAGCGCGGATGCGGCCAAATCCGACGAGTCCGAGGGCCGTGCGCGCTCGGGCGAGCCGGATTTCCTCCGAACCGAATTCCAGCGCGACCGCGATAAGATCCTGCATTGCAAGAGCTTCCGCCGCCTTTCGCACAAAACCCAGGTGTTCTTGGCCGCCGAAGGCGATCATTTCCGCACGAGGCTCACCCACACCCTCGAGGTTGCGCAGATAGCGCGCACCATCGCCCGCGCGCTCGGGCTTAACGAGGACCTGGCAGAGGCCATCTCGCTCGGCCACGACCTGGGGCACACCCCCTTCGGCCATACGGGCGAGGCCGCCTTGGCGGGATGCTTGGCCCGTCACCGCGGTATCGATATCGCATCCGCCCAGGTAGCCGCCCAGTATCGGCACAACGAGCAAAGCCTGCGCGTGGTGGAGCGCATCGAGAACGACGGGCGGGGCCTGAACCTCACCGCCGAGGTGCGCGACGGCATCCTGCACCACACCGGCGCCATCCGCGCGGAAACGCTCGAGGGCCGCATCGTGGCCACCGCCGACCGCATAGCCTACGTCAACCACGACATCGACGATGCCATCCGCGCCGGCCTGCTCACCGAGGACGCGCTACCCGCAAGCACGCACGAGGTGCTCGGCCCCGATCATTCCAGCCGCATCGAGCTTCTGGTGCGCGATATGGTGCAAACCTCGGCGGCCGTCGACGACATCGCGCTATCGGAACCGGTATGGGACGCCATGAACGAGTTGCGCAGCTTCCTGTTCGCCAACGTCTACACCGCGCCTCAGGTGCTTGCGGAGGTCAACAAGGCCAAGTACCTGGTCTCGCAGCTGTTCGATTACTATGTGGACAACATCGAAGAGGTTCCCGAGGAGTATCGCGTCATCGCCGAGGGCGACCGTCTGCAGGCCGTCACCGACTACATCGCCGGCATGACCGACCGGTATGCCACCGCAACGTTCAAGCGCCTGTTCGTGCCGCGCGATTTCATGAGGTAGCTCGCCGCCCGCCGGGCGTTGTCGCCACCGCCTCTTTCGCGTGAAAAGCAAGCCCTGTTTTCCTGATTTCGTTAGGGCTATAATCATGCGGCTATGATACAGAGAAGCGACATACAACCGGCGGTGCAGGCGGCCATCCCCATCATGCTGGGCTACGTGGCCATCGGCATCCCCTGCGGCATATTGGAAGACTCCATCGGCATGAACGCCTTGCAGGTGTTCTTCCTTTCGTGCATGTTCTATTCCGGCGCGGGCCAGTTCATGATCCCCAACATGTGGCTGGCGGGAAGTCCCCTGGCCTCCATCATCGCCAGCGTGTCGCTCGTGAACACGCGTCAGATGCTGTATTCGGCGTCTTTCGCGCCCATGTGCGCCAATGAGCGCAAACGGCTTTCGTTTTTGTTCTCCGCCACGGTCACCGACGAAAGCTTCGGCGTGAACATGGCGAACTTCGCCACAGGAACGTGGAACGTGCCGCGCGCCACCATCGTCAACATCTGCTCGTGCACCTCTTGGACGCTGTCCAACGTGGCAGGCGTCCTCATCGGAGGCGCGCTCGGCATCCCGCTCGCCATTGCCAGCTTCGCCATGACCAGCATCTTCATCTGCCTGCTGGTCACGCAGAAGATCACGTTCGAGAACGTGGTCGCCGCTGCGGTGGCCATCGTGGGCGTGTTCACGTGCAAGGCCGTGGGCCTGGCGGGCCCCGCCATCCTGGTCGGCGCCATCTTGGGCGTGGTCGCCGCCATGCTCGTCTCGCAAGTGCGCCGTCAGCGCAGGGCCGAGGACGCCGCGCTCGAGGAGAGGATCGCGAAGGCCGCCGGGGAAGGGGATGATGCGCGATGAGCATGCACGACTTCTTCATCGTCTTCGCCACGTGCCTGGTCACCATGCTGCTGTGCCGTTGCCTGCCGCTGTTCGTGCTGAAGGGCCGCCAGCTGCCCGAAGGCCTGGCTCGCGCGCTCGGGTTCATCCCGCCTGCGGCGTTCGCCGCGCTTGTGGCCAACGACCTGCTCTCGCCCGGCATGTTCGACGCGGGCGTGTGGCCCGCCGCCATGCCGCTTGTCGCCGCAGCGGTGGTGGTCGTGGTCGCGCGCAAGACCAAGTCGCTCCTATGGTGCGCCCTCGCCGGTTGCGCAAGCTATGCGCTGCTGGCGTTCTGCTTTGCCCCGGGCGCGGTGTAGGGAAGGGCGTTCCCGGTTCGATGGCAAAACCGAAGCAATCAGGTGCGCTTGCGGCCCCCGTCTTCGGAAAGGCGCTTTCCCAGACTCAGCCGTACATGTGCGGCTAAGTTCGATAACGAAACCAAGGTGTTTGGATGAACTTGCAAATCAAGCAGAAGCTGCTCCTTTGGCTTCGGTTGCGGAAATTAATTGGCAAAACGCCCTTGTTTTGCCTGGTTTGATATAATCCCGCATCGTATATGTGCTAATGGGGACCGTAAGCGTTCGCACTGGCGAAGCGGCCGAAGCGCCGATCGAAGGAAAGAATGGGGACATTATGAGCGAACTGCTTTCGCAGCTGATCACGCCTGAGATCCAAGCGGCGTTTTCCGTCGTGGTCGTGCTGCTTGCCATCTTGTACATCCTGTCTATCGTGTGGGTTGCCCGCGATGCGTATATGCGCGGCACCTATTGGTACGTGTGGGGTATCGTCGCCCTCGTCCCGCTCGTGGGCGTTGTGGCGTACTGCCTGCTGCGTCCGCCCCTGCTGCAGATCGACCGTGACGAGCAGGAGCTCGAGGTTGCCCTCAAGCAGCGTCAGCTCATGCACTATGGCGAATGCGCCAACTGCGGTTACCCCGTTGAGTCCGATTATGTGCTGTGCCCGAACTGCCATCAGCGCTTGAAGAACCTGTGCGGCCATTGCGGCCATGCCCTTGAGCCGGGATGGACGGTGTGCCCGTACTGCGCAAGCCCGGTCAGCGGTCAGCGCCAGGCGGCTCGCCGCGCTCCGCAGCCTCAGGCCGCCCCGCGTCAGCAGCGCCCGCAGCGACCGGCGCGTCCCGAGGAATAGGTTGAACCCTTGTCGTACGCACGAGCCGTCCGATCGGACGGCTCGTTTTGCTTTTCAGGCGCGCAAGGCCGCTGCTTTTGCGGGCTTGCCCCGAATGCTGAGCAGGCGGCGGCGCGTGAAACTCCTATGCATGCGGCGGACCTTCATTTGGGATTCACCGGTCTATGCGCTAGCATGGTGAGCAGCTGCATGCTATCTTTCTATAATCCCGTAAAACCGATGCGCAGGCGGTATGCACCTGCCCGGCTGAAGAAAGGAACGTATCATGGAAATCGTTTTGCCCGACGGCTCGAAGAAAACGCTGGACGCCGGGGCAACTGTCGCCGACGTGGCGGCTTCCATCGGCGCGGGCCTTGCGAAGGCCGCGCTTGCCGGTAAGATCGACGGCAAGCTCGTCGACCTGACCACTCCCGTCCGCGATGGCGCCGCCGTCGAGATCATCACGGCGAAAAGCCCCGAGGCGCTGCATATCCTGCGCCATTCCTGCGCCCATATCATGGCCGAGGCCGTGCAGGAGCTGTTCCCCGGCACGCAGATCGCCTTCGGCCCTGCAACCGATGACGGCTACTTCTACGACTTCCTGCTGCCCGAGAACATCTCCTCCGACGACTTCGGCGCTATCGAGGAGAAGATGCAGCAGATCATCAAGGCCAACGAGCCCTTCGTCCGCGAGGTGGTCACCATCGACCAGGCGAAGGAGATTTTCGCCGACCAGCGCTTCAAGCTCGAGCACATCGACGACCTCGCCGACGAGCAGATCACCATCTACCGTCACGGCTCCTTCGTCGATCTGTGCTCCGGTCCGCACATCCCGTCTGCCGGCAAGATCGGCGCCATCAAGCTCATGAAGCTGGCCGGCGCCTACTGGCGCGCCGACGCAAGCCGCGAGCAGCTGCAGCGCCTGTACGGCACGGCGTTCTTCAAGAAGGCCGAGCTTGACGAGTACCTGCACAACCTCGAGGAGGCCGAGAAGCGCGACCACCGCAAGATCGGCCGCGAGATGGACCTGTTCATGATGCGCGAGGAGGCCCCGGGCTTCCCGTTCTTCCTGCCCAACGGCATGGTGCTCAAGAACACGCTGCTCGACTACTGGCGCGAGATCCATCGCAAGGCCGGCTACGTCGAGATCTCCACGCCCATGATCATGAACAAGCAGCTGTGGATGACCTCGGGCCACTGGGACCATTACAAGGACAACATGTACTCCACCGTCATCGACGATGAAGAGTATTGCATCAAGCCGATGAACTGCCCCGGCGGCGTGCTCGTGTACGCCTCCCAGCCGCGCAGCTATCGCGACCTGCCCATCCGCGCCGGCGAGATCGGCACGGTGCACCGCCACGAGATGCGCGGCGCCCTGCACGGCCTGTTCCGCGTGCGCTGCTTCAACCAGGACGATGCGCACCTGTTTGTGCGCCCCGACCAGCTCACCGATGAGATCGTGGGCGTTGTGCGCCTTATCGACTCGGTGTACCAGCAGTTCGGCTTCAAGTACCATGTGGAGCTTTCCACCCGACCCGACGACTCCATGGGCTCCGATGAGGACTGGGAGGCCGCGGAGAACGGCTTGAAGACGGCTCTGGCCGAGCTGGGCATGGACTACGAGCTCAACGAGGGCGACGGCGCGTTCTACGGCCCGAAGATCGACTTCCACCTGGAGGATTCGCTCGGCCGTACGTGGCAGTGCGGCACCGTGCAGCTCGACTTCCAGATGCCGCTGAACTTCGGCCTGGAGTTCGTGGATCACGATGGCTCGAAGAAGCGCCCCATCATGCTGCATCGCGTGTGCTTCGGCTCCGTCGAGCGCTTCATCGGCATCCTCATCGAGCACTATGCGGGCAAGTTCCCCGTGTGGCTGGCTCCCACGCAGGTCAAGGTCCTGTGCGTGTCCGAGAAGTCCCGCGATTACGCGCATCAGGTTGCGGCGCAGCTGGAGGACGCGGGTATCCGCGTGGCGGTGGACGATCGCGACGCGAAGATCGGCTACAAGATCCGCGAGGCCCGCAGCATCGATCGCGTGCCCTACATGATCGTCGTCGGCGAGAAGGAGGCCGAGGAGGGCAACATCGCCGTGCGCGACCGCTCCAACGAGACGCATCCGTTCGAGACGGCCGACTTCATCGCGAAGGTGTGCGAGGAGATCCGCACCCGCGCATAACGCGGCATAGCGGCAGCATCGTCTGCTCGGCATGTTAGATCGCAGCCCCGCAAGGTTTGCTTTGCGGGGCTGTTCAAGTATATGGCGCGGAAGCCGTTTCGCGCACGAAAGGGGAAGGCATGCGCTCGGCTGCTTCCAGGTTGCATAAAGGGTTCTCGTTCGCGAAGCGCTTTCGGGAATGCAGCGATTGGATTTGCTGCGATGGTGCTGCATGGGCTGGACGCTGGGCGCAGTGGGCCCCGGGTGGGGCGGTGCGCGACCAGCCGTTCTCGCGTGTGGTGCTTGATTTGGGCTGTGGCAAGGGCGAGTACACCGTGGCCTGCGCGAAGATGCGCCCCGACGTGCTGTTCGTCGGCTTCGACGTGGATGCGGTGTGCACGCTTCGCGCCGCCGAGGCCGCTGCTGCTGCCGGCGTGGATAACGCGGTGTTCCTGATGGATGGTGTGCCGTCGTTTGGCGATGGGATCGAAGCGGGGATTGCCGACAGTGGCGCCGGCAACGGCAAGGACCTCCTGAGAGGCGAGGCCATCGCGTCGGCCGATCGCCAGCACGATGACGCATCGGGCGCCTGCGATGCGCAGGGTGGCGCGCGGGCGTTTGCCAAGCGCGTCGATCAGGCGCACGCTTCCCGTGCGTCCGAGGGTAAGGCCGCCCGTTCGGGCGCGCCCGCCGAAATCGACTTGTCGACCGTGTTCGTCTCGGGTGAGCTTTCGGCGCTGCTCATGAACTTCCCCACGCCGTTCCCGAAAAAGAAGAAGGCGCATCTGCGGCTGACCTACCTCGATCGTCTGATGGGGTATCGTTCGCTGCTCGCGCAGGGTGCGGGCATGCGCTTGCGCACCGATAGCCAGCCGCTGCGCGATTTCACCCTCACGCAGCTTGAGTTGGCGGGCTATGAGGTCACGTGGCGAAGCGATGACGTTCGGCCCGAGTTCCCCGACGAGCCTTGGAGCGCCTATGAGCGCAAGCTCACCGAGCAGGGCGCCTGCGCGTTCGGCATCGCGGCATGCCCCGGGCCTGCGCCCGAGCACGTGGAGCAGACGGCGCCGCTTTCGCTTGTCAGCTATCTGCCTGGCGATCTCGATCGGCTCGAGTACGTCCCGCACGGCATGCAGGGCTGCGTGGAGAACCTGCGCAACCGCAACGCCCGCGAGCGCGCCCGCGGCAAGAAGGAGTTCCGCCCGCCGATGATCTAATGGGCAGTCATCTGCGCCCCCAAACCGTCCGAGTTATTCGCGTCGCTAGAGGGCCTTCCTGAGCCGTTTTGCGCGATATTCGACGTCAACCCCGGTTTCCGATCACGTAACCTGCCGTCTTGCGGGTTTGCGCTTTCGCGGTTTGGGATGGGGTTTCGAAACCCGGCATCGCGGTAAGCGTGGTAGCATTTTTCCGCAAAGTAACTTCGCGGGAAGGGGAAGGGCAGTGTCCCAAAGCGATATTCGCACGTATGCCCAGGCTATGCGGCAGGCGAACAAGGAGGCGCGCGCTACGGTGGCGGCGCTTGCGTGCATCATCGTCGTGTGGCTCGTGGGCGGTTTCGGCTTGGCTGGCACCGATATCTGGTTGTTCCATACGCCGTTGTGGGTCATTGGCGGATGTGTTGCGCCGTGGATCGCGGCGGTCGTGGCCGCGGTGGCGCTCAGCCACCGCGTGTTCGCCGACTTCGATCTTGATGAGGTGGCGGGCAGCTGCCCTGTCGGCAGCGCCGCTGCGCCCCATGGCGATCGTGGCACCGATGCCGTTGCTTGCAATGGTATCGCGGCGGAGCAGGGTGCGGCTGGCAGCAACGCCGCCGATGCGAACGAGAGCGGTGAGTAGCATATGGAAAACTTAGTGGCGCTCGTTCCGCTCGTCCTGTTCCTGGCCGTGGCGCTCGGCATCAGCTTCGCCGCACGGCGTCGCAGCGTGGGCGAGGGCGGCTTCGTCAAGGAATACTTCATCGGCAACCGCACGCTCGGCGGCTTCGTGCTTGCCATGACCACCATCGCCACCTACGGCTCGGTCAGCAGCTTCGTGGGCGGCCCCGGGCAGGCTTGGCTGATCGGCTGGGGATGGGTGTACATGGCCGTCGTGCAGGTCACGGCGCTTGTGCTGCTCTACGGCATCATGGGCAAGAAGCTGGCGCTCGTGGCGCGCAAGCTTGACGCCGTCACCGTCATCGACGTCGTGCGCGCCCGCTACAACTCCAACGCGCTTGCCAACATCAGCGCCGTGATCGTGGTGCTGTTCTTCGCCGCCACCATGGTTGCCCAGTTCGTGGGCGGCGCGAAGCTCTTCGAGGCGGTCACCGGTTATTCGTACATGGTGGGCCTTGTTCTGTTCGGCGCGGCGGTCATCCTGTTCACCACCATCGGCGGCTTTCGCGGTGTGGCGTTTACCGATGCGCTGTGCGGCATCATCATGCTCGTGGGCATCGCCGTGCTGGCCGCCGGCATCCTGACCGCAGGCGGCGGGTACGAGAACATCATGGATACCATCAAGGCGAACCATCCCGCCATGCTCGAGCCCTTCAGCGGCGGCGCCATGCCGGGCACGCTGTACTTCACGCAGTGGCTGCTCGTGGGCGTGTTCACCTTCGTCCTGCCGCAATCCATGGTGCGCTGCATGGGCTTCAAGGACACGAAGGCCCTGCACGGCGCCATGATCACCGGCACCGTGATCATCGGCCTCATGATGATCGGCGTCACGGCGCTCGGCGTGCTGTCGGCAGGCGTGTTGACGGGCAGCCTTGCCGATTACGGTTCAAGCGTGGACAACATCATCCCGCGCGCCATCGCGCAGACGCTGCCTCCTTGGGCGGCGGGCGTGGCTATCATCGGCCCTATCGCGGCTTCCATCTCCACGGTGTCGTCGCTGTTGATCGCCTCGTCTTCGGCCATCATCAAGGACGTGTACCTGCATAGCTGCGAGGCTCGCGGCAAGCGGCCTTCCGAGCGCGGTATCTCCCGCGGCTCGCAGGCGGTCACGCTGTGCGTCGGCGCCATCGTGTTCGCCCTGGCCGTGGTTCCGCCCGACGTCATCTGGAAGATCAACATGTTCGCCTTCGGCGGCTTGGAGACGGCGTTTTTCTGGGTGATGGTGTGCGGCCTGTTCTGGAAGCGCGCCGGCAAGTTGGGAGCCCTGCTGTCCATGGTCGGCGGCACGGCGGCATATTGCGCGTGCATGGCGCTCGGGTTCAAGGTGATGGGACTGCATCAGATCGTCATCGGCATCACCGTGGCGGGCGTGCTCATGGTGGTGGGCAGCCTCATCGAGAAGCGCCCGCAAGCCGAGCAGCAACGCATCGACCAGGTGTTCTTCCCGGAATAGATTGACGAGCGCATAGCGGCGCATAAAGCGCCCGAATCATGAACGCCTCCCGTTTCCCGGCATCGAGATTGCCAGGGAAGCGGGAGGCGTTTTGCTGCAGGGTTCGGGCTGGTCGGGCTGCTTGCGGCCAAACCGACCAGCGGGAGCGGGTGGCGAATAGGCGTTTCCGCGGCCGCGTTGCGCCAACGGGCTTTTAGCGTCCCGGCAAGCGGTTGCGGTGGTGCGCGGTGGGGCCTGCCGGCCTACCTTCCGTCGTCTTGGTGGTGCTTGTCGAGGTGTTTTCCCAGCTCGTGCATGTGGCGGCGATACTCGCGCACTGCCCGCTCGGCGATGCGGCGCTCTTCCTCCCAGTCGCCATCCTTGAGGTGCTGCGCGAACGCTTTCGCGGCTTTCGCAGTGCGTTCGGCGGCAGCCTGGCGCGTTATATCCGCCTTCTCGCCGAGCTCCTTCAGGTCATCCTCATGCGCGGCATACTCGCGTCGGGCGAAATCGAGCATCTCGTCCATGGCGCGCTTGCGCTGGCTTTGGCGCTGCAGCGCGAAGGCGACGTCTTCCCAAGCCGCCTCTTCGCCGGCGTCCCGGCGCGCTTTCGCGGCCATGCGCGCTGCTATCTCCTGACGTGCCATCATGCGCTCCAGCTCCAAGTGCTCGTGCAGGATGGACCGGATATCCTGGGGATTCTCCACGATTTCCTGCACGGCTTCGATCGGTTTCGCGTCCACCACGCGGTAGGTGAGCGATGCCAAAAGCGGCATGAGGAACACGGTGATGGCGCCTGCCGCCACCAGCACGCCGGCGGTGTCCTGGGCCATGGCGCCGGATTTCACGGCCAGGCTGGTCACGGCGACGATGATGGGAAGCGCCGTGGTACAGTACAGCGCCACGGTGATGCGGTTGTGCATGGACAGCGCCTTAGCGTCGCGGCCCATGGACAGCGCGACCACGATGGGCACGGCGCGCACGAGCAGCAGCGCGCAGATGAACGTGATCAAAAGCCCCGGCTGCGCGCCCACGCCCGCTAGGTCGATCTTCGCGCCGGACACCACGAAGAAGACGGGCGTGAGGAAGCCGTAGCCGATGGCGTCGAGCTTCGATTCCAGCTCATGGTCGCCTTCGGGGATGATGTAGCGCAGCACGAAGCCGGCGGCGAACGCGCCGAGCACGATATCCAAGTCGAATACCGCTGAAACGGTGACCAGTCCGATGAGCAGCACCACCGTCACGCGGACGAACGTCTGCGAGGTCGAGTTGCGCCTACGATGCAAAAAGCCGTACACGCCGTGGCCTGCTTTGCGCGCCTTCGACGGCACCACGGCCATCACCACGCATAACACGCCGAACAACGCCAGGATCAGCAGGGTCTGCCAGGTTTTACGGGCGGAAAGCAGCAGCGCCATGGCAAGCACGGGGCATAGCTCGCCCCAGGTGCCGAACGCCAGGATACCGTTGCCCACCTGCGTGCCTTCCAGCTTGCGTTCCTTCAGGATGGGCATGAGCGTGCCGAGCGCCGTAGTGGTCAGGGCGATGGCGATGGCAAGCCCATCGATGTGGCTCAGGGAGAAGCTAGGGGAGAAGTATACCGCCGTACACGCAAGCACCATGGAAACGGCCCAGGTGGCAAGGCCCTTCTTGCCTTGCGAGCCCGATAGGCTCCTGGGGTCGATCTCGTAGCCTGCCAGCAGGAACAGAAACGCCAAGCCAAGCTCGGAGATCATGTTCATAGAGTCGGTCAGCTCGATCAGGCCGGCCATATGCGGGCCGAGCAGGGCGCCCGCCAACAGCAAGATGACGGTCTCCGGGACCAGCCCGCGCGGGATGATGCGCGCGATGATGGGCGCGCATGCGGCGATCAGGCATGCGGTGAAAAGCGAGATGAAATCGGTTGGCATGTTGCTTCCTTCGGAGGGGTGTGAGGTGTCAGGCGGTTATTTCGCCAGATATTCCCGCAGATCGTCCCAGGTGCGCGCTGCCTCGGCGTACCCTTGCGCGTACAGGTCGAGCAGCTTGTCCTGGTCGTGTTCCATGCTGCGCACCTCAACGGGCCGCTGAGGCTGTATGGCGAACACCTCGCCCGCCTCGTGCATGCGCGCCACTTGGCGGTAGGTGCGGTTGTACTCGACGTGCCGATAGCGCAGGCGCTCAAGATAGTGTGGGAAGTCGGCGTACATCTGCGAGAGCACCGGCATCAGCTTGTTGGGCCCTTTCTCGTAGGTTGCGTCCTGCGTGAGCACCACGATGTGCTTTTTGCGCCCCGTCAGCAGGCTGTACATGATCGGGACGCTGTCGCAGGTGCCGCCGTCGAGCAGCTTCTTGCCATCCACCTCGACGATCTGGCTGACCAGGGGCATCGATGACGATGCGATCAAGTAGGGAAGGTCGGCATCACGGCCAAGGTCGCGTATGGCATGGTAGTCGGCATCGCCGAGCTCAAGGTCGCTCGATACGGCCGTCAGCGCGATGGGGCTGTTTGTGAACGCCCGGAAGTCGAATGGATCGAGCTTTTCCGGCACCTCGTGGAAGGCGAACTCCCTTCCGCAGGCGTTGCCGGTATGCACGAAGCTTTTCATGGAAAGGTAGCGCGGGTCGTTGCAGTACTTCATGTTAAGGAAGCATGTTCGCCCGATTTCGCCCGATACGTAGCAGTAGCCGTTCAGCGCACCCGCCGACACGCCGATCACCTGATCGCAGAACAGGCCGTGCTCCAAGAAGTAATCGAGCACGCCGGCGGTGAACTGGCCGCGCATGGCGCCGCCTTCGAGCACCAGGTTGACGGGCGTGGTTTCCTTTCCCTCCCAGGCGGGTTTCGAGGCGACGGGGGAAGAGGCCGGGGTCGCTTGGTGTGCGCTTTCGGTGTCCAACGTGTTCTCGGGCTGCGCCGAGCTGGCGCGTTCCGGTGCGCGGCGCTCTTCGGAAGGGGACGGGTTTGCCTGTTTCGCGTCCTCGGCTATGGCTGCGTGCTCGGGCCGTGCCGAGCCGATGTGTTCGGTGGCGTTATGCTGTTCTGAGTGGAGCGTTTCGTTCATAGGCGTGGCCTTTCTCGTGTTCTGGTTCAAGTATAGCCCGAGCGTTTGCCCGCCTCCCCATACCTTCACAGCGTCACCGTTTCGTAACGCCTTGTTTCGCAATGGCACTAAAATAGTAACAAATATGTGACGAAGCCGTCGAATCCCTTCATTCGGCGGCTTCGATGGCTACAATGGGGGCATCGAACAGTTGAGGCGGCCAGGCGCTAGCTTCCGGCCCCTCAGAGCGACCATAGGAGGTCCATCATGTCCCAGATCATATCTTCTTCCCAGTTCGCCGCCGAAGTGGAAGGCGCCGACGTTCCCGTGCTCGTCGATTTCTTCGCCACGTGGTGCGGGCCGTGCAAGATGCTCGCCCCCACGCTCGACCAGGTGGCCGCAGAGGTTGCCGGTCGCGCCAAGGTGGTCAAGGTCGATATCGATGCCAGCCCCGACCTGGCGCAGCGCTTCGGCGTCATGAGCGTGCCCACGCTTGCGGTATTCAAGGACGGTAAGCTGGTGAATCAGGCCGTGGGCGTGCAGCCCAAGCCCGCCATCATGGGCCTGCTCGGCATGTAGGGCGCTGCTCGGGCCGCGTCGTTTGCTGACGCGCCGCGATTGCGCACCGGTTGCGTTTCCTCCTTCCTGAACTGGCGATACTCGAACCGTGACCAACAAGTCCCGTACTCAAAGGGTCTCCATAACCCTGTGATATCATCTTCCGGCTAAATCAAGCGAAAGGCGTCGCCCCGTATGGGACGGCGCCTTCGTTTACCATAGCGGCGAAGATCTGCCGTGCGCCTTTTGCCCTTTGTGCGGGCAGGGCGCGGGCGGCCGGCTTCGGTTCAGGCACCCCCGGCCCTTTCCCGGCTCGTCGGTTCAGGGCCCTAAGATTGGAGGAAAAGCGTGATCACGCGCTCGATGGTCCCCGAGTACCTGAAGTACATCCTGCCCACCATGCTCACGTTCACGATGGCGGGCATCTACGGCGTCATCGACGGCGTCTTCGTCGGCCACGCCGTTGGCGATGCCGGGCTTGCGGGCGTCAACGTGGCATACCCGCTCGTGTGTCTTATCCTGGCGGCGGGAACGGGCCTTGGCATGGGCGGCGGCGTGATCAGCTCCATCGCCCGCGGCAGGGGCGATGTGGAGCGCTCGCAGCGCGTCGTCGGCGTCACCTTGTTCATGCTCGTGGTGGCATCGCTTCCTATTCTGGCGCTGTATTCCCTGTTCACCGAGCAGCTTTGCCGGGTTCTGGGGGGCCAGGGCGAAACGCTTTCGCAGGCGGTCTGCTACTTGAAGGTCATCGCCATCGGCGCGCCTTTCCAGGTGTTGGTCACGGGATGCACGCCGTTGATCCGCAACAAGGGCATGGTGGCCTTCGCCATGTGCGTGCAAGTGTTCGCCGGGTTCGTGAACGTGGTGCTCGATTACCTGTTCGTCATGGTCTGGGGCCGCGGAACGGCAGGCGCCGCCGAGGCGACGGTGTTTTCCCAGGCGGTCGCCTTCCTGTTCGTGCTCGGGTTCTTCCTGCACCGGGATAACCGCGTCCCGTTGCGCGATCTTGTCCCCGACGGCTCCATTTGCGCGCACATCCTCAAACTCGGCGCGGCGCCGTTCGGCTTGACGCTTCTGCCCGAGGTGTCAACGGTCGTCAACAACATCTCGCTGTCCTATTACGGTGGCGAGACGGCGCTGGCCGCATATGCCGTCATCGCCTATGTTGCCTTCTTCGTGCAGATCATGATCCAAAGCGTCGGCGACGGCAGCCAGCCGCTCATCAGCGTCTACCGCGGCGCCGGCGATACCGACGCGGTGCGAAGGCTGCGCAACACCAACTACCTGGTGGCAATAACGTTCGGCTTCGTGGGCCTTGGCATCATGTTCGCGGTGCGCAATGCCATCCCGCTGCTGTTCGGCGCTTCCGGCACGGTGACGCCGGTCATCGCATACGCGCTGCCGGTGTTCTCCATCTGCTATATCTTCTACGGTTTCACGCATACCACTACCTCGTATTTCTACGCGGTCGACGATTCGCGTTCATCGAACATGCTCGTCGTCGCCGAGGCCGTCATCGTGTGCGTCGTGGTCTTTATCATGGGCCTGCTGTTCCAGGTGGACGGCATCTGGTTCTCGCCCACGGTGCTGCAGATGCTGCTGTGCGTCATCGCCGGCACCCTGCTGTATCGCCGTCATAAGGCGCAGAGGGAATAGGGAAGGAAAGGATCTGACGCGCCGGGGTTTTTGCAGCAACCGCCGCAGCGCGATGTCGTTATCGCGCGGGACCGCTTTTGGTTTGAAGAAATGGTACCAACACAGTAACAATATCGCGAAAGGCCGCTTGGGCCCCTATACTGAGCGCAAGACATACAGCGAACGCGGCTTCGGGCCGCGGATATGGGGGATATCTATGAACAGCCAATCGATTAACATGCAGGTTGAATCCGGTCTGCCGATTGCGTCTGGCGGTGCGTTCGCGCCTGAGGCGCCTGGGGTCGAAACCTTCGACGTCGCCGTCATCGGCGCGGGCCCGGCGGGCTTGACCGCCGGCTTGTACGCTGCGCGTGCCGGCTTGCGCACCGCGGTGTTCGAGCGCCTATCGCCTGGCGGGCAGCTCGCGCAAACCGAGCGCATCGAGAACTACCCGGGGTTTGCGGAAGGCGCCGGCGGCTTCGATCTTGCCTGGTCCATGAAGGAACAGGCTGAACGTTTCGGCGTGCAGATCATCAACGAGGAGGTGTCCTCGCTCGATCTGGTATCGCCGGTGAAGCAGCTGGTCACGCCGTATGGAGCATATGGAGCGCGCAGCGTCATCGTGGCCACGGGAGCCCGCCCGCGCAAGCTCGGCGTGCCCGGCGAGGTGGAGCTCACCGGGCACGGCGTGTCGTATTGCGCCACCTGCGACGGCAGCTTCTTCCGCGGGAAAACCGTCATGGTGGTCGGCGGCGGTAACACCGCCGTAGCCGATGCCATCTACCTCTCGCGCCTGGCCGAGCGCGTCATCCTCGTGCATCGTCGCGACAAGCTACGCGCAACGCCCGTTTATCACGAGCAGCTGACGAAGCTTGAAAACGTCTCCTTCATGTGGAGCACCGAGGTGCGCGCCTTGCACGGTGAAGAGGGCAAGCTGGTTTCCGCCCAGGTTGAGCATCTGGGCGACGGCACCTTGGAAACCGTGCCCGTCGACGGCGTGTTCGTGGCGGTGGGCACGCAGCCCAACACCGAGTTCCTCGCAGGCGCCTTGCCCCTTGACGCGGGCGGCTACATAGCGGCCTCCGAGAGCGGCGAAACCTCCATCCCCGGCGTGTTCGCGGCGGGCGATGTGCGGGCGAAAACCCTTCGCCAGGTGGTCACGGCGGTTTCCGATGGTGCAGTCTGTGCGGAGCAGGCTGCAAACCATGTTGCAATCTGATAAGATTTTACGGTTCGACAATGGCCCTGCTCGCGCCTGGCGCGCACGCAGGGCCCATGCCGCGGGCGTGCCTGCGGCCACCGGCAACATATGACGAAGGATGCACCGACCATGCAAGATAGCGAAATGCGCGACAAGCTGGAGAAGATCATCAAGGCCTACGAGGAGCTGCAGGCCAAGATGAGCGACCCCGCCGTGCTTGCCGACCAGAAGGAATACAACAAGCTGGCCAAGGAATACTCCGACCAGGGCGAGCTGGTGGAGAAGTCCCGCGAGTACCTGCAGGCTTGCGCCGACATCGACGAGGCCAAGGAGATGCTTGGCGACCCCGACATGAAGGAGTTTGCCCAGGAGACCATCTCCGCCGCAGAAGCGCAGCTTCCCGGCTTGGAAGAGGACATCAAGTTCCTGCTCATCCCCTCCGACCCGGCCGACGAGAAGGACATCATCGTGGAAATCCGCGCCGCGGCCGGCGGCGACGAGGCCGCCATCTTCGCCGGCGACCTCTTTAAGATGTACGAGCGCTTCTGCTCCTCGCGCAAGTGGAAGATCGAGCTTATGGACGTCAGCCCCTCTGATGCGGGCGGCTACAAGGAAGTCCAGTTCAAGGTCAAGGGCGACAAGGTGTACTCGGTCATGAAGTTCGAGTCCGGCGTCCACCGCGTGCAGCGCGTCCCGAAGACCGAGTCCCAGGGCCGCATCCATACCTCCACCGCCACGGTGGCGGTGCTGCCCGAGGCCGACGAGGTCGAAGTCGACATCAACGAGAACGACTTGCGCATCGACGTGTACCGCGCCGGCGGCCCGGGCGGCCAGTGCGTCAACACCACCGACTCCGCCGTGCGCATCACGCACCTGCCGTCGGGTTTGGTCGTGCAGTCCCAGGACCAGAAGTCCCAGCTGCAGAACAAGATCGCCGCAATGGCCGTTCTGCGCGCCCGCCTGTATGAGAAGATGCTTGCCGAGCAGCAGGCCGCCGAAGGCGCCAAGCGCCTGGCGCAGATCGGCTCGGGCGACCGCTCGGAGAAGATCCGCACCTACAACGGCCCGCAGGACCGCGTGACCGATCACCGCATCGGTTTCAACTCCACCTACACCAGCGTGCTGCAGGGCGACGGCCTTGACGACGTCATCGCCGCGCTTCAGGCCGCCGACCGAGCCCAGAAGCTCGAAGAGGCGGTGTAGGCTAGGAAATCCCATCAGGGGGGGAACCGCATCGTGGCACGGATGAATCGCGCTGCGATGCTTCAGTCGCCGAAGGCGCGCCACCGCAGCAACGGTGCCGCGCCTTCGGCGTTGTTTTGGGTCGGCCGGTTCTACGTCGGCTTGACGGACATAGCTTCGCGTCGCGGGTTGTTTTGCGGGCGGCGGGCGGAGCAGGCATGAGTTCGATGGAAGGCGAAGGAAACGGAACATGGGCGATATGTGGACGATCAAGGCCGCGCTCGATTGGACGGTCGGCTATCTTGAGCGCAAAGGCGACGAGAATCCGCGCCTTTCGGCCGAGTGGCTGCTGTCAGAGGCTTGCGACATGCCCCGCATCCAGCTCTATGTCAGCTTCGATCGCCCCTTGTCGCTTGAGGAGCGCGATATCCTGCGCGGCTATGTCACGCGTCGCGGCAAGGGCGAGCCGCTGCAGTACATCACCGGGTATGCGCCCTTCCGCCACATCCAGGTGAAGGTGCGCCCGGGCGTGCTCATTCCGCGCCCCGAAACCGAGGTGCTCGTCAGCGAGGCGCTCTCGCTTCTGCCCGCGGCGCACCGGCGCGTTGCGCTTGACAGCACCATCGACGCGTGGGAAGGGGATGCGCTCATCGCCGTCGAGGCCGCAGCGGCTGAGGCGGCGCAGGCTGTATCGGACGACGACCCTGAGGTTTTGAAGCGCTCCCAGCAGGCCATCAGCGACTATTTGGGTGCCCAACAGAATCAGGCCCATGTCGAAGGCGGCGTTCGTACCGACGGTCCCGCGGCCGCAAAGCCCCGACCCTTGCTCGTGGCCGATATCTGCACGGGAAGCGGGTGCATTGCGTGCTCTATAGCATATGAGCGTCCTGATTCGCGCGTTATCGCCACCGACATCGCACCCGAGGCGGTCTCGCTTGCCAAGGACAACGCCGCCGAGCTGGGGCTTTCCAATCGCGTCCGCATCGAGCGGGGAGATTTGGGTTCGCCGGTGCCTGCCGCCGCAATGGGCCGGCTCGACCTGGTGGTGTCCAATCCGCCCTACGTTCCCACGGCGGTGCTTGCCGATATACCCAGGGAAGTGGCCGATTTCGAGCCTGCGCTCGCCTTGGACGGCGGCGCCGACGGCAACGATATCCTTCGCCGTCTGCTGCCTTGGACGGCGGCGGCGCTTCGCCCCGGGGGCGGTTTCGCCTTCGAGCTGCACGAGACCTGCCTTGAGGCTGCGGCGGAGTTGGCGCGACAGGCGGGTTTTCAACAGGTTCGCATCGTCGACGACCTGGCCGGCAGGCCTCGCGTGCTCACAGGCGTCAAGCCGGTGTAAACCGGTCACCGTATTGCATGCGCGCGTGAACAGGGGACGGAGGTGTGTTCACGGGACGTGAACACACCTCCGTCCCCTGTTCACGTCCCGTTCGCCGGGCGAATCGCAAAGGCGAGCCCGTTTTGCGCGGGAAGCGGGTGCGGACCTCGGGTGCAGCAGAACCGACTGAACGCTCCGTTCTGGTGAACGCACCTCCGTCCCCTGTTCACGGGTTGAGCGTGGCAGGCAGGCTTACTCGATGCCGATGGCGGGGATGTTTCGCGGCATGTTCGCTCCGGCGGCAGCGATGCCGTCGCGCTCCATCTGCTTTCCGATTTCCACGTACAGGGCTGCATCGGCGGCGTTCTGGGCAACCTCCTCGTCGGTGAGCGTGCGGATTTGCTTTGCGGGAACGCCCACCATCACGGCACGAGGCGGCACCTCGCGGCCTTCGGGCACAAGCGCCCCGGCGCCGATGAGCGCCTCCTTGCCCACGTGCACGCCGTTCATCACGATGGCCCCCATGCCGATGAGCACGCCGTCCTCGACGGTGCACCCGTGCACGGTGGCGTTGTGGCCGATGATCACGTTGCGGCCTATCGTCAGCGGGAAACCCGCGTCGACGTGCAGGCTGCATCCCTCCTGCACGTCGCTGCCCTCGCCGATGACGATCCGTTCGCCGTAATCGGCTCGGATCGTGGCCTCGGGTAGCACGGTGGCGTCGCGCGCCAGCTCGACGTCGCCGATAACGGTGGCGTTCAGCGCTACTCGCGCCTCGGGATGCATTTTCACGTGGCGATACCCTTCGGCAGGTACCAGGTTCTCATGGCTGTTCATGCGAGGCCTCCTTGTGCGGCTTTCGGTTTGGGCGGCGATTCCGTCCCTGTTACCTGCATCTTCGCACGTATGGCATACCGCAATCCGGTCAATTTCGCCTCTTCGTACCCATTTTGAAAAAAATCGGTGAGAAACTGTTGCCATCCGCACGCCCGGCGCTATACTAACGGCCACAAGTTCATAAACGAAATGCGTTGACGAGGATAGTAGAGACGAACCCATCTTCCAGAAAGCCGGCGGTTGCTGCGAGCCGGTGTTGGGCGGGCTCGAAAACCCCTCCGAGCAGTTCCGACGAACGCTTGGCCCCAGGCGAGAAACATTCGCGCAAGGCCGGTGCAAGTAATCTGAACCGGTGACTCCGTTATGCGTCGCATATGCGTTCACGTGTATGCCTTCTCTTTTGAGGTCCTGGTGCAGGTTGCTTGCAGCAGGATTTTTTTATGCCCCAAAAGGGCAGAAGAAGGAAGAAGGATTGGCATGCAACTTCGCAGCGACGCCGTCAGATGCGGCATTCCGCGCGCCCCTCACCGCAGCCTGCTCAAGGCCGACGGCCTGACCGACGAGGAGCTGAAGCGCCCGCTTGTCGCGGTGTTCAACTCCCGCAACGACATCATCCCCGGTCACAACAACCTCGACAAGATCTGCGAAGCCGTGAAGGCCGGCATCTATATGGCCGGCGGTGTGCCGTTCGAGATCTCCACCATCGGCGTGTGCGACGGCATCGCCATGAACCATGACGGCATGCACTACTCGCTCGTGTCGCGCGAGGCCATCGCCGACAGCTTCGAGTGCGCTGTCCAGGGCCATGCCTTCGACGCCGCCGTGTGCATCCCCAACTGCGACAAGATCGTCCCCGGCATGCTGCTTGGCGCGCTGCGCGTGAACATCCCCACGGTGTTCGTCTCCGGCGGCCCCATGCTTCCCGGTCATCAGCCCGGTTGCTCGCAGGGCGCCACCACCGACCTGAACACGCTCTTCGACGGCGCCGGCCAGGTTGCGGCGGGCACCATGACCGAAGAGGAACTCAAGTACTTCGAGGACACCGCGTGCCCCACCTGCGGTTCCTGCTCCGGCATGTTCACCGCCAACTCCATGAACTGCCTGTGCGAGGCCTTGGGCATCGCGCTTCCCGGCAACGGCACCATCCCCGCCGTGTATTCTGAGCGCCTGCGTCTTGCCAAGCATGCCGGCATGAAGGTCATGGAGCTTCTTGAGAAGGGCATCTGCATCAAGGACATCATCACCGAGGCCGCCATCCATAACGCCATGGAATGCGATATGGCCTTCGGCGGTTCCACGAACACGGTGCTGCACCTCACCGCCATCGCGCAGGAGGCCGGCCACCCCATCACCATGGACGATTGGGACGCTGCAAGCGCCCGCACCCCGCACCTGGTGAAGCTGCAGCCTTCCGGCCCGCGCCCGCTCATCGACCTGTACGCCGTGGGCGGCGTGCCGGTGGTCATGCACGAGCTGGGCGAGGCGGGCCTCCTCGATCGCAGCGCGCTCACGGTCATGGGCACCATGGACGAGTACCTGGCCAACTGCACCAAGCCCGCCGACGGCGAGGTGTGCCGCACGCACGACAACCCCTTCTCCAAGGTGGGCGCCCTTCGCGTGCTTCACGGCAACGTTGCCCCCAACGGCGGCATCGTGAAGAAGTCGGCGGTCGACCCGTCCATGCTCACCCATACCGGCCCTGCCCGTTGCTTCGACTCCGAGGAGCAGGCATGCGAGGCCATCTTCGCCGGTAAGATCAACCCCGGCGACGTGGTGGTCATCCGCTATGAAGGTCCCGCCGGCGGCCCGGGCATGCGCGAGATGCTCACGCCCACCAGCGCCATCGTGGGCATGGGCCTTTCCAAGTCGGTGGCCCTGCTCACCGACGGCCGCTTCTCCGGCGCCTCCAAGGGCCCGTGCGTCGGCCACATCAGCCCCGAGGCCGCAGCCGGCGGCCCGATCGCGCTGATTCAGGACGGCGACCAGATCACCGTCGACATCGAGGGCGGCGCCATCACGCTGCACGTCGACGATGACGAGCTGGCCGCCCGCCGTGCGGCCTTCGTCGCGCCGGCGCCCAAGCATAACCACGGCGTGCTGGCCAAGTATGCCAAGCTGGTTTCCTCCGCAGACAAGGGAGCGTATGTGTCATGAGCGAACGCAAGCACGATAAGCACGCGTCCACCGCAGGCCAGCCCCGCGGTCTGGGCAGCAAAAGCCCCAAACAGGGCGAAGAGATGATCGGCGCGCAGGCCGTGGTCGCCTCGCTCGAGGCCGAGGGCGTCGACCTGGTGTTCGGCTATCCGGGCGGCCAGGCCATCAAGATCTACGACGCGCTCTACGACAGCAAGCAGCTGCATCATGTGCTCTCCCGCCATGAGCAGGGTGCGGTGCACGAGGCCGACGGCTATGCGCGCGCCACGGGCAACGTCGGCGTGGTCATCGTCACCTCCGGCCCCGGCGCCACCAACACGGTCACCGGCATCGCAACCGCTTATATGGACAGCGTGCCGCTCGTGGTCATCACCGGCCAGGTCCCTCGCGGCGTCATCGGCACCGACAGCTTCCAGGAGTCCGACATCGTCGGCATCACCATGCCCGTGGTCAAGCACTCCTTCTTGCTGCAATCCACCGATGAGCTGACCTCCACCTTCCGCGAGGCGTTTCATATCGCCGCATCCGGCCGTCCCGGCCCGGTGCTGATCGATATCCCCTCCGATATCCTGTCGGAGAAGATGGTGTTCAACTATCCCGATAAGGTTAACCTGCCCTCGTATCGCCCCACCTATCGCGGCAACGCCAAGCAGATCCGCGCGGCGGTCCAGCGCATCCAGCGCGCCGAGCGCCCCGTGCTCTACGTTGGCGGCGGCGTCATCAGCTCCGGTGCCGCCGATGAGCTGGTCGAGCTGGCGAACGCGCTGCAACTGCCCGTGGTCACCACGCTTATGGGCAAGGGAGCGTTTCCCGCTTCCAATCCGCTCAACATCGGTCCGGTGGGCATGCACGGCTCGAAGTACGCAAACCTTGCCATGACCGAGTCCGACCTGATCATCGCGTGCGGCGCGCGCTTCTCCGACCGCGTGACCGGTAAGCTCTCCGAGTTCGCCCCGCATGCCGAAGTCATCCATATCGACATCGACCCGGCGGAGATCGGCAAGATCCGCAAGGTGCAGATCCCCATCGTCGGCGACCTTCGCGGCGTGCTCGCCGGCATCAACGAGGCGGTTGCCAAGGCCGGCGCCAAGCCCATCACGGGCCCCTGGCTCGAGCAGATCGCCGAGTGGCGCCGTCGTTACCCGTTCTACCACTCCGACCTGGTGGAAGATCCCGGCCGCATCGTGCCCGAGACGGTCATGCAGAAGCTCTCGCGCAAGCTCGACCCCGAGCATTCCATCGTGGTGACCGAGGTCGGCCAGCACCAGATGTGGGCTGCGCAGTTCATCGACCGCGAGAAGCCGCGCACGTTCATCTCCTCCGGCGGCCTGGGCACCATGGGATTCGGCTTCCCGGCGGCCATCGGCGCAGCGTTCGGCTGCCCGAACGACCAGGTGGTCTGCGTTGCCGGCGACGGTTCGTTCCAGATGAACTCCCAGGAGATGGCCACGGCGGCCATCAACGGCGTTCCGGTGAAGGTGCTCATCCTTGATAACCGCGCGCTCGGCATGGTGCATCAGTGGCAGAAGCTGTTCTATAACGAGCGCTACAGCTTTACGGAGCTGTCGGCCAACCCCGACTTCTGCAAGTTGGCCGATGCGTACAGCTGGAAGTCCCGCCGCATCACCGCCCCCGAGGAGGTCGATGCTGCGCTTGACGAGATGCTCGCCTGCGACGGCCCCTTCCTGCTCGACGTGGCCATCCCCGATGACCAGAACGTGTTCCCGATGGTGGCCCCCGGCGCGGCCATGTCCGACGTGCTCGGCGCCATCGATGTTGCCGTTGGCGCCGTGCGTACCGACGTGCCCGGCCAGCCGGCGCCCGCGCCCGAGCCGGAGAAAAGCCCCTGCGCCAAGATCGATGCGCAGTTCGGCGGCCGATGGGAAAGCGATCCCGAAGACAAAGGACCGCGCGAGGGCGAGCAGCCCGATGCCGCGGACGTGGAAGGGGAGTCCCGATGAAGCACATCCTGTCCGTTTTGGTTGAGAACAAGCCCGGCGTGCTCTCTCGCGTCACGGGCATGGTCTCGCGCCGCGGTTTTAACATCGATTCGCTGTCGGTCGGTCCCACCGAGGACCCCACCATGTCGCGCATCACCATCATCGTGAAGGCCGACGAGCTGGCGTACGAGCAGCTTACCAAGCAGCTCAACAAGCTGGTGAGCGTGTTCAAGATCACCGACCTCACCGACACGTCGGCCATCGAGCGCGAGTTGGTGCTGTTCAAGGTCAACGCCGCGCCCGACCGCCGCAACGAGATCATCGAGATCGCCAACGTGTTCCGCGCCAAGATCGTCGACGTCGGCCGCTCCAGTCTCACCATCGAGGCCACGGGCGACGAGTCGAAGCTCAAGGGCATGGAGGACCTGTTCCGCGCATACGGCATCAAAGAGATCACGCGCACCGGCAAGATCGCCATGTCGCGTGCCTCCAAGGAGTCGTAGGCGCTATGGCTTCTCGCAGTACGCTGTGGCAGCGCAGGCTGCGCATGTGGGCGATGCCGTGATCGGCTAAGCGCCATGTTCGGGCGTCCGCTAGTACGTAGCTCGCGCGATGAGCTGCGCTAACCATCGGGGTTCGAATGCGGCATGCGGGCGATGCGCTTTGCGGCCGCCTGCCATGTGCTGATGCGATTTCGCGCACGCTATAGTTCCAGGTACATCAGCCAAGAAGAAAGGACATACCACCATGGCTGTTACGATCTACTACGAAAACGACGTCGATCCGAAGATCATCCAGGGCAAGAAGGTCGCTATCATCGGTTACGGCTCCCAGGGCCATGCCCATGCCTTGAACCTCATGGATTCCGGCGTCGACGTGCGCGTCGGCCTGCGCGAGGGTTCCAAGAGCTGGGCTAAGGCCGAAGAGGCCGGCCTGAAGGTCACCACCATGGACCAGGCCGCCGAGGAAGGCGACATCGTCATGATCCTCGTTCCCGACGAGTTGCAGCCCGAGGTCTACGAGCAGCACATCGCTTCCCACCTCAAGGCCGGCAACACCCTGGCCTTCGCTCACGGCTTCAACATCCACTACGGCTATATCAAGGCTCCCGAGGACGTCAACGTCGTCATGTGCGCCCCGAAGGGCCCGGGCCATATCGTCCGTCGTCAGTACACCGAGGGCTCCGGCGTGCCGGATCTGGCCTGCGTGTACCAGGACGCCACCGGTGACGCTTGGGACATCATCATGTCCTACTGCTGGGGCGTCGGCGGTGCCCGTTCCGGCATCATCAAGGCCACGTTCGCCCAGGAGACCGAGGAAGACCTCTTCGGCGAGCAGGCAGTCCTGTGCGGCGGTCTGGTGGAGCTGGTCAAGGCCGGTTTCGAGACCCTGACCGATGCCGGTTACCCGCCCGAGCTGGCTTACTTCGAGTGCTACCATGAGATGAAGATGATCGTCGACCTCATGTACGAGTCCGGCATCCACTTCATGAACTACTCCATCTCCAACACCGCCGAGTACGGCGAGTACTACGCCGGCCCGAAGGTCATCAACGAGCAGTCCCGCGAGGCCATGAAAGAGATTCTGCATCGCATCCAGAACGGCGACTTCGCCCGCGAGTTCGTCGCCGACTGCAAGAACGGCCACAAGTGGCTCTTCGAGCAGCGCGAGGCCATCAACAACCACGAGATCGAGAAGACCGGTGCCAAGATCCGCGGCATGTTCTCCTGGGTCAAGTCCGACGAGGCCGAATAACCCGAACGTTTCGGTTTTGGCGTGTAACCGTGCCAGGGTGCCTGCCATCTTGTGAATCGGTTTCCCTCAAGGGGCCGGGCATAGTGCCCGGCCCCTTCGCTGTTTGCCGCCATACTGATGTCAGAGCCTATAGAGGGGCGGGCGGCGTTCGCGTTCGTTCGCCGCCGCGGTTTCGAAACGCCTTGCGCATGCCGCGGCTGGCTGTCCCGGGCACCCCTCACGCGTTTGTCGACGCATCCGGTTTTCGCGCACTCGTTCGCGACTATCGGCCTTTCTCCGGATATTTGAAGCTCGGATGCGCCGCGCCGACGCGCGTTGTGTAGTATGAAGGCATATGCGAACACAACACGAAGGGTGGTTATAGCGCATGACGAAGAAGGTCCTGGTTACCGAGAAGCTGGCGCAGGCCGGTTTGGACCGCCTTGCGGAAAAGGGCTTGCAGGTCGATGTCAAGCTGAAGATGTCCACGGATGAGCTTATCGAGGCCATCCCCGACTACGATGCGCTCGTGGTGCGCTCCGCCACGCATGTCACGCGCGAGGTCATCGCCGCGGCTTCGAAGCTGCGCATCATCGGCCGTGCCGGCGTGGGCGTGGACAACGTCGACGTCGAGGCTGCGACCGAAGCCGGTATCATCGTGTGCAACGCCCCCACCTCCAATATCGTTTCGGCTGCTGAGCAGACCATGTGCCTGATGCTGGCCTGCGCGCGCAACACCGCCCAGGCCAATGCCAGCATGCATGCGGGGGAGTGGTCCCGCGGCAAGTTCTGCGGCAGCGAGCTGTATGAGAAGACGCTGGCCATCTTCGGCCTGGGCCGTATCGGCGGCTTGGTGGCCGAGCGCGCCCGCGCTTTCGGCATGCATCTGGTGGGTTACGATCCGTACTGTAGCCCCGAGCGCGCCGAGCAGCTTGGCGTGGCGCTCTACGACAATATGGACGAGCTCCTTCCCCTGGCTGATTTCATCACGGTGCATCTGCCGAAGACCGACGAGACCATCGGCATGTTCGGTCCCGATCAGTACGCCGCAATGAAAGACGGCGTCATCTTGGTCAACGTGGCGCGCGGCGGCATCTACAACATCGACTCCCTGGCTGACTTCCTTGCGGCCGGCAAGATCGGCGCCGCTGGCATCGACGTGTTCGAGGACGAGCCCTGCACGCAAAGCTCGCTGCACGAGTTCCCCAACGCCATCCTCACGCCCCATCTGGGCGCTTACACCTACGAGGCGCAAAGGCGCGCGGGTGTGCAGATCGCCGATTACATCGCCGCCGGCCTCGAGGGCAGCGTCGTTCCCACCGCGCTCAACATGGCGCCCGTGCCGCCCGAGGTCATGGACGCCGTGGGCCCGTACGTGCCCGCTTGCCAGATGATGGGCAGCATGCTCGCCCAGCTGGGCGGGGAAGTGCCCAAGCGCTTGTCGCTCACCGCTTCGGGCAAGGCCGCTCCCGCCGATGCCACCATTCTTATGGCGGGCACGCTCCAGGGCCTGCTTTCCTACAAGAACCTGGCAACGGTGGTCACGCCCGTCAACGCCGAGGCCGTGGCTCGTCGTCACGGTATCCGCGTGGATACCGGCGCGCACGCGTCCGCGGGCGCGTATTCCTCTTCGGTGACGGTGGTCGCCGACGGCCGCGAGATCGGCTGCACGCTTTCCGGCGAGGACCAGCACGTGCGCCTCATCTCGCTGCTGGGCTACAAGGTCGATATCGCCCCTGGTCCGCAGGCGCTCATCTTCCAGTATGAGGACCGCCCCGGCCGCGTGGGCACCATCGGCTCCATCCTCGGCGACGCCGGCATCAACATCACCACCATGCAGATCGTCAACGACCCCGAGGCAGGCCAGGCCATCGTCTACATGAACATCGAAGGCGAACTCGATGACAGCGTGCTGGCCAAGCTGCGCGAGAACCTTGAGGACCTCAAGAACCTCTGGTACGTGAAGCTGTAGCCGAGCTATCGGATATCGCTATGCGCCCGCCGCGTTCAATCGCGGCGGGCGTTTTTGCGTTTAGGCGGTCGAAAGGGTTCGCATTTCGGCGGCTAACGTTTGCTTGCGCCTTGCCGACTGTGGAGCCCCCGCATTTCAGCGGCAAAAGGCTCCCTTGCGTTCCGTCCCCCGATCGCGCCCTGCAATGGGGGTGGTCGCCGGACGCTTCTTTGCCTTCCTGCTGCCGGATGCTCCTCCGACCTGTCGACCCGATACCCCTTCGCGTTTAAGCATGCGAAAATCCTCTGCTTACAGCTCCATGATCGCGCCCGATGCCGCAAAAGCGTTCTCAAATGCTCGGTTTGGTCAAGATTTAACATGTGGGTAACTTGTTGAACGTAGTTTTAACTCGACCGTTGCGCTAGGTGTATTAGAATGATTTGCGTTTTGTAAATAGAGCCGAAAGGAACGGAAATGACGCGCAAGATCGCAATTTTCGACACAACGCTGCGCGACGGCGAGCAATCGCCGGGCGCTTCCATGAACACCGAGGAAAAGCTTGTTGTGGCGCGTCAGCTGCTACGTTTGAACGTCGACGTCATCGAAGCAGGTTTCCCGATCTCGAGCCCCGGCGACTTCGAGAGCGTCCGCCGCATCGCCGAGCTGGCTGGCGATGACGCCACCGTCGTCGGCCTGACCCGTGCCGTGGCCAAGGACATCGACCGCGCCGCGGAGGCGTTGAAGTACGCCAAGCGTCCCCGTATCCACACGGGCATCGGCGTCAGCCCCAGCCATATCCACGACAAGCTCCGCATCACCGAGGATCAGTGCATCGAGCGCGCGGTGGCCGCCGTCAAGCATGCGAAAAGCTACGTCGAGGACGTCCAGTTCTACGCCGAGGACGCCGGCCGTGCCGACTATGCGTTCCTAGCGAAGGTCATTCAGGCCGTCGTCGACGCCGGCGCAACCGTCGTGAACATCCCCGATACCACCGGTTACAGCCTGCCCGACGAGTTCGGCCGTCGCATCAGGTACCTCATGGAAAACGTTCGCGGCATCGAGAACGTCACCGTGTCGGTGCACTGCCACAACGACCTGGGCATGGCCACGGCCTTGTCGCTGGCGGGCGTTGAAAACGGCGCAACCCAGATCGAGTGCACCATCAACGGCCTGGGTGAGCGCGCGGGCAACACGGCCATGGAGGAAGTGGTCATGGGCATCAAGATGCACGGTCAGGAGCTTGATGCCCACACCGACATCAACACCCGCGAGTTCCTCAAGGCTTCCCGCCTGGTTTCGTCCATCACCGGCATCAACGTGCAGGTGAACAAGGCTATCGTCGGCGCCAATGCGTTCGCGCATTCCTCCGGCATCCATCAGGACGGCGTGCTGAAGAAGCGCGACACCTATGAGATCATCGATCCGGAAGAGGTCGGCGCCGGCAAGTCCCAGATCGTGCTCACTGCGCGTTCGGGCCATGCCGCGTTGAAGCATCGCCTGGAGGAGCTCGGCTACGAGCTTGACAAGGAGAAGCTCGACAAGATGTACGATGCCTTCCTTGATCTGGCGGACAAGAAGAAGGAAATCTACGACGAGGATCTCGAGTCGCTCATGAACGAGAGCCATCGCAACGAGGCTGCGCTGTATTCGCTGGAGTCCGTGCAGATATCCTGCGGCTTCCCGCTCAAGCCCACAGCTACCGTCACGCTGCGCAATCCCGCCGACCAGGTCGTCACCGCATGCGATTTCGGCACCGGCCCGATCGATGCCGTGTACAAGGCCGTTAACAAGATCGTGCAGGTGGACAACGATCTGACCGAGTTCTCGGTGCAGGCCGTCACGCGCGGCATCGACGCCTTGGGCGAGGTCACCATCCGCGTGACCGCTCCCGACGGCGAGGTGTACACGGGTCGCGGCGCCGATGGCGACATCGTCGTGTCCTCCACCAAGGCCTACCTGAACGCGTTGAACCGTCTTCTGAACGACAAGGCGGAGCACGCGAAATAGAGCGCTGCGCATCATGAGCTTCTAGCAACGAAAACGGCCTGCGAACGAATGGTTCGCAGGCCGTTTCGTGTTAAGGGCGATATGCAGGGCGAAAGAAATTGGTCATGCATACGTATGTCGCTCAGCGTTGTCTGCAGCGAATCGCATGGGATGCGAATTGCGAGATTGGTCGCAGTTGCCTCACGATGATCACAACACGCGTCGCAGCTGTTGCTTTTTGATCTCGCTCTCAAGCGAGGAATGCACGATATTCTGAAACGGCTTGACGTCTGCGGTGATATCGGCACAAGTGGGGTCGCACACCTTATGCTGGAGATAGGACAAGATCGCCCCGGTATAGAATTCCGACAAGAATCGGACGTTTCCTTCCGACAGATAGCGGTTCGACAGAATGAAGCGGATATCCGCCGCCATCGCGGGGACGTACAAGCGGTACAGGTAGGCCTGCAGGCTGTCGGGCCCGCTCATGCGCAACGTTTTGGCATAGTATGAACGGCGGTACTGAAAGCATTCGGCAAGCATGTCGAAGAACACCGATCCGTCCAAGCTGCGCACGCCCACCTTCTTATGCACGTAATAGGGCAGGGAAGGGAAGGAATCGTCGCCCTCGGGCTCGAAGAGCAGGTCGTCGTCGGCGACATTGGCCTTCAACACATCGGCAAGATCGCGACGGAACACCCATCGGATCAGGTGCTCCTTGCTTTCGAAATGGTAGTAGAACGTTTTACGGTTCTTCCCGGATGCTGCGACGATGTCGGAAACCGAGATCTTCTCTATCGGCTGATGCTCTGCCAGCTCGATGAACGAGTTCCCCAAAAGCCCCATAGTGTCTAACGAACCCATGGTGTGCATCCTTTCCTCGAAGCAACCGTCAAAACGCCGATAGGCCTTTTATACGTTCTCTCTAGCTGGTTTGCAGTATACAACAGATGGACAACCGGCAACAAATGGGGGGATAAAGAAATAGCGTACCTCTGTGCGATGTTTCGAGTAAAAAACCTGCAGTATGCATAATATGCCCAGGTCAGACAAATTATGAACGGAAGTTATCAGTTCACCCTCATTTCAATAGGTATTCGCTATGACAGGCAAAAATGGCCAAAAACCACTCAAAACCGGCATAGTGACCGGTTCCGGGTGTTTTGCAAGCGCGTATAGTTCAGCTCAAGGAAACCGGGCAAATCCCGGAGGTCCGGCAAAACTCGAGCCAAGGAGAGAAGATGGACTTCAATTTGACCGATGAGCAGCAGATGCTGCTCGAGAGCGTGGATGAGTTCTGCGAGCGCTACTTCACCGAGGACGTCGTGAAGAAGATGTACGAGGATCACGGCATGCCGCAGGAGATCGCCGAGGCTTATCGCGACGCTGGTTTCGGTTTGATGGGCATTCCCGAGGAGTACGGCGGAATCCCGATGGATCGCGTGACCATCGGCCTGATGATCGAGCGCCTGTACCAGAAGAGCGGCTGCATGCACATCCTGTATCAGAACTCCCTGTCCATGTTCGACATCATGGAGTTCGGTACCGAGGCTCAGAAGCAGGAGGCCATGGACCATTACATGGAGACCGGCTGGCCGATCGCTTCCCTCTCCATCTCCGAGCCCGGCGCCGGTTCCGACAACCGCTCCATGACCACGGTCGCCAAGAAGCAGGCTGACGGCACCTACAAGCTGTCCGGCCAGAAGACCTGGGTGACCATGGGCGAGAAGCTGCCTTACACCATCGTCGTCGCCAAGGACGAGGACCCCAGCCACGACAACGGCAACATGTCCCTGTGGTTCGTCAAGATGGACACCCCCGGCGTCTCCACTGCTCCGCTGCACAAGATCGGCCAGCAGTGCATCCCGTTCTGCGAGGTGTACCTGGACGACGTCGTCCTCACCGAGGATCAGCGCATGGGCGAGCCGGGCAAGGGCTTCATGATGCTCATGAAGAACTTCGAGGTCGAGCGTTCCTACATCGTCGCCGAGCAGGTTGGCCTGGCTCAGGCAGCTCTCGAGGACGCCGCCAAGTACGCTAACCAGCGCATCGCCTTCGGCAAGCCGATCACGCGCCTGCAGATGATCCAGGAGCTGCTCGCCGACATGGAGATCAAGGTCCAGAACACCCGCAACATGCTGTACAAGACGCTGTGGATGATGGACAACGATCAGCCTGTCCAGCTCGAGTCCGCCATGCTGAAGCGCTATGGCTGCAAGGCATGCTGGGAGGTTGCCGATTCCGCCCTGCAGATCTACGCCGGCCTGGGTTACACCACCGAGGTTCGCGTCGGCCGTCTGTGGGCCGACATGCGCGGCAACATGTTCGGCGGCGGCACCCATGAGGTCATGGCATACATCGCCGGCCGTCAGGTTGCCAAGAAGTACGCTGAATAAGCATCGCTCGTTTCGTCGGGGCGCCCGCGCAATCGGTTGTCGGCCGCCCCGTTTTCCCATCATGGCATAACGCTCGTTGCTAATGCGGGCTGTATGTATCGTTTAAGTCTTACGAAAGGACGGATTCCATGAGGATCGCAGTGGCTTTCAAGGCCGTTCCCGACGCCCAGGACGTTCAGGTTGCGGGCGACCGCACGCTGGACTTCTCCAAGGCGAAGCTGACCATCTCCGAGTACGACAAGAACGCCCTGGAGCTGGGCGCTCAGCTGGCCGATGAGGCCGTCGCCATCACCGTGGGCGGCAAGGATATCGACAACTCCAAGCTCAAGAAGGACGTCATGGCTCGCGGCATGGGCCATCTGTATATGGCCGCTGACGAGGCCCTGGCCGACCTGGACGCAGCCGCCACGGCTGCCGCCCTGGCCGACGTGTTGGCCAAGGCCGGCGACGTCGACGCCGTCATCTGCGGCGACGGTTCCGCCGACAACTACCTGCAGCAGGTCGACGTGCAGCTGGCCGAGAAGCTCGGCTGGCCTGTCGTGACCGCCGCCTGCAAGGTCGAGGTCAATGGCTCCACCGCCGTCGTCACCCGTGCCCTCGAGGATTGCACCGAGGTCGTCGAGGTCGAGCTGCCCGCCGTCATCTCCGTCACGCCCGACGTCGCCGAGCCGCGCATCCCGGGCATGAAGGACATCCTGGCC
>ERZ1034920.28-NODE-28-length-99864-cov-8.005220_pt1 | contig 99864 bp, 66 predicted proteins | sample MGYA00520688_ERZ1034920 | MGnify/ENA primary metagenome ERZ1034920 (study PRJEB33766, sample SAMN09781785) | gut metagenome | biome: gut microbiome | host: Homo sapiens | place: Madagascar | study: EMG produced TPA metagenomics assembly of the PRJNA485056 data set... | reverse complement strand
ACTTGGGCAGGCCCTCGAAGGAGGCCTTCCAGCCGTTGGACTCGTTGAGCTCGACGGACTTCCCGGAGTCCCGGCCGCCGGCGAGCAGGCGCACGACGGCCTTCTCGGCGGCCGGGCCCACCCACTTCTTCTCGACCGGCACGTCCACCTTCGCCGTGCTCGTGTTCGTCACGGTGAAGCCGGCCTGCGCGTCGCCGGTGACGGCGGAGTCGTAGCCCTCGACCGCGTCCTCGGCCACGGAGTACTTGATCTCAGCGCCGGAGGCATCGCGCCGCGGCAGATCGGAGAAAAAGCCCTTCCAATCGCCGGCCTTGTTCAGGGTAATCGAGTCGATGACGGTTTCGCCGTTCTTAAGATTGATTGTGACTTCTTCAGGATGTGGGATCTTGGGATTCTCCCACACCTTCTCAACGGGAATGCTGATGTTCTCGGACTTGCCGATGATGACACCGCCGTTGGCGCCGATGCCGCCTCCGTGCGGAGCCTCGTTGCCGGATATCGTCAGCGAGGTCTGACCGCTGCCAAGGTTGTACACGTCGTCGCTCATAACAGATTTAAGCGCGACGTTCGGCGTGGCATCGGTGAAAGACAGCGGCTCGCCGTTATCGCCGCCCTCAACAAAGCGCGGGATATCAGGATTCGTAGACGCAATAGTACCGTCGGGATTGAACAACCCGCCATCCCTGTACCAGAGAACCTTGCCGCCACCCGGAGCGCGATCGGCAAGCGTCAGCTTATATTTTGCGCCATCGGAGCCGGTAAACACCACGTCGTCGCCAGCTTCGTCCGCCGTGTTCCTGGCGATTAGGCCGCCATCCTGAACGTAGACCTTGGCATCTCCAGTCGGGCAGAACCACAAACCGCCGCCCTGCTTGCTTGCACGGTTGCCAACCACAAGCGCATTTTCGATATGAAGCGTGCTGTAGACAAGATACTCATTGCCTTCGCTGTACACGCCGCCGCCCATGCTCCAAGCAGTGTTGCCCTTGATTTCGCCAGCGCTGAGCGTGACGTCGTCTGAATAGGTATAAATGCCTCCGCCTGCAGAAGCGGAGTTCCCGGATATGGACCCGCCTTTCATAGTGAAAGCAGTATGGTCCTTGCCGCCATTTTGCAAGCCGTGATCAACCACGCACACGCCGCCGCCCTTGCCATCAGAAGCCGCAGCGTTGCCCGTAATCTCGCCGCCTTCCATGGCGAACTCGGCATTACCCTCAACATGCACAGCGCCGGAAGGGGTACGATTCCCGAGTTTAGCGCTCTTGTTATCCGCGATCTTGCCGCCCGTCATCTTAAAAGAGGCTCTTTGATTATTGTCCTCACTATACATAACCACCGCGCTACCCTGGTAACCGGTGTTGCCCTCGATGCGGCCTCCGCTCATATCAAAGCTGGCATTGCCCATCAGCATAACGCCAGTGGACGAGAGGTAATTGCCGGCACTATCTCCAGGGGCAACGCGATTGTTCCGGATAACGCTGCCCTTCATGACAACTTTAGCGCCGTTTGCCGCATGAACAACGCCGCAATACACATCGTCCAATTCGCAACGTTCGATAACACCACCCGTCATGACAAACGAGGCATTGTTTCCAGACATGTTGATGATGCCAGTATTCACGCTGGTTGCAGCCCCATGACAAACGACAGCATCCCCGGAAAGCACGACCGATCCGCGACTGGAGACAATGGCGCCCTTGCTGTAGGAACCGCACAGCGACACCTTTCCGGAGATTTCAAGAGATGCGCCTTCGGCCACATCAACCAATCCAGAAAAGCCGCTCTTTATCGCCGAGATGGTATAAGGGTCATCCGATGTAATCTTGATTTTCTTCCCAGCAGGAACCTTCAGCGTGGAGCTCAGCTTCACATGCTTTTTCAGCGAGACGACGGTCTCCTCGCCATCAGGAGCCGCATTGATCGCTTCTTGGAGCGTTTGCGCGCTATCGCTGCTAACGGTATCGCCTACGCTATCGTCAATGGATTCACGCGTGTACGTAACCTCGACGCCTGAACTCGGAAGGTTTTCCAAGCCGGTGATATCGTCCATGCTGTTGTCAATCGTGATGCTCTTAACCGAGCTGTCGTCGAACAAGCCCGCGGGTATCTGAGTGAGACCGCTACCGATCGTCACATCTTGTACGCCATCCGTATTCGAAAAGGCAGAAGCGCCGATTGAGGTCACAGAGTCCGGAATAACGAGATGCTCCGGCAACGTGCCGGAATAAAAAACGTAGTCGCCGATCTTCTCAAGCGTCTCAGGGAATGGAGCAGCGATGGTGCTCCAGATGAACGCCCACTTATCGATGTTTTTGAGATTATCGCAAAATCCCACGACCGTAACCGGTGTATAGCAGAATGCATAGGCGGGAATACTCTCAAGCGAAGAGAGGTTCACCGGCGCTTGCAGTTTCTTGCACTCATAGAAGGCAGAGCTGCCCATCTCCGTCACCGAGCTCAAATCAGGCACGCGCTCGAGGCTAGCGCACCCTTGAAAAGCCGAAAACCCGATGCTCGTCAGCGTTCCCTGGAAATCGATATCAGTCAGACTCGAGCAATTCTCAAAGGCTCTATCGCCAATCGAATCGATGGGCCCCGCTGCGGAAACCGACTTAAGAGAGGTGCAACCACCGAACATGTTCGAGGATATCTTCGTCACTGAAGCGGGCAGCGAAACACTAGTCAAGGACGTGCAATCGCTAAGCAGGCTTCCCACGCTATCGTCGATGACGACACCTTCGGGAAGCGTAATGCTTTTGAGGGACCCCGCCCCAGAAAAGGCGCCTGTTCCGGAGATAAGCTTGAGAGTGGATGGGAGGTTGATTTCTGAAAGGCTGGCACACCCATTCACCATCGAGTTTGCGCTGATTTCCTCGACGCCTTCATCGAAAATGAGCTTTTCAAGCGCATCGGCATTTTGCAGTGTGCAGCTAAAGTTCTTGATGGAGCCAGGAATACGCAGTTCCTTAACCTTGACGAACTTCGAGAAATACCACCCGCTCATTTTCTCAAGCGTGTCGGGAAGAAGCAGCTGCTCGACATCCTCAGCAGTAGTTCCCCCCGAAAACCTGAGGCTAGTGACCTTATACGTTTGCCCTTCATGCTCGATAGAGGCAGGCACGCTTACTTTAGTCACACCGCTTTCGGCGTCGATGCACGAGATCTCCGCTGTGCCGTCAACCGTAGTCTCGCACGTGAAAGTTACGCGATCTTGAATAACGTCGAATTCCTCAGCGACGTATGCGGCCGTTGCAGGTGCGCCCGCATCCGCAAACGCAATGCCACCTATCTCACTAGCCGGCAATGGCGAAATCGCCAAAACAAATGCGAGGAAAAGGGATGCAACGACCCTCCCCATGTTGGAAGAGGTCAAAGACCCCCCCCCCGAAGCCGAAAACGTTCCTCTTCAATACCCTTCTCCTCTTTCGATAACCACACTCTTTCTCTAAGAGCGTTTTTGCTGATTTGACCTCTAAATATGTCAAACTCAATATTATGGACACGAAAGATAACAATGAAGGAAAATCCACGTTTTCGCCGAATATGTAACGATATTACTGGTCGATTCCTAGCTCTTTAATGGGGGGCGGACCCTCACCCACCACCTTGGTAATGACACGCTCCGCTTTCGCCATGTCGATCGGCTTGGCCATGTGGGCGTTCATGCCTGCTTCCAGGCATTCTCGCACGTCCTCTTGGAACGCGTTGCCCGTCATCGCGATGATGGGGATGCTTGTCGCATCGGGGTGGTCGAGGGCGCGTATGGACCTGGTAGCAGCCAAACCGTCCATCTTCGGCATCACCACGTCCATGAGGATGGCGTCGAAGGTTCCGGCGGGGTTTGCGGCAAACGCCTCCACCGCCTGAGCGCCGTCTCCGGCGATCGACACGTACGCGCCGTCGCCCTCCAAAATCGTTGCAGCGATTTCGGCGTTCAGGTCATTGTCTTCAACCAGCAGCAAGCGGCGGCCTTGCAGAGCGGATCCGTTCGCTGCCTGCTCGGTTTCGCGCGGGGCCGGAGCCGGGTCGAACGGGATGGAGATCACGAACGTTGACCCCTCGTTCAGCTCGCTGGAGATCTCGATGGAACCGCCCATCAGCTCGATGAGCTGCTTGACGATGGGCATGCCCAAGCCCGTACCGCCGACGGTGCCCGCCACGCTCGACTCGCGCGCAAAAGGCTCGAACACGCGCTTCAGGAACTCCGGGCTCATACCGATGCCGGTGTCGGTGATCTCCCAACGGAGCAACACCTTGCCATCGGGCAGCTCGCTTGAGGTCACATGCGTTATCACTTTGCCGCCGGGGCGGTTGTACTTGATGCAGTTGCTGTAGATGTTCAGGAAGATCTGGCGTAGGTACAGCTCATTGCCGAGGACATACCGATACGCAATGCTATCCTCCTGGCGGCCCTCCATAATCACGCCCGCCTCGGCGGCGAGCAACTGCATGATGTCGTCGACATCGGCCTGCAAATGCGCAAAGTCGACAGGCTCGCGCACAAGGGCAGGCTCGCCCTCACCGAGTTTGCTGGCCTGAAGCGTGTCGTCGATAAGGGAAAGCAGGTGCCTGGCCGCTGTCCTCATCTTGCCGTGGTTCTCTTCCACCAGGGCCTTGTCATCGCGGTTGCGTTCGCATAGCTCTAAAAGCCCCAGGATGCAGTTCAAGGGGGTCCGCATGTCATGGCTCATTCGGTGAAGAAAGTCGGTCTTTACCTTGTTTGCGCGGTCCGCGCGTTCGAGGGCCTGTTCGAGGGCCTGCTGCTGGCACGCCTGGTTCTTGACCGCATCGTCGATGTCCACGAGCACGCCCATGCATGAGCGCGCGATGCCCTGTTCGTCGCGCCGGAACTTCGCGGCGGCGCGGACCCACATGCGCTTGCCGTCCTTGCGCCGCACGCAGTAGTTGACGTCGTACGGGCCTCCCTCCGTTGCGGCGATGCGGAACTCGTTGTTGATGCGAGCAAGATCGTCGGGGGCGAGGGCCTGGCCGGGTTCTCGCCGTTTTCGGGGAAGTCGTCCTCGCTTTCGAAGCCGAGGACGCGACGGCACCCGTCGGAAAACCAGAATCCCATGGGATTGCCTTCGTCATCGAAATCGGCAGTCCAGCAGGCAGCGTGCAAAAGATCGCGAGCATCGGCCGCTTCCTGCTCGAAGGCGCGTTCGGCAAGGGCGCGCTGTTTCTGCTTGATTTCGTTCTCCGCCTCGGCGAGCGCGCGCTGCGTCCGACGCAGCTCCTCCATGAGCAGCCGTTCGCGCTCCTCGCGATCCGCGACGCCGGCGAAGTCAAAGGAAGACGAAGCATCTCCCTGCTCCGATCCGGCTTTCAGATCGTCGTTCATGTTCGCCCCCCAATCATCGACCGATACGTCCCACTTCCGTATGACCCCAACGAAAAGCCGCCGACGCGCTGAGCCGTCGGCGGCTTGAGAACAACTTCAATCTATTGCTTTGAACCGGCTCCGATGAAGTACACGTTGCCGAGCTGGGAACCGTGTTCATCGAAACGCGCCGTCGAGACGATCAGCCCGTCGTCGCGCATGCGGCGAACGGCGCGATCGACCGTCTTCGGGCACACGCCGAGCTTTTCCGCAATGGCGTTTTTGGTGTCGGAGCAACCCTGCGCACCGCACGAGGCGATATAACCGAGAATCCTCAGTTGAGAATTGGTCAACCCCACGCTTTGTTGCCGCCGAGCTGGTTCCGCTCCGGCGTGACTCACAGCAATCCCCTCACTTTTCCCATAATCGGCGGAAGCCGCCGCTCAAAATCTAGCTTTGGGGTACTTTAGCGCAACGCTATCGCTTGCGTCAAGCGTGATGTGTCACCCCCTATTCATCTGCTTGATTACGATTAGTTTTGAGCCGCTATAACCGTTTTATATGGGGTTATGACCAGCTTGGCGAAAAATTAAACGCAACAACTATCATTATTCCATGGCATTTGGGGGCCGGGGGAATCGAAGATACGGGCACCCGAAACGCAAACGCCGCCACGACCTTCATCGCGGCGGCGTTCTTGGTTGACGAACTCGGAAAGCCAATAGTCGTGTCAAGCCCCTTATAGGGCACCTACTCGATTCCAAGCGCCTCGAGCAAGCTGCACTCGTCTCAGACATCGAGAGGAAAAACGAGTCCCGAACGAGCACGAGAGCGGTGCGAACATCGCTGAAACCTCAGCTCTTTAGTGGTTGCGGCGCCTTGCGGCCGCCACGGCCGTGGCGGCAGTTGCCCCCGCGATGCCCAGAGCTGCCGCCATCAAGGCTGCATCGTCGCCCGTTGCTGCAAGGTTGCCTGTGGCGGGTTTGGTTGCCGCAGCCTTGGCCGTCGGCGCCTTGGTGGTGTCATCGGCGCTGGCCGCTCCACCGTTGTTGTCGCCAGGCTGCGGCTGCGGCGCAGGTGCAGCCCCTTCCGGCGTGAAGGTCAGATCGGTACTGAGCCACAAGGTGTAAATCATGCCGCTTTCAGGATCGACCTCGCTCGCCTCGCCCACCTGGTAGCCATACGCCACGCCGTTGATCATCAGCTTGGCATCAGGCGCGAAGTAGAAGCCGCGCGCCGGCTTGAGGTACACGCCATAGCGATACGTCACGCCGGGCTTGAAGGCGTCGATGTGGTTCGTGATGTTCTGGTCCCAGAACTCAACGGAGTTCACTTCGCTGCCGTCGCTGCCTGTCCAGTACTCGCACTGGAAAATGGCATTCGAGCCTTCCGGGGTACTTGCCGTGAAGACTGGCTTGTCGCCTGCCTTGAAAGTGGTCGTGGCGCCATCGATCTCGATAAGGTCGATGGCCTGCATTTCCACGATCGGCTGCTCGCACAGCATATTCGCCGCGTTCGGCGCGAACACGCCTTCGACGGTCTTGAAGGTATTGCTCACCCAATTGCCGTTGACGTTCACGTTGTAGTCATCGGCCAGGGTATTGCCGTCCTTGAGCCGCAGCTCGACGGAGTACATGTAGAACTTGCCCTCTTCGAACCGGTCGATCTTCTTCATACCCGGCGTGTACTTGCCGGGGTCGGAGTACCAGAAGGCTACGGGCGTGAGCTCGCTGGGGTCGCTGCCGTCCATTTCCTCCCAGCATTCGTAGACGATTTCGTACTTGTCGGCATCGGCGGCAGGGATCGTCGCGGTCGTGCGTGGAGCCTCGCCAGGTGCATAGTCGGTCTTGACGTTGTTGACGTCCAAATTCTCAAGCGCTTCGTTTTCCGCCGCAACGAGCGTGATGGTGCTATTGATGGCATAGCGGATATAGTAGTCGTCCCTGGTTTCGTTGACGACGACCGAACCACCCGGCTTGTAGGCGTCGAAGATATCGTCGGGATCGCCAACGATGATATGGTCACCCTCATAGTCGGTGCTGGTATACGTCAGTGACGCACCAATATAAAGGGCCTCATTTCGCGTGAGTCGATACGAGCCGTTTGCCGCGCCGCCCGTAAAGGTCAGCGTCAGCCTCATGTGATTGCCGACAGGCTCGAAATGAGCCGTCACATCAGACATAGATGCGTCCAGAACTTCGACAAGGGCGCCTGAAGCAGCATCGGCCCGGTAATACTTGGTCTCGACGATTCCGCTGAGCGGCTCGTCCGGTATGCCGCCTTCCACATCAGGAAAATCGAAGGTGTAGGGCTGCCCCTTCACAAGCGTGATATCGCCCGGAAGCACGCAGTCCGTGTAATGGTCGACCACGGTCGTGTTGATCTTCACGCCGCCTTCGCCGCCGACGACGTCGGTCACGCCGCGGGTTTGGATGGCGTTGCTTTCAGGAGCTGCGGAGCTGTTGGCGTTGCCGTTTTGCCCGGTTGCTGTAGCGTCTGCCGACGCGGCGGCGTTATCGGCGGAGTCGTTCGTCGTTGCGGCCGGTGCGGGCTGAGCCTGCTGGGAAGCAGCCTGCTGGTCTGCTGAGGCGCTATTGCTTGCAGGTGCGGAAGCGGCCGGCGCCGCTGGCGCAGGCGCCGCGCTTGCCGCAGGGACGGTTTCCGCCGCGGGCGTTGCCTGGGCTGCCGGGGGCGCGACTGCGGCAGCGTCGTTCGTTGCGGTGTCTTTGTCCGCCGTCTCGGCGGCGAGCGATGCGGCGGGCATAAACAACTGCCCCGCAATGAGAGCGCTCACTCCGACGCAGGCGATTTTGGCGCCCGTGCGGCGCTCCGCCCCGTTCATTGGCGAGCAATCCTTCGCGTGTCGTGCTCGTTGTTCAGGGTGTCGTTTGCGCATAGCTGCCTCCTTGGTCAAAAGCCGGTTTCCATGGAGACACATTGCGCTGCATTCTTCTTATTGCCTAGGTTCGCATATGCGAATCCCCTCGCCCACCTGGGGTTTCTGTGCCCAATCGCTTCCTTGTGCATAAGATGCTTATGAGTATGATACTCGTGAGCATCTTATATAAGCAGCCGATTGAACCTTGTAGCGAGGATCAGCTAGAACAGCGTGATGTTGAACGTGTGCTCGTTGGTTTCGCCTGGGGCTAGCAGCGTCATGCCGGCTTTGCGTTCGAAGACGTCGTCCTCGTCATTCGCGGTGGTGTGCCCCGACCACGGCTCAAGCGCCACGAACGGCGCGTCGTTGGCCGCGGACCATACGCCGATATAGGGAAAGCCCGGGAACTCGACGCGCACGCCGTGCCCGCTTTTCGTGCCCAGCAGCGTGAGCATGCTGTCGGGAACGTCTGTGAACATCAGCGCATCATGGGCGAACGACGTGTGCGTAAGCGCAACGGTATCCGAACCCTGCGGGCATTCGAATGCGTTATCCCAGCTCATAAGACCATCTTCACCGATCACCGGCAGCGTGCAGCTCCAAGGGCGGGCGAACTTCAGCACGTAATCCTCGAACGCCTCGTCGACTGCATCGCCCATGGGCACGTTGAACGCCGGATGCCCGCCCACGCAAAACGGCAGCGTCGCGTCGCCGGTGTTCGTCACGCGAAACGTCTGGGAAAGCGTGGCCTCGCCCGTGATGGCGTAGGTCATGTTCAGCTTGAAGCCATACGGATATGCGGCGCGCGTTTCTGCCGAATCGCGCAGCCCGAAGGTGACCGACGACCCATCAGCGGCGCGGTCGACCACCGCATGCTCATAGTTGCGCGCGATGCCGTGGCGCCCCATCACGCACGGGCCCTGCGCCGATTCCGCACGCCCATCGCGCAACGACCCCACGATGGGGAACAAAACCGGCGCCCGTCTGGCCCAAAACCGCGGATCGCCCTGCCATAGATACTCGCGGCCATCCAACCGCAGGCTGAGCAGCTGTGCTCCCATGGGGTCGACGACAGCGCTCAGGCGCCCATGGCGAAGGGAAACGGGTTCGAGCATGGCGGGTCCTTTCTTTCGATACCATTTACTATCCTACGCGCAAAAAGCGGCGCCCGCATGATATACGGGCGCCGCCATCAAGTTTGCGCATCGCGCTTCGCCGCACGGGTCGGGCCGACACCCCTCGCCCGTAGTGCCACATGGAAAGCTATCGCGCCCGAAGACCAGCGTTGCCCGCATGTCGCCAGCCCTTGCCGAGCACAGCGTAACCGCCCCGCTTTATCGTCCGCTGTTCGCAATCGCCTCGTCGATCAGCGCGTCGAGCTTCTTCGCTTGCTCGCCGGACGTGATCGCGCCCACGATGGGCTGCCCCACGATGTTGCCGCTGCTATCGACCACGTAGGTGGTCGGATACGAGTACAGCTTGGAAGTGAACTTGCCGGCTTCGCTATCCGAGCCGAACCAGATGTTCTTATAGGACACGCCCTTTTTCTCCAAGATGCTCTTCGCCTCGGAAATCGCAGCTTTGTCGCCGTCAAGGGTAAAGGAATTGACGCCTACGACCGTGCCGCCCTTGTCCGCCAGCTTCTGGTTAAGGGCCTCCAATTCCCCAAGCTCGCCCACGCACGGCTTGCAGGTAGTGAACCAGAAGTTGACAACCGTAACGGTGTTGTTCGAGAACAGCTCATCGCTGCTCACGTCGTTACCATCAAGGTCCTTCCCGTTGAAGCTCGGGAACTTCTCCGTCCCCTCGGCTTTTGCCGTCATGCCCGCGCTCTGGGCGTCAACGCTCTCGCCCTGGCCCGGCGTGCTGCCGCATCCGGGGAATTCCTGCTCCAGGGCCGCAAGCTTGTCCTCGATCTGTTTGATCTGCTCCGCCCCGGTTTTCAGCGTTTCCAGCTCCTGTGCCGTGAACTTATCCTTGGCGCCTTCAAGCGTAGCTAGGAGGAAGTCGCCATAGTTGCTGCCATCCTCGATCATCGGGCTTTCCTTACTTGCCGAAAGGAATAGCTTCTCCCAAAGCTGCGAATCGGCCGAAAGCACTTCGTTTTCCTTCTGCATAAGCTGCTCATACAGCTTCGCCGCCTCATCGGCTCCGCTCGGCTGCGTCTCGATCAACGCAGCAGCATCGGATGTGCCTTCCGGGCGCTCGTCTCCGCCGGTGCCGGCGGAGCAAGCGGCAAGACCGATCGCCAGCAGAGATGCGGCCAGCACCGCCGATATCTTCAACAGCTTCGTGTTCTTAGTCTTCCTCATCTTCATTCCTCCGTTTTTCAATCGATATCCGTTATTCGAGCCTATCCGCCTCCGCGGCGCGATGACCACATGACACGCACATGCCGAAGCGATAGCTGATGGCATCAACGGGACAAGCGTTCACGCACATCCCGCAGCGTATGCATTCGGCGTGGTCCGGTGAAGCCGTCACGTCGACATCCATCTTGCAAGTCCTCGCGCACGTACCGCAGGAGATGCATTTGCCCTGATCGACCTTCATCCCCAGCAAGGAAACCTTGTTCATCAGGGCATAGAACGCGCCAAGGGGGCAAACCCATTTGCAAAACGGCCGATAGAACAGCACGCTCAGCACAACAACTGCGATCAATACCGCAAGCTTCCACGTGAACAACGCCCCCAACGCCGATCGGATGTCGCTATCGACGAGGGAAAGCGGGATCGCACCCTCGAGAACGCCTTGGGGACAGATGTACTTGCAGAACAGCGGGTCGCCCATGCCGACGTCGTTCACGAGCACCGCGGGCAGGAGCACTACGGTCAACGCCAACACCCCGTACTTCACGTATCTCAACGGCTTGAGCTTGCTCGTGGACAGCTTTTTGCCCGGGATCTTGTGCAGCAGTTCCTGCAGCCAGCCGAACGGGCACAAAAATCCGCACACGAAACGTCCCAGCAGCACGCCCGTCAAAATCAAGAACCCGGTCACGTAATACGAGAAGCTGAACTTCGACGATCCGACCACCGCTTGAAAGGCGCCGATAGGGCAAGCACCCGCAGCGGCTGGACAGGAATAGCAGTTCAAACCAGGCACGCATACCGCTTTCGAATCGCCCTGGTAAATTCCGCCCTTGATAAGGTTCGGCAGGTGGATATTCGAAAGCAATGCGGCACCCGCCTGGACAACCCCGCGGAAACGGCTTAAAAGCCACGACACATGGAAATTTCCCTTACCCAATCCCAACACACTCCAAACACAGCCTGATAGCCTTGCTGAGCACGATGTCGACCTCACCCCGAAGGGCGCCGACGCCCACCATGGCAGCCCCGACGATCAGCAAGACCGCCTGGAATACCGCCTTCCTTGTTTTGAACAATCTGACGCTCCTTTCGTTCTTGGGCATATGTAATCATGTCTGCTATAAAATCCGCGTTAAGGAACAACACGTATGAGCCGGAGGCCCGATATGCGTATTTTGGTTGTCGAGGACGAAAAGGCGCTGTGCGACGCAATCGCCCGCAGCCTTCGCCATCTTGCCTATAGCGTCGATTGCTGCCATGATGGGCAAACGGCTATCGACCTGCTCGCCATCGAAACCTTCGACCTGGTCGTGCTCGACCTGAACCTTCCCGAAGCGGACGGCATGACGGTGCTTGAAACGCTTCGGGAAACCGACCACGACACGAAGGTGCTGATCTTATCGGCACGATGCGACATCGCTGATAAGGTAGGCGGCTTGGACGCTGGGGCCAACGATTACCTGACAAAACCGTTTCACTTAGAAGAGCTCGCAGCCAGGATACGAAGCCTGACCCGCAGGCGATTTATTCAAGACAGCACCGTGCTGACCTGCGGAACCCTTTCTTTTGACACAAGCTCTCGTAAGGCTTGCGCGAACAATCGATCCCTTTCCCTGACTCGAAAGGAAACGGGCATATTGGAGTACCTGATGCTCAACCAAGGGCGACCGGTTAGCCAGGAGGAGCTCCTCGAGCACGTGTGGGACTGCAGCGCGAACAGCTTCAGCAATTCAGCCAGGGTCCATATGTCGGCGCTTAGGAAGAAGCTGCGCGAAGCGCTCGGGCACGACCCCATCAGCAACCGCATAGGGCAAGGCTACGTGATGGAGGAACGCGAATGAAGGACCTTTCACTGCAATGGCGCATCACGTTGATGACGGCCGCCCTCGTCTGCGCGGCCTGCCTATCGATGAACTTCCTTGTCGGCTATTCCGGAATGCAATATATGGATGAGATCGGCAGCGAGGTATCGGCTTATAGCAACGTGAACGAGGATGTTCCCAAGTCATTCGACCCAGGAAGCGAGGACGTCGGCAATGAGCTGACGATTGTAGTGAGCGACGCGCAAAAGTCGTTCGGCGCTACAAGCTGGTGCATTACCGCTGTGGTGACGCTTATCGGAGGCGTGCTCGCATACTTTGCAAGCGGCCGCGCACTCAGACCCCTACGGGCCTTCGCCGCGCAAATCGAACTCGTGCAACCAGGGAATCTTGCCGATTCGAAAATCAGCGAGGACGTGCTTCCGGAATTCAAAAGGTTCAGCGAATCGTTCAACGGCATGATAGATCGCCTTGACGCGGGTTTCGCCGCGCAACGCCAGTTCTCCGGCAACGCCGCGCACGAGTTGCGCACGCCTCTGGCGCTCATGCAGGCCCAAATGGAGCTATTCGCAGTAGAACACCCTAACGTACCGCCCGCGACAAACGACCTCCTTAAGCTGTTGCGCGAGCAAACCGAGAGGATGTCGAGCATGACGAGCACATTGCTCGAAATGAGCGAGCTGCGCGCCATCCCCTGCAACGACGAAATCGAACTCGCGCCCTTGATCGAGGAGGTGCTAGCAGACCTCGCCCCGCTCGCCGACCAAAAGGGCATCGCCCTCGCCTGCCGCGGAAACAGCCTGATGAACGGCAGCGACCCATTGATGTATCGGATGATGTTCAACCTTGTCGAGAACGCGATTCGCTACAGCCGTCCCGCCTCGACGATCGACGTAACCGTCGACGAGGAAGACGATCGCGTTCTCATCCGCATCGAAGACGAGGGCTTCGGTATCCCCGAACAGCACCGAGACAGCGTGTTTCAGCCGTTTTTCCGCATCGACAAGTCTCGCAGCAGGGAATTCGGGGGCGTAGGGTTGGGTCTGTCGCTGGTATGGGAAATCGCGACGCTTCATGGTGGCACGATCGAGATCGAGAACAGCTCCAACCACGGCACCGTCATGCTCGCAACCCTCCCTAAGCTAGGGGTTGCGAAGTAGCCGATTGGGCTCTAAGCATGCCCCGACCACGGCTCAAGCGCCACAAACGGCGCATCGTTGGCGAAGAGACCCTACCCGCAAAAAGCGGCGCCCGCATGATATACGGGCGCCGCCATCAAGTTTGCGCATAGTTTCGCGCGTCGCGCGCGCAAGCCGCCTTACGGGCGCTTTGTGCCGCAGTTGCTGCAGAACGCGCCGGTGTTGTGCTGGCCGCACTGGCAATCCCAGCCGCCATCGCCTGCGGGCTTGGGGCTGCCGCAGTTGCAGCAGAACTTGCCGGTGTTCTTCGCACCGCACGAGCAGGTCCACTCGCCGGCGGGCGCGGGCGGCTCGGGCTTGGGGCTGCCGCAGTTGCTGCAGAACTTACCGGTGTTGGAGGCGCCGCAGGAACACGTCCACGCATCGCCGCCTGCAGCAGGGGCCGCCGCCGGCGCTGCCGCGGGAGCGGGCTCGGGGGTAGGCGCTGCGAAGCCTCCGCCTGCCGCCACGGGATACTGGCTTTGCGGGGCGCTGCCGCCCTGGCCGTACAGGCCCTGCGGGTTCATGCCGCCCACTGCATTAGCCATGCCCATGCCCATGAAGCCCATCATGGCGCCGTTCTCGTTCGCGGCGGCCGTGCGCATGGCGTCGGCCTGCGATGCCGCCAGGTTGGCGGCCGCCATGTTCGGGTCGCGCATGACCGCGGCCTTCTGCAGGTCCTTGATCATCTGCTCGTCCTCTTCGGACGCGGCGATGGCGTTCACGCCGAAGCTTGCCACCTGCAGACCGCGCAGCTGGCCCCACTTCTCCGACAGCACCTCGTTCAGCGCGTCGGCAAGCTCGGTGGTGTGCGCCGGCACGGCCGAGTAGCGCACGCCCATGGCGCTGATCTTCGCGAACGCCGGCTGCAGCGCGGTCAGAAGCTCGCTTTTCAGCTGCGAGTCGATCTTGTCGCGCGTGTAGGGCTCCTCCACGTTGCCGCAGACGTTCTTGTAGAACATGAGCGGGTCGACGATCTTATAGGAGTACTCACCGTTGCAGCGCACGGAGATGTCCACGTCAAGGCCGATGTTGGCGTCCACCACGCGGAACGGCACCGGCTGGGCCGTGCCGTACTTGTTGCCCACGATCTCCTTCGCGTTGAAGAAGTACACGCGCTGGTCCTTGCCCGTGTCGCCGCCGAAGGAGAAGCGCGCGCCCACGCGCTCGAAGGACTTCTTGATGCGGTCGCCCAACGTGCCGGACTCGCCGAAGAACAGGCTGGGCTCGGTGGACTTGTCGAACACGAACTCGCCCGCCTCGCCGCAGGCGTCCACGATGGCGCCCTGCTCGACGATGATCATGAACTGGCCCTCGTTCACCGCGATGATGGAGCCGTCCGAGATGATGTTGCTCTCGCCCTTAGTGTTCGAGCTGCGGCCCTTGTCCGACGTACGCTTCTGGCCCTTCGCGCACAGCACGTCGGCCTCAAGCGAATCGCAGTAGAAGTACTCGCGCCAAGAGTCGGCCAGCACGCCGCCTGCAGCCCCGATACCCGCTTTGATCAAACCCATGATGTCCTCCTTCTCCGATGCTGCCTGTTCGTTCGCTATTCCAAAACCTGTTCTGTAGAGCTTGGTTATACCCGATCGTGTGCGGCGCCGACCGTTCCGTTACGGAAGCGATGATCGGCGCCGTTTACGACCGGTGAAATTCGGTTACCGCTTGTCGTCGTCATCCGTTTCCACAAGCGTGCGCGTCTGGTACGAGGTGACGAACGTATCGTCGCTGCCTGTCAAGTCGAAGCTGCCGTTGACCACGTACGCATGCGCGCTGCGCTGTTCCACCGCCGTTTTCATCTGCGAGTAGAAATAGAGGCACGTACCTGCTGCCACGACCAGCGGCACGCCCGCATCGACGCCCACGCGGGTGACGGTGTCGTCGAACTGGATGAACCCGAAGTCCACGCCCAGCATGACGGCGCCGACCACCAGGAAGATGCCCAGGAACCACAGCACCACCTTCAGCGGCGACACCGGCAGATCGCCCACCAAGCGCCCCGTCTGACCGTTCATGGCGAACAGGAAGTCCTTGTCCTTCCAGCGCGTGTGCAGCATCCATACCGGCAGCAGCGCCTGCTTGATCTCGGAGAACGACACCTCGGCGTCCACGTCGGCCGGGTCAACCTGGTCGTAGCCGGTGACGGTGTCGCGCAGCTGGTCTGCCAGCGTGTTCTCCATGCGGCGCACCGCGCGATGGCAACATGCGTCGGAGTCCTGGTCGTAGCGCTCGGCAGAGAAGCCGGGCAAGTAAGCCACCGAGAACGGGGTCAGCTCGTCGTAGTCGAACGGCTCGATGGCGTCCATGTGCTCGTCGGGCATCTTCGCCGAACCGTCGGCGGGGATGCGCGTGAACTCCGACGAGCCCTGGCGCCACGCGTTGTACACATGGGTTTCCGTGACCTCGTATTTGCCCTCGCGCCAGGTGCGTATGTTGCGCGCCTCGAAGGTGCCCTCGCCGCTGGCCGACCCGTCGTAGAGCCAGAACGGCACGTACACGCCCTGCACATGGGCGATGCGGTTTTGCGCGGCGAATTCCTTCGCAAGGAACTTCTTGCCCTTGTAGTAGTCGGTAAGCGCCTGCTCGGCGGCGGCTTTGTCCAGCTTGAACGGGATGACCAGGTCGGGCTTGGCGGTGTCCACGAACGAGCCGGGCGCCATGGCCTGGTTGCCGCAGTAGGGGCATTCTTGGATGGCGGTGGTGGCGTCGGACGTCAGCTGGGCGCCGCACGACGAGCACAGGTACGTGCGCATGCCGGCGCGCTCCTCCTCGTTCCAACTGGCGCGCGAAAGATACGAGGCGATTGAGCTGTCGGCCTGGGCGCCCACCGCCACGGCAGCGTCGATGACGTCCTCGGTGACCACCGACGACGCCCCGGCGGCCTCGTCGGCCATGCGCTCGAAGCTTGACTGCTCGCCGGCCTCGGCACGCGCCGCCGCGGCCTCGGCCTTCTCATCGGCCTCGCGCTGCTTGGCCGCGTACGCCTCTTCGACCTGGGCCGGCGTGAACGTCGATTCGCAGAATTCGCACTCGAGCATGCCGCTATCGCCCTTGTAGCGCAGCGGCCCCATGCAATTCGGACATTGATAGTTCACCGATTCTTGGGCCATGGCTTTTTCCCTTTCCCGAATGCGTATGTGGAGAAAACCTCTGGTAACAGCTTACCAAAGCCGGGCGTTCCAAGAGCACCATGCTGTCCCATTTTCAGCCGCATTTCAGCAACCCGCGGCCCGACTTTGCGATCCGGGGGCCAAAGCCGAATCGAGCGCGTACAATGAGCCGAAACGACCACGGGCCTAGGCGAAGATGCAGCGGCGAACAGGCCGCCGGGTCGCCGTGGGCCATCGGGGAGGTCCCGCCACGTCAGGGAGAGGCAACACCGCATCAGAGCGGGCCCTTCCCATTAGAGAAAGCAAACACCGCATCAGGGCAGGTCCTTCCCCATCAGGGAAAGCAAATCGGCCCGTCAGGGCGTGTCTTTCCCTATGAGGGGAAAGCGGGTCTTCCCGTCAGGGCAGATCGAGCTAGTCAGAAGCTAAACAGGGAAACGGGAAGGGGAAGGCGGCCATGGACGTCGACCGCAAACATGTGCTGATCGCGTGCGCCATCGCAGGCGCCGTGCTGGGCCTGGTGCTCGCCGCGCTGCAGGCCGCGGGCTCCTTCGCCACGCCGAGCCTGCACGGCATGCCCACCGGCGCATCACGCTCGACGGGCTTTATGCTGGCCATGGCCCCCTTGCTGGCTGCCTGGGGGTTCACCATCCACCTGCGCTGCTCGGACGCGCTCATCGCACGCTACCTGAAAGCCAACGCCGCCCTGTGCATCGCCTGGCTGCTCATCGTCACGCTGAAGTACCAAACCGGCAACGACCACCTGGTTTCCATCATGTGGTACCTGTATTACGTGCCCATGCTGCTAACCAGCACGTTCAGCCTGTTCAGCGCCATGCGCGCCGCGGCGCTCGACCGCAGGCCCGTCACAGGTTACGCGAAACGGGCCGTGCTGGCCATCGACGCGGCGCTCATCGCGCTGGTGCTCACGAACAACCTGCACCACGTGGTGTTCCGCTTCTCGTTCGACGACCCGTTGTGGTCGGGCAGCTACACGTACGGCCCGGGGTATTGGGTGGTGCTCGGGTGGATCATCGCGCAGATCGCGTTGTTCTTCGCCTGCTCGTTCGCCGCGGCGCGCCGACAGCTGCGCAGCGCGTTCGTGCCCATGGCCCTTGTCGTGGGCGTGCTCGGGGTGTACACGGTGCTTTACATCCTGCGGTTCCTGATCGGCTCCAACCTTGCGCTCGTGTACAGCATTCTGCTGATATCCTGCCTTGAGATAGCTCTTGACCTGGGGATACTTCCTTCATACTACTGGAGCGAGTCCATGTTCTCCGCGCTTCCGTTCAACCTGCGCATCCTTTCGCGCACCGGCGAGGTTGCGCTGCACACCGCGCAGTTCCACCCAAGCGACAACGACGACACGCTGCATCCCATGTTCCTGCAGTCCGGCCTTCCCCGCCGAAGCATCTCGAGCTTCCGCACCACGGCGGTCCCTCATACGATGTTTCGAGGCTACAACGTCACCGGCGGCTCGGCGCTGCTGGCAGAGGACGTCACCGCCATCGACGAACGGCGGGAAATGCTCGAGCAGCGAAGGGACAGCCTGCGGGCGCACAACGAGCTGCTGAAGCATCGCCACGCCATCGACAGCGTGCTGTACCGCACGCAGCAGGAGCGCGCGCTGGTCGACGAGATCGAGCAGACGCTTGCGGCGAAGACCCGCCGCATCGACGAGCTTCTGTCCGACCTCCCCCGCGGCAACGACCCGCAAAGCCTGGCGCAGCGGCGCGAGCGGCTCACCGAGGTCAAGCTGCTCATCGCGTACTGCAAGCGCAAGGGCGGCCTGGTGCTGGCAGGGAAAAGCGACCCGGCGTTCAACCGCGAACGCCTTCAGCTGGTGTTCAACGAAACGGCCTCCGACCTGCGCACATTAGGCATCGATTGCGCCGCGCTCGTGGACGTCAAACGCGTGCTGGCCGCGTCCACGGTAAGCGTGCTCTACGACTGCCTCTACGATTTCGCAGCGGCGGCGTTCGCGGCGAACAACCCCATCCTCATGCTGTTCGTCAGCGACAAGGTCGAAGCCGGCGAAGGCCCGGGCACCGGGAAGCAGCGCGTCGTGGAGATGCGCGCCGCCCTGGAGGCCGAGGAGTCGGCGCAAACCGAAGGCTACACACGCTCCCTTGAGGAGCTGCGCCGGGTCCTCGAGCGCCGCGACGTCAGCTTCTCCCTTGATGTCGCGCCCACAGGCGCGACGCTGGCCGTGCGCGTGAACGAAGGCGAGGGGGTCGCATAATGGGAGACCTGCTGTTCACGAAGATCCCCGTGGTGGCAACGCTTACGGCCGTGTTCTTCCTGCTGAGCGCCGCGCAGACGCTGCATGTGCTGTTCCTAGGCGCACGCAAAAGCGGCCGTCCGGTATCGGTGGCCACCGTGTACGAGGCGCTGCTGGTGGTGCACCTGTATCTTGCCACCGCCACCATGCTGTCAGCATACGCGAACCACGGCACCCTGCTGCTACACCTGCGCATAACGGCGCTGCCCTTAAGCGCGCTGCTCTGGTTCAACCTGGCCTTGGCCGTCATGGGGCTAGCGCTTGCCATTCGTTATCGTAAACCGGTGATGACCTGGGAGATCGTGCTTTTCGCCCTGTGTTCGCCGCCCGTTATCGATGCCGCCGGGGCCTTCGCGCCGTACCTGTTCATAGCCGATGCCGCGTTCCTGACGTTCCGCGTGAGCGCGGGGCTGATCTTGGATATCCGGCGATTCCGCAACAGCATCACGCGGCTTTCCGCCATCGAGGCCATCGATCGCCTGCCCGAGGGCCTGGCCATGGCCGAGCGGAGCGGCCGCGTGCTGTACATGAACGACGCCATGCGGTGGTGCCTCATGGAGCTCGGCTTCGCCACCGACCTGTCCGACGTCAGCATGCTGTGGGAGAACCTGTGCAAAATCGCGAAACGCGGCGCGGCGCCCATAAACGACGTGCTGCCCGAAGGCGTGCGCATCCAGGTCGGGGAAGGCAACGTGCGCCTGTTCAAGCGCGACACCGCCGAGGTCAACGGCAAGACCTACCGCCGCCTGACCGCCATCGACGTCACGGAGGAGGAGCAGCTCAACACCACCATCGCGCGCACGAACGACCTGCTTGAGCAGGCGAACCGCGAACTGGAGGAATCGCTTGCGGGCGTTCGCGAGGTCGCGCGCAACGAGGCCATGCTGCACATGAAGGCGCGCGTACACGACACCATCGGCCAGCGCCTTTCCATCCTGCACCGCTACCTTGAGGACGGCAGCAGCAATCCCCATGTGCTCGATCAGGTCACGGACCTGGTGCGCAGCATGATGGAGGACCTCGGCCGCGCCGACGACGAGCAATCTCCCACCGAGCTGGTCTCCATCGTGAGCGCGTTCGAGCTGGTTGGCGTGCGCATCGAGCAGATCGGCAGCCTGCCCAAAGCGCCCGCCGTGGCCGAGGCGTTCGTCACCATCTGCCGCGAAGCCGCCACCAACGCAGTCAAGCACGGCCAGGCCCATAACGTGCGCATCGCCTTCGAGGAAAGCGACAGCTCGTACACGCTGCGTGTAACCAACGACGGCCTGGCGGGTCCCAGCGATTTCCGCGAGGGAACGGGCCTTCCCAGCATGCGAGAGGCCGTTGGCGCGGTCGGCGGCACCTGCCAGGTGACGGCCACCCAGCCTTTCACCCTAGAAGCGGTGGTTCCACGGTAGAATAGAGGGTATCGCCGCTGTTCCGGCGATATGCAGGGACCGCCTTCTAGCCCAGGGGGACGCCATGATCGACATGGTCATCGCCGAAGATCAAGCCATGCTGCGCGATTCGCTCGCGTGCGCCATCGACATGCAGGACGACATGCACGTCGTGGCGGCCATCGCCGATGCGGCCGACGCCCTTTCCGCGGTCGAGAAGCATCACGCAAACCTAGCGCTTTTGGACGTGTGCACGGAAAACGATTCCAGCGGCATCGTCGCGGCCGCCGCCATCAAGGAGGCGCACCCCGACGTGCGCGTGGTCATCATGACGGGCATGCCCGAGATCACGTTCGTCGAACAGGCCCGCGCCGCCGGCGTGGACAGCTTCGTGTACAAGAACGTGGGCACGGCCGAGCTCATCGCCGTCATCCGCTCCACCATGGAGGGCTATTCCACGTTCCCGCGCCCCCAATCCAACGCGCTTTCCGGCGCCGCGGCGCTCTCGCAAACCGAGATCGACATCCTGCGCCTGGTGTGCGAGACGAAAACGCGCAAGGAAATCGCACAGGAGCTGTACCTTTCCGAAGGCACCGCGAAGCGCCACATCTCCGAGATCTTGGCAAAAACCGGCTACGACAACATCCTGCGCCTGGCCGTGCACGCGGTTTCCAGCGGCCTCATCATCCCCGGCATGGGCCGCACCGGCGAACAATCTGAGGAATAGAGCGCATAGCCGAGCCTTTGCGGCTCCCCGAACGGCAACCTGAGCCGTTCGGTGCGCTTTTGCACCCCTTTTCGAGCCGCAGGGCGCTTCTTCGCCTTCCCCGCTTCTGCCATTATCAAGACACGGAGTTGGAGACGACGAAAGGGGGCGCGACATGGGGCTGTTCGGGAAGATGTTCGAAAAGAAAACCTGCAGCATCTGCGGCGGCGAGATCGGGCTTCTGGGCAATCGCAAGCTTGAGGACGGCAACCTGTGCAAGGAGTGCGCGGGCAAGCTGTCGCCATTCTTCAGCGACCGACGCGCGAGCACGGTCGAGCAGATCGCCGAGCAGCTTGAGTATCGCGAGGCCAACCGGCAGAAGGTGGCGGAGCTCAACGTCACGCGCACGCTCGGCTGCGACATGAAGGTGATGCTCGACGAGGACGCGAAGCGCTTCATCGTCACGCGCAATTCCCGTTGGCGCGACGCAAACCCCGACGTTATGGACTTTTCCCAGGTCACCGGTTGCGATACCGAGATTCGCGAGACGCGCAGCGAGCTCACCTGGAAAGACGACGAGGGTCATTCGCAAAGCTACGACCCGCCGCGCTACGACATCGACTACGACGTGTACGTCACCATCCACGTGAACTCGCCGTACTTCAACGAGATCACGTTCAAGGTCAACGACTACCGCATTGAGGAGCGCAATTCCGTGGAATATCGCGAGGCGGAGCGTCAGGCGCAGCAGATCCGCGAGGCGCTCACCCAGTTGCGCGAGACCGTCCGCGAGCAGGCAGCGGCAGCCGCGGCACCGAAGACCGCGCAAACCTGCCCGTTCTGCGGCGCCACCACCGTCCCCGACGCGCAAGGTCGCTGCGAGTACTGCGGCGGCGCGATGGGATAAGCGCCCGCCGGTTCGGTTTGCGGCAAACGCGTGAGCAGGGCACACGCCTTCGGCGAGGGACCGAAGGTTCGCCATAGGAGCATCAAACAGAAAGGGAGTGAGGGACATGAAGAGGAAGCTATTGGTATGCGCGCTGGCAGCATGCGCGACGACGCTGTGCCTAGCACTTGCCGGCTGCGGCGGCGGTGGTGGCGCGACCAACGACAAGGACGCGAAAGAGGCGTTCATCGGATCGTGGAAGCTGGCGGGCATGGTATCCGACGGCGAAGAGGCAACCGCCGAGGACATCGCCATGCTGGATGCGTTCGGCATGAGCGTTGGCTTGAACGTCAACGAGGACGGCACCTGCGCGCTCGTCATGTTCGGCGAGCCCCTTGACGGCACGTGGGAGGCGAAGAGCGCCACGGAGGCCAAGTTCACCATCGACGGCAGCCCCATCACCGCGACCATCGCCGACGGCAAGCTGCAGATGACCGACGACGGTTACGCCATGACGTTCGAGCGCGGCGAGGTTAAGGCCAACAGCAACGACGGCGATTCCAAGGCTGCAAGCACCACCGACAAGAGCACCGTTGCCGTTGACAAGGTGCTCGTCGACGACGAGAACTGCACCATCACCGTGCTGAACAAGAAGCAGGATTGGCTCGACGACTGCGGCTACACCTTCAAGGTTGAGAACAAGACCGCCGACAAAACCGTCCTGTTCATGGCCGAGTACGGCACCTTCAGCGTCGACGGCCAGATGGTCGACTTCACCCTGACCGAAACCGTCAAGCCCGGTATGTTCGCCGAGACCTTCGGCTACTTCGACAGCACCAAGGTTACCGACATTGACGCCATGAAGAACGTCGCCGGCACCATCAGCCTGATGGATAACGACACCTACGACACCATCGCCAGCTATCCGATCGAGATCGCATAGCACTATGCGGAGGCGAACGAAGCGCCTCGCTGTCACTGCACGAAATGCGACCGCTTTGCTTCGCCGACACCGCGCGCAACGCGCACGAAGCGCCTCCCTTCGCGGGAGGCGCTTTTCGTTTCTCCACAATTTCAACGCTTACGAAACGGGTTTATTTTCTGCTAGGCTAAAAGCAATTAGTGGTAGTCAGTAGCGCCCTTAAGCGGGGGCTGCAAAGGATGAAAGCTTCCTTTGCAGCCCCCGCTTTTTGTTTTGTCGGGCATCTTTGCCCGCGCGGGCGCTGCGCAAAAGTCGGAAAGGATTGTACGGAAAACAATATGCAAGGTTTCGATCCCCATAAGGCGCACATCGAGGTTGCGCACCCCTACCTGACCATGATGGGCCTGTATCTGGGCGGTTTCACGGGCATGTTCAGCGAAACGTCGCTCAACATCGCACTGCCGCAGCTTACCGAAGCGTTCGGCGTCGACGTCGCCGTGATGCAGTGGATGGTCGTCGGCTATATGTTGGTCATCGGCATCGTGCTGCCCTTCGCCAGCCTGCTCATGAAGTGGTTCAGCGTGCGCAAGCTCACGCTGTTCGCGCTGGGCGTGTTCTTCGTCGGCTCGCTGATCAGCGGGTTCGCCCCCAGCTTCGAGGTGATGCTGGCGGGACGTCTGGTGCAGGGAGTGGGCACCGGCCTGGTGCTGCCCATGATGTTCGCCGTGATTCTTGAGGTGTTCGCCCCGGTGAAAATCGGCGCTGCGATGGGCCTGACGGCGCTCATCATCATGTTCGCCCCCGCCATCGGCCCCACCCTTTCGGGCATCATCCTCGGCGTGCTGAGCTGGCGCTTCATCTTCTTCACCTTCGCCGTGGTGCTGGCCGTGGCCATGGTGTTCGCAGCGAAGTTCCTGGTGAACCCCTACGAGCTGACGCGCCCGCGCGTCGATGCGCTCTCGTGCGTGCTGTCATGCCTGGGATTCGGCGGCGTGGTGCTGGGCGCCGGGCTTGCCAGCCTGTACGGATGGACCAGCATCGAGGTGGTATCCGCGCTGGTCATCGGCGTGATTTGCATTGCCGCCTACGTGAATCGCCAGCTGTGCATGGAGACCCCCGTGCTTGACGTGCGCGTGTTCTGCCAGCAGGGCTATCGCGTGGGCGTGACGCTGGTGATGCTGAACTTCGGCATCACGTTGTCGGCCATGTACCTGCTGCCGCAGTACATCCAAAGCGGCATGCTGCTGCCTGTGGCCATGGCCGGTATGCTCATGCTGCCCGGCGGCGTGGTGAATTGCATCGTGTCCGTGATTGCCGGCGGGCTGTACGATCGCATCGGCGCCCGCATCCCGGCACGCGCCGGCTTCGCCCTGTCCATCGCGGGCACGGTGATGTTCCTGTTCGCGACGCCCGAGACTCCGATCGCGTACGTGGTTTGCGCTCACGTGATCTTGATGATCGGCGTGCCGCTGGCTATGTCGCCGAGCCAGACGAGCGCCCTGAACTCGCTGCCGCACCGCATGAACGCGGACGGCTCCACCATGATGAACACCCTGCAGCAGGTGCTCGGCGCCATCGCAACCGCCGTCGCCACCAGCCTGCTGGGCATGGGCCAGGCGGCAAACGCGGAAGACAGCGCGATCGCGTTCACCAACGGCGTGCACTGGGGTTTCACGTTCACCCTGGTGCTTGCATTTGCCGCACTGGCGGTATCGATGCTGCTGAAGAAGCACAGCTATGCCGACGAGGCTGGGGCGCCCGAAGGCGGCGATGCGCCAGCGCATGGCGACGCTCCCGCAAGCGCCCCGCAGGCATAGGGCGCAACGGCGGCTGAGGGCTGCTAGCAATAGGAACAGGTAGCCCACGCGGCTCTGATGTCCGCGTGGGCTAAGAATGCAAATCAGGCAAGAACCGCAAACAAGAGAAATAACTGCCGATATAGATAATTCTCTTACGTTGCTTATTCCCCATCCGTGGCGTTATATGCCACAAATAATGACCCATTCACTCACTGTGCAGAAAATGCACAGTTTTCGACCCCTTTTGGCTCCTAAGCCCTGTAGATCACTGCCCGGTAACCGGTTTACACCGATTACCTTTATATAGCTGGATATACCTTGCGCTGGTGGGTTGTCGTGTCCCCTGCAAGCGCATCCAAGCATACGAAAAAGGGGCCGCAGGCCCCCTTTTTCGACAACTATGCACGCAACGGCGGCTATATACGCCAAAGCTACCGCGTACGCTATGGCAATCGCAATTGCAGCACCAGCAAACGATCGCCCGCCGTCTCTACTCCCCCATGAGCTTCTGGATGCGCTCCATGGCCTCGACCGTGGCGTCGGCATCGCCGAAGGCGGTCAGGCGCACGTATCCCTCGCCCGAGGGGCCGAAGCCTGCGCCCGGCGTGGTGATGATGTTAGCCTCGGTCAGCAGTTTGTCGAAGAACTCCCAGCTGCCCACGCCCTCAGGCGTCTTGCACCAGATATACGGGCTGTTCACCGCACCATACACGGTGAACCCGACGGCCTCGAGACCCTTCTTGATCACGCGTGCGTTGTTACGGTAGTACGCAAGCGTCTCCTCGATCTGGCGCTCGCCTTCCTCGGTGTAGATGGCCGCGGCACCGCGCTGGATGATGTAGCTGGCACCGTTGAACTTCGTGCACTGGCGACGGTTCCACATGGCATTGAGGCTCTGGCCGTCGCGGACCAGCTCCTTGGGCACCACGGTGTAGCCGCAGCGCGCGCCGGTGAAGCCCGCCGTCTTGGAGAACGAGCGGAACTCGATGGCGCAGGTCTTGGCGCCTTCAACCTCATAGATGGAGTGCGGCACGCCCTTCTCGGTGATGAAGCGCTCGTAGGCGGCATCGAACATGATGATGGCGTCGTTGGCGTTGGCGTAATCGACCCATGCCTTCAGCTGCTCGGCGTTGAGCACCGTGCCGGTGGGGTTGTTCGGGCTGCACAGGTAGATGACGTCCGCGCGGCCCTCGGGGAGCGCCGGGCAAAAGCCGTTCTCTGCGGTGGTGGGCATGTACACGATGTTCGTCCAGCGCTCGGCGGCTTCGTCGTAGTCGCCCGCGCGGCCGGCCATGGCGTTGGAGTCGACATACACGGGATACACCGGGTCGCACACGGCCACCACGTTGTCAACGTCCAGGATGTCGCCGATGTTGCCGCAGTCGGACTTTGCGCCGTCGGAGATGAAGATCTCGTCGTCGGCGATGTCGACGCCGAGCGCGTGGAAATCGCGCTTGACGATGGCGGCGCGCAGGAAATCGTAGCCCTGCTCAGGGCCATAGCCGTGGAAGGTCTCAGACTTGGCCATGTCCTCGACGGCGGCGTGCATCGCCTCGATGACTGCCGGGACCAGCGGGCGCGTAACGTCGCCGATGCCCATCTTGATGAGCTTCGCCTCGGGATGCGCCTCGGAGTACGCGGCGGTACGGCGGGCGATCTCGGAGAACAAATAGCTGCCGGGAAGTTTCTGATAATTCGGGTTGACCTTAGCCACGAAGGGCCTCCTTGCACGTTCGGTTTCCGCAAGCGGCGGCGCAACCGCGACCGCCGCAGTTTTCATACGGGCCCATTTTGCGGCGGATTTCCCCAAGATTTCCGAAATGTAACGTAGAGGTTCCCGGATTTAACACGGAAGCGCCGGCACAAGGCCGGCGCTTCACGAATGCGTCAAATAACGGCGCGGAACCAGGCAGTTAGCGGATGCGGTTCGCAATCTGGCCGATCGAGATAGCGGACGCGGTTCGTCATCCGACCGCGCGAACTAGCGGAGCTAGCTCGTCGTCTAGCCGCCTGAGCTAGCGGATGTAGTTCGTCATCTGGCCGCGCTCGGCAACGGGGACGTCGACGCCCGCGGCCTTCCCGGCTTCGATGCACTTGAGCAGCCACGCCATGTTCTGCCCGATGTTGCGCATGGTCTGCAGGCCCTCCGCGTCCTGCGCTGCCTCGCCCGGCAGGCGTCCGTGCACGTTGTTCCAGTAGGTGGACGACACGACGGGCATCTCGCAGAAGGTGAAGTACTTGTTCAGCACGTCGAACGACGCCGTGGTGCCGCCGCGGCGCGCAACGGCCACCGCCGCGCCGGGCTTATGGCGAAACGCTGCGCCACCTGCGTAAAACGCGCGGTCGAGCGCGCACAGGATGCGGCCCGAGGGGTGCGCGTAGTACACCGGCGTGCCGAAGACGAAGCCGTCGGCCTGCGCCGCCTTGGCGATCAGCTCGTTGACCACGTCGTTAGCGATGACGCACTTCCCGCCCAGCTCAGCGCACTTGCCGCAGGCGATGCAGTCGTTGACGGGCTTGTTGCCCAGCCACATGGTTTCCGTCTCAATGCCGTGCCCCTCAAGCGCGGCGGCAACCTCGGCGAGCGCAACCGACGTGTTGCCCTCTTGCCGCGAGCTGCCGTTGACCAGCAAAACCTTGCTCATAGGAATATCCTCTCGTCTGGATGACCCGGTAGATGTCAAACCCATTGTACAAGCGCCAACCTCCGCCAATCAAACAAGCACACACCCCGGACACTTCGGGGAAGCGGCACTATATACCCGACATTCGCACGCTCGCTTGTGCGATGGCGATCGCCGGGATGCGGCAGGGGTAGAGTTCTGTACGGTTTTGCAGAAAACCGGGCCAGATTTTGACATGAGTCTGGAGTTCTGGGCGGTTTTTCGCCAGCTTCTCTGATTACCGATGCAGCCGACCTGGGCAAACGCCGAGCCTCGAAGGCCTTTCAAGCAGATTCGGCCTACAAAACCGCCCAGAAGATCGGGCGCGCACGAGCCAACGCGCAATTCCTTGCTGCACCTCTCGCAACCGCCCCTCTCCCCGAGCTCGCCTTATAATGAAGGGCAACATCACGCCGTCGCCTGAAAGGCATCGCCATGAACCACCTGCCCACCAGCAAAACCAGCATTGCGCCCGCCAGCCCTACGCATATCGAGGTGCGCGGGGCGCGCGTCCATAACCTGCGGAACGTGAACGTCGACATCCCGTTAGGCCAGTTGGTGGGCGTGTGCGGCGTGTCGGGCAGCGGGAAAAGCTCGCTGGCCCTGGGCGTTTTGTACGCGGAAGGCTCGCGTCGCTACCTGGAGGCGCTGTCCACGTACACGCGCCGCCGCATGGGGCAAGCCGCGCGCGCCGACGTCGACGAAGTACGCTACGTCCCCGCCGCGCTGGCGCTGCACCAGCGTCCGAGCGTCCCCGGCGTGCGCAGCACCTTCGGCACCATGTCCGAGCTGCTGAACAGCCTGCGCCTGCTGTTCAGCCGCGTGGGCAGCCACCCGTGCCCGCACTGCGGCGCCTACGCCCCGCCATCCATGTCGGTGGCCGCCGAGCAGCCGATCACGTGCGCAACCTGCGGAAAGACCTTCTTCGGGCCCGGCGCCGAGGAGCTTGCGTTCAACAGCGGCGGCGCTTGCCCCACCTGCGGCGGCACCGGCACCGTGCGGCGCGTGAACGAGGCCGCGCTGGTCCCCGACGAGAGCAAAACCATCAACGAGGGCGCCGTGCTTCCCTGGGGAAGCCTGATGTGGGACCTCATGAAGCAGGTGTGCGGCGAGATGGGCGTGCGCCTTGACGTGCCGTTCCGCGACCTGACGCCCGAGGAACGCGACATCGTCTTCCACGGCCCGGCGGAAAAGAAGCACATCCTGTACAAGGCGAAGAAGGGCGACAACTTCGCCGAACTCGACTTCACCTACTACAACGCCGTCTACACCGTGGAGAACGCGCTGGCAAAGGCGAAGGACGAGAAGGGTCTGGCGCGCGTGGCCCGCTTCCTGACCGAGGGGCCGTGCCCGGATTGCGAAGGCACGCGCCTGTCGGCGGCAGCGCGAGGCCCGCTCGTGCGCGGGATAAACTTGGCGAAGGCGTGCGAGATGACGCTCGACGAGGCCGTGACCTGGGTGGATGGCGTTCCGGAATCGCTGGCCGAAGACCTGCGCCCCATGGCGATCTCCATCTGCGAGTCGTTCCAGCATACGGCGCGGCGGCTTCTGGAGCTGGGGCTGGGCTACCTGTCGCTCGACCGCGCAGGATCCACGCTTTCCACCGGCGAACGCCAGCGTGTGCAGCTGGCGCGCGCCGTTCGCAACCGCACCACTGGCGTGCTCTACGTGCTGGACGAGCCCTCGATCGGCCTGCATCCGGCCAACATCGACGGCCTACTGGGCGTCATGCGCGACCTGCTGGCCGACGGCAACTCGGTAGTGATGGTCGATCACGACACGCGCATCCTGGCCGCGGCGGACTACCTGGTGGAAATGGGCCCGGAAGCGGGCGCCGGCGGCGGGCACGTGGTAGCCTGCGGCACGCCGACGGAGCTGCGGGCAGATAATCGCTCGCTGATCGGGCGGTACTTGCCGGCGAAGGGTGAAGCGGGAAACGCCACGGACGCGCCGACGCGCGGCAATGGGCTCGAGTCGCGTTCGCAAACGGAAACTGGAGCGGTTACCGCGACTGGAGAAACGCTGCCGCAGACCGAGGCAGCCGAACACGCCGCGCCCACATCCGACCCCATGGCGAATGTGCGCCCGCGCTGCCCGGAAAACCAGCTATTCGAGCGCGGCACCATCCACTTGGAGACCAACGTGCTGCACACCGTGCATGCGCTGTCGGTAGACCTGCCCGTTAACCGGTTGACAGCGGTCACCGGCGTATCGGGAAGCGGCAAGACCACGCTGGTGCTCGAGGAGCTGATTCCCGCACTGAACAGCGCAAACGCTGGCGAAACACTTCCCGCCAGCATGCGCGGGATCGACCCCGCCGGCATCGTCCGCGCGCAGCTCATCGACGCAACGCCCATCGGCGCGAATGTGCGCTCGACCGTCGCCACCTACTGCGGAGTGCTCGACGACTTGCGCCGCGCATTCGCTCGCACCGAGGAGGCAAAAACCGCCGGCCTGAAGGCGGGCGCGTTCTCCTACAACACCGGCAAGCTGCGCTGCCCCACCTGCGACGGCACCGGCCAGGTGTCGCTTGACGTGCAGTTCCTTCCCGACGTGGACGTCCCCTGCCCCGATTGCCGCGGCCGCCGCTACAGCGGCGACGCCGACGCCATCACCTGGAACGGGCACACGCTCGCGCAGCTCATGGCCATGAGCATCGACGAAGCGCTCGTCGCGTGCGCTGGCCTCAAGAAGGCGCACGCCATGCTGCAAACGCTGCACGACCTAGGGCTCGGCTACCTCACGCTCGGCGAGGCCACGCCGGCGCTCTCCGGCGGCGAGGCGCAGCGCCTGAAGCTGGCCAGCGAAATGGGCAAAGCCCAGGACGGGGCGCTGTTCGTGTTCGACGAACCCACCATCGGCCTGCACCCGCGCGACGTGCGAACGCTGCTGAACGTATTCCAGCACCTGGTCGAGCAAGGCGCCACCGTGGTGGTGATCGAGCACGACCTGGACTTCATCCGCAACGCCGACTACGTGGTGGACATGGGCCCAGGCGGCGGCCAAGCAGGCGGCCGCGTAGTGGCGCACGGAACCCCAGCGCAAATCGCCCAAAACCCCGCCAGCCTGACCGGCAGCTATTTGTAAGCCCCCTACATAGCCCCCAAAGCCGCAGCAAGCGCGAGCAACGCCGCCAAGAACGCAACGTTCCATGCGGTGAATACGAGCAGATAGCGCCCGCGGACACCGGGGCGTCCCACCATGACCGCCTTGAACGTGATGAGGCTTGCCATGGACGCGATGAGCGTGCCCAAACCGCCCAGATTCGTGCCCACGATCAGCGCCTGCCACTGATCGGTGAAGCCCGAAAGCAGCACTGCGGCCGGCACGTTGCTGATAACCTGGCTGCCCCCTACCGCCGCAAGCAGCGCGTTGCCGCCCACCGCCGCCGAGAGCGCGTCGTGCAGCACCGGAACGCGGCCCATGTTCCCCACGAACACGAACAGGGCCGCAAAAGTCGCCAACAGACCCCAATCAACGTGCCGCAACAGGCTTGCGTCCGAAAGGGAAACGCCCACCAGCACCAACGCCAGCAAAACGCGAACATCCAGCACACCCAAAACCGCAGCCAAGCAGCACGCGAACAAAACGCCATGCACCGCCAACCGCTTACGCGAGTGAGCGGAAAAACATCCGGGGGAAGCGGATTCAATCGACGAGGACGCCGGCGAAACCCCGTTCGCTGAGCGGGCGGACATACAATCAGGCGCAGAACCTTCCGGGGCCGTCCAGCACGTAGGCGGAACTCGCATCGCTGAATTATCGGCGGTGTCACCGGACGCAAAACCACCCGATGATGCAAATCGGCAAACGTCACCAGCCCCGCGCATTTCGCCGCCTCGAAAGCACAGCGTGCAAGCGAGCGCAAGCATCGCCGCCGACGCGGCGGTATACGGCCCCATGAGCTGGAGAAACTCCCCCACACCCATGCCAGAGGCCGTGAACAGGTACAGGTTTTGCGGGTTGCCCACGGGCGTGAACATGCTGCCGAGGTTCGCCGCAATGGTCATGAGCGTGGCCACCAGGCACATGCGGCCCTCCATGCCCGCACGGCGCAAAACCACCAAAGCCAGCGGCACGAACGTGATGAGCGCGACGTCGTTGGTCACCGCCATGCTGGCGAGAAACGCAAGCCCGACCAGCACGCCGGCAACAGCGCGCTGCGTCCGAGCACGAGCGACCAGCCACGCCCCCGCGGCATCCAGCACGCCAAGCGAGCGAAATCCCGCCACCACCGCCATCAGGCAGAACAGCAGCGCCAACGTATGCCAATCAACGTACGCGGCATACCCGGCGTCGGGCGGCACAAGGGAGCAAGACGCCAAGGCCGCCGCAACAGCAACGACCAGCACGGTCTCGCGCGCCGCAAAAGCCCGAATCGCGCGCACAACCGACCGAAGCGATATGTTGTCCATTTCAATCATGAGATAAAAGATTAACACGCCGTCATCCAGCACAACAGGCAAACCCCCAGCAAGCGAGCTGGCGAAAGGCAAGACCCAGCAGAACGCGAGCGGCAGTTTCCGGCATGGTGCAGTTTTGCCCCGCCTGAAACATGGCTTGAATAGGGCCCTTTTTTGCTTCCCCGGCTTTTGCGGAAGCTTGAAGCTTCCGCAAACCCCACCACCACCTCCACCGCCTTCCCAAGCAGCACAAACCGCGCCCCACTCGTCGCATTATCGCGATTCCGTCAGCTTTTCGCCGATTGAAACATGACCCCGTTATGCTAGATAGCCGTACGCGCAAGGCGCGGTACGGCAATACAGTCTCGAAGGTGGTCCCAACGCATGTTATTCGCCAAAATCAAGCAGCATTACGAGGCCGTGGTGGCCGTGTGCTGCTTCCTGATATTGTTCACGAACGTGGGCCTGCCCTCCACGTCGTTTTCCGTGTACCAGCCCTACCTGGTCGATTTGCCGGGCGTCGGGCATTCAGGCGGCTCGATCATCGTGTCCGTGCGCACGTTCGTATCGCTTCTGGCTATGCTCGTGGTCGGGCGCTACTACGACCTGGTCGATTGCCGTATCGGCGCGTTTTTGGCAACGCTGTGCGTCAGCGCCGGGTTCGCGCTGTACTCGTTCGCCGGGAGCAACTTCGGCATGCTGTGCGGCGCCTCGGCGCTGACGGGCCTGGGCTACGGCTTCGGCGGCATGATCGCCTCGACCATGCTGATCAACCGTTGGTTCCGAGCTAACGTCGCCACCGTGGCCGGCGTCGCCGCTGTTGGCTCGGGCGTGGCAGCCATCATCATCCCGAACGCGGCGGTGGCGCTCATCAGCGCTTTCGACCTACAGACCGCATTCAGGGCAGAAGCGGCGCTGGCCCTGGTCATCGGCGTGACCGTGTTCGCCCTGCTGCGAAACGACCCGCGCGACATGGGCCTTACCCCCTACGAAGGAAGCCCGAAGGCAGTGAAACGCGAGCAGGAGAAAAGCGCCCAGCAGCTTGAACGCGTAAGGAAACGCCACGTCAACCGCGATCTTTCCCCGCGCACCATGCCGCTTCTGTTCCTGGCCATGATCACCATCGGCTGCGTGTCGGTGGGCGGCGGCAACTACCTGGCCGTGCTGTTCACCTCCGAGGGCTTCTCCGCCGAGCACGCCGCCACGCTGGTGGCCGTTAACGGCGCGTGCCTGACGGTGGCGAAGCTGGTCAGCGGTATGGCGTTCGACCGCTTCGGCACCAAACGCGGGTCGGCGGTCTTCTTCGCCCTGTATATCGCAGGCACGGCGGTGCTGTGCCTGTCGGATATGGGCAACACCGGGCTTGCCGGGCTCGGTGTGCTCATGTTCGGCATCGGCATGTCGCTAGGCACCGTGGGCATTTCGGTGTGGTCGATCGAGCTGGCGCCGCGCGGCAAGGAAACGCGCACCATCAAGAACTTCCAAGTGTGCTACGCGCTGGGCGGGTTCATCTTCACGTTTCTGCCGGGCTTTTTGACCGAGGCGTTCGGCACCTACCTGGTGTCGTACGCAGCGCTGCTGGCGATGCTGGTGGTGGCGGCCGTCATCGTAATCGGCGTCTACACCGCCACCGACAAACGCGCGAACGCATAAGGCGGCGAAATGAAGCAGGGCGAACTTGCGCACCCCGTGCAAGTTCGCCCTGCATTCTGCACATACGCACCCCACGCAAACTGGACGCCCGGACGCTTTGGGGTAGTAGCGTTATGCGTTCGAATTGCGGAAGGCGCAAGCACCCGCCGCGTTACGCAATCGCTAGCGCCATGGAGCCGCACTGCTCGTAAAGGTACTTGAACCAGCCGTAGTTGACGGTCACGTAGCCCTGCGTGGGGTCCATGACGCACGCCCGGTGGCCCTCCACGCCCAGCAGCACCACGCAATGCTCCAAATCATAGAAGGAATTCGCTTCCAAGGGCTCGTCGAAGCACGGGTCCTCGAAGTCGAGCGTGGTCCACACGAGCACCGGGGTTCCAGACGACGCCTTGCTGGCAAGCTCGTCGAAATCGGTGCCGGTGAGGTTGGCGAAGCGCTCACTTGCACCCGCTTCCTCAAGGAACGCATTGCCCGCCGCCATGATGGCGGGCGGCATGCCCTCGCCCGACCAGTATGGATCGCCCCAGAACGCCGAGGCGTAATCGTCGCCTTCCACGTCGAAGGGCAGCTGGTTCGCCACGATGGAATCGGGGTCGGCGTCGTGGCCCATCGCCTGCAAAACCGCCGTGAGCGAATAAATCTCGCACCCTGCCGGCATGCTGGGGTACTGAAACAGCTCGGGCACGCCCGCGCTCGTACTGCTCAAGCCGGTGAAGTTGACCACCTGCATCACATTGGCGCGGCCGAAGCCATCCACAGCTTCTTGCCCCATCGCGCCCAGTGCATCGCGGCGGTTTCGGGAAAACCCGTCGGCGTCGTCCGGACGCATGCCGGGACCAACAGCTTCCGCGGCTCCGACGTCGTGAAACGGCTGCTCCTGCTGCGTTTCCGTCGAGTCATCGGCGGCGTATGCCATCTCCAACGTTTGGGATTCCTGGGTTTCCTGCGCGGCACCCTGATCGCCGCCGCCATCGGCATTTGCGCCGGCACGGCCGTGCGTCACCAAAACGCCGACGAGCACCAGAGCTGCCGCAGCCACGGCAAGCGCGGCCATCAGTGAACGCCTGCGCGCGGACCAGCTGCTACCGCCGATCACCGCCCCGCCGCCGCTGATGAACGCGCCGTTGTGCGCAGCAGGGGAAGAGCCCGCGCTGTGCTGTCCTTCGCCACGAGAGCGGGCAGGACGAGGAATCGCCACGCGCGCATGACGGCCAGCCGCATGCGAAGCAGAAGCGCGACCGCGGTCGGCAGAAGCGTCTGCCTGTTCCTCAGCTGCATCTTGTTCGCCAAGCATCTCGACCGGAACGGCGAACAGCGCCGCTTCAGCCGCGTCGCCATGCGGACGATGTCTGATGGGCGTTTCGCCAGCCGCCACACGCGCATGACGCCCTTGCGGCGTCTCCCGCTTGTCGAAATGAGTGTCGATAGGTTCTCCCATCACGTTCTTCCTAGAATTGAGCGCACGCAAAAGCGCGCGATTCACGTTCATTTCCGAACATGATACCGACCGCAGCTGAAGCCTTTCTGAAAAGCCACGGCCTTGCTGCAGTTAAACCACAATTGGGGAGCAAACGCTCACTCGAGCTTCTGCTTAACGCCTACGTCCTCGAGCTGGATATCGCGCACGATGTGCATGGTGACGGCAGCAGTCAGGCGCACGTTGCCCCGCTCGTCGATGATGCGCACGTCGGCGATGGAGCTCGTACGGCCCGTACGAACGTCGCGCGCCTCTACGAACACGTGCTCGCCCAGCATAACGCCCCTGATGAAATGCACATCGCAGGTTTGCGTGACCACGTACTTGCCCAGCGTCCAAGGCGCCGCGCATCCGCAAACGTCCACCAAACTCATTAGGTAGCCGCCGAAAGCGTTCCCGAAGAAGTTGCAGGCCTTCTCAGGCACAATGACCGAATTGCGCACGAAGCCCTCTTCCATAACCTCGGGCTCAAGGTTGCCAAGCCACTGACGATTCGTCTCGTACATCTCCAGCAAGCTCTCGCGCACAAACGCTTCCATGGGCAGCTTCCTCTCTTCAACCATCACCACAAACTGCCCGGATCGCCAGCAGAACCCAAACGCACCGCAAAGCAAATCCGAGCACTAAACACCGCACCCTCGAAATAGGGCAGAAACCGGCCAAACAAGTCAAACCAACCGAACCGGGGGCAAGAATGCAAACACACAAGCCGCCTGCATGCACCCCCAAAGCAAAATCCGGAAACTTAGTGCTACGCCCCCAAACTGTCAGGGTTTGGACACTTTGGGGACGTAGGGTTATGTGTCCGGATTAGCGCTGTTCACGCTGGCGTTTCTTTTCGGCGAAATGCTCTTTGGTAACGATCTTGGTGATGAAGGTACCCTCGGAAACCACGTCGCCGGCATCGTCTTTGGCTACCACGTGCCAGAATTGCTTGCGGCCGCCGTAGCTGGGATCCTCGTGCTCAAGATCGGCGAAACCGTGCAGGATGCCGGATTTGCCCGGCTTCTTGTGACGAATGTCGGACTCCAAGCCGAACGGCAGCTCCTTGTCGAAATCGGTGCGCATCTCGGCACCGCGGCTTGCGCACGATTCCAGCAGGGCAAGCGTGGCACCGCCGTGCAAAAAGCCATGCGGCTGGTAAATCTCCTCGGAAATGGGCATGGACATCTCGATATGCTCGGGAGTGACCAGTTCGCAAGTGATGTGCAAAGTATCCAGAAGGGTCATGGAAACCTCCGAAAACGAAGGGGCCGCGCAAAACCGCGGCCCGCAGCCTATTGTTTATCCGTTTCAGTATACGTTGGCGAACCCGGACCTTCCCCGGGCAAATCCTCCGACGTGACCGAAGGCAAACCCTCTGGCGCCCACCACGGCGACAGCATCATCGGAGAAGGCAAGAGCTGCTTACAGCCGCTCCCGTTCGATAGCATCAAGCAATTCCTGCTTCGAGTGAACATCAACCTTTCGATAAATGTGCTGCAAATGCGTGGTGACCGTACCTCGCGATATCACCAACTCCTCTTGGATCCGAACGGCAGAGCGGCCTTTCGCGAATATGATAAGAATCTCAGTTTCGCGCGGCGTCAAGCCGCAATCACGCGCAAGCTTCACACACCGCTCTTTGAATGGCGCACGTTGGCCCCCAGAGTTTTTCTTGCCCTGGTCATCGGAAACGACATCGCCGCTTTCATCGGCAATCGGAGAACCCGAATGATCAGAAGGCGCCTCAACTTGCGGCAACGCAAAGCTGTCCGTCTGCTCAACATCGCGCGTCTCCACACCTGAATCATCCATCGAGTTGCCGATCGACATAACCATGTTCCGACGATCCTCGATATCCACCAAGTCGTCATCCTTCATTACAAACAGGCAAACCGCAAATACGACAAGCGTGCTAATCGCGGCAAGAAAGCTTGCCAGTTGGGGCGTAAGAAAAAGACCTGCCCCGAACAAGGCGGCGACCATTTGGCCAACCGTGCTGCCAAGCGTCAACATACCCCAGCCGATGCCAAACGTGGCAGCTGCCGATAAGCGAAAATTGTACGTCAAGTCAGCTAACAAGATCCAAACGAAAGCATTAAAGGCATTGTAGCCAACCAAGGTAATAAGAGGCCCGGCCCAATACAACTCCTCTGAATACGAAAGCGAAGGAACGAACGCGATTGATGCAGCAATGACAAAGGTGATGAGCTTATACAAAGCGCGAAACGTGGCGTCACGGCGAAGCAATTCAAAGCCTATCAGCAATGCAGCAAGCACGATACTGCTGGTCAGCATCGCCGGATGATAATAATCAAACGAAGACATGCCCGTAAGAGACATGAAAACCTGACGCGCTACGCCATCAGCCAAACCGATGCCAAGCGCGCATGCGCCCACACGCACTATAAGACGGGGCGTAGGCACGATGAGCTGCCGCTCGCCGATCATCCACACAAGCGCCGGGCACGATCTGAATCGCCTGCTCTCACGCATCATAATGAAACCAGACCCTATAGGAAGAGCCGATGTCACCGCGACTTGCGCAGCAAACGGGACAAAGGACACGATGGAGAACACCACCGCCGCTAAAAGAACGGCCATGGGAACCTCGATGCCGACATCGGACGGCGGCCGATTACGATGAATCTCACCATAGCCTAGATGGATAAGCCCCGATCCTGCACCCGTAGTCAAACCACCGAACGCAAGAAGGAAAGATGGCGGCGAGGGCAACAAAACTGCGAATGAGACACATAGAGTGCCAACGAGCGTGGCAGCGATCGCACTCAGCTGACCACCCGGATTAGCCAGCAAGCGTTCGACGGAATGCGGTGCTAACCCTCCGGCAAACAACGTGACCGTCAATGCCGCCGATGACCATAGATAAACGGTGATGCAAGCAGCATCGAGCATAGAGGATAACAGTCCAACGCCCATTCCCAGAAACATCACGTACACCCATGCGCGTATAAACGCAAAGCCCCATACGCAGCTATTCAGGTACGTCCACACGCCACGATCTTCACGAACGCTTCCCTCCGCGTCGGAAGCTATGTCGACAGCATCGTCCCTCATCAAACCCCTTGCCTGTTCCCGATTCCCCGCATGTGATTGTATCATCGCACCGCACACGCAGCACAATGACAAGAGATACATGATGACCACCTGACCAGGCAAGACATCAATATCATGCAAAACATAGTATATGGCGCCGTATGCGATTCCGTTCCGATTTCCAATCAAACGCATGATGTAAGCGAGCCTCGTTCTCACCATACTCAAAGAAGCGGACGAGGGAAGCCGGCGAACGATCAGCGAGCAGGCAATAAAGGACACTGCGGCAACCGCGACTTCCCCTTACGGCGGCAAATCGACGTAGACGTCCGCTTCAGCAGAGTCAGCAAGACAACGAGAAGGAGGAGGGGTTATGGGGAAGTTGACCATGACGCGTCGCGCATTTGCGAAGCTGTCGGCGGCGACCGTCGGCGCGACGGCGATCGATGCGGCGACATTGGGCACCGCAATGGCTGAGAACAAGGTTACGCAAAGCGAAGCGAACGAGATCAAACGCATTCGCTCCTGCTGCCGCGGTTGCGGCAAAATGGAATGCGGCGTTTGGGTAACCGTGCAAAACGGCCGCGTCATTAAAACCGAAGGCGATCAGTCGTCTTCGCAGTCGTCAGGCAACCATTGCTCGAAGGGCCAAGCATCGCTGCAAGCATGCTATCACCCGCAGCGCATCTACCATCCGCTGAAACGCACGAATCCCAAGGGCGAAGAGCCGGGATGGGTTCGCATCAGCTGGGACGAGGCGATGGAGTCCATCGGCAAAGGCTTCAACGAGATCATCAAGAAATATGGCGGCCAATCTTGCTTTGGCATGTGCGGCACGTCGCGTCAGTGGGTGTACGGTCCCTATGCATTTTACAAATGGCTGTTCGACAGCCCGAACAGCCGCGTGGCATCATCGATCTGCAAAGGCCCGCGCCGCCTGATGGGATGGCTGAGCTCGGTTGATGGCGCACCGTGGTTCGCGCTGCGCGATGGGCCCCGCGTGTACGTTCAGTGGGGCACCGCTCCCGAGAACTCGAATTACGACGACTCATGCCGCAACATCGTAGACAAAATGACCGAGGCCGATGTGCACATCTGCATCGACCCGCGCCTTTCCGGCTCGGGCAAGGAAGCCGATTACTGGCTGAACCTTGAACCCGGCACCGACTGCGCGCTGGCACTTTGCTGGCAGCATATCATCATCGAGAAGGATTTGGTGGACTGGGAATTCGTCAAGCGCTGGACGAACAGCCCTATCTTGGTTGTCGACGATATGGAGCCGACGGGTGGACGCTACTACACGCTTTCCACGAACATCCAAGTGGCGCCCGATCTCACTGGCGAAAAGCTGAAGACGCGCCTGCTAAAAGAATCCGACGTGAAAGACGGCGGAAGCTGCCGCAGGTTCATGGCCTGGAACAAAAACGCCAACGACGGCCAAGGCGGGCTTGTGTACTGGGATACCGATGAAACCCAGTGGGAAGGCTGCCATCATACCGCGCCAACGCGCGATCAAATGGACGTCGTCTACGAAGGTACCTCGCAGGAAGGCTATCTGCCTCCGTTGTCCTACAACGAGCTTGTCGATGCCGGCATCGACTTCGATATGACGGGCAGCCATCAAGTCACGTTGGCAGACGGCAGCGTGCACACCGTGCGCCCCGTGTGGTCCTACTTGGTCGAATCCGTCAAGGACTGCACCACCGATTGGTGCTCGAAGATCACAAAACTCGACCCGGGTCTCATCGAAGAAGCCTGCCTGGCGTGGGCCACGCGTCCCGAGGGCCAGAAATACGGCAATGGCGGTATCCACTTGAACCTATCGCCTGACCAGGAGGGCAACCCGACGCAAACCGTACGCGCCGTCCTGAACCTGTCCTATACCACAGGCAATTTCGATGGTCCTGCCGGTAATCGCGGTCTTTCGCGTACGCCCGTCGACGAGCAGTCGACCGCAGCCCCCGGCACGAACATGCCGCAGGCCGTGAAACACGTGCTCTCCGGTTTGGGCGCGCTTCCCCCTATGTACGAGGGAACGGTACCGAAGTACGAGATGACGAACCTGCCCGACCAATACGACGTGTATTCCAATATGGTGGGCGCAGACAAATATCCGATAACTGCGCTATACAACGAATGGTGCGATGTCACCAGCATGTACGAGGCCATCCTCAACAGCGATCCCTACCCCATTCGAGCCGGCATCAACGAAGCAGGTTCGTTCATGAACGAAGGCAATGCAAACCTGGCTTGGGACGCCTTGCAGTCACTGGATATGTGGGTCGACTTGAACATGTTCCACCACCCCTCCACGGAGATGGCGGACATCGTGCTGCCCGTGGCGCACTGGCTGGAGATCAATAACATCCGAGTGTCTCAAGGAGCGTCCGGAGGCATCGGCATGACTTGTCGCGCAGTGGACCCGCCCGCAGACGTTAAGTTCGACTACGATGTGAACCGCCTGATCTTCGAATCGTTCGAAAAACAAGGCAACCCCAATGGCACGTGGACGAACATCAAGGGCGACGCCCCTGGCGCATACGATTCCGATGAGCGCATGGAAGATTGGTTCCGCGCGCACAACGAGATCGATGGCTTCGATACGCGCTACCCGGGTTGTAAGTGGCAGCACATGCAAGACTATGTAGACGATTTCCAGGAGCACGGCTGGTTCAATGCCAAGGTGCTTGAGCCGAATCGTTGGGGCACATACCGACGCTTCGAAACCGGCTGGATGCGCATGGGCAAGGACGCATGCACCGCAGCGCCGTGGGACAAGAACGAAGATGGAACGCCTACCAACAAGAACTTCGGCTGCCCCACTCCTTCAGGTCTGGTGGAAATCTGGTCCATCATGTTCGAGACGTATTGCCTAGACAAGGCCAACGAGTTCCAACCTGGCAAGTTCGATGTCATGAAGGAAATCATGCCGAACTACGAGCCGTGCGTGTCTGCGCCTGGCGGTGAATGGGAGACCGAGCAGTCCAAGCAGGATTATCCCTTGGTCCTGACCACCGGACGCCGCATACCGGTGTATTTCCACTCCGAGCATCGCCAACTGCCTTGGTGCCGTGAGCTTTGGCCTGTACCGCGCCTGGAGCTGAACCCCTCCGATGCCGAGGAGCTTGGTCTCAAGCAAGGCGACTGGGCTTGGATCGAGGTTGAGCCTCACTCCGAACTGGGAAAGCAGTATTGCACGAGAATCCGCCAATGCGTCGACCTGTATGAAGGCATCGCAAAAGGCTGGGCGAATGCCGAGCATGCATGGTGGTTCCCCGAGCTGTCCGCGCCGACGCACGGCTTCAAGCTGTCCAACGCTGAATGCCTGTGGGATCCCATGGCTGCCGACAAGTTCATCAGCTCAACGCATATGCGCGGCGTTCGCTGCAAAATCTACAAGGCAACGCCCGAGAACTGCCCCGATGGCAAGGTAATACCCTGCGCCACCGAAGATGGCATCGAAATCATCCACGATTCCTCGGATGCACGCCTGAAGGAATGGTTGCCCGATTACGAAATCAGGAAGGAGGCATAAGCCATGACGCAATATGCCATTCTTACCGACCTGAACCGTTGCGTTGGCTGCATGGCATGCATGGTATCTTGCAAGGTCATCAACGGCGTACCCATTGGATCATACTGGAACAAGATGCTGCGCATAGGCCCCTACAAGCGCAAGGATCCCAAGGGATACCAAGAGTCCAACGATGTCGACATGTACTACCTGTCCGTCCAATGCCAGCACTGCAAAAACCCGAAGTGCGTTCAGGTGTGCCCAACGGGAGCCAGCCACAAGACAGAAGATGGCACGGTGCAGATCGACAAGGCAAAATGCATCGGCTGCCAATTCTGCGCTATGAGCTGCCCCTACAATGTGCGCTACCTTAACGAGGAAGAACGCGTGGTAGAAAAGTGCACGCTTTGCGAGCAGCTGACAAGCCAAGGCGGACTCCCCCAATGCGTGGCGCAATGCGGTGGACGTGCGCGCTTTTTCGGCGACCTGGACAAAGGCATCGACGGTTTCGAAGCGCCGCGAAACGCATATGAGGCCGACCGCGAGCATAACGACTTCGGCTACAACCAGCTGTTCGAGGGCAACCGCATCACATTCGGCGAATTAGGTCAGCCTTACGACGAGCAAACCGAGATTCATCACCTGCCCAACGCCGGCAATGACCCTTGCTTCGTATATGTGCTGCGAGATCGCGAATGGAAGGGGGACGAATAATGGAACTCCAATGGCCTCTCATCCTGTTCACCACGTTCGTATCATGGTGCGCGGGCGTATTTGCAACGCAGGGCTATCTTGCCCTGAAAGGCATCGGGCAAAAGGCCCAAATGCGCTGCTGGATCGCATCGGCGCTATTGCTCGTCATCGGCGGCGTTTCGGTGTTCTTCCATCTACAGCATTGGGAGCGCATCTTCAACGGTTTCGGTCATATCACCTCCGGCATCACGCAGGAGCTTATCGCCATCATCGTGCTAGCCATCGTAGCGATCGCCTATCTAGCCGCGATTCGCAAAAACGAGGGAAATGTGCCGAAATGGGCTGCGGTTCTCGCCATCATCGCCAGCATTGCGCTTGTGACGGTGATGGGTCACTCCTACATGATGGAGGCACGCCCCGCATGGAGCAATATCCTATGGATCGCGTCGCTGTTAGGCGTAGCCTGCATCCTAGGCCCTGCAACAGTAGCGGTGATCTGCGAAACGGTTAACGAGGACCCTGCCAGTCTGGAACTGCCCGTTTTTGCCGGGGCCATCATCAATGCAGTTGCATCCATCGCGGCGGCGCTCACCATCAATGTCACGCACGTCAGCGAAGTCGGCAACTACTACGATCTTACGCACCCGATGAAGGACATAACCGCATCAGGCCTGAACATCTTCGGCAGCGAGAGCCTGGTGCCGACGCTCATCATGATAATCGTCGGCTGCGGCGCGCCCATCGTCTGCGCGGTCTTGGGCAAAAAGACCGGAAACTGGAAAGCGTACGGCACGGCAGCAGCACTATGTGCAGCCGTAGGCGCTATCAGTTTGCGCACGGTGTTCTATCTGGCCGGAGTTTCCGTCTTCGGCATCTACTAACGCGTAAAGGGCCGGTGAGCAGCGCTTACCGGCCCCATAAATAGCCCTTTCTATGGCTGGATTCGTTTCCCCACCCCCCTTGCAACGCGAATCTAGCCATAGAAAGGGCTATTTCGTTGCAAGCGAGCTGTCATTTTCCTTTCGGGGCAGGCAAACAAGCCCGAAAAGCGTTCAGCCTTATCTACTTTCAAAATCGGAGCCCGACCCCGGCGACACCGAGGGATCCGGCAAATCAGCCGTCCAATCGCCAGCCGGAGTATCAGCAGTGCGCGCATGCAGCGTGCCATCCGCGTTCGCCGGCCGCGCCGCATCCAGCGGCACCGTCACGCCAGCGCGCTCGGACCCTGTGCTCTCCGCAAAAGGCACCGTCTGGGCGGCAGACACATGCGCGGCACCGCCCGCAAAAGGCGCCGTTTGAGCAGCGGCACTCGCTGCTGCAGCACCGCTTGTCGCAGCAGCGCCGCCCGCCGCAACCCCGTTAGCTTCCGGCGGCACCACACCCGCGGCCTGCTGCCCGCCATGCGCCGCATGCGCATCCGCCATGCGCGAGCGCAGCGCGGCCGCGCGCTTGAAGCGCACCGCGTCGGCATGCGCTTCTTCTTGCAGGCGCGCCGCAGTGGCTGCCGTGCCGGCGACGGCGCCCATGTCCTGGTCGTACGCCGCCTTCTTCACGTCGCCCTTGAACGCCTTCGTGGTGTTGATCAGCACAGCGCCGATGATGAACGGCATCCAGAACACGATGCCGCGATACACCAGACCGATTGCCGTGCCGGCCGCCGCCGACTCGCCGAAGCTGGTGAACGCCACCACGACGGCCGCCTCGACCACGCCCACGCCCTGCGGCGTGACCGAGATCATGGCGAAAAGCGTTGCCACCACGTAACCACACACCAGCGCCGGCGCCGTGTCGACGCCGAACCCGATGCCCACCAGCGCGAAGCACGAAAGTTCGCACAAGCTGGCAATCAGCGAGCACCCGTACGCCTGCAGCGTAGGTTTGGGGCTGTGGCCGATCATGCCGGCGGCCTCGGAAAACGCCTGCGCGATGCGCTCGGCCCACGGCTCGAGCGGCTTTTTGCGCACGCGCCCGACCACCTTGCGGCTCATATGCTCGACGGGCCGCAAAAGGCGCATAAGCGAATCGGGCTTTTTGTGCGCCAGGATGAGCAGCGCCACCATGGTTCCCACCAGGCACAACACCACCATGCCCATAAGGAACCACACAGGCGACAGCCCCACCGTGACCGCCAGGAAAATGAACGCGCACACCATCAGCGTGGAGAACGCGCCGTCGATGGTGATCTGCATGAGCAGCGCCGCGCCCGTAGCCTTGCCGGCGGGGATGCCGCGCCGTCGCGCGTCGTCGACCACCAGCGTGGTGCCCGCCAGGTTCATGGACGGCGCGATGGTGTTCATGAAAAACGTGCCGAAGACCAGCGGTAACGTGGATTTCGGCTCCATGCGCTCGCCCACGGCAGCGAAGCTGCGCGAATAGGCGAAGCTTTGCGCGAAGTACTTTCCCAGCTGAGTGAGGATGGCCGCGACCAGCGGCAGGGGGCTTCCCTGCTTCATGGTCTCGCCTAGCTCAACCAGCTGGTCGCCGCGCAAAAACACCACCGCAAGCACGATGATGAGCACCACGCCCATGAAAAGGTTCTTGACGTTGAATTTCATGCAGCCGCCTAACGTTGGCCCGCGGCGTCGTCGCAGCTCAGGAACTCTCGCAAATCGGTATGCATCAGGAAATCGAGCTCGGCCTTGCCGCGCTCGTCAAGGTCGGTTTCCACGAACAGGAAGCCATAGCAGCCGAACGTGGGCACGTCGAACTCGCGCAGCTCCAAAACCTTGTCAAAGAGCTCGGAGAATGCCGGGTAATCGAACTCCTCTGCCCCCGTCACGCCCTCCGGCGGATTGAGCAGCGACATGGTGTACACATAATCGCCCGCATAGGCGAACGCCGCATCGTAATCAGGCAGCGTGTCGGTCAAAAACGCCTCGTACGTGCGGAAGCCATAGGCATGCTGGGCAACATCGGTGCCACCCAGGCCGGCGAATCGCAAGGGGTTGAACTCGATGGGACGAATCACGCCGCCTCCCTGCTCGTCCACGCGCACCTCAACATGCACGGGGAAGTTCCGAGCTCCCACCAGGGCGTTCACGCGCGAAAGCCATTCTTCGAACGCAGGCGCCTTCTCGCGAACGATGGCTGCCGACGTTGTGTACATGCGGTCGGACGTGTCATCAGGACCGGCGAAATCATGACGCAGCACGTTGAGCACGTGCGCCGCGCCCTGCTCATCGAAGAACGCATCCAGGGCATATTCCTGCCCCGTGATGAACTGTTCCAGGATGAAATCGTTGCCGGCAACCACGCTATCGGGATACATGTCCGCCCAAGCAGCCGCGTTCGACGCGAAATCGGCCAGCGCCTCGTCCCAATCGGCACGGCAGCGCACCGCGTGCACGCCCATGCTGCAGAACCCGCGCGCGGGCTTCACCACGAACGGCATGTGCGGCTCAAGCTCGGCGAAGTCGAGTTTCCCCAGCTCATCGGCCGTGCACAAACGGAAGAAGAAGCCCTCGTCCATCTGCGCCAGAAGCTCGCGCATGGCAACCTTGTCCTTGAACACGGTGATGGCGTGCGTAAGTGCGGGATTGTCCGCATGCGAGCAGATCCACTCGAGCGTGTTCTCGGAGTTGGTGTACACGCGCTCGCCCGCGGAAAGGCGCGAGGCCGCCTCGGCCTCATCGACCAGGAGCAACGCCCGCCCGGACACAAAAGCCGTGCGCTCGGAGAACGCATTGCGAAGCACAGGGTGTTGCGAAGATTCAAGCCATTCCAACAACTGCGGCGAAGCATACGGTTCGTCAAGGATGACCATGGCAACCCCCTTCTCTAGCGGCCAACGCAAGCGCGGCCCTCTAAGCATAATAAGAAAGTATACCCCCACGCGCACACCGCCGCACCGCCGCAGGAAAGCCCTCACGCAAAGAGTAGAGGCGTGCCGGCATGAGGCGAAAAGGGATCAGAGCGCGCTTCCATATGGAAGCCCCTAAAACCTTGGCACTAAATGGGAAACCACCGCCACCGCCTATACAGCAAAGCCCAGCACCCTCCGCAACAGCGGTCAGCAAGCGCGCCTCTTGCATAGCGCGGTATACTGCTGCGCAGCAAGCTCGATTCGGAAAGGGGGCATCAGTGCACGGCAATATCCCGGATGCGGTGGACCATGCGCTGCGCAGCCCTCGTTCCTTGGCGCCGTTAGTGCTGCTCATGGGCTTTTTGGGCGCCACGGCGCGCTATGCCCTGGAGATGCTGCTCCCCGCGCAATGCGGTTTCCCCGTTGCCACGCTTGCGGTGAACATATTCGGTTGTTTCACGTTGGAGATCGTCAACCAATTCGTTGCGCGTCGAACGAACCTGCCGGCGCCGTTGGTGAAATCGATGGGCATCGGGCTTATCGGGGCGTTCACCACCATCGCCGCGCTTTCCACTGAGAACCTGGCGCTTTTGCAGCAGGGGCGTTACGAGATGTTCGCGCTGTATCTGGGCATCACCGTGTTCGCCACGTTCGGAGCCGCCTACGCGGGAAAGCGCCTGGCCGACGCCATGGGCCCGCGCTACAGCGCGCATCACCAGGTTGCGACCCCGCAGGCGGATTCCCCGCAAAACGGGGGCGAGGCGCGATGAGCCCGCTGACGTTGATCATGGTGGGCCTGGGCGGAGCAGCAGGCGCGCTGTGCCGTCACAGGGCGCTTTCGTTCATGAAACCTCGCTCGAACAGCTGGTTTCCCTGGCCCACGCTGCTGGTGAACCTTGCGTCGTGCACCGTCGCGGGCGCGGCGCTTGCAGGCGCCGCCGCGCTGGGACAAACCGCCTATATAGCGCTGACCATGGGATTTCTGGGCGGCTTCTCCACGCTTTCAACCATGAACTGCGAGGCGGTCGATATGGCCACGGAAGGACATCACGGAGAAGCGGCCGCATACCTAGTGGTCACCTACGGTTCGACCCTAGGCGCCGCCGCATTGGGCTTCGCCCTAGCGCACGCAGCCATAGGCGGCTAAGCAGGCCGTCACTCCACGCACGCAAGCCTCACATTTGCGCGAACGCACAAAGCGGCGCAGCGCGAGCACAATCGCCCACGCTGCGCCGCACGCCTACCGCAAACTCACGCAACACCGCCAACGCAGCGCGCAAAACCCGGCGTGCGCCGCACGCCCGCGCCGCGTCTCTTCCCTACAACCCCACCTTCGCCGCTTGGTACGTGTGAATGCGGTCGCGGAGGTTCTGCACATCGAACAGCACCGACACCAAAAACGCCACGGTGAGCGGAGCGCCCACGAAGCCGTTGCGCGGCGCCAGCATGAAGATGAGCGGCGCGCCGAAGATCATGATGGGCACCAGCAGCATGACGAGCAGGCTGCCCATGCGCTTATACAGTCCGTAGATGATGGACGCCATCACGTACAGAAACAGGCCCGTCGCCGAGGAGCCCGCGATGGAGAGCACCGCAAGCGCCACCACCTTGGCGGCGACCATGAGCGCCTCGTCGCGCAGGCCCTTCTTCGCGCGGGCGAACACCTCTTCGCCGGTCTGCTGCTGCGCGCGTGCGGCACGAAACGGCGCAAACGGGTCGAAGGGGTCGTATTCCACGGTGAACCCGCCGAACGGCCACTCGGCGCCACCGGTGCGCTGACCTGCGCCGTTCTGCCCCGAACCCGATCGCTGCGAGCCCGCGGCACCGCTGAAGATGTCGTCCCAGCTGGTCCACACGTACGTAGTCTGGCCCTGGGCCGCGTCGCCGAACGGCCAGCCGGCGAACGGGTCGAAGGGGTTGCCCTGGCCGGACGCGCCGCCCTGCCCCGCCGAGCCCGTCGGGTGCGCATAGGGGTTGCCCGCATACGGACGCGGGTCGCGGCGCGGGTCGAACTCGGGCGACCAGCTGCGGTTGATCAGCACGTCGCGCGCTTCGTTGATCTGCTTGGTAAGCTCCTCGGCCTCGGCGTGCTCCTTCGAGTCCAGGGGGAACTTGTCGGGATGATGGGCGATGACGAGCTTGCGATGAGCCTTCTTGATCTCATCGTCGCTAGCCCCATCGGCCAAGCCCAGTATTTTAAGTGCTTCTGATTTCTTCATAACGCCGACTATACGGGACGATGCCCGCCGCACAACCAAAACGCTGGGGATGTCACGCATTCGTCAGAAAAAACCGGCGCGAAAACCGCACGGACTCACCGAAATCAGCGCAAAAAGAAAGCGGCCCGCCGAAAAGGCGGACCGCTCGCAGGTTTCGCTCCCCCACGCCCTTGCAGGCGCAGCGGGCGCAAACGATGCCGGCGACGCAGGTGGCACGGGCAGCGCAAACGCGACGCGCGCATCACACGCACGCGCGCCACGCGGCGCAAACCCGCCCCGCCCGCCGGCTTCGCAGACTAGTGGCGGAAGTGGCGATGGCCGGTGAACACCATGGCGATGCCGTGCTCGTTGCATGCCTGGATGGACTCCTCGTCGCGCACGGAGCCGCCGGGCTGGATGATAGCGGTGATGCCCCACTCGGCCAGCGTGTCCACGTTGTCGCGGAACGGGAAGAACGCGTCGGAGGCGCACACCAGGCCCTTGGGCTCCACGCCCATGCGCTCGCACGCCTCATGGGCGCGCTTGCACGCCAGCAGCGCGCTGTCCACGCGGTTGGGCTGGCCCGGGCCCATGCCGATGCCGGCGTGGTCGCGCGACACCAGGATGGCGTTGGACTTCACGCCCTTGCACACGCGCCATGCGAACATGAGCTCGTGCATCTCGGCGTCCGTGGGCTTGCGGTCGGTGGGAACGGTGAAGGCTGCCGGATCCTCGGACACGTGGTCGACGTCCTGCACCAGCACGCCGCCGTCGACGGAACGGACCTCGACGGCAGCCGGGGCGTCGATGCCGCCGGTGCGCAGCACGCGCAGGTTCTTCTTCTGCTGCAGAAGCTCAAGCGCGGCGGACTCGAACTCGGGGGCGATGAGCACCTCGACGAACTGCTTGTTCTCGTTGATGTGCTCGACCATCTCCAGCGTGACCTGGCGGTTCGCCGCGATGATGCCGCCGAAGGCGCTCTTCGGGTCGCAGGCGAAGGCCTTGTCGTAAGCCTCGGTGATGTTCTCGGCCGTAGCGGAGCCGCAGGGGTTCTGGTGCTTCAGGATGATGACCGCCGGCTCGTCGAGCTCGCGCACGAGCGACCAGCACGCGTCGGTATCCAGGATGTTGTTGTAGGACAGCTCCTTGCCGTTGAGCTGCTGGGCGTTGACCAGGCTGTGCTCATGGGCGAACTCGTCCACGCGGTAGAAGACGGCCTGCTGATGCGGGTTCTCGCCGTAGCGCAGGTCCTGTTGCTTCTGCATGTACAAGGCGCACTCGGGCGGGAACTCGCCCTGAGCCTCGATGCCCTCCTCGCAACCGCAGCCGCAACCCTCGCCGTGCTCATGCGGATGCGCGGCCTGAACCTGGTCGAATAGGAAGTCGGCGATGGCGCCGTCGTAGGCGTTGGTGGTCTCGAACACCTCGAGCGCCAGCTCCATGCGGGTCTCGCGCGTGGTGGCGCCGCCGTTGGCGCGCATCTCGGAAAGGATGCCCTCATAGGTCTCGGGGTCGGTGACCACGGTGACGCTCTCGAAGTTCTTCGCGGCGCTGCGCAGCATGGAGGGGCCGCCGATGTCGATGTTCTCGATGCAGGTGCCGAAGTCCGCGCCGGACTCGACCGTCTTCTCGAACGCATACAGGTTCACGACCACCATGTCGATCATCTGGATGCCGTGCTCGGCCGCCTCGGCCATATGCTTTGCGTTGTCGCGCTTGGCCAGCAGGCCGCCGTGCACCATGGGATGCAGGGTCTTCACGCGACCGTCCATCATCTCGGGGAACTTCGTCACCTCGTCGATGGGCGTGACCGGCACGCCAGCCTCCGCGATGACGCGGGCGGTGCCGCCCGTGGAGATGATCTCCGCGCCGAATTCGTCATGCAGCGCGCGGGCGAACTCGACGACGCCTGTCTTGTCCGTCACCGAGATGAGTACGCGCTTGACCTTCGGATCTGCCACTTGCTCTCTCCTTACCTTGAACCGTTCCTTGTAAGTCCGTTCCTTATCGCAAAGCGGGGCTTTGCGCCGAAGCGCCACCCGCAAGATGCCTGTTTCAGGGTTGCCTGCCGGGCCTTAGCGGCCCAGGCTCTCCTCGTGGCGCGCCCGCGCCTCGGGGCTATAGCGCTGCGTATATCGTACATCGACCAGTTCGGCCACGATGGAGATAGCCAATTCCGCCGGGGTTTTGGCGCCGAATTTCAGGCCGATGGGCCGCTTGATGCGTTCCCAGTCCGCCTCGGAGGCGCCGCGAGCCAGCACCAGGTCGTGCACGGTGGAGTTCTTTCCCTTGCAGCCCATCATACCAACGTAGCGAACGTTGTGCTTGACGGCCCACACGCAACCATCGGGGTCGAACATGTGACCGCGCGTGAGCACACACACGTAGTCGTCGGGCGCGGGGGTGAGCTTGTCCAGCTCGTCGAAATTGGCACCGTCAAGCAGCACGCGCTCGGCGTCGGGAAAGCGCTCGGGCGAGAGGTACGCTGGATCGTAGTCGACCGCGGTGACGGCGAAGCCCACGTGCGCGGCCAGCGCGCTCACCTCGGCCGCGGCGTCGGAGGCGCCGAGCAGCCATACGCGCACCTGATCGAACAGCGGTACGGAAAGCCAGGTCAGGCCGTCGAACTGCTCGTTGTGCATGCCGGGGCCGCGCGTGATGTCCTTCATCTGGAACACGTCGCGCGGGCTGGGCGTGCGCGCGGAGACGATCTCCTTCGCATCGTTGCAGAAGAACACCATGCCGGCGCCGTCGGCCGAGCCCGTGTCGCCATACTTCTTCGTGACCTCGTTGTCGGTGTTGGCCTGCGCGGCAGCGGGGTCGAACACCACCTTAAAGCCCAACCACGCCAGGTCGCCCTCGGCCATGGCGCGGGCAGCGCGCTCGAAGGTGGGCGCGTCGGCGACGGTGAGAGCAGCAGACAGTTTCCCCAGGTCGTCGGGCGAAACGTGCATGTTGCCCTTCAGCGCCTCGGCGGAAAAGCACGGGAAGTCGGCGGACGAAAGCTCCACCGCGCGTCCCGCGCGCAGATCGGCGGCGATGCCCGCCAGCGTTTCCTTAGTCAGCAAGGTGCACCTTGCCCTCCGCGTCGACGCTCACGCGGCCGGCTGCCAGCCAGCCCAGCACGCGCGGGTACAGCTCGTGCTCCACCTGGTGGATGTGAGCTTCCAGAGTTTCAAGCGTGTCTCCCTCGGCCACGCGCACCGGCTCCTGCGCCACGATGGGGCCCTTGTCGTAATCCTCGTTGGCGAAGTGGACAGTGACGCCCGTGACCTTCACGCCCGCGTTGAACGCATCGGCGATGGCGTGCGCGCCCTTGAACGAGGGCAAAAGCGCCGGATGCAGGTTGAGCACGCGGTTGGGGAAGGCGTCGAGCATGACGGGCGTGACCTTGCGCATGTAGCCGGCCATGACCACGTACTGCGCGCCGGCTTCCTGCAGCGCGGCGACGATCTGCGCGTCGGCCGCCTCGGGGTCGGCGTACTTTTCGCGGTTCATGACCAGCACGGGGATGCCAGCGGCGTTCGCGCGCTCGATGCCGTACGCATCGGGACGCGACGCGACCACCTTCACCACCTCGACGGGCAGGCCCTTTTCCGCCTCATCGAGGATGGCCTGGAAATTCGTGCCGCTGCCGGAGAGCAGCACGCCGATCTTCAACTTTTCGGACACGAGACAGCCTTTCATCAAGCGGCGCCCAACCAGCCCCGCGATTCGCACTATGCAACCAGTATACGTGCAGGCAGCAAGGCAGAAGCCCTGCTCTCGGCAAGCGCCATCAAGTATTCAAGCCGGGAAGGCGAACAGGTGAACAGGGGACGGAGGTGTGTTCACGAGAACGTCTCGCGCTCCCAAGCGCTCCCGCGTGAACACACCTCCGTCCCCTGTTCACCGCGAAAGGCCTTTGCGAACACGCCTCCGTCCCTGTTCGTGCGCAGCTGGTGCGCGCGCAGTACCGCAACGCAGCGGCGAAGATATTTCCCGACGACTCGTTCCTGATGCGGTTCTACAAAAACGCCATCGGAGAAGACGGCGGCGAAATGAACCGCGCGGACACGATCTGCACCCGCCTATTCGAGGACCCCACCCTGCTACGCAACGTCGACCCCAAGAATGCGTTGCGCAAAGGGAAAGACGGGGTGCCACGATTCGACTAGGGAAGCGCACGCGAAGAGACCTGCTCACGTGCAAAAGCCTCTTCGCCCACAAAGTGCAATCCGAACTCGAGCACACCTTCACCTGGCCCAACTTCTCGTATCCAAACTTAGACAGCTTGCTGGAAGTACTGGGCGAAGTACCCCCTCAATGTCGGGTCCTCGACGTACACATGGGTTCCGAGAATCCCCCTCGTAAGCAATACGTAGTAGATGTTCTTGATGTAGCGATCGAGCTCATCCTTCGAGGCTTTTACCTTGCCATTGCTGTCAAAGTAACCCTCCTTGTTCGATTCCGGCTTTCCCTTCTCGCCATCGAAGAGCAAATCACAACCGATAATCACATAGGCATAGCTGAGATCGTAGCCTTGAATCGAATGGATGCAACCAACCTCGCGAGCAACTCGGGGGTCATCTACGCCGAGACCTACCCAGTTCTCGTTAGTGCAGTTCCATCTTAAGCGCACGCCATCGATCTCAATGTCGTATTCGGACGGGACCTCCCCTTCCTTCAGCTTGCTCCCGGGCTTCGTTTTCCACTCCCAAGCATAGCCCGCTACCATTCTGGTCAGATTGTGGTCCCGGTAGTCTCGCTCGAAGCAGTCCACGAAGTCACCGAAGTCCTCGTGCAGCTTAAAATCGTAACCCTCGAACTCCCGGAAGCCTTCGCACCTCCCATCAAGGATATCGCGAACATAGCGTAGATAGGCGTCCCCGCCCTTGACGCGCATCTGGTTCTCGAGCCTGATGGGATGCTCCGCTGCCCTGCCGAGGGCCGCCCTCATAGCGTCCCTGCGAACGCAAGATGGGCCGATGCTCTGAAACGGGTCGTAGAAGAAAATCGGGAGCTTCGCCTGGTTGATGACCCAGTCCACCTGGGTGGCATCCCCAGGGAGCCCCAGCTTCTCGTTCACCTTGTCGTAATTGCCGAACGAAGGACCCAGGGCAACACGCCTCTTCAGCTTATGCGCCTCGTCAACAAGAACGATGTCGAAGCATTTGCCCTTGCCGGGCTCGTAGCCCATCGCGGGCTTCACGAGATCGCTCGGACCGATGACGTCGGACTTCTTGAACCCGCTCACGTTCGCCAGGGACCTTTGGAGCGTCTTTCGCAGTGAGGTCACTGGCTCGATGATGCGGATGCTCATGTCCTTGTAGCGAGGGTCGTCGCGCAACATCTTAAGCATGTATATTGCGAGGACGGTCTTGCCCGTGCCGGGCATCCCCTCGACGACTATCGGTTCGGCTGCGTCTATGCCGTTCCTGATGGCGGCCATAATCTTGTCGAGGGCAACACGCTGGTCGGCGTTGAGCCCCTTGAAGGGCGAGTATTTAAAAACCTCGGACTCCTCGATGTCGGCGATGGTGTGGTCTGCCAGCTCAAGTGCCCGCAGTTCCTCCCACAGGTCTTCGAACATAGCGGAGTAAACGCCCTTGCTGAAATAGTTCGAGTCCGTCATGCCCTCGTTTTTGTTAGTGAGTTTGTAACGGCCGTCCGCATGCATGTAGCCGATAAGTCGGTGCTCATAGTCAGTGATAACCGAGCCGTTGAATTCCTCATTGTAGATGACGTTAATCGTTTCGAAGTCGCGTTTCTCCTCGTTGGCGCCGTGCTGGTTCATGCGGGTCGCGACGCTGGTTGTCTGGCCGACGTACGCGGTGTCCTTGTTTGCAAGGATGTAGACCATGGGCCAGTCGAAAACCTTGTCGTCGGCGAGGGTGAACCGCGCGACGTCGACCCGCTCGCCCGGCCGGAACGAGACCCTGTCCACGTAGAAGGGCGCACCCTTGGGCTTCTCCGCTCGATTTGACGTCGGTATGGTGATCATAGCTCGGTGTACTTTCTCGCGTTGCCGCGGGCCTTGTCCGCGGGGTACTTCCTGCCGTTGGCGTCTATCTTATCGCTAACCGCGCTTGCGAGGTCGATGCCGAGCGCATCGGCCATGTATATGCAGTATATGGCCACGTCAGCAAGCTCCTCCCTGGCCCGATCAGCCTCGCCGGGCACTTCGAGGTCCGATCCGGACCACTGGAACACCTCAAGCAGCTCGGAAGCCTCGAGGCTGATCGATATCGCCAGGCCCTTCGGATTATGGAACTGCGCCCAGTCCCGATTGTCCCTGAACGCAAGGTTGCGGCAGCTACGCACCTACCAGGTCCATGAGCTCTTGCTTGCTGTGCACATCGAGCTTCGTATAGATGTGCTTGGCGTGGCTGCGGACGGTGTTCTCTGTCAGGTACAGCGTTTCTGCGATGTAGGACTTCGTGCGGCCCTTGCACAGCATCTTCATCACCTCAAGCTCACGCGGCGTCAGGTTGCGTTCGGCGCCGATGGCATCGCAACGCTCGTCGATGCTGCAATGGTCTTGCGGGGCGCTCACGCGTTCGCCGGACAACTCGGCGAAGATCCATTTGGTGTCCTGGTCGCGCACTTCCAAGAAGAACGTGCCCACCATGGCCAGCGCAAACATCAGCAGCGTGGTAAACGCCATACCGGAATGCCCTAGCGAAAACCAGCTCGAATGCACCGATCCTGCAGCAAAGGAAGCCGCGTACACGGCCCAGCCTACGCCGATGACCACATTACGGTCGGCCTTTGCGTGGCGCGCAATGTCGATGACGGTCAGCCATGTGAACAGCACCAGCAAGTCCCATGCGCTGCTTTCCACACAGCGAATGAACGTGATCTGCGGCAGCAACGCCTGGCTGAGCACGTCGACTGCCAGAACCGCCAACACGATGCGCCACAGCTGCGCGAAGTTGAACGCCCGCTTCGCGCCAATCACCATGGCCAGCACCACGCCCGAGATAAGCACCTCGAACGCGCGACCGAGCAGGAACACGTCGGCCGCCGCCGCGCTCTGGTTGCCGAACGACGTGCCCACCAAAAACGCGGTAACGTAGCTGAGCACCGCCGCCGCAACCGCTACTTTCCAGAGGCCGCGCAGGTTATGCGACTCGAACCGTACGGCGGCGTGGCCACCCACCGGCGCATCGATAAGCGACATGCGGCACAGCAGCACCGATGCCACGGGCAGCGCCATGGTGATGGCGCACATGAGCGGAAACGGGCTGAAATGCGCTGCGCACTTCAGCACCGATGCGGCAATGTTGCCGATGAACAGGCCGCCGACGGCCGTTCTCAGGTTCACGCGCGCGTAAAACATGCCCCACTGCAGGTACAGCCAGCCAAGCACGCACGAACACACGATGGTGGCGGGGTATTCAAGCGCATCAAGGGCGGGCGTGACGCTGGAGAACAACAGCGCCGCGGCGCCAAGCGCGCCGATGGCGGCGGCAACGTAGCCCGCCATCGGGGATTCCACGAAGGCGGGTTTGCTGCGGGCGATGAAGCCGAAGGCCACCATGGCCAGCGCTAGCGCGAAATAGGATACTTGCCATGAAAGCTGGCCAGTAGGCGCTTCTCCACCTGCTGCGTTGATAAGGAAAGCCCATGCAAGCGTGCAGCAGATGCCGATGGACGTCCAGCGTGGCTTGTTCGCCGCAGAAGGGGTTTTCCCTGCTGCGGCTATCGCCTTTGCGGGAACGTCCGATGCTGCCGCGGTCTTTCGCCCATCCGCTTTTCGTTCGCGCGGTTCCTGGGCCTTTGCGACCGTTCCGCCAGCAACCTTGCCGCAAGATGATCTCGCGCTGCTGCGTTCCATGTTCCTCACTCCTGTAGTATTTGAAATGTGCTGCAGGCATAATAGCATGCAGATATGCGGGGCAAATAGCATTCTCCGACTATCTCGTCAATCAATTTGCCGTTCTGCAGCCGAAGTCGTTTTAAAAACTCCGACGAATGGCCGCAGTTGGTCAAAAAGCCTAGAACCCGAATGGCACGCCCGCCCTTCGCTATATTTCGCAACTTTCGCTTCTACCGCTTGCCGGAAACGCCACCCCGTCTCCGGCAAGCAGCGCTCACCTGCGGAAATGCGCTTCTCCCCCTCTTCGGGTACCCCCTATTTCACCCGCTTTGACGCATGCGTTACCCCAGGTGCGGGTGACGATTCCCTCAGCCAGCTTGCGTATCGTTCCAATCAGCCACAGACGTGGGAATCGGAATTCACGGAAAGGGACGAAGATGGATTCGATGGCTGATTTGAACCTGACGCAGTCGCGTCGCGGCTTCATCAAGGCGGCGGGCGCGACCGTGCTCGCTGGCGCCGCGGCCGCCGCGCTCGGCGGATGCTCCGCAAAGGGCAAGGAACCCAACAAGAACAACTTCGCGCAGTCGATCGGCGAGATCGATTGGGACGAGGAAACCGACGTGCTCATCGTGGGCGGCGGCCTGGCCGGTCAAGCGGCTGCGGCAACGGTGGCCACCGAGGGCAACGGCGCCAAGGCGCTGCTGCTCGAGAAAGGCGCGCTCGTGCTCGGCGACGGCGACAGCCCGTTTTCCGCCGGTCGCGTGCTGTGGACCGACGACGAGCACGCCGAAGGCTTCCGCCAGTACCTCTACGAGCTGCGCGGCGAGATGGACAACACGCCCGACGCGGTGCTCGATGCGTTCGCCGAGGGCATTCATGAGAACCGCACGTGGCTGGAAAGCCTGCCCGGGTTCCAGGACGACTACATCAAGGCAACCACGCACTTCCATCCCGGCACCGGCGACACGTGCTACCCCGAGTACGCCGAGCTGCCGCACGGCTATAACCTTGGCGTGCTGTACTTCAAGGACGAAAAGTACGACCATGTCATCAAGTTTGTAAACTCGGTGTTCGCCGAAAACCCCAACATCACGCACAAGCTGAACGCTCCGCTTACCGCGCTCATCCAGGACCCCGAGAGCAAGGCCGTCCTCGGCGGCGTGTACACCTATGAGGGCCAAACCGTGTACGTGAAGGCCAACAAAGGCGTCATCATGTGCTGCGGCGGTTTCGAGAACAACAAGCAGATGCGCGCCGACTACCTGTCCGCCGCCACTGCGCGCTGCATCGCCGGCCGCATGAACACTGGCGACGGCCACTACATCTGCGCCCGCATCGGCGCCGACATGTGGCACATGAACAGCTGCGCCGGCATGTGGACGAGCGTCAGCCCCATCGAGGGCGAGGACGTGACCATGCGCACGCCCAAGCAATTCGGCATCACCGTCGCCGAAAACGGTCGCCGCTTCTTCATGGACTGGGATTCCGACCATGAGCACGACTGGGAGGTTATCGACCAGAATCCGCTCAACATCAACGTGGGCAGCCGCCATGGCCACATGCAGTTCGGCGGCGAATGGCCGCACCTGCCCATGCCGAAGACCACGTGGTACATCCTGGACGACGAGGGCTACAAGAAGATGATGGCCTACTCGACGGCTCCGAACTTCGAGCCGTCGAGCGAGGGCTACGGCTACACGGCCGACACCATCGAGGAGCTGGCCAACAAGGCGGGCATCAACAAAGACGAGCTGGTGAAGACCGTGACGCAGTGGAATCAGTACTGCGAAGACGGCTACGACCCGGCGTTTTATCGCCCGGCGAAGACGCTGGCCCCCATCAAGGACGCACCGTTCCATGCGTGCCACTGCTCGACCACGATGCTCAACACCGACGGCGGCCCTCGCCGCAACGAGCATGCGCAGATTCTTGACCTTAACGGCGATGCGATTCCCAACCTCTACAGCGCCGGCGAGTTCGGCAGCGTGTGGTGCGACATGTACAACGGCGGCGGCAACCTGGGTGAATGCTGCGCGTTCGGCCGCATCGCCGTACGCAACGTACTGGGCATCGCGTAGGCGCCGAGCGCGTTGGAAAGGAAGTAAGCGATGAGCGAATCCGAAGAGACGAAACGCGAAGAGGCGTCGCAGCCGGCGGCCAAACGCCCGATGGAGAAGCGCAAGCGCCTGGGCATCACGCTCGGCTGCATCGCGGTCGTTCTGGTGGTGGCCGGCGCCGGCTTCATGGTGTGGCACGAGCAGCCGAGCTTTTGCAACGCCATCTGCCACGACCCGATGGACCCCTACCTGCCCACGTTCGAGGCCACGCCGGGGCAGCCGGCAACCGACAAGTGGGGCAACGAGGTCGAGGACGCCAGCAGCATGTTGGCCGCCGTGCACAATCAGGCGGGCAAAACCTGCATGGACTGCCACGTGCCGCAGCTTGACGAGCAGATGACCGAGGGCGCCGAGTGGGTCACCGGCAACTACGACAGCCCGCTTGGCGAGCGCACGTCCACGCAGCTGGTGGAGGCGCGCGGCCTTGAGAACTCCGACGAGTTCTGCATGAACACGAGCTGCCACCCTTACGGCCGTGACGAGCTGGTGAAAAAGACGGCGTGGATGGGCAAGATCAACCCGCACACCCCGCAGCACGGTGAGCAGAAGTGCACCACGTGCCATAAAGCGCACCGCGCCAGCGTGAACTACTGCACGCAGTGCCACACCGATGCCGTGGTGCCCGACGGCTGGCTGAGCTACACCGACAGCAAGCTGCTCGAGGAAGCTGCCGGCATAACCGACGAGCAGTAAGCTGTTGGCAGAAGCGACCGCAAGCTAGCCGCTTCGAGCGCACGCAAGCAACCATAGCGTTCGATGCGAACGTACAAACGCGAAACCCGCAGGTGAGGAATCCCTACCTGCGGGTTTCGCGCATCTGAAGGCCAAGCGAAGCGTAACCCATCAAGGACGCTCATCCCGGTAACCTGCTAAACCTGTAACAGATTTTTACAGTTTCAGGCGTAATCTGATAAAATCTGTTACAGGTTATGAAAGGCGGTGCACAAATGGCGAACGCAACCATCGCAACCCTCATCGAAGATTTCCATGCAACGGTATTGCCGGCGCATCTCAAGCGGATGGTCGACCGCGACCTCAACCTTGGCACCCCGTTCGATCCTGCACCCGGCAACTTGGTAAAAGTGATCGTGGGCATGCGGCGCTCGGGAAAAACATACCGATTATTCCAGCAAATACGCGACTTGCTGAACTCCGACATCAAGCCCGAGCAAATCTGCTACTTCAATTTCGACGACGATCGCCTTCGCCCCTTCACGGCCTCTACTATCGACGAAGTGCTGGAAACTTTTTTCGAACTGCACCCATCAAGCCGCTCACAAGGGACTTTCCTCTTCTTCGACGAAATCCAGGAAGTTCCCAATTGGGATATTGCTGCGCGGCGCATCGTTGATACCGAAAAAATCACCATGTACGTAACGGGGTCGTCATCCCGTATGCTTTCCACCGATGTAGCAACGGAATTTCGCGGCAGATCGATCGCTTACGAACTGCTTCCGTTTAGTTTTCGCGAATACGCCCGCTACCACCACGTGCTCGAAGATCAACAAGGAATGTTCGACAAAGAACAGCAATCGCTTCTGAAGCGGGCATGTCGGGATTATCTCGTGCAAGGTGGCTTTCCCGGCGTTCAAATGCTCGATGACAATGAACGCGCAGGCGTACTGCAAAGCTATGCGCAGTTCACAGTTGCTCGCGACGTCGTTGAGCGCCACGGTTTTTCGAATGCGGCATTTGCGCGAAACCTGGCAAGAATCTCGCTTGCTTCAAGCGGACGCGATTTCTCCATCAGCAAGATAGACGGCATGAGCAGAAGCGCAGGCTATTCGCCCGGGCGCGCAACCATTTCGGCCATCATCGACGCCTTCGAAGACGCGCATCTGCTTCATCAGGTGTACGAGTTCACCCATTCCGCGCAAAAGATCCGCCTGGGCGGCTTCAAGGTGTACGCGGAAGACCCCGGTTTGCTGTGCGCGCTGGCTCCTGCAACAAGCGATGGCCTGACCAGAGCGCTTGAGACGGCTGTGTACCTGGAAATGAGGCGTCGCGCATCTTCCCGCGTGGGCTCTATCGCGTTGCTGAAACTAAAATCCGGCAAGGAGATAGACTTCATCGAAGGCGATGAGGCGTTTGGAATTGCCTACGAGCTGATACAAGTGTCTCTGAGCATGAAAAACGAAGCTACGCGCCAGCGCGAAGTCTCCGCGCTGCAAGAAGCCATGGCGCGCTTCGAAAAGAACGCCGCAACCATAATAACGCTCGACGAAGAATCAAACATCAACGTCCCCGAAGGCGTGATTCACGTTGTGCCAGCCTGGAAGTGGTTGCTGGGGTAGGACGCTCGGGTCCGGGCGTTAATGTAGCGCCAAGAATTGCACCTCCTACGGCGGCAACGAATTTACCTGGCGTCGGTTTTTCTCGCCGATTTTCATGGTGATCTGCAGATATGCTTTCACGTGGCAAGAAGCCGAACGGTAAGGGGCCGGTGCGAGAGACGGAAGTCGTGCGGTGTGCTGGGCGCCTCCGCGTCAATGGCTTTAAAGCCCTTTTGTTCCGCGAAGAATCGTTCATTATGTCCGCCCCTGGCCAAAAAGTGCGATTATTCGCAGCTGAAGTATAAAGATCAAGGTGCATCACTTCATGAAATGAAATATATGAGTAACAAACGATGAGTTTTCGGCAATAATCGCGAAGTCACCAGCGTAATGAGTGGAAAAGTGCAGCTAAAGCCCCAGATTCGATAGCAAAAACCGCGAAGAATCGTCCGTTTTGACCCTAGACGGCCAAAACGGACGATTCTTCGCTCTCGCACTTTTGCGCCTTCCCGAGTCGAAAGAAAAAAGGAGCGGTGGCGTGCTGCGGCCGGTGAATATATAGCAGAACAGCGTCACCAGCGCGTGCCTTTCTTTTGCGAAATCGATAAACGGGTGAACAGGGGACGGAGGTGTGTTCACGGGCGAACACACCTCCGTCTCCTGTTCACCCGTTTGCGCCGGCGGCTTCACCAAGGAAGCCGGCCATGAAGCCGAGCGCGCCGACGTCCCTATTCGCCTGCTCGACCTTGACCCCTTCGCGCGCACCTATGTTGAGGTCTACGACAAAGTCAACGATAACGACCGCGCGATTCCCCCGCTCACCCGTATCCGGATGTCAGCGCAAAGGACGGCGTTCGCAAGCGTCAACAACTGCGTAAAACGATAAGCCTCTCGGACCCTTCCCGTTTCAATCGAGAAAGCTCCGAGAGGTTTCCGCTGCTCCTCGCCGCTGCATGAACGCACCTCCGTCCCCTGTTCAACTGTTCACCCGCGAGGACGCCGCGCTGCAACCGGGCGAGCCGTCCTGTCTCGCTTTCCACTTGCTACGAAGTCACGCTCAATATAGAAAGGGCTGCCGAACACCCTTGGCAGCCCTATAGTTAATGCACTGAAACTAACGATTGCTAGCAATGCTAACGGAACCTAGCAAAGCCAACTCATGCCGAAAAAGCTAGCTGGACCTAAAAATGCTAACGCACGCAAACTTAAATGAAAGATGCTATCCGGTAGTGAACGAAAAGGATCCGGGAGGCGGCGATAGCAATACCCTCTTCAAGCCCGCCGCCCTCGATACCGCGGTTAGCACCGTCAGGGGCTTCCCACCCCTAGCGCAACCTTGCGCTCTACGAGGCGAAGCGGGCGGCGAACGAGACAGGGGATGCGGCCGAGGGCAGAACCGTCACGCGTTGCGCCATGGCGGGCGCGTATGCGGTATTGGCCTCGCGAAGTGCGCGGCGGATGCCGGCGATCACGTCGCCGCGATTAGCCATCTCCGGCGTCAGCGCAACATAACCGGCAGGCTCCCCGGCAACGGAAGCCGGCACGTCGGACGTGCGCACAACCGCGGAATTGCGATAGAAAGCCGGCCACCACAAGTTTTGCGCCCCGTCGTTCACCATGTCACGATGCGCCTCATCAGAAAGCAGCATGATCGAATGGCCGAACGCACGCTGAGCGCGGAACAGCGCACCGGCGATGCCGTCAGCGACAGCTTCCGGATACGCCATTGCGCTCGCATCGTTCAGCGTGCTCACGATGACCAGCTTCGTGCACGGGGTGAGCGCACACTCGAGCGCGACGAAGTCGGGCAGCATCGTTTCCTCGTCAAGCGGGACCTCAACCAGGCGAGCGCCCCGATCCTCGACGATCGCGCGATACATCTGGCCGCAAGGCGCAAACGCGATCACTTCGTCTTCGGGCTTAAGCACCGCATCCATAAACGCGTTGATGGCGCTGTCAACTCCGCTGGCCATGACGATGTCGGAAGCGGCATAGGAGGTGCCGAAACGACACTCCAGCGAAGCGGCAACAGCCGACGCTGCGCCAAGACGTTCTTTCGTGAACTGTGAAACGAGCATTTCTCTTCCCTCCTAAGCGCAATCCGCGCAGAATGAAACCGCCCCCCGCGCATACGACGCAAGGAACAACGCCGCCCATTCGCGACGATAACCACAACAACGGGGAAACATATAGAGCATCGAGCCATGACGCATGCCCGATGGGAGAAATCAGAAACGCTCGAACGAGCAGATTGCTTTCGCAACGATTAGGATTGTAGCGCACGCAGCAAGTCGAAAACACCCCTGAGCGCCGATTTCCTCGCAAGCGGAAAAACAGGGTAACACACCGTTTCAGCAGGTCAGATGCCCATATAACCCAAAATTGGTGATGGGTTTTTGCAAAGATACCCCGATTCGCACGAGTGCTTTGACATCGCAAAAAAGATTGCAACGCAGCCTTTTGAGCCGCCTGGCGCTTCTCGATCGCGAGATCGATGGAAGTGCATTCACGCGAACGGCTGCCGGGCGAACAGGGGGACGGAGGTGCGTTCACGGGATCCATTCGGGAGCACGAAAAGCCGACATGAACGCACCTCCGTCCCCTGTTCAGCCACTCGCGTTCCCCGTTTCAAATCCCGCTTAGAGCCAATCGAACCTACAGCTGCGCGAACGCCTGCTTGAAGTCGCCGATCAGATCTTCGGCGTCCTCTAAGCCGGCGGAGAAGCGGATGAGGCCGTCGCTGATGCCCATTTCGGCACGCACCTCAGGCGACACGTTGTGGTGCGTCATGCTCGCCGGGTGCTGGATAAGGCTTGCCGGGTCGCCCAAGCTCACGGCGATGTGCGACAACTGCAGCGCGTTGAGCAACCTCTTCCCTGCCTCGAAGCTGGACATGCCGTTGACGTCGTCGGCAAGCTCGCAGGACAGGATTCCCGTTCCCAAACCGTTCATCTGGGTTTTCACCAGCTCGTGATACGGCGAGCTTTCCAGGCCGGGATACAGCACGCGCTTCACGCACGGCACGCCCTCCAGGTAGCGGGCCACCGCCAGCGCGTTGGCGCAGTGGCGTTCCACGCGCATGCCCAGCGTCTGCAGGCCGCGGATGATCAAAAACGCGTCGAACGGGCTGCAGATGGAGCCGCTCGTCTTCGTCACGCCGATGTTCTTGATCACCGCGATGTCCTCGGCGCTTCCGATGATCACGCCGGCGATCACGTCACCGTGGCCGTTGAGATACTTCGTCACGGAATGCAGCACGATGTCGGCGCCGCACGCCAGCGGGCGCTGCACGGGCGCGGGCGCGAACGTGTTATCCACCACCACGCGGATGCCCTCCCCCACCGTGCGCTTCACGCCGGCGATGCCGGTCACCTTCATGAGCGGGTTCGTGGGCGTCTCGAAGTACACCATCTTCGTGTTCGGCCTGATGGCGGCGGCAACTGCGTCAAGGTCGGACGTGTCGACCGGCGTCACCTCGATGCCGAACTTCGGCATAACGTCGCGGATGACCACGTTCGTGCAGCCGTACACGCAATCGCCCACGATCACGTGGTCGCCAGCCTGCAGAAGGCCCAGCAGCACCGAGCTCACCGCGCCCATGCCGCTGCCGGCGGCAACGCAGTCCTCGCCGCCCTCGATGGCCGCCATCTTCAGCTCAAGCGTGCGCACGGTCGGATTGCCGCCGCGCGAGTACACGTAGCCCGGCGTCGCGCCGTCGAACTTCGCCATGCCGTCCTCCACGCTGTCGAAGCAGAACGTGGAAGTCTGGTAAATCGGCGTCGCCAGCGCGCCGAACGCGGGGTCAGGCTCCTGACCAGCATGGATGGCGCGCGTCATGAAGCCAGCGTTATCTAAATCGAGTGCCATGATGAATGCTCCTTTGAATGGATGTGTAAGGGACGTTGAACAGGGGACGGAGGTGTGTTCACGCCTGCGCGACGCTACAGGAACAGCGCCTCGAATGCGCGGGCGAAGCGTGCTTGCTCGGTTACCCCCGGGCCTACGAACTCGCCGTCGTCGATGTAGCACGCGAGCGCTTCCACGCCTGCATCGTCGCGCGGGATGCCGATCTCGGGAAGCGTACCCGGCATCCCCAACGCGCGCATGAACCGCTGGATCCGGGCGGCCTCGTCACCGTCGCCGTTGAACACCAGCTGCATGACCAGGCCGATCGCCACCAGTTCGCCATGCAGATACCCGGCGGCGCGTTCCGCGTACAGCGTGCGCATACCGTCGTAGAACTTGTGCGCCAGCGCCGTCTGGTGAAACCCGCGCGTCAACGCGCTCACGATGCCGGTAAGCGCAAGATTCAGGTAGACCACCCGCACAAGCGCCGCGCCCGGCTTGCCCGCGGCCGCCTCTTCGCACGCCGCCGCCGCATAGCGCTCAAGCTGCTCGTTGTTTACCCGCGCATACTGGTAGGCGCACCAGCGCTGGACGTCTTGTTCGGCCTCGTCAAGCGCTTGAGCCCCGTGCGCCAGCTCGGGAACCTTCGCCATGGCGTCCAGCACGCCGGCGGCTATCAGGCGCGGTGGCTGGGTGACCATGACCTCAAGGTCCACCAACACCGCATCGATCTCGCGCTCATAACGCCACGTGCCGCAAAACGACCCATCTTCGTGATACATCACGGACAGCGGCGTGAACGCGGCGCATGTGGCAACACTCGTGGGCACCTGCGCCACCGGCCAGCCGCCGGTGGCGGCAACGGCTTTCGCCAGGTCCATCACGCGCCCGCCGCCGACGCCCACCACCGCATCGCAGCCCGCCGCGCTCACCGCATCCGCAAGCCGCCGCGCCGCCTCGTACGACGTCGGGCAGTCGCAAACCTCAACGCAAAACGGCACGCTTGCGGCCTCAAGCGACGCCGCCGCACGCTCACCTGCCACGCGCCAGCCGTTCGGCCCGGCGACCACGAACGCCTTCTTCCCCAGCCGCGCGACCTCGCAACCCAGCTGATCAAGCGCGGTCGCACCCTGCAGGTAACGCCCGGCACCCGTCTTGTAAGCCGCGTCGATGAACTCCCCGTTCGCCATATTCGCCACTCCCTTCCCCCGCTAATCCATAGTCCAGTCGAGCATGCGGTTCTTGATCTTCTCGAAGATCTGCATGACCACCACCAGCACCAAGATCATGAACAGGAATCCCGCCCACGTGTTGTCGTACAGGCCGAAGTCGGCGTTTTTCTTCACGAAGTAACCCATGCCGTACTGCGCGCTGTACATCTCGGCAAACACGAGCACCAAAAACGAGCTGCGCAGCGACGTGACGAACCCTGACAAGATCGAGGGCATCGCCGCTGGCAGAATCACCTTCGTCAGCTTCTTCGGGCCGGTCAGGCACAGGGTTGCGGCGTTGTCCAGGTAGCGCTTGTCGATGGTCATGATGCCGGTGACCGTGGCGAACAGGGTGGCCCACACCGTGTTGTAGACGATCAGGAACATGGAGGCCGCCGTGAACGTCGGCGCCAGATGCAGCGCAAACGGCGACAGCAGGATGGCCGGTACCACGCTGATGGCGTACACGATGGGGTACAGCGTGTCGCGCACGCGGCGATTCATACCCATGAGCACGCCGAACGCCAGCGCGATGACGGTGCCCAGCACCAAGCTGGGCACCAAAAGGCTCATGGACGAGGCGAAGTTCAGCGGCATGACGTCCGCATAGTCGGTGAACGCCTTCCAGATGCGCTCGGGCGTGGGGAACAGCACGGGGTCCAAAATCCCCGCATGCGTGACGCCCCAATACCCGCCGCACATGCCGACGATCAGCACTGCAGTGATCCAGTACTTTTTAACGAATGCAATAACGTGGCTCATGCCGCTTCCTTAACCTCGCTTCTTCGTGCTACGTGAACAGGGGACGGAGGTGTGTTCACGAGAACAATCGCCGGGGGCGAACAGGGCAACCGCGTGAACACACCTCCGTCCCCTGTTCACGCTCCGCCCGGGGCTTCTTCCCTACGCGTCGTAATCGGCGTAGATGTTGTTCATCTTCGTGTAGAACTCGGGGCTTTCGCTGGCGTACTTCTCCGTGCATGCGTCGAGCGCGGCCTTGTACAGCTGCGTGTCGATATGCTCGTCGATGTTGACGTCCTTCGCGGTGTCGGGGAACAGGCCCATCTCGCCCATCCAGTTCCACGCACGCTCGACCGAAGTACGGTACGGGTCCAGGTTCAGGCGGTAGTGCTCGTTATCCATGTAGGCGTGCACGTACTCCAGGCTGGAACCGGTCTGCTTCACCACCAGCTCGGCGGTGGCGTCCTTGTTCTGCTCGTACCAGCACTGCGCGCGAAGCCAGGCGCGCAGCATGGCGGATACGCCCTCGGCATTCGCGTCCAGGAACTTCTGCTGGGAAGCAACGCGACAGCAGGAATAGTCGGGCGTGATGTCGCTGCAGTAGCACATGACGTCTACCTCGGGCATCTGGGAGATGTTGTAGTTCTGCGACGTGCCGCAGATGGCATAGTCTGCCTTGCCGGAGCGCACGGCCTCAACGCGGTCGGCATGGTTGGACAGCACGATGGTGGTCACCTCGTCCATGCTGTGACCGGCATCGTAGAGCGGGCCGAACACGGCGAACTCGTTGCCCGAGCAAGCGACGGTCTTTCCCAGCAGGTCCTCCACGCCGTTCCACTGCGTGCCCGCCTTCGCGATAATCGGCATGCAGCCGGTGATCATGTAGCCGGCATAGATGGTCAGGTCCTGACCAGAGGCGATATGGGTGAGCGGCAGGTTCGTGCCGTTGTTGGACAGCACGTCGACCTTGCCGCTGAACAGGGCCTGGAATGCGTCATCGGAGCTGGAGAACACGTTCACCTCGACGTTGACGCCCTCTTCAGCAAGGTAACCCTGCGCGTCGGCGATGGCGTTGAAGATGTGGCCGTCGTTGGTGGTGCCCAGGCGCACGGTCGGCGCGTCGGCGGAAACCGTGGTAGCGGAAGCGCCGTCCGAGGAGGCGTTGGAGGAGCAGCCGCCCAGCGCCAGGCTGGCGGCGGCCACGGAGGCCAGGCCGATGAAGCTGCGGCGGGAAACGTTGTCGATCATGGGTCGATCCTTTCTTGTGGCGAATTTCTTTGCTTGCTATATGGAAGGGCCGTTCAGCCCTAGTCCTCAACGTGTCTCAAAACGTCCTGATTGATGTACCCGACCAGCTCATTGCGCAAATCCATGATGAAGCGGCTTTCGTACATCTCTTTTCGGGATGGTTTGCGCTCAAGCGGTATCTCCTTCTCGAAGATCACCTGGCTCGGCGACTGGCCGAACACCACGATGCGGGTGGCCAGAAGCAGCGCCTCCTCCACATCGTGCGTGACGAAGAACACCGTCTTCTTGCGCTCCTCGTGCGACCACAGGTCCAGCACCATGTCCTGCAAACGTGCCCGAGTCACGGCGTCGAGCGCGCCGAACGGCTCGTCCATCAGCAGGATCGGCGGGTTCATGGAGAAGCTGCGGGCGATGGCGCAGCGCTGCTTCATGCCGCCCGACAGCGATTTGGGATATTTGCCGAACACCTCATCCTTCAGGCCCACCTCGCGCAACGCGCGACGTGCGATGTCGCGGCATTCCGCCTTCGACTTCTCGAGGAAGCGCTGGCGAAGGGCCAGCACGATGTTCTCCCCCGCTGACATCCACGGGAACAGGCCGTAGTCCTGGAAGACCACGCTGCGTTCCAGGCTTGTGCCGTCGATGGGCCGCCCGTCGACGCAGATCGACCCCGACGAAGGCGCTTCCAGGCCCGCCATCAAGCGCAAAAACGTCGATTTGCCGCACCCGGACTGGCCGAGCAGGCACACGAAGTCGCCTTCGCGCACGCGCATGTTCACGTCCCGCAAGATAAGCTGGTCGGAATCGGCGTAGCGAAACGACAAGTCGGTCACGGTGATGTCATTCATGGGATGGGTCTCCTAATGCAATGGGAAAGCGCGTTACGAAGCGAACAAAGCGGTGAAGGGAGCGGGTTGCGCGGGCTCCGGCGAGCCCGCGAAGGCGCGGAAGCGTCAGCCGTGGGTGCGGACATCGCCGCCGGAAGGCCCGTCAGCCGGCAAGGGCAGCGGCTGATGGCGCGGCAGCCGGCGAAGGCGCCATCGCCCCGGGTGCCATCGGCGAGGGCAAAACCCTCACGCAAGGCACGGAAGGCGCAAGCGTCGCCGCAGGCTCAGACGCCGCGAAGGCAGGCTGCGCGGAACAACCGTACTCCTTCGCCACCTGGGCAAACAAAGGAAGGGCACGCGAAACGGCCTCGGGGGTCAAGCAGTACGACAGGCGCACGTAGCCCGGGGCGCCGAAGTCCGAACCGCCCACGGCGACGATGCGCTTAGCCGCCAGGCGGTCGAGCAGCAGCTGCTCGTCGCCGTCGGGCGCCGCCATCAGCAGGTAGAACGCGCCGTTGCCGGGCACCACGTCGAACCCGGCGTTTGCCAGCGCGGATGCCAGCATGCGGCGATTGCGATCGTAGTAGGCAACGTCAACGGTCTCATCCGCGCAGGCGGCTGCCATGCGCTGCGCCGTGGCGGGCGCGTTTACGAAGCCGATGTCGCCGAGCGAGCGGCGGATGCCAGCAAGAAGGGCATCGCGTTCGGCCATCCCCGGCGTCAGCGCGACATAACCGATGCGCTCGCCGGCAATGGAAGCGGATTTGCTGAACGAATACACCACGGCGGTGTCACGATAAACTGCCGGCCACCAGGGGTTTTGCGCGCCGTCGTACACCAGGTCGCGATACGGCTCGTCGGAAAGCAGCAGAATGGGATGGCCGAACGCGCACTGCGCACGGAACAGCGCACCGGCGATGCCTTCCGCCGCGGCAATCGGATACACCAGGCCGCTCGGATTGTTCGGCGTGTTCACGAGGACCAGCTTCGTGCGCGGCGTGAGCGCACGCTCGAAGGCGGCAAGATCGGGCAGCATAGTCTCTTCGTCGAACGGGACCTCCACCAGGCGAGCACCCCAATTCTCGACAAACACCCGATATGCCGGGTAGCAGGGCAAAAACGCGACCACATCGTCTTCAGGGTCGAGCACCGTCTGCATAAGCGCGTTGATGGCGCTTGCGGCCCCGGTGGTCATAACGATATCGGAAGCTTTGTAAGGAGTGTCAAACCGGCGCGCCAGCGAAGCGGCGATGGTCGAGCGAACGTCGGCGTATCCGGAGCTATCCATGTAGCCGTGCAACTCCGGCGCGGTTTTGCTCGCAGTGTCTTCCAGAGCAGCGCGCACGCCCGCCGGACACGGAGCCGAAGGATTACCGATGCTGAAATCGAACACGTTGTCAACACCGTGGACCTTCTTCAGCTTCTCGGCCTTTTCGAAAGCCTGACGAATGGCCGATGACGTGCCAAGGCGTTGTTGCATGAACCGCGAAACGAGCATTTCTCTTTCCTCCTATGCGCAACCTGCGCACGACGAACCCACCCCCCGCGCACTGCGCAAGAGGGCACCGCGCCACTTCGCGTCGATGATCTATACGATGGGAAAAGCGCGTCGAAAGGCGGGCCTCAGATGTGCCCGACGGACGCTATGCAGAAATGCTCGAACTTAGCAGAAGGCGTTCAAGCGAGAAGGATTGTAGCGCAGAAACCACTGCAGGATGCACGGGAATACCCGCTTTTGTTCATGTGCGCAAAAGCACTGTTACAGCCTTGTTTTCGCAGGTCATAGACCTATTCAACCCCAAATGGGTCGTACTCGTTCAACCAAATATACCCCCATTGGTGGCAGCTCAGGCACGAGGGAGAACGGGAGGAGAACAGGGGACGCGGGTGAACGGGGGACGGAGGTGTGTTCACCCGTCTGCGCTAGCGCCAGGGCTGGTTATTGGGATTGCCGCAAATCACCGCCAACCAATTCGGCAAAACCAACAAGCTGAAACTAAGAATTTCTTTCAGCATAAGGCATCGCCTCTTCCCGCATAGGCCGAAGCTCCGCACGCGTTGGACTTCGCTGATTTCGCCGGTATCGCAACTATAGTACGTATGCTCTATCTATCCGATACTGGGCAGTTTTAATTCAAATACAGCGAAACGCTCCCCCTGCCGATTCGGCGGAGGAGCGTTTCGTTTGCTGTTAGGTTAACGCTGCGCTCTAGCCCTGATACCCGTACAAGTTGCCTTCGCCCGTGTACTGCACCTCGCCGGTACCGGAGATGATGCGGCCGACGCGATAGGTCTTCTCGCCGGCTTCGGCCAGAGCGGCCTCGACTTCCTCGGCGCGCACGGGGTCCACGATCAAGATCATGCCAACGCCCATGTTGAACGTCTTGAGCGCCTGCGGCTCGGACAGCTCGGCGGCGTCGCACACGTACTTCGCCACGGCCGGCACGGGCCAGGTGCCCAGATCAACCTGCGCGTCAACACGATCGTTCAGCGCGCGGTTGAGGTTCTCGGAGATGCCGCCGCCGGTGATGTGGGCCAGCGCACGCACGGCGCCCGGGCATGCCTTCAGCGTACCGAGCACCTGCTTCACGTAGATGCGCGTAGGCGTGAGCAGCGCGTCGGCCACGGACTGGCCGTCAAGCGCCTCCACCGGCGCCAGCAGCTCTTCGCGGCTTTTGCCCTCCACGCACACCTTGCGGGCCAGGGAGTAGCCGTTGGAGTGCAGGCCCGAGGATGCCAGGCCGATGAGCACGTCGCCCTCGGACACGCTTTCGGGGTCGAGCATCTTCGGCTTGTCGACAACGCCCACGGTGAAGCCGGACAGGTCGTAGTCGTCGGGATCCATGACGCCCGGGTGCTCGGCCATCTCGCCGCCGATGAGCGCGCAACCCGCCTGGCGGCAGCCCTCGCCGATGCCGGCGACGACCTCGGCCACGTGCTCCTTGCGCAACTTGCCGATGGCGATGTAGTCCAGGAAGAATAACGGCTCGGCACCGCACGCCAGGATGTCGTTGACGCACATGGCCACCAGGTCGATGCCCACCGTGCCGTGCTTGCCGGCCAGCTGGGCCACCTTCAGCTTCGTACCCACACCGTCGGTGCCGGAAACCAGCAGCGGCTCGGCCATGTCCTTGGCCGCCGCGATGCTGAACAGGCCGCCGAAGCCGCCGATGTCGCCGACGACCTCCGGGCGATACGTGGAGTGCACCGTCTCCTTGATGGCGTCGACGGCGCGAGCGCCCTCGGCGGTGTCCACGCCTGCTGCCTGGTACGTAACTTCCTGCTTCGTCACTGGATGCTCCTTATCTGATAGGCGGGAACCCGACCGGCAAACCGGCCGGCGCTCCCGCACCGTTAACCTTCCAAAACCCGGACACTTGGGGACGTAGCCTTATCTGTCCGGTTTGCGCGAGCCGCGAGCCGCAAACGGCGAACACACCTCCGTCCCCTGTTCACGCTTGCGTTTGCTAGACGCTGACCTGGGTGTTCTCGGCTTCTTGCGCTTCCTTTTCGTAGGCGGCGGCGAAGTCGGCCTTCGTCATGAAGCTGTTGCGCGCGGTGTAGGCGGGGATGTCCACGGGGTACTCGCCTGAGAAGCACGCCTCGCAATAGCCCGGCGTGCGCACGTCGGGCAAGCTGTCGCGCAGGCCCTGCAGGCTGATGAACGCCAGAGAGTCGGCGCCCATCCACTCGCACATCTCCTGATTGGTCATGTTCGCGGCGATCAGCTGGTCGCGCGTGTCGGTGTCGATGCCGTAGAAGCACGGCCACATGACCTCGGGGCTGACGATGCGCATGTGCACCTCGGTGGCACCGGCGTCGCGCAGCATCTCGATGAGCTTCTTCGACGTGTTGCCGCGCACGATGGAGTCGTCGATGACCACCAGGCGCTTGCCGCGGATGACGGAAGGCAGCGGGTTGAGCTTCAGGCGGATGCCCAGCTGGCGCATGGCCTGCGTGGGCTGGATGAACGTGCGGCCCACGTAGCGGTTCTTCACGATGCCGTCCGAATACGGGATGCCGCTTTCGAAGGCGAAGCCCATGGCCGACGGGATGCCGCTGTCGGGCACGCCGAGCACCAGGTCGGCATCGGCCGGCGCCTCGCGGGCCAGGATGCGGCCCATGTTACGGCGTGCCTGATAGACCGACTGGCCGTCCATGATGGAATCGGGGCGGGCGAAGTACACGTACTCGAAGATGCAGCTGGCGCGCTTGCGCGGCTCGACGCCCTGCTCGGAGGTGACGCCGTCCTTGTTGAAGCGCACGATCTCGCCGGGCTCAACGTCGCGCACGTATTCGGCGCCCACGATGTCCAGACCGCAGGTTTCACTGGAAACCACCCAGCCGCGATCATCGGGCAGCTTGCCGATGCACAGCGGGCGGATGCCGTTGGGGTCGCGGAACGCGTATAGCGTGTCGGGGCTTGCCAGCACCATGGCGTAGGCGCCCTCCATGTACTGCATGGCGTAGCGGATGCCCTCGCGCAGGTGGTGCGTCTTCTGCGTGACGCTGCCGATGGCCTTGGCGGCCACCTCGGAGTCGGTGCCCGCGCGCAGCTGGATACCCTCGTCGATCAGGCGGGCGCGCAGGCTGTTGGTGTTCACCAGGGTGCCGTTATGCGCCAGCGCGATGAGGATCTCGTCGATGGCCGAGATGTGCGGCTGCGCGGCCTCCCACGATGCCGCGGCGCCGCTGGTGGAATAGCGCGCGTGACCAACGGCTACGTAGCCTTCGAGCGCGGCCAGGCGCGACTCGTCGAACACCTGGGTCACCAGGCCCAGGTCCTTCGACACCATGATGGTCTCACCATCGCCCACGGCGATGCCGGCCGACTCCTGCCCACGGTGCTGCAACGCCTGCAGGCCGAAGCACGTCATACGTGCAACGTCCTCGCCAGGGGCGAACACGCCGAACACGGCGCACTCCTCCTCCAAGCGGTCGGGGCGCTCTCCCGGCAGAATCGAGGTGCTCATGCTGCTGTCTCCTTTGCCGCTTCGCTGACGGCGGCCACGTCCTCGGGGTTGATGTTGCTATCATCGGCAACGACGCTGCTGGCCGCTGCTGTTGAACCGGATTCGTACGCGAGCAACACCCACCGGCCGTTGCTGGCCAGGTTGTCGCAGGTGGAGAACGCGAACGTGTGCTTCATATCGGCGGCGGAGGGAAGGCCCGCAACCGGAACCGCGGAGCGGTCGACCTTGTCCTGCACGTAGGCCTGACGCTCCTGCTCGCTGGCGAACGCCGTTTGAGCCAAGGGATCGTCTGCCGCGCAATGCACGATGGAGAAGGTGGTGAGCTGGTAGTTCGCCGTGGGCGTGAACACGTACACGATGCGATGGCCGTTGAACGTGTCCGCGTCACCGAAATCGGCGAAGGGCGAGAACATGGAGCCGTCGTTCATATGATGGCCGTACACGATGTTGTTCGCATCGGAGAAATCGGCGGCATTGGCCGCGGACAGGAAGATGCTGCCGAACGACACCCAGCTGGTCTGCCCGTAGAAGTCGGTTTTCAGGTAGTGTTCGTCGTCGGTGCCGTGCACTATGGGGAAGTTGACGGTGGTGCCGGGAACGTAGATCCACCCCACCACGTCGGGGTTAATGGCCCGCAAGGCATCCCAATCGACGGTGAAACTTGCAAGGTCCATACGTTGAAGCGCAGCAGCATCGGGAGCGTTGAAGCCGATCTGCTCGAGCTGCTTGTTGTTCTGCTGGCCGTGCCAATAGCCATAGCCGATGAAGGCCAGCGCGCCTGCGGCGCATACGAGCACGATGAGGGAGATGATGAAAACCACGCGCCACACGCCGCCCGAGCGTTTGGGCTTGCGCCTACCTTGGGAAACGGAAACGGGCCGCACGGAGCCGCACCCCTGCGGGGCCGCATGCGCGCCGCGCGATTGCGCGCGGTTATGCTGGTATTCGGACAATTCACGCCTTCCCAAGCGTCGATGCGCGAAAAACACGCAAGACGCCTCCGCAGTAGCTCGGAAACCTCATCTACCTGTTACATAGTACGAAACATCCCCAGGTCGGGGGACATGCCGCCCGCGAAATGCCGCAAATCAACGCAGGATGTTCGAAAAACCGCCCAGCACCTGCACGGCGCAGCCGTGAACAGCCGCCCGACAGGTGCCCAAGACGCCTCCCCCTCAAAGCACGCCCTTTGCGCGCTCGCAACCCTCGCAGTCCGCAAAAGCCGAACGCGATGCGCGACAGGCGGCGCAGACATCGCGCGCCAAAACGCAAGGGAGCGCACCGTGCACGATGCACGACGCGCTCCCCCGCCTCGGACTGCCGTTAGGCATTCCGCGTTAGGCCTATTTCTTCTTCATCTCGTCGAGAAAGCCCTTCAAGATGAAGCCGATGATCACGATGACTATGACCGCGACTATGACCGGAATCGTCCAACTTGGCACCATAACGCAACCCCTTTTCCTTTATATATGCGCAGGCCGTCTCCGACCGGCCGGCGCCCTGCACCTAATGTGGTTATCAAGCAATACTACCGCGCCTTCACTCGCCGTGCAACCGCACCTCGAGCGCATCGTTGATGACCTCGAGCGCCTTGACGCGGGCGAAGCGCTTGTCGTCGGATTCCAGCACGATCCACGGCGCGAACGGCGTGGACGTCAAGCGGAACATGTCCTCGACGGCGCTTTTGTACTGCGGATACTTGTCGCGGTTGCGCCAATCCTCGTCGGTGATCTTCCACTGCTTGGCAGGGTCTTCCTGACGGGCACGGAAGCGGGCCAGCTGCTCTTCCTGGCTGACATCCACCCAGAACTTCAGCAGCACGGCGCCCCAGCGCACCAGCTCCTGCTCGAACTCGTTGATCTCGTCGTAGGCGCGTGCCCACTGCGCATCGGTGGCGAAGCCCTCCACGCGCTCCACCAGCACGCGGCCGTACCAGCTGCGGTCGTAGATGCCCACGTGCCCCGCCTTGGGAAGGCGCGTCCAATAACGCCACAGGTGGGGATGGGCAAGCTCAGGCTTGGTGGGCGCCGGGCTGGGGAAGATGGTGTAGGCGCGCGCATCGAGGGCCTGGGCCACGCGCTTGATGGCGCCGCCCTTGCCTGCCGCATCCCAACCCTCGAACATGAGCACGAGCGGGACGCGCGCCTGGTACATCTCCATTTCCAGCTTGTTCAGGCGCTTCTGCTGCTGTTTCAGGCGATCCCTGTATTCGTGCTGGTCGAGCACCAGGCCGTGATCGACCTCGTCAAGGCTGGGAACCCTGTCCACGATGCGGAAGCGGCTCGCTCGCGGGGCGTGCGCGGCCTGCGCAGCCGCCTGCTCCGCGGCAGCTTGCGCCACGGCAAGCTGCTGCTCGGCGGAACGGCCCTCCAGCGGGATCTCCTCGGCCGCACCGGCGCTGTTGGCCTGCGCCTTCGCTGCCGCCGCAAGGGCGGCGGGGTCCTTCTTCGCATGAAGCGCCTTGTCAAGCGCGTCGACCAGCGTCTCGGTGATCTTAAGGTTGGCGCGACGCTTATCCTCGCCGTTGATCAGGTGCCATGGCGCGTAGGAGAAGTCGCTGCCCTCGAGCAGGTTGTCGTATAGGCGGTACGCCTCCTCATATTCGCCGATGGTGGCCATCTTGCCGTCGGACACGCGCCAGGCGGTGGCGGGGTCGCGGCGCAGGCGCGTCAGACGCTTGCGCTGCGCCTCCTTCGTCACATGGACGAAGAATTTGACCACCACGTAGCCGTCGTCGGTAAGCTGCTTCTCGAAGTCGGCGGAGCTGGCAAGGGCGCCGCGCAGCGCGTCGATGTGGCGCTCCTCGGCGGCCTCATGCACGGCCCGCGCCACGGTGGCGCGGGGGTGAAGCACCTTACCGTTTTTGATCCTCACCTCGCCAAACTGGGTGTAGAGCATGCGCTGCACGGCCGAGGTGTACCAGCCGCGGTCGTAGAACGTGATGGTGCCGCGGCCGCCGAGCGCCTTCCAGAACTGCTGCATCATGGGATAGAAGCCGCCCACGCCGTGCTCGGCGCCCGGGAACGACGCCGCGTCGACGGCATTGAAGTTCTCCGTGACGTACACGCTGGTGGCGCGGGCGTCCAGGTTGTACATAAGGTCGGAGATGCGGCTGCCCTTGCCTGCGCCGTTCCAGCCCTCGAACAGCACCACAAGCCCCACGCCGGCAGCGCGCGCCTCCTGCTGCAGCACCACCAAACGCTCGGTGAGCGCATCGCGGCGCGCCTTGTACTCTTCCTTTGGAAGCGGTTCCTCAGAGAAATCGACGGTCTCCAGCATAGGCGGCCCTCCCCTTCGCGATCGATACCATCCCACACGGCTAGCGGCTCCGAGCAGCGCAACGGCGCGTGCAGCATGGCGGGAATCCATGACCTTCATGCTAGCACACGCCGAAGCGGGAACGGCGCCGACGGCAAATCGTAACCAACCGTTGACTTTACCTGCGGCGCCGGCGTGCCGAGAGAGCCGCCGCAAGGGCAGCCACCGCCGCCGCGATGAGCGCTGCGACGCCGGTTGCCGCGGCGCCGGTCTTGACGGCAGCGTCACCCGTTTGCCCAAGCGCTGCGGCTACAGAGGCATTGGCGGAACCTGAGCCGGACGGCGAACCGTTGGAGCCGTCCGGGTTATCCGAGTCGCCAGGGTTGCCCGAATTGTTGGGATCGTCCGAACTGCCCGAGTCGGATCCGCCCGAGCCGTTCGAGTCATCCGAGCTGCCCGAGTTGCCCGAGTTCGGATCGTCCGGATTGTCGGGATCGGAGCCGGGGTTGTCAGGATCCGAGCCAGGTTTAGACGGATCGGACGGGTCCGGCTTATCCGGGTTGTCAGGCTTGCCGGGCCCGTTCGGGTTGTCCGGATTATCCGGGTTGTCAGGTCCGTTCGGGTTATCCGGGTTGTCCGGGTTATCGGGACCATCCGGGTTGTCCGGGCCCGGGCCAGGCCCGGGATCGGGTTTGCCGGGGTCCACCGGATCCGGCCCGGGGTTAGGCCTAGGTCCAGGACCCGGACCAGGATCAGGCGGATTCGGCGGATCGGGATCAGGATCAGGTCCCGGGGCAGGCGGGTTCACCGGACCAGGGTCGGGCGACGGCCCCGGACCCGGTTCAGGGCCAGGCCCCGGCCCAGGTTCGGGGTTATCCGGATTATCCGGCCCAGGCTCGGGCCCCGGCCCTGGTTCGGGATTGTCGGGGTCGGGACCAGGACCGGGGTCCGGATTATCGGGATCGGGTCCCGGACCCGGCTCTGGAGGATTCGGCGGATCGACCGGGTCAGGGTCGGGGTTGTCGGGATCGGGAGTCGGACCCGGATCCGGGTTGTCAGGATCCGGATCGGGATTCGGACCAGGCTCCGGATTGTCGGGGTCCACGGGTCCCGGCCCGGGGTCGGGCTCCGGCTTCGCCTTCACCGCAAGCGTGCCCGGCACGATGGTCGCGGCGAAGTTCGGGTCGTCGACGCTCGCATTGATAATGTAGTCGCCAGCCGGGGACTTCTCGTCGGCATCGCACGAATAGCGCACCTCCACCCCGTCCGTGCTCGCACGGCTCACCAAGCTGCTGGTGAAGGCGGGATTGCTTTCCCCTTCCATGCGCTCGGCGTCGTCCACCGCCACCAGAAGCTGGGCAGGCGCCACCGAGATGGTCAACTCCACGTCATCGGCCGCAAGGTAATTGCGGCTCTCGGCCGCTCGGGCGATCACGCGCGCGGTGCCGGCGGCGTTGATCGTGGCATAGCAACCCTGCAGCGAAACGGGCGCGTCGCCGTCAGCGTCTTGCACAAGATCGAACGTCACCGGGGTCTTCGCCGTGTTCTGCAAAACGATGCCGGGACCGCCGAACACGCCCGAATACGACGTTGGGCCCGTGATAGTTTGCGGCGCCTTCGCTATGGCGAAGGAGGCCTTCTGCTCCCCGACCAGGTTCGGATTCGTTACGCACGCGGTCGCGACGTAGCTGCCGCTGTCGCGCGGAACCTCCGAGGTCGGGCCGTACACGGTGCCGTCGGCGCCCTCGTACGTCACGGAATAATCCTGCTCGCTCAACCCGTGCGCATCCACCTGCACGCCATGGGCGTTCCCGTCGTACACGCAATCAACCGCCGTGATGTCGAAGGAAACGGGCTTTTGCGCGATCGCAAACTCGGCGACGGCGCGCCCGACGTACCCGTTCGCGGCAAGCCTGGCCACCACCCGGTACGTGCCCGCATCCGTGGGAGCCGTGCTGCCGGAATAGCGGGTGTCACCCGTTCCCCTGAAGGACAGCATGACGGATCCGGCGCACTCAGCCGGGACACCCTTAAGCTCGGGGCCCTGCGGCTGGCCGTTGTACTCGAAGATCGCCTCGGCGAACGACATGTCCACCTTCTTCGGCGCCACCGTTAGCGCGAAGCGAGCGGTACGCGTCTGACCAGCGGAATCGGAGCAAACAATGTCGAAGCCGAACACTCCCGCGCTCTCCGGCGTTCCCACGATCCGCGCCGCGCCGTCCTCGGCAACCTCCAGATGCAAGCCCTCGGGCAGCGTGCTGTCAGGCGCAACCGCATACGTATAAGGCGCGGCACCGCCGGTGGCGGGCTTTATGGCCTCGGCGTAATCGCTATGAGCAGTCGCAACGGGCAAACCGCATGCGTTGAACGCCAGGTCCTCCCGCTTGGCTATGGACACCTCGGCCCGATCGGTGTCGACGAACGTCACGGTGCCCAGATATGTTTGCGTGACGCGGCAATAGTACAAACCCGCATCGGCCGCCGAAGTGCGATCAAACGTCAGCGAAGGGGACGTTTCGCCCTCAAGCGCCACATCCTCGCCGCCGTCGGTCACGCGGAACCACTGATAGCCCAGCTCGTGCGATGCCGCCGCCCCGCACGAAACCTCCTCGTGGGCAAGGATTTCCTCGGCGGCATCAGCCGCAATCGAAAGCGTCACTGCTTCGCCCTCGTGCACGCTGGCATCTTGCGGCTGGGCCTTCACCACCGGCCGGCCCGCGCGGGTGAACGAGAACGCCAGCCTTTGCGGCACATCGATATCGCTCAAGGTAACGCGGTAGCTTCCGCCCTGATAATCGGCGATATCCAGATCAACGGAATCCGCAAGCGAGCCGTCGCGCACGTCGGCCACGGTCGCACGCTCCAAGTAGCACCCGTCATAAGGCATTGCCGTGAATGAGGCGCTGCCGCCCTGGGGCACGGCCGCGCTGGCCGGATCCACTGTGCCGTTGATCGCCGACGCCTTCACCTCAAACTTCGGCGCCTCAGCGAACCGCGCCGTCACCGTCATGTCGTCTTCGGGCGTGAACGTCCAAGCCGCATCCGTGCTCACCGGCCTGGAACCCGCGGCGCCGTCCTTCCCAATCGAATACCAGCCATCGAAAACGTAGCCTTCATCGGGCACGGCGCGCAACGTGCACGAAGAGCCGTTCTCCACCTTTTCGACCAGGGCGCATCCCCACTCATCGTTTTCCGACGAGCCATAGATGTACCCGCCGTCGCGCGGGTCGACCGCCACGACGTCCCACGAATCCCTTACGTAATATGCCGTGTAGGTCTTGTTCGCCACCGCCGGCCGCACGATGATCGGGCTGAAGCCCACCGGCGCTCCGCGTTCATCGATCCAGTAGCGGAACCTCCAACCGGGGAACGGGATGGTCACCATCCACGTCGCCGTCAGGTAGCCGTCGCCGGTGAAGGGGACCACCGTGGAGAAGCCCGCACTGGCCGGATACGTGTCAACCTGCAGGTCGAAGCCCGCGTCGTAGAACACCGCCGTCAGCTGCATATCCTGCTGGGCGATACCTACGTACACGGCGTTGTAGCTCAAGATGGCGCCCGCGTCGTCGATCCAATGCGAGAAGCGATAGGTTGACCACGGGATGGCCATGGCCACGAACGGGTCGCCCTTGTCGCAGGTCTTCGTAGCGCTTGTCAAGCCGTTCCCGCTGGTCAGGAATGCCTTTCCGCGCAAAATGGAGCTTTGGGACGCGGTGATGGTGACCTGCCCGTCCGCCTCAAACTGCGCATAATACATCACATCGGACTTGGCTTCGAAGCTGAGCACCTCGTCCGTGCTGACCACGGCATGCCCCTCCTGGTCGGAGGTCCACCCAACGAACCGGTAGCCCAGACCCGCGACGGCGTTGAGCGTGACGGTCTCTCCCGCCTCGTAAGCGCCGGTACCCTGCACGCGGCAACGGCGGTTCGTGGACTTGCCCTTCACCACCGGGGTTGCCTTGACTGCCACCTCGTACGGGTCGGCGAACTGCGCCTCAAGCTCCAGCACGCCGTCGTCCAGGGCCTCGACCAGGTCCTCGTCGAGCACGAACCAGGTGTCTGCGTCGTCGGCGAAATGCGTCTTCGAACCGTCGGCGCCCACCAGCTGCCAGCCGACGAAACGTCGGTCGTCGGTCTGCCGCGCCTGAATGTGCACTACCTGGCCGAACTCGTACACGCCTTCGCCCGACAGCTCGCCAACGCCCTCCACGTTCGAGCTGAGCGACACGCCGTAGGAATTGCGCGTGAAACATGCGGTGTACGCGGCATCGCCCGTCACGGTCACCGTGCAATCGGGAAGGCCGCTGACCTGCGCGCCCTTCGCATCGCGCCAGCAATCAAAGGTGAAACCGGGCTTGGCCGTTGCCGACAGCGTGGTGCGCTGCCCCTCGTCGAAGCCGCCGAAGCCGCTCACATAGCCCGCCTCCGTCGGGGAGGCGATGGCGCTCACCGTAAACGAGCCCATGCCGAACACGGCTTCCAAATCGATATCCGCGCTCACCGGGAAGCGGTACGTGGCGTCGGTGGACAGGCACGCGCCGCCGCTGAACCAGCCGATGAAATGCGCCCCAGCGGCCGGGACGGCGCTGACGCACGCCATCTCGCCCGCGGCGTAAGTGCCCGAGCCCGTGGCGCTGCCATAGCCTTCACCTGCGGAAACGTTCACCGTGAACTGTTTAGCCGCAAACACGGCAGAAAGCTTCGTGTCGCTGGAGGGCACGAAGCGGTAATCCGCATCGCGGCTCACCACGTTGCCCTTGGCGTCGGCCCAGTATTCGAATGTGTAGCCCGAAAGCGCATGTGCGGAAAGGGTTGCCGAATAGCCGGCGCCCACCGTCCCGGCGCCTTCGACCCAGCCGGCCGACCGGTTCTCTACCAAATTCCCGTCGGCATCGGCCACCGCCGGCACCGCCGAAACCTCGTACGAACGCTCCTCGAAATGCGCCACGTGCACATGGCTGCGCATCAGGCGGCACGTGAACTCGGGCTCGAAGGACTCCAGCTCGCCGGTAGCGGAATACCAGCCCGTGAATTCGTACCCGGGCGAAGCCTGAGCCTTGAGCGCCACCTCCGCGCCGCGCTCGGTGAACACACGGCTGGCCCGCACCGACCCGCCATCGGCAGGGCTTGCCACGGGCAGGCAAACCACCTCGTAGGGTTTGAACGCCGCCGTGACCGTGCACCGCTCCGATTTGGCGGTCAACCCCTTCGCCACCACGTCGCATTCCATATCAAGGCTGGTGAAGATGCCGTTCACGTACCAGCCCCAGAAGAAGTACCCCGTCTTCGGCTCTGCCTTCAAGTGCAGCGTCTGGCCCAGCGAGAAGGAATCTGTCGCCGGGGTGACCTCGATGCCGTTGCAGGTGACCGTACCGCCAAGCCACGTGTCGGCCGCGATCACCACCTCGGGCTCCGCTCCCTTGAACACCGCCTTGTACGTCTGGTCGCCCGTCACGCGCACGGTCAGCTGTTGCTCAGGATGCTTCTTGCGTTTGCCGTCCTTCCAATGGGCGAACCGAAAGCCCTCGTTCGGGTTCGCCTTGATGGTCACCGTGCTTCCGTATTCCGCCATGACCGCGTCCGCGCCGGGATGCCCCTCGATTTCGACGGTGCCGCGTTCTACCAGGTGCGAATCGGTCTCCACGCTTATGCGGTAACGTTTGGGGACGAACACCGCGCGCACCACCGTGTCCTGCTCGGGGGTGAGCTCAAGGTGGTTAGGGTCCGTTCCCATGGGAACCCCGGAATCGCCAAGGTACCAGCCCTTGAACGTGAACTTGTCGCGCACGTCGTCGGAAAGCTTCACGGAAAGCGTGACAGGCTTGCCGCTTACGCAGTAGCCGTCGCCGGTGACCGTGTACTTGCCGGCAAGCTGGTCCACGGGCTCGGCCACCACGCTCACCTTGCACAGGCGCTGGAAGCGGGCGGTCACCGTGCAGTCGGCCACCGGCGCGAACGTATAGGTTTGGTCGTGGGAAGCGAACGTGGGCGCCGCATCGGCGGCGCCGTAGCTGATATACCAGCCGTCGAACAGGTAGCCCTCGCGGGCCTCCGCCGTGGCGATGACGCTTTCCCCTTCGGGCACGTCGAGCACCTCGCCGATGCTTTCCCCGTTTTTGAGCGTAGCCGTCCCGCCCTCTACAGGGTCGGCAGCCGCGCGGACGGAATGGCTGTCCTTGCCGTCCATCACGGCCGTGATGCGCCCGTTGCCGTCCACGCGGTACTCGCACACATCGCCGCGGTCGATGACGGTGCGTCCCGAATCGTCGCTTTTGCGCCACTCCACCAGCTTGTACTTCTTTTCCGGGTCGTCAGCGCGCGCCGCGGGCACCGCCGTGAACGTGAGGATGTCGCCATCGGCGGCCCTGACCACGCCGCCCTCCACGGGCACGCCGTCGCAGAGCACCTGCGCGCCCTCATCGGGATCGGCGCCCACCACGATGGTGCGGTCGGCCTTGCGGAACTTCGCCACCAGGTGCCTATCGACCTCGGCGGGGAACACGTACACGAGCGATTTCGAGACCTCGATGCCGTCCTCGAACCAGCCGACGAACGCGTAGCCCTCGCCTTCCGTGGCGATGACCTTCGCCTCCTGGCCCTGCCGCGGCGTCTGTACATCGGGCGTGGCGTTGCAACCGGTGGGGATACCGGCATCGACGCCTGTCACCTCGGCGGACGTGGTGATGCGCACGTTGCGCTCGAACACCGCCGTCATGGCCACCACCTCGGGCGTGGCGTCGGTAATGCGGATCTGCATGCGCTGCGACACGGAGCGCTCGACGCCGTCCTCCTTCCAGCACACGAAGCGGTATCCCGGATTGGGTATGGCTTCGAGCTCGGCGATGGTGCCCTCGAAGTGGATACCGCCGCCGCGCACGATGCCGCCCTCCGTGGGATGGGCGGTGGCCACGATCTCGACCGAATGGTCGCCATGGGGCTTGTTCGGGTCGTTGTCGTGCTTGTGGTGATCGAAGATATCCTTGATCTCCTTGAGGGCGTTCTTGCCGATCAGGGCCAGATCCTCGATGGTCTCGGCGCCGGCGATGTCGATCATGGCCTGCGCGATGATGGGGTCGACGATCTCGCCCAAGCCGTATACGGCGGCGACGACCCCGATCGTGCCCAGCACCGCGAGCAGCGCGATTTGGAGCGCCTCGAACGCCTCGTCCTCATCTTCGGCCACGCGGAAATGCGCCACCAGCTCGGTGTCACCGGTCAGCAGGAACGTGTACGAGCCATCGGGCGCTGCGGGAACCGTGTTGCCCAGCGCATCGGTGGCGTAGTCGAACACGTAGCCCGGCTCGGGCACCGCGTTGACCGTCACCTGCTGGCCGACGCCGTACAGGCCCGAGGTCAGGAAGTAGCCCGGAGCGTTGCCGTCCTCGTCGGTGCCGGCGACGCTCAGCACCACGCTCGCCGGGATCGCCGAGTACCAGGGCGTGAGCTCCATCTGCGCGGATTCGTTCGCGGGCTTCGCGACCTGGTATTCGCAAGTTGCCTGGTCGCTGATGGCCACGGAGTCGTCGCCATCAGCCGCGTACCAGCCCACGAACTGCGCGTTGTCGGGCGTCGCGGAAAGCTGGACGGTCTCACCGACGCTGCGGTAGCAGTTCGCCGCATCCACCTGCAGATGGGCGTACGATTCGGAATGATCGGTTGTTCGAGCAGGGTTGATGTGCACCCCCATTTCCTTCAGGGAGAACCGCGCCTGCAGCGTGGTGTCGCCTGCGGGCGTGAACTCGTACGCGGGTGACTCGCACACGCGCTCGCCTGTGGCGGCATCGAACCAGCCGGTGAAGACCGTGTCGTCATCGAGCATACCCAGGGCCTTTGCGTCAAGCGTGACCACCTGGCCGCCTTCCGTGGAAAGACTGCCCATCACCTGCGGGACCTCCACCCCTTCCATAAGCGTCCGGCCGCCTGTGTCGAGCGTCTGCTCGTAGCTCACCTTGCAGGAAATCGGCTCGAACGTAGCGGCGTAAAGCGGTGACCGCTTTACGAGCGCGTCAGTCTGATCGGCGCTTTCGGCGGTCACAACCAGACTCTCCCCTCCTTCGATAGGCTCGCCGTCGCGCAACCAGCCGGAGAAGGCGTAGCCCGCGTTCGGCGTTGCGGTAAGCGTGACCTGGGTTCCTTCCTCATACATACCGGCACCGGAGACGCTGCCCCGATCGGGCTGCGCCGACGCGGCGCGCACAGCCACCCACGTCTGCGAGAAGTCGAACGCGAACCAGCCGGTCACCTCGTCGAAGTCCTGGACCCGATACGCATACGAAGCCTCGGTGGACATCAGCTCGCCGCGATGCATCCAGCCCAGGAAGCGGCACCCCTTCTCCGGGATCGCCGACAGCTTGACGGTCTGCCCCAGCTCGTACGTGCCCGAGCCACTCACCGTGCCGAGCGCCAGGCCCGACGCGCTTTTCGCGGACACGTTGACCTGCCCGTACTCCACCAACACGGCGATGGGCGTCTCGCCGGCAACGGCTTCGTATTCGATGGTGTCGCCGGGGCAGCTTCCCAGATAGTGCTTGTCAAGCGAGCTCTCCCAGTGGTCGAAATGGTACTTCGACGTATCGTATTCGCAGGTCAGCGTCACATGCTTGCCCGCATACGTGGTGAAGCTCCTGCCCATGTCGCGTCCATCGACCACAACGCTCGCCCGCGCGCCGATGACCTGCCGCCCGTCGGCGCTGCCCAGGCGGACCTCGGGCGCCACTTTTGCACTGTCAGCGAACACCGCCGTCAGCAGCGTGTCGCGTTCCACCGTGAACTCGTACCACTGGTCCTCGGAAAGGATGTTCCCTTCCTCGTCGGTCCAATAGGCGAACGTCCTGCCGGGCGTGGTGGCGTTGGCCACCACCACGCAGGTTTCGCCGGGCTTGTACTGGCCCGCGCCGGTGGCGCTGTCCCCAGAGGAGAGCGCGCCGTCGTAGCGGATATCCACCGCCAGGTCGGTGTTGCCCCGCTCCCGCATGGGATCGGCCGAGTACGCGTCCAAATACACCTCGCCGTCGTCATAGGTCATATGGATGCGCTGGCCGTGGAAGCTCGAGCGAAACAGATACCCGTCATCGGGGTACACCTCGATGAACTGGGCGAACGCGCAGTTCTTCAAGTCCTTGTAATCGAACGAGCTCCTGCCGTAACCGTGATCGAACGTGACCTTCATGCCGGCAAGGGAAACCTGCTGGTCTTCGACGTACTCCATAACGTTAGGGTCGTGCTCGATTCGAAGGTCCTTCAGGCACTCGGCAATGCTGACGGGGGTTTGGCCGTTGCAGCCATCCCAATTCAGCTCAGGGAAACCCGACCGATACAGGCCGACCAAGTCAGACGGCACCATCACCTGCATCCCGCGCTTGGGGAACGTATCGACGTCGATGAGCACCGCATGGTCGCACTGGAAGTACGCGTAGTCCAAATTCGTGTCGGCGAACGCCCGGCTGGGCAGCTCCTCGATCTGCGAGCCGCTCGGCAAGACCAAGCCGCCGTCAAGGTTCGACCCGGAGAAGCACCCGTCGCCCAGCTGGCTCACCGACGTGTTCGTCTCAAGGCCCGTCAGGTGCAGGTTGGGGCAGTTGGCGAACGCCGCGAAGCCGACCGAGACGATCTGCTGGTTTTGCCCCAGGCCCGTGTCGGAAAGGTTTTGGCACCCCTCGTACGCGTCGGCCGGGATGGACGTCATGCCCTTCACATTCCCCAAACCGGTGGACTCAAGGCCGCTTTTCATGAAGCAGGCTTCCCCCAAAGCGCCGATTTCAGCGGGCTTCTTAATGGAAAGGCTGGTCAACGAGGAGCAGCCGGCAAACGCCTGCGCGCCGATCGAACCGATATGCATATCCGAGAAGCTGATGAAGGAGAGCTTCGCGCAGGCAGCGAAGGCGAAATCGCCTATGGAATCCAGACGGTCGTTCTCGAAACGCACCGACGTCAGGCTCGTCGAGCCCTCGCACAGGCCCTTGGGGATGTCGGCAACGTGGTAGTCGATGATGAGGTTCGTGACGTCGCGCGCGGAGATGGCGTTGCGCTCGGGGTCGTCCTCGTCGACGGGTTTCGTCAGATCGCCCTGCTCGTCGCAAGCATACACGTACCCGCTAGCCATAAGCTTGCCGAATGCGTACAGGACCCCCTGCTGCGCCAGCTCATCATCGGCAGCACGCTCGGCCGGGTCGTCCGCCGCATCGGCGGCATCGCGCTGCGCCGGATCGTCGGCCGCCTCGGCGGCCTTGGAGCCCGTTTCGCCATCTTCGGACGATGCGGCATCGGCGGCGTTGGAGCCAGTTTCGCCGCCTTCGGGCGATGCGGCGGCTTCAGCGCCTTCGCCAGCAGACGACGAGGCATCGGCGGCAGTATCGCCGCCTTCGCCAGCAGGCTCAACAGCACCGGATGCTTCGCCGGCAGGCGATTTAGCATCAGAACCCGAAGACACGTCCCCGGCACCCGCCGCGGCGCCCGCAACCTCAACGGCGGCGCCGCCGGTCAACGCCGCTTCGCCCAAGCCCCCCGACAACGCAGAACCCTGCTCGCCGACCGAGGCGGAGGGGGACCCGCTGGCAACCGTCGCGTCCTCGGCGGCGCTGGCGGGGATAGGCGTGAACGAGACCACGAGCGCCACGGAAAGCAGCACTCGGAGAAGGGCATTGCAAATACCGACGCTCTTCATGGAAGGCACCTTTCAACTGCGTCTCCGACCTGCGGAGAGCAAAGTGAATGCATACCTTATATTGTAAGGGATGGCAGGGCCCCACCATACGGGAATCGGCAGCTGAAGGCAGCCGCCAACCCATCCCGTCACCTTCCCCTCCCCGACGCGCGAACAGGGGACGGAGGTGTGTTCACGTTTGAGCTTCGCGCTCCCACAACGTAACGTGAACACACCTCCGTCCCCTGTTCACGCGGGAACCCGGTAGCCGCAGGCAGCTGCCAACCCGCCTCGCCGCCTCCTCCGCCCCGAAGGCGGCAACGTTAAGGGAGCGTAAAATCTTCGCCCAGAAACCGTCGGCGCGGCCCGCGCGCGTCAAGCGAAGGCCCGCAACCTTTATCATGGGTAAGGTTCACTTCATGCCGACGCATCGCGCCGGCATCATCGCAAAGCGGGACCGGCGCGCAGCGCCATCGAGGAAGGAAAACGGCAATGCCCACCTACGGCGTCATCGACCTGGGGTCGAACTCCATTCGCCTTGTCATATACGAAGTGAAGGACGATTGTCGCAGCACCTATTCCAGCAAGGACTTCAAAAGCATCATCAACGACAAGGTGATGGCTGGCCTTGCCGCGTTCGTGGAGGATGGCGTGTTCACGCCCGACGGCGTGGACCGCGCCGTCAACGTGCTGAAAAGCCATATGAAGCGCGTGCGCTACTTCGGCTGCAAGCGCGTCGACGTGTTCGCCACCGCCGTGCTGCGCAACGCCGTGAACTGCGCCGAGGCCGTCGCGGAAATCGAGCGGCGCTGCGGGCTGGCGGTCACGCTGCTGTCCGCACGCGACGAGGCGCACCTCGGGTTCGTCGGCGCCCGCTGCTCCACCCCGCTCGAGCGCGGCACGCTCGTCGACATCGGCGGCGGCTCCACCGAGCTCACGCGCATCGACGGCGACCGCGACAGCGACGACGTTAGCCTCGGCCAGGGCTCGCTGTCGTCGTTCGCGCGCTTCGTCCGCAACATCCTGCCCGCGCCCATCGAGATGGACGCCATTGCCTGCGAGTTCCGCAGCAACCTGCGCAAGCTTCCCAGCCTCGAGCCCTACAAAACCCCCACGCTCTACGGCGTGGGCGGCTCCACGCGCGCCGCGGCCAAGCTGGTCCAGCAGCTCGACGAGCTGCAAACGCGCCCGCGCGAGGTCCAAGCAGAGCAGGTGCTCCAGATCCTGCGCGCCTGCCGAGAGAACCCCTCCGCGTTCGGGCACGCGGCCCTGAAGGCGTCCGCCGAGCGTGTGCACACCATGGTGCCGGGCTGCGTCATCTTAGCGGAGCTGTTCCGCCACCTTGGCGCCGATAAGCTGGTCATATGCAAGCACGGCGTGCGCGAGGGGTACCTGATCGAGCGCATGCTCGGGGCCGTGTCGGCACCTCCTCAAGTGGATTAGCCCCACCCGAAACCAAATCGTTACCTTTTTCACCCCATTATTTCCAGCCTGGTGGCGGATTCGGCCGGTCACAGCATCAAAACAGAGTAAAATATGAGTTGAGGGGACGTGGTTGTTGGGGAACCCCGTCGCCTTGGCGTCGCACGTTATGCAATCATCGATTCCACTTGGCCGTCCGCAAGCGGCCGCACGCACATCGAATCAACGAAGACGCATCGCCCGACGCACGTTTCATCTATGACGTCGAGGGAAGGGAACGCCATGAAAGCAAACGAATCCACAACGCATATAGGTTCCACGCCCTATATGCAAAACCGCGAGCTGTCGTGGCTCACGTTCAACGAACGCGTGCTCGACCAAGGCGCCGATGAGACCGTCCCGCTGCTTGAGCGGCTGAACTTCATCAGCATCTTCTGGTCCAACCTCCAGGAGTTCTTCATGGTGCGCGTGGGCAGCCTGACAGACCTGTCGCTTCTGAAGAAGCAGGTCCTCGACTCGAAGACGGGCATGACGCCGGCGGAGCAGCTCTCCGCCATCCACAAGCGTTGCCATCAGCTGTATCCGGTGCAGGAACAGACCTACGCCGAGGTACGCGAGGCCTTGGCCGCGCACGGCGTGCGCCATCTGCGCCCTGCCGATCTCAACGACGAGCAGCGCGCCTTCCTGGCCGACTATACGGCAGCCAACATCATGCCGTTCCTGTCCCCGCAGATCATCAATTCGCGCCACCCCTTCCCCCACCTGGAGAACGGGTCGCTCTACGTCATCGTGCGACTTGACGAGGAAGTGGGCCCGAAGAAGCCCAAGAAGAAGGACAAGGCCAAGGACGGCAAAACCGTCAAGGCCGCGAAGATCCACCCTTCCGCCGAGGAAAGCGAGAACCTGGGCGCCGAGGGCGTCACCGTGGGCATCCTTCCCATGCCGCGCCAGTGCGCGCGCGTCATCAAGCTGCCGGGCGAGGGCTTCCAGTTCATCCTGCTCGAGCACGCGGTGGAGATGACCGCCGAGCAGGTGTTCAGCATGTACACCGTCAAGCACACCAACGTCCTGTGCGTCACGCGCAACGCCGACCTGGACGCCACGGAGAACACCGACGAGTCCGACGAGGATTATCGCGAGCACATGAAGCGCATCCTGAAGAAGCGCGGCCGTCTGGCGCCGGTGCGCCTGGAGTCCGAGCGCCCGCTTTCCAGCGTGCTGCAGGAGCTTCTGCTCGATCGCCTGAACCTCAAACCGCATCAGACCTACGTCACCAGCGTGCCGCTCGACATGAGCTGGACCTGGGGTCTTGGCAGCAACCTGCCCGAGCAGGAGCGCATGGCGCTGTCCAACTCCCCGTTCACCCCGCAGTGGCCGGCATGCCTTGACCGCAACCGCTCCATCATCGACCAGGTCTGCGAGCGCGAGGTGCTACTCAGCTACCCCTACGAGTCCATGGACGCGTTCGTGCAGCTGCTGCGCGAGGCAGCCGCCGACCCCACCGTCATCTCCATCAAGATCACGCTGTACCGCCTGGCGCGCCAGTCGCACCTGGCCGAGGCGCTCATCGCCGCCGCCGAGTCCGGCAAGCAGGTCACGGCGCTGTTCGAGCTGCGCGCACGCTTCGACGAGTCCAACAACATCGAGTGGTCGCAGCGCTTCGAGGAGGCCGGCTGCAACGTCATCTACGGCTTCCGCGATTACAAGGTGCACAGCAAAATCTGCTGCATCACGCGCCAAACCGACAACGGCCTGCAGTACATCACGCAGCTGGGCACGGGCAACTACAACGAGAAGACGGCGAAGCTCTACACCGACCTGAGCTTCATCACCGCCGACGAGACCATCGGCCGCGACGCCACCGAGTTCTTCCGCAACATGCAGCTGGAGAACGCTTCGGACAACTACGACATCCTGTCGGTGGCCCCGCTGCAGATCAAGCCCGGCATCATCGCCAACATCGACAAGCAGATCGCCCTTGCGCGCGAAGGCAAGCCGTGCGGCCTGTTCTTCAAGACCAACAGCGTCACCGACAAGGACATCATCGTCAAGATCGCCGAGGCAAGCCAGGCCGGCGTGCCGGTCACGCTTCTCGTGCGCGGCATATCGTGCCTGGTCCCGGGCGTGCCCGGCTATACCGACAACGTCCGCGTGGTCTCTATCGTGGGCCGTTTGCTCGAGCACAGCCGCATCTACGGCTTCGGCCCGCGCGAGGACATCAAGATCTTCCTGTCCAGCGCCGACCTCATGACGCGCAACATGGAGAAGCGCGTCGAGATCGCCTGGCCCATCCTCGACGAGGGGCTGCGCAACCAGGTGCTCGACTACATCGACACGTGCCTGCGCGACACGGCGAAGCTGCGCGAGCTGAAGGCCGATGGAACCTACACCAAGCTCGGCGAGTTGGCCAAACCCGACGAGCCGAAGTTCGAGTCGCAGGACTTCCTCATCAAGGAGGCGCAACGCGCCCGCGCGGCCGCTGCCGAGGCCAAGGCCGCGCGCAGCGCGAACTCCCGCAAGCTCATGAACGAGCAGCGCCAAGCGCAAATGGCCGAAGCCGAAGCCAAGGTGGAGGCAGTGGCGAAGGCGGAGGCTGCCGCCGCAGAGGCTGCCCGTGAGGCCGAAGCCGCCCATAAGGCAGCGCTTGAGGCAGAGGCCGCCGCGAAAGCCGCTGAGGCCGAAGCTGCCGCAAAGCCACAAGCGGCGCCGAAGCCGCAGGCTGCCCCCAAGCCCGCTGGCACTGCAGCTCAGCCCTCCGAGGCTGCGGCTCAGCCCGTGCCGGTGAAGGCCCAGGTCATCAACGAGCCCATGCAGGCGCCCAGCCACTCCGGCATCCAGCGACGCCCCGAGAAGCCCAGCCTCCTCGCCCGCGTCCTAGCAAAGTTCATCCGCTAACCCCAGAAGCCCCGCTCACGCGGGGCTTCTTTTTTGCCTACGTGACCGAATAGAGCGATACGTCTGCGTTTTATTGGGATATTGCTTGGTAGTCGCTCAATGGCAATCTGCGTTTCACCTGGTCACAGGCTTGCTCGAAAAGCGGATACTCGAGCAAGCCCCATTAAAACGCAGACGTATCGGCGGTTTGGTGTGGCGGATGGCGAGGAAAGCGGATTCGCGAACTCGAGGGCTCGGCTGCGGGTATATCGGAAGCTCAAACAAAGCAGGGCCGACCCCGCGATTTGCGGAATCGGCCCTGGTGGCATTGCTTCTGTTGCAGCCCGACCCTTAGGCTTGAGCAGGCATGGGGGCGCCTAACGCACAACGGCGCTTGCGTTCGCCTCTTAAATCTCCCAGCACTTGGCGTGGTCCTTGTTGGGCGTGCGCACGTTCACTTCCTGGTTCTTCAGGGAAACGCGGCTGCCCGCGGGCACGCTGGAGATGACGAACGCGCTGCCGGCGATAATCGAACCTGCGCCGATGACGGTCTCGCCGCCCAGCACGCTGGCGTTGCTGTAGATGGTGACGTCGTCCTCGATGGTGGGATGACGCTTCACGCCGGACAGCGCCTGGCCGGCACGCGTGGACAGAGCGCCCAGCGTAACGCCCTGGTAGATCTTCACGTGGTTGCCGATATTGGTGGTCTCGCCGATGACGACGCCAGTTGCATGGTCGATGAAAAAGTACTCACCGATCGTCGCACCGGAGTTGATGTCGACGCCCGTGCGCCCGTGGGCGTACTCGGACATGATGCGCGGGATGAGCGGCACATCCTGCACGTACAGCTCGTGCGCGATGCGGTACACGAAGATGGCGAAGAAGCCCGGATAGCTGAAGATGATCTCTTCCTTGCTCTGGGCGGCCGGGTCGCCGTCGAAGGCGGCCTGCACGTCGGTCAGCAGAATGCGCTGGATTTCCGGCAGGCGGCTGAAGAACGTGGCGCAGATCTGGTCGACGCGCGCGTCCAGCTCCTCCGTTGCCAACCCGCCGCGGAACAGCAGCGCCTCGCGCAGCTCGCGGCGCAGCGAATCCTCGATGCGGATGAGCGTTTCGCCGATGAAGTACTCGGGGTTGATGCCCGTGGGCGTTTCGTCGCCGAAGTAACGCGGGAACATGACGCGGCGCAGGTCCTTCACGATGTTCACGATGGCAAGCTTGTTCGGGAAATGCTTGTTCGGGTCGGTGAAGAAGATCTCCTCGCGCTCGCTGTAGTTTTTCGCGATGCCTGCAACGATGTCGTTCAATTGATCCTTGTCCAGCATGATGCCTCGCTCTCTCGTCTGTGAGCGCCTATATGTCTGGCCCCATCATATCACGGTTGTCTCTAGACATAGTAGGCATTTCGGTTACGGATCGATACGATGCGGCAGCGTTCACGTCATTCGCGTTCCGGCCGGGCTGGCGCCGGGCGCACCGGCTCGGGCGGCGCGGGCGCACCGGCTCGGGCGGCACGCCCATAACGGTTCAGGCGACGAAAGACCTGACATATTCACCTTTAGGGGAATCCTCTGCTTTCTCGGCGTCGGGCTGCTCGGCAGCGGGCCGGCGCCTGCCTGGTCAGCTGCCCGCTCGGCGTCAGCCGACTTGACGTCAGCCTGCTCAACATCGAGCTGCTCAGCGGCCTTCTCAGCATCAGGCCGCTCGGCGGCCGACTCGGTAGTGGTCGGTGCGGCGACTGGCAGCCCCCTTCCTCATATAACCCGCACCTTAGCGTGCTAAGCAACGATTTCGCGGGTTTTGCCCTGTTCATCGGCGGATAACGTGAAGGAATCGCGACGATTGGCAAACGGTTAACGCCCCGACATTGCAAGGAACCGGCGTGATGATTATCGTGGGGAACGGTAAAGGGAGGGACTATAAGTTATACTTGGCTTACTAGGTCGAACAAGGAGAAACGGTACGATAGCGTAATGAAGCAGGGCACTATTTTCACGAACGCCGCGCTTGCCGCGGTGCTGGCAACATCCATGGCAACGGCCCCCGCCTTGGCGGGTCTCGCGCATACGCCGGGTACCGCCCCGGCAGGCGTTGCGTACGCGGCGCAGGCAACGCCCATCGAAAGCGTCGCCAACACCGGTGACTGGACCGCAACCGATGCGGAGAACAAAGCCATCCTCGACAAGGCCGAGGCGGCCGAGCTCGTAGGCCTGAAGCCGCTGAAAGATTACCTTGCCGGCGAAACCGTGGCCGCAGCAGATTTCCTCACCATCGACGCGGACGCGCTTGCAACCATGGATGCCGACCTGGCGAAACTGGTCAAGCAAACGCAGAAGGCCATTGCCGATTCGAATGCCGCTACGGAGCCCGAGGTAAAACCCGAGACCAAGCCCGAGTCCACCACGCCCGCGCAGCCCGACAAAACCCCGGCCGCGCCCGCCGCTTCCAGCACCCCGTCCGCAAGCACCGGCAGCGGCACCGCCGCGGAGAAGCCCGCCGAGGACGTTGAGGATGCCCCCGAAGACATGGTGCAGGAAAGCGCCACCCTTGACGAGGACGAGCTGGTCTACGTCTCGCGCAACCTGACCACCGAGCAGTTCATCAGCCAGATCGGCGAGCAGGCCCGCGAACTATGCCAGGAAAACGACCTATACGCCTCGGTCATGATCGCGCAGGCCGTAGTGGAGTCGGCATCCGGCTCCTCGGGGCTTTCGTGCGAACCCTATAACAACCTGTTCGGCATCAAAGGCGCCTACGAGGGCAAAAGCGTGCGCATGAAAACGCAGGAGGACGACGGCAAGGGCAACCTAGAAACCATCGTCGCCGAGTTCCGCCGCTACCCCAGCCTAACGGAATCGCTCAAGGACTACGTCGGCCTGCTCACCGGCGATTCGCTGTATGCCCCGGTGAAGAAGTCGAACACAAGCACCTACGAGGACGCGTGCGACTACCTGCAGGGGCATTACGCCACCAGCACCACCTACTCGCGCACACTGAAAGCCTATATCGACACGTACGATTTGACCCAGTTCGACGCCCCGAGCGATGAAGCGAAGGCAGAGACGGCAACGCTTGAATCCGTGCTCAAGCCCACCACTTCGCAGGCGTCGTTCAAAACCGGCTCCGATGATTTCGGCATCACCGTGCCCGAGGCCGGCCTTCCCAAGCGGCAGATGAACCCCGTAGTAACGGGACTGCTGGCCGCCCTTGTTACAGCAGGCGCAGGTGCGCTGGGCTTCTGGCTGTACTGGCGCCGCAAGGTCGAAGGTGGGAACGCCGCCCACGCCGCAACAGGCGCGCACGCATCGGGCGACACCGCCGCCAGCCAAAACGACGCTGCGGCATGGTCGGTCGCTCAGGCGATCACGGACTGGCGTCCCGCCTACGCAGCCGACAATGCCAAGACCATGGGAAAGCATGAAAGCCCCGCCTTCAAGCAGCCCGCCCATGCATCAGAAGGAAGTGAAGCCGCAAACCTGTCCGAAAGCATCACCGAGCCGATTAAGCCGATCGAATAAAACTGGTTTCAACGGCTACCTTGCAAAGGGCACTGCGCCCATTCACGCAGGCATATCCCCCTATCGGTTTCCAAAATACAAGAAGCCGGTTACCGGTATATACCGGTAACCGGCTTCTTTAGCTCTTCTTTTGGCGGAAACCCCCAGACTTTTCTCAAAACGGATGGGAAAAGTCCGGGGGTTTCCCGTTCCTACACGATTGTTTTGACGCTCCCAAAACTAGGTCGCCTCAAAACCCTTAGGCATAAGAAAGGGGCTGCGCCGGAATCGCTTCCGACGCAGCCCCTCTGAGCCTTGCACTCGTTTAGATCTCGCGCTCGACCACTTCGGCGATGGCCTTCGCATGCTGCTCGGCAGCCTGCTCATCCATGGCCTCCACCATCACGCGCACGACCGGCTCGGTGCCGCTCGGACGCAGCAGGACGCGCCCGTCCTCGCCAAGCGCCGCCTCGGCGGCTGCCACGGCATCGGCGATGGCCTGGTTGCCATCAGCCGCGTGCTTGTCCTTCACGCGCACGTTGATGAGCGTTTGCGGGAAGCGGGTCATGGTTTTCGCCGCTTCGCCGGCGGACTTGCCGGCGCGCTTGCAAGCTGCCAGGAACTGCAGCGCCGTGACCAGGCCGTCGCCCGTGGAGTTGTGCTCCAAGAAGATGGTATGGCCGGACTGCTCGCCGCCGATGACGTAACCGCCCTCGCGCATGGCCTCGAGCACGTAGCGGTCGCCAACCTTCGTTTGGATGAGGTTGATGCCCGCATCGCGCAGCGCGTGCGTCAGGCCCAGGTTCGCCATGACGGTGGACACGGCGGTGTCGCCGGCCAGCAGGCCGCGCTGTTTCAGGTCGATGGCGCACACGGCTTCCACCATGTCGCCGTCGATCTCGTTGCCCTCGGAGTCCATGAGCATGACGCGATCGGCGTCGCCGTCATGCGCGATGCCCACATCGGCGCCGCACTCGGCGACCAGGGCGCGCAGAGGCTCCAGGTGCGTGGAACCGCACTGGACGTTGATGTCCGTGCCGCAGTAATCGTCGTTGATGACGGTGACATCGGCGCCCAAACGGCGCAGCGCCTCGGCGCTGGTCATGCAGGATGCGCCATGACCCGTATCAAGCGCCACCTTCAGGCCCTTGAAGTCGATGCCCTGCTTCTCCACGCTCTGCACCGCGTGCTGAATGTACAGCTCGCAGGCGTCCTCGACGGGCACGGCCACGCCCACTTCATCGCCGTTAGGCAGCTCATCGGCAGCGGCGCCGCCGCGCGCCATGAATGCCTCGATCTCGTCCTCGACGGAGTCGGGCAGCTTGAAGCCCTGGCCGTCGAAGATCTTGATGCCGTTGTACTCCGGCGGGTTGTGCGAGGCGGAGATGACGATGCCGCCGTCGCAATGCAGCTCACGCGTGAGCAGGGCGATCGCCGGCGTGGGGATGATGCCCGCCAGCAGCGCCGTACCGCCCATGGACATGATGCCGGCGGCAACGGCCGACTCCAGCATATCGCCCGACAGGCGCGTATCCTTGCCGATCAGAATGGTACGGCCCTTGAAAGCAACCGCAGCCTGACCCAGCTGGAAGGCCATCTGGCACGTAAGCTCCTTGTTCGCAACGCCGCGAACCCCATCAGTACCGAAAAGACGTGCCATATTTCGCTCCTCTTTTCCAATAGTCACCGAGTCAAAACCCTATGCGGAGATTGACCCTTTTAAATCTCACAGGTCCACTGAAGTCAGTGAGGGCGCTTGCGGTGCGTCGTATTCGCGTGAAGCAAGCGGGCATTGGCCTGTGGGCCATGCCCGTGAAGCTGAATGCGAAGACGGCGTGCCACAAGCGGCCGCAACGTCGAGCAGGTCCGCCGGCCGGCAGGCCGGCGGAACCGATTATTTACCTCGTTTCACATGCTCTTCGTGAAGACGGATGGCGCCTTGCGGGCGCTCCTCGTCGGTCATGCGGTTGTTCAGCTCGGCAGCAAACTCGTCGATGCCGATGCCGTAGCGCTCAAGCACGACGAGAAGATGATACACCACGTCAGCGGCCTCATAGCGCAGATGGTCGCAGGCAGCGTCGGCCTTGGCGGCGAACGCATCGGCCATGCCCACGTGCGAGCCCTCGTGGCCGGCAAGGCCCGCCAGCATCATCTTCGCCGCTTCCACGTCCTTGGCGGCCAAAGCTACCTCGTTAGATTCCTCGACCACCTTCTTCAGCGGCGAGTCGACGTTGCCCGTGAGCAGGCGGAACGTGTAGCTGCCCTCCCCTGCCTCGCGGCGAGCGTGAATGGTTCCCGCCAGCGCCTCGAGCGTGGCGCCGATCTGCGATGCAGGAGCCTGCTCCCCCTCGGGGATGTAAGTTTTATCGCTCATGAAAAGCCTTTCGAACGTTAGCGGACGCGGGCGTTGCCGCCGTTCAGCCCGCCATAACGAAAAAGGGGCGCGCCGATGCGCGCCCCTTTCAGCTGGCGTTATTCCTCGCCGTTAGCCTGAGCCTCGTTGGACTCTTCCTCGTCCTTACGGCTGGTCAGGCCGAAGCCCAATGCGCCGTTGCCCAGAAGCTCGTCGAGCTCCTCGAGGTTGCGGTGGTAGCTGCGCGGAGGCAGCGCCTCGCCCAGCATGTCCTCGCCTTCGGTGTTGAAGGTGGCCGGCTCGTCGCCGCCGATAAGGATGGTGTCATCCGGGCTGAACACCATGTCGAGCAGCTGGCTCATGTCATCGGAGGATGCGCTCAGGTCGTCCTCGATCACATGCAGCAGGTTGTGCTGCTCGAGGCCTTCCTTGAGCTCCTCGATGGCCTTCGCGCCGATGCCCTCGATGCGCAGCAGGTCGTCCTCGGTGTGGCCCACCAGGTCGGCCACGGTCTCGATGCCCGCCTCGCTGAACTTGTTCGCCCAGCGCTGCGACACGCCCAGATCGTCGTAGATGTACAAGCGCGCGTCCTCGTCGGACAGCTGCGGGCCGCGATGACCCAGGGACAGGCCGCTGTAGTAGCTGCCGTAGTTGCCGCCCATGTTGAGGTAGCCCTCGCCGTCCAGCGACCAATCCTGGGGCTGGGGCAGCAGGTCCTCGATCTGGCGCAGGTCGTCCGGAGCATAATCGGGCAGCATGTCGCCCTCGACCGGAGCGGTGGGCTTGCCCTTGTAGGTCAGGCCGACGTCGCGGTAGCGCTTCAGGCCCGTACCAGCCGGGATCGGCTTGCCGATGATGACGTTCTCCTTCAGACCCACCAGGTGGTCGACCTTGCCCTCGATAGCGGCGTCGGTGAGCACCTTCGTGGTCTCCTGGAACGATGCGGCGGACAGGAACGAATCGGTGGCCAAGGAGGCCTTCGTGATGCCCAGCAGCAGCGGCTGGCCCACCGGCGGGTTCTTGCCCTCGGCGATGAGCTCGTTGGCAACGTTCTCGAACTCGAAGCGGTTGACCTGGCGGCCCGGCAGGAAGTCGGAGTCGCCGGCGTCGAGCACGGCCACCTTGCGCAGCATCTGGCGCGCGATGACCTCGATGTGCTTGTCGTTGATGTCAACGCCCTGGGACACGTACACGTCCTGGACCTGAGCCACGATGTAGCGCAGCGTGGTGTTCGGGTCGGTCAGGCGCAGCAGGTCGTGGGGGTTCACGGAACCCTTGGTCAGCTGCTGGCCGATGCGGACCTGGCGGCCGTCCTCCACGCCCGGGAGCATGGTGGCGCGGGCCGACACCACGTACTCGCGGAAGTTGCCTTCCTGGTCGTGGATGGTCAACGTCTTCGTGTTCTTGTCGGAGCTGATCTGCAGCGTGCCGGAAATCTCCGCCAGCACTGCCTGACCCTTAGGCTTGCGGGCCTCGAACAGCTCCTGGACGCGCGGCAGGCCGTGCGTGATGTCCTCGCCTGCAACGCCGCCGGCGTGGAACGTACGCATGGTCAGCTGCGTGCCGGGCTCGCCGATGGACTGGGCGGCGATGATGCCGACAGCGGTGCCGATGTTGACCGGACGGCCCGTGGCAAGGTCCCAACCGTAGCACTTCTGGCACACGCCATGCTCGGCATGGCAGGTCATGACCGTGCGGATGGTGACTTCCTCGACGCCCGCGGCCTCCATGGCGGCAAGCTGCTCGATGGAGGTGATGTACTTGTCGCCCTCCATAACCACGGAGCCGTCGGTGCCCTTGACGTCCTCGAGCAGGCAGCGGCCGATGAGGTTCTCGTCCAGCTCGCCCTTCTCGTTGTGCAGCGGGTACGGAACGCCCACGTTCGTGCCGCAGTCGATCTCGTGCACGATGACGTCCTGCGCAACGTCGACCAGACGACGGGTCAGGTAACCCGAGTCGGCGGTACGCAGAGCGGTGTCGGCCATACCCTTACGAGTGCCGTGCGTGGAGACGAAGTACTCCAAAACCGACAGGCCCTCGCGGAAGTTCGACTTAACCGGAATGTCGATGGTGCCGCCCTTGGTGTCTGCCATCAGGCCGCGCATGCCGGCAAGCTGGCGGATCTGCTTGATGTTACCTCGAGCGCCGGAGTCGGCCATCATGAAGATGGGGTTGAAGCTGTCGAAGTTGGCAGCCATGGCCTCGCCGACCTCTTCGTTGGCATCCGTCCAGATGTCGACAACCTGCTTATGACGCTCCTCGGGGCTCATCAGGCCCATCTCGTAGTCCTCGTCGATGGCAGCGACCTTATCGTCGGCAGCGGCCAGGATGTCGGCCTTCGTCGGCGGCACGGTGGCGTCGTAGACGGACACGGTGATGCCGGCGCGGGTTGCGTAGTGGTAACCCGTGGCCTTCAAACCGTCCAGGATCTCCGGCACGTCGGCCAGCGGATAGCGGTTCGTGACGTCCTCGACCAGGCGGCCGATCTCCTTCTTGTTCATCTGGTAGTTCAAGAAGGGATAGTCTTCCGGGAAGGAGTCGTTGAAGATGATGCGGCCGATGGTGGTGTGGATGCGCTGACCGGCCTTCATGTCCTCGAACTTGCCGAACGCGTTGGCCACGCGGGTGTCCTTGCTCAGGCGCACCTCGATCTTGGCCTGCAGGTCCACGTCGGCGCGAGCGTCATAGGCGTTGCGGGCATCGGCGAAGTCGATGAACGCGCGGCCCTCGCCCGGGAAGCCGTCGCGA